>WBZS01000019.1_pt1 | contig 483052 bp, 440 predicted proteins | sample 5204201 | NCBI WGS metagenome assembly WBZS01 (sample SAMN12344357, study PRJNA552823) | activated sludge metagenome | biome: Activated sludge suspended growth; feature: Nitrification reactor; material: Wastewater; isolation source: activated sludge from nitrification reactor of wastewater... | reverse complement strand
AACGCCGCTACCTGTCCGAAACCAGCATGCGACGACTCCTCGACAGCCTCCACACCGGCACCAAGACCCCCACCCACCCCCTACCACTCACCGCCTGAAAACCCACCACCCAACGGGACTTGACCGAGCTATGTACTGCCAGGCGAGGGAGGAGGCCACAATCCTCGCGGATTCGGTTCTCAATCGAGGCCTGTTGACGCAGTTCGAGTTCGATCACTTGATCGCGCAGGTGCCGGGCTATGTCGCCCGCAAACTGCGGTACGTGGACGGGGCGAGTCAATCGGGGACAGAGACCCGCGTCAGGCTGTGGCTGCGCCTGAACCGGTACCCGGTTGTCGCCCAGGCTCACCTTCCCGGCGTCGGCCACGTGGATCTTCTGGTTGGTGATCACACCGTGATCGAGTGCGACTCGATCGCCCATCACACGGGCGAGAACCACTTCGTAGACCGCGCCCGCGACCTGGCGATCAGCTCCCTGGGGATGAGAGTGATCAGATTGAGCCACCGGCAGGTGATGAACACCTGGGACGAGACCCAGCTGTATCTGCGGGCTGTGCTGGCACTCCGGAGCCTGCGCAGGCTGAGTTCATTTCAGCGGTCTCCGCTTCCACTGGAGCGTGAAATCGGCGGTCACCGGAAGCCCACACCGCTCAAATGAACCGCCTCTCTCGAACACGCGGACGCCGCGAGCTGTTTCTGACGATTCCAGCCCCGGCCCGCTGGCGCCTCACTAGATTTTGTCTCAGGTGGACCCCGTCAGGGATTCGAATGCCGCACACCCCGCGGGGTTACGGTGATATGGCCACGAAGACTGCGAGCCTCAGCGGCGCAGCCCCCAATCCACTCACGCCAGTAGGGGGAACAATGAACTGGCAGATACTAAGACGGATCGCCGCAGCGGTCGTGACAGCCGCGCTCACAGTCCTAGTCGCGGCTCCTGGAGTCAGCGGCGCCGTGCCCGGCTCTTCGCGCCTGCGAGGAGCGGCGATCACCGTGACGCTCACCGTGCCGCGATATGTAGCAATCGCCAAGCAGCAGACCTTCCTGGCGCCTGGAATCACTTGCCCAGGAGGCTGCACGTGGGACTTCGGGTGGCGCGCCACCTGGACGGCCATCGCAGCCGGAAAGCCGCAGGAGACGGTCATCTTCTCTCCCTACGACATGGTGCCGATGCCCGTGCTCGTCCAGGGAGGATACGTGTACGACACCGACCAACTCGGGGTGTGGGCCTGGACCCCGGTTTCAGACGCATACGCGATCGTGCCTCCCGACCAGATGAACGCTCCGGTTACCGACGTCCGCCTGGGTTCCCGCACCTCCCTTGCCGCCATCCGCAGCGGCTTGAAAGTGACCCTCACAGTGGGAGCCGCACGCTATTGGCAGTCCAAGCACAACTGGGCCGCGTACACCAGCGCTCGGGGCCTGGTCGAGTTCCGCAATGTGGGAACGACTACTTGGCGCAGCCTCCGCGAGATCCACCCAAACTCCGGCGGATGGGAGACGTGGAGCTACTACACGTCGGTGAAGCGTGAGTATCGCGCCTACCTGTACACCACCACCTACATCTGGGGTAGTCAGAGTCCTAATCGCATCGCTTGAGCTTCAAGGAGGCCGATATGAGGCGAAGTCTCGGCAGGATCCTGGCGACGCTGTTCGCAGGCATCCTGGCCTTCACACTCGCACCGAGCGTTCAACGCGCCCAGGCCGCCGCAGGGGTGTCTCTGTACTCACTGCATAATGTCGCTCCGGTGGGACAGACGGTGACGGCCACGGTCCAGGTCAGTCCCGCCCTGCCGCAAGTTCCGGTCGAGGCGTATGTGAACGGCCACGCCCTGCCGGTCGACACCAACAAGACCGACGTCAACGGCAGGACGACCGTCAACCTCGACCACGAGATCATGCTCGCCAAGACCTACCTGTACATGATCCGGGCATGGATCGGCAACACGTGGTACTACGTGTACGACATCCCCGTGACCCGGACACCACGCGTGACGCTGCTGTCCGCACCGGGAATCGCCGCCCCCGGTCAGCAGGTGACCGCGCGCTACGAAGCCATAGGAGGAACGGTCGGATCCGTCGGTTTCGTGGACGCCTGGGTTCACCCCAACTGGTCACGCAGCCAGCAGGTAACGACGACGAACGCGTCCGAGTTGACAGTGAAACTCACGTACGGGCAAAACACCCCCGGCACCTACGCCTTCCGCGGTGGCGTCACGGTGAACGGGATCACCGGCTACGCCCGTCAGTTCGAGATGACGCGCGCATCGCTGCGCCTGTGGTCAGCCCCTGCGGTTCTGAGGGCTGGGACGATGGGCTCAGCCACCGGCAAGGTGGCCGCACCACCCGTCAGCCCTCACATCGGGTACCTGCAGGTGTGGCACGGCGGTGGATTCGTGACGATCAGGCAGGCCACCATCAACTCGTCCGGCTGTTGCACAGTGCCGCTCGCCTACGGGGTGAATACCCCTGGCAGATACACGTTCCGCTTGTGGTACTTCGTCAAAGACTTCGACCTGTACGTCACGTTCGTCGTCGACAGGATCTGATCGATCCCCGAACCGTCCGCAGCATCGCGTTTGGCGCGCACCTCATGGAAGGGTGTTGACATGTTCTCCCACAAGCTCCTCAGCAGGGGGCTGGCCGCGGTCTGCGCCGGCGTTCTGGCACTGGCCTTGGCGCCCGCCCCACCCGCCCACGCCGCGAGCACTATCACGCTCGTTTCCGCGCATACGATCGTGCCGGTCGGATCGCACCTCACAGCCACGGTCCGGGTGACTCCTGCCGTCGCAGGCATCTACGTCTACTCGGTCGTGCACGACCCGCCCTGGCACACCGTCGGCGCTGCCGCCACGGACGCCGCCGGACGGGCCACGGTGTCCCTCGACTGGGACATCCACACGGTCGGCACGCTCGGTTGGCACATTTATGCCGAAGTGGGCGAGGAGGTTCCCCAAACGGGGACCTTCAGCGTCACCCGCACACCCAACGTGAGGCTCTTATCAGCCCCCCGCACCGCCGCTCCCGGTCAACCAGTGACCGCACGGGTGGGCGTGACCGGTGCGATCGCGGGGTCGACGGGCTTCACCGACGCTCTGGTCGGCGGATCCTGGTCGCGCAGCCAGCAAGCACCCATGACGTCCCTGACCGAGTTCACGCTACCCCTGACCTACGGCGCCAGCACTCCGGGCATCTACACCTTCCGGGCTGGCGCGACGGTCAACGGCATCACGGGTTACTCGGGGAGGTTCGATCTCGTCCGGGCGTCCCTCAATCTGCAAGCGGCGCCCAGCAACTTGCCGGTCGGCGTGACGGGCAGCGCCCGCGGGAAGGTCGTGGCTCCCCCCATGAGCCCCACAACCGGCGCTCTGGAGGTGTGGCACGGCGGCTGGTGGGTTCCGATCCAGTGGGCTCCCATCAACTCCGCCGGGGAGTTCACGGTCCCCCTCGCCTACGGCGTGCACACGGCCGGGACGTACACCTTCCGGCTGTGGTACTCCCTCGGCGAGTACGACCTCTACACGCGTTCATGGACGGTGACGCGCAGCTGACCCCGTGACGCAGGCGGGGCGGTGCCCAAGCCGGTCACCGCCCCGCCTGCGGGTGCACCTCAGCCCTGACGAGCCTCCTCGATCCGGTCGCGCAACCGGTCGAGTTCGGACCACAACTGCGGGGGCACACGGTCACCGAACATGTCGAAGTACTCAGCGGTCATCTCCGCTTCGACCGCCCACGCATCCGGGTCGAGCGCGAACAACTGCTCCAACTGGTCGGCGCTGATCTCGAGGCCGTCGACGTTGAGATCCGACACGACAGGAATCTGCCCGCTGATGACCGGGACGGCGTCCACCTCGCCGTTGACACGCCGCAGCGCCCACTCCAGCGCACGTGAGTTCTCGCCGAAACCGGGCCACAGATAGGAGCCGTCGGCGCCCTTCCGGAACCAGTTCACCTGGAAGATCCGCGGCGCCTTGTCGCCCAGCGTCTCGCCCATGCGCAGCCAATGGCCCCAGTAGTCGGCCATGTTGTAGCCACAGAACGGCAGCATCGCGAACGGGTCACGCCGCAGTGCCCCCACCTGCCCCTCGGCGGCGGCGGTCTGCTCGCTCGACACCGTGGCGCCCACGAAGACACCGTGCCGCCATGAGTACGACTCCGAGACGAGCGGAATGTTCGTCGCGCGCCGACCACCGAAGAGGATCACGTCGACAGGGACGCCCTCGGGGTGTTCCCAATCGTCCGAGATGGACGCCGCCTGGTCGGCCCGCACGGTGAATCTGCTGTTGGGGTGCGCGGCCGGGGTGTCGGACTCGGGCGTCCAGTCGTTGCCCTGCCAGTCGATCAGGTGGTCCGGCTTCTCGGCGGTCATGCCCTCCCACCACACGTCGCCGTCGTCGGTGAGGGCAACGTTGGTGAAGATCGTGTCGTGATCCAGCGCCTCGAACGCGGTCGGGTTGGTCGCCAGAGACGTGAACGGCGCCACGCCGAAGAACCCGGCCTCGGGATTGATCGCGTGCAGGCGGCCGTCCTTGCCGGGACGCATCCAGGCGATGTCGTCGCCGATCGTCTCGACCTTCCACCCGGGGATCGTCGGCCGCAGCATTGCGAGGTTGGTCTTCCCGCAGGCGGACGGGAATGCCGCAGTGAGGTGATAGACGCGCCCGTCAGGCCCGGTAATCTTGAGGATCAGCATGTGCTCCGCGAGCCACCCCTCATCGCGGCCCAACACGGACGCGATGCGCAGCGCGTAGCACTTCTTTCCGAGCAGCGCGTTGCCGCCGTACCCGGACCCGTACGACCAGATCTCGCGAGTGTCGGGGAAGTGGCAGATGTACTTGGTGTCGTTGCAGGGCCAGGGCACGTCGGGACGCTCTTCGCCGTCTTCGTCGACCAATGGGTAGCCGACCGAGTGCACCGCCGGCACCCAGTACTCACCGGCTTCGATGCGCTCCCGGATCTCGTCCCCGATCCTGGTCATGATCCGCATGTTCAGCACGACGTAAGGCGAGTCCGTGATCTCGACTCCGAGTTTGGAGATGTCGCCGCCGACAGGACCCATCGAGAACGGGATCACATACATCGTGCGGCCGCGCATGCTGCCCTCGAACACCTCGGCCAACTGTCGCTTCATCTCGTCCGGGGCAGCCCAGTTGTTGGTGGGTCCGGCCTGCTCCCGCGTGTGCGAGTTGATGAACGTCCGCGACTCGACGCGCGCGACGTCGGATGGCGCCGACCGCGCCAGGTAGCAACCGGGCCGCAACTGTTGGTTCAACTCGATCAACGTCCCCGCAGCCACGGCCTTTGCAGTGATCTCGGCGCGCTCCTCCTCCGAACCGGTGACCCAATGGATCTGCGCCGGTTGCGTGAAAGCCGCGATCTCAGCAACCCACGCGTGGACGTCGGACGTTGAGACAGCGGGAATCGTGAGCCATCTGCGGGATGTGAGTGGCATGATCATCTCTCCAAGTCGCCTAGATTTTCATTGTTGCCTGTTTCTGCGGAACATCACGGTTTTCGCTCAGCGGTGACCGCGAAGTGGACGCTCCCGACGGGGAGGGGTAGACTAGGCAGTCGTTCACCAAGCGTTCGTAGCTCAACGGATAGAGCATCTGACTACGGATCAGAAGGTTGGGGGTTCGAATCCCTCCGAGCGCGCCAGCCAGGGCGGCCCCTCGTGGGCCGTCCGCCGCTCTCCAAAGCGCCCTCCTGGTCCCTACCCTGTCTTAACCCAAACGCTCGCTTGAAGCGTCTGCACTCACTAAAATGTTCATGCCCATTGCGCGCCGACTCCGCCGGGGTAGGCCGATCGCAATGTAGCGAGGGGGCACCGGTGATGATCAAGACTCGCGTTCGTCGAATCTTCGCCTTGCTGCTCGCCGCCACAGTCTGGTTCGTCGGGTATCCAGCCTCGACACCACTGGCCCGGGCCGCCGACTACTCGATCACGCTCGTGGCCTGCCAGAACTACGGCAGCGTCGGCGACATGATAACCGCACGGGTGAAGACCGACCCGCCGGGCCTCAATACGACTGTCCACTCGCAGGTGCTGATCGCCGGAACTTGGCAGATGTACGACCAGGGTTGGACCGACGCCGCCGGAAACCTCGAACTGGAACTCAATTACATGAGGGATGAGGTTGGGGCCTTCCGGCACAGGTTGGTCGCATACTTCCCCGGCAAGATCGTGCGTTACACCCAGGAATTCGACGTCTTCCGTGCTCCCTACGTCGAACTGCTGTCGGCCCCATCCGTGTCGCGTGCGGGAACGACCATCACGGCCCGCGGCGAGGCCCGCAACTTCGGTGCTGGTACCGGGTTCTCCGAGGTGCTGACTCCGACAGGCTGGCGCCGCAGCCAGCAGGCGTCCATAAACCCCGCCACGGGGCAATTCGTGATTCCGCTCACCTATGGGGCCACCGCGCCGGGCACGTATCGCTGGCGCCTTGGATCCACCATGAACGGCGCAACGGGCCGGTCGCAGGAGTTCACCATCGTCCGCACACCGAACGTCGTTCTGCTGTCGGCGCAGGGAACAGTCCCGGCCGGTGTCCTGACGAGCGCTCGCGGCCGTACGTACCCGATGACGGCCGGGCACATCGGCTTCGCGCAGGTCTGGCATGGCGCTTCCTGGGTCACGATCTCCGCCGCAGTCACTACCGCATCAGGGGACTTCTACACCCCGTTGAAGTACGGCGTCGGGACTGCTGGCACCTACAAGTTCCGACTGGGATCCACCTTGGCGGGGACCACTTACTACACATCGGCGTTCCAGGTAACCCGCACCTGACTTCAGACGGCGGCGCCTGGATATGTTCCAGGAATTGGCGCTCAAGGTGTGAATCAAGCGTGCCCGTCTTCGACTCTTGAGTGCATCGCCTCGCCGCCGGCGAGCAAGACAGTCAGGAGCCGACATGAGGACTTCACGCCTGATCGGACGGGCGAGCGCCGCGCTGATCGCGGGCGCTCTGGCGCTCACGCTGCTACCGGCCGCCACGCAGCCTGCCCACGCGGACACGATCGCACTGGTATCCGCAAACACAGTCAAACCGGTCGGCCAGCCGATCACGGTCACGGCGCAGGGTAGTGCGCAAGGGTCGGTTCTGGCCGACGTACTGCTGTCCGGCGTCTGGCACGCATACGACTCCGGAGCCACCGATTCCAGCGGACGAATCACGATCGCACTCACCTTCAAGGACTCCGAGCCGGGCGTATACACCTATCGGCTCCGGTTCGTCCAGTCCGTCGGGAGCACTGGGGTCGCACTGACGGCACCGTTCCAGATTCAGCGGACGCCGATCGTCACGCTGCGGTCTGCGCCTGCGGTGTCACCCGCCGGCACCACGATCACGGCCCGTGGCAAGGCGCAGCCCAATCCGTCGATGCTGTCGGGGATCGGCTTCACCGAGGTCTACACGCCCAGCGGCTGGCTCCGCAGCCAGCAAACACCCATGAACATCGCAACAGGTGAGTTCACCCTCCCCCTCACCTACGGCGCCACCACGCCGGGCATCTACCTGTGGCGCGTCGGCGCCACCATCAACGGCGCCACCGGCCGCTCCGCGACCTTTGGCATCGTCCGCACACCCAACGTCCAACTGCGCTCCGCGTCTGCGGTCGCCACCAGAGGCGTCCTCACCTACGCCCGCGGCCGCACCTACCCCATGAGGTCCGGGCTCCCCGGCTTCGCGCAGGTCCGCTACGGCGCCAACTGGGTGACCATCTCCAACGGCACCACCAACAGCCTCGGTGACTTCACCGTCCCCCTCAACTACGGCGTCAACACCGCCGGCATCTACACCTTCCGGCTCGGAGCCACCATCAACGGCACCCGCTACTACACCCCAGCCTTCAACGTCACCCGCAGTTGACGCGCCCAATCGATGGAGGCGAGAACATCGAGCCTCGCCTCCATCGATCGGCGACCAGAGGGGGTTCCTCGAAACTCGGAAGGCGCGGGGTGCATCAGTCCGGCAAGTCTTCACCTCTTGACAGCATGGCCTCGCCGTCGGCGAGCCGAACAGTCAGGAGCAATAGTGAAGACTTCACGTCTCCTGAGCCGGGTGTTCGCCGTGCTGGTTGCGGCTGCCCTTGCTCTCACGTTCTCGCCCGCCGCTACCCGGCTGGCCCATGCGGCCCCGACGATCACGATCCTCTCATCTGACACGGTAAAACCCGTCGGCCAGCCCGTAACCGTCACAGCCGTGGCCCCCGGCGCCATCTCTATTTTCGGCGACGTGCTGGTGGACGGATCCTGGCTCACGTATGACTCCGCATCAACCGACTTCTTTTCGGCCGCGACGCTTACCCTCACTTACAGGGACCAGGACCCGGGCGTGTTGACCTATCGGCTCAGAATGCCCATCGGGCCAAACGCCGCGGACACGGCAGTCACCCCGTCGTTCCAGATCACTCGGACGCCGATCGTCACGCTGCGGTCGGCGCCGGGGGTGTCGCCCGCCGGGACCACCATCACGGCCCGCAGCAAGGTGCAACCCATCTACGCAGGGATCGGCTTCACCGAGGTCTACACCCCCACCCGCGGCTGGCTCCGCAGTCAACAGACGTCCATCAACAACATCGGCGAGTTCACGCTGCCCCTCACCTACGGCGCCACCACCCCCGGCACCTATCAGTGGCGCGTCGGCGCAACCATCAATGGCGCCACCGGGCGGTCTGCGACATTCACCATAATCCGCACCCCCAGCGTCCAACTCCGCTCGGCGTCCACCGTCGCGACCCGCGGCGTCCTCACCTATGCCCGCGGCCGCACTTACCCCATGAGGTTTGGGCTCCCCGGCTTCGCGCAGGTCCGCTACGGCGCCAGCTGGGTGACCATCTCCAACGGCACCACCAACAGCCTCGGTGACTTCACCGTCCCCCTCAACTACGGCGTCAACACCGCCGGCACCTACGCCTTCCGGCTCGGAGCCACCATCAACGGCACCCGCTACTACACCCCAGCCTTCAACGTCACCCGCAGTTGATGTCCGCCGGCGACCCTCGCAGTAAGGAGCCACAGTGAAGACTTCACGTCTCCTCGGGCGGGTGATCGCCGTACTGGTTGCGGCCGCCCTCGCTCTCACGTTCTCGCCCGCCGCGACCCGGCCGGCCCACGCAGCCCCCACGATCACTCTCATCTCGGCCCACACGGTCAAGCCCGTCGGCCAGCCCATCACGGTCACAGCCCAGGTGAGTGAGACAGCGTCAGCGGTCTGTTACGTTCGTGGCCAGGTGCTGCTCGCCGACGGGTGGCGCAACGACGACAGCCTCGAACTCACCGACAGCTTTGGACGCGTCACTCTCACGCTCACTTACAGGGCCTCTGAACCCGGTGTCTTCACCTATCAGCTCCTCATGTACGGCTGTAACTATGGCGACGTCGTGACTACTGCCCCGTTCCAGATCCAGCGGACGCCCATCGTCACGCTGCGGTCGGCGCCGGCCGTGTCACCCGCCGGGACCACCATCACGGCCCGCAGCAGGGTGCAACCCATCTACGCAGGGGTCGGTTTCACAGAGGTCTACACCCCCACCCGTGGCTGGCTCCGCAGCCAACAGACGTCCATCAACACCGGCACGGGTGAGTTCACACTTCCCCTGACCTACGGGGCCACCACCCCCGGCACCTACCTGTGGCGTGTCGGCGCGACGATCAACGGCGCCACCGGCAGGTCCGCGACGTTCACCATCGTCCGCACCCCCAGCGTCCAACTCCGGTCCGCGTCCGCCGTCGCCACCAGAGGCGTCCTCACCTACGCCCGCGGACGCACCTACTCCATGAGGCCCGGCTACACCGGCTTCGCCCAAGTCTGGTACGCGAACAGGTGGGCGACCATCTCCACTGCCCCCACCACCGCCACCGGCGACTTCTACGCGCCGCTCAAATACGGCGTCAACAGCGCAGGCATCAACACATTCCGGCTGGGAGCCACCATCAACGGCACCCGCTACTACACCCCAGCTTTCAACGTCACCCGCAGTTGAGGTCCGCGATCCTTACAGTCAGGAGCCACAGTGAAGACTTCACGTCTCCTCGGGCGGGTGATCGCCGTCCTGGTTGCGGCCGCCCTGGCCCTCACGCTCTCGCCGGCCGCGTCGCGGTCGGCCCACGCAGCCCCCACGATCACTCTCATCTCGGCCCACACGGTGAAGCCCCTCGGCCAGCCCATCACCGTGACAGCCAAACCGTCCGTCCCGGCACCGATCATGTTCGGCGATGTGCTCCTGGCCGATGGCTGGCACGCCTATGACTCGGATACCCCCGACACCGATGGCATCTTCACCCTGGAACTCACGTACAGGGATTCTGCGCCAGGCGTGTTCACCTATCGGCTCAGAACGTATTTCACCGCGGAGGAAGCCATTAGTTCGGAGTTCCAAATCACTCGGACGCCGATCGTGACGCTGCTATCGGCGCCGGCGGTGTCACCGGCTGGCTCCACGATCACGGCCCGCAGTAAGGTGCATCCCATCCTTGCGGGGATCGGCTTCACCGAGGTGTACACCCCCACCCGCGGCTGGCTCCGCAGCCAACAGACGTCCATCAACCTGGGCGCCGGTGAGATCACAGATGGCATCGGTGAGTTCAGGCTGCCCCTGACGTACGGCGCCACCACCCCGGGCACCTACCTGTGGCGCGTCGGCGCCACGATCAACGGCGCCACCGGCAGGTCCGCGACGTTCACCATCGTCCGCACCCCCGCCGTCCAACTCCGCTCGGCGTCCGCCGTCGCCACCAGAGGCGTCCTCACCTACGCCCGCGGACGCGCCTACCCCATGAGGCCCGGCTACACCGGCTTCGCCCAAGTCCGCTACGGCACCAACTGGGTCACAATCTCCTACGGCACATCCAACAGCCTCGGCGACTTCACCGTCCCCCTCAGATATGGCGTCAACGCCGCCGGCACCGCAACCTTCCGGCTCGGAGCCACCATCAACGGCACCCCCTACCACAGCCCGGCCTTTTACGTCACCCGCAGTTAGCCGCCGGCGATTCACCGAGGCACGAGACTCGCCTCGGTGACGCCCACGTCCTCGGTTCTTTGTTGCCTTCATTTGAGCGCCCGCAGCCTGGAGCGGCGTCCGCGGGTAGTCTCAGCGGAACGAGTCGTTCCGAAGGGATGCACCCCATGTCTGTGGCGAAGCTTCTGAAGAGGGGGGTGGCCGCGGTGAGCGCTGCCCTCCTTGCCTTCACCCTTGCACCCGCACACCAGCAGGCGCGGGCCGCCGAACCGTCCGTGTCGCTGCTGTCCGCCCCGAGTTCGGGACCGGTCGGGGCGTCGCTCACGGCTCGCGCAAAGGTGACTCCTTCACAGGCGGGGCTGACCGGTTTCGCCCAAGTCTTCGTGAACGGAGGTTGGGTCGCTCTCAACCCACAGGCGACGACGAACTCGACAGGTGAGTTCTCAGTCGCCCTGTCGTACGGGGTCAGCACCCCGGGCACCTACCGCTACCGCCTCGGCGCGACGGTCTCCGGCGTTCCGGCCTACACGCGTGAGTTCAACGTCGTCCGCACCGCTTCTGTCTCGCTGATGTCCGCACCCAGTGCGCTGAGCGTCGGCGTGACCGGAACCGCGAAGGCGCGCACAACCCCCGCCCGCAGCGGCTACCCGGCGTTCGCGGAGGTCTGGACGGGCAGCCGCTGGGCACGTGTCTCCAGCGCGACCACGACCTCGTCAGGCGACTTCTCAGTCCCTCTCCGCTACGGAGTCGGTCAGGCCGGCAGTCACTCGTTCCGGCTGGGAGCGGTCATCGGCGGCAAGACCTTCCAAACGCGGCAGTTCACCCTCACTCGCCGTGTCACGGCAGCCAACCTGCCGACGACGTTCGCGGGCTTCACGCGCTACCTGGAATACGGTTCGGGTGAGTGGGTCGGCGCGCCTGAGGGCTCCTCGAGCGTCGCGTACTGGTACGAGGGCACCCTGAACGGCAACTTCGGCAGCATCGTCGCCTCCAACGTGCAACGGACCTCGCTCTCCGCGCTGGCACCCAGCCTTTTCACCGGCGTTGCAGCCTACGGGGCCAACAAGTGCGGCACCTGGCTCGGCGTCTACACCGCCTGCTTCGTCCCGAAGGGCAACGGCTTCCGCGGCGTCCAGATACCCAACAGCGAGTTTGGCAGCAGGCCGTCCCACTCCCAGGTGCTCAACCTGGCCCTGGCCCTGGCGAGCCGGACCTGACTCCCTGCTGCAAGCCGACTCGCTTCCGGCAGAGCGGTTCCTGACCACGCACCAGACTCCGGCTTGACCCAACGCACGCCGCGCTCGTCCGTGACGCCAGGCAAGCGCGCCGCACTCATTCACCAGCGGTGGGCGCCCATACTGATGATGGGGAGATGACTGGCCTCTTCGATCTTGCGGCGTAAGAGGCATCGTAGCTCCGCGAATGCGGATGGATGACGAGTTCGGTCATGATGCGGTCGTCTGGCATGATCGCCTCGGAAGAGGTCCGCGGGCGACTGGTTCCCTTCCACGGCGGACGCCAGACGGAGGCGAGTGTGAACCAACCCCACGAACTGCGGGCTATCGGCGTGCTGCGCACTCCCTTCCGAACCAAGGACGAGGCCCCAATACAAGGCGCTTTCGCCCCCGACGCCGTCGGTGTCGTCGAGGTGTTTGAGGAGTTCACGGCGGGCCTCGACGACATCGAGGGGTTCAGCCACCTGATCCTTCTGTACGTGTTCGACCAGGGAGAGTCCGTGGATCTTCGCCCGATACCGTTCCTGGATGACCTCCCGCACGGCGTCTTTGCCACGCGGAATCCTCGGCGTCCAAACCGGTTGGGGCTGACCGTCGTTGCCCTGGACCGCCGGGAAGGAAGCCGCCTCCACGTGCGGCACGTCGATACCCTGGACGGGACGCCCGTCGTCGATATCAAGCCTTACGTCCGTCGGTTCGACTGCGTCCCGCACGCGAGTGAGGGCTGGTTCGCGGGCCGCGTGGACAGACCCAAGCCCCCCGGCAGGGAGTAGGTTGTGCCGCGCGCCGAGTGACCCTCAACCGCTGGATCGGCACCCGGTGTCCGCCGCCTCAGACGCGCGTGAGACCCTCCAGCGCCGGGACGAGGCGGTCACCCACGCGTCTTCGGGACGCAGGCGCGGCACCGAGGGTGGCCGGAAGGAGGATTTCAGCTCACGGGACGGGCGGGCGGGGGCCGAATATTGCCAGCAGTTCGCCCACTTCGTGGGTGGCGGTGCCTGGGTGACGGAAGTGCTGGTGGGTGTCGACCGAGTAGTGGCTGCGTCGTCCGACGCGGTGACGGTGCAGGTAGCCGGCGGCCTCGAGGTCCTTGAGGATCGCGAGGGTCGCCCGGGGAGTGATGCCCACGTTGGCGGCGATTTCGCTGACGAGAGCGTCGGCGGAATGCGCGACGGCCAGTAGTACGTGGCCGTGGTTGGTGAGAAAGGTCCACGACGGGCGCCGGTTTGAGCCGGTGAGGTCCGGGCCTGGGTCGCCTTCCGCGCGAGTGCTCGGGGCTGATGGCGCGATGCCGGGCGGATCCATGCGGTGGGTCCTTTCAGTCGAGTGCTGGGTGAGCGCCGCCCGGTCGACGGGTCGCGTGCTACGGCGAGCGCTGCGGGTCGCGTGTGCGCTCGCGGCGACTGCCCCGAAGCGGTTCGAGGGCAGCGTTCTCGGCCTCGGTGGCAACGCGGAAAGGCGGGTCGGTTGGCGCCTGCAAGGCTTGGCGTCCCTGGCCGCGCGTCGCCCGCAGGCTGAGGACGATCGAGACCGTGATGATTGCCGCGACCACGGCGAGGGAGATGGTCGTCGGGATGTAGAAGAGGTCGATCTTGAGAAGCATCTTGATCCCGACCCAGATCAGCACCAGCGCCAGGCCGATCTTCAGGTACACGAAGCGATGGATGAGGTCAGCCAGGAGGAAGTACATCGCCCGCAGTCCCAGGATCGCGAAGGCGTTGGCGGTGAAGACCAGGAAGACCTCGCTCGTGACGGCGAAGATGGCTGGGATCGAGTCGACGGCGAAGATGATGTCGGTGACCTCGATCAGCACGAGCACCGCCAACAACGGTGTGGCGAGCACCGCACCGGCCCGGCGGACAAGGAACTTCTGACCGTGGTAGACGTCGGTCATCGGCACGAAGCGCCGGAAGACGCGGAGCACTGCGGAGTCCTCTGGGTTCACATGCTCGTTGCGCTGCCTGATCATGCGATAGCCGGTCCACAGCAGGAAGGCCGCGAAGACGTACAGGATCCAGGAGAAGTTCTGGATCAGGACGGCGCCAGCGGCGATGAAGATCCCGCGAAAGACGAGGGCGCCCAACACCCCCAGGAACAGCACGCGGTGCTGGTACTCGCGGGGGACGGCGAAGTAACTGAAAATGATCGCCCAGATGAAGACGTTGTCCACGGCCAAGGACTTCTCGATCAGATACCCCGCGAAGTAGGCGGCCCCATGCTCCGGGCCCCACACCCACCAGACCAGGGTTCCGAAACCGACCCCGAAGGCCACCCACACCCCCGACCAGATAGCGGCCTCTCTCACCCCGATCACGTGCGCGCGCCTGTGAGCGAAGAGGTCGACCAACAGCATCACGACGATGAAGCCCAGGACAGCGGCCCAGACCCAGAATGGAACATCCATGACGAATCCTTCCGATCAGATCGATCGGAGGTCTCTCCCGGACCCAGTGGGCCTGCACCGCCGGGCCCGATGGGCCGTACTGACGACGGGGCTTGGTGGGATACTCCCCTCCCTCGCACCACAAGTGAAGCGTACTTCACGTGTTGGGTCAAGGCGGAGTGTCGGTTGGATTAGGAAGCACCCTAACGCGGGGGAATCAGATGTGGGCTGCAGCGCCGGTGAAAGTACGGGTGCCACAGTTCCGCGCCTGTGTCCCGATGACGTGTGGGTGACCGCCTCCTCGCGGCGCTAGGGTCAACTGCATGGAACCGGTGGTGCTGCACATAGGGGACATCACACTGTCCATCCCGACGCGAGATGACGTCCCTGCGATCGTGGACGCTTGCCGAGACCCGCTGATCGCCCAGTTCACAACCGTCCCCGCCGATTACCAACCCGAGCACGCCGAGCAGTTCGTCTCCGAGATGGTCCCGGACACTTGGGCGCAAGGCGGCTGCGCGTTCGCCATTCGACAGGCAGGCCGACTCATCGGGATGACGGACATCCGTCGCCTCACCGCGCAGGCCGGTGAACTCGGCTACTGGATGCACCGCGATCACCGTGGGCGCGGGATCCTCACGCGAGTCGTCGCCCGCCTCGCCGAGCACGCCTTCGCCGACATGGGCCTGCACCGGTTGTCCTGGGCTGCTGTCGTCGGCAACTGGGGGTCGTGGAAACCGGCTTGGCGCAACGGGTTCCGGTTGGAGGGGACACGCCGCGCGGCGATGCCGGACACACGCGACCCTGCGGCACCGGCGCGCGACATTTGGGTCGCAGGACTGCTTTCCACCGACCCGCGCAGGCCCCAAGAGCGCTGGCGTGGCCCCGATGGCCATCTGCCCGCCCGGCCAGACGCGCGCGTCCCCATGGACCTGGTCAAGCAGTTCCACGAGGTGTATGGCGTCCCCGTGCGCACAACGGGAGCCGATGTCGACATCGCCAACATCGGCATGCGCATGAGCCTGATCGCCGAGGAGTTCGCCGAGTTGGTCGGGTCCGTCTACGGACCGAGGGCGCGCCGCCTGGTCGAGGACGCTTACGAGTTCGCAGTCACGACGGACGACGGCACGCGCGACACCGTCGGCGCGGCCGACGCCCTCGCCGACCTGGTCTACGTCGCCTACGGGATGGCGCTGGAAACGGGAATCCCTCTGACCGAGGTGCTGGCGGAGGTTCAGGCGTCCAACCTGTCCAAGCTGGGGGACGACGGGAATCCAATCAGGCGAGCCGACGGCAAGATCCTGAAGGGCCCCGGCTTCACCGAGCCCGACATCGCACGCGTCCTCGCCGAGCACACGCTCGCTCCCGAGTGGTGACCGCGACTGTCGCCCTGCACCGGACTCCACCCGGGCCGACACCGCAGTCAGGCCTGGGGCGCGGGTGAGGTAGCGGGGTAGCGAGGCTCGCGCTTCGCGAGGAATGCCTCGATCGCTTCCTGGTGATCGGGGTGGGCGCCGGACTCAACCTGACTCAGCGCCTCGAACTCGCACGACTCCTCCAACTCGGACAGTTCCGCGAAAGCCAGATTGCGTTTCATTTGCGAAAGCGCGAACCGCGGTCCCGCGGCGAGTCTGGTGGCAAAAGTGAGGGCCCAGTTGAGCAGATCGTCCGGCTCGACGAGCCAGTCGAGCAAGCCCCACGTCAGGGCTTGCTCGCCCGAGATCCGCTCGCCGAAGAACAGCATTCGGCGAGCGCGGGCGGGCCCGACGCAGCGGGACAGTAGCCAAGTGACGCCATAATCCCCTGACAGTCCGATGCCAGCGAATGCCGTAGTGAAAACGCTGTTCTCGGTACCCACCCGGAGGTCACAGGCCAGCGCCAGCCCCAACCCGGCCCCGGCAGCAGCCCCCGGGACGGCTGCTATGACCGGTTTGGTGTACGCGTGCAGCCGGACAACAGACTCACGCTGCCCGGTCCGCAGCCACTCGACGCGTGCCGGGCTCACCTCGTCCAGCCCGTCGTTGAGGCCGCCCCTGGCAGCGAAGTCCTTCACATCTCCGCCCGCACAGAACCCGCCGCCCGCCCCGGTGAGCACAACTGCGCCGATGCTTGCGTCTGTCTCCCAGTCGGCGAGGGTTTGGCCGAGCGCGGCGACCATTTCGTCGCTGAGGGCGTTGCGGCGGTGTGGTCGGTTGAGCGTGATCACGCCCACACCCTCGATGACGCTGGTTTGCAGGTCTGCCATGGTTGATCCTTGCACGGGACCCCGGCACGACTTCCGGATTTGAATCACCCATATGGACAAGGACCCGGCATTTCGGGGGGTCCATGTCCATATGGGTGACTCAAATCAGCACCGACTGCCGATTCCGCCACGGGCTGGCTACCGTAAGCCTAGACAGCGCCGGAAGGACCGCAATGGACATCACAGACGACTACACCGGCCCCGACTCCGGCTTCGACATCGTCGCGAACGACCGCAACTTCATGGACCCCTCCAGCGCGTCGAAGTTCAAAGTGCTGCCGAGTACAGCGGGTGTGGTCGCGATCTGGCACGACTTCGCGACCGGCCACAGCCACGACGGGACGCAGTTGTGGCGCTACGACGCCAGGCCGCTGGGGGGCCAACTGTCCATCACTCCCGATGGGCGACACGTCGCAACCCTCACCACCGATGGCGAGTTGCTGGTGTTGGACGTTGCCACCGGCGCGGTCGTGCACAGCCGCCAACTGGGCACCGACCATCCGGACTCCTTCGAGGTGCTCGCGGACGGGACACTCTGCGTGCTCCAAGACGGGGAGCTACGGTTGTTCGACCCACTGGGCGAGCCCCTTCGCGCCCACCGCCCGTACAACACGGGCACCGCCCGGGAACTGGTCCCGCTGGCCGGCCCCTACGCCGGGCAGGTCGTCACCGGCGATCACGGCGACTGGGCCCGCGTCGATCCCAGGACCGGCGAGAAACTCGCCACCTTCCAGAGCGCCGATGAGGATCGGTGGCTGCAGCTGCTGGGCACCTGGACGTCGCCGATCGTCGTCCGGGACGATGGCACCGAGATAGCGATACTGGACCCGTTCGATCTGACGCCGACCACACGCATCCCGTTCACAGGACTCAAGGGGGTCCAACGGGAGTCGCGGCTAGCCGCAGGTGACACCAACTACACCAAGTGGGAGTTGCGCGCGACGCTCAGCTACGACGGCGCACTGCTGGCCGTGATCGACGAAGGCGGCTTGGCGAGAGTGTTCGACCCTCAGAACGGCAGGTTGCTGAGGCGGCTACCGCACTCACTGGTCGACCACCCGTACGATCTCACCTGGCTCGGCGAGCCCGGCGAGTTCGTGGCAATCGTCGACGGCGGCCGGCTCGTCAGAATGAAGGTCGACGGCGGCGCACCGATCTGGACAGCGGAGGTCTTCACTGACGCCGATCGCGAACGGTTCTATGTCGACACCTCCGAGGGGGCCGAGACGATAGACGCCGTCTTGGCGGCGGAGTTGCTCGACACTCTGGCGAGCACCCGATCCCTTTCCGAGTACAGCCACACCGCCGCACGCCTCAGCCACGGGCCTGCGCTCGACACCTGGGGTGAGGTTCTGACTCCGCAGCGGACTTACGGGCTCCTGCGGTCCCAGTACTGGATGCTGCAGGCGGGCGGTTTCACCGAACAAGACGAACTTCGGCAATTGTGGCCGCAGATCGATGCAGCAGCGGGAGCGGCGTCCGCCGCCTACCAGGACGCCGCTGGACGGCTCGGATGGCTGATCACAGGACAGGACGTCCCGCTCGCCGCCGCCGGTGACTGGGAAGGAAGTCTGAGGTGGACGACCCCCTTCACCAACCTCGCCTCCGCTCCCGGCCTCAGCGCCGACGCCAGCGCGGCCGGGAGCCGCGTCGTCGAGATCCTCGACCACGCTCAACTCCTCAGCAACTTCAACGCCTACATGCGCGACTCTGCCCGCCTTTACGAGCCCCTGCTCAACCTGGTGACGAAACTGCCGTACGGCGCGACCTTGCTGCTGGTAGGCGAAGCCATGAAGGTCACCGATCCCGAACTCGCCGCCCAGGTCGCCGGAATCCTGCGGCAGCGGTTCGGCGGCCCCGAGATCGAATCGTTCATCGCGACGCTGACGAACAGCGCGCAGAGTGGCGGCATCACCCGTGAGCACCGTCCTTGAGCTACACCCCCTGGGGTATTAAGGTGAGAAGATGCGCGACACACTAGGCAACGTGATCCCCCCGTGGAACCGCACGCTCGTGGTGGTTGCGCACCCCGACGACGAGTCGTTCGGGCTCGGGGCCGTGATCGACCGTTTCGTTGCGGGCGGGTCGGTCGTGCACGTGCTTTGCCTGACGCAGGGCGAGGCGTCCACGCTCGGGTCCGTAGAGGGGCTGGCCGCGGTCCGCGCGCGTGAGTTCACCACCGCGGCGCAGATGCTGGGCGTCCAGGGCACGACGCTGAAGACGCATCCGGACGGCGGTCTCGCGGACATGGACAGAGCCGCCCTCGTCGCCGACGTGGCGGCCGCCATCGCCGCCCATGAGCCGGACGGCCTGCTGGTCTTCGACCCCAGCGGCATCACGGGTCACCCGGATCACACTGCGGCGACGTTGGCGGCCCTCGACGCGGCCGCGGCCCGAGAGCTACCTGTCCTGGCGTGGACCCTGCCCGAAACGGTCGCCCAGCGACTGAAGGACGAGTTCGGAATGCCGTTCACGGGGCACCCGGAGCAAGAGGTGGACCTGCGCCTGACCGTCTTCCGCACGCGCCAGCGCGCCGCCTGCAAGGCGCACGCCAGCCAGACTCCCCCGGGCGCCCCGCTGTGGCGACGGCTGCAACTCCTCAACGACTGCGAGGCTCTGCGCTGGCTTCGGAGGTGAAGTCGCGACGACGTTGCCGAGTCTTGAACCCGCGGACGCCGTCACCAGGCATCAACGCAGAGGGGCGGGCCGGTGCACCGGCCCGCCCCTCTGCGCATGCAGAATCAGCCCGGCATCACCTGCCGGCCTGCAGAGCAGTCCAGGTGTTGGCGCCGACGATTCCGTCTGCGGTCAACCCACGGGCACTCTGGTAGCTGACGACGACCGAACGCGTCCCATCGCCGAACGCACCGTCAACCGCCAGTGTGTAGCCCCGGGCCCGCAGGGCCTGCTGCAGCCGCGTGACATCTGCGCCGCTGGATCCCTTGGACAGCGTCGGACGGGTGCCGGCTGCCAGCAAGGCAGTCCAGGTCTTCGCACCGACGATGCCGTCGGCCACGAGGCCCTTGCTGCTCTGGAATTGCTTCACGGCACTGGCCGTGGCGGCCCCGAAGATGCCGTCGGCGGAGATGGTCGCGCCTGATTGGCGCAGTTCGCACTGCAGCACGGTGACCGCGGTGCCGCTTGCGCCCTGTTGCAGCAACGGGTAGCTGGCGAGGGTCGAAGACGGGCAGGTGGTCGGTGTCGGGTTCGGCTGCGGCTGGCCGGTCAACCGGCTGTAGTACGTGCCGATATTGGCGAACGTTCCGACGTACTCGAAGTGCATGGTGTCGAACCTGGTGGTTGTGCCGTTGTAGTGGCCGCCCCAGTAGAAGCCGTGGTTGATCCACATGCTCACCACAGCCGGCGGGATGTTCGACTGGAAGGTCCACGATTGCGGGTTGCTGTTCCAGTTGAGGTCGACGGCGCGACCGTACGCGTGGTTGGACGGCGTGCTTGTGCCCGCAATGAAGCGGCAGTTGTACCCGCCGGTGTCGGCTGCACGCAGCGTGTAACCCATACGTTCAGTGCGCCGCATGAGTTCCTGGAAGAGCGGCTGCAGTTCCCTGCGGACCACGGCTCTGGCGCCGTTGGTCGATACGGCCGTCGCCAGCGGCACGCTACAGGTGATGGTGCTGCCCGAGACGCGCACCTCGGTGGAGTCGGGGAAACCTGCTGGGTGACGGACGAACGTCATCACGGGACCCGGGTAATCGGATCGGGGAGCGGCCACAGCGGTGGGGCTGGCTATCAGCAGCGTGGCGGTGACGCTCAGCATCAGCCCGAGGGCGGCACAGAGCGCGCCGAGCTTCTTGAATACGGACATGTTCCTGTCTCCTGATCTTGAGGGTGGGTTGGTCAATCGACGAGACTGCCCCACGTCTGAATGCCGACGATTCCGTCGGCGCCCAGACGGTTGCTGGTCTGGTAGGCGACCACGGCGCTCCGGGTCGCGGAGCCGAAGACCCCGTCCACGGTAACGCTGTGGCCGTGGGCCCGAAGTTCGACCTGCAGGGCCCGCACGGCGTCACCGGACGATCCCTGGCTCAACTGGGGCAACACCTTGTTCCAGGTGAGGGGTCCGACTACGCCGTCGATGGTCAGGCCCGCAGAGCGCTGGAAGGCCTTGACCGCATTCAGGGTGCCGGAACCGAAGGCTCCGTCGACGGCGATGGAGTGACCCTTGGCTCGCAGCGCGTACTGCAGCGTGGTGACCGCAGTGCCGGTCGACCCCTGACGCAGGGTCGGGAAGGAGGTCTCGGTGGGTGTAGGGACGCCGGCGTAGGCGTTGTAAACCTGGCGGGCGTACGCGATGCGGGTGTCGTTGTGGCAGGTGCCGCACCGCTCGTAGTAGCGGCTGAAGGCGAGCGTGGCGGCGTCGAGAGTCGTTGCGGCCCGCAACTGCCGCATGGCGTTGGCCTCTGTGCCGGTTAGCTCGTACCAGATGAAGTCGAGTTGGAGCGACAGCGACCACGGGTCACGGCCGCGGGCACTCGCGTAGTTGAGCAGGGTTGCCCAGCGTTCGTTGACGCTCCACTGGGCGATGCCGCGCCCGGGCCCGCTGGGGTACTGGGTCGCACGCGGATTGATCGGATTGCCGGACTCCTGGATCAGGTTCCCGACGATTCCGGCCGACTGGTACTTGGTGAGACCCTTGGTCACGAAGTACTCGTAGGCGGTCTGGTTGTTGTTGACGGCCGCCTCAGCAGAAGCGCTGGAGGCCAGACCGAGAGTGCCAAGGAGGCAGAGTGCGGATACCACCGCTGCAACGATGCGGCGGCTGATTGTGAGGCGCATTTCCTTTCCTTCCGGAATGGACGCGAAGCCCAGGGGGTGATGCAAGGCCGGTACTGCCACGAGGCAAGCCATGCGACACCAGCTAAGTCGTCCCACCCGGCGGTGCGCAATAGGCAGCAAAGCGACTTTCCGGGCAACAACTGGCATCAATCCGGCAACAGAACCTGCGCACATGAGCGATGACGGCCCACGGACCCACGCGAATACACCGCGCCCGTTGACCCCGCCCAATCACCCTGCAACAGTGGACTCACCGTTCGCCCGCGACCGCAGATCGCGTAGCGGGCCCGCCGATCGGCACGAAGACGTGCCGTCCTGAATGGAGGCCACATGAACGAGATCGTCACGGTAGATCCCGAAAGCGTAGGCATGTCGAGCGCCTACCTGTCCAACATCGACAAGTTGGTCGAAACACACATGAGCGAGGACGCCTACCAGGGCATCGTCGTGCTCGTCGCCCGCCACGGAAAGGTGTGCTACTTCAAGGCATTCGGCAAGGCCGACGAAGACGTCCCGATGGAGACGGACAGCATCTTCCGGCTCGCGTCGATGTCCAAGGTGCCAAGCGCTGCGGCCGTCATGCAGTTGTGGGACAAGGGCCTGATCACCCTGGCAGACCCGATCTCGAAGTTCATCCCCGAGTTCGCCGACGTGAAGGTCGCAGAACTCGACAACTGGGGCGTCGTGAAGTTGGTCACCCCCAAGCGCGAGATCACGATCCATGACCTGCTCACCATGACGGCCGGCATGACCAACACGTGGTGGTACGACCTGTTCACCCCGAACAACTACCGAGTCGTTCCTAAGCTGTACGCCGAGGCCGGTCTGATGGACGACCTCAACGCTCCTCCGATCACGCTGGAAAGCAACATCAAGATCCTGGCGGGGCTGCCGCTGATGTCCCACCCGGGCGAGGCGTTCGACTACTCCAACAACAGCGTCGACACTCTGTGCCGCATGGTCGAGATCGTTTCCGGCGTCGACTACGACACGTACCTGCGCGAGAACATCTTCGGTCCCCTGGGCATGACCGAGACCTGGTTCTTCCCGCCCAAGGATGAGTGGAAGCGCGTAGCGGCCGTGTACTGGGCCGGCAGGGACGAGAAGCAGGTCGGGACGTCGCCGCTCGGCATGGGCAACCTGGGGCCCGACTACACCTTCAGCGAGCACCAGACCTACTTCAGCGGCGCAGGCGGCCTGCACGGCACCGCCCACGACTACTTCCGGTTCGCCCAGATGCTGCTCAACAAGGGCGAGTTGGACGGTGTGCGGGTGCTCAGCCGCGCAGCGGTCGAGCAGATGACCACCAACCAGATCGGCGACCTCACCAACTGGCAGCTGACGCAGAACAAGTGGGGCTACCAGGTGGATCTCCAGGACGGCGTCAACGCACCTCCGGGGTCGATCCACTACCTGGGCGGCAAGGGCGCTTACAGCTGGCAAGGGTTCTTCAGCACCAAGTTCGTCAACAATCCCGCCCGCGACACGGTGGTGCTCTCGTTTACCACCCCCGGCTTCGACGGGGCGCTACCACACAACCTCCGCATCATCGCCGCCGCCAACGCGGCCGTGATCGACTAGGGTCCTTGCAGTCCCTGGAGGCCTAGCAGTCACCAGAGGCCTAGCAGTCACTTTGCCGCTGCTCCTCTCAGAGGAGCAGCGGCAAAGTGCTGTGGACCGCAGAAGCGAGCCGGCGCCAGCCGCAATGGCCTCTCAGCCCCAGACCGACGACGCCCCTGAGTGCCCGGCGAGCACGACCAGGACCAATCCGGTCGCCGCCGCGAGCACGTTCACGCCAGAACCCACCAGGATCGCCAACCGCGCGCGGGAGTTCGTGTACCCCGCCGTGCCGGTGTCGGGGTCCCGCCTTTGCATCCACTCCCCCAGCAGCACCATGCCGATGCCGATGACGGCGGCGGCAGCCGGGAACACGACTGCCTCGCCCCACGACTGGTGCCCCGCCAGCACCGGTGACACCGCCGGGCGCGTTTCGAGGAGCGCCTCACCACTGATCCGGGCGATGGCGGCCAGCACGGCCGCAACCACGGCCGTGATCAGCGTCAGTGCCCCGTATTGGCGGCGGCCCGCCGGCCAGAAACTGACGACGACGGAAGCGAGCAGTGACAGCGGCACCAGCACCACCGCGCCGTGCACCACCAGCGGGTGCAGGGGCAAACCGAATACGTCCACGCCTCAACGTTACGCGAGGTCAAGATCGGGACGTCCGGGGGGATATGGGTATTGGCCTTCCCCGCCGATCCACCAAGGCTTAATCTGCCGGTAGCAGGACACCGGCGTTGGGGGACATCATGCTCAAGCGATTCCGACTCGCACTCACCGTCGTCGCCGTTTTGGCCACGACCCTCTTCGGGTTGCCCCAGTCGGCGCACGCGGCACCGACCGTCACGCTGCTTTCCGCGCAGGGGCAGGTGATGGTGGGCGCCACCCCGATCGCCAAAGGCCGGCTCTCGCCGGCCGCCGCCGGACTCCCGGCCCGTACCGAGGTGTGGATTGGATCGAGGTGGTCGACCAGCCAAGTAGGGACGACCGGCACCGACGGTGTGTTCAGCCTGCCACTCACGTACGGACGGACCACCGTGGGCACCTACTCGTTCCGCCTCGCGGTGGTGTCGGGGGGATCGACCTACTACTCCAACGCATTCAACATCACCCGGCTGCCGACCAACGTGGTGGTGCTCTCTGCTCCCGGGTCGGCCAGCGTCGGCCAACGGGTGACCGCTCGCGCGGACGTCCGCAATCTCGGCTCCGGCCGCACCGTCACGGCACAGTGGCTGGTGAATGGCCAGTGGTCGAGCAGCGCCAGCGCCACGACCAACGCCGCCGGCGAGGCCTACGTGCCGCTGACGTACGGCGCCAACGTGGCGGGCACCTACACGTGGCGCTTGGCGAGCACCAACCCCTACGGGATCAGGTCCGTCACGAGGGCCTACACGCTGGTCCGCCAGGGCGTCTACATTCCGACCATTCCCAGCAGCCAGTACGACCTGCGGCGCGGGCCGAACACGACCAACCGGGTGATCCTCAGCTATGACGACTGCCCGACGTCGCTGACGTCCTTCCGGGCGACGCTGCTGGCCGCAGAAGCGGCGAACATCGGTCTGGCGCTGCTGCCCACCGGGGATTGCATCACGGCGGGACGGTTCGACGCCGCGTTCGCGCGGGCGCACGGCCACCACGTGTTCAATCATTCGATCAGCCACCCGCTGTTGACCTCGCTGAGCTACTCGGGCGTGCTCTACCAGTTGGGTGCTCCCGGTGTGGTCACCACCTACGGACGCCCCCCTTACGGCGGGTACAACTCGACCGTTGCGAGCGCCTACGCGGCCAAGGGCATGCGCATCTGGATCTGGGACGTCGACACGAACGACTGGCGAGGCAAGTCGGCCTCGGAGGTCGTCAGCTACACGGTGAATGTCGCGGGCCCGGGAGACTCGGTGCTCATGCACATGCACTGGAACGGGTTCAACGCGTCAGCGATCACCGGCATCCAATCCGGACTCGCCGCCCGGGGCATCCAGTTGTGCCGCAACTTCCCGGGAACCGCTCCCGTGGCCCCGCCCAGCATGTGGTGCTGAGCTACGGAACACCAACCACCGCAGGAGATTCGTACCTGGGCGTCGCGGTGAGCGTCCGGTAGAAGTGAGCGTTGGACAGCACGGGGCGGGAGTCGAACCGCTCGTCCCAGTCGACGTCGATGCCGTTGCGCAGCAGTACGGGGATCACGACCTGCGTCATCATCAGCACGCTCCAGTCAGCGAATGCGGCTTCCTTGCCGGGGTCATCCAGCCGGTCCCAATCCTGTTTCGAGATCCAGGCCGGTATCCGGGCTCCGAACCCGAGACAGACTCGATCGGAGTGGATCAGCACCTCGGTGTCCTGCCGATGGAAGTACACGCCTCCGATCCAGTTGCGCGAGCCGTCGAACTCGGCCGGGATCTCCTCCGCCGCGCAGTTGCCGCAACAGGTGAAGTCCTGCAGTGCCAGCACATTCAGATCAGCGAGTTCTGCGAAGGCGCGGTCGAGATTGGTGGCGGTCTCCGATTGGTTCCAGCGCGCCTGCTGCTGCACCCGGGCGTCGATCATGAACTCGACCAGATCCCGGATGCTGTCGGCGGGCAGGTCCGTGAGTTCGGCCACCCGCTCATCGAGCGTGTCCAGATCGGCGTCACCGAGCAGCAGGTGAGCCCAGACTGAGTTGCGGACGTCTTGCTCCGTCTGCGCGTCGAGCCCGAACACGTCCGGGATTCGTAGACCCTCCGGTTGCTCGTTGTAGAGGTACATGCGACTACGGTAAGCCGCCCCGCAGCCACCCCGGGTCAAGGTGCGGGGGTGTCAGTCCAACTCGTCCCTCTTCGGCGCGTACGAGCCGAAACGCCCCACGGTCAGGGACGAGGTCCGGGTCGCCCGCGCCACCGCGGACTCCACCTCGTCCCAAGTGGCCGCTGCAAGTGAGTCCGCCGCCGCGGAACTGCCGAGGAACCCGGCATCGATGAGGCCCGAGATCAGTCCTGCCATATATGAGTCGCCGGCGCCGACCGTGTCGGCTACCGTCACCCGCCGCGGCGCCACCTCGATCACGGCCCCTTCTGCCCGCAGCAAGGCCGCCGACCCTGCGGCCCCCCGCGTGATCACGACCAACGCCGGACCGAGCGCCAACCAGTCGTTCATGACGTAGCCGACGTCGACCCCCGGGTACAGCCACGCCACGTCCTCGTCGCTCGCTTTGACCACAGTGGACATCCCGATGATCTCCTCGATCCGCGGCCTCACGATCTCGGGCGACCGCATCAGGTCCGGCCGGATGTTCGGGTCGTAGGACACCGTGCCCAGCGCGGCTCGCAGCGCCCTGACGATCTTCGACCCGCCGGGTTCGAGGGTGGCCGCGATGCTGCCCGTGTGAATGTGACCGTAAGTTTCGGGGTCTGCGACCGGCGCCAGGTCGGGCAACAGGTCGAAGGTGTAGGTGGCCTTCTTCCATTGGTCGAACCTCGCGTAGGCCACAGACGTCCTGGCCGCCCCGTCACTGCCGGGCATGACGTGCACGCCCGCCCGTTCGGCGTACTCACGGATCGCCTCGCCGCGCGCGTCCTTGCCGAACCAGGTGCCGAGCACGCACTCGTGCCCGAGAGCAGCCAAGCCGGCAGCGACGTTGAGCGGGCTGCCGCCCACATGCTCGCTGCGCAGATCCCCGTCCTCGACGACGTCGATCAGTGCCTCGCCCAATGTCAGGATCCTCATTGCGCCCCCTCGTAGCCGATGCCCTATCCTTCCATCGGAACAGGCCGCTGAGAATCAGCAAACCGGCGATCCTATGACGGCACGGCCTGCCTGGTCGCATCCGGATCCGGCTCGCTCACGGGTGATTCGGGGTCTTGCCGCACGCGATCAAGTTGCACCGCCATGACACCGGCGACGAGCACCGCGCCTCCCAGCATCTGCACTCCGGACGGCACCTCGCCCAGCAGGAGCCCCGCCCACAGGATTCCGATGAGCAACTCCAAAAGCCCTGCGAAGGCGCTGGCAGTCGCGCCCAGCCGTTGCGCTGCCACAAACCCGAACACGTAGGCGGCGGCCGCCGCGATCAGTGCCAGTTCGAGGACGGCCGCCCACCACGGCACCGTCCAGAATCGGAGCGACACGTCGGCCGTCGAGAACTGGAACGGCAGCAGGCCCGTGAGACCGGCGGCGCCGAGACAAATCGTCGCGATGCTCAGAGCGAAGCACACGAAAGCGACGGGTGGAAGCTGCGTCCGCGCCGCCGACACCAGGAAGTACGTCGCCATCCCGACAGCCGCCAGCGCCCCCCACAGCACCCCCCGCAAATCCTGGGCACCGGCCGCCGGATTCAGCACCAACAGGACGCCGCCCACGGCGATGATCATGCCGAGCACGGTCAGACGTCCCGGAGCCTTCCTGGTTCCCACCCACACGGCCACCACTACGAGCACGATGCCGGAGTACTCCAGCAGCAGTGCGATGGCGACGTCGATGTAGGACACGGCGTTGAAATAGGCCACCTGGACAGCTGCGCCCGAGATCACGCCGTACAACAACAGCCGCGGCAGTTCGCCGGGAAGCTTGCTCCACCGGCCGTGCATCGCGATCACCGCCGGCACGAGTAGAACCAGCGACGCCCCACCAACCCGGACGAACACGAGGGCACCCGGACTCCAGCCGCTTGTCATGAGCGGTTTCGCGAACGCCCCCGAGGTCCCGAAACACAGGGCCGAGATCAACGCCGCCAGCAGTCCGACGACGAGACGGCGCGTGGTGGTGGGCACCCTCCTGAGTCTAGGGGTCGCCTTGGACCGTTCGGCGGCAGATGCCGAGGCCTAGGATGCTGCAGATCGAACGGGAAGGACGCCCCATGGCAACGGATCGGATCGGGCAGCTACTGGGCGGCGCGGACGGCCGCCGGTTGGTCAGCCTGCGCACATCCCTCACGACACGATCGGAGCGCTTCGCCATCGGGCGCGAGTTGCGTGACCGAACCCCGATCGCCGCGCTCGCGCAGTGGGATGTGCGGACGAACCGAACGGACGCCATCGCCCTGATCGAGCAGTCCCACCAGGGTCGCTTGGAGCACCTGGTCGGAGTCCGGGTGGGGCGCATGACCGGATCCCCGTACGGCTTCCTGCGCGGATCCGCCGTGGTGATGGCGGATGACGTGGCCCGCCTCCCAGCCACGGGCATCATGCCGGTGGTGTGCGGCGATTCACACCTTGGGAACTTCGGGTTCTACCGATCCCCCGAGGGCGCCCAGGTGATCGACCTGAACGACTTCGACGAGGCGCATGTCGGCTCCTGGGAGTGGGATCTCCGCCGCCTGACGGCCAGCATCTGGGTGGCCGGACGCGAGAACGGACTCACAGAGGACCAGTGCCGCGACGCGGCCTCCAGTTGCGTGACCGCGTACCGGGACGAGGTGGCGCACCTGGCGAACCAACCCCTGTTCACCCGCTCCTTCGAGCGCATGGACATCGACCATCTCGCTGCGGCGACCACGGACCCGACCCTGCAGGCCGCGATCACGCGGGCCGCGAAGGCCGCCCGCAAGCGCACCAGCGACCGCGCTCTGCCCCGCTTCACCACCGAGCAGGACGGTGAGCGCCGCCTTGTCACCCAGCCACCGCTGATCGAGCGGTTGTCCCCGGACGACACCGAGGCGCTGACTGAGGGGCTGGACGATTACCTGATGACAGTCCCCGCGCACTGGCGGCGAGTCCTGGCCGGCTACACGCTAGTGGACGTCGCCCACAAGGTTGTCGGTGTCGGCAGCGTGGGGCTGCGCGCCTACGTGGCGTTGTTGGAGGGCACGTCCCCCGACGACGTCCTGTTCCTGCAACTCAAACAGGCTCGGCGGTCGGTCCTGGCGCGGTATGTCCATGGCGACCGCGCGTGGCACAAGCATCAGGGGCAACGCGTCGTCGAGTACCAACAGGCGCTGCAGACCGTGAGCGACCCGCTGCTCGGGTGGACGTCGTTCGGCGGCCACCAGTACTACGTCCGGATCTTCCGCAACATGAAGGGCACCATCCCGCTGGACGCGATGGATTCGAGGGCCCTGGTCGACTATGCCCGCATCGTCGGTGCCCTGCTGGCCAAGGGGCACGCGCGCACGTCGGGAGCGTCGATGATCGCCGGATACCTGGGTGAGGGCGACGAAGCAGCGGCAGCCCTCTCGGATTTCGCCCGGCGTTACGCCGATCAGACCGAGGCTGACCACGCGACGATGCTGGCCGCTGTGAGCGCCGGCGAACTGCCGGTCGACGAGGCGTTCATGGGGTCGGCGTTCCGGCCGGGCGGCTGACCCGGCCCGAACCACCCCGGCGCGGGATTGCCTACTGCACGTCCCGCCGCCTGAACAACAACCACCCGACCAGGGTCACAACAGCGAGCAGCCCGATCCAGTACGCCAACCCCTCACCGAGGCTGAGACGCATGACGGCCTCCTCGACGCTCGTGCCCGCGGGTCCGGTCTTCTCCGTGTAGATGGTCCACTCTGTCCCGTCCTGCAGGTAGGCAGTGATGTTCGTCTCAGGCAGCCACCTGGTCACGAACTGTCCCCACCAACCGACGCCGCTGAACAGCGACAGGAACATGGTGGCGAACGCATACCCGAGGACGGTGGCGGTCGGGCCGATGCTGTTGCGGTACAGGAAGCCGAGCCCAGCGCCCAACAGGCCACCCATCGCTGCCATGCTGACCGCCCGCCCGGCGGCTTGCAGCGGGAGGGTCCAGTCGCCGACCAGTTTGTCGGCTCCCTGCAAGGCCGAGAACAAGGCCGTGATCCCGGAGACGCCGACGGCCACCAGGACAAACCCCAGCACGGCCATGCCCAGCGTGGGTACCAGCACCTTCGCCAGGAACACCTGAGTCCGGCGCGGGGAATAGGTCAGCTGAGTCGCGAGCGACCCGGTCTTGAACTCGGCCCCGACCAAGGATCCCGCTGCGACCGCCGCCGCCATGAATCCGATGAAGGCGGCTGCGACCGTGGCGATGCCGAGGGCTTCGCTGTGCGGTGCGGCGGTAGGGACGAAGTCCTCCCGCCGCGGTTCGGGCATTTCACAGGACTGGGGAGGTGTGCCCGACTCGAGGCAGGCCTGCCTTTCTCGCTCGTGGTTCTCCTCCCAGTACTTGTGCGCCTCCTGGTAGTACCGCTCCGCCTGACCGTCGTCGACAGCGGGTGGGGTGATCGCGAACAGCAAGATCGCCAGCACGGCCCCCATGAGCGCAATCCCCACGACCGCGGCAATCCAGATGCCACGACGAGACAGGAGCCGGGTCGTCTCCGCCTTGATGAGCCTGATCATGCTGCACCTCCGGAGGCCATGCCGAAACCTGCGGCGCGGATGCCGTGGCCTCCCTGGGTGCGCCCCAGATGCTCTGATTCGGTCAGTTCGAGGAAGATCTGCTCCAGGTTCTGCTGCCGCACCGCCAGGTGGGTGACCCAGATGTCCTCCGCTCCCAACAGGCGGGCGATCTGGGAGGGCTCGATCGCAGCAGCGGGTGCGGTGGCGGTCACCAGCAGCAAAGCGTCGGCCGTCGCGACGGCGAACCCCGCACCTTCCAGGATCCGGGCTGCGGCGGTCAGATCCGCGGCCCCGACCTCCACCGCCTGTTTCGTACCCGCAGCCAGGATCTGCTTGACCGGGCCTTCGGCCAGCAGCCGCCCGCGCCCGATGATGGACACCGTGTCGGCGACCTGTTCCACCTCACTGAGGATGTGACTCGACACGAGCACCGTCTTGCCCCCGTCGGCGAGCGACCTCATGGTCTCGCGGATCTCGTGGATTCCGGCCGGGTCGAGCCCGTTGGTGGGTTCGTCGAAGATGAAGATGCGAGGATCCTTGAGCAGTGTCGCCGCGATCGCGAGCCGCTGCCTCATGCCGAGAGAGTAGGTGCGGAAAGCGTCCTTGGCGCGGCCGGCGAGCCCGACCTGCTCGAGCACCTGTCCCACCCGGGTTGCAGGTGCCCCGATCGCCTGTGCGAGGATCACGAGATTCTTGCGGCCCGAGAAGTTGGGAAAGAATCGCGGCGACTCGATGATGGCGCCCACCTCGTCGATGACCTGCGGCAGTTCCGCCGGGACGGATCGTCCCAGAATCTCCATCGCGCCCTCGTCGGGCCTGATCAGGCCCAGCAGCATGCGCAAAGTCGTCGTCTTGCCCGAACCGTTGGGCCCCAGGAAGCCGTGGACTCCACCCGCAGGGACGGTGAGGTCGAGACCACCGACGGCGACGACTGCGCCGCCCTTGTAGGTCTTGCGCAGATTGCGCGCGCTGATTGCAGGGCCAAATTCGGATCCAGGGGGTGAGGTCACGCCCGTACGCTACCTGGGACGACGACCTCACCCTCGTGCGGGATCAATCCGTGACCACCTCGACGAGTCCACCCGTCTTGACGTCGTACACGAAGCCGCGCACGTCGTCGGTGTGCGGCACGGCGGCATCGGCCTTCACCCGCGCGATTCCCTGCCGGGCCTCCTCGGCGGGGTCGCTGAACGTTTCGGTTGCCCAGGTCGGGCGCGCTCCGGTCTCGGCCTCGATGGACCTGCGGAAATCGTCCCCGTCGAAGGTGAGCATGCCGCAGCCTGTGTGGGTCACGATCATGATCGAGCGCGTTCCCAGCAAGCGCTGGCTGATCGCGAGGGACCTCAGCGCGTCAGCGGTGACCACCCCGCCGGCATTGCGGATGACGTGGGCATCGCCCTCGTCCAGACCGAAGAGCCGACCGGTTTCGATGCGTGCGTCCATGCAGGTGACGATCGCGAGCCCGCGAGCGGGGGGCGTGGGCAGGTCGGAGTTCGCGAACGCAGCCTGGTGCTGTGAGGACGCGGACACAACTTCGTCGATTACGGACATCGGGCCTCCAAATTAGTTCGGGGCCTCATTGTTATATGTGAACAAACCTCAGCGGCGGCGACCCACGGGCTGGACACTGGGGCCGATGTGTTCGTCTGCCCATACGACCAGCGGGCGCACTTGCTGCCAGTCATGCCGGACGCGCTCGATCACCTCACCGGTCTCGAGCCAGACGGGCAGACCATGGTCTTTCCACACGATCAACCCGCGATGCCGGAGCAGTTCCAGCCGTGGGTGGTCGGCGCGAACATCGCGCGGCCGGGTCTTGAGCTTGTCCCCGCCGATCTCGAAACCGTCGGCGACCATCCCATCCAGCAGCCGGACGAGCGGTTCCCCGGTGACATCAGCGGCGACCGTCCGGCGGTACCTGGCCAACTGGTCGGACTCCAGGTGCTGAAATCCGCCACCGGTCATCAAACCCTCCGCATTCAGGCCCAGGTACAACCCGGAAACGGACTCGCCCACGAGCATCCCCTGATGGGTCTTGTAGGGGGTCTTGTCCCGCGAGAAGCGGAGGTCGCGGAAGGGCCGATAGATCCTGGCGGTGCCGAACTCGGGTTCCAGGACGGCCGCCAGCGCCTCCAGTGGCTCCCGGACGAGCGTCTGGTACCGGTGCTTGTTCGCCTGCCACCAGTCGCGGTCGTTGTTGCGTTCAAGCTCGGCATAGAAGTCCACCGCGGCTTCGGGGATTCCTGCGAACGCCATACTCTGGCCTCAGCGTTGCTTCCTGTTGTAACGCAGAGGGTTGGGACGGCAGTCAGCCTCGAAGGCGATCTTGATGTCCGCAGCGATGTGTCCTTGCACGCGCAGGTCGAAGAGCTTCGGAACCATCCGGTCCCTGATCGCGTACGGGTCGAGGGTGTTGAGATACACCTTCGTCGCACCCTCGAAACCGGCGAGTGTCGAGATCCGCCACTTGAGCAGGACCCGCCACGGCATCGCCAGATCGACGTCGACCGGACGGTAGTGCCATTCCTCGTTGCACGGAACGTCCACTCCGGTGGCGGCATGCGCGGCATGAATCAGGTCGCTCATGCCCGCCAACTCCTCGGGCGCCTGCTCCCAGGGGTCGGAATGCTCGGATTTGCTGTAGATCTCGATCGTCGGGTAGCGATGGCCGAAACCCGCGAACATGATTGCGTGGTCGTTCTCGGCGATCACCAGGTTCTTGTAGCTCGCGAAGTTCACGGCGAGTTCGTTGAACATGTTGGGGTTGGCGCGCAGCCGCTGCGTCTCGAGTTCGTGCTGCACGCCGCGCTCATCGATCGCGACGAGTTGCTTGTGCAGGTGGTCGAAGGACGCACCCGCAGGCTTCAGCCAGTTCTGGAAAACCGCGGCGTATCGGACGTACCGGTTGACATTGAACAGGCTCTTCACGGCGTCGACCGTGAAGGAGATGAACTGCCGGTGCTCGTCGTAGCTCAGCGTGCCGGAGGACGCAAGTTGTGTGTTGTCCGTCGCGCCGTCCACGAAATGGCGCCGCGCCACGATCACGTCGTGTCCTCCGCCGAAGAAACTGGACGCGCTTTCCAACCGCGCATCCATGCTCATGGCTTCGATGGCCGACGGTGAGTGGCCAGATGCCCGCAACTTGTTACCGACAACCCGCAGCACGTGATCCAGACCCGCCTCGTCGGCCAGATAGGCGGCCTTGCGCTCGGCGATGTGATCCGGAACCTGGTAGCCGTAGTTCGCGAACCAATAGTCGAAGGACAAAATCTCGAACAGGTTGGGGATGCGGCGGAATTCGGCCACGGTATCGGTCAACTCCCGCGCCGACGTCCGATAGCGGGTCTCCCACCCATTTTGGGTGCGAATGACGCGCGCCTTCTCGGGCGGGGTCTCGTGGTACCTGTCGGGGCAGAACGCGCAGTACGACGAGGCGTCGGCTGCGGTGATCGGCAGGGGATCGGGAAGTTTATGTCCGAGCGGACGATTACCGCGCCCCGGGACTGTCCATACCTGCGTACCGGTGAAGGGATTGATCTGTTTGACCGTCCCGTCGGCCATCGTCAGCAGATAGTTGGGATCCGGGCTGTAGAACTGAACCATCTTTCCCTTCATCTGGCGCAGGGTACTTCGCGCCGCCACCGAAGATGTTACCGAACTCGGCCCTCGAATCACTCATCGGGCATCCGGCGGGCCGCTACCTTCGGGGGTTCGCGCCCCGTTGGTTGACTGATTCCTGGCTCCCTCACCGTTCGGATGCGGTATCTCGAGACGGAGAAATGCCTCTTCACGGGGGTAGATGTTCTCGCCTGGACATGGAAGTCTGGCCGGGTCGAGTACCTAGGAAACCGGACGCACCCAGTGAGCGTCCAAACCGCGTTGACAGCACCGAACAGGGAGAGAGTCGGCGATGGCAGAGGGCCCCGTCACCACCCGCACCCCGTGCGTGGAGTTCTCGCAGTTGTACCAGCACCCGCTCGTCGAGGAGCCACCCACATCCGGCGCCCCCATCGCCGAGCGACGACAGTCACTGATGATGATCCAGAAGGCGCAAGAACTGTGCGCCGAGTGCCCGCTGATGAGGCAGTGCCTCTTCGACGCGGTCGTCCGGTACGACATCTCCGGGTTCGCGGGTGGCGCCAGCACCAGGCAGCGCGCCGAGATCCGCGCCCGACTCGGTCTCAAGGTCGCGGTCGAGGAGTTCGACGGCATCGCGGGTGTGACAGCCCCGAACCGCCAGATCGACAATCGGGAGGTCGTGCGACTGCGGGCAGCCAATCCGCACGAATCCCTGGAGATCATCGCCTTGCGGCTCGGTTGCTCCTTGTCGACGGTCAAACGCCATTTGCGCAAGGCCCGCGAGAACTCCTCCGCGGTCGCGCCACCAAAGCCCGCCCCGCCGAGCGTGGAGGCCGTGATGGCCGCCTATTTCCAGGTCATCGCGCACCGGGCGCGTCGCACCCGCGCGGCCTGAACCAGCCGGTCCCCCAGCGCCGCGTAGATCAGACCGGAAGCAGGAACTCGCGGCCTCCCAGATACCCCTGCAGCACCTGCGGCACCGCGACCGAACCGTCGGCCTGCTGGTTGTTCTCCAGGATCATGATGATCATCCTGGTCATGGCGCACAAAGTGCCGTTCAGGGTCGCCACCGGACCGACACCGTCGGTGTACCGCGCACGGACATTCAGGCGGCGCGCCTGGAACTCGGTGCAGTTGGACGTCGAGGTGATCTCACGGTACTTGCCTTGTGTCGGGATCCAGCCGTAGCAGTCGTACTTGCGGGCGGCGCTCAAGCCCAGGTCGCCGGCCGCCACCTCGAGCACCTGGAACGGAAGTTCGAGCGCGGAGATGAAGTCCTTCTCGAACGCCAGCAGGCGTTGATGCTCGGCCTCGGCGTCGGCGGGGTCGCAGTACACGAACATCTCGACCTTGTCGAACCAGTGGACCCGGAAGATGCCGCGGGTGTCCTTGCCGTATGAACCGGCCTCGCGCCGGAAACACGGGCTGTATCCGACGTAATGACGGGGCAGGGTGGAGGCGTCCAGGATCTCGTTGCTGTGGTAGGCGGCCAGTGCGACCTCGGACGTCCCGACCAGATACAGATCATCCGCCGGGAGGTGGTAGACGTCCTGGGCTGCCTGGCCGAGAAAACCGGTGCCCTCCATCGCGGACGGCTTCACCAGCGCCGGCGGCAGGATCGGGGTGAACCCCCATTCCAGTGCCTTCGCGATGGCGTAGTTGATCAGCGCCAACTCCAGCAAAGCGCCCTGCCCGGTCAGGAAGTAGAAGCGTGACCCCGAAACCTTCGCCCCGCGCTCCATATCGATCGCCCCGAGAATCTGTCCCAGTTCGAGGTGATCGCGCGGCTCGAACCCGGCCGCCGCGAAATCTCGCGGTGTGCCGATGGTTTCGAGGATCACGAAGTCATCCTCGCCGCCGAGCGGGACATCGTCGAACACCAGGTTGGGAAGGCGCAACAGGAGTTCGTCGAACTTCTCAGCGGCCTCACCGGCGCGGGACTCGGCGGCCTTGACGGCCGCGGCAAGTTCCTTCGATCGGCCCAGCAGCGCCTGCTTCTCCTCGCCCTGGGCACGCGACACCAACTTGCCCAGTTCCTTCTGCTCATTGCGCAAGGATTCGTACTCGGCGATGGTGACCCGCCGAGCATCGTCCGCCGCCACCAGTTCGTCGACCAACTCGACGGACTCGCCCCGGGCCTCCTGGGCTCGGCGGATGCGGTCGGGATCGGTGCGCAGCAGCCTCGGATCAATCACGACCCCCACCCTATCGACACGAAGCGCCGATGCACTTTGCATTCGGGGGTGGGCGCGGCATGCTGAATCCCTATCGGAGGTGGGTAATGGCATCTGAGCGGCGCACACCCGGACCGGCTCTCACACTGACCCTGATCGGCGCGGGCGTGTTCGTGTTGTGGACCGTCGCGACTCTCACGGGAGGGCTCGCAGGCATCGATCTCGGCGGCGAACGCAACCCGCCCGATGCAGCGTCAGGGCTCGGGCAGATCCTGGCGTCCTTCGCCATCCTGACCTGGCCGGGAGTGCCGTTCGCGGCGGTGCTGGGCATGGGCGTCTGGGCGTACCGGAGACGCCTACGCAACCTGGCGATCGCGTGCGCCCTGACCGTGGCCCTCACCTGGGGCCTGAGCGCAGCGCTGCAGATCGTCTTCCAGCGCCCACGGCCGGAGGGGTCGCTCGACCTCATCACCAGCGGCGGGTGGTCGTATCCGGCCGGTCACCTGGCCGCGGTCGCGGCGCTCGCGGTCATCGTCGTCGCGGCGACTGCCGCGACCCGCCAGAGCCCGCGGACGCGCGTGCTGTGGGGGGTGGTCTGCGGACTGGTGGTCGTCGCAGTCGGCATCAACCAGTGGCTGATCCAAGCCCACCGCATCTCGGACATCATCGGCGGCGTCCTGCTCGGCCTGACCACGAGCGGGTTGGCGCTGGCGGTGACAAGGGTCCGGGTCGAACCGCAGGCTAAGCGCCTCACGGCGTCACGAACTTGCGCCGTCATCGTCAACCCCACCAAAGTCGAGGACTGGGCGTCGCTTCGCCGCCACCTCGACCACGAGGCCGGGGCGACCGGATGGCAGCCCGTGTGGCTGGAGACGACGACGGATGACCTGGGTGACGAGGTCACCCAACAGGCTCTCAGCATGGGCGCCGAGTTGGTCATCGCGGCCGGGGGCGACGGCACCGTGCGACAGGTGTGCAAGGCGTTGTCGGGCACGGGTGTGCCCCTCGGCATCCTGCCCCTGGGCACCGGCAATCTGCTCGCACACAACCTGGGCATCCCGGTCGACGAAGGCGACGCGCTCGCAGTCATATTCGGCGGGATTTCGCGCAGCATCGATCTCATCGAGTTGCGCATAGACGACAACCCACCGGAGGTGTCAGCGGTGATGGCCGGTATGGGGTTCGACGCCGAGATCATGAACGCCACCAACTCCGACTTGAAGAAGTTGGTCGGTCCGGCCGCCTACTTCCTGGCCGCCCCGCAAGCGCTGGCCACCGAACCGTTCGAATGCCGGGTCGAACTGGAAGCGGCGGACTCCAGCCACTCGCTGGAAATGGCGGTGTCCTTGGCCCTGATCGGCAACGTCAGTCGCATCACCGGTCAGATCGATCTGCTCCCGGACGCCCGGCCCGACGACGGAGTTCTCGACCTGATCCTCGCGTCCCCGAAGAACGTGACCGACTGGGCACGAATCGCCGCCAGCGTCATCTCCGGCGCCTCGGACCCCGCAGAAATGGCCCGCGCGACCGGCACCGCGATCCAGATCGAGGTCCTCGGCGAACCTGTGGAATTCCAGATCGATGGCGACACCGCGGGCAAGTGCCGCCGGATCCAGGCGGAAGTTGTCCCTAACACCCTGAGCGTCATGGTCCCGCGGCAGTGAGACGCGGCTTGCAACCTCCGGCCTAGTCGACCTGTCCGTCACGGGGGTCGAGATTCTCCATCCACAGATCGGCGTCTGCGAAGTCCGCGTCCGAGAAACCCCGGGCCGCGGTGGGGACAACTCCGTCGGATCGCTCGTAGGAGCCCAGAAACACGACCTTCTTACAGATGCGATGCAGCCCCTTCAGCGCCTCCCGCAACCGCGGATCGCCGACGTGGCCGTCGGCGTCGATCGAGAAGCAGTAATCCCCGAGGGCGGCCTTGGTCGGCCGTGATTCGATTCGGCACAGGTTGACCCCTCGACCGGCGAACTGTTCCAGGATCTCGAGCAGGGCACCCGGATGATCCTTGAACATGTAGGCGACGACCGTCGTCTTGTCGGCCTTGGTCCGGGCCGGCGGGGTCGCGGGCTTGGACACCAGGACGAAGCGCGTGACGGCCTTTGAGTTGTCGGCGATGCGGTCGGCAACGATTTCCAGGTCGTACATTTCCGCCGCGACGCGGGCGCAGATCGCTGCATCGTGGCGCGACTCGGGGTTCGCGATCTCGGCAGCGGCAGCGGCCGTCGATCCGCCCTCGGTGACGACCGCGTGCGGGACGTGCCTGCTCAGCCACGAGCGGCACTGCGCGGCGGCATGGGGATGGGTCAGGACGCGGCGGATCTGGCTCTGCTTGGTCCCCGGCCGAACGGCCAGGCAGAACTGCACCGGCAGCAGCACCTCTCTCACGATCATGAGCGGACGTCCGGCGGCGAGATTGTCGAGCGTCACGGTCACTCCGCCTTCGACGGAGTTCTCGATCGGAACCAGTGACGCCTCGACCTCGCCGTCACGGACGGCGTCGAGCGCCTGCCCGACGGTCACGTACGGACGCAGTTCGGCGCCTTCCGAGATCGTCAGCAGGGCTTGGTGGGTAAAAGTTCCAGCAGGGCCAAAGTAACCGAGCACCGGCCCAGCCTAGTGCGTGTCGGTGGGACCCCGAGCGCCCGTGAGATCGGTGGGCTCAGGCTTCAGACCGTTCGTCGAGGGCGCCGCGGCGGGCCCACTTTCTCCTTGGTTGCCGCCGCAACCGGTCCAGGCGCGCCCGAATCCGGCGTCGCCTCGCACCGCCTTCCCGCTCCGACCACCACCACAACACGATGAACCCGACTACCGCCATCTGCACGTTCGGGCTCACGGCGTCCCGCAGGTAGTTGCCGACACCCACCACGCCGGGATCGATCGCAACCGACCGACTGTGGACGTACCCGACCGACAATGCGACCCCCCGCCAGATGAACAGCCCGATCAGCGGGGACGGCGCGAGCACCGCCAGTGGTACCCAGGCGATGATGTCGTACCAACTCAGCGTGTACGGCGAACTCACGAGCCAGGCGGCCGACAAGACCAGCGCGGTTCGGACCGCGATCGTGAGACTGTCCTGCCGTGGATCGGCAACCGGGCTGATGCCCGCGACTCCCGTCCACGGCAGCACCTGCGAGAGCATCCAGGCGACCGCGAACATGCCCACATAGCCGAGGACGCTGACCAGCACCGACGCCGGCCCGATACCGAACGGCAGTCTCAACCACCCCAGCACCCACGCGGCCCAGGACCCAGACGAGATGTAGCCCGTGTTGCGACTGGCCGCGAAGAGGGCTCCGGGGGCGAGCAGACCGTAACCGATGATCAACGGGACGGCGGCGCCGGCCAACAGCAGCAGCAACTTGCGGGGTTCGCGCCGGTACCCCCAGACCATCGCGATGCCGTAGAAGACGAGGGTCACCTTCACGCAGCCGGCAAGCCCGATGCCCACGCCGGCCAGGAACGGACTGCGCCGCATGAAGTACATCCCGGCGACGGCGAAAACGACCGCCAGCGCCTCGTTGTGGCCGCCCGCGACGATCGCCCAGATCAGCAACGGGTTCAAGACGGTGAGGAACACAGCCCGAGCCTGAGTCGCGGGCTCGCCGTGGGCCAGTTTGACGGTGATGGCCGCGACTGCAATGAACGCACCTACGGACATGACCTGCAGCCAGAACACGATGTCGTGCATGCTCTCGCCGCCGAGCACGTTCGCCAGCCACTGTGAGAACGAGGCGATGGGTCCGTACACGCTGGGAGTGTCCTGCCACGGACGCTCGGTGAACCGGAGAACGGGGTCGAAGCGCTCCCGGAAGACCTCGGCCGGCGTGATGGTGTAGGGGTTCTCGCCGAGCACCTGAATGCGTCCGTAGGCGGCGTACATCAGGACGTCACCCGAGGTCATCGGAGGCACGGCCGCCACGGCGATGTTCGCCAGCGTGCCGGCGACGAACAGCCTGCGGACATGCGGACGCCAACCGGCGCGCACCGCGCGCAGCACGATCCACAGACCGAGCCCTCCCAGCAGGATGGCTACCCACAACGAGCCGACTGCCACCCAGTCGGGGATGCGAACCATGCCGACCGGCAGGTACCACGGCGGCAGCAGGCTGCGACGCGGACCGAGTGCGATGGCGACGGAACTCGGCCCCATCAGCCCGATGACGATCGTGGTGCCGACCGCAGCCGCGATCAGCGCACTCCCGAGGACGTGATTCCTGGTCCAGTCGCGGTCGAACACCCGCGTCAGCCATCCGCCAACGGCGGTGAACCAGCGGGCGACCACGACCCCACACTATCCGTACCTGAATCCGCGGCGGCAGCCGGGATGACCGTCCGAGATCACTCTGTTACCAGTTGCGCCCGTCACCACCGGCCGTGCCCCCGGGGTTGGACCGCCGTCGGCCACGGCTGGCTAGGCTGGTGTCGACACAAGGAGAATCATGGGAACGAGACTGCTTCCGATGGGGGCGGCCGCGAGGTTCGCACCCCCGGCGACAAACGCTGACGCCACTTCGAAGCTGATCGTCGCCGTGGCGCCGGTGGTGCGCGGCGCGTTGGCACCTGATGGACCGTTGCCCCTCGTCACAGCCGATACCGAGCACCCGGCCGTCGCTGGGGACATCCCCGAGGCAGCCGTCGTAGTCGAGGTGGACGACCCCGCTCTCGGGGCTGCCGCCGCAATGGCCGCCATCACCGAGCACACCGCCGCCCACGGCGTCCCCGAACTCATCGTCATCCCCGGCCGCGTGGCGTTCACCGCGAAAGCGGCCGGAGGCAGCGGACCTGTTGCGGGCAAGATCGCAGTCGTAACGGGCGGGGCACACAGCCTTGGCCTCGGCCTGGCGCGGGAACTTCTCGGTGCCGGGGCCTACGTCGCTGTCGCTGACAGCACTGGCGGCCGCTCACCAGAGTCAACCCAGTCCCTGGCAGAGGAGTTCGGCGCCGACCGCGTCATGGCCCTGGGTGTGGACGTCGCCGACGAGAACTCGCAGCGAGCCATGGTCGCAGCCGTTGTAGCCCGATGGGGCGGTGTCGACCTGTTCGTGGCCACTGCCTCCGTGCTCGGGGCGGACGGCGTGATGGCTCTGCCCGTCGCGGACTTCGACCTGATCACCGACCTCAACTACCGCGGCTACTTCCTGGGGACGCGAGCGGTTGCGCCAATCATGGCCGCCCAGCACGAGGCCAGGCCCGATCTGCTGTTCGACATCGTGGAGATCAACACTTCGGGGCTGGCGTTGGCCGGTCGTGGGTTGCTGCACGCCGGCTCGCGACTCGGCGGTGTCGGTCTCACGCAGGCGTTCGCGCTCGAACTCGCCGAGCGTGGCATCAAGGTCAACGCGGTGTGCCCGGGTACGTACCTCGACGGACCCCTCTGGTCGGATCCCGAGCACGGACTTCTCGCCGGACACCTGGAGGCCGGCACGGTGCCGGGCGCGCACACCGTGGACGACGTCAGGCGACACTTCGAGCAGCAGATCCCGTTGGGCCGGGGCGTCCTCCCGGCCGACGTGGCTGTCGCGGTGCAGTACCTGGTCGCGCAACAGCACGAGACGGGCCAAATGCTCACCGTCACCGGCGGCGCGACGATGCGAGCCTGACGTCCGGGACCGCCGCACCCAGTGGACTCCGGGCGCGGCGACTGCTGATCTCGGCCCCGACTTCTCCGGCGCTGGGGGGCCGACCTACCCTTGAAGCCATGTGGTCCAAGCGACAAGCCGTCGATTACACCCTGCAGAAGCGGGAGAAGGTCGCCGCTCTTCTCAGGCACGTGCGTACCGTCACGCCCGAGGAGGTGTGCGACGCCGACCCCATCTTGATCCGCTCGGCCCTTCATCACGGTGAGACAACCGCCGCCGCCTGTCCGGTCTGCAAGTCGTCCCGCATGGTCACCCTGAATTACGTGTTCGGTGCCCAACTGGGGCAGTATTCGGGCCGTCTGAAGTCGACCGCCGAGTTGGTGCAGATGCAGGACGAGTTCGGCGAGTTCACGGTGCGCGTCGTCGAGGTGTGCCCCGAATGCAAGTGGAACCACATGATTTCCAGCTACGTTTTGGGCGACGGCGTCACGCGGCGGCCGCCTCGTCGACAGAGGACTGTTGAGGACATTTATGGATGAGCGCACACCCGACCCCACCAAGGCCAAGGGCCCGAAGAAGAAGCTCACCACCAAGCAGAAGGTGCTTGCCGGGCTCAAGTGGGCGACGATCGGGTTGCTGTCAATCGTGCTCATCGGCGTCGTCGGGGTGGGCGTGCTGTATGCCACGACCAGCATCCCGAACCCGAAGGAGGATTTTCAGACCAACACCACGACGATCTACTACCGCGACGGCACCACCGAACTGGGCACCCTGGCGATCCAGAATCGGCAGTCGATCCCCTATTCCGAGATGCCCGAGACCGTCAAGCAGGCCGTGATCTCGGCCGAGAATCGCGAGTTCTGGAGCGACCCGGGCATCTCCCCGGCAGGCATCCTGCGCGCTGCCTGGTCGATCATCAACGGTGGCGACATGGTGGGCGGTTCGACGATCACCCAGCAGTACATCAAGATCATGTACCTCACCTCCGAGCGGACCTTCGACCGCAAGATCAACGAACTGATCCTGGCCGTGAAACTCAACAACGAGCGCACGAAGGAGCAGATCCTCGAGGGGTACCTCAACACCATCTACTTCGGGCGCGGGGCCTACGGCATCGAGGCCGCAGCGCAGGCGTACTTCAACATCCCGGCGTCCAAGCTGACGTACCCACAAGCGGCCGTGCTGGCGTCGATTCTCAACGCGCCCGCCTACTTCGACCCTCAGGGCGGCGCGGACAACGTCCAGCGTCTTACCGAGCGTTACCGCTACGTCCTCGACGGATTGGGGGAGATGGGGAAGATCACCGCGGCACAGCGCGACCAGTACAAGGCCAAACTGCCCGCCTTCCCCAAGATCCCAGCCGACTCGCGCTACGGCGGGCCGAAGGGTTTCCTGATTCGCATGGTGCAGGACGAACTGCTGGCCGCGGGCATGTCCGAGGCCCAGATCGCGGGCGGTGGACTCAAGATCACCACCACGTTCGACAAGTCCTCGCAGGACGCGATCGTCGCCACCGCGCAGAAGTACACCAACCTGGCGGCGGAGAACGCCGGCAAGCCCGCGGCCGGGCTCCATGCGGCAATGGCTTCGGTCGAGACCGCCACCGGCGAGGTGCTTGCGATCTACGGCGGCCCTGACTACGTCAAGAACTCGCGGAACTGGGCGCGCACCGACCGTCCCACTGCGTCCACGTTCAAGGCGTTCGCGCTGATCGCCGCCCTGCGCGGCGGGTTCACGCTCAACGACACCTTCAACGGCAACACGTTCACGCCTCGCGGCGATGGGGTTCCGGTGCGCAACGCGGGCGGCACCCAGTACGGCAGCGACGTCACACTCCGCCGCGCGGTTACCGATTCGATCAACACCGCTTTCGTGGACATGACCCAGCAGTTGCCGAACGGGCCCGAGGAAGTGATCAAGGCCGCGAACGACTCCGGGGTCGCGACCGGCGCGGGGTGGGACCCGAACAACCGCATCGCCCTTGGCACCGCTGAAGCGAGCCCGCTGGAGATGGCCGCGGGGTTCGCGACCTTCGCGGCGGACGGCGTCCACACGGCTCCCCACGTCATCAAACAGGTGCGGGACGGATCCGGCGCGGTGGTCTGGTCCCCGAATCCCGCGCGGAAGCAGGCCATAGAGCAGGGGCATGCGCGCACCGCCAACGCGGCGATGCAGACCGTCGTCGAGGACGGCACGGGATCGTCCATCGACACCGGCGGTTACACGGCCGCAGGCAAGACGGGTACCGGCGCTGTCGAGGGCAAGACCATCTCATCGTGGCTCGTCGCCTACACCAAGCAAGTTTCGACAGCGGTCATGTTCGTTGCCGGGGACGACGGCGGCGGCGACCTCGACGCCTACCGGCGGCCCGGTGACGCGTGGTTCTACAGTTCGCGCTACCCGGTCGCGGCCTGGTCTGAATACATGAAGGTGGCGATGGAGGGACGTCCGCGTGAGGACTTCCCGCAGCCGCCCGGCGGGGGCCGCACACCCCGCTCGTCTTTCAGCCGTCCGCCGTCGACCCGATCGGCTACCCCGACGCCGACATCCGCCAGCCCGAGCCCGACGCAGCCGCCGTCATCCACCACCACGACGCCCTCAACCACCACGACCACGACGACGACCACCACGACAACGACAACGACGGCACCGAGCCAGGCTCCCCCGTCGCAGCCCGAGCCGCCGGTGTCGACGCCTCCCGCCCCGTCGGCGCCCCCGTCGCAGGATGCCCAGCCTTCAACCCCGGGTGGTTAGCATTGCTGACCGTGGAGCCGGAACTCAACAACCCCCTGTGGCGCTGGCGCGGCGGCCCTGTCGGCCGGTTCGCGGCGGCGGGGGGCGCGTGGTTCAGGCCCGGTCCATGGGTGATGCTCCTGGCGACGGTCACCTGGATGCTCACGATGTGGCGGCAGACCCCGTGCATCCAGAAGGACCCGAGTTCCTATCCGCAGACCTTTCATTTGTTCTGCTACACCGACATCTCGGTGCTGTACCTGAATCGTGGACTGTCGGAAGGGTCGGTGCCTCTGGTCGACGTTCCGATGGAGTATCCGGTGCTGACGACCTGGGTGATGGAGATCGCCAGGAGGGCCGTCAATCTGCTGGGCGGGCACAGCGGCCCGGGGGTGACACCGGCGGAGGCGGTGCAGGGGGCCGAACTGTTCTACGCCGTGACTGCCGTCATCATGTTCCTGTGCTTCCTGGGCACGGTCTGGGTGCACTTGCGAATGCACCGGCCGTGGGACGCACTGATGATCGCCGCGTCCCCCCTGGTCGTGATGGGTGGCCTCATCAACTGGGACATGCTGGTCGTCGTACTCGCGTCGGCGTGCGTCCTGGCGTGGTCTCGGGGTAAACCGTTCGGCGCAGGGTTGCTGCTGGGGCTCGCCATCGCCGCGAAGCTGTACCCGGTGTTCTGGCTGCTGCCACTGCTCTTCCTGTGCCTGCGAGCGGGCAAGGTGGCGCAGTTCACGCGGTTCGCCTGGGGGGCGCTGGCGTCCTGGCTGATCGTGAACGTGCCCGCGTACTTCATCTCGCCGCAGAACTGGCTGATGTTCTGGTCCTTCAATGTCGACCGCAAGGCCGATCTCGGATCGTTCTGGTACGTGCTGCACCGGGCCAAGATCGAGGTCCCGGCAGTGAGCACGTGGGTGACGCTGCTGCTGGGCTTGTCCGGGGTCGCGCTGGCACTGCTCATCGTGCTCGCACCACGCCGGCCTCGGCTGGGGCAGACGCTGTTCCTGATCACCGTCGCGTTCCTCGTATTCAACAAGGTCTATTCGCCGCAGTACATGCTGTGGCTGCTGCCGCTGCTGGTGCTCGCGCGCCCAGCATGGCGCGATTGGCTCGCGCTGACCATCGCGGAAGGGCTGTACTGGGCGGCGATCTGGGGGCATCTGGCCCAGACCCTGGTTCCGGCCGACGGCGGTCCCGACCGCCTGTACTGGCTCGCCGTCATGCTGCGGATCGGCGTCGAGTTGTGGATCGCCGGGAAGGTGGTCCGGGACATCTGGTACCCGCAGTACGACCCGATCCGGGCGGCTGATCCGCTGATCGACGATCCTCACGGTGGCGTTCTCGACCGGGCACCGGACAGTTCGTGGATCGGCAGGCTGCAACGGCAAGTGGGGCTGATTCGGTGGCCCGAGCCGGAGACGGACCCGGTGGACCCTGCCGGTGTGGCGGTGGCTACCGTTGTCCCGGGCCGGCCCGCGCCCCAGGATCCGAGTTTCGAGCCCGCCCTTGCCGGGGAGGTGGCGGCTGAGGCGCACCGGCCAGACCAGGTGGACTCCACTCGTCCCGCCGAACCGCAAGCCGATCGTCCACCCGACGCGTCGTGAAGAAGGGCCTCGCCGATCCGGGTGTTCGACTCGTGGTCCAAGCCTGGGTCGGATCACGCCTGTTGGTAGTGATCGCCGCCGTGATCGTCCTGATCACGCAGCCACAGTCACGACTGGACCAGATGCTGCGCAACTGGGACGTCATCCACTTCATCAAGATCTCGCAAGAGGGCTACCTGGCGGCCAACTCCGAGGCCTTCTTCCCGGGGCTGCCGGTTCTGCTGCGGCTAGGGGCGACGATGGGTGTCGACGAGGTCGTCACCGGCCTGGCACTGTCGGCGATCGGATCGATCCTGGCGTCCTGGGCGTTGTACCGGCTCGGTGGCCCACTGGCAGCGGTGGCCTGGCTGCTCGCCCCGACGGCGGTCTTCACCGTGGTCGGCTACACCGAATCCCTCTTCTGCGCGGCCGCGTTCTGGGCCTGGGAGCGGGCCCGCGCCAAGGACCACCTGTCGATGGCGCTGCTGGCGGCGTTGGCATGCTCTGTGCGGGTCTCGGGGCTGTTCCTCGTGGGGGCGCTGGCGATCCTGCTGCTGACGCAGTCCGGGTCTTCGGTATGGAAGCGCCTTGTCAGATGCTTGTGGCTGCTGATCCCGGCCGGTGTGCTCTTGGCGTATGCGTACTACCTCTACCGGCTCACCGGCAGTTGGACCGCCTGGTTCGAGGCACAGTCGACGGGGTGGGCCCGGGAACTCACCAACCCGATCGATGCACTCATCAACACCGTCCGGGCGGCGGCTCCGGGCGCCTTTCCGAACCACTGGGGCTGGGCCTGGATGTTCCGCTTCGAACTGATATCGGTCGCCGTGGGCCTGGTGACGACCGGGGTGTGCCTGCTGAAGAGACGATGGGCCGAGGCCAGCTGGGTCGGGGTGCAGATCCTCGCCTTCTCGTTGTCGTACTGGTTCCAGTCGGTGAGCCGCGCCGTCCTGCTGTGGTTCCCTCTCTGGATCCTCCTGGGGGCATGGGCAGCCTGGAGACCGGCGGTGCTCAGGGCGCGGAGACTGCATGCCGTCGCGGTCTTAACCGCGGTGACGACGGCGTGCATCGCCCTGACGGCGTGGGCGTGGATGTATTTCAGCGGTTACTGGGCCGGGTGACGCGTCAGGCCAGCATGCCGAGGATGCTGCCGCACAGGATCTTGGTCACCATCGCCAACGGGTAGACCATCGCGTATCCCGCCGACACCCGGAAATCGTGCTCGGTGCGGCCGTTCGCGTAGGCGAGCAGCGCCGGATGCGTCTGGTTTCCTGCCAGGAACCCGGACAGGCGCGTCCCTCCCATGTGCACGACCTTGCGTTGCCAGAAGTAGGTGATCGTGCCTGCGGTAACGGTGAGCACCGCCCCCAGCCCGAGCATGCCGAGCCAGGCCCCGGAAGAGAACGCGGTGAGGATCCCCCCACCCGCCTTCACACCTGCTTGTGCCAGAAACAGCAGGAGCCCGATCTCGGCCAGCACGGTGGACGCCGTGAACGGCAGCGTGGTGATGACACTCCCGATCCTGCCGATGCGGCCCATGATGAGCCCGACGAGCAGGGCGCCGAGGGCGCTGCCAAGATGGACGGTCCCGCCGCCGACCATCGGGATAGGGATCGTGCCCAACCCGTAACCGAGCGCCAGCCCGACGCCGAGCGCCATGGGGTTGATGTTGGTCAGGCCGCGGGACGAGTCTCCCAGGTAGGTGGATACCTCCGTGATCTGGCCCTGTGCCGCTACCACCCGTACGCGGTCGCCCAACTCGAGCACCAGTGCGGGGTGGCCGAGCATGTCGACGTCGCCGCGCCGAACGCGTGCGATGGTGGCGCGGTACTTGCTCTCGAGATCGATGTCGGCGATCCGGCGTCCGGCGATCTGCGGATTGGAGATGGTGACGCGACGGAAGTCGAGGAAGGTGCGGTCCATCGTCAGGCGGTGGGACGATTCGTGCCCCAGCGCGCGGGTCAGGATGTCAGCGTAGGTTCGCGGACCGACCACGGTGACGACGGCCCCCGGATGCAGGACGTCGTCGCCCACCGGGATCTGAACCTCCGACTCGTCGGCCTGCTGGATTCTCGTGATTCGCACTTTCCCGTCGTGGCTGGCTTCGAGGGTCTTGACAAGAGGGTTGTCGGTTCGCTCGACGCGGATGTCGCGAGTGATCAGCTCGGCGGGAGCGTCGGCGTCCTCGGCGCTGTGGCGTAGCGCCAGGTTGATGATCGCCATCATGCCGATGACACCGAAGATGTAGGCAACGGAATAGCCGACCGTGGCTTCGGGGGACCCGCCCGTCGCCGCCAGCGAAGGCGTGTTGGTGAGGGCGCCCGTGAAGGTACCGGCGGCCTGGTCGGCGGTCAGGCCGAACAGCGGCCCCAGAACGTACGCGAGCGCCGCCGCGGTGGCGATCGCCAGGAAGCCGCCCGTCAGCGCCTTGCCCGACGACTTCAGGTTGTTGAAGAAACTCGACCCCGACTGCACGCCGACGGAGAAGCAGAACAGGGCGAGCCCCAGGCTGGCCACCAGTTCCGGGATCGCCAGTGGCACCCCCAGCGCGGATCCTGTGGCCGACACCGCGATCGCCACGAACAGGACCGCTGCGCTGCCCAGCGCCATGTTGCGGAACTTGATCGCGCCGATGGCCGACCCGATTCCGATGAGTGCGAAAAGCAGCAGCGCCGGGTGGGCTGCGAGGAACGTGAAGACGCCGGTCATGCTTCCTCCTGGGTGCCGCTTCATGCTATCGAGGGCAACGCCGACTGCACGGCGGTGGCGGGCGATGCGGGAAAGCGCGCCGACATTCCGGGCACACTGGACTCATGCCCACAATCACTGCAGTTCAAGGCGATATCACGAAGCAGGACGTCGACGCCGTCGTGAATGCGGCCAACAATGCGATGCGCGGGGGTGGGGGTGTGGACGGCGCGATCCACCGCGGCGGCGGGCCGGCAATCCTGCAGGACTGCATCGTCCGGTTCCCCACGGGCCTGGCAACGGGTGACGCCGGCTGGACCACGGCTGGAAACCTGCCCGCACGCTGGGTGATCCACACGGTGGGCCCCAACTACGCAGCGGGCCAGACCGACCGCCGCCTGTTGGAGTCCTGCTACCGGCGCGCACTCGAGGTCGCCGACGAGTTGGGAGTGCGGAGCATCGCCTTTCCCCTCATCAGCGCCGGCATCTACGGCTGGCCACGACAGGACGCGATCGCGGCCGCGATCGAGACGATCTCGTCCGCCGACACTGCTGTTCGGGATGTGCTCCTGGTCGCCTTCGACCAGGCTGCGTACGACCAGATCAAGGCCGCGCTGGCCCGGTGACTGTGCCGCTGAGGCGGGCGCACCGGGTGGCCTGGCGGCCGTTCCCGCTTTGGCCCCTCGGCCGTGAGTCAAGTACGATGAGCGACGGTCTTTGTGACCGCGCGGGGCATTAGCTCAGTTGGTAGAGCGGCGGCTTTGCAAGCCGTAGGTCAGGGGTTCGAGTCCCCTATGCTCCACTCCGTGTGAATTAGCACTTGACTAGGCGTGACGCTCTCTATCTACCTAGTTGTCCAAGGTGCCGTGCACCATACGTGCCCTTCAGAAGACGTGCAAAACGCCCTACCTGAGCCTCTCGTCCGTGATGCATGAGGTCTGTTCGACTTCGACCTTCCTTCGAGCGGCGGTTTCGATGCCCTTCAGCGGGCTTGCTCGATTGTTCGGTTCCAGACTTCGACGAGGCGTCGCATGGCGGGAGTGAGGGTCGGCAGGTCCCTGCGATAGATGCGCCCCTGTGCCAGCCGAGTCGCAAGCGCCTCCAGGACAACCGCCCAGTCTTCGGCGGTCCGGGGCCCGGCGGGAACTGGGACCTCAACCATGCGGATGGTCGGCTTCTCGACCTCGACCTCGACCGTGCGAGTGACCACTCGAACGTCCGCAGGCCGTTCGCGATCTACCCGCCGTGCTTCCCAGGCGCGGTGCCTGCACGATGACGAGCACCACGACGGAACGCGGCCGCGGGCCGGCACCTCAACGGCTCGACCGCACCATCCGCATTCGACTGTCTGTCCTGGCCTTCGGCGCCCCGAGCCCGAGGCTTGGACTGTGTCGGCTTCAGCCACGCTGCACCTCCGCTTTTCGTGCCAACGAATTTACGTCCTACCGGAAATGCACATTGTGTGTTTGGTTGGGAGGGATGTTCGGAGGGGCATGAGGGAAGGGAGGGCCGAGGGCTCGTAGGAAGAGAAGTGCGGGCGGGTGATGGCGAGGATTGGGGTGATGAGGGCGCGGGTGCGGGTGTCGGTACGGGGGGTGGTAGCGGTGCGAGGTGGTTCGACGTCCTTCCCACTGGCGCAGGGCGACGTCGACGCCGTGGACCTGGCCGGCCACGGGTTTCGTGCCAACGACTTTCTACCGTCCCCGATTGCACCGGGTGTATGGCAGATGGCCGTCGAGGTTGGGTCTAGCGAGTGACGTTCGAGGGGTTGGTCTTCGAGGAGCGCGAGGCGAGACGGATTGTGCGGTGGGTCGGTAACGGGCGCGGAGGAGATGGGCTGCCGGTCAGGCCGAGGACCGCGGTGGCTCCGGCAGCTCAGAGCGTCGGAGATATGAGATGGATCTCGGCGTTGTGGCCGCTGGTCGCGAGCTTGGCGTCGCAGGTCCACAGCGGCGCTTGCAGGGCCTCAGCCAGGGCGAGGTAGCTGGCGTCGTAGCTGGTGAATTGGTTGCGCAGCTGCCAGATCCGCTCAGCCAGTGGGGCGGTCTCGTGGCGGGTGATGGTGAACGCGAAGTGGTCGCGTCGCGCCTGCTCGGCCTCGTCGTTGCTGAGCTTGCCGCCGCGGAGAAGTCCTCGGAGGACGGATAGCACCTCGACGTCCAGCAGGTGGGGCGCGTCGAGGTCGCCCCCGAGGGTCTCCAGGAGCTCCTGGTCTGCGTTACGCCCGACAAGTGCCTCAACCATGGCCGAGGCGTCGATCACGATCACCGGCGGCCGGCCTGAACTGCGGCCACGATCTCATCGGTGGTTGGACCGTTCGAGCGATCCCTTGCACGCAGCCTTGCGGCGATCTCCTCGTTGGTTGGCCGTTCGGCGATCCTGGCCAGTTCTGCTCCGACGTAGGCCGACAGCGACTTACCTTGCGCCGCGGCCCGCTCCTTCAGCGTTTCCGCGACCGACTCAGGGACCTCACGAATGTAGAGCGTCGCCATGAGACCATGCTAGCACTCTGCAAGCAGGGTCTCGCGAAGTCGGTGCCGAGCGCCAAATCCGCTCCCCATCGCTTCGGAGTGACACGCCAATGACGCCCTCAACGCTCTTTCGGCGCCCCGAGTTCCCACCAATCCACGAGTTCGCGGTCGCGGATGAGTCGAGCGACGAATTCAGGATCGCTCAGGTTGCAGAACTTCCACAGTTCCTTCGCCGCCCGCGCGTACTGGAACAGGACCTGGTCAACATCGAAGGCATCCATCTGACCGCTCCTGAAGCCGTCAACCGCTGAGCCGACGTGTGCAACCAGTCCGGCAAGCTGAGCCTCGTGGAAAGCAGCCACAGCCTCGCGGGCAGCCTGGCGGTCGGACTTCGACGTCACAAATACGAGGCTAGTCGGCCGCCATCTTCCGCGCGAGGCGCGGCAAAAGCCGGACTCTCCGAGCTGGGGGTCTTGGGACGCCGGAGCCCCTAGCAAGCATGCCGACTTCAACCTGTTCTTGCTCAAGAGCCCACTGGGAGATCGACGACTGCTAGATTGCTAGCATGACAGCAGATCAGCCAGAGGTGACCGCGCCCAAGGCGCAGTTCAACGTGTATCTGCCCGCCGACCTCGTCCGAGAGATCAAGCACCGCGCCATCGATGAGGGCCTGTCGCTTTCGGCTCTGGTCGAGCGGGCTATGGGTGAGTACCTGGCGAGGAGGGAGCAGCGATGATCAGCATTCAGGCCGTCTACTTCACCTCCAGGACCCGGGAGTGGCACCGGTTCGCCGAAGCTCTGGGCCTGGAACCGCGGTTGCCCCTTGACCCGGAGTGGAGCGAGTTCGGCGGTGACGGCGTGCTCGCCATTCACCACGCCGATACCGGTAGTCCGGAGGCGGGCACGACCAAACTTCAACTGGTGGTCGACGAACTCGACGACCTCAGGACCAAGTGGCGCGCAGCGAACATCGCGATCGAAGAGTCGACCTTGGCTGGCGTGGGCGAGGTGGCCACCGCACGATCCACCAGCGGTGTGGAGGTCTCAGCCATCGCGGTGATGGAACACCGTCCGCAATCGGGCAGCCTCTCGGTGATGCCGATCCTTTACCAGCTCGACCTGGACGATGTGGAGCGAATCCTCACCGCGGCCGGACTCTCCGTGCGCATCCGCTCCACCAACCGGATCTGGACAGATCTCGAGGCGGATGCCGGTGGACTCGTCGGACTCCACACGGGGACCTCACGGATCGAGCTGTCTTTCGAATACGCCGGAGATCTGGTCAAGCTCGCTGCGTCCATCAATGACGCCGGGTACCACGCAGACGTGATCGATGAGGCATACAACCGGACCCTCGTCGTCGCCACACCTGACAACTGGACCCTGCGCATCAACGGCACCCAAGACGATCTCCACGGCTACACCCGGGCGAACTGAAGACACGACGAGTTGGCGGGCCAAGTGACTCACTGACGTCCGAACTCATGAACTTCAACCTCGGTGACAGCGGTGGGGACTGTCGGAATAACGGTGTGTAGGGGTCCGGCCTGATCCGAAAGGAGACGGCCGTGAATACGACGTGGAGATCAGACGCGTGATCTGTACGACGAACGCGATCGAGAGCATCAACGCCCGCTACCGGCGGGCGGTGAACGCCCGCGGCCACTTCCCCAACGAGGCCGCCGCCATGAAGTGCCTGTACCTGACCACCCGCTCCCTTGACCCCACCGGCCACGGACGGGCACGCTGGGTCGTCAGGTGGAAGCCCGCCCTGAACGCCTTCGCGATCACCTTCGCAGGCAGGTTCGAAAGGACCACTCACTAGAAACCGCCGGGCCTCACACACCGTTTATCTGACAGACCCGATCACGGGATCCGATGGACGCCCTAATCACAGACCGAGGCCAGAGCAAGGCACATCCTGTATTCGGCATTGAGGATGTCTCGGCTTCACGCTGTCGTGCCCGCAGCACGAGCCGCAGCTGCTCGCGGACAACTACACGCTCACGCCGGCGGCGCGCGATATCGAGTTCGGCGGCAGCTGCACTGGAAGCCTCACGACGCACCGCCCGTCATGCGGCGTCCCAGTCGCTCGGCCAGGAGCTTGTCGCGGCCGCTGGCGGCGTGCTGGTAGATCATGGCCGCGGCCGCAGTGGTGTGGCCCAGCCGCGCCTGCAACTCCGCGATCGTCGCGCCCTCCTGGGCGGCCATCACCGCGCCGGTGTGCCTCAGGTCATGGAAGTGGAGGTCGGGCCTCCCAGCGGCCAGCCTGGCCTTGTTCCAGGGCTTGTAGAACGAGGACGGCTGGATCGGCCTGCCCGACGAAGACGGGAACAGCAGGCCGTCCTTGCCCCACTGCCGTGCTCGGCGAGGTGGTCGCGGATGACCTGTTCCATGTTCGGGGGGTAGGCCACGTTGCGGGAGCCGGCCGCGGTCTTGGGCGGTCCTGACAGCGTCTGTCCCTTGAGCCAGACGGCGCCGCGGCGCACCTTGAGCACCCCGGCCGCGAAGTCGATGTCCGAGCGACGCAGCTCGGCGATCTCCCCGTAGCGCAACGCGCACCAGCTGCCGAGCAGGATGGCCAGCCGGAGCCTTGGTGGCATTGCCTCGACGATCGTGGCTAGCTCCTCAAGCGTCGCCGGCTCGATCGCACGCGTTCTCTTGGTCGCGCCGGCGCCACGGATCTGGGCCGGGTTGATCGCGATCTCCTCCTCGTCGACCGCTGTGCCAAGAATCGTGCGCAGGAGCGAGTAGGCCTTGGCGTTGGTCCTCGGCCGCGACGGGTCGAGCGCTGCCCACCATTGGCGCACGTCCGCCCGCGTGAGCTTGCTCAGCGACTTGGCACCCAGGCCGGGCATGATCACGTCGTCGGCCAGGTGCTGATAGTCGCGCAGGGTGCTCGCCCTGAGCTTGCGCGTCCTCAGCCACTGCTCGGCGTAAGCCTGGATGGTCAGCGTGTCCTGGCGCCGCTTGGCGGCAGCGCGCACGGCCGGCGGCGTCCACTCCTCGCGCTCGATCAGCTGCCGCTCGACCTCGAGCCATTTCTCGGCATAGCCCTTGCCGTCGAAAGTGACCGGCGCGACGTGACGCTGGAGGTCCGGGCCCGCGTAGGACGCCTGCCACCGCCGGGACGGCAACTGCCGAAGTTTCCCGAAACTGCGGCGTTTCGTCGACACGATCTGGCTCCTCTCGTGCACCACGCGTGCCCCCCGCGTGCACTAACGGTGCCTATGTTAGCCCATTCGTGTCTACTTGAAACAGCACCTGACAAGGCAAAACAGTGTCTGACTAGCACCCTTCGATGGGATCGAATCCCCTATGCTCCACAGCCCTTCTATGCCCCTCCTTTCCTTTCAGGCGCCGCAGTCCTTCGGGTTGCCGACCTTCCTTCCATGCTCGCAGTCCTTCGGGATGCCTACCTTCCTTCCGGACTCCTTCGGGTTACCGACACCGTCCACGCTGACTCTGAGCGTCGTCGCGGGCTTTAGGCACTGGTTGCGGGCGTCCGACCGTCCGCAACCAGTACCTAACGTCCGCGTGGGTGCCTAACGTCCGCGTGGGTGCCTAACGTGCGAGTGGGGGCCTGACGTGCGCGTCGCCGGTGGCCGGGGCGATCAGGGCCAGCCAGCTATCGGGCGGCGGACGGCGGGTGGACGGCGGGCGGACGGCGGGTGGGCCACCTTATCCACAGGTCCCTGCTCACCGGCGTGTCGTCCACAGATTGCGGAATGGGGCTGACCGTCAGCCTTCATCTGTCCTACAGTCTGAGAGTCGCCTCTGGCGACACCCACCCCTTCGGAAGGCACACCCTCATGGCCGCTCCGCCTGCTGTCGTACGCCCGCGACCGGTCCGCGCACGACGAAATCCGCGCTGGATCGCAGTCGGCATCCTTGCGATCTGCCTCGGCGCGCTCGGATCCCTGGTGCTTTATACCCAGGTGACAACGTCAAACACCGTCATCGCCGTCAATCGGACGATCATGCGGGGTGAAAAGCTCCAAGCCGCCGACCTGGGGCAGGTGACTGTCGGCAACCTGGCCGGCCTCAAGCCGGTAGCCGCATCGAAGCTCCCGTCTCTGATCGGGCAGCAGGCACTCACGGACCTGCCGCACGGGAGTTTCGTCGTCGAGGGCTCGGTCGGCACACCCTCCGAGCCCGCGGGCTCCGCGCGGGTGGGGTTACGCCTCACACCGGGACGTGTCCCGATCGCCCCGCTGCCGGCGGGCACCGCTGTGCGTCTGATCTCTGTGGCGGCGCCCAACACGTCGATGTCCTCAGTAGATGTCAGCGTCTCCGGGCAGATCGCCACGGCCCCCTCGACCGCGCCCGACGGATCGCGGGTCCTGGACGTTTCCGTGCCCTCTCAGCACGCGGCGCGCATCGCCCGGCTGGCGGCGTCCGACCAGATCGCCGTGATCCTGGAGTCACGCTGATGGCAGTCATCATCCTCGCTTCCGCCGGGGGCGCGCCGGGTGTCACCACCACGGCTGTTGGTCTCGGATTCCACTGGCCGCGCGACATCTTGGTGGCAGACTGCGATGAGCACCCGGCGCAGTCGGTCTTGTCCGGGGTGTTCGGGGGCATCGACCCAGCTGGGCGCGGGCTCGTCGCCATCGCCCGCGCCCACCGCGAGGGACGTCCGGTCGACACCGAGATCCTGCCCAACAGCTTGGAACTCACTGACGGCGTTCCGCGGCGGTTGTTCCTGCCGGGGTTTCATCTACCTGCAGCACCGGCATTGTTCGCGCCTGCGTGGCCGGCACTGGTCACCGGATTGCAGGGCGCGAGCCGCACCGGCATGGACGTCCTGGTGGACGCCGGCAGGCTCAGCCCGCGCGGCCTCCCCGACGCACTGGCAAGAGGTGCCGATATGATCCTCGTCTGTACCCACACCAGCTTGCGAGCCCTCGCGTGTCTCAGTCTGTATCTGCCGGTGCTGCAGGCGCAGGTGCAGGACGTCTCGACACACCTCGGGTTGGTGCTCGTCGGCGACGGCAGGCCCTACTCCAGCCGCGAAATCAGTGACCAGTTCGGCGTCGAGGTCACCAGTCAAATCGCCTTCGATGCATTCGGCGCAAGGGTCTACAGCGACGGGGACTCCCAACCGCGCAGATTCGCCGACTCGACCTACGTGAAGACGTTGCAGGCCACGGCCTCCCGACTCGCCTCCCTGGCAGATCGCAAGCTGCGCGCAGTGCAGGGGGTGTCATGAAACGGCTCGCAGAGGTGCCGCTGCTCGCGGTCGACCATGAACCGGCGCCGTTGCGCCTGCCGGAACCGCCACCCCAGTTCGGGCGCCCTGCCGACTCCGAAGTCGATTGGCATCTCATCGTCTCGTTGCGTCGCCAGGCGTCCGCCGAGATCGCAGCCAACCTGTCTGCGCACACCGAACGGACTGGCCGACCGCTTCCCGAGTTGGACCGGCGCCTCATGGGGCGATCAGTCATCAGATCGGTCGTGCGCGAACACGCCCGTCAACTCGGTGACACGGGAAAGGCGCTGTGGTCGTTGACGACTGAACACGCCTACGCCCAGAGCCTCGAGAACGCCATCTTCGGCTTCGGCCGCCTCCAGCCCATGTTCGAAATCCCGGACGCCGAGAACATAGAGATCCACGGGTTCGACTCGGTGGTTGTGCAGTTCGGCGATGGCACGAGGAGACAACATCCTCCCGTTGCCGACAGCGACGAAGAACTGATCGAGGCGATCCGTTTCCTCGGGGAGTCCGCGAACCCGTCCCGTCCTTTCGACGAAGCACACCCCACCGTGACACTCGCCCTGGGAGACCGCTTCCGGCTTCATGCGATCGGTTTCGGTCTCACTTATCGACCGGCGATCACGATCCGGCAGCACACCATGACACACGTGACGCTGGACGAACTGGCCGACCGGGGCATGATGCCCGCCGACCTCGCGCGGCTGCTGCAGGCGGCCGTGCGCGCCCGCAAGTCCGTCGTCATCTCGGGAGACCAAGGCGCGGGCAACCTCGCTAGTTCTAAAACTGACCTGAGCTCGGTGGGGTGTAGGCCGCTCGATAACACATTGGGGCGACCGACCGCCCTGACAACTTCCTGAGACTTCAGCGATGCGGTAGTTCAGCCGGTTGGTTGTGGTCTTCCATTTCGGACCACGGCTTTTCTCGCGACAGTCTTCAGGGGACTCAACTGCGCCTTGCGATCGTCGCCAAGCGATTAAGGAGAAGCGGCGCCGCTTCAGCTTCGGTCAACCCAGATTTGATTGAGTTGCATCCATGGCAGGCCGTTGCCAAGTTCTCGGATGTGTCCGCGCCTCCACGCGACCGGGGGAGGATATGGTCGAGCGTGGCACTTGCATCATCGACGAGCGTGCCACAATAACGGCACCGCCAATCATCGCGCTTGAATAGCTCTGCGCGGAGCTCGGGCTGTCGAAAGTAGTCGTCCCTGGGACGGTGAGGCGTGACGTCGAGGTTCAATGCTTGGCGTACCCACGGTACCCGAGTGGGCTGTATGACTTCGATCTGGGTGCCCGAGCGGTCTGAGGCCCCCAGTCGGATCAGACCGAGCTCGTGGAGCTCGGTGAGCTTCTGGCTGATGTGCTGGAGGTTGCCACTCGATGACCTGGTGCCCTTACCGAGTCCGGCGGCAATACGCCGCTTCCCAATCGTGACGACGTCATTTGTGGATTGGGCAATGCTTACCAAGAAAGCGTAAACCGCGAACTGATATGGCGTCACTGATGGAAGGACACCACGAACCATGTCGTCAAGTAGGCAGTCGTCCGAGTCAGTCATTGCACCAGTATGCACCGGGTACCGGTGTGGAGGCGCCTAGGTCGCCGTCTTGACTTGTAATAGCAACATAACTCGGGAGGGTGGGCGCGGGGGCGGGCGTCAGCCACCCACCCCCTTGCGCGCTTAGGGGTCCCCGGGCATCGCGGAGCGATGTTTGGGGGCGCGCCTGCGCCCGCCCCCGAGGTGACCGTTCGCAGGGGCTTCCCTTTCGCAGGGGCTTCCCTGATTGGTCCCTGAGTGAAATTACAGCGGTGTGATTCGCGTGATATGACTGATCTTGAGGCCATCCTCAAGTTCCTCTGCTCTGCCTGGCACCTAATGCGTTTCGGGGCGCGTCCCCACCTTCCTCCTTCTGAAAGCCAGCAACCAATCATGTAGGCCTCGCCCATTTGGTTTGAGGCGCCCGCGGGTGCCCTTGTTGGTCTGGGGAGGATTTCGTGAGCGGCGATGAGGTTGTCGTGGCGCGGTTGGGCAGGTATGAACCCGCCGCGTGGGTGCTCAACTTGTATCCGACTGCTGGTGAGGCGTCGGGCTGCTTCGTCTCGGCGGCGCGGCGTCGACGCTGCGGTGTGCGCGGGTATGCAGCTGATCCGGAGCGTGCGTCGCTTGAGGCGGGACGGCGGGCTCGCTCGACCGTGCGTCGGTATGCCGCTGCGAATGGGCTAACGCGGTTCGGCACTCTGACCTATGCGGGTGCGGGCTGTTTCGATCAGGTGGCGCTGCGGGCCGACTTGGCGGAGTTCTTCCGGGCGGTGCGTGTTGAGCTGGGCGGCAAACCGATCCCGTATCTGTGGGTGCCTGAGTGGCACAAGGAGCATGGTCTGCATGCCCATTTCGCGTTGGACCGGTTCGCGCATCAAAGAGTGTTGACCCGGGCTTGGGGCCGTGGGCATGTAGGTATCAAGCGTCTGAGCGGCACGCGGGCCGGGGCCGGGTCGTGGCAGGCGTCGCGGATCGCGTCGGGCTACTTAGCCAAGTACGTCACCAAGACGTTTGAGGAGTCATCAGAAGTCAAGCAACGTTTGTTTGGGTTGCATCGCTATGACCGGGCGCAGGGCTTCGAACCGGCGGTGGAACGGCTGCGTGGGTCCAGCTTGGGCGAGCTGATGCGGCAGGCGTGCGAACGGATGGGCGGCCGGTGGGCTCGGGACTGGTTCAGTAATGATGCGCAGGGCTGGCAGGGGCCGCCGGCGTACTGGTTCCAATGGGGCGCGCGAAATTGAGGGGCCCCTCGGACGCTGAGGTGTGGCAGTGGCTCCAGTCGTCGTGCGTGGCCCAAGACGTGCCCGTTATGGTGGCCGATCCTGCGACGTTGTCCAATGTGGCGTCTCTGTTGACGGGTCGGGCGGGCGAGCCGCCGCAGCGCGCCGCAGGTGCGAGGACGGCCGCTGGCCGAGCGTCTAGAGCCGCCAGTGCGGCTCGACTCGGGACGGTCTGAATACATGCGAGGGTGGGGCGGGATTGATTACGGCGTGGTCGAGTACGGCCTTGATGATTGCGTGCTGTCGGCTGATGTCTAGCGCCTCCCAGCGGTCGGCGAGGTCGTCGCCGATGTTGCCGAGGGCGTGCAGCGCCTCGGAGTTGCTGAGGGCTTGGAGCTTGCGTTGGTTCCCCTCAATGCGCCGGTTGATGGGGTCGCGAGCGGTTCGCCACTCGGCAACTGTGAGGCCGTCAGGCTTGCTCCATTCCGCGGCCAGCTCTTGGAGCTTGGCTTGGTCGTCGGCGATTTGCTGACTGAGCTGGGTGGCGGCGGCTGTGTCGGTGGCTCGCCCGGCCATGGCGGCGGTCAGCTTTGGTCCGTCTAAGCGCATAAGGACCGCGCGTGAGATGAGGTCTTCCAGCGGTGTAGCTGTCACGCTCAGCCCTCCGCATCCTTGATGGTCCGGCCCCTTGATGCAGGCGTAACGGCGCATAGCGCCCCGGGGCGCGGCGTAGAGCCGATTCCCGCATCGTCCGCACCGTAAGAGCCCCGTCAGTAGATACGTTCGCACCGTGCGCTCTCCGGTGTACTTGCGCTTCTTCATTAGCGCCTGGACCTGTTGCCACATATCGGGCGGCAGGATCGGATCCCAGTTGCCCGGGCCGATGATCTGGCCGTGTCGGGTTCGCAGGCCAGCCAGCCGGGGGGCGCGGAGAATGTCGCCGAGCGTGGGTGTGCGCCACGATTTGCCGGTGGCCGTGGGGATCCCTTGCTCGTCAAGCCAAGCGCACAGCGAGCGCAACGATTCCCCTGCCAAGTAGCGGGCGGCCACGTCACGGATCGCCTGGGCCTCGTCGGGGCGGTGGGTCTTGCGGTCAGGTTCGAACCCAAACGCCCGGGGCCCGCCAACGTGCGGCTCGCCGCTGTTCGCCTTCGCTTCCCACTTGCGGGCAACACGCCTCGACTTCGCCGCGGACTCCTGAGCCGCGAAAGCACCCTGGATCCGGAGCATGGTCAGACCGTCGCCGTTCGTAATGTCCACGTCGGATTGAACGAACCTAAGAGGCGCCTTTGCCTCTTGCAGCACCTCGACCAGTTGCTCAAGCTCCGCCGGGCGTCTCGTCAGACGGTCGGAGTGGTAGGCGATGAGCGCGTTCCTGGTCCCATCGGTGAGGTCCGCCAACATTCGCCGATACGCGGGCCGCTGCTTCCGGCCTTCATAGGCGGAGTAGTCGTTATCGATGTAGACCTCGGCGACACTCCACCCCAGACGGGCCGCGAGCGCCTGACAATCCTCCTGCTGGCGGGACACCCCCAGCGCAGAGCCGTCCGGGTCGTTGCTGATCCTGCAATAGATCGCAGCATGAGTCTGTACAGCCATGGGGTCAGATTAGCGTAGTGCGGGCAAGACGACTCTGCTGCGAGCCTTGATCGCTGCGATTCCAGACACTGAACGGTTCGGCACCCTCGAAACGGACTATGAACTCCTCACCCACCTCCAACCGGGTCGCCGGAACATGGTGGCCCTGCAATCGCGCATCGGCATGGGCGAACGGGTCGGGGGACGGCATCTGGGTGAGTACACGGTGGCAGACCTCATTCCCGAAGCCTTGCGGCAGAACCTGACCCGACTCATAGTCGGCGAGGTCCGCGGCGCGGAGGCGGGTGCCATGTTCGAGTCAATGCAGGCGGGCGCGGGCACAATGAGTACGACGCACAGTCACTCGGCTGCCTCCACGATGGACCGACTCGCTGCCCGTGTCGCGCAGGGCGGAGTTCTGACGGTGGCGGAGGCGTTTCGGCAGATCGCCCACCACATTCACCTTCTCGTTTACGTGCAGTTGGTGGACGACACCTGGCGCGGCGGTGTCAGGACGCGGCGCGTGGCCGAGGTTCGTGCCCTGACCGGCGCCGTCGAGGCGGACCGGCCCGTCACTCACCTCGTCTATCGGGCGGCGACGGCCACAGGGGCCGAGGTGTTCGATCCTCCTGTCGCACTGGTCGACGAGTTGCGGCCTTTCGCGGAGGGGTCGTTCCATGCCTGAGTTCTTGGCCCTGGGGTGCGGCGGCTTGCTTGCGGCGGGCCTCGTGCTCCTCGTCGCGGGCGGCCAACCACATGCTGTCGACGATCGTCCACACGAATCCACAGGCAGGTGTGGACAACTGCGGATGTCTCTGCGGTCCTACTTCCGCGGGCCCATAGGGCGTAAGCGCGCCATTCGCCTCGGTCTGGGGTTCGTCGCGGGCGTGATTGGCCTAGCCATCACCAGGTGGCCGGTGATGTTGGCGCTCGGCCCACTGGCGGCGGTAGGCCTGCCGCTCCTGCTTGCCCGGCCCGCCAACCAGCACATCGAACTGCTCGGTGCTCTCGACCGCTGGGTGCGACTCCTCGCCGCCAACTTGTCCACAGGACAGTCGATCGCCGACTCGATCAGGGCCTCCCGTCGTCAAGCCCCGCGGTTGCTGCTCGCTGCGATCTCGCTGGTCATCGCCAGACTCGACGACAGGTGGACTGTGAGGCAGGCACTTACGGCGATGGCCGACGACCTCGCGAGCCCCGACTCGGACGCGGTCCTCGCCGCCCTGATCCTGGCCGCCGAACGCGGCGGCACGGGGGCGACGGCGACTTTGGGTGCTCTCGCCGACTCGATCCAGGATCGCCTGCGCGCTGCCCGCGAGATCGAAGCCGAGCGCTCCAAGCCGCGCATCGTGGTCCAACAGGTGACAGTGCTCACGGTGGTGATCCTTGGCGCGGCGTTCCTGCTGGCCAGGGACTTCTTCGCTCCCTACGGAACCTGGTACGGGCAGATCATCCTGGCCATCCTGATCGGCGCCTATCTGGCGTCCTTGGTCTGGCTTCGCCGGCTCACGTCCCCCCGCATCCGCGACAGGATTCTCCAGTGACCGGCGCAGCCGCAGCACTGCTCGCAGGGGCCCTCGTCACCACCGGAGTCTGGCTGATCGTCGGGGTGCTGAGGCCGCAACCTCCACGGTTGGACGACGTCCTCGGTCGGCTATCCGGCATGCCCACCGCGTCCGCGCGAGCCGACCTCGACGTGGCCGAGTCGAGCGCGCTCGAGCACTTGGGCGCCGCCGCCTACCGCCGTCTGCGCCTACCCCTGGCCGAGAAGCAGCGACGGGCACTTCAACTCAAGGGCCGGTCGATCGGCGACTTTTTCGCCGAGAAGCTGATCTGGGCCCTCTTGGGTCTGATAGCGCCTCCCCTGCTGGGGCTCAGTTTCGCCGCCGTGACCGGCACTTACGGGTATGTCCCCGTCGTGGCCGGGCTGTTTTGTGCAGTTATCGGGTTCTTCGTTCCGGATCTGCTGCTCGGACGTCAGGCGCGCAAGTCCCAAACCGACGTCCGCGAGGCGCTCTTCACGTACTTCGACCTCGTGGTGCTCGAGCGGCTTGCGAATCGGTCCGGGCCGCAGGCTCTGGCGGCGGCGGCCGAGGTGTCGAACCACCCGATCTTCCGGCGAATCAGATCGACCCTCGACAGGGCCAGACTCGAGCAGACCGCGCCCTACCCCGAACTCAAGCGGCTCGCGACCGAACTGGAACTGACGGAACTCACCGACATTGCCGACGTCATGCGGCTCGACGAGTCGGGCGCGGCGCTGGCCGGTGTGCTGCGGGCACGTGTCAAGGAACTGCGGGACGCCCACCTCACCGACCAACGCATCGCCGCCCAGACCGTCTCGGAGCGGCTGACTCTCCCCATGGTCGTCCCCACCCTCGTGTTCACGCTGATCCTGTTCGTCCCGCCGCTGCTGCGGCTGATGTCAACCTGACCCGCTACCAAGGAGCCAACCATGCATCGCATCCTTCATCTCGTCCTCGGCTACCTCGCCTCGCCACCGCGCCCGACCGCTGACCGCGGACTGTCGCAATCGACCGAGAACGCGCTGCTGGTGGCCGGCGCCGTCGCCGTCGCCCTGATGATCGTGACGGCGGTGACCGTCTACGTGACAGCCAAACTCCCCCAACCATGACGGTGCCGACGCGGCAACTCGAGCGTGGGCTTGCCAACTCGACCGCCTGGGCCGTCCTTGTCCCACTGCTGCTGACGCTGGTCCTCGGACTGGTGCAGACCGGGGTCTGGCTGCACGCCCGGCAAGCAGCCGCCACCGCTGCCCAAACCGCCAGCGAGCATTTGGCAGGGCTGGCGGCGAACGAACCCGCAGCCCGGGACACCGCTCATCGCATGGCGAGTCGCGCGGGGCTCGCCGGAGTTCGCGTCGAAGTCACCCGCACGGCGTCCGAGGTGTCCGTGGAAGTCACAGGTGCGGCACCGATGATGCTGCCCGGCGAGGTCCGGGTCAGCGCCCGCGCAACCCACCCTCTCGAGCGGGTCAGTCGCCCATGATTGGGGCGCAGTCACCCCGCGGGCGCGACAGAGGACTGTCGGCAACAGTGGAAACCGCCCTCATCGTGCCGATGCTGGTGCTCGTGGTGGGCCTGATCGTCGGCGCGGGCAGGGTCTGGCACGCTCGCGGGGTGGTCGCGGACGTCGCGGCAGCCGCCGCACGGTCCGCTTCATTGGAGCGGTCGGGTGCAAGCGCTGCGGCCCAGGCGCGGGCGATGGCATCGGCCGGCTTGTCGGCAGGCGGTGTCCGGTGCGCGGCCACGGACGTCCAGGTCGACACCAGCGCCTTTGCGGTACCGGTCGGCAATCCGGGAACCGTCTCCGTCACCATCGCCTGCCACGTGGAGATGGGCGACATCCTGGTTCCCGGGTGGCCCGGGCGCATGGAAGTCGTGCGGACTTCCACCTCGACCCTTGACCGGTTCCGCGAGAGGCGACCATGAAGTACTTTCGCGCCGGCGGTGCGGCACTCACGCTCCTCGGACTGCTGCTCGGGGCTCCGATTCTGCTGGTCCAACTCGGGCGGTGGCCGGATTGGGCGCGCGGTTGGGCCTTGCTTCTCACACCGGACGACGGGTCCGTGCTTGCGGCGATAGTCACGCTGATCGGATGGGTGGCATGGGCCGTGTTCGCGGCATCCGTGGCGGCCGAGGTCGCCGAGGTGGTGACCGCGGGCAGGGTGCGCTTCACTCCGGCGTTCATGCGCGTCCCCCGCGCACTAGCCGGCGTACTGGTCGCAGCGGTCGTCGCCGTGCTGTTGAGTCGATCCGGTCCCACTTCCCCCACAGCCCCTCCCCCAGCCATTCACAGCACACAGCAGGAAGCACTCTTGGGTGCACCGTCGCGGCCATCGGCGCTGGCCGCCGAAACCGACCCCAGCCTCGCCGACTAGGTCGTCCAACCGGGCGATGACTTGTGGACGCTGAGCAACACGCTTCTCGGCGCCGGTCACAAGTGGGAGGAACTGGCAGCGGCGAACCCCGACCTCGACCCCCAGGCTGATCTCAAGCCTGGTTCCCGTCTCCGGGTGCCGGCAGAGGCGCTTCCGGCTGCGTCCTTCGCGGCCGCCGGTGACCTTGAGGCTGGTGCGCCGCGCGATCGGCAAGTGCCCGCGGATGCGTCGGCCGAGCGAGACCAGCCGACAGTGACGGTCCAACGGGGCGACTCGCTGTGGCGGATCGCCTCCCGACACCTGGGGGACGGCGAACGCTGGCCCGAGATCTACCGCCTCAACACCGATCAGATCGCCGACCCGGACCAGATCGACGTGGGGTGGGTGCTGCGGCTTCCGGTCGCACCGACGAAACGGGTGGAAGTCGACCAGCCAGAACGACCGGGGCCACACCGGCCCAGCCAGCAGGAGATCGATCGAATCGATTCGCTCCCAATGCCTCCTCGCGAACCGCCCCAGCAGACCCAGCCAGAAACGGCGGGCGGCGAGCAGGGCCCCGTGTCGGCACTCGCGGGCGACGACGCCATCGATCCGGCGCTACTGCTCGTAGGAGCATTGGGGCCGATGCTGGCGGCGAGCGTCTGCACGGTGCTGGGGGTACGACGCGAGATCCAGCGGTGGAACCGGCCTCCGGGACGAAGGGTGCTGCACCCGGACACCCCTGCCGCTCGACTCGAATCGGCGATGCGTGCGACCGGGGACGAGACCCAACTCGACCTGACGGACTTCGCCCTGCGCGCGGTCGCCGATCACTGCAGGGCTTTCGCGCTCCCGCTCCCCTCGCTTGAGACCCTGACCGTCACGCCCGAAGGGCTCCGGCTCGCCTTCGCCGACTCTCCGCCGCCTCCACCGGCGGGGTTCGTGGCGATCGAAGGCGGCTGGCTGTTCCCGCGTGCCGCCACCGTCGAAACGCCTGGAAGTGAACAGCCCTATCCCGCGCTGATGACCCTCGGGCGTGGGCGTGAAGATGAGTCCGTCCTCCTGAACCTCGAGGGCGGGACATTGGGCATCGTCGGCCCCGAAGCGGCCGTGTCCGGAGTGACTAGGGCCTTGACCATCGAACTAGCGTCCACCCCGTGGTCGGGGCAACTCGTCATCCGGGCAACCGGAGATGCCGGCACGTTGCTGCGCGCCTGCGGCGAAGCGCCCGAGGTTCCGTCGCCACCGGCCCTGGTGGCCGAACTCGAAACCGTCGTCGCTGCCCGCCGCGCCGAACTGGCAGCCGCCCCAAGGGCTGCCCCGCATCCTCGTACCGATCCCGACCGCCGTGAAGCCTGGAATCCCCACGTGTACGTGTTCGCGTCCCGGCTGTCGCCAGAACTGCTCAGCCGCGTCGAAACCGCGGTGCACCCGGCCTCCCTGGGTGTGACGGCGGTCCTGGCGGGGCTCCCCGGTGATCGCACGCTTCACCTCGAAGGCGATCCCGACCGGCCGACAGCGGTTGTGCGCCCCGGTGGAATGCGGGTCGCCGCCCAACTAGTGCCCGAAGCTACAGCCGCTGCCATCTCGCAACTGCATGAGGCGGCGAGCTCGCCGGACACCACGCCCGCACCTTGGTGGGACCACACCTCCACAAATCTCTCCGTTCTCACCACCCCCGTCACACCCAAGGAGCCCCTGGTGCTCGAGTCACAAGGAGTTCTGCATCCCACCTTGAACCTGCTCGGGCCGATCCAACTCCTCGGGACCACCGGATCACCACCCACGCGCGGGCAGCGGACGTGCATGGAGTACTGCGGCTGGCTGCTAGAGCATCCGGGCAGCACCGCGGCTGCCATGGCGAACTCCCTCTTGGTGGCAGAGTCGTCCCGCCGATCGACCATGAGCCGCCTCCGCACCTGGCTCGGCAGGTCGCCCGAGGGTGACCAGTACCTGCCCGATGCCTACTCGGGGCGCATCAGCCTGCACCCGTCGGTGAGCTCCGATTGGCAACAACTGCAGATCCTCGTCGCACCGGGAGTCAATCGTGTCCACCCCCAGACCTTGCGCACGGCCCTGTCGCTGGTACGCGGCGCGCCGCTGGCCGACGCAGCACCTGGACAATGGCATTGGGCCGAAGAACTGCGTTCGGACATGGCCGCAATGCTGCGAGACATCGGACTGGTTCTGGGCGACCACGCGCTGGCAACGGGCGACGTCGACCTGGCGCGCTGGGCTGCCGCGCGCGCTCTCACCGCATGCCCAGAGGACGAGCAGTTGTGCTGCCTGCGCATCCGCACCGAACACCGCGCCGGCAACCGACGAGAGGTCGAACGGCTGGTGCTGCGCATCACCGGTCACGCGCGCCGGCTGGGCGTCGATCTGGACGACGACACCGTCCTGCTGCTGCAAGAGGTGATGGAGGGTCATATTCGCGCGCGTACCGTAACGGCCGGATAGGGCTTCCCCTGGAGGCGACCTTCTGCCACGCTTTCCGGAGACAAAACCAGCATGGGTGCAGGGTCCAGCCGCACGAATGGGTCCGGTCGCGGAGTAATGCGCTCGGAGGACCGCATTCCGCGGTGCGCGCTCAGATCGGACGGGTGGAGCAGGTGGACACGAACGACAGATACGACGACATGTACCAGGCGGCGTCGCGGTACTACGTCCAGGGCGAAACGATGCAGTCCATCGCCCGGCATCTCGGCCTGTCGCGGTCATCGGTGTCGCGGCTCCTCAAGACGGCTCGCGAGACCGGACTGGTCCGCATCAGCCTCGCCGACCACAGCGGCTCCCAGTCCCCGGCCGCGAAAGCCATCACCGACGCGTTCGGGATCCGCGTCCACATCATCGCTGTCAAGGACAGCGCAAACGAGTACGTCCGTTTCGATCAGGTTGCGCGCCTTGCCGGACGCCTGATCACGGACGCCGTCAGCGACAACATGATGATGGGTGCCGCGTGGGGCGTCACCATGTCCAATGTGGTCCGCCACCTCGCCCGCCGCTCGCTGGTGGGCGCTACCGTCGTCCAACTCAACGGCGGCGCCAACCCCCGCAGCACGGGGATCCCGTACATCGGCGAGATCCTGGAATCCATCGGCGAGGCCTTCGACGCCCGCATCGTCCACTTCCCCGTGCCCGCCTTCTTCGACTACGCCGAGACCAAGCAAGCCATGTGGCGTGAGCGCTCCGTGAAGTACGTCCTCGGGCATCAGGAGAAGTTGGACCTGGCCATCTTCGGGGTCGGGTCGCCCCACGGCGCGGTTCCGTCCCACGTCTACACGGCGGGTTACCTAGAGCCCACCGAGGTCGCAGACCTGCGCGCTGAGGGCGTCGTCGGGGACGTGTGCACCGTGATGCTGCGCGAGGACGGCACTTGGGAGGACATCGATTACAACGAACGTGCCACCGGCCTCACTCCGGCGCAGTTGCGCAAGATCCCCCGCCGCATCTGCGTCGTCGGCGACCCGCTGCGCGCCCCTGCCCTGCTCGGAGCGCTGCGCTCGGGCGTCGTGACCGATCTGGTGGTCGACGAGGCCACCGCCCGCCTTGTGGTGAACCGCATGGTCGAACAATCCCGCCGGTAGCCGTTAGGTACGCCTTACGGACCCACCGGTGACCTGGTGATGTCAGATGTCCCCGTCGCGGGCGAAGGCCTTCCTCTTCCTGTCGATGAGGCGCAGGACCACCGGGGTGAAGATCAACTGCATGGCGAGTTCCATCTTGCCGCCGGGAACAACGATGGTGTTCGCACGCGACATGTACGAGTCGTGGAGCATGCTCAGCAGATAAGGAAAGTCGATGCCGCGCGGGTCCTTGAAGCGGATCACGACGATGCTCTCGTCGGCCGTCGGAATCCACCGCGCCGTGAAGGGATTGGACGTGTCGACGACCGGCACGCGCTGGAAGTTGATGTGAGTTCGCGTGAACTGCGGACAGATGTAGTGGACGTAGTCGTCCATGCGCCGCAGGATCGTGTCCGTCACGGCCTCGGTCGAGTACCCCCGCTTGGAACGGTCGCGATGGATCTTCTGGATCCATTCGAGATTGACCACGGGCACGACCCCGATGAGCATGTCGACGTACTGGGCCACGTCGACGTCGTCCATCACGACGCCGCCGTGCAACCCCTCGTAGAACAGCAGGTCGTTGGCGGGCAGCGGCTCCCATGGGGTGAAAGTGCCGGGATCCTGACCATACGGCGCCGCCTCTTCCGCGTCGTGCAGATAGCGACGGACCTGGCCTTTGCCGGTCTCGGTGTACTCCGCGAACAACTTCTCGAGTTCATCGAACATGTTGGCCTCAGGGCCGAAATGGCTGAGTTTCCCGCCGGATGCGGCGATCGCGTCGCGCATCTGCAAGCGGTCGTAGCGGTGAAAGCTGTCACCTTCGATGAAGGTGGCGTTGACTCCCTCGCGCCGGAAGATCCCGCTGAACGTCTGCATCACGGAGGTGGTGCCGGCGCCCGAGGAGCCCGTGATGGCGATAATCGGATGTTTGGTCGACATGGATGCCCTTTCAGTCCCGATCTGCGAACAGTCCGCGCTCCCCGAAGAGGGGCGATGAATAAGTCTGGTCGGCCATGCTGCTGTGGTACCGCGCGATGCGCTGCACCTCTTTGAGGGAGCCGAAAATCAACGGGCTGTGCTGGAGCAGTTTGGTCGGCGTGACCTCCAGCGGCGACCCACTGCCGGTCGTGATACCGCCACCGGCCTGTTCGATCAGCCACGCCACCGGGTTCACCTCTTGCAGCAGCAGCAGGCGCCCCAACCGCAGGTTGGGCTTGGTGAGGCGGGGGTAGAGGAACACGCCGCCCTTCAGGAGAATCCGGTGCGCATCACCGACGAGCGAGGCGACCCACCGCATGTTGAAGTCCTTGCCGCGCTCGCCCTGTGACCCGGCCAGGCACTCGTCCACATAGCGCTTCACGGGGGCCTCCCAGAAGCGCGCATTCGACGAGTTGATGTGAAACTCGGTGGTTGCTTGCGGAACCTTGATGAACGGGTGGGTGAGGAGCCACTCGCCGGTCAGGGGATCAAGCGTGAACCCTTGGGTACCGTGCCCCAGAGTCAGGACCAGCATGGTCATGGGGCCGTACACGGCGTAGCCGGAGACCACTTGCTGCGACCCGGGCTGCAGGAAATCGGCTTCGGTGGCAGTCCCGGAACCCGGTGTGCGCAGGACGGAGAAGATGCTGCCGGCGGTGGTGTTGAACTCGACGTTGCTGACCCCGTCCAACGGGTCGAGCACCAAGGAGTAGTGTCCTCGGGGAACGAACCGCGGTGGGGTCGCGACCAACTCTTCCCTGTCTGACAGGATTCCGCAGATCAGCCCGGTTCGCTCGATCCCGCAGGTGAAGACCTCCAGGGCCTGATCCTCCAGCGACCCCTCGGGCTCGGGCCGGAGGCGGCCCTGTGCGACGAGTTTCGACGTCACCTTGCAAGCGGTGGCGATGGCGATGATGAGGCTGTTCAGATCGCCGGACGTGCTTTGGGGCTGCGCCCTGCGTGACTCGACCAGATACTGCATGAGTGTCTTGAAGTGTGTGCTCACAGCTTGCCTCTATCGTCGGATGGTTCTCAGGCTGCCCCTTGGGGCGGGGGTCCTACCCCGAGTCGTGTCGCGAGGTTGCTCTCATCGTGGACCCTGAAGCGACTCCGCAATTAGGATTCGACCACTTTGGACGTTGTTGCACACTTGTGTTGGACGCACGCGCACAGTTGCTGCTCACCCGAGCGGGTCGATCGCCCCTCAGAGGCAGACAAGTCGCTGCGTCACGATGTCGGAGTACAAAACGAGATCGGGGAACCACGCCACATGGATCACGTCGGCGAACTCCCCCGCCTGCGGGTCGAGTTCGACAAGCATGTTCGGGCGGCTCAGCACCAGTTCGGGGTTGAAGACCACGTCGGGGTGTTCGTCGAAGACCGCGACGTAGAACACCCCGCTCTCAACCAGGTCCTGGAAGAAGTGACTTCCATAGCTCAACTCGGGCCGGAACCCTCCAGCCGCGTAGGTCACCTCGGCCAGGACAGCCGCGTTGCTGACCTCGGTGAAGTGCACCGGCACGCCCAGGGACGGCGTCGTCGTCCCCCATCGGCCGGGACACATGAACATGTTGCTGGAATCGGCAAGCAGGCGGTTGAGCACCCCGATCTCCCTGGCGACGCCGTGCTTGTCCTGCTGGCCCAAGGCGAGGTACGCCTCGGGCAGGACCGCGACGACATAGTCGATGGGCAGTCGGACGTTGCCACCCATGAAGTTGCCCACGGTGGAGAACAGGCACTTGCTCGGGTCGGTCAACGCCGGCATCGGCACGGCCTTGCCCAGCCCGCGCGTCTGCAACGGACGGCACTGGACGAGGTTGATCTTCCACTCCCCGTCTCTTGCGAAGTTGAGGGTGAACTCGATGTCGACCGGGTACCCGTAGGCGTCCGAGATCGTCCGGAGCACCGCGCGCATGTACTGCGGGAACGCCGTTTCGCCGAGCAGGCGGGCGAAGTCCACGACCTTGGGCAGCGCCCGCACCGGTCGTTTCCGCTCCCGCAGGACGCGCAGCGCATGCTGATCCGGTGACACGAAGTTGTCCCAGTCGGTCCGGACATCCCGCTCCACAAGGTCTTCCAACGGCAGCGACTCGGGTTGATTGCTGGCCAGGCTCAGCACGTCGACGTACCGCTGCGAGAACCGGCTGAGATCCTCGGGGTCGGACAGCCGCTTGCGCGTCGGCTCGTCCAGCGTGACTATCCGGGCGTAGTCGTGATGGGAACGGTCGACAGCGCGCGTGCCCAGCCCGACGACCAACCGCAGCATGCCCGCCTCCATGTCGACCGAGGGGTCCCAGACGTAAAGGTTCGACGAGTTCCCGACGCCCGCGGCGTGGGGGAAGAAGGCGTCCTCGTGGTGATCGCCGGACACCCGTTGCACCAGCACCGCCATCTGCTCGTCCATGTCGACGAGGCCGCGGTTGTGACGGTAGGTCAGCGCCTCGGAACTCATCGCGGAGGCGTAGACGGTCCGAATGGCATCCTCGAACTGGCGGTGGCGATCGTCCGGGGTGCCCTGGTTGACGCAGAAGACGGACTCGTACTTGCCGGCGAACGCGTTGCCGAAGTTGTCCTCCAGTAGCGAGGACGACCGGACGATGATCGGCGACTGACCGAAGTACTCGAGCATGTGCAGGAAGTCCTCGCGGATCGCCGGCGGGAACCGGCCGGTCGCCAGCAGCCTGTGCAGTTCGGCGCCCACCGCGAAATACCCCTCTGGCGACTTCTGGGCCACCCATTGCTTCCACCAACCGTTGAAGATGATGTAGGTGAAGAAGAGGTCCGAGCCGATGAAGTATGAGTCGTGCGGTTCGAGGCGGGCCGCGAACCGATTGTCCGGGTCGTGCTCGAGGATCGCGCGGGCCACGAGCATGCCTACGCTCTTGCCGCCCATGAATCCCGTGCCGATCTCCCGCGAGGCGATTCGCAGCAAGTCCGACAAGCTCAGATACGCATGCGCCAGATCGACGATCCGGCCCTCCTGACCGACCAGCACCGCGATCAGTTGCGCCTTGACCTCATCGCCGCCTTGGTCGTCATTGGCCGCGAGCGCATCCCACCCGCGGCGCAGCAGCACCTCCCATTGGTCGGCGATCTCGACCTTCCGGGACATCGACGCGAACAAGCGTGCGGTTTCCTCGCTGGAGGTGACGGGGCTGGCATCCCCGTCCGCACCGATGCGATGGGGAAAGAACATGGTGGGCGAGTGGCGTCCCCAGACCTTCAACGGATGGAGATAGACCGCGTTGTCGACCGTGTGCAGGTCCATGAGCAACTGCGTTGTTTCACGGATGCCGGCGATGGTCGTGACCGTGTGGTGGTTCCGCAGGAACGCGAAGTAAGCGATCGTGTCCAGTTCGTACAGGAACGGGCAGGTGACCTTGAAGAAGTTCATCACCATCAAGTCGGACTGCCAGACCAACTTGAGGTAGGTCAGCGAGTCGAAGACGTAGAAAGCCAACAGACCCTCGTCCGCGATCAGGCGATGGACTGTCGTCGCAAAACTCTCGAACCCGCTGCTCGGATCGAGTTCGTACGTCTTCACGTCCGTCAGGTCGGACAGGATCGGCTCATGGTCGGCGAAGCGCATGTAGACGATGCGGCGGTTGTCCCGCCTGGCCTGCGCGACATACAACTCGGACAGCGTGCGGAACGAGTCCAAGTCGTCCACCTGCCAGACGACGTTGTCACCCAGCCGCAACCCGTCGGTCAGGCTGTCGATTCCCGTGTGACCAGTGCTGACCCAGTTGTAGCTCTCCACGCGCCGATTCCACCACAAGTGGAGGCCGCCGACGCGCGGAACAGTGCTGCCGAACGGCGGGACGTGAAACGGCTATGGGCGGGCGTGCCCGTGGACGGCCGCCTGCGAGCGATCGCGGTAGTCGCGCAGCAGCCACGGCCAGTCGGTCTGAATGGCGTCCACACCGAGATCGATCAGCGGCTGCCACGCGTCGGCCGGTGAACCTGTGATGGCGGTCTCGTCGTCGTATCCGCCGAACTGGGGGATGCCCGTCGTCAAGGTCACCGAGTTGACCAGGACGAACACGCCACGCTTCTGGTACTCCGCGATGACGCCCGGGTCGAACCACGGACTGTGGAGGCTGTGGGTGATGAGTTCCAGCCCCACCAGGTTGAGGTCGGTCAGGCTGAGCGCCTCCTCGGCCTCGTCGGGGCTGCTGCAAATCGGGACGAAAGGGTACTTCACAGGATGCTTCTGCAGCCGAGAGATTGCCTCGGCCTCCCAGGCCGGCGCCTTGAGAATCAGGTGGCCCGGCATCCGGAGGGTGTCCAACGCCACCAGCAGGTGCGGCCAGCGCCACCAACTGCGGTCGATGATGACGGGTACGCCGTGCTCCCGGAACGCACTCAGGATCTCCAGCAGCGGTTCGACTCGGGCCACACGTCCGGGTCGATCCCGCCAGATGTACGACAACTCCCGCACTTCATGGGCAGGCAGTGTCTGCAGATTGCGGTCGATGCCAAGGTTCTCGGGCTCGGTGCCGTCGTGGAACGCGAAGAAGTACAAGTCGGCCGATGCCGTGACCGGAATCTGCACCAGGTCGGCTCCGCTCAACAGCGCCGCGCGGGCTGCGGAAGCCGTGTTCGGCGCGATGCTGGCATGACCGACCCCACGGTGAGCTACGAGTGCCGGCTTCGCCCGCGCCATGACCTTGTTCAAGAGTGCGTTCGTGGGCGCAAACTCGGACGGTCCGAACATTCCCTGATCCTCCATGACTCAGTGGTGGAGCAGCCGGTTCGGAGAACTCGGTTCCGGCCCGCGACGGGCGCCCTGTGCGGGCCGTGCCTCAGGAGCAGCTTACCAGCATGCCATCGCGCGCACCTGAAGAGTGCCGAGCCCGCAGCGCAGGCTCCGGCCCTCTAAGACCTGCGATCGGCCGTGACGTAGTCGCGCTCTGTCGGGCCGACGTACACCTGCCGGGGGCGGGCGATCTTGGAGGACGGATCGGCTACCATCTCGCGCCAGTTGGCGATCCAGCCCGGGAGGCGTCCGATGGCGAACAACACGGTGAACATGTCCTCCGGGAACCCCATGGCTTGGTAGATGAGCCCGGTGTAGAAGTCGACATTGGGGTAAAGCTTGCGTTCTTGGAAGTAAGAATCGCCGAGCGCCGCTTCCTCCAGCCTCAGGGCGAGATCGAGGAGTTCGTCCCGGCCGGTGTGCTTGCTGAGGATCCTGTCGGCGTGCTGCTTCACGATCGCGGCGCGGGGGTCGTAGTTGCGGTAGATGCGATGGCCGAACCCCATCAGTTTCGTGGTGTCCTTCTTGCTCTTGACCTTCTCCACGTAGGACGACACGTCCCCGCCCTGGTCGCGGATCTCGCGCAGCATCTCCATGACCGCCTGGTTGGCGCCGCCGTGCAGGGGGCCGGACAGAGCGCTCACGCCCGCCGCGACGGACACGTACAAGTTGGCCTGCGAACTGCCGACTCCGCGGACAGCGGAGGTGGAGCAGTTTTGTTCGTGATCGGCGTGGAGGATCAGCAGCACGTCCAGCGCGCGGGTGATGTCGTCGGTGAACCGGTAAGGCTCGGTCGGGTACCCGAACGACATCCGCAGGAAGTTCTCCACGTAGGACAGCGAGTTGTCCGGGTAGAGAGTCGGCTCGCCCCTTGAGTTCTTGAAGCCGTAGGCCGCCAGGGTGGGCACTTTCGCGATGAGTTGATGGGTGGCGCGCTCGATCCGGTCCGGTTCGAACCCGATTGCGTTCGTCGGAGCGAAGGTGGAAAGGGCGGTGATGCCCGCCGAGAGCACCGGCATCGGGTGGCTGCGGCGCGGAAAGGTGCGGAAGAAGTCGCGCATGCGTTCGGGGATCATCGTCGATCGGCGGATGTCGTTGGTGAACTCGTCCAACTCCTCTGTTGTGGGGAGTTCTCCATAGATGACGAGGTAAGCGGTCTCGAGGAACGTGGACTTTTCCGCCAACTGCTCGATCGGGTAACCGCGGTACCTCAGGATTCCGGCCTCACCATCAATGAAGGTGATGGCCGACTTGCAGCCGGCGGTGTTGGCGTAGCCCATGTCCAACGTCACCGCGGCGCTCTGGTCGCGCAGTTTGCTGATGTCCAGACCGACACCGCCCTGCGTGGCCGGCACGACTGGCAGGTCGTAGTCGTGGCCCGCGAGATTGAGCTTGGCAACTTCGGTAGTCACGGGGGCCTCCCTTTGATCTGCGACGATCGATTCCCGCTGTGCGCGGGCAGTTCAAACCCTACCCGCGAATCGGACTCGCCTCACCTACTTGACGAATCAATCAAAGTCGGTTACCTTTTAGTTGAGAGTTAAACCACCTTCTGAGGAGACATCGTGAAAGCAATCACCGACCTGAAGGGCACCTTCGTCCTCGACCCGGCCCACACCCGCATCGGCTTCGTGACCCGCCACGCGATGGTCGCGAAGGTGCGCGGCGCCTTCAACGAGTTCGACGGCAAGGTCACGTTCGACGGCTCGGATCCCGCCGCGACCGACCTGCGTGTCACCATCAAGGCCGCCAGCATCGACACCCGCCAGCCCGATCGGGACAAGCACCTGCGCACCGGCGACTTCCTCGAGGCCGAGACCTACCCCGAGATCGCCTTCGTCGGCAAGGACTTCAAGGTCAAGGGCGACGTGCTCGAGGCAACCGGTGACCTGACGATCAAGAACACCACCAAGCCCGTCACCATCCCGTTCAAGTACGAGGGCGCCGCGACAGACCCGTTCGGCAACGTCCGCGTCGGATTCGAAGGCTCCACTGTCATTTCCCGCGCCGACTGGGGCATCACCTGGAACGCCGCGCTTGAGACCGGCGGCGTGCTGGTGAGCGACAAGGTCACGCTCGAGTTCGAGGTCTCCGCCATCCAGCAGGCCTGACCCGCTCGACTCACAACCCTGCCGGGTTCTAGACATCCGGCAGGGTTGTGGTTTGTTCGGACGCCGGCAGGCAACTAGCACCACCCACGAGCGACCCGGAGTGTCCCCTTGTTCATTTCAGCGGTGTGGGCTTCCACTGAGTGCCGATTTCGGACACCAGTGGAAGCCCACACCGCTCAAATGAACTCCACCGTGACCGAGTGCCGGCCAGATGGGGCGTCGGTTCCGGGTAGTCACGGGTCTGGCCGAAGCGGACGCCCACACGCCGAGGCCTCATCGTCGCTGCGGCGGGCCCGTGAGGGGTGTCCCCGCGGCGGGCCCGTGAGGGGTGTCCCCGCGGCGTGGGGGGTGTCCCCGCGCCCTCCCTTTTCAGGGTTGGGCGCGCTCCCGCAGTCGGCTGATGATTCACGGCCCCGCACCGCCGTCGCGGGCTTTAGAGTGCCGTCGCGGGCTTTAGAGTGCCGTCGCGGGCGGTAGGACGTCAGCAGACGCCACCTAACGCCCGCGTGGAAACCTAACGCCCGCGTGGACACCCAACGCCCGCGTGGACACCCAACGCCCGCGTGGACACCGCCCTTGCGTGCCCGCAGAGGTCAGGCAGTCAGTTCCGCCAAAGTCGCGGTGATCTCGCCGAGCGCCCAATCGAGTTCCGCCTCGGTGATGACGAGGGGCGGGGCGAGCCTGACGGTCTGCTGGTGCGTGTCCTTGACGAGCAAGCCCCGGCGCATCAGGCGCTCGCAGACCTCACGACCCGTCGCGACATCTGGGTCGATGTCGATGCCGGCCCACAGTCCGATGCAGCGATAGGCGGTCACGCCCTTGCCAAGCAGTTCGTCGAGCCCGGCCGCCAGCTTGAGGCCCAGGGTCCGTGACCGCTCCTGCATCTCGCCGGTGTTGAGCATGTCGATCACCGCCGACCCGACAGCGCATGCGAGCGGGTTTCCGCCGAAGGTCGACCCATGTTGTCCGGGCTGCAGCAAGCCGATCACCTCACGGCTGCCGACGACGGCCGAGAGCGGGACGATTCCGCCGCCCAGTGCCTTCCCGAGCAGGTAAATGTCGGGCTCGACGCCGACTTGCTCGCAGTAGAGCGTGGATCCGGTCCGGCCCATTCCGGTCTGGATCTCGTCCACCACCATCAGGACGTTGTGCTTGACGGTCAACTCCCGCACTGCTGCGAGGAACCCGGGCGGCGGCAGGATCACGCCGGCTTCGCCCTGGATCGGCTCGAGCAACACGGCGACGGTGTGCGGGGTGATCGCCGCCTCGAGTGCCGCGATGTCTCCGAACGGGACACTAGTCAGACCCGGCATGTAGGGCCCGTAGTCGGCGCGGGCGTTCTCGTCGTTGCTGAGAGACACGATGGTGGTCGTGCGGCCGTGGAAGTTGTCGGCCATTCCGATGATGTGAGCCTGATCGTCGGGCACGCCCTTCGACTGGTAGCCCCATTTGCGAGCGAGTTTGATGCCCGTCTCAACGGCCTCCGCCCCGGTGTTCATCGGCAGCATCATCTCCATGCCGACGAGCTCACACAGCGCCTGCGCGAAGGGGCCGAACTCGGCCGCATAGAACGCCCGGGAGGTCAGGGACACCTTCTGCATCTGCTCGATCGCGGCTTTGACCAGTTTCGGGTGATTGTGACCGAAGTTCATGGCCGAGTACGCCGACAGGCAATCCAGGTAGCGGCGACCCTCGACATCGGTCATCCAGGAGCCCTCTGCGGACTCGATCACCACCGGAATCGGAGCGTAGTTGTGCGCCGCGTAGGTCTCGATCTGGTCGATGACCGACTGCGCCTTGGCGGAAACGCCGGCACTCATCTGCAATGTCTGTTCACCTGGCACACCCGAATCCTGCCGCAACCGTCGACGATCACCCAAATACGCCTAGTTCGCCGACTTCAGCCCGAGCGCCTTGCGCACATCAAGCCGGACGTCGTACGAAATCGATCCCGTGCGGAACAGCCGCACACCGAGCGCCAGGCAGGCCACCCCGGACCCCAGCACGATCGCCAACACGACCAGGAACTCCCACAACTCCAACGTTCCGCCGGCATTGCGCAACATGGCCGTGATCGGGGCAGTGAGCGGGAAGTAGGTGAACGCCGTCGACACCAGGCCGCGGGGGTCCGCGAACACCAACTGGATGGCATAGAACGGCACGAACATGGCGATGATCACCACCGCGAACGCGCCCCCGGCGTCCTGGGCCGTGGGCATCACGGCACCGATCGCGACCAGCAACCCGGTGAACAGAATGAACCCGGCAACGAACAGCAGGGCTCCCGCCACCATCCTCCCGGGGTCGAGCACCAACTCGCTGAGGCTGAACTGCGGGATCTGCAGAGTGTCGCGGCCAATGGTGAGTGCGAACACGACCGGCAGCAGGAACACGGCGGCCTGCACCAACCCCACCACCACCAGGGCACACACCTTGCCCGCGATCAGGGTTGTCGGCTTGATGGTGGTGAGGATCATCTCGGTGACCCGGTTCTCCTTCTCCTCCATTGTCACGTTCAACATCTGGTTGCCCAGCATCGTGATCGACAAGTAGAACAGCACCAGGAAGACCAGCGGTGCGACGAAACCGAGAATCCCGCCCGTGTCGGCACCGTTGCGATAGGTCGTGGTCGTCACGATGGTGCCGCCGGCCGCGACCTGCGCCACACGAGGGTCACCGATCGCTCGAGCGACGGACGCCTTCAGCAGCGTTTGCGCGACCGCCTCGTACTTGCCGTTGGCGAAAACTCCGGCTTCCCTGCCGTACGCCTGCGTCGGGTCTTTGGACGGGTCGGCCGGGAAGGCCAAGTGGGCCTCGCTGCGTCCCTCCCGGACATCCGCGATCGCCCGCTGATCATCGCCCACCTTGCGTCCGCCCATCCCCGTGGCGATTTGCTCGTTCACCAGGCCGGATCTGTCGGTGTAGGTGAACTCGAACCGTTGTTGTGCCTGCTCTTCCGCGCTGCTGATGCCCGACTGGTTGCTGATCGCTACGAGCGCGAACACCAGGCCGATCAGCACCGGCACCGACAGGCTCAGAGCCCAGAAGGACGGCTTGCGCAGTTTGCGGACGACCTCGAACCCGAACACGCGCCCAAAATTGTGGAAGTCCATCTCATGCCTCCGCTCGCACGCCGTAGACCTGGAGGAACACGTCCTCGAGGCTGATGCGGGACGTTTCGAAGCTCCGGATCTCGACACCGGCGGCCAGCAGATCCCCCAGGATCACCGACGGGCTGGCGGTCGTGAGATCGAGTTCCGCGTAGTTCTGCTCGACGACCCGTGCGTTGATGTTGGGTGTTTGCGGCAGATCGCCGGTGAACTCGACCCGCAGCGTGCGCCCGCCGTACTTGTCCTGGACGTCCGGAACCGTTCCGTAGGCCTCGGCGACGCCGTCCTTCAACAGCAGGACGCGGTCGCACAGCCGCTCGACTTCTTCCATCTGATGGGTGATCATCACCACGGTTGCGCCGCCCCGGCGCTGGTCCTCGATGATCGACATCAGCAGCCGCCGGTTCACGGGATCGAAGCCCTTTGTGGGCTCGTCCAGGATCAGGATGCGCGGGTTGTTCATGATCGTGACCCCGAGTTGCACCTTCTGCTGCTCTCCACCCGACAGTTTGTGGAGCCTCACCCTCTCCTTGGACGCGAGCCCCACGCGCTCGAGGTAGGCCCGTGACCACGCCTCCGCCTCGGCTCGCTTCATGCCTTTCAACTGGCCGAAGTAGGTCATGATCGCCAAGATGGGCTCTTTGCGATACAGACCCCGCTCCTCGGGAAGATAGCCGAGGTGAGCGCCCATCGCGGGGGTGAACGGCTTACCCTCCACGAGAGCGGTGCCGCTGCCGATCGGGTAGATCCCCAACAATGCCCGCACGGTGGTGGTCTTGCCACACCCGTTGGAGCCGAGCAGCCCGAAGGTCTCCCCCTCGCGGACGTCGAAAGACAGACCGGTGAGCACTTGTTGCTGACCGAAGGACATGTGCAGGTCATCCACTTGAATCACAGATGGTGAGGCCATGCCCTAACCCTATTGCGTGACGATGTGACCCCTCATGGCCGTGAACGCCCCCTCCCTGGCCGCTTGGCATCGTTGCGCGGCCACTGTGTCACGCCCGGCTGATAAAGTGACGACAACGACGCGGGGTGCCCGCAAGGGCTGAGATCCATACCCGTCGAACCTGATCTAGATCGTGCTAGCGAAGGGACGTCGCATGACGCCTGTCCAACCCATTACGCCGGACGCTCTCGCGTCCGCGCTAGCCGCCTTCCGCGCGGCGCAACCGCTCGTCCAGTGCCTCACCAACATCGTCGTCGCCCAGTGGACCGCCAATGTCCTGCTCGCTGCAGGCGCGGCTCCGGCGATGGTGGACAACCCGAACGAAGCCGGGGACTTCGCGCGCGTCGCCGGCGGCGTGCTCATCAACACCGGCACCCCCTACGAAGAGACTGCCGCGGCCATGCTGCTGGCCGTGCGGGCTGCGTCCGAGCACGGCACGCCGTGGGTGCTCGACCCTGTGGCGGCGGGCGGCCTCCGGTGGCGCACGAGCCTCGCGCACCAATTCTTGGACGCCGGGACACCGGCGATCATCCGCGGCAACGCGTCCGAGGTCGCGGGCCTGGCCGGCGGTGCGGGCGGCCGCGGTGTCGATTCGGCGGAGTCGTCCGAAACAGTCGTGGATGTGGCGAAAGACCTTGCCAAAAAGCACTTCACAGTCGTCGCCGTCAGCGGCGCAGTCGACCAGATCACGGACGGGGACCGCCTGGTCCGCGTGTCCAACGGGCACGAGATCATGACACGGGTAACAGGCGTCGGCTGCTCGCTTGGTGCCCTGATGTCCGGGTTCGCGGCTGTCGAGCCCGACGGGCTGCTGGCCGCCACCGCCGCCACCGCGCTGCTCACTGTCGCGGCCGATCGGGCCTACGCCGTCGCGCCCCTGCCGGGCTCGTTCGCCGTGAGGCTGCTGGACGAGTTGGCGGCCATCACGCCAGGCCAGTTGGCGGCGGCGGTGAGGCTGTCATGACCGTCGATCTGTCGATCTACCTGGTGACCGACACCGCCCTCTGCGGCGCCGTCGGCGTTCCGGCCACAGTGGAAGCGGCGCTCGCCGGGGGTGTGACGCTCGTCCAGGTGCGGGACACCGACGCCTCGGACGAGCAGTTCCTCGCGCTCTCCCGGCAGGTCGTGGATGTCTGCCGCGGCACGGGCGTGCCGGTGTTGCTGAACGACCGCGTCCATCTGGTGGGGGCCGCCGGCGCCGACGGCGCTCATGTCGGCCAGACAGACATGCCCATCGCGCAGGCGCGCGAGATTCTCGGTGCAGACGCGGTCCTCGGGCTCTCGGCAGCGACCCTGCAGGAGTTCGAGACCGCCTTGTCCGCCGGGGTCCGCCTGGACTACGTCGGCATCGGCCCCGTCTACTCCCAACAGACCAAGCTTGATGCGGGTGCCGCCCTCGGGCTCGAGCGCCTCGCCGAACTCGTGGCGATGTGCCCCTGGCCGGCGGTGGCGATCGGGGGCGTCAAGGCCGAGAACCTCGCCGCGGTCAAAGACACTGGAGTGGCGGGCGCGTCTGTGGTCAGCGCCGTCTGCGGCCGGCCCGACCCACGAGCGGCCGCCGCCGAACTGGCCCGCATCTGGAGGGAAGCATGACCATCACCGCCCTCACCATTGCCGGCAGCGACCCATCGGGCGGCGCGGGGGTCCAGGCCGACATCAAGACGTTCTCGGCGCTGGGCGCGTACGGGATGTCGGTGATCACGGCTCTGACTGCGCAGAACACCCAACGCGTCGCCGGCGTCCACGTCGTGCCGACCGAATTCGTCGCGCTGCAACTGGACACCTTGCTGGCGGACATCACCCCGTCGGCGGTCAAGATCGGCATGCTGGCCACCGCGGACCTCGCCGACCTGGTCGGCGGCTACCTGCCCAGATTCGAGGCGAGTGTCCTGGACCCGGTCATGGTCGCGACCAGCGGCGACCGGTTGCTGGACGAGGAAGCGACCGCGGCCGTCCGTCGGCTCATCCCGCTGGCGGGCATCATCACACCGAACCTCGCCGAGGCGGCTGTCCTTCTCGGCACCTCAGCGGCCACGACGACCGACGAACTCGAAGAGCAGGCCCGGGCAATGCTCACGCTGGGAGCGCAGCGTGTCCTGGCCAAGGGCGGGCACCTCGACGAGGACGCCACCGACGTTTACGCCGAGCCCGGCCGGGTCGTCCGTCTTCGGGGCCGGCGCATCGCCACTCGCAACACCCACGGCACCGGTTGCACGCTGTCCTCGGCCATCGCCGCGCTCGTCCCGCAGCGCGAGACCTGGTTGGAGGCAGTGGCCGACGCCAAGCGTTACCTCACCGGCGCGCTGGCGAGTGCCCACGTCCTCGATGTCGGGCACGGTCACGGGCCCGTCCACCACTTCCACAGATTCTGGAGCAAACCATGACCTTCAGCACCGATGTCTGGGCCGACACCGCCTCGATCCGCGCTGCCATCTACGCCCACCCGCTCGTGGTCGGGCTGGGGGACGGGTCCCTGCCCCGTCCCGTCTTCGTCGAGTACATGAAGCAGGACGCCTTGTACCTGGCCGATTACGGACGGACGTTGGCGGGCGTGGCCGCGCAGGCCACCGACCCTGACGACACGATCTTCTGGGCAGCAGGGGCCCGGGAGGCGATCGTCGTCGAGCGGGCGCTCCATGGCACCCACGTGCAAGACCTGACGGCCGCGACCATGTCCCCGACGTGCCGTGGGTACACGGCCTACCTGCTTTCGCTGCTGACCGCGGGGAGTTACTCGGTGGCGGCGGCGGGCCTCCTGCCGTGCTTCTGGGTGTATCAGGATGTCGGGGACAGGCTGCTGACCGCCGCCGGATCCCTGGACGGCCACCCGTACGGGGACTGGATCGGCATATATGCCGACCCGCATTTCGCCGAGCAGGTCGACCAGGCGAAACAAATCGTCGACCGACTCGCGGCGGCCGCTGATGCGGACACCCGCGCACGGATGGCACAGGCCTACGCGACAGCCACTCGCTACGAATGGATGTTCTGGGACGCCGCCTGGCGACTGGAGCGGTGGCCGGTCTGATCCGCCCTCAGGGGTGCATCCCCTTCTGGGAACGGTCGATGGCCAGCAGGTACTGGAACTCCTCGTTCTGCTGAATCCAGGCGGCGATGAACGGGCACTCGGGCGCCACCAGGCGCTCCTGCTCCTCGACGTCCTCGAGCGCGAACCGGACAAGACGCGAACCGATGCCCTTACCCTCGTGCTCTGGTTTCACGAGCGTGTGGGGCAGATGGACGACCTCGCCGCGCACCAGGTAGGTGATGTAGCCGACCACCTCGTCGGCGAGGACCGCCTCGTACCGCTTGGTCTCGGCATTCTTCCGCAGGCTGATCTCGGACATGCTCCGAAACTACCGCACGACTGGCGCGCGCGCGGCCCCATCAGCGCGGGCACCGAGGACGTGCGCAGCGACCAGCAGGGCCAAGATGAGGCTGACCACCACCAGTTCTCCGCCGTCCTCGATGGTCGTGAGCGTCAGCGTCAGTGAGTGGTGCCACAGCACGAAGGTGTGCAACGCGTCGACACCGATCCCGAAGACGGCGAGGACCGCGACAAGGATCGTGAGCCGGCGCAGCCAGAGACGTTCCCACAGCGAGCGGGACCACCAACTCGCGACCGCGATCGGCACGACCAGGGTCCCGACGAGGGCGAGGAAGAAGATCTCGCTCGCGTGCGCGGCCGCTTGGGACCCGTCACCGACTGTTCTGCCGAGCCAGCCACCTACTCGCTCGTGCAGACCGAGCAGGTCGTCGGCGACGAGGAAACCGCATACCGCCGCCCACGCCAGGTAGAGCCAGTTGCGCCGCCAGCGTGCCAGTGACAACAGAATCAGAACGCACCAGCCGCTCTTGACGGCCAGGAAAAACTCCCCGTAGCCGACATCGGCAGTGATGTCGAACAGCCTGCTGGTCGGCTCCTGCCACAATCCCCGGGACACGTGGCTCGCGATCAAGAGCAAATCGACGAGCAGCAGACACCCAAGCACCGCCCAGCCGACAGCGGCGCGGGCGGGCAACTGGCGACCGCCCTTCCTGGCCGGGTCTGTCGACGAAGTCTCCGCGTCAGCCGACTGTTCTGCAGTCAAGTGCAACCCCCCGTCGGTTTGGCGGAGAGTATCAGGTCGTCCGCCGGCCGCGTCGTTGCGCCGCGCTCTTGCACTGCGGTACCTGCCAGGATGGCTGGTTGCTCAGGTGCGCCCCGACGCGAGACTCAGACGAAGCAGCGCAGCGGCTTGCGAGACGAGATCCGGCAACATCAGCGCGCCGTCCACGCTTCTGCGGTGAGATCCTCCAACCCACACCGACAGTGGGGGGGAAACGGCTGTCAGTAGCGGCAACACAAGACTCGCCTGGAGCGCCGCGCGCGCCGACGTGACCCCCATCACCGCGGCCCGCGCCCCCAGTCTCTCAGCCGCCTTCACCCATTCGTCCGTCGGGACGTCGGCTCCAAGGTAGACGACGTCGACCCCTTGGCGCCGCAGACAGGTGGCAAAAGCGAGCAACGCCAGTTCGTGGCGCTCGCCCGCCGGCAATCCGACCAGGACCGCGGCTCCCTCAACTCCGCGCCCCGCCTCGTCGAACACGGCGGACATCGCCCGCATCAGCCCCGCACTGGCGAAGTGCTCCTGAGCGATCGACAAGCGCCCGGACTCCCAGGCATCACCCATTCGTCCTAGTTGGGGCTGGATCCACTCTTCTGCCACCTGCTCGAAAGGTCCGCTGACGATCGCGCGTTCGATGACCTGTGTGAGGCAGGCCGGCTCGAGCGAGGCGGCAGCGTCCACGAGTTCCTGGGAGGCCGGCAATCCGGCCAGGGGGCCGACGCGGCGGTTCCTCGCAGCGACGGCACTCACCGCCTGGGCGGCCCGGGACGCCGGCACGCCCTGTGCGACCAGAGCGGCCATGTCCCGCAACGCCGAGACCTGGGCGTCATCGAACAGGCGGTAGCCCCCGGACGAGCGTTCGGGCCGGACGACTCCGTACCGACGCTCCCAAGCCCGCAACGTGGCCTCGGCTACGCCCGTGAGAGCGGCTACCTGCTTGACTGTGTAAATCGGAACCCTTCCTGCGTCGGCCACACGTTAGCAAGGACTGGACAGACATTGAACACGTACGTTGCACTGAACTATCGTTCGCCGGTAAACTCACTCAAACGTTGAACAAACATTGGACCAGGCATGAATCCGATTTCGGACCCCCCTGCTCGTCGCGCCGAGGCGCCGGCTCAGGCTCTGCCCGACGACGTGGTTCTCGTGGACGAGGCCGGACAGCCCGTCGGAACGGCCGACCGGATGGCCGTCCACACGGCCGAAACGCCGCTGCACCTCGCTTTCTCCACCTACCTCTTCAACGCCCGCGGCGAGGTCCTGCTCACTCGCCGCGGCCTCGGCAAGAAGACCTGGCCGGGGGTGTGGACGAACTCCTGCTGTGGCCATCCCCGGCCCGGGGAGACGTTTGAGGACGCGGCGCGCCGCCGGATCCGCGAGGAACTGGGGATGCATGTTGGCCCCCTGACTCCGCTGCTGAGTGACTTCCGCTACCGCGCGATCGACGCCTCCGGCATCGTGGAGAACGAGATCTGCCCAGTGTTCGCCGCCTTCGTCACCGATGAAGAGCCCGTGCCCGACCCACGGGAAGTATCCGAGTTCATGTGGGTGCCTTGGGAGAACCTCACGGCCGCAATCACCGCTACTCCACACGTGTACAGCCCCTGGGCGGCACTGCAGGTGCCGCTCATCGCCGCCCAACACCCCGATGCGGCGTGGTCGGCAGCGACCCATTCCACCAGTGTCGAGGCGGTCGTGCATGATGTCGACGCCCTTCTCACCGCCGAAGTGGAGGGGCTGGTGTCTGAGTGGCGGCGCTACTGCGGCGATCTCGAGTTGGACGTCCTGGCGTCCGACCTGCCCCGCTGGCTAGGTGAGTTGCTTGTCGGAAGAGGTAAGCGCCTGCGGGTCACGATGGCTCACTGGGGCTACGTCGCGGCGGGGGGAGTGGCCGGGGCACCGGGGTACAGGCACCTGGTGCGGGCCGCAGCGGCGCTCGAGACGCTGCACCTGTTCGCGCTGATCCACGACGACGTGATGGACGAGTCGGATCAACGGCGCGGACGTGCCGCCGCTCACATCGAAGCAGGCGGGTGGCACCGCGCCGCGCGCGCACTCGGGGACGCGAACCTGTTCGGTCGCAATATCGCGATTCTTCTGGGGGACTTGGCTCACACCGTCGCGGACCGCCTGGTCGACGGCCTGCCCCGCCCGCTGCGCGATGTGTGGTACGCACTCTCCGTCGAGTTGATCGCGGGCCAACGCGCCGACCTCACCGGCTCAGCCGCCGGCCGCCGCGACCGTGCCCACGCGGAGCACGTGTCTCGCGTGAAATCGGGTCGCTACACGATCGCCCGCCCACTCCAACTGGGCGCGACCGCCGCGGGGGCACCGGCCGCGGTTGTCGACGGCCTCATCTCCTACGGGGATCACCTGGGCCGCGCGTTCGCCCTGCGCGATGACTACCTCGGGGTGTGGGGCGATCCTGAGGTCACGGGCAAACCCGCGGGGGACGACCTGTTCGAGGCCAAGGCGACGGTGCTGCTGTGCATAGCGCGTGAGCGCCTCACAGGTCGCGACGCCGACCTGCTGGCGAAGGTCGGAACACCCGCGTTCCGCCGGGAGGACGTCGGCCCCCTGGCAGCCGCGATGCGCCGCGCCGGGGTTGACACCGAACTCGAACGCCTGATCCGGCAAGCTGCCGACACTGCGGTTGCCACCTTGGATTCCCAGCCACTCGCGGCCACGGGCGTGGCCGGTCTCCGTGAGGCCGCCCATGCGGTCGCCTGGAGGGATGCGTGAACCCGCTGGACGTCGGCTATCAGAGGTGCGCTCAACTCACGCGGCAACACGGCACCACCTACTACTGGGGGGCCCGCCTGCTGCCGGCCTCCCAGCGGCGCGACGTGTTCACCGTCTACGCCCTGTGTCGGCTGGCCGACGACATCGTCGACGAACCGGACAAGGTCGAGTCGGCTGACACCGCAGTTCCCCGCGACGGGACGCCCGCCGAGCGACTCGCGGCGTTTCGCGCCACCTTCTTCCAGGCCTTGTCGCGAGGCGATGCGGAGCAACCGGTGATGGCGGCCATCGTCGAGAGCATCAGACGGCGCGGCACCGATCCCGAGTGCTTCGAACGCTTCTTCGACGCGATGGCGGCCGACCTGACGCGCACCACCTGGGCCACATGGGAGGAGCTTCGCGACGGCTACATGGAGGGATCGGCGGCCGTCATCGGCGAGATGATGCTGCCGGTGCTCGAACCGCTCACGCCCCAAGCCAAGGGCCCTGCTCGCGCGCTGGGCAACGCGTTTCAGCTGACCAACTTCCTCCGCGACGTCGGGGAGGATCTCGACCGCGGCCGCGTGTACCTGCCTCAGGCTGATCTGGCCCGGCACTCCGTCGATCCGTGGCGCCGTGAGGTCACCCCGGAGTGGCGGGCGCTGATGGTCGAACAGGTCGCACGAAACCGGTCCTTGTACGCCGAGGGACAACGCGGTTTGGCCATGCTGCCGCCGGCCTCGCGCCGCTGCGTGGGCACGGCACTGGTGCTCTACAGCCGCATCCTCGACCGGATAGAGGCGGCCGACTACGACGTCTTCTCGGGACGCATCCGGGTTCCGGACCGCGAAAAGGTCGCGCTGGTCGTGCGAGCACTCACCACCGGCGTGCCCGACGTCGACTTCAGCCGGAATGCCTGACCGCCGCCGGGACGCCGGGGCCGGCCTGGCACGCAAGCTCCCCTGGGTCTTCGCTATCGCCACCGTCGTGGGCCACCTGATGTGGCCGTTCACTGCCGGCGATGCTCGGGCGGCGCTCACGATCGTCACCGTCATCACCTCGTTCGCTGCCAGCGCCGGCCACGCCTTGATCTGGCGCGGGATCCGGTGGACGGCGGTCTATCTGGCGGTGACGTTGGGGATCGGGTGGTCCGTGGAGGCGTTCGGCACGGGTACGGGACTGCTCTTCGGCTCCTACGGTTACACCGATGCCCTGGGCTTGTCCCTGCTGGGCGTGCCCCTGCTGATACCGCTGGCCTGGTCGATGATGGCCTACCCCTGTCTGTTGGCTGTCCAACTGCTCGTCCGGTCCAAGCTCGCGACGGCACTGCTCGGCGGCTACCTGTTCACGACCTGGGACCTGTTCCTCGACCCGCAGATGGTCTCGGAGGGGTATTGGGTCTGGCGAACAGCCGAGCGCACGCTGCCGGGAATCCCCGGCATTCCCCTGGAGAACTTCGCCGGCTGGCTTGTCGTCGCGACCGTGATGATGGCACTCCTCGCGCAACTCCCGCGGGTCGAGGCTCCCGACGGTGTACCGACGCTGACGCTGAGCTGGGTCTACGTGTCCAACGTCCTCGCGGCCGTCGCGTTCTTCGACCGGCCCGCTGTCGCGGTGTGGGGAGGAGTCCTGATGGGGCTGGTTGTGGTCCCATGGTGGTTACGCCTGCGGAGTCGCGCCCCAGCCCCGAGGTCGAGGCAGATGGCATGAGGAACAACCCGCTGGTGACCACCGGCGCTGCGATTGCGGTCGGGCTCGCGGCCCACACCGTCTTGAACCTGCGCCATCTGCGGCGACCTCCTGCCAAGGGCCCGGACGTTACCGAGCGCGTCAGCGTCCTCGTACCGGCCCGCAACGAGGAGCGTCACGTCGGGAAGACGGTCGCCGGCCTGCTCGCCCAGGAGGGCGTTCCCGATCTGGAGGTACTCGTTCTCGACGACGGCTCGACGGACGCGACCCCCGACGTCCTGGGAAACTTCAGCGACGCCCGGCTCACGATCGTCACCGGCCGGGACCAGCCCCCGCCTCCCGGGTGGCTGGGCAAGTCCTGGGCGTGCGCCCGGCTGGCAGAACGCGCCACCGGCACGATCCTGGTGTTCGCCGATGCGGATGTCGATTTCGGTCCGCACGCGGTCCGGGCGGCGATCGCGGAACTGCGCGCCGGAGGCTTCAGTCTGGTTTCGCCCTTCCCCCGGGAGGTGGCCGACAACTGGCTGGCCCGGCTGGTGCAGCCGTTGCTCACCTGGTCCTGGGCTGCCACGCTCCCGCTGCGAGCGGCCGAGTCGTCGTCGCGCCCCTCGCTGTCGGCGGCGAACGGGCAGTTCCTGGTGTTCGACGCCGCCGCCTACCGCCGCATGGGCGGACACGCGACGGTGGCCGGTGAGATCCTCGAAGACCTGTGCCTGATGCGGGCGATCAAAGCGCGGGGCGGGCGGGCGGCCACACTCGACGCATCTCACCTCGCCGCCTGCCGCATGTACGCCACGCCGCGTGATCTTGTGGACGGTTACGCGAAGTCGCTCTGGTCCGCCTTCGGTGGGCCTGCTGCCAGCCTCGCAGTGAACGCGATTTTGGTGTTGACCTACCTCGTCCCGGCACTGGCACTCGCTCTTGGCCGGCGCAACCGCACGCGGTTGGCGGCTGCGCTGGGCTACGCCGCCGGCACGGCGAGTCGTGCCGTGGTGGCCGCGCGCGTTGGGGGCCGGGTCTGGCCAGACAGCGCGGCCCACCCGGCGTCCGTCGGCGCCTTTGTGGCGCTCAATGCGATCTCCTGGTACCGGCACCTGCGCGGGACCGCTTCCTGGAAGGGCCGGCCACTGGAGCCGCTCCCCCTCGCAGAGACTTCCCGAATGCCCAGAACTCCCACCACCGTCGACCGGAAGGTTTGAACCGATGCCGAACCGCTCAAGCAAACCCAGGAACGCCCCGTTCCGCACCGTCTCGGGGTCGACGGACAACGTGGTTGTGGTCGGTGCGGGACTCGGAGGGCTCTCGGCGGCCATGCGCCTGGCGGGTGCCGGGCGCAAGGTGACGGTGCTGGAGCGGGAGTCCATTCCCGGGGGGCGGGCCGGACGCTTCGACGTGGAAACCGCCGCCGGCGCCTACCGTTTCGACACCGGACCGATCGTCTTGACCATGCCCGACCTGATCAGGGACTGCTTCGACGCGCTCGGGGAGACGATGGAAGACTGGCTCACCTTGCTGCCTGTCGACCCCCTGTACAGGGCGTTCTACGCGGACGGTTCCAGCCTCGACGTGCACGCGGACGTGCCGGCCATGGCAGCGGAGATCGAGCGCGTCATCGGGCCTGACGAGGCGGCGGGGTATCTGCGCTATGTGGACTTCGTCTCGAAGATGTACCGCTACGAGATGAAGGACTTCATCGACCGCAACTACAACTTGTTCACGGTGGTCACACGCGACCTGGCCAGCCTGGTCGCCCTCGGCGGTTTCCGGAAGCTGGCCCCGAAGGTCCGGCAGTACCTGAAGGACCCGCGGACGGAGCGGATCTTCTCGTTCCAGGCCATGTACGCGGGACTGTCGCCGTATGACGCCCTTGCCATCTACGCGGTGATCGCCTACATGGATTCGGTGGCGGGCGTGTTCGTGCCCGCTGGTGGCATGCACGCGATCCCCACGGCCATGGCCGCCGCCTGCGAACGGCACGGGGTCGAGTTCCGCTACGACACCGAGGTCGCGCGCGTGGAGCGGGACGGCTCGCGAGCCGTCGCGGTGATCACCGCCGACGGGGAGCGGATTCCGTGTGACGCGGTCGTCCTCAACCCCGATCTGCCGGTGGCCTACCGCGACCTGCTCGGCGTCGAGCCGTGGACCGTGAAACGCCTGAGCTACTCGCCGTCCTGCTACCTGATGCTGGCGGGCTCCAACGCCAGCTACGAGCACATCGCGCACCACAACATCCACTTCGGCCAGTCGTGGAAGGGCGTCTTCGAGGATCTGATCGCCAAGCGCCGGCTGATGAGCGACCCCAGCATCCTGGTCACCAACACCACCAGGGCGGACGCCACGCTCGCGCCCGCCGGCAAGCAGATCTACTACGTCCTGTTCCCGACTCCGAATCTGGACGCGGCTATCGACTGGCGCACGGAGGGCCCGCGCTACCGCGAGCAGGTACTGCGGGTGCTGGAGGAACGCGGCTACACCGGCTTCGGTGACGCCATCGAGGTTGAGCGAGTCACGACTCCGCTGGACTGGCAGGCCATGGGACTGGAACGCGGCACCCCCTTCGCCAGCGCGCACACCCTCGCCCAGTCCGGGCCGTTCCGGCCGGGCAACATGTGGGGCGAGAACGTAGTGTTCGCGGGTTCAGGCACCCGCCCGGGCGTCGGGGTGCCTCCCGTCCTGATCTCGGGACGGCTCGCTGCGGAACGCATCACCGGGCCCGACACGGGCTACCGGTCCCGGGCAGTCAGTTGGTGAGAGCCGCGGGCTTGATCCTGAGGCCGGAGACGCTCACGCGGTTGGTCTCACCAGGGCGAGCAGCCGCACGCGGTTGCAGCGCAGGATCGCGAGGAACGGCGCGTTCACCGCACAACTGACGAACGCGAACGCCAGCCAAAGCCACCAAGGATTGAACACGATGAGCGGCAGCAGGCTGAGAAGCGACAACCAGTGCACCCATTCCGCCCGGCGCAACTCGATCAGGTGAGCGTTCAACGCGTCCGGCGATCTGCCCGGAAGCCGGCGCTTGCTGGTGCCGAACAACCCGCCGAGTTCGGGGAGGCGGCGTCCCCACCCGGGAACACCGAGGCGGCGATAGGCGGCCAAGGTGTCCAGCGGCGTGAGCCGCAACGGCCCCCGATCCCGGCCCAGCCATGCGCGTGACCACTTCGGCGCCCAAGCGCCGAACGCGACGGTGACGACCAGGATGACACCCAGATCGACCACGACCAGGAGCGCGATCCGGGCCGCCGGCGTCATCTCGTCGCGGCTTCCACTTGACCGTGCACGGACCCTCTCACCCTCCGGCCGAGCGGACTGGTTCGGCGCTCACCGCCGCAGCAGACCGTGCATCGGGACGGTCCACACATCCTGGCCGGCGGTGCCCCAACCGGCCAGCAACTCATTGGCAGCCAGGAATCCTGTGGTGGCTGCACGCTCCATCAGCGCCACGGGGTAGTCGCACCGCACCCAGTCGCCCGCCAGCATCAACCGCTGCCAGGGGGTGCGAACGCCGGGGCGTGCGGCCCAGCGGTCCGGTCCGATCAACGTGCAGTCGTCGCGCACGAGGACCTCTCGGTGGACGACCTCCGCCCGAGCGGTCTCGGGGAACACCAGGTGGAGTTCGGCCTCCAGCCGCGTGACGACGTCGGCCGCTGCGGCTGCGTCGCTCGCGACCGAGGGGTCGCAGGCGTAGGCGTGCAACTCCACGACCGAGCCGCCGTGGGCGCCTACCCATTCGGCGGCGCCGCGTTCGAACCGCTCCAGCACCGACACGTTGTCCAGGGGCCCGTAGCCCGAGGTGCCGAGAAACGCGGGACGGGCGGCGTCCACGGGCTTGTCGAACCAGAGACGGACGACGACGAAGGGAGGTGCGTTGACGGTCGCGGCAACGTCCCGGTGCCACCGGCCGGGGCCGGTGTCGGGAAGGCGTCCGAGCAACTCCCTGGCGCTGCGCGGGTCGGCGGCCACCACCACGGCGTCCACGGCCGTCTTCTCGCCGTCCACCGCCACGGTGGCGCCGGCGTCGTCGACCTCGACCGCCGTGACACGTGCACCGACGCGTGTCCGGACACCGAGCGAGTGCAGTCGACGGCCAAGCGGTTCCCACAGGACGGTGTCGTAGTCGTCGTCCGGCACGTCGAACAGCAGCCCTTCGGCCGAGCCCATGAAGTAGGTGTGGAACATCGCCACCAGTTCGCCGGCGCCGAACTGGGTCGGGTCGGCGAAGAACGAGCGCGCGAACACTTCGAGCGCGAGATCGCGGGCCGCGGGCGGGAACCGGAGCCGGTCGAGGAACGCGGCGGCCGATTCGCCGTCGTAAGCGGAGTACGTGTCGGGGAACTTCACCCTCAGGAGTTCCAGCGCCGCGGGCACGTTGACCCGCGCCAGGGACGAGATGGTGAAGGCGGGGCTGCGGGCAACGAACTGCAGCACCGACCACGGCGGCGTCCGGGCCAGGCCGGTGAACGAATCGCGCAGGCCGTCGGGGCGCTGCAGGGGGTAGTCCGCGATCGGCACCAGCACCCCGAGTTGGGGGTCGGCGCGACGCAGCAGCGCGCGCAGGTTGTAGTACTGGCGGAAGAACGCATGGAAGCCGCGACTCATCGTGCGGCCATCACCCAACGGCCAGGACGCCACGCGGCCGCCCAACCGGTCGCTCGCCTCTAGCAGCGTGACTTGCACCCCTCGCTCGGCCAACACCGTTGCCGCAGCCAGACCGGCGATGCCGCCGCCGACGACGGCAACCGTCCGCGGTTCGCCGACCCGGGGCGAACCGGTCGGCCCCGGATGCAGGACGGCGCGAGGATCCCTGCCGGGATAGGTGGGCTTGCTCATGAGGTCTCCTCGGGGCGACGGGCGACGAAGGTGTGCAGGATGCCCCGCTGCCAACCGGCGGCGGTGCGGTGCGCCACGTCGACGAAGCCGGCCCCGACGAGCCGATCCGCGAAGGCTCCGACGGAGTCGAAATCGTGGACGCTGCGCCACAGGTAGCGATAGAGGTCATGGTTGCGGTCGATCACCAGGCCGAGCGGGATGATGACGCCGAGGCACACGGCGTCCCACACGCGGCGGGCACGCCGATTCCCGGCGACCGAGTATTCCTGCACGACCAGCCAGCCGCCGGGTCGCAGCAGCGCGAAGACCTCCGCCAGCGCCCGATCCCGCACCCGGTCCGGGATGTTGCGGAACAGATAACACGTCAGGACGCCGTCGTGTCCGCCGCCCAGCGCCGCAACGTCAAGCTCACCGGCGATGGCACGCTCGAACTGGACCCGAGGGGGCCACTTTTTACGGGTCGCCTCGGCGAGCATGCCGGGCGAGGCGTCCAACCCGAGGATGTGGGCTGTGGGCGAGGAGACGCGCACCAGAGCACGTGTCGAGGCACCGGAGCCGCAGGCCAAGTCGATCAGTGACGAAGCGGGGTGTGCGCTGAGCCGGTCGACCAGCGCCCCGGCCGCCCGCCGCAACTCACGGTGGTAGCCCGGGTTGAGGCCGACCATGAGGTCGTAGTGCCGTGCTCCCCTATCGAAGGCCTCGGTCGTGCTCACGCGCGGTGTCCTGTGCGATCGGCAGTTGCCGAAGGGACCCGCCGACTGTCCAAACGGATCCACACCAGGATCGTGAGCGTGACCATCGCCCAGCCGAAGCCGAAATCCTCCACCGGGATGTCCCACGGGAACCGGATGCCGCTGTTGTGGGCGGGGTTGTAGATCACGATCGGAGCGGACAGCTTGGTGAGCCAACCGTCGACCAGCACCTGGAAGAACCCCACGATGGCCATTGCGATCCAGTACTGCAGGGAACGGAAGATGCCGGTCCGCAACCAGAACAGTTCCGCCGCTATCACAAGCGGGACAACGAGAAGGGTCAGCAGCGTGTACTCAGGCAGTGTCCTCACCCCGCAAGCGACGCAGGACGTAGCCGACAGCTTCGTAGGTCAGCAGACCGCAGATCGGGATCACCAGGAAGAACACGAGTTCCTCCAGCGGCATCAACCCGATCATGATGCCGGTGGTGAAGTCGGGGCTGTAGAACCAGTGCTCGCGGATGATCCCGACGATGTCCCACACCACGAAGAGCACGACCGTCGGAAGCAGCGCGAGCAGAAGCCGCAGCGGGCGCCGATAGACGTGGGCCCGCAAGACGAACTCCAACGGCAACGTGGTGAGCAGGCAGGCCCCCATGAGCAGCAGGTACTGGTACCGGTCGTCCATCAACCACCAACGAGTTTGCCGAAATGGTCGATCATGGGTAACCCCTCCATGAGTTGGTCCTGCCCAGAACCCTAAACTCTGGGCAAAGCTTCGACAAGGCGGCAGACGGGGAGCGTCCGTTGCGAAGTGGACCATTCGGGACGAGGACGTGAAAAGCTTTGCTGTCGATGCAGCGGAACGGATGTGCCATGCGCCTCGTGATCGCCCTTGGGGGAAACGCCCTTGCCCGGCGCGGCGAACCCATGACCATCGCCGTGGAACGCGAGAACGTGAGGATCGCGGCCCGAGCCATCGGCGCCATCTCGAACGCCGGGCACGAGATCGTGGTGACCCACGGCAACGGACCGCAAGTCGGGCTGTTGGCGCTCCAGGCGTCCAGCTTCGACGCCCAGTCGGCCTACCCGTTCGACGTGTTGGGCGCGGCCACCGAAGGAATCATCGGCTACCTGATCGAGCAGGAGTTGGGCAACGTGGTGCCTGCGGACAAGCACGTGATCACCGTGCTCACGCAGACCGAGGTTGACCGGGACGACCCCGCCTTCGCCGATCCGACGAAGTTCGTCGGCCCCGTGTACACGCAGGCCGAGGCTCTTCGACTGGCCGATGCGAACGGGTGGGTCGTCCGCCCTGACGGGGTCCACTGGCGGCGGGTCGTGCCATCGCCTGCGCCGAGAGCGATCGTCGAGGTGGACGGCGTCAACCTGCTGTTGGCCGCCGGCTACCTGGTGATCTGCGCCGGTGGGGGCGGCATCCCGACTGTCCTCGACGCGTCGGGAGAGGTGCTCTCGGGCGTGGATGCGGTGATCGACAAGGATCGCGCCGCCGCCGTCCTGGCACGCGACGTCGACGCGGACCTGCTCGTGATCGCCACCGACGTCACAGCCGTCAGCTTGGACTGGGGGACGCCAGAGCAGCGTCCCCTCGCGGCAGCGCATCCCGATGACTTGGCGGCGCTGAGATTCCCGGCCGGCTCGATGGGTCCCAAGGTCGAGGCCGCCATCGCCTTCGCCCGGTCGGGTGAGGGCAGGGCATCGGTGATCGGCGGCCTCGACGACTTGTCCGCGATGCTCGAGGGACGGGCCGGGACGCGCATCGCGCTGGACGTCGAGCGGCGAGTGCGCCTGTGACGACAGCCGCTGGGAGGTGCTCCAGGGGTTTCGAGGGGGCAGAATGGCCCTGCACGAAAGGTCGGGAACGAGCATGACGGACACGCGCAAGGTGGTCATCCTGGGAGCCGCTGGGCGGGACTTCCACAACTTCAACATGCTGCACCGCGGGGACGCGGGCGTCCGGGTGGTCGCCTTCACGGCCGCCCAGATCCCCGGCATCGCGGGACGCCGCTACCCCCCGGAACTGGCAGGGCCCGGCTACCACGACGGCATCCGCATCATCGACGAGGCCGATCTGGTCGCAGTCATCCGTGACGAGCAGGTCGACGAGGTCGTCTTCTCCTACTCCGACGTCACCCACAGCCACGTCATGCACCTGGCGTCGGCTTGTATCGCGGCCGGCGCCAACGTGGTCCTACCCGGTGGGAGTCCGACGATGCTCCGCTCGTCGAAGCCCGTCGTGGCCGTCACGGCCGTCCGCACGGGCGCGGGCAAGTCGCAGACGAGCAGGTACATCGCCAGGCTGCTGCGCGAGCGCGGGTTGGTGCCGGTCGTGGTTCGCCACCCGATGCCGTACGGAGACCTGACGGCGCAGGCCGTCCAGCGCTACCAGACGCTGGCCGACCTCGACCGCCACGAATGCACCATCGAGGAGCGCGAGGAGTACGAGCCGCACCTCGCGGTGGGCATGGTGGTGTACGCGGGGGTTGACTACGAGCGCATCCTCAGGCAGGCCGAAGGCGAGGCGGACGTCATCATCTGGGACGGGGGCAACAACGACCTGCCGTTCTTCGCCCCCGACCTGCACCTGGTCGTGGTCGACCCCCTGCGGCCGGGCGACGAACTGGCCTACCACCCCGGCGAGGCGAACCTTCGCATGGCAGACGTCGTCGTCGTCAACAAGTGCGACGCCGCTACGCCGGACGCGATCTCGACCGTCGAGGAGAACATTCGATCGGTGAACCCGTCTGCGCCGATCGTCCGCGCCGACAGCCCCGTCACCGTCGATGACCCTGACGCCGTGCGCGGACGCCGCGTCGTTGTCGTCGAGGACGGGCCGACACTCACACACGGGTCGATGGCGTTCGGGGCGGGCGTCGCGGGGGCGCGGGCGGCGGGGGCGGCCGAGATCGTCAACCCCGCATCCGCCGCGGTCGGGACGATCGCCGAGACCTACATCCGCTATCCCCACGCCGTTGGCGTCATCCCCGCCATGGGTTATGGCGAGGCGCAGGTTCGCGACCTGGCCGCCACTATCGAGGCCGTTGACTGCGACATCGTCGTGTCGGGGACCCCGATCGACCTGGCAGGTCTGGTGTCCGTTTCCAAACCCATCGTGCGGGCGCGGTACGAGTTGCGCGAGCAGCGACCCGGCGCCTTGGCGGCGTTGCTGGCCGATGCACTGGCGAAGCCGACCGCGGGGAACCCCTAGAACGACGCCGCATTCGCCCCCACACACATGCGAGGCGCCCCACCGCACGAGATAACGCCCGCGTGGTTCATTTGAGCGGTGTGGGCTTTCACTGGGCGCCAATTTCGCACCCCAGTGAAAGCCCACACCGCTGAAATGAACTCACTCCCGGCAAACCGGTGCCCGCCCGCGGTCGCGGCCAAGCTGCGGGACGTGCTGGAGACCGTTCAGTAACAGGCGGCCAGCCGCCTCCGGCCTGTCGGTGTCGTTGACGCTGGCGGGAAAATGGGGGAAGGGGGTGGGCATAATGCGCACTGCACGAATCCTGAAGTACGTGGCATTCACCCTGATGACGTTGTTCGGGCTCCTCGGGGGTCTGTTCGCGGCTGGGTACGCCCTTGAGAATCCCGGAGGTGGAGCTGCCGCGCTGATGATCGCCTCGTGGGTGGTCCCGGTCGTCGCTCTGGCTGTGGTCGCTCTCAAATGGCCTGGCGTCGCTGTTCCCCTGCTGGCGGTCTTGGCCGTGCTCGCGGTCGGCCTTGAAGTGGCTTCGGCGCTCCGGCTGGTCGATTTGAACGCGGTCGGGCCCGTAGGCGCGGTATCGACGCTGGGGCTGGGCGTGGCGACGGGGTTCCTCGGCCTGCGCCGCAGCACTTCGGCCGGCCTCTTGCTGATGGCGATGGCCCTCGCCGAGCTGGCTGTCCTGGTCGTCGGAGCTGCGGGTAGAGGGCCGGGTGGTCCCGGTGTCGGCGCCATCCTCGGTGGTTCCTCCGGGGTGGTGGTGGTTCCGCTGCTGGCCGTCGGAGTCTTGTTCCTGGTTTCTGGTTCGCTCGGCCGCAGTCCGTCCAGCGGAAAGGCCTCGAAGTAGCCGGCGCGGCGATCCGGCGCGTTTGCGGAGTTGGTGGCGCACGCGCTCGAGCGCGCTGACCGCGGCTGAACACCCTGGGGCCTAACGCCCGAAAGCCCGCGTGCTCTGACTCGAGCGGACCGCGCGACAGCGTGTGACAAATCTTGTCGAGGTCGCAGTCAGACGGGAGGTTTCCGCGGCTGGCGGCCCCACCTCGACGGTTGGTGTCACACCGGGGTCAGCGGTGGCCCCACCTCGGCGGTTGGTGTCACACCGGGGTCAGCGGTGGCCCCACCTCGGCGGTTGGTGTCACACCGGGATCAGCTGCGCCGCCGTTCCGGGGGGAACCGGAGGTGGAAGCCGCGCAGGCTGTAGCCCGCGATGAGGTCGTCCCAGCCCAACCGGGACTCACTGACGATCTGCGGTCCAGGGCCAGGAGCCGGACAAGGAGGGCGTCGCCTTCCACCCGTTCAGACGTCGCGTAGCCGTTCGGCCAGCGGGGCGAGTTGGTGATCGACGAGGTCGAGGATCAGATCCGGGTTCACCCGGAAATACTCGTGAACCACGATGTTGCGCAAGCCCGCGATAGCGGCCCACGGAACGTCAGGCAGGCGATCGCGCGTCTCGCTCGGCAGGGAGCGGACCGCCTCACCGATCACGGCGAGATTGCGCAGGACAGCGTCGTAGGCCATCGCCGCGAACTCTTCAGACCGGAGGTAGGGCTCGTAGTCCTGGCAACGCCGGATTGCCGCGAGGATGTCCGCGAAGCGCTCCTCGTCGGTTCGGGTCACAGAGGCACCGCATCGGCCAAAGCGCTGGAGGAAACCTCATCACGCAACAGCGACGGGGCCACCACGTCGACCCTCAGCCCAAGGAGCTGGCTCAGTTCTTCGGCGACGCCGGAGACACGCAGCAGGTCATTACCGCCGCCGGGCAGCAAGTCCACCAGCACGTCGATGTCACTTTCGTGAGTGGCGTCACCACGGGCAACGGAACCGAACAGTCGAGGGTTCGTCGCCCGGTAACGGCGCAGGATGACGTCCAATGCCTCGCGATGCGCCGCGATCGCTGCACGCAGCGACACGCTCTCGGCTGTCACGATGCTCATGCAACGTAGGGTACCGGTCGATCGCTTCGCATGACCTCATCACCCCGACGACAGCACGAGCGGACCGGGCGACAGCGTGTGACAAATCTTGTCGAGGTCGCAGTCAGACGGGGCGGTTTCCGCGGCTGGCAGCCTGACCTCGGCGGTTGGTGTCACAACGGAGTCACCGCCGCGCTTGCGTGGGGAACCGCAGCCGGAAGCCGCGCAGGCTGTAGCCCGCGATGAGGTCGTCCCAGCCCAACCGGGGCTCACTGACGATCTGCGGATCCAGGGCCAGGAGCCGGACAAGGAGGGCGTCCGCTTCAAGCAGGGCCAGGGGCTGTCCGGGGCACTTGTGCGCACCGTCACCGAACGACAGGCCGGCGGCGTTGACGCCCGCAGGCAGGGGACGACCGGGGCACAGACCCAGCGGCCTGTCCCCGACCACTTCCGGATCCGCGTTCGCGTCCCGCACGCACAAGTCGACCAGATCCCCGGCCTCCAGGCCGAACTCCCGCCCCTCGTCCTCGATGGCGAAGGATTCCTGGACGCGCCGGTAGAGGTGGCCCACCACCGGCTCGAGGCGAATGATCTCGGAGAGGAGGTCGAGCCTGCCCGGTTGGTCCGACGAGACGTAGCGGTCTCGGAGCGCATGATCTTGCAGGAGGTGCCACGCCGCCATGCAGATGAACTCGCGGGTCGTCACCATGCCCGCCGTGCCGTAAGTGACGCACTCGACAGCGATGTCGGCGTCCGAGTACCCCTCTGCGATGAGGTGGCTGATCACGTCTTGCTGTGGTTGCCGCCGGCGGGCGCGGATGGCGGGCCGGACGTCGCGCAGGTAGAAACGAGCCACCGGCACCAGCCCGTTCACCGCCGCCTGTGCCCACTGCCGGCGTGTGCGACCCAAGTCGGGTCTGGTGATGTCGAACGGCGGCTGATTGAAGAAGGTGACCAGCCTGCGGGCCATCGGCCGTACCTGTGACTGCGTCAACCCCACGACCTCGGCCGTGACCTCGACGGAATAGAAGAGCGCGAGGTCGTCGAGAAGACAGCCCCCGTCCGAGCGGGCTGCGTCGAGCAGCGCGTCGGCGCATTTCTCCATCAGGGAGGTGTAGCGCTCGGCCACCACTTTCGGCGCGAAGAAGCGCCCCACCTTGGTGCGTTGCTGGTCGTGAATCGGCCCGTCCGAGATCAGGATCGGATGGTGCTTGAAGAATCCCTGCGGGATCGCTTCAGCGGTGAATCCGGCCTGAGTGGTGCGCTTGCGCTCCCGCAATACCTGACGCGCCGCCTGCAGCGAGCGGACGCGGACGACCTTGCCCTGACGTTCCAGCCGGGGACCGTCGGGTTCTGTGGGTCGCTTCGCCTTGCGAGCGTCAGGGGCGGCGTCCATGCCGTTCCTCCAGGTGGTCGAATACGGCCACAGGCTACACTGAGGCGATTTCCGCAGCAGCGTGGGTGCGGTGGATTCGAGCGTCCCGGGGAACGGAAGGAAAGTCGTGCCAGGTGTCGTGTGGCTCAGACGTGACCTCCGCCGTTCCGATTTGCCGCTTCTTCAGACGGCGGCTTCCCACGATGACCGGGTAGTGGTTGTGTTCGTTCTCGATCCGGTCTTCTGGGAGCCTGCGGGCCCTGTCAGGAAGGCGTGGCTCGCGCGGAACCTCCTGGCATTGCGCGAGACGTACGACGACCGTCTGTGCCTGCGCATGGGCGACCCGGTCAAGGTCATTCCCAAGCTCGCCGCCGAAGTCGGAGCGGTTTCGGTGAACGTGTCCACCGAAACCGAGCCCGGAGGGGCCCGGAGAGACGCCCTCGTCAAGGCGGCCCTCGCCGACGTCGCCTGGGTCGAGACCGGTAGTCCGTACGCGGTCACCCCCGGACGGCTGCGCACCGCCACTGGCGGCGAGTTCAAGGTCTTCACACCTTTCGGGCGCGCCTGGCGGCAACACGGCTGGCCGGGCCCGGCGACAGAGCCCGCCGGTCTCGAACTGCTGGCAGCCGCCAGCGACGCCGAAGCTTGGTCGATAGTGGGCCGTGCGGCCCAAGCCGACGGCCTTCCCACGATGCCCGAGCCCGGCGAGACCGCGGCGCTCACACGCTGGGCGCACTTCCTCGAACAAGGCCTGGACAACTACGGCACCGACAGGGACAGACCCGACCTCGATGGCACGTCGCTGATGTCCCCGTACCTCAAGTTCGGTGTCGTCCATCCCCGAACTCTGCTGGCCGACCTGACTCACAGCGACCACTCCGGGGCGGAGCGGTTCATCACCGAACTGGCGTGGCGAGAGTTCTACGCCGACGTGCTGCACCACCACCCCGAAAGCCTGGAACAAGACCTGCGCGCCGACATGGCCGGGCTCGCCTACGACTCCGACCCCGAACGCCTTGCCGCCTGGCAACAAGGCCTGACCGGTTACCCCATCGTGGACGCCGGCATGCGGCAGTTGCTGGCCACCGGCTGGATGCACAACCGGGTACGCATGATCACGGCGAGTTTCCTGACGAAGGACCTGCACCACTGGTGGCGCGACGGCGCGCGCTGGTTCGAACAGCACCTCATCGACGCCGACCTCGCCTCCAACACCCACGGCTGGCAGTGGACCGCCGGCACCGGCACCGACGCCGCCCCCTACTTCCGCGTCTTCAATCCCACCCTCCAAGGACGTAAGTTCGACCCGCACGCCGACTACATCCGGCGCTGGGTTCCCGAACTCGCCCATCTCGACCCGGAATCGGCGCACGAGCCGTGGCGCGCCCCCGCCGGCTACGCACAGGGATATCCGGAACGGATCGTCGACCACGCCCAAGAACGCAAGATCGCGCTGGCCCGCTATCAAGCCCGGCGGCTCGGAGACTGAAAGGGAGTCAGTTGTGCGCAACCTGGTGATCGGCGTCGTCGTCGCGGTGGTGGTGGGGATCGCGGGCGCATTCACGGGGTCGCAGGCGCAGGCCGCCCCCACCGTGACGCTGCTGAGCGTGCAAGGGCTCGTACCTGTGGGCGCCGCTCCCGCCGCGCGGGCGAGGCTATCGACCGCCCGTGCGGGGCTGCCTGCCGCAAGCCAGGTCTGGACGGGGTCGGCCTGGGCGACCAGCCAGATCGGCGTCACGGACGGCTCCGGCCAGTTCTCTCTGCCCCTCACCTTCGGCCGGACGGTGGTGGGCACCTTCCGCTTCCGCATGGGCGTGGTCGTGGGTGGCGTGCTGGTCACCACGCGCGAGTTCCGCATCACCCGCTATCGCACGGATCCCTTCGCCTACTCGGCGCCCGCTTCCGCTCCCGCGGGCGCGAACGTCACGGTGCGCGCCCGGGTTCGCAACACCGGCGCCGGGGCGACCGTTCGCACCCAGATTCTGGTCAGCGGCAGATGGTCGGCCAGCCAGTCCGCCGTCACGGACGCCGACGGCTACGCCAGGATCCCCCTCACCTACGGGAAGGCGTCAGCAGGCACCGTCACCTGGCGCCTGGCTCACACCAACGCGCACGGGGTGACCTCGACGTCCCGCTCCTACAGCCTCGTCCGCTTCGCGAACGGCCGCATGCCGGACTCCCTGCTGTGCCAGATCCCGTGGGCCCGCACCGGTTGGCGCATCGCGTGCCGGGCGCTGCCGGCGTTCACGGCGATGAGCAACGCCTACAAGGCCCGGTTCGGGCGTTCGCTGCAGGTCGACCACCTGAGCACTCCCGACGCGAACTGCTACCGCACCTACGCGCAACAAGTGCGGCTGCGCAACCTGTACCTGGCGGGGGCCGGCAGCTTCGCGCTCGTCCCCGGCACTTCGGAGCACGGGTGGGGGCTGGCGTGCGACATCAACATGCGCCGCGCCGCCGGACAACCCCTGTACTCATCGGCGACCTACCTCTGGTTGCGCGCGAACGCGGCCCGCTACGGTTTCGTGAGCGACATCGCCGGCGAGGATTGGCACTGGGCGTACACCCGCTAGGCGTGTGAATCCTCAGGCCCGCAGGGGTGGCGAATCGGGTCGGGCGCAGCAAATCCCCGACTCTCTCGCCCTGGCCGGGATTCGCGTGAGAAACTGCGAGAGTCGGCACCGCCGCCGCGACCTCAACTCGGAGGATCTGCATGTCACAACTAACCGGACCATTCTTTCTCGGCATCGACTACGGCACCGAGTCGTGCCGGGTCGGCATCTTCGACGCGCTGGGCACACCAGTGACCTTTGCCGCGACGCCCTACAAGACCACGCATCCGCGCTCCGGCTGGGCCGAACAGAGCCCGGACGACTGGTGGAACGCACTGATCTCCTCAACCCAGCGAGCCATGCGCGACTCGGGCCTCGCCGCCGCCGACATCAAGGGCATCGGGTTCGACGCGACGAGCGCAACGGTCGTCTCCCTGGACGCCAAGGGCAACGCACTTCGTCCCGCGATCATGTGGATGGACGTGCGCGCCACCGCGCAAGCGGCACGCGCCCAGAAGTCGCAGTCGAAGGCCACTCGCTACAGCGGCAACGGCACCATGCCGGCCATCGCCGAGTGGTTCCCCTTCAAGGCGGCCTGGCTGCAAGAGAACGACCCGACCTGGGCCGACACCAAGACGCTGCTGGACGCCCCCGACTGGGTCGGCTACCGCCTCACCGGCCGTTACACGATCAACGAGAACTCCGCAGCCGTCAAGATGTACCACGACCGCGACGCCGGCGGCTTCCCCGACGACCTGTACTCCGATGTCGGGGCCATTGACGCCCGCGAGAAGATGCCGGATGAGGTCCTGCCGCTTTCGACCCCTCTGGGAGGACTGAGCAGCGGGGCAGCGCAGGAACTCGGGCTGCTGCCCGGCACCCCCGTGGCCGAGGGTTGCATCGACGCCTACGCCGGCCAACTCGGCCTCAACGTGTTGACTCCTGGCCGCATGGCACTCATCACCGGGTCGTCGCACGTGCTGCTGGGCCAGGCGCCCAACCCTGTGTCCGGCGCCGGCTTCCTCGGAGCGTTCACCGACGCGGTGATCCCCGGCCAGTACTCGGTCGAGGCGGCCATGGCGTCGTCCGGTTCGGCGGTGAAGTGGTTCCGCGACAACTTCGCCCCCGACATCGTCCATGCTGCCGACAGCGTCGGGCTCGTCGCATACGACGTACTCAACGACAAGGCCAAGGACCTGCCCATCGGCTCCGAAGGTCTCATCGTCAACCCGCACTTCCAGGGCCTGCGCACCCCGTTCACCGACTCGCGCGCCCGTGCGGTCATCTGGGGGCTGTCCTTGTCCCACAAGCGGGAGCACGTTTACCGGGCCCTGCAGGAGTCGATCTGCTACGGCATCGAGGACAACCTGCGCCGCATGGCCGATTCCGGCTACGAGGTGAAGGAACTGGTCGCCTGCGGCGGCGCGTTGAAGAGCCGCTACTGGATGCAGATGCACTCCGACGTGACCGGGCTGCCGATCACCCTGACGAAGGTGCAGGACGCCGTCGCACTCGGTTCCTGCATGATGGCCGCCACGGGTGCGGGCTACTACAAGACGATGGGCGAGGCCGCCGAGGCCATGGTGCATGTCGTAGACAAGCTTGAGCCCGACATGGACCGCCACGAGGAGTACAAGTTCTTCGTGGACGCCTACATCGAGACCTACCCGCGGATCCAGGATCTGCAGCACCGCATGGCCGACAAGCTGGAGGACCAGGCCTGATCGGACTGCGACAACCGGCCGGACCCGCACCTGGGTGCGGCCGGTTGTTGCGATGTCCGGGCCCCTGCCCCAGAAGCTGCGACTGATGCGAAATGGTTACAGTTTGCTGAGCGCAGGGCTGATTCCTTGACCGGGTTACCCATGTGCGCTGTAGCTTGAGCGCCATGGCGGGTCCACTGGTTGAAATGCGAGGGGTCAACAAGCACTTCGGCGACCTGCACGTGCTCAAGGACATCGACCTCGTGGTGGCCAAGGGCGAGGTTGTGATTCTCATCGGACCGTCCGGATCGGGCAAGTCGACTCTGTGTCGCACGATCAACCGGCTGGAGACATTCGAGTCCGGCACGATCAAGATCGACGGCCAGGTGCTCCCGGAGGAGGGCAAGGCGCTGGCGCAACTGCGTGCCGACGTGGGAATGGTGTTCCAGTCGTTCAACCTCTTCGCCCACAAATCGATCCTTGAGAATGTGACGCTCGGCCCGATCAAAGCTCGCAAAGTGCCGAAGGCGCAGGCCGAGAAGCGCGCAATGGAACTGCTCGAACGCGTGGGCGTCGCCGAACAGGCCAAGAAGGTCCCCGCCCAGCTCTCCGGCGGGCAGCAACAACGGGTGGCCATCGCTCGATCACTGGCGATGAACCCGAAGGTGATGCTGTTCGACGAGCCCACGTCGGCACTCGATCCCGAGATGATCAACGAAGTGCTGGACGTCATGGTTCAACTCGCCAAGGACGGCATGACCATGATCGTCGTCACCCATGAGATGGGCTTTGCCCGCAAGGCCGCCGACAGAGTCGTCTTCCTCGATCATGGGCAGATCGTCGAGACGGCCACCCCTACCGAGTTCTTCACGAATCCGAAGAGCGATCGCGCCAAGGACTTCCTCAGCAAGATCCTCACTCATTGACGGCAAAGACGCTGGAAGCGTCCCTCACGAAGGAGACAGTATGAAAGCAAGCAAGATCGCGATCGCCGCATTGGCGTCCGGGATGCTGCTCACCATGGCCGCCTGTGGAGGCACTACCGCTGACCCGCAGTCAGGCACCGCGATCAAGATCGGCATCAAGTTCGACCAGCCCGGTCTCGGCCTGAAGCAGGGAGACCAGTACACGGGGCTGGACGTCGACGTCGCCAAGTACGTCGCGGGCAAGTTGGGCAGCAAGGACTCCGACATCGAATGGGTGCAGGCACCCAGCGCCCAGCGCGAATCCCTGATCGAGTCCGGGCAGGTGAAGTTCATCGTCGCCACGTACTCGATCACCGACAGCCGCAAGCAGAAGGTCTCGTTCGCCGGCCCGTACCTGATCGCCGGCCAGGATCTGCTGATCCGATCCGACGACACCTCGATCACCGGCCCTGAGTCTCTGACCGGAAAGAAGCTGTGCTCGGTCACCGGGTCCACCTCCGCACAGAAGGTCAAGGAGGCGTACCCGCAGGTGCAGTTGGCCGAGTTCGGCACATACTCCGAGTGCGTCGCCGCCCTCGTCAGCAAAGGCGTGGATGCTCTCACCACCGACGACACGATCCTCGCCGGGTACGCGTCGCAGGAGCAGTACAAGGGCAAACTCAAGGTGGTCGGCAAGCCGTTCACCACGGAGAACTACGGCATCGGCCTGAAGAAAGGCGACACCGACCTCTGCACCAAGATCACCAACGCGCTCAAAGAGATGATCTCGGACGGTTCATGGCAGAAGGCGGTCGACAACAACCTCGGCCCCGCCAACTACAAACCGGGCCCGGGCAACCCGCCGACTCCGGCAGCCTGCTCGTAGCCACATCGCCAGTGCCGCTCAACCGCGAAGTTGAGCGGCACTGACCTGAGCGAAGGGGGATCGAATGGGAGACATCCTCGCCCGCTATGACATCGTCGGGGCCTTCGTCACGACGATCCAACTCTCGCTGCTCGCGATCGTCGGGTCCCTGATCCTCGGCACGATCGTCGTCGTACTGCGGGTGTCTCCGGTTCCCCTGTTGCAGTGGATCGGGGCTGGTTACGTGAACTTGATCCGTAACACCCCGCTGACGCTCCTCATGGTGTTCAGCATCCTCGGTCTCACCTACATCCTGGGCATCTCGCTCGCCGACGACGTCAAGACCAACGCGTTCCGGTGGGCTGTCGTCATGTTGAGCGTCTACCACGCCACCTACGTGTGCGAAGCGCTGCGCAGCGGCGTCAACACGATCCCGCTCGGGCAGGCCGAGGCCGCCCGGTCGATCGGGTTGACGTTCTCCCAGTCGTTGCGGGAGGTGATGCTGCCACAGGCGTTCCGCGGGTCGATCGCGCCGCTCGGATCGGCCATCATCGCCCTCATCAAGAACTCGACAGTGGCCGCGATGATCGGAGTCTCCGAGGCGGCCAACTTGATGGCGGTCATCGTCGAGAACGAGACCGGCTCGCTGCCGGTGTTCTTCCTGTTCGCGATCGGGTTCGTCATCCTGACGTTACCGCTGGGGTTCGGCATGACCCGGCTCTCGGAGAAGTGGGCGGTGCGGCGATGAGCCAACCGGTCCTCTTCGACGCGCCCGGCCCCCGCGCCCGGCGGCTGTACTTCGTCCTCGGAATGCTCGGCGTCATTCTCGTGGCCGGGTTGGGGTACGCGGTCGTCATGAAACTGGCTGCGGCCGACCAACTCGAGCCGTACCTGTGGCAGCCGTTCCTCACAGCCACCGCGTGGACCCAGTACCTGCTCCCGGGTTTGTGGGGCACCCTGCGGGCGGCCGGCTTGGCCATCACCCTGGCCGGGGTCTTCGGGCTGATCTTCGGGCTGGGACGCCTGTCGCAACTGCGTGTCGTTCGCTGGGTCTCGGGCGTTGTCGTCGAGTTCTTCCGCGCAGTACCGGTGTTGCTCATGGTCATCTTCGCGTTCGCGGTGTTCAACTCGGTGCGAATCTTCCCCAACAGCCTGAACCCGCTCGCTGCCGTCGTGACGGCCCTGACCGTCTACAACGGATCTCTGATCGCCGAACTCATCCGCTCCGGCGTCCACGGGCTGCCGCGCGGTCAGCAAGAAGCGGGACTGTCGATCGGGCTCACGCGAGGACAGACGCTCCGACAGATCCAACTCCCCCAGGCTCTGACCGCGATGCTCCCGGCCCTGATCGGGCAGATGGTGGTCGTCCTCAAGGACTCTGCGCTCGGGTACTCGATCACCTACCTCGACCTGCTGAACTGGTCGAAGACACTGGGCAGCGCCTACGCCAATACGGTCCCCGCCTACATCGTCGCGGCGATGCTGTTCATCGTCATCAATTACTTCATCACCAAGCTCGCCGGGCTCGTTGAGCGTTGGCTCAACCAGAAGCACGTCACCGCCGGTGAGGTCACCCACGCGATTCCGGGCACCGCCGAGGGCCCCGTGGAGGGTGAGCGGTAGGCGTCCTTCGTCCGCTCAGTCGCCCAGCCCGGTGCCCATGTCGCGGGCAGCCGTGATCCAGGGATGGTCGAGCGGGACTGTCTTCAGCCTGCCGGCGACCTGGCTCAGCCGAACCGCCTCGGTGCCCTCGCCACGAGAAGCGACCATGATGCCGAAGACGCCCTCGGCCACGTAGGTCGCTGCCGCGCTGCCGATTCGGGTGGCGAGAAGGCGGTCGCTCGCGTTCGGAGTGCCGCCCCGCTGCACGTAGCCCAGGATGGACACGCGCGACTCCAAACCCGTGGCTTCCTCGATCTGCCGGGCGAGCGCGAACGTCGACTGTGACTGCGCGGACTGGATCGCGTCGAGCCTGGCCTGAACCTCGGCCTTTGTGGCGTCGTCCGTCGCCAACTCAAGCTCGGCCTCCAACGCGGTGATTGTCTGCACGTCTTCGCGGCTGCGCGCCCCTTCGGCGACGGCCAGGATCGAGAAGGACATGCCCCTCTCGTGACGGCGGTGCACCGTGTCGGAGACGGACTCGACCGAGTACGGGATCTCGGGAAGCAGGATGACGTCAGCGCCGCCGGCGACCCCGGCCCCCAGCGCGAGCCAGCCCGCCTTGTGGCCCATGATCTCGGTCACGATGATGCGGTGGTGACTGTGGGCCGTGCTGTGCAGCCGGTCGATGGCCTCGGTTGCGATGTCCAGGGCTGTCGAGAACCCGAACGTGGTGTCGGTCATCGCGATGTCGTTGTCGATCGTCTTCGGCAACATGACGACGTTCAGGCCGGCCCGCAACAGCCGCAGCGTGTTCTTGGCCGTGCCCCCGCCTCCGAGGCAGACGAGCGCGTCGAGTCGATGGCGCTCGTAGGTCTCGACGATCGTGGGCACCATGTCTTTCGGCTCACCGCCAACCATCATGCGGTGCGGCTTGTCACGAGAGGTGCCGAGAATCGTCCCGCCCACCGTGAGAATGCCGGACAGCGCCGATGGCCCCAGTTCGACATACCGGTCCTCCGCAAGACCCCGGAAGCCGTCCTTGAACCCGATCAGTTCCATGCCGTAGCGCGAGATCGCGGCCTTGCCGAACCCGCGAATCGCGGCGTTGAGCCCAGGTGAATCGCCGCCTGCCGTGAGGATTCCGATTCGCTTCGCACGCGCCATGGTGAACCCCTTTCTCAATCCGGCACCACCTTACCGACGTGCGCCCCAGTGCACCTCCTCGCACTCGAGTTGGTGATCCTCGCACAGCCCCCCATTTGCGAGGTGCTCCCCACTTCGCGAGGGGTTCCCCACATTGCGAGGGTTCCCCGCCCCCGCATCACCGAACAGCAGTGCGGTGTCGACTGCCGGACACCGCACTGCTGCTTCTTGCACTGCCGTTGGATCCTTCGGCTGTCAGTACTCGATCCGGGAGTACAGCTCCTCGAAGACGGGCAGATCGTCAACGATCTCGAAGGTGTTGCTCGCGCTAACCAAGTCGGCACCGGCTGCGTAGGCACCCATCAGGATCGCTGTAGTCCAGTACTTGCCGTTGCCGGAAGCCTTGAGGCCGAGACCCAGTTCGTCCGCCTTCTTTCTAAGCCCCTGGATCCGGTTCAAGGGCGCACCCATCTTGTTGTAGTCGTAGGCCTTGATGTGCGTAGCGCCGCCTTCCTTGATGGCGTCGCACATGCGATACATGTCGTCCAGGGAGTCGTTACACATGGTCAGGACCTTGACTTCGCCGTCGAAGCTCTCCCGCACAGCGTGGACGTACTCGGTGATCAGATCCCATCTGCGCATGGTCCACGCCGACATGTCGGGGTAGACGTCGATGGAGCGGCACCCGCCCGCGTAGGCGATCTCGGCCTGCTTGGCAGCAGCAGCGGCCGGCATGAGGCCGTCCTTGAAGTTGATCGGCGTCGACATGATGACATCAGACCCAGCGAGAAGGTCGTGTACGAAACTGTGCCAGTGATGGCTGGGCGAGAAGATCACGCGGAATCCGTACTCGATGCCCCGCGTGACCTCATCGGTGAGAATCTTCTCGTCGTTGTCCCAAATGACATGTTCCAGGCGGCTTGCCAGCCATTTCTTGGTGACCAGTTCTCCGTTGAGATGCACGTCTTCCTCCCTGCTTCTTGAAAGAATTCCCCGGGTTGCCGAGGAGCACCAATACGCCTACGTGGAGTACTGGCTGGCTGTATATACAGGCCTATACCGCATGGTAGTAGAGGGCTGTCGACCCGTCAAGCGCCACCTACATCACGGAGTCTTCACTCGCGGTCGGGCCGGTGTGCTCCGAGCCACGTGAGGTTCCCGCGCGGCCGACATCCTTGTAGCGGCGAGTCCATGCGGTGGACGGATGGAAGCGCCCGCCCGGCGGCTCGCATCCTCTCGTTGCCCAAGGCGTACCGCGGACGCGCCACATATGGTGTGGTCACCCGCGCTACGGCATTGATCCGCTGAGCGGATCAATGCCGTAGCAGTGGAGTCGATGCTGTCTGAGAACCCTGATGTCTGCTGTCGACAACGAACAGGGGCACCAAGAGGCCGGCGGCCGTGGCGCCGTAGGGAACCCTTTGCCGGGCACTGGCGCCCGCGTCAAGCCTCGGCCGCGGCCCCTGCTCGCCGCGCGGCGTCCTCGTCGGGCGCTGCCCCGTTGAAGAAGGCGTTGAGCAACACGGCCGAAACGGCCGCGAGCAGAATCCCGGAGCCGATGAGGGGATGGATCTCCGCGGGCATCCACTGGCTGAAGGACGGCGCGACCAGGGGGATCATCCCGATTCCGAGAGAGATCGCGACAACGAGCAGACTGTTGCGGTTAGCAGCGAAGTCGACGCCCGACAGAATGCGGATGCCGGTTCCGGCGACCATTCCGAACATGGCGATGCCGGCACCGCCGAGAACCGAGGTGGGCAGGGCCTCCACCAAGGCGCCCATCTTGGGCACCAATCCGAGGACCATCAGGATGGCTCCGCCGGCTACGCAGACGAAGCGGCTCCGCACCCCGGTCACCCCCACGAGTCCGACGTTCTGGCTGAACGAGGTGTAGGGGAAGGTGTTGAATACCCCGCCGATGAGGGTGCCGAGCCCGTCGGTGCGCAGGCCCGCCGACAGCATCCCCCGCGTCACCGGGCGCCCGGTGATGTCGCCGAGGGCGAGGAACATGCCGGTGGACTCGATCAACACGACGATCATGACCAGCGACATCGTGACCACCATCACCGGCTCGAAGAGAGGCGTACCGAAATGGAAGGGGGTGACGATGGCGAACCAGTCCGCCTCGCCGACCTTGGCGAAGGAGACCTTTCCCGCGATCATGGCGATGATGCTGCCGATCACGATGCCGAGCAGCACCGAGATGTTGGCGAGGAAGCCCTTCCCGAAGCGTGCGATGAGCACGATGGCGAGCAACACGGCGGCCGAGATGGCGATGTCCCCGAGTTGCGCGTAGGCGGGGTTGGGGACGGTCGGCGCCGGAACCAGCCCGGGTGGAACCGGCGGAACGGTGCTGCCGGGCGCGGACGCCAGTTCGTCCACGGCGTCCAGCCAGGCCCTGTGCGCGGGGTCGACGACGGACGGGGCTGTCCCGCCCACGGGGTTGCCGAAGATCCAGTTGATGCCGATCCGCATCAGCGAGACACCGATCACCAAGATGATCGTGCCCGTCACCAGCGGAGGGAAGAAGCGCAGCAGCCGACTCACGAGCGGTGCGATCAGCATGGCGAACACCCCGGCCGCGATCACCGCTCCGAACAGCTGGCGCGCGCCCTCGGCGCCCGGGTTGCCGGTGGCGATGGCGACCATGGGGCCCACGGCCGCGAACGTGACGCCCATCATCACCGGGAGCCTGATGCCGAACCACCGGGTGGCGCCGAACGCCTGCAGGATCGTCACGATCCCGCACGCGAACAGGTCGGCGGAGATGAGGAATGCGACGTCCTGCGGGGAGAGTTGCAGGGCGCGTCCGACGATGAGGGGAACGGCGATCGCGCCGGCGTACATGACCAGGACATGCTGGAGGCCGAGGGCCAGTAACTTCGGCGGTGCGGGGACCTGATCGACGGGATGGGTGGTGTTCGTTGTCGTGGTCATGAGGCACCTTCCTGGAGTTAGGTTCCGTCCGGGGCGAGCAGTGCGCGTCTAGCGAGCAGCGGCCCCGGCGTCTCGGTGAGCCGATCGGCAAGCCGGGTGAGCCGGGAGCGGGCTTCCGATTGCAGAGTCAGCAGCCGCAGCGCCGCGGCGGTGAGTTCGTCCGGGGCTGCGGCGTTGGGGTCGAGCACCTCACCCAGCCCCGCGTCCTCGATGGCCGCCGCGCCGGCGAACTGGTCTGTGGACAGCGGCAGCAGCAGCAACGGGACGCCAGCGGTCAGCGATTCCGTGACGCTGTTGTTGCCACCGTGGGAAACGGCCAGAGCGGAGTGCGCGAGCAGCGTCACCTGGGGCAGCACCGCACGGACCAGCCAGGACGCCGGGACGTCTCCGAGTGCGTGCCGGGGCGTGGAGCCGCTGGCGAGCGCGACCCGCACGTCGAGCCCCCGCAGGGACTCGGCAACTCGGGCCAGTACATCCGAGCGCACCGACAGGAAACTGCCGAGGCTCACGTAGACGACCGGTGCGTCACCCGCCGCCAGCCAGGCCTCGACCTCAGCGTCCGGCTCCTCGGTGCGGACGGCCGATCCGAGGAACTCGTGCCGCCCCAGCAGTGCTGTCCGGGCCGCCGGGTGCAACTCGCCCGGGTAGTTGAGCAGGAGCACGTCACCGGTCTCGGCGAAGGCGTCCGCGCTGGCGGCCGCGGAGGGGTCGAGGGTGGCCAAGGCGTCGTTCCACTGAGCGGTGAACCCGTCGCGGACCCGTTCGCACAGCCGACGCAGGTCGGCGAGCGCGGCGGGGTCCGGGCGGAGGCAGTGTGGCCAGGCTGGCGGGTAGCCGTACACCTCGTCCCCCACGGTCAGCGCCGAGGGGTGCCCGAGCACGACGTCCCCGTGGCGGACCCCCGCGCTCGTCAGTGCTAGCCGAGCGCTGAAGGCGAGGTGATCGACGATCACCTGATCGGGGCGCACGCGGTCCACCACCCGCTGCACCTCACGGGCTACCGTCAGTGGATCCCAGAGCAGGTCGTCACCGCGCGCCCCTGCCTGGAACGCGAGCGTCTCCACGGCACCGCGTCGCGTGGCGTCGAAGAAGCCGCGGAGCGAGTCGTCCTCCCCGCGCGGCTGATCCTCGGCCCGGATCACGCCGGGGTTCGACCCGCGTCCAAGCTGCAAATGCTCACGCTCGAAACCGAACTGCCGGACGATCGCGTCCGTCGCGGAGCCGGTCGCGACCACCACCCGCTCTCCCGCGTCCTGCCAGGCGGTCGCCAGCGTGGCGAGCGGGTACAAGTGGGAGGCGTAGTCAGGGCTGATGAGTAGCAGTGTCATGGGAGACCTCAGAGTAGATGGCGGCAAGGGCGGACGCCATGGTGTCGATGCTGAAGCGATCCTTCACCAGACGCCTGGCCCGGACGGCGCGGTCTTCGGCATCGGGGGCGGCGGCCAGATCCAGGGCGGACGTCAGGGCGGCGGCGAGCGCCGTCCGGGAGCGTGTGTCCACCAGGACGCCCGTCACCCCGTCCTCGACGTAGGTCGCGGGCCCGCCTTCGATGGGGGCCACCACCGTCAGCCCGGACGCCATCGCCTCCAAGATGGCGATCCCGAACTCCTCTTTCAAGCTTGCCGACACGTAGATCCCGGCGGGGGCGCAGAGCCCCGGGCGGCCGAGGCGGCCGGCAGCCAGCCACACAGCAACCGTCGCGTTCGGGCGGTGGCCGGCGAGCAGCAGTCCGCGCGCGGGGCCGTCGGCGCGAGGAACCACCGCATCGATTCGAGCCAATTGCTCGTCCTCGTCGTCGGTGGGCAGGTCGAGGTCACCGCCGACGATGAGAAGGTTGCACTTGCCCGCCAGGACGGGATCAGACGCCCACGTCTCCACCAGCGTCGCCATGCCCTTCACGCGGTGCAGCCGGCCAACCGTGATCGCCAGCGGCAGGCCACGGCGCTCGGGAGGAAGCTGCGCCAGTACGGCGTCAAACTCGGCGAGGGCGGCGCCGGTCGCGCCCGTTACGGGGGTGCCGCGCAGTGCGCCCACCTCGCGCGCGGCCCGGTCGAGGGGGGCCAGGTCTATGCCCTCGGGCACGACGCTTACCCGGCGCCTGCCGTCGTCCGGGTCGAGGTGCAGGAGGTCGCGTAGGTCGCGGGCGAGGTCGGGGCGCGGAAACACGACGAGGTGGGCGGCCTGCTCGGCGAGGTCGCGCAACAGCCGCACCCGGAACACCAGGTGCTCGGCGTGGTCGGCTGCGCCGAAGGTGGCGCGAGTGAGCTCACCGGACGCGTCCAGGGCGGCGATGTGGGCGTGCGGATCGGGAGCGAGGGTGAGGACGGTGGGGATGCCCAATTCGCGGGCGACCTCGGCAGCGGCCCAAGACCCCACGTCCGCCATTCGCAGGTGCATCACGTCGATCTTCCCGGCCGCTCGGAGAATTCTTCGCAGGGCTCCGCGGGCGGGCACGCGCAGGGGCCAGGCGTCCGGTGCGTGCAGGATCGGGCCCGGAAGCGTCAGGGCCGGGTAATGATGCCCCGGAGCGGCCAGATCCTCCGGCATTCGGACCTCCCCGGGCCGCCCGCGGGACAGGGTGAGCACCCGTTCGACCGTCCCCTCGGCGAGCAACGCGTCTCCCAGGTGCACCAGCAGAGTCGCGATCCCTCCCGTGTCGCCCTGTCCGGCATGGCGGAGGCTGCCGTCGATGTCGGCATGAAGGAAGAGTTGCACGACCGTGAGACCGCCAGAGCCGCCGCTGCCCGGTTCGTTCGGAGCATTCGCCACTTGTCCTGTTGGGACGACGGCGTCGTCGGGCGCGGCATCTCCCCAGGACTCCAGAGTGAACTCAGCGAGCGTCCCGGTGAAGCCGCCGCCGGCGGCAATGGCCGTCAGCGGGGCTACTGCTTCCGGAAGGCGCGGCGAGGCGGCCAACGCCCATGCGGCGTGCTCTCGCAGGTAGGCGGCGGCGTCGGTTCGTAGCAACGGCACTACCAGCGCGGACGCCGTCGTGGCACCCGCCGCTGCTGCGGCGTGGACGGCGGCGATGGCGGTCAGTTGGTCGTCCGGTTCGTCGATCGCGGCGGTCAGGAGCGGCGTGGCGGGTGGTCCCTCCGCTCGCGCGGCAGCCACGACGGCGTCCATCAGGTCCAGTCCCGCCAACAGCGTCGGCGCCCGGCGGACGTACTCAAGGGCCTCGCGCGTGATCACACCGTTGAGACTCACTCCTTGATGCTAACCGCGCTTTTGCCGCTAGGGCAGTGGCCGGCATGTCGCTCGGTGGCGTGACAGAGGGTCCCGCGCACCCGAGTGCGGGGACCCCCTGCTTCCTTGAGCGCGTGATTACAGGCGCTGTGAGATCAACGCGCCGTTGCCGAGGGCCTCGGTGGTCGCATAGAGCGTCGAGCCTTTGACCTCGACGTCGGCAGCCTGGTGGGCGGGCAGGAAGAGACTGACCGCCCGTGACCCGGCGCGAACCTTGAAGACCCCATCCCCGAACAGCGACGCTGCATAGAGGTTGCCCGATCCGTCCAGCGCGATGCCGGTGACGGACAGGATTCCTTCCACATAGAGCCGGGTCCGCCCGGTGGCCGGGTTGACGCGGAAGACCGCACCGCGCGCCCCGAGGCTGTCGTCCTCAGGCCCGCCGGGCAGCGAAGAGACGTAGAGCCAACCGTCTGGGCCCATCTCCACATCTGTCGGGACGGCCTCGAAGCGGTAGGTCAAGCCCACGCAGGCCGGTATCTTCAGCGCGGCGGCGCCGGCGGCGGTGATCTTGGCGGGACGGGCGGGTAGCACGGCGAGAGTGGCGATCGCGCCCGTCTTGAGGTTCACGGACAGCACGGCATTCATGCCCGCATCAGCGACATAGGCAGTCTTTCCGGAGACGGCCACCGCGTAGGGGTGGGAGTCGACCTCACCGGTGTAGGTCACCGGCAACCCGGCCGTCGTGAGCTGATTTACGCACTCGGGGTTGGCCGCGGCGGTGGCCGTCGAGAGCCCGTACTTAACACGCCGGTCAGGGTTGGTGGATTCCTCGTAGGCCCCGAGTCGGTCGGTGATGGTAGTGACTCGGCCCTTCGAGTCGATGGCTTTCAGTGAACCCGCCAAGGGACGCGGGTCCTGCGGGCCGGCGCCCTGGCTTTCGACGAAGTACAGGGTGCTGCCTTGGTAGTCCGAGCCGCCGACGTCCCAGCCCGGCGCGCTGTAGAGCTGCGACTTTGTTCCGCCTGACACGTTCGTGAGCTTGCCCGCGAACTCTTCCGAGACGGTCACCACCTTGCGAGGGCCGACCGAAAGGTGGAGGGGAGTGCCTAGCCCGGAGGCCAGGGTCGTGGGCCCGGATGCCCGCGGCGCAGCTTGCGCCACCGCGGCTGAACCTAGAACCAGAAGCGCGGCGGTCGCCGTCGCTAGGGCGCGGATTCTCATTGCGCTCTCCTTTCCCAGGGAAGTGTGTGCGCCCCGGACTGGCGGTCACACCACCCTCTGAGCGGCAGAGGCTAAGTCGGCCGGGAACCAAAGGTCAACGGATCGACGCGGGCAGTCACCCGTCCGGGGGCGGGCCGCTTGTCGGCGACCGCTGCCTATCGGCGTCCCGCGATCCGGGAGAGTTCTGCACTCAGGGCTCGGCCGGCGGCCCCGGCACGAAGCGCCTCGGCATCGGCGTGCACGGCGACACCGAATCGCCCCGCGTAAGACATCGCCGCGACGCCGAACCTGACGTTGCCCTGAATCGGGGCGACAGGCCAAGCGTGTTCCAGTGGTGCACCGGCCACTAGGAGCGGCCGTTCGGGGCCGCGGACGTTGGTAACGAACAGGACGATGAACCGTTGGCGGCGGGCCAGCCGTCCGAACAGGCGGGAGCCGAACCGGGTACGGGTGAGCTCGAAGGTTCCCTGGGCGCGCGCCTCCGACTTCGCCGCTCGGGTGGAGCCCGCGATCCGTGCGAGCCGGACTCCCGCGTCAGGTTCGCCGGTGGGCAGTCGAACCAACATGACGCCGACGGCGTTACCGGAGGTGCCACGATCCGGCAGGGCGACAGGGACGCTGGCGGGCAGGATCGGCGGAACCAGCTGACCGTCGGCCCGCAGGGTTGCTTCTGCAGCCACGGTCACAGCCGCAAGCAGCGCGTCGTTCACCGTGGCCCCTGCGGCCTTGGCGGCTTGGGCGAGAGCGCCGAGTTCGATGTCGGCGAAGGTCACCGATCTCGTTGCCGAAATGGGTCCGAGAAGCACCGTGGGCGGGACTGTCGCCCGGAACATCGCCACAACCCGCGACACGCCCGTCACCATCTTGCGCCAGGACCACCGCCAAGGGCGGGACGGCGCGGGCCGCGGTCGTGGTGGTTCAGGTGGCGACTCGGAGTCGAACAGACGCTGCACCAACCGGACGCCAGCGACCCCGTCAGCCACCGCGTGGTGGACGCGCAGGATGATCCCGGGTCCGTCTGGTGACGCTCCGGGAGCGATCAGCAGTTCCCACATCGGGCGGTCGACGGGCAGCGGCACCGTCATGAGGGTCGCGCACAACTCGGCGAGGCCGTCCTGGCCGCTGACCTCGTCGACGAGACGGACGTGCCAACTGAGGTCCGGCCGACAGGCTTCCCACTGCAGATGGCGTCGGTTCCTCACGACGCGCTGCCCGAACCGGGGTAGGTCGGCCAGCCGTCGCGCGATGGCCGCGCGCAGCGCGTCCAGGTCGATGCGGCCGTCCTGGCAGACGAAGCCCCCCACGCCCAAGGTCCCGGCCATCAGGAACGCGTTGACCTGGTCGCGGGCATCCATCACGAAGTTCGATGCGTCCGCGGCCGACAGCCGGTCTCGGTCGCGAGGTCGCGGCATGCTCGGTCCTCTCTGGACGGTTCCGCGCACCGGCACCGACCGTGTTCGCGGGATGCGGCACCAGTTTCGGTCGCGCGTCATGGTGCGTCAACGCTCACCCAAGCATGCGACGGCGTCCCCTGGTCCGCCGCCTCTGGGCCGCGATCCTCGCCGCCGGCAGGGTCGTCATCGCGGGCGCTAGGCGTCATCGCGGACGTTAGGGCGCACTTGCGGATGGTGGAACGGCAGCAACCGGTACCCAACGCCCGCGTCGGCACCCAACGCCCGCGACGGTGAACGTCACCCGAACCGGATCGAGGCCGACACGGTGGTCCTGCGCGTCCTCGAGACGACGGGCATAGTCCGGGCGTCGCGAAATCAAGGCCCCAGATTCGGCTTTGGGGGTACCCGAGGGGGCTCCCGACCCCTTAGGTTGTCGCCGTAACCGACATGGTCCGACTCGCAGACGAGGAGTTCTTTGCATGAAGCAATGGAAGAAGGTCGCCGCTGTGGCGACAGCGACCCTGGCACTCACGCTCTCAGCCGCTCCGAGCGCGCAGGCCATAACCGGTGGCGTCCGAGATGACACCAACCAGTACTCCAACGTCGGCATGATCGTGTTCTACGAGTCCGGGGGGCGCTACCGCTGCACCGCGACACTCGTCACCGACACTGTGCTGCTGACCGCCGCGCACTGCACGGCCGGCACTGCCGGCAAGACCATCGTGAACTTCTCCCCCGTTATCGCTGAAGAGCCGCCCTCAGGCCTGCCCCCTGCCAGTGACCCGGCGGTCGGCTATGTCGACGATGGCGACGGCGTAATCACCGATTTGAAGGGCCGCGATTGGTACACCGGCAACGCGTACGCACACCCCCAGTACTCCGACTTCACCGACTTGAAGAACTGGAACGACGTGGGTGTCGTCGTTCTGGACAAGCCCATAGTCGGCGTCTCTCCGGCCGCGATCGCTCCGATCGGCACGTTGGACGCGATCCGCAAGTCCCAGTTGAACAGCACTCTCGTCCGCATCGTCGGCTACGGCACCGAGGTTCGCAAACGCGTGCCACTGCCGGACGACAGCAACCAGGGCAAGAAGCCCACGCCCCAGACCTATCCGCTGGTACGCAGGTACGCCGACGCTCCCGGCCAGAAGTTGACGCCGCAGATCCTGCAGGTCAACGGCAACATCAACGACACCCGCGGCACGGGCGGCAGTTGCTTCGGCGACTCCGGCGGGCCGGCGTTCTACCCGGGTGAGGGCAAGACCGGCGAGCAGATCGTCACCGTGACCAGTTACGGCCGCACGGACAACTGCCGCTACATCGGCGGGCTGCAGCGCGTTGACATCCCAGTCGTCCAGAACTGGCTAGCGCCCGTCCTGGCATCAGGCAAAGCCCCCACAAACTACTTCGGCAAGGCCTGACCCCTGACCCGAAAGTAGCCCTGTGGCCGGTCAGGCGGTTCGGTTGCGGGTCACTTCGTAGCCGAGGGCTTGGAGTTGACGGATGGCGTTGCGTTCGGTTCGTTCGGGGGTGGTGTGCCGGATGTCAGACGAACCGGCCACCCAGTCTGATCGCCGTTCTGTGGGGGCGGTCGGGGCGGGCTTCCTGATTTGATTCAGCCATATGGACATGAGGTCGCGATTCGGGCCGGTCCATGACCAGAAACCTGCATCAAATCAGGATGCGCCCCCCTACACCGCCAGGGGCCGGTCGGTCGGCAGGTCGCGCATCAATGGCCGGCCACCCAGTCTGATCGCCGGTCTGCGAGGGCGGTCCGGGCGGGCATCCATCACGAAATTGGACGCGTCCGTGGCCGACAGCCGGTCTCGGTCGCGAGGTCGCGGCATGCTCGGTCCTCTCTGGACGGTTCCGCGCACCGGCACCGACCGTGTTCGCGGGATGCGACACCAGTTTCGGTCGCGCGTCACGGTGCGTCAACGCTCACCCAAGCATGCGACGGCGTCCCCTGGTCCGCCGCCTCTGGGCCGCGATCCTCGCCGCCGGCAGGGTCGTCATCGCGGGCGCTAGGCGTCATCGCGGACGTTAGGGCGCACTTGCGGATGGTGGAACGGCAGCAACCGGTACCCAACGCCCGCGTCAGCACCCAACGCCCGCGTCGCCACCAAGGGCCTGACGCGCCGTGCTGCCGGTGCTCAACTCCGAGAGAGAGCCCTACAGTTGCCCGGTGAGCGACGTCCACATACCCCCGGGCCCGGGGGTGCCGTCGGGGCTAGTGATCCCCGCCGGTGAACTGACCGAGCGTTTCTCGCGCGCAACGGGCCCCGGCGGGCAGGGTGTGAACACGACCGACTCCCGGGTGCAACTCTCCTTCGACGTTGCTGCCTCAGTGGTGCTCGGCGACGACCAGCGAGAGCGCGTGCTGCGCAGGCTGCGGTCGCGTCTCGCCGGCACCATCCTCACCGTGGACGCCTCCGAGTTCCGCTCCCAGTGGCGCAATCGGGTGGCCGCCCGGGAGCGGTTGGCCGGACTGCTGCGCGAAGCGCTCGCTCCGCCCGCGCCACCCCGCCGCCCGACGCGTCCCAGCCGTGGTTCCATCGACCGCCGCCTCACGAGCAAGCGCCGCCGCGGCGAAACCAAGCGCCAACGCGGTCGCCCGCGCGACGAGTAGCCACCAGAAGCCCGCTCTCAGCGGCGCGCGATTCTCACCGGAATGCGGTGCGGCCCGAACTCGCCGGGCTTGTCGGCGAACACCCCCGGAATCTGGACACCGCAGCCCGGACAGGCTCCCTGGGGGGTGAGCCGGTACCGGTCGATGCGGTACCAGTCCCGGACTATGAGGTCGAGGCCGCAACCAGGGCAGAAGGTAGTCCCACCTTCGGCATGGTGCACGTTGCCCGTGTAGACGAAGTGCTCGCCCTCCTCGAGCGCGATTTCGCGGGCGCGGACGAGCGTCTCCACCGGCGTGGGCGGGACGTCCATCATGCGCCAGTCGGGGTGAAACGCGGTGAAGTGGTGGGGGACGTCGGGCCCGAGTTCGGCGACGACCCACCGCGCCATGTCCCGGACTTCCTCGGGCGAGTCGTTGTGGCCGGGGATCAGCATCGTGGTGATCTCGAACCACACGTTCGTCTCGTGCCGCAGGTGAACCAGGGTGTCGAGGACGGTGCGCAGATGCCCGCCGGTGATTCGCCAGTAGAACTCTTCTGTGAACCCCTTGAGGTCGACGTTGGCGGCGTCCATGGCGGCGAAGAACTCGGCTCTTGCCGGGTCGCTGATGTAGCCGGCCGTCACGGCCACGGTGCGGACGCCGCGCTCGCGACACGCGGCGGCGACGTCGATGGCGTACTCGGCGAAGATCACCGGATCGTTGTAGGTGAAGGCCACCGACTCGCAGCCGAGTTCGACAGCGGTGCGGGCGATCTCATCGGGGCTCGCCTCGTCCAGCAGCCTGTCCTGCTCACGGGACTTGGAGATGTCCCAGTTCTGGCAGAAGCGACAGCCGAGGTTGCAGCCCGCCGTCCCAAAGGAGAGCACCGAAGTGCCGAGCAGGAAGTGGTTCAGGGGCTTCTTCTCGATGGGATCGATGCAGAACCCGGAGGAGCGCCCGTAGGTGTCGAGAACCAGTTGGTCGCCGTCGCGCATTCGCACGAAGCAAAATCCGCGCTGTCCGTCGTTCAGGGAGCACTCGCGCGGGCACAAGTCACACTGCAGTTTGCCGTTCTCGGTGGGATGCCACCACCGAGCCGGGTGAGGTGTCGTGGTCATGGTCATGGCCTCCGTCACCCATTCTCCTCCCAGGACCTAACCGTGTACACGGACAGCCGGACGTCGTCGTCCCAGAACGTCGGGGCCAGTCCGGCCTTCTGGGCCAGCCGTTGCAGGAACGCATCCGGGTCGGGTAGACGCTCCCACACCTGCGGCAGGAAGGTGGCGCGGTGGTCGTGCCACCGCAGCACTACGCCGTCGACGCCCGGACGCAGTCGCGTCAGCGCGTCCGCTCGTGACGTAGCCGGTAGCGGCTGCGCCGGCGCGAGCAGCGACACCTCTATCCGCAGAGCGTCCACCTCGTCGGTACGGACGGGGTCGAACCGGGGGTCGTGAAAAGCGGCGGCTACAGCGTTCGCGGCGACGTCCTCGCGCAAGGAGCGCGTCGCAGTCAGGCTGCCGATGCAGCCGCGCAACCTGCCGCCCCGCGTGAGCGTGACGAACGTGGACGCCGGTTCGGCGAGCCAGGGGGCGTCCGTGACGACCGGTGGGGCGGGCAGGCCGAGTTCACCCAAGATGGCCCCCCGGGCGATGGTGAGCAGGACGCTGCCTGCGTCCTCCGGGACGGTCACGTGGTCACCTTCTCCCAGAACCCGATGGTGGCGTAGCCGACGACACGGCGACGATCCCCCGCGGTGTCTCCCGAGTTGCACATGCCAACCAGGTGGGCCGTCAGCGCATGCCGTCCAGCGGCGACCAGCAATCCATTGACCGGCGTGGCGCCGCAGGCCTGGGTGTTGAGCAGCGGCCCCTCCAGCGCCAGGACGGCCGCCACGGTGGCTGAGTCTTCGGCGCGAGCCTGGTCGTAACCAAGGTAGTGCGACAGGTCCGAAGACACGACGATCAGGGTGCCGGGCCCGTCCCACAAGGCGTCCAGGACGGCCGCGACCTCGGTTGGCTCCGCGGCCCCCACCGCCAGCGGGACGACCGGCACGTCGCCGAGCACGCGCTGCAGGAAGGGCAGGTGCACCTCAAGGGAATGTTCGAGCGAGTGGGCCGCCGCCGACTCGACCACGTGCGGCAACCCGGCGGCGGTGCTCGCATCGGTCCGCACCCGCCCGAGCGGTGTCTCGAAGGCGTCCGCGGGGTCGACGGCCAGACCACGGACGGCCACGCGGTGGACCGGACCGAGCAGGACGACGCGTTCGATCGCCGCCCGATGAGGCTCCAGCAAGGCGTAGCCGAGCGCGGCGGTGGAACCGGAGTAGATGTACCCCGCGTGCGGAACCACCAGCGCCTTCGGGACGCCGGGCGGCAGACCCTCGATTCCGGCCAGCGCCCCGCGAGCACCGGCGAGCAGGCGGTCGACGTCTCGCTGCAGGGTCGCCGGATCGTCCGGGTAGAACAGGCCAGCAACGGCGGGCGGGCGGATGAGTGACATGCGAGCCTCCACTCTCATCTTGCTCCAGCGGATCGCCCAGGAACAGACCCAGCGTGGCTACCCCTCGAACCCCGATCGTAGGCACACACCTCAGTGCCCGTGCGCGCTGAGTTTCGGCCTCAGACGCCCCTGCTGACCGGGGCGCTGTGCCCCGCGCACCAGGTGCGCACCGGCAGCGACTCCACCAACGCCCGGGACTTCGCCGCCAGCGCCGGGTCGGTGTCGAGGAAGGACGGCATCGCCGAGAGCCTGCCCGCAGTCGAGACGAGTGCGGTGTCGCCGATGAAGGCGACGTCTGCCCACACGTAGACGAAGTGCCCGGGGGTGTGCCCCGGTGTGGCCACCGCGCGGATCCCGCCCACGATTTCGTCGTCCGAATCCAGTTGCGTCACCAGGGCTGGAAGCCGAGAAACGCTGGACTTGAGCATCCGTCGTAACCAGGTATTGGGGACCGGGCTGGTGCCGCTCATGATCGCGGCGTCCTGTGACCCGACCCACGTCCGCGCACCGCTCAAGCCCGCCCACTCGACCGCCGCCTGCGCGTGGTCGAAGTCGTAGTGGGTGAGCAGGATGTCGGTGACACGGGAGGGCGCCATCCCCTGGTCGCGGAGTTCGCGGACCACCCGACCGACCCCGACGCTGAGACCGGGGTCTATCAGCACCAATCCCCGCCCCGTGCGCACGATAAAACCGCGCGCGCCGACCGTCCGCTGCAAGGCGAAAACTCCCTCGCCGATACTCCTCATGCGTCCATTGTGCTGGGCTACTCAGCCGACTCGACTGAATACTGGAGTTGTGGCTGCAATCGCGCATCGCGCGTGGCTACGATGTGATTGTTCAAGGCGAACACGCGATTCCAAGGAGCGGTGCAATGGCGCACGTGGAGAACGACCTGGCACGAATCAAGGGCATTGGGCCGAAGTACGCGGAAATGCTCAAGAGCATCGGCGTGGACTCGGTCAAAGAACTGCGGCACCGCAAGCCCGAGAACCTCAAAGAGATGATCGAGACCAGGCACGGCTCTGTCATCGGACTGTCCGTGGCCCTGTGTGAGGATTGGGTCAGCCAGGCGAAGGCGCTCGAGGTCTGATCCTTCTCGGGACGCTCTGACGTCTCGCAACCCCTAGGCGGTGGCCGGTTTCGGTCTGCGCGCCCGGGGGTTGAGGCGTGTGATCGCACCGGACAGCACCGTTGCGAAGCCACACCAGGCGGCGTAGGCACCGAGCCCCGCCTGTTTGCCAGGGCCGGCTTGGCCGCCGCGACGGGCGAGGTCTACCGCTGAGGCGGCGAGCACCGCAGCCCCGACGGCCGCGACGGGCGGGTTTTGCGCACGGAAGAACAACCCGCTCCAGGCGGCATTGAGCGCCAGATTCGCCGTCAGTGCACGCCGGAAGCCGGACGCCTCGGTCGTTCTTCCCTCTTCCTCCAGGTCGGCGATCGTCGCGGTCGCGGCGACCGTGACGAGGGCATACAGCGCGGTCCACACGACAGGGAACGCCGCAGGCGGCGGCTGCCAGGAGGGTTTGCGCAACGCCTTGTACCAAGCGCTGTCGGGAGCCGTGAGCAGAGATCCCGCGACCGCGCAAGCGGCGACGCCGGCGCCGACGCCGGCCAGGACGCGTCCCCACCGCTTGGGGTCGACCGACGCCGTCGCGGCGCGAACAGCGTCATCGAAGCCCTTGAGGCCTCCGGGCGGGTCACCCAGGAGCGTCCGGGCGTCGTCCTCGTGCTTGACGGCGTCGTGGATGAGGCTGCCGACAAGGGGCTTGGCGATCCCGGCCGACACAGGGGTAACCACTCCGACCCAGTGCGAGGCCAGCCACGGGGTGAGCACAGGTACCGTGCCGATCAACCGCGGCCGCAGTCCGGTGACCTGGGCGTAGCGGCGCATCATGTCGACGTAACGGAGCACCTCGTCCATGCCGACGTCTATCGTCCGGTTGATCTCGGGGGGCAGGTCTGCCGCACGCACCAGGTAGTGGACGACGTCGTCCACAGCGATCGGCTGAATGCGGTTGCGGAGCCACTTCGGTCCCACCGCGACAGGCAGGCGCTCGGTGAGGTGGCGGAGCATGCGGAAGGACGCCGACCCTTCTCCCAGCACGATGCCGGCCTGCAGCACGGCGGACGGAACCCCGGATGCGAGCAGGATGTCGCCCACCTCTACGCGGGAGGCGAGGTGGTCGGACAGTTCGCCGGCCGGGTGCAGCCCGCTCAGGTAGACGATGCGTGTGACTTCAGCGTCCCGTGCCGCCTCCGCGAAGGTCTGCGCCATCTTCCGGTCGCGTTCCCGGTAGTCGCCGCGGCCGTCCATCGAATGCAGCAGGTAGTACGCCACGCGGACGCCGACGAGTGCGGCTCGCACGTCGCTGGCGTTCGTGGCGTCGCCGGTTACGACCTCGACGCGGTCTCGCCACGCCGCCGCCAGGTTGCGGGGGGTCCGAGCCAGGACGCGTACGCGCCATCCGGCGTCCAACAAGGCCGGGACGAGTTGGGCGCCCACGTACCCGGACGCTCCCGTGACGAGCGCTGTGCGGTCGGACATGTCAGCCTCCAAGGGAAAGTATCGGGGGGAGCAGGAACAACATGCCCAATGACCAGGTGAGATGCGAGGTCATGGGCCCCAGGACGCCGCCCGTCACTCGTCGCTGGGCTGCAGTGAGAAGGCCGAGGCAGACGGCGGCGAAGGTGAGCAGGGGAACACCGGTGAAGAGAGTGGATGCCGCGTACAGGAATGTCGAGCCGATGACGTTCACCCGCCGATCGAGCGAGGCGTAGACCGCACCCCGGAAGAACAGTTCCTCGGCGATGCAGTTCACCACCGTGATGGCAGCGACGACGTACCAGGAGCCGACAATCGCATGGTCCAGCAGGCCGTCCACCGGGCCGCGCAGCACGGGAATCCTCGCAACGATCAGAGCGCCAGCGAGAAAGACCCCCAACAGCATGGCGCCCAGCAGGAAACCTTGCAGGATGCCGCGACTGCGGCCCCCGGACCGCGTGTGACCCTCGCCGAGATACAACGGACCTGACGCGAGCGCCCCGGCCGTCCACACCACCGCCATTCCCCCCATTGCCGCGTAGAACCAAGGGTCGCCCGGCTTGATCGCCAGGGCTAGTCCGAGGCCGACAGCACCGACAACGATCGTGACAGCGACGACTACCTGACGCCGCCGGCGCGTCGCGGGGGTTTCCGAATGAACGCGCTCGACCGGCGTCAGCAGGGACGCCGTGACAAAGTCGCGGACCTCGCGGACAACGCGCCACATGGATCAGGGCCGGTCTTGAACGGGCCGAGGATGCATTGGTCGTCCCTTCGGTGGTGAGTCAGCTTCAGCCTAAACCTTATACAAACTTTCTACAAGCCCGGGCAGATGCGAAGCGGGGGTGGCACGCGCCCACCGACCGCGGCGACGACCCCCGACCACTCGACGCAGTGATTACGCTGGATCCATGATTCATCGCACCCGACAGGAAATGAAGACGGAACTTCGCCCGAACATGCGCGGCGGTGAAGGTGTGGTCACCGTGGAGCACATTCTCACCGGCGACGAACTGCTCGGCCACGGCCGTCTCTATGCCTTCACCACCGTCCCCGTCGACGCCACCGTCGGGCTTCACCAGCACGACGACGAGCAGGAGTTCTACCTCCTGTTGTCCGGCAAAGGGCGCTACCAGCACGACGACGACTTCTACGACGTCGGCCCCGGCGACCTCGTGTCAGTCGACGACCACCACAAGCACGGCATCGTCAACACCGGTGACGAGCCGATTGTGATGCTCACGATGATCCTGAACACATAGCCCACGTCACACCGGGGCTTCCCGGGCATCTGATCCCGGTCAAGCACCGACCGGGCCAGGCCTGACGAACACCCTCCGGTACACATCAAGTGCGTGGCCGGTGTCCGCCGGGGGGAGGGGCAACAGTCTGTAGGTTCGCACGCCGTCGTCGCGTCGTTCAGGCTGCAGAAACTGCGTCCCTGGTGTCCCCACGTATGCGCGGGCAAGTGAGTAGTTGTGAGTGACGGCAGCGACGGTCAGTCCGGCGACGGCCAGGCCATCGATGATCTCCCGTCCGATCTCCATCGCTTCCTGCTCGTTGGTGCTGGTGAACGGCTCATTCATCAGCACCAGATCGCCGGGCCCTGCGTTGTCGATGATGTCGCTGATTCGCATGAGTTCCTCGTCGAGTTTTCCGTGCTTCATCTGCCCATCCTCCGCCTGCCGGAAATGGGTGTGGACAGGACCGTGCATGCTGCCCTCGAAATGCGATGCCGCCACGAAACAGCCGCCCTGCATCAGGACTTGAGCCAAACCGAGCGCCCTCAGGAATGTGGACTTTCCGCCCTGGTTGGCGCCGGTCAAGATGAGTTTGGTCACACCCTCCGCGAGCAGGTCGTTGGTGACCAGCGGCTGTTTTGCCCTCAGGGCAAGCGCCGGGTCATAGACCGCTTGGGCTCGCCAGGTGTGAGGTTCGGGGACCGGTTTGGGCACGCGGGTTGTCAACCCCAACGAGGACAGTGCTTCCTTGAAGTTCAGGCAACCGACAACGTACGCCGCATCCCACCGCAGATCGGCGAAGAACGCCGCCACGTGATCGGCTGCGTGGCCCAGTGCTCTGGCCACATCGACCAAGGCAATGTCGCGCAGCGCCTCCAGCGCCTGCGCTCCGGCGTCGTCTCGCGGGTGCAATGTGTAGGACAGCATCCGGCGGCCAGCGATGTCCAGGTAGTCGTGGACGGACCGGCGGTCTCGTTCGGGTCGGCGCACCGTGTGGGCGACCATCTGGCCATGGGCACCGATCTCTGCTGTGGCGACAACCTGGGACGCGGTGCCGAAGCGCCGCAAGTGCTCACCCACCTCAGCGAAGAAGACGTCATCGAGATCGGTCTCGATCGACGTGATGAAATCGCGCATCGGTTGCGACTGCAGATCGCTGTGCCATCTGTCGGCGAATCTCCTGATCTCGATGAGGGACGGTAAGAGGGCCTCCAGGCGTCTCACCGCGTGACTCAGGACATTGCCGGGGCTTCGGCTCATCCAGCCCCACAGCCCGCGCTGATTCTCCTTGGCTTCGTAAGAGATCTGGAGAAGTTCCCTGAACGCCTGTGGATGCGCGGCAGCGTCTACCAGCACGGAGAGCCGCGCTGCCAGAATCGATGGGTCAGTTTCGGTGCAGGACAGTTCGGCCGCTGCCACTTCGGCGACGTGCCGGTCACCCGCCGCCATATGATCGATGATCACAGCCATGTCCAGATCGGCGTGCAGGCGACCCGCATCTGCGTTGGGCTTGGGAGTTCGGCCAACGGGACGCAGGAACTCGACCTTCACCGCGCCAGCCGCCGCACGATGTCGGCCTTGCTCAGCCTGTGTTTGCGGGCCAGAGCGAGCGCGTGGGCCTGCCCTTCGGGTGGGCGCCGGACGACTTGGTACGTGCGAACCTCGGGGTCGTCGTCGGACACCAGACTGACGTAGCTGACGATGCCGGGCCTCAGATTCGCCAACTGGTGCAAGAAGGTGACCCACACGGCCAAGCAACCCCGAACACTGATCTGGTCCATGAGCAGACCGGAGAGAGTAATCGCATCCTTGGAGGTGGTGGTGGATATGGTTTCGTTCCAGATCAGCACGCTTGCCCCGGTTGCGGCATCCAGCAGTTCTCGCGCCCGCAGCAACTCGTCCTCAAGCGCTCCGACCTGCCCCTGTAGGTTCTCGGGTTGGGGGAAGTGGCTGAGCACCTTGTCCGCCAGCCAGAGGGTGGCTGCGCGTGCGGGAACCGGAACCCCCAACGAGGCCAGATAGAAGGTTTGGCCGATCGCGCGTGCGAACGTCGTCTTGCCGCCCTGATTCGGGCCGGTGACCAAGATCAGGCGTTCGCTCCCGGGAACATCGACGTCGTTCACCACGACAGAGGACTTCGTCCGCGCCCGCTCGGCACCTAGTGCGATGTCGAAGATGCCCGATACCGAAATCCCGGAATCCGTTCCCAGTCCGGGCAGACCTACCTCGAGCCCCACCCCCCGCAGCAGGTCGGCGATCTCCAGCCAGGCCAGGTAGAACGCCAACTCCCGCTCGTAGGCCAGCAAGCCCGAGTCGATCACTTGGCCGGCGTGTTCGGCGAAGCCGGCCAAGGCGCGGAACTCGTTTGGGTGCAGCCGCGCGACCATATCCACAACCGCCGCTTCGACATGGTTCACCTCGATGCTTTGGTAGGGGGAGTCCACGATCGTCTTCGGCTGCTTGTGCGCTTTGAACCGGGCGAACAGCTCTATCACCTCCCGCGCATACTCCGGCTCCTGTCGTTCACCACTCACGTAGATGGTCGGACCCTTGATCCGCATCCGGAAGCGCACAGCATCCAGCCCCGCTCTCACGGCCTGAGCCTCCGCGACCATCTCGCGGTGTCCCTCTGAGAGCCGCACCTCTTCCACGAACGCCGCCAGGGCGAGAACACCCGGGGACTGCGGCGGATCACGGTCAAAACCCGCACTCGCCTCGTCCAGGAGCCGGGCCAACGACAACGCCGCGTCGAGGATGCCCGCCTGCTTCTGGATCGCGTAGCGGCGCTTCCTCGACCGCTTCAATGTCATGCGAACGCGCGCAAGCCCCAGTCGAAACTCCCCCACAGTGGATCTCAAGCTCGGACGCGTGAGATCACGGAACACTTCGTGGCGATGCGTGATGATGTCCACCGCTTCGGCAGGCCGTACTCCTCCCACCCCACCCGCGATGGCGGTCAGCCGTGAGAGTTGGCTACGCAGAGCGGGATCGGTGTGCGATCCGGACATCGGAACTCGTGACAAAGGTCTTCCGTCGGTCGAAGGTCTAGGGACCGTCAGCGCACCGCGTTTCAAGGCGAGCCCCATCGCCGGATTGAGGAGGCTGAATCACTGGCCGTAGCGCTCACGGGCGCGCTGCCGGTGAGAGTGATGTCCAGCCCTCTCGCCCGCGCGGCGCAAACGGCGACCGCGATCGCGACGAGATCGGGCGTCAGCCTGATGCTCGATCCGCGCCTGATCGACCGTGATTACGGGCATTGGGCGGGAAGATCCCAACAGGAACTGATGTCGACCTACGGCAGTCTCGACGCGGCACCTGGTGTCGAGCCAGCCAAGCAGGTCGTCGCCCGAGCGAGGCAAGCGCTCGACGCCTGCCTGAAAGACACGCAGCGGGGCCCAGTGGTGCTCGTGAGCCACGATGCGGTGATCAGAATGCTGCTGGCTTCCCTTGACCCCGCTCTTGGCAGCCCGGACGACATCCCCCAACGCACGGCGTGCTGGAACCTGATCACCGGCCGAGCGGGCGAATGGATCGTGGAGCGCATCGACCAGAAAGTGCCATGGAACTGACCGGCTCAACCCACGATCAGGGTGGCGAGCGCTCAGCCGCCTTGAATCACCATCCAGAGCTTCCGGGCACACCCTTGAAAGGGCCTGCGACGGACGAGGTGATCCAGCCGCCGTAGATGCCGCCGGGCTGCGGGGTGACGCGCTCGCCGTCCACCAGGCACTCGTCCATCGCCCCGGCGTAGACGGCGACGTGCCCGGCGAGTGCGACGAACCGCGGCGACGGCGCCGGGTAGTACCAACCCGCGCGGGACGCCGTCCTCCCTCCGCCCACGACGTCGAGGTAGCGGGCCGCCCCCTTCCACTCGCAGAACGAGGACCCGGCGGCGGGGCGCAGCGCTCCCGCCACGAAATCGTCCTGCGGCAGGTAGTAGGTCGGCGGATGGCTGGTCTCCAGCACCTGCCACGACCGCGTCGTCTCACAGATCACCTGGCCGCCGAGCCTGATCAGGATCGGCAGGGAGCATCCCCGCAGGGCCGGGGGTCTCGGGTAGTCCCAGACGGACTCCTGTCCGGGCGAGATCGGGTCGGGCACGGGACGGCTAACCATGACGTCCACCGTAGCCGTAGGCGGAGTTGCGGCGGAACCCGGCCGAACCACCACGGGACGGCTCCCGCCGTCCTGATCGTCAATGGCCGACGGTACGCCCGTGCTCATCGCTGTTCGGCGAACCTTCGTGGTTGGAGCCGTGATCCTGCTTGGCCTCTTGGCAACTGCACCCGCACCGCCACACGTACGACATCTTGGGGGTGCCCATCGTCACGCTGACAACGCAATGCGCGTGCTCGTTGGCAATGCACCGTCCGCATCTGATCCCGGTCACGACCCTCCCTTGGGCCGCATCACCCTGAAAGGCGGCAACTGGCCAACAAACACGAGCATACTTCGGGGCTCACAGCCCGGCCTCGCCATGATCCATGATTCAGGACCCGTCGGGCCAAGGGCGACTTGTCTGCTTCCCGCCTCCGCCCGACCGGACAGCCTCGATCGCCGACCGCTCCTCCCCCACCCGACCGGACAGACTCCCCGCACGCCCCGCCACCGCGCGACCGGACAGAGCGCACGCAACCGCCCGATTCCAGACCCTTCCCGGCAAGAACTGATCGACCGGTCAGACTGCTTCGGCATTGATCCGCTCAGCGGATCAATGCCGAAGCACGAGTGAGGCATCAATGAAGAGTTCCCGCGATGCCACACCGTGATTTCCGGCAACCCTGCACCGACGAGTGCCGTCGCGCCCTTGTCGCTGCGGTAGCAGGGAACGAGACTGGGTAGCGACAAGGGGAGGTAACCATGTCCGAACATCTTCCACCCGAGATCGTCACCCTCTCACCGCAGCCCGTGGCGGTGCTGCGAGAGACAGTCCGCATGGATGTGCTGTCCGATTTCTTCGACCGGGCATTCCACGCCGCGGCGCGCACGGCGAGCGCACAAGGCGTCATCATCGTCGGCCCTCCGGTCGGCATCTACTTCGGCATGCCGTCCGAAGCCGTCGACGTGGGCGCCGGCTTCCCGACCGACCGCCCGGTCAGCCCCGACGCCGGCGTCAGCGCCGAGACCCTCCCCGGCGGACGCGCCGCACAGATCGTCCACCAGGGGTCCTATGACTCGATGCGCCAGACATACGACCGCCTGCTCGCGTGGCTCAGCCAGCAAGGGCTGACACCCGGCCCGGTCATGTGGGAGTCGTACCTCACCGAGCCGAACCCTGCCCATCCCGAGGAGACCCAGACTCTGATCGTCTGGCCCCTCGTCTAGACCCTGGACCGGGAAGTGGCCAAGGGATCTCAGGTCGTCGTCGGCGGCCGTACGGTCAAGGTCAGCAACCTCGACAAGGTGATGTACCCGGCCACCGGCCTGACCAAGGGTGAAGTGATCGCCTACTACCAGGCGGTCGCGCCGTGGTTCGTGCACCATGCGGCCGGCCGTCCCGCTACGCGCAAGCGCTGGCCCAACGGCGTGGGCACACCGGAGCATCCGCAGAAGCCGTTCTTTCACAAGAACCTCGACGCGAAGTCCACGCCCGACTGGGTGCGCACCTTCACGATCGAGCATTCCGACGGACCCAGCACCTACCCGCTCATCGACGACGCCGCCACCTTGGTGTGGCTGGCTCAACTGGCGTCCCTGGAACTGCACGTCCCCCAGTGGCGCGTCGGGCCGGACAGCCACCCGCTGAACCCCGACCGCCTCGTCCTCGACCTCGACCCGGGCGCAGGCGCGGGCATGCCGGAGTGCGTCGAGTTGGCTCACAGGATTCGCGAGGTCCTCGACGGTGTCGGATTCGCCTCCTACCCCGTGACGAGCGGCAGCAAGGGCATCCACCTGTACGCGGCGCTCGATGGTTCTATGACTTCGGACGATGCCTCCAACTGGGCGCGTGACTTGGCCCGCTCGCTCGAGTCGCTCCATCCCGCGCTCCTGGTCAGCGACATGAAGAAGGCGGCGCGTGAGGGCAAGGTCCTGCTCGACTGGAGCCAGAACAATGCGGCGAAGACCACAGTCGCCCCGTATTCGCTGCGCGGACGTGAGCGCCCCACCGTCGCGGCGCCGCGCGCTTGGGAGGAGATCACGCCCGACCTGCGCCAACTCGAGTTCCACGAGGTCATCGAGCGCCTTCCCCACCTCGGCGACCCCTTGGAGGGGCTGGCAGGCGAAGCCCCCGAGCGGCCGGCGTCCGCGGACAGGTTGACGGAACGCCCCGACGACGGCCAAGGAGGGGTGCCCCGCACCTATGCGCTGAGCCACACCCGCCTCGGGGCCGACGAGAAGAGGGTCAGCCGCCTGAAAGCGTCCGAACCCGGCTCACCTGCGGACCTACCAGTCATCGAACCGATGCTTGCCACTCTCGGCAGCCCCGCGGACGTCACGGGCACCGGTTGGCGCTTCGAGGTCAAGTGGGACGGCTACCGCGCCGTCGCGACCGTCGGTGGTGGCCGCGCCACCTTCCGGAGCCGGGGCGGAATCGACCTCACGGCCACCTACCCCGAACTCGCCGAACTCGCCGGCTTGCTCGCTGCACACCGCGCGGTGCTCGACGGCGAGATCGTGGTGCTCGACGACAACGGCCGCCCCCGGTTCGAACTGCTCCAGGGCCAGGCGCGCTCCCCGAGAACCGCTCACTACATGGTGTTCGATCTCATGCACCTGGACGGCGTCTCGCTTCTCCGCCGTCCCTATTTGGAGCGTCGCGAAAAACTGCGCGATCTCTTGGGGGCGGGGGGCACCAACATCCATGTACCCGACGATCTCGGCACCGAAGCGTCCACTGCGCTGAGCGCGAGCGCGGAGCAGCAACTCGAGGGCGTCGTGGCGAAGCGGGAGGACAGCGTCTACCAGCCGGGCCAGCGCGCGCACACGTGGGTGAAGATCAAGCACACCCTGACCCAGGACGTCGTCGTCATCGGCTGGGCGCCCGGCGAGAACGCCCGGGCCCGAACGATCGGGTCACTGCTTGTCGCCGTCCCCGCCCGGGATGGGATGGTCTATGTCGGCCGCGTCGGTAGCGGCTTCACCGAACAGGCGCTCCACGATGCGCTGGAAGTGCTCCGCGAAATCGAGACCGACGAACCATCGGTGCCCGAAGTCCCTGCCGCCGAAGCCCGCGGTGTGCACTGGGTTGAGCCGTTGCTCGTCGGGATAGTGAAGTACAGCGAGTTCACCGGTGGCGGACGACTGCGTCACCCGGTCTGGAAGGGTTGGCGTCCCGACCGCACCCCCGACGACGTGCGGTGGGAGGGGCGCCAAGGCGAGCCGCACCCCTGACGCGGTGCGTGCCGGGCGGCGTGCCGGTTGCCTCAACCACCATGCCGTGGCTCCCTGAGCGCGTCGGCCAGCAAGCGAGCCGACTCCGCGAGTGTGGCCCCGGCGAGTGCCTTGTCCGGGGTCGCTCCGGGTCCGCCGATGTAGACGGCTGTGTGGGTTGCTGCCTCACCGAGTGCCTGGACGACAGCTTTGGCCGCTTGCTTGTCCTCGTGCCGGGGCGCGCCGATCACCACCGCGTCCGGACGGATGGTGAGTACGGCCTGCACCCAACTCATTACGGGAAGGTCCGGGCCGAGATAGGTGACGCGCAGGCCCGCCCGCCGCAGCATGGTCGCGAAAGCGAGGGTTGCGATTTGATGGGTGGCGCCGGGGGCGAGTCCCGTGAGGACGCGGCGACCCCCGCGGGCATGCCCGGCAGCGTCGAAGGACGCCGCGAGGCGGCGCATCACGCCGGCGCTGATGAAGTGCTCCTGAGCCACGTCGAGCCGACCCGCGGCCCACGCCTCTCCGACGGCGACCATGGCGGCCATGAGCCACACGTCGACCACGTACTCGAACCCAGCCGCGGCGAACGCCGCGTCGAGCGTGGTTTCGAGAGCGCGCGTGTCGTAAGAACGTGACGCCGCGATCAGTGCCGTGGGGTCGGGCAGCCCGGCAGGTGCCCCTGCGACACGAGGAGACTCACGCGAGCGCCCCCCGTTACCCGTGCGGATCTGTGCCGCTGCCTGCGCGGGTTGCATGCCCGCCGCGACCAGTTCCGCCATCGTCCGCAGAGTCTCGAGGTCGTCATCGTCGTAGAGCCGGTAGCCGGCTTCGGAGCGTGAGGGGTTCACGATTCCGTAGCGCTGCTCCCAGGCACGCAGGGTGCCCGGCGTCATCCCCAGTTGCTCCGAGACCCATCTCACCGTGTGCATCTTCGTCCCTTCCGTTAGGCACTATACAAACCTTCAACACGAGTCTTGACAAGTCCTCTACGAACACTGCACAATCATTATACAAGCCATCCACGAAAGGTGCTGAAATGAAGCGTATGTTCGCAGCCGCCGGGGCAGCCAGCCTCGCCCTGTTCCTCGCCGCTTGCGGCACGACCACGACGTCGACTTCGTCCCCCGCAACCATGGCGCCCACCACGTCCTCGCCCTCTACCACGATGCCCACCACGACCCAGGCCACCTCGGACATCGTCGACACCGCGGTGTCCGCCGGTCAGTTCAACACCCTGGTCACCGCGGTAACCGCTGCCGGCCTGGTGGAGACCCTCAAGGGTCCGGGTCCGTTCACGGTCTTCGCACCCACAGACGCTGCCTTCGCGAAACTGCCGGCGGGCACGCTCGACTCGCTCCTGAAAGAGCCCAAGGGCAAACTGGCCGAAATCCTGAAGTACCACGTCGTGGCCGGCAAGGTCATGGCGGCTGACGTCATCAAACTGGACGGCCAGAAGGTCAAGACAGTCCAGGGCGCCGAACTCACGGTCGAAGTCTCCGGCGGGAAGGTCGTCCTGGTGGACGTCGCCGGAAACCGCATCAACGTTGTCACCACCGACGTCAACGCAAGCAACGGCGTCATCCACGTCATCGACGGAGTCCTTCTCCCCACCAAGTGACGCAAGCCCCACAACCCCCCAGCCCCGGCCAGGTCCCCAACGGACCGGCCGGGGCTCTTCTGCTGCACCTGAGGGACTCGACGGTCTGGGAAGATTTTCAGCCCCCATGCCTATTGGAGGCGAACCGACGAGTGCCAGACTTCCCCATGGGCAATCCGGAAGCGCAGGTTCAGCCTCACGGGAGGATGCCCCAGCGTGCCCGTCAGTGGGCAGAAGTCCGGCGCATCGGTTACGCGGTTGCCATCGCCCTGAACGCACTGCTGCTGATTCTGATCCACGTGAAGCCGGGGTGGGCTGCGGTTCCCTTTCTCACCGCGGACACCCCCAGCGTCCTCGGACCGGTGACCCTCGCGATTGTCGCGAGCCTCGTCGCGAACTGCGTCTACCTGGCTCGGGACCCGAAGTGGGTGCGGGCGGTGGGCGGCGTGCTGACGCTGTCGATCGGGCTCGCGTCCTTGCTGCGGATCTGGACGGTGTTCCCGTTCGACTTCGGTTCGCCCCCGATCGACCTGGCCCTCGCCACCAGGGGGATCCTGATCGTTGCGATCTTCGGGAGCATCATCGGGATCATCGTTGGCATTGCCGCCCTGGTGTCGGCACTTTCCCGCCGCCGTCGCCCGCGACGATGATTCGTGCGTCACGCCTTACCGTGGTTGAGGCTCGCTGCGGCGGCTGGGTATGGTCGTGACAAGGAGGTACGTCATGAGCTACGCACTGAGCATCGACTTGGTCCAGCCCTTCGATCAGGTTGTTCCCCTGGTCAAGAAGGCGCTGTCAGAAGGCGGCTTCGGCATCGTCACCGAGATCGACATGCAGAAGACCTTGAAGGACAAGATCGGAGCGGACATCGAACCGCATCTGATCCTCGGTGCCTGCAACCCCCGATTCGCCCACCGCGCCCTTCAGCTGGAGCCCTCGATCGGACTGCTCCTGCCCTGCAACGTGGTCATTCGCCACACCGGCGAGGTCACCGTCGTCGAGGCCATCAACCCCGCAACCCTGGTGACCCTCACCGAAAACAAGGCGATGACGGCGTTGGCTCACGAACTGACCGACGCGCTCAACAGTGCGCTCGACACGCTCCGCGACTCGGGCTGATCCCGCTCCGCGACTCGGCTGAGTTACTCGGGCGGCTCAGCCGAATGCCGCGGTCTCGATCTTCTTCATCTGCATCAACTGCTGGTAGGCGCCCCGCGCCTGCATCAGTTCCCCCAGGTTCGCGGGGACGATCTGCCAGCTCACCCCGAACCGGTCGGCGCACCACCCGCACTGCTCGGCCTCGGGGACGGCGCTCAAGGCGTTCCAATATCGGTCGATCTCGGCCTGGTCGACGCACTCAAGCATCAACGAGACTCCGCAGTTGAATTCGAAGTCCTGCTCGACCGCGGAATCCATCAGCGCGAACCACTGTCCGAGCAACTCGACGTCGCCGAACATCACGTCACCTCGTCCCGCCGCCCCGGCCGGTTCCTCGTACCGCGCGACCGTGCCGACCCGCGATCCGGGGAACACCGCCTGGTAGTAGTCCAGCGCCTCCTGGGCACGGCTCTGAGCCGCGCCGCCGAACAACAGGCTGGGAATGATGAAGGGTCGCGGGTCGCCGTCCGGGTCGCTGAGGATCAACTGCCAACTCACCCCGTAACGGTCCTGAACCCAGCCGTAGCGCGGGCTGAAGTCGTACGCGTCGAGCGGCATCATCACGTTGCCGCCCTCCGACAGCGACGCCCACAAAGCGTCCAGGTGTTCGCGTGCCTGGCCGTCACGGGACGGGTCGAAGTTGAGCATGAAGGAGACCGACGGGTTGATCGCGAACTCGGGCCCGGCGTTGATGGCAACGAACTTGAATCCGTCGACCTCAAATTCCACCGTGAGTTCCTTGCCGGCGAACTCCTGTTGGAAGTCCAACAAGCCCTCGCTGGGGTAGTACTGGGTGCCAGTCACGCGCGCGTCCGCGAAGACGGACGTATAGAAACTGACAGCTTCAGCCGCCCTGTGGTCAAACCACAGGCACGGGACGATTCTCTGCATCTTGCTCCACCTCGCTTGCCTTGATGTAGTGAGCCGTCCGCGGTGGCGCGGCTGCCCGTCCTTGGTGAGGCGGCTACCCGTCCGCGGTGAGGCGGCTACCCTTCCGCGGTGAGGCGGCTACCCGTCCGCGGTGAGGCGGCTACCCTTCCGCGGTGAGGCGGCTACCCGTCCGATGCAATGGGCGGGACCGTCCGATGGTGACTTCTCCGCTTGACACCTAGTTGCTATGTCGGGGACGACTGTAGTCAGCCCGTCCAAAGCCCCGCCGCGGACCTTAAGCCTCAACGCGGACGTTAGGGATCTTCTGCTGACGTTAGACAGTCCGCAACCTGTACCTAACGCCCGCGACGGCGGGGGAAGGGGGCGCAACCTTGGACGTCCTCGGTCTGGACGCGTTGCGGACCTTAAGCATCGACGCGGACCTTAAGCATCGACGCGGACCTTAAGCATCGGTTGCTGACGCTATACAGTCCGCAACCTGTACCTAACGCCCGCGGCGGCGACAAGGGGGAGACGTGGCCGGGATGGGGACGGCGGGACGAGATCCCCTCAGAGGAGCGCGGCGATGTCCGCCTCGATCGCGGACGGCTCGACGGTCGGGGCATACCGTCGCACCACCCGACCCTCGCGGTCGACGAGGAACTTGGTGAAGTTCCACTTGATGGCGTCGCCCATCCAACCACCGGACTCGCTTCGGAGCCACTGGTACAAGGGGTGGGAGTTCTTCCCGTTCACCTTGATCGTGGCGAACATCGGGAAGGTAACACCGTGGTTGATCTGACAGAAGTCGGCGATCTGGGCAGCGTCGTCGTACTCCTGGGCGAACTGGTCGCTCGGGAACCCCAAAACGACGAAGCCCTCATCGGCGTGATCCCCGTAGAGCTTCTCCAGCCCGCCGAACTGGGGGGCGAAGCCGCACTTGGAGGCGGTGTTGACGACTAGCACCACCTTGCCCCGATAGGCCGACAGCGGCTGCGACTGCCCGTCAAGGGTCGATGCGGTGAAGTCGTACAGGGTTGTCACGATGCTCCTTGGTGGTCGTTGTCGTGGTTGTGGTCGTTGTCGTGATTGTGATGTGGTCGGGCGGGCGTGCCGAGTGAGTCGACGAGCCGCTGGGCGAGACTGCGCAGGGCGGACAACTCTTCGGGACTCATGTCGAGTCGCTCGAGCAGCGCGCACTGGATGCGCTCGGCCTCGGATCGCAGCGCACGACCCGAGTCGCTCAGGTGGACGACGACACGGCGTCCATCGCGGTCGGGACGCGCCCGCGTAACAAAACCGGACGACGCCAGGCGGCCCAACAGCGGCGACAAGGTGCCCGAGTCGAGTTGCAGGCGAGCGCCGAGTTCACCGACGGTGAGCCCGTCCTCCTCCCAGAGGGCCAGCATCACCAGGTACTGCGGGTACGTCAGCCCCACCTCGTCCAACGCCTGGCGGTACGCGCCGACGGTCGCCCGCGAGGCGGTGTACATCGCGAAGCAGAGTTGCTGGTCGAGTCGCAGATCCGGAAGCACGCAATAAGTATTGCGCACAATCTAGTTGTGCGCAATACTTTCCCTATGGAAACGCGCACCTCGCCCACACCGGCATCGACCAAGTCCCGGCCCGGCCGCCTCAGGACCGCCGGTCGCCTGCTGCTGGGTGGATTCCTGACCGTGGCGGGGATAGGCCATCTCACGTCCATGCGGCAGGAGTTCCAGGCTCAGGTGCCGCCGTGGCTACCCCTCGACCCGGACTTCGTCGTTGTGGCCTCGGGCATTGTCGAGGTCGGTCTGGGCGCGGCACTCATCCTCGCGCCGCGGGCAGTGCGTCCCGCCGTTGGGTGGGCCGCAGCGGCGTTCTTCGTGGCGATCTTCCCCGGCAACATCTCACAGTACCTGACCCGCACGGACGCCTTCGGACTCGACAGCGACGCCGCCCGGCTGATGCGTCTGTTCTTCCAGCCGGCCCTGGTGGTCTGGGCGCTGTGGGCAACCGGTGCCTGGAAAGCGTGGCGGACGCGCTCCCGCCAGACCACGTGATGAACCGGGCCGTCACGCGCACTGGACCGTCCAGTCGTCCAAAGCTGAATCCCAATGCACACAGCAAGATCCGGAGGGCTCAAATGCAGGCACAAACAGCCAGAACACCCGTGAAGGCGCTGGTTGTTCTCACCTACGTGGCGATGATCGCGGTGAACGCCCTGGCCAACGCACTGCCCATCAACGGCCGCACGACCGGCGGCGTCTCCGACGCCTACGGCAACCTGTTCGCACCGGCCGGGCTGACGTTCGCCATCTGGGGAGTCATCTACCTCTTGCTCGGGGCACATGTGCTCTATCAACTCGGGCTGTTCCGCGCGGACGCCGGTGCGCGCCTGCCGAGCGGCAAGAGCACAGGCGTGGGCGCACCGTCGCAGCGCGCTGCGTTGCTGGGACGGGTGGGCGTGCTCTTCTCGCTGTCCTCGCTGGCCAACATCGCGTGGATCCTGTCCTGGCACTACGACCTCATCGGCCTGTCCACGGTGCTGCTGGCCTCGATGCTCGTACTTCTCATTCTGATCACCCGGACGATCCAGAGAGCGGACCTCTCCGCCCGTGACCTCGTGCTCGTGCGGTTGCCGTTCAGTGTGTACTTCGGGTGGATCACGGTCGCCACGATCGCGAACATCACGGTGTGGCTGGTCAGCATCGGCTGGGACGGCTTCGGCATCGCCGAGTCCACCTGGGCGGTGGTGATCATCGCAGTGGGTGCGCTGATCGGCACTACCGTCATCCTGCGTGATCGCGACGTCGGCTACGGCCTCGTCCTCGTCTGGGCCTACTTCGGAATCTGGATCAAGCACACCTCGTCGTCCGGCTTCGACTGTGCCTACCCGGCCGTGAGCGCAACCGCTCTGATCGGCATCCCCGCCTTCGTGGTCGCGGGAGCGGTGGCCGTCCTGCGCCGGCGACGCATCGTTCAGTAGCCGGCGGCGTCCAGGGCGCGACCGGCGAGAGTGCGCCCGAGTCCGATGAGTTCGACGGCCCGGTGGAAATCCCAGGTCCGGGCGGAGTCGAGCGGCACCTCAACGAGAACGTCCGGGGGGTTGGTCGCCATGCGCACACGGGTGATCAGCGAACTGGTGGCGTCCAGCGAAAGTGCGACCACGTCCGCGGTTCGCAGTTCGTGCGGCAGTTGCTGGAACGCAAGGTCGTCGGCTGCCACAGCAGGCTCATCCTCCTCGGACGCCGCGATGGCGGCCCGGTCGGTGCGCCCGGTCAGGGCCGAGACGCGTCGCACCAGAAACCGGACAGCCTCGTTGTCGAGCAGCCCCTCGGCCGCTTCGCGGAAGCGATCGCCCCAGTCGGACTCGACCTCTTCGGACGTCTGCAGCAACGGCGGCGTGGTGTGCGCCGAGAGGCCGGACAGGTCTACGGCGAGGGTGAAGTCGGACGGCGTCGCGAGCAGCGGCTCCATGGGGACGGGGTTGAGCAGGCCGCCGTCGGCGAGCAACCGCCCGTTGATCATGACCGGGGTGATAGCGCTCGGGATGGCGATCGAAGCCCGCATCGCCCGGGACAGCGGCCCGCGCTGGAACCAGACCTCCCGCCGCGCAGTGAGGTCGGTGGCAACAGCTGTGAACGGGATTGGCAGGTCCTCGATCCGTGCCTGCTCCAGCAACTGATCCACGTGCCCCATCACACGTTCGGCGCGGATGAATCCCGGTGCGCGCAGCGCCGGATCAAGCAGTCGGACAACGTCCAACTGGGTCAGCTTGACCACCCAGTCGGTGTACTCGTCGAGGCGTCCGGCCGCCTCAAGGCCGCCGACAACAGCGCCCATGGACGTGCCGGCGATGGCCACCACCCGGTGTCCGCGTGCCTTGAGTTCATCGATGACCCCGATGTGCGCGTAGCCCCGGGCGCCACCCGAGCCGAGAGAGAGCCCGACGTCCATGCCGCCATCCTAACCAGCGCGGCCGGCGGCCACCCCACGCGGCGGTTGCCTACTTGGCGAGCCCCACGGGGCAGTGTGCGTGGGCCATCACCCCACGAACCGCGCCTCCCAACGCGCCGTCCGTCGGCCGCACGCCCATGATCAGGAGGTCAACCACTTTGCTGACCCCGACGAGTTCGTTCACCGGTGTGCCGAGCAGAAACTCGACCTCCACCGTGACGTCCTTGTTCTCCTTACGGAAGGGAGCGAGCTGCTCATCCAGCTTCGCGGTTGCGGCGGCCATGGCGCTCGGGCCAGTCGCCCCCGCAGCGAACGCCTCGGGAACGACGTGGACGACCCGCAATCGGGCCTTGCGCAGTGACGCTTCCCTGAATCCCCAAGCGAGAGCGGGGACGTTGGAGGGGCCGGAGTTCACCGCGACAGCGACCACCCGCAAGTGTCCGGTCTCCTGCGGAGTGACCGCGCCCGAAATGACGATCACCGGACACCTGGCCAAGGCGGCCACCGACACACTGGTGGAGCCGACGAACATGCGCTCGAGCCCCCTGACCGATCGGCGGCCCACGACCATCATCGCCGCTTTCTCGCTCTGCTCTGCAAGCACCTGCCCGGGGGGTCCAACCAGGACCTCGGAGGTCACCCGTTCGGACGGGAAGCCCTCCTCCGCGAGCAGACCCAGAGCCTCGGTGACCTTGGCCTGGCCAAGTTGCCGCAGATCCTCCTGGGTGTAGAGCAGATCCCACAGCCCGCTGACCATCGCCTTGTCGTCCACGACATGGACGACCCAGACGTCGTGGCCGCTGGCCCGCGCCTCCCGCATGGCGTACATCACTGCCCTGAGGCCGTCCTCGGAGCCGTCGACCCCGACCAGCACGCGGGGACGAGCGGTGGGGTGCTCGGGCTGGTTGTCGTTCATGGTCCGACTCTGGCCAGTCGCCGACCTCTGCGTCAACCCGAACGGCACTAGGCGGCCCGGACGGCCCTGGGCTGCCCGGCGCAACCGATGTGCCGTTGTGGCGGCCTCAAGAAGCCCCCTGTGCTGCGCCGAGCGGCCGCAGAAACGGCCCCACAGATCACCGAATCCGGATTTCGCTTCTGGCCAGCACCCTGTAAAGGTCTCGTAAACATGTCGATAAAAGCCCGTAATGATCCATGCGCGGCGCGAATTCGTACTGCCGAGGCTGATTAACTCAGCGACAAGGATCATCGGCTCAACTGGGGGAGTGGGACCAATGTCCATTCGGGGAATATTTGCCCTGCGCGCAAGCACAGGCAGCACTGGCCGAGCGGCCAGACGCGGCGTCCGTGGGCTCCGCTTCGCCCCAACTCCGACCCCCGCGCGCCCTCCCGTTTGGCTGGTTGCCACGGTTGTTGCGCTGGTGCTGGCCTTCGCGGTCGTCCTCCGGCCCGTGGCCTCGTTCGCGGACGACTCCGGGACGTCTCCCGACCCGTCCGGTGCGCCGGCTACGAGTATTGCTCCGCCGGCTTCTGAGACCGCGCAGACGCCCGCCCAAGAGACTGAGACTCCCACTCCGAGCGAGCCTCACGCCGCTCCCCGGAGTCAGGCGGCCTCAGAGGTGGGGGCCTCTGAGGCGCCTGCCAACCGGGCCCCCGCCTCCGAATCCCCCGCCTCAGAGGAACCCGGCACCCAGGCCCCAACCTCCGCAGAGCCCAGTAGCCAGCCACCCGCCTCAGAGGCCCCCCACCTCTGAGGAGCCCACCTCCTCCGAGACCGAGTCGTCACCCACCGAGGCGCAGGATTCAACCCCGACGGACACCTCACCATCGTCGCCGTCACCTTCGGCGGCCGAGCGGGCACCGGCCGACGCATCCGCGCCGCAGATCGTCACAGATCAAGAGGACTACGCCCCGGGCGAGCGGGTCACTCTCACCGGCACCGGCTGGGCCCCAGATGAGCGCGTGCAGATTGATGTCGTCTCGACCAGCGGCCCCGCCTGGAGCCACACCGGGACGGCGCGCGCGAACGCCAGCGGGGAGTTCACCTACCGATTCAGGCTGTCCAGGGACCTGATCCCCACCTACCAGGTCACCGCCACCGGCCCCGTGTCCGGCACCGCAACCGCGACCTTCACCGATGCGGCCGGGTCGTACCAGATCAAGTGGTACGCGGCTGACCCGGCTGTAAACAGCGCCCCGTTCTTGCCGACCTACAACAAAGTGGCGCCGTCGGGGTTGCAGCCGTATCCAAGCGGCCGCGCGAACGATCCCCTGCGGAATGCAGTTGCCTTCGGTCCCACGGGCAGCACCCTGGACGCTCTGACGTCGCTGGAACCTGAGTACATGGCCCTCGGACAGGTAGTCCCGTTCGAGGTGGTTATCACTGTTACGGGCTCCACCGCACCCGAGGGAGGCACGATCACCTTCCAATCGGAGTGGGCGGCGAGGACGTCCAGCAACGGCAACTTCGGCTTCGACCCGACGTACGGTTTGATCGCCGCGTTCGTTGACTACGGCGATGCTGGCTCAATCGATCCCGGAGCAAACGCGACGGTCAGCTCCTTCTCTTGGGTGCGAGCTGATCAGGGGACCAAAGACGATCGCACCTTGGGCACAGTGACGCTGACGGGGCTCAACGACGGCGATCAGGTGATCGTCGAACTATGGGTCGTACTCATGAACACGATTCCGAGGAACGCGAGCGGTGATGTGACGGTGACCGGCAACGTGGCCACCGCGATGGTGTCGGCCAGCACCGGATCGAATATCAATGGTTCCACCATCAACGTGGGAGTCCAGTCGCTAACGCTGTCGCAGATCGGGAAGTTCGACACTGTCGAGACGGATCTGTCTGTGACGAAGAGCGACAGTCCCGACCCGGTGCTGCGCGGCGGACAACTCACCTACACACTGGTGGCGACCAATCGCTCGACCGTGTATGTCGCCAACCAGGTCGTCGTGACCGACACGCTGGACCCGAACACGGCGTTCGTGTCCGGCACTTGGACCGGAGGCACCTGCACGGCTGTGGGCAGCGTGGTCACGTGCGCTCTTGGCTCGCTGGTGCCGCTGCAGTCGGTGCCCATCACCATCGTCACGACGGTCTCGCCCTCCGCGCCGTACACCAATGACACCTCGCCCAACCCGGAGACCGGCACCTGCACGGCGGCCGGGCCGGGCATAGACCTGTGCAACAAGGTTGCCGTGACCTTGCTCGGTACCGACCCGAACATACTCAACAACAGCGATTCCGAGCCGACCAACGTCATCGCCGGATCGGTCACCCTGACCAAGGTCAACGACTTCGGCACGGCTCTGCCGGGCGCCACCTTCCAGCTGTTCCGTGGCACCCCGCCTGGCGGCACCGCCCAGGGCGCTCCTCTCGTCACGAACGCGGCCGGACAGATCTCCGTTCCCGGTCTCACAGCAGGCAGTTACTACTTCGTCGAGACAGGGGTGCCGGCGGGGTACACGCTCGACGCGACGCCCCTTACCTTCTCGGTGAGCAGTTCCAACGCGGTCGTGACTGTCAGGCGTTCCAACTTCGTGACCCCGACGATCCAGAAGTGGGTCACTACGTCCGGCACCACGCAGGACTCGTTCGCCTTCTACAGCGACGTTCCCTGGATTCTGCGACCCAAGGTGCCCGGCAACATCGCGGCGTACACCTCGTTCGTGATCCGTGACGTCCTGGACACCAAACTCGCCTACACCGGCAACCTCGTCGTCAGGGTCGGGGCAACCCCGCTCGTCCTGGGCACCCACTACACCGTCACGTCCACCCCCGGTGCCGCCGGCGGCACGCTCGCCATCACACTGCTCCCCACCAGCCTGGCAAACATGCCCGTCGCCGACCTGGTCAACAACACCGTTGTCACCTTCACGACCCAGATCAACGACCAGGCCATCATGGGCCGGGCGATCTGCAACGTCGCCCAGATCAACTACGACGACGGCGTCCTTCCCGCCGGCACGGACACTGCCCAATCCGGCCAAGCATGCGTCTTCACCGGCGGCAAGGTGTTCAAGAAGGTCGCCGAAACCGCGAACGGCACCGGTCTGGCGGGCGCCCAATTCAAGGTCGCCACCGACCCGGCAGGAACCGTGTTCGTCAAGGACGCCACCGGCCTCGCCGATATCGTCCTCACCTCGGACGCCGACGGCCTCTTCTCCATCCGGGGCCTCGACTACGACCTCGCCACAGGCACGACCTACTATCTGGTGGAGACCCTCGCCCCTGTGAACGGTGAAGGCATCCGCTACAACCTGCTGCAGACGCCCGTTCCGTTCACCGTGAACGGCACCAGTTACTACACCGACCCCACGACCATCACGACCTCCGAAACCGCACCTACCGCGGATCCTCTTCCGGTCATCAACAAACTCGGCGCCCAGATGCCGCAGACCGGTGGTCTGGGAACCGTCCTCTTCTCGTTGCTCGGCATCGCCCTGATGGGGGGTGCGCTGGCTGCCCGCAAGAAGTGAGCCCCATCCGGCGCCGTGGCGCGTGGCCCCGACGCAGGTCATCACCCCCAGTCATCACACCCGCATCAACAAACAGGAGCAAAGTATGAAACTCCGGAAGCTCATTCCGGCGGCGATGCTGATGCTGGCGTCATTCGGTCTGCTGGCCTCAACGACCGCAGCCGCTGACAGCACCACCGCACCCACAACAACGAACGTGACTATCCACAAGCTGCAGGTCGACATCAGCGCCCAGCCGACTGCGATCCCCAATGACGGCCGTCTGTACACGCTCGAAGAACTGGCCGCCAAGCTCGGCGTGCCCGTAGAGCCGCTGGCAGGCGTCACCTTCAAGCACTGGACGCTCACGACAGGCACCGCCACTCTCGCCGAACTCGACGCGATGAGCGACGCCGCCCTCGACGCGGCCTACCCGACTTTCGGAACGCTGGCGCCCACGGCTGCCGACGGCACGGCCACCGTCGCCCTCGGTCAGGCCCGCCACTACTTCCGCGAGATCGTCAAGCCCCCGAACGTGCACTCCACGATCGCATCGCCGTTCATTCTCGGGCTGCCGCAGATGAACGTCGAAGGCACCGGGTACCTCACTGACATTCATCTGTACCCGAAGAACGTGACCGTGTACGGCAAGGTCGAACTGACGAAGAAGGATGACTTCGGCGCACCGCTGGCTGGGGCGACCTTCCAGTTGTACAAGGGCGTAGCGCCCGATGGCGTCGTCCAGGGCGTTCCGCTCGCCACGGACGGCACCGGCAAGCTCTCTGTTGCTGGCCTGCCGTTCGGTGATTACTACTTCGTCGAGACCGTGGCGCCGACCGGTTACATGCTGAACCCGACACCGCTGCCGTTCTCTATCACCGTCAGCGAGAAGACCGCGGTTGTGAGCGTCGAGAGGTCGAACTACGTGACGCCGACGATCGATAAGTGGGTCACCGCGATCGGCACCACGCAGGACTCGTTCGCGTTCAACACCGATGCCACCTGGATCCTCAAGCCCAAGGTGCCCGGCAACATCGAGGCGTACACATCCTTCGTAATCCGGGACGAACTCAACGCCAAGCTCACCTACACCGGCAACCTGGTCGTCAAGATCGGTGACACCACCCTCACCGCCGGCACCCACTACACAGCCACCGTACCTACCGGCACCACCGGCGGGGTCATCGAGATCACCCTCACCCCTGCCGCACTGGCCAACTTCACCGCCGGCGACCTGATCAACAACACGGTCGTCACCTTCACCACCCAGATCAACAATCAGGCCATCATGGGTCAGGCGATCTGCAACGTCGCCCGGATCAACTACAACGACGGCATCCTGCCCCCGCCGGAGGCTCTCGCTGCTCGCGCTAGCGGCCCCGGCATGGCCGAATCCGACCAGGCCTGCGTCTTCACCGGCGGCAAGGTGTTCAAGAAGGTCGCCGAAGCCGAGAACGGCACCGGTCTGGCAGGCGCCCAGTTCAAGGTCGCCACCAACGCGGCAGGAACCGTGTTCGTCAAGGACGCCCTCGGTAACGACATCGTCCTCACCTCCGGCACCGACGGCACATTCTCCATCACGGGGCTCGACTACGACCTCAGCCTGAGCGAGGGAACGACCTACTACCTGGTCGAGATCCTCGCCCCGCAGGCTGCTGACGGCACGCGCTACAACCTGCTGCAGGCTCCCGTCGCGTTCGCGGTGACCGGCTCCAGCTACTACGCCGACCCCACCGCCATCACCAGCGCCGAGACCGCACCAACCGCGCTTCCCCTCCAGATCATCAACAAGATCGGCTTCCAGATTCCGCAAACCGGTGGTCTGGGAACCGCGCTGTTCACGATCGCGGGCATCGCGCTGATGGGCGGCTCCGGCTGGCTTCTGCGCCGCAAGAAGGGGACGTCCACTAAGTAAACTCGGAGCGTCACCGAACAACCGGGGGCGGGTGGACGCCTGAAGCGTCCACCCGCCTCGCGGCTTATCAAAGGAGCAGGATGTCGCAGCAGAGCGGCGAGCACGACGGGCCGGAGCCCGAGGCGCCTGCGCGCCGCGGCGTCTTCAAGTCCGCCAAGCGCCGGACTGTCGCGATGACGGTGGTCTTCATGCTCGGGCTGTCCGTGTTCCTGTTCCCCATGGTCGCCGACGCGATCAACGCTCAGTCGCAGTCGTACTCGGTCTCCAGCTACGACGACAAGATGGCCAAACTCCCGGCGTCCGAACGCGACGCGATCCGCCGGACGGCGGACGCCCGCAACGAGGAACTGGCGGGCGCCACCCCGCGGATGTCCGATCCGTTCCCGAGCGGTACCGCCAGCACGCCGAGCAGCCACGTCGACATGCAGAAGTTGGACGAGGCGATCGGCCACCTCGAAATCCCACAGATCGACCTGGACCTCCCGATCTTCGAGGGCGACCATGAGGCCGTCCTGCAGCGTGGCGTCGGGCACATCCCCAACAGTTCGTATCCGGTCGGCGGCACGACGACGCACTCCGTGCTCACGGGGCACCGCGGCCAACCGACCGCGACCCTGTTCCGAAACCTGGACGCGCTCGCGCTCGGCGACGTCTTCTTCGTCCACACCCTCGGCCAGGTGATGGCGTACCGGGTCGTGATCGTCGAGACCGTGCTGCCCACGCAGTTCGAGAAGCTCCGCATCGTGAAGGGGCGCGACCTCGTGACCCTCGTCACCTGCACGCCCTACATGATCAACAGCCATCGCCTGCTCGTCACCGGTGAACGCATCCCGTACACCGAGGACCTCCGCCCCGCCGCGCCGGTCGTGCCGACGCCGGTGCGCGGCTGGCTGAGCCAGTGGGGCCCACTGCTGATCGGCCTCGTCTCCGCCGCCGTACTCACCGTCGGCTTCGGCTGGTTCCGCCGCCGCCGTGCCCTGAGCCGAGGTGGGCTCTCGTGAGGCGCCACCTGGGATACCTGCTGCTGCTTGCGGGCCTGGCGTTCCTGCTGGCCCCGCACGTCGGCATGCTGGCCGACGACTGGCGCAACTGGCAGCGAATCGCCGACTACCAGACCAAGATCGACTCCCTCAACCCTGAGCAAAGGCGGGCGGCGCTGTCCCAGGCCAAAGCGCAGGCCAACCCCCAGACCAGAGCCCCCTCCCCCGCCGCGGGCGGATTCTTCGACCCGTTCTCGGGCGCGGTGCGCGAGGATGCGGCACCCGGCGAGAACGGCGTCTTCGGCATCATCGACATCCCGAAGATCGGCGAGCGGCTGCCCATCTATCTGGGCGCCACCCGCACGAACCTCGCGCTCGGAGTCGCCCAGATCGCGGGAACCTCGCTTCCCGTCGGCGGCGAGGGGACACACTCGGTCATCGCGGGGCACCGCGGCTTCTACGGGACGCCGGTGTTTCGGTACCTAGACGAACTCGCCCCGGGCGACATGTTCACGATCCACCTGTTCGGCCAGGTGCTGCAGTACCAGGTGACAGGCACGGAGGTCATCCTCCCGACGGAGACCGAGACGCTGCGCATTCGGACCGGTAAGGACATGGTCACACTCCTGACCTGCACCCCCTACTACGCGGCGGATCACCGCCTCCTGGTCCACGCCGAGCGGGTGCCCGTCGGAACCGGCTCGATGGGGAGCGGCCGCGGTACCCAGCCCGCACCCGACGCCACTTCCACTCCCGGTGCGACATCGACCCCCGGTGCGACGGCGACTCCCGGCGCGACGACGGGATCGACTTCCACCCCAGGTGTTGCCCAGCCCACCCCCGGCGCCAGCGCGCAACCGACTCCGGCGGGGGCGTCGGCGGTGCCGCTGTCCGGGGTGCTCTCGAGCCATCGACTGGGGTCTTATGCATTCGTGGCCTGCGGTGTGGCAGTGGCGCTGTTCGCAGTGCTGAGTTGGGCAGGGTTGCTCCCTAGGCGCCGCAAGCCTGCACCCGTCGTCGTCGAGTAGGCGTACGCTCGGCGCCCGCCGATCCATCATCAATTTCGACCAAGACCGAGAGGGCAGCATGGATGCAACAACGGTGTTCGTCATCCTGATCGTGGTGGCGGTGGTTGCCATCGGCGTCGTCGTGGGCGTGATCGGTATGCGCCGCGACAAGGGTCGGAGCAGTGCCATCGCGGCTTGGGCGCAGAGCCGGGGCTGGACGTACCAACAAGAAGATCACGAGCTTGCGCGGCAACTGCTCCCCGTCTTCCCGAAAGGCGAGCAGCGGCGCGCTCTGAACGTCGTGCGGGCGCGCACGGCCAGCGGGGAGGTCGTGGTCGCGGACTTCAGGTATGTCACAGTCAAGTTCGAAGAAGACGTCAACCAAGAGAAGACCCACCGGGTCTCGGTCGTTCTTCGGGACCTTGGGATCGACCTCCCTCAAGTGACAGTGGCGCCGCAGGGCGCGGTCGGACGGCTGGTGGGCCGGGTGACCGGCCGAGACATTCAGATCGGGGATTCAGCCTTCGACAAGGCCTTCAACGTTACCGCCGCCGACCATGCGGTCGCCCGGGCGATATTGACCCCTGCCGTGCGGGGCCTGGCGCTCCAGCATGGCCAGCGGTCGTGGTCAGTGCAAGGCCGGCGCGTGATGACCTGGAGCGAAGGCGAGCAGAACCCCCAGCAGGCCGACGAGGCGATCGCCTTCCTCGATCAACTCAGCACCGCGCTGGTCTCAGCGCTGCACTGAACTCAGCGGCCCCGCGTGACTATTAGGCCCCGCAACGGCTGCTGAGGCCTCCGAAACGCCTCTAATGAGCGTTACGGGGACGAAACGTCACGCAGCAGCCACGAAACCGCCTGGCGTCCGTCGTAACCGGCGGGGTACTCGCGCAACAGGCGCTCGGCGCCCTCGAAGTCCTGGCCCAACGTGATGGCCGCTTCTTCGACGTAGCCGTCCTTGCGGATCTGGGGCATGCCGATGTTGGCGAACAACGCGTTGCACAGGCACTTGCGGCCGACCGTGCTCTCGACGTCGCCGCCCTTCTTGAGATACATGTGCACGGGCTCCGAGGCGCACCGGTAGACGACCGCTCCATCGGCACGCTCCGCCGGTTCGCGCAGGTAACCAAGGTCGCAGATGCGGGTTCTGGCGGCGTAATCGGAAGGTTCGGAGATTGTTCCCTCGAGTTCGGCGACCTTGAACGGGAAGCCGGTCGGGGAAGCGAGAGGGTCGTTCTTCACGACGAGCGTGCCTGCCCGCAGCCTGTCGGTGAGGCGCTTCCGCAGTTCAGCGGTGATGCCCGATTCGGAGGACAAGGCGAAGAGCGTGCCGCACTGGACGCCTTGGGCCCCGGCTGTACGGGCTTCCGCGACCTTCTCGGGCGTGCTCCAGGCACCCGCGAGCCAGAAGGGCAGACCGAGGGCGACCATCTTCTCGACATCGGCGTGGTCCTTCGGCGAGTAGATGGGTTCGCCCTTGTCGTCAAGCGTCATCTTTCCTCGCGGCGGGGCGCTGTGCCCCCCGGCTAGAGGCCCCTCGACGACGAACCCGTCCGGCCTGATCTCGGGGTCCCGGGCCAGGTAACTGCCCAGGACGTGCAGTGAGATGATCGCGAGGAACAGCGGCCGTCGCAGCGGCGGCAGGTGCTCGCCGAGGTACGTGCGGGGGTCGAGAGCCGCGGTGTGCACCCTCGTCTGGCCCGCCACCTCGATGACCAGGTGCCCGGGACGTCCATGCGCGAAGTCGGTGAGGACGCGCGGGATCTCCTTGGGGATGCCGGCTCCCATCAGCACGTAGTCGACGCCCGCCAGCATCGCCCCGAGTACCGCCGAGAGCGTGGCGGTCTGGATCTTCTCCAGGAAGTTGATGCCGACGACCCCGTCGTGGCCTTCCTTCGCCAGCCACACCTCGACGAAGTTGCCCACGAGAGCCAACTCGATCGCCGGACGCTTGGGAGCGATGGTGAGTGTGGGGTGTGGCCTGTAGGGCTGGCCCTCGGCGCGACCCCCCTCGAGAAAGTAGATGTCCAGGACCCGCTGGGCCATCTCCGGCGAGGGGAAATGCGCGAGTGCGCGCCGGACGTGGCCTCCGGGGTCGCCGTCCTGCAGGGTGCGAGCGACGACGCCGTCCAGGGCAGTGCCGGAGACGACACCGAGTTGCCCCTCGCGCGAGACGGCCCGGGCGAGGCTCCAAGAGGACACCGCGACGCCCATGCCCCCCTGAATGATGATCGGGTTCTGACGAGACATGCGGAATCCTTAAGTCGGGCTTACCGTGCCGTAACCTACGGTACCGTAAGTACCGGCCCAGGCGAAATGTGCTCTTCTCGACGTGAGCCCGGACGGCCGGACCGGCGGTAGCTGCAACAGCCACCGCCGGTCCGGGTCAGTTGGGTCAAACCACCCAGATCATGGTGTGCGGACAGTGGTCCATTCAGCCGAGTAGGCCGTCTGCCCGATAGCGGTCACACCCAGCCGGAACCTGTACGACCCGGCCGTGGTGACCCCATAACTCAGCGGAACCGTGAACGAGCCCGTCGCGCTCACCGGGGAAGACGCAACCCGCGCCCACCCAGTGCCGAACCGAACCTCGACGAACCCGGTGCCACCGGCAGTCGTCGGAGTCACCCGACCCGTTGCACTCCCGGCCGTGCCGACCCGCAACGATCCAGGAGCAGACATCAACTGCACCGACACGACCGGCGCCGTGCGGACAGTCGTCCATTGCGCCGAGTACGCCGTCTGCCCAAGGGCGGTCACACCCAGCCGGAACCTGTACGAACCAGCCGTGTTGACGTTGTAGTTGAGCGGAACCGTGAACGAGCCCGTGGCAGTTACCGGGGTAGACGCAACCCGCGACCACGTACTGCCGATCAACACGTCGACAAACCCGGTGCCACCGGCAGTCGTCGGAGTCACCCGACCCGTTGCACTCCCGGCCGTGCCGACCTGCACCGACCCAGGAGCAGACATCAACTGCACCGACACGACCGGCGCCGTGCGGACAGTCGTCCATTGCGCCGAGAAGGCCGTCTGCCCGATGGCGGTCACACCCAGCCGGAAGATGTAAGACCCGGCCGTGTTGACGTTGTAGTTGAGCGGAACGGTGAACGAGCCAGTGGCACTCACCGGTGCAGACGCCACCCGCGACCACGAACCGCCTACGAAGACGTCGACAAATCCGGTGCCCCCAGCAGTCGTCGGAGTCACCCGGCCCGTCGCACTCCCGGCCGTCCCGACCTGCACCGACCCAGGAGCAGACAACAACTGGACAGCGAGTCTCGGAATGGTCAGTGAGTCCGTCGCAGGTGCACTGGTGCCGCCGCGGCCGTCGGAGGCGGTCACACTCACCGCCACCACGTCACCGCCTGCCACCGTGCGGGTCAGCGTGGCCGAGTTCGTACCGGCCGGCGTCCCGTTGACAGTCCACGAGTACTGGTACGTCAGCGGGTCATTGTTGGCATCGGTGAACCCGCTGGGGGTGGCGGTGAAGGTCACATTACCGGCCGGCGCCGGATCGGGGGTGATCGTCACCGTGCCTGCCACCGGTGCAATGTTCGCCGGCGTGAAGTTCGCCGGGTCGGACAGAGACCGGACTGTCAGGCTCGGGTACGCGCCACCGTAACCGACCGTGTTGAGCGCGAGAACCCGGTAGATGCTTGCCGTGCGCGCGTCCCAGGTGGGATCGGTGAACGTGCGAGATCCGTGGGTGTTGGGCTGGTTCAGCGCTGAGGTGACGGTCCCCACGTCGGTCCAGGTGGTGCCGTTGGTCGAGCGCTGAAGCAGGAAGGACGTCTCTGTGATCGAGTTGTCGTTCCAGGTCACCCTGACCCTCGAGTTCGCACCTGTGCCTATGACGGTGAACGCCAGTCCGTCCGCCTTGATGGGAGGAAGCGCCAACGTCACCGGTCGCATCATGTCCATCTCCTCATGACTGAGGATGTGGCAGTGGATCACGTACTCCCAGCCGAAGTTGACCAACTGGTTGACGATGGGATCCGTCGGGTTGCCCTGTGGGTCGATGTTGTTGAACATGTCCGTGGAGCCGGTGGGCATCATCGGGTTCAGGTTCCGGACGGAGTTGGGCACCTCGAACGGCACCTTCGGAATGATCGGCCGGAGAGCGACGATCGTGTCCTCCAGCGGACTCATGCGAACGGTGTCCTTCCATCCCAGTTCGGAGGGCTCGGTGGGGATGATGATGTTGTCCCACGTGACCCGGTTCAGGACCTGAACGTCGTAGAGGTGGAAGTGGATCGGGTGCGTGTCGACGCCGTTGTGCGTGAAGCGCCAGATCTCCGTTCCGTCCGCGGCGGTACTGATCGGCGTGACCTTCACATCCCCGCTGGGTAGACCACCCGCGTCCAGCTTGACCTCCGCTCGCGGCAGGTTAGTGCCGTCGATGAGTTCGGTCGAGGGATTGACGTACGGATAGAGGGTGACGTTCTGCAACCCCGGAGTGGGTGGCTGCGCCTCGATGCCCATCGTGGCTTGCATGCGTCCGAACTCGTCGAAGGTGGTCGAGTTCATCTCGTCGTGCAGGGCCTTCGGCCCTAGTGGCATCGTCATCTTGGCGGCCGGAGCCCTCAAGGTGTTGAAGCCGAACGTCGACGTGTCACTGACCCGCACGAAGCCGTCGCACCTGGTCACGGTGCTGCCGGGGGCGTTGCAGTTGCTGGAAGCGGCGAAGGTCGTGCCGTACGCCGAGTTGTAGGCTGCCTGGCCCACGATCACGGGGTGCTGGCCGGACTCGAAGACGCCAGTTCCTGCCGCGTTGTGCCTGAAGGCACTTAGCAGCCCCGCCAGGTTGAAGGCCGGAGCCGGCGTGGACGCGTTGATCGTCACCTGCATGACGGTTCGGGTGTTCGGCCCGTAGCCCGGCAGGACGCTCGGTGCGCCGTTGGGGCTGAGGTCGGGGCCACCGGTGTAGTAGTCGTAAGACGGGACGCGTGCCGGGAACGCGGCCGGCGCGTCGTTGTAGAGGATCAAGGTCTTGCCCGCGAACTTCGAGAAGTCGACGATCGCGTCTGCCCGTTCGGCAGGCGCCAGCAGCATCGAATGCTTGTCGACGTTCCCGACGTCGAAGCGGGTCGGATCGGTGATCCAGGTGGTGGGCTGCTGGCCGTCGATCACGGTGGGAGCAGGCAGGAACCCACCCTCGGACGCGATCTGGATCCAGTCGGGCCCTGCGGCGCTGTTGTTGGAGTCGACCGGAGTGGGCGACACGTTCGGGTCGGTCTGGGCCGCCTGGAGTTCGGCCGGCTTCAGTGCCACCTCGGTCTTGCCGTTGCCCTGGGTGGGATCGGCCGAGTACCACTGCAGGTTGAAGAACCGGTCATTGGCTGCGTTGAGAATCCGCAGGCGGTAGGCCTTCGGGTCCAGGGTGATCTTGGGGTAAGCCACCCCGTTGACGATGGGCGTGTCGTTGAACTGCTCCATGCCCGCCGAGATGTTCGGGGTGCCGGGGATCTGCTCCGGCTCGCAGAACGGATCCGTCTGGTACTGCCAGGTTGACGGGACATCGAGGTTGCACGATGCGTCGTAGTAGGGGTTGGGGATCGGCCCGTACTTGGTGTCCGCGGCCGGCGGCCAGAACCATGGCCCGTACATCCAGCGTCCGTAAGCGCTCATACCGGACGGGTCGCCGGGGTTCTGGGCAGGCATGTACACGTGGTGATACCAGAAACTGCCCTTGGTGCCCCACCGGGCGGCGTCCCAGGTCGGGTCCTGCAGGGCGAGTTGCGCTGCGTCCGGCACGAAGGTCTTGTCCTGGACCACGAGCGGAATCGTGTCCGACGCGGGCGGGATCACCCCGCTGGCGACCAGACGCTTCTCGGTGTCGTCTGTGATCGTGTAACCGGCCGCCTCACCCGCGTACACGTTGAGCCGCGTGATGCCCCACGAGTGGTCGTGGTAGAACATCAGCCGCGCGCTCTGCTGATTGGTGTAGAAGAACGTCGAGCAGCCGTCATCGGCCGCCTTGCAGGTGACGCTCGTGGGGTCGGCGGGGTTGTCGAGCATGTCCGGCACGTTCTGCAGGCTGACTCCCTGAGGCCACGAAGTGGACTCGTTGGCCGGGGTGATCCACTGGTGCGGCGTGCCGTCGCTGATCCACGGTGTGATGCCGCCGTGCAGGTGCAGGGTGGCGCGATTGTCCGGGAAGCAGGCGTCCGGCTTGGGATTCTGGGTGCAGACCGGGTTGCGGATCTCGTCCAGGACCGTCTTCTCGTCGACGGGGTCGGCCATCGTCATGGGGACCATGCCCGAGCCCATCATCGAACTGTCGGTCGGCAGGAATAGGTCGCCGTTGACGCCGGTGGGAAGCAGGTTGCGGAAGACGATCCGCACCGGCTTGTCCTTGGTGGCGCCGATGAACGGCCCGAGGTACTGCGGCGCGGTGACGCCGAAGTACCCGCCCGCGACCCGAACCTTGGTCCCGTCCAGCAACTCGTTGGTGAGCGGGAAGTGCTGGCTGATGCTCGCGTTGGCGGGGGTCTCGAGTTGGACGTAGCCGCGCACGAGGGTGCCCTCGGGCAGGTCGGCGGAGAACTGCGTCCGGTACTGGACGAGGCCGATCACGTACTCGTCGGCCTTCACTCCGTTGTAGTCCTTCTCCTGCGGGACTGCGTTCGGGATGAACTTGCCGGTGGTCGGGCAGGCCGGCGGTGTGCAAGTGGTGGGCAGGTCGTCGACGAACTTGCGCATGCCCTGGGTCAGGTAGCCCGCTCCCGGTGTGTTGACCGTGATTGCGGTGATCGCACCGGTGTCGACCAAGGCCGTCGCAGAGGCACCCGTCCCGCTGCCGGTGGCGGAATCCGTGATGGTGACGGTGGGTGCCGAGGTGTACCCGGTGCCGAGGTCGACGACGTTGACAGCGGAAACTTTCAGCGTCGTGGTGGCGGCCGCCAGGCTTCCACCCTCCTTGAGTTGGATCGGGTCGAAGTGCGTTCCGTTGAGGATCGAGATGGCGGGTGCCGCGAGGTAGCCGCTGCCGGGACTGTCGATGACGACCGCGGTGATGGTGCCATTGGCGTCCATCCCATCGATCGGGTCGCCGTTGGCGATCATGGGCACGTGGGCCTTGGGCGAGACGCCGTTGGGGTCATCGGGCAGATCGAAGTCGACGGTGGGCATCGTGTAGCCCGACCCGCCGTCAGTGATCCTGATAGCGTCGATCTCTCCGGAGGCCAACGCCGTTGCGCCCGAGCCGCCGCCACCGGTCAGCGCCACGGCCGGCGCGGAATACCCGGCGCCGCCCACGACATTGGTGAAACCGATCACGACCCCGGTGGTACTGACCGTAGCCGTGGCGGTGGCATTGGTGCTCCCCCCTGTGATCGTCACGGTCGTCCCGGACGTGTAGTCGCGACCGGGTGAGGTGACGTTGATGGCCGAGATTCCGCCTGTTGCGGGGTCGACCTGAGCGACGGCCTCGGCTCCGGAACCGGAGCCGGTGACAGCCACGGCCGCCTTCGAGAGCGTGAGGGGGCTGAGTGCCCAGTTCGGATACGGTCCGAAGTAGTGGGGCACTGCCTTCTCATCTGTTGCAGAGGTGGGCGGCGCTGCCGCAGCCCTGAGAGTTGCTTGGCCCAACGGTGCGGCAAGGACCAACATCCCTGCGACCATCAATGCACCGAGGCGGGAACGGATCGGCATAGATTCCTCCCACGATCCAGGGCGGCACCCAGTGGCGCCGCAAGGGGCAACCTAGATGTTCCGGTCAGTCCCCTGTAAGAGAATCCTCAAGTCAGTCCCCCCTGCGCGGGACCGGAGCGGTACAATTCGTCCCTTCCCTGCGCTCTCACTACCCGACTTAGCCGCCTGCGGTGGCCGTCTCGACGCACGCGTGCGATTCTCGGTGATTCGAACCGCGACCGCGGGGACGGGGTGAACCGACGTCCGACCGTCTCCGATCCAGAGTTCATGCAGGTGACCCACGCTCACGGGCGTGCACCCAGGGGTCCTGCGACTACCAAGAACTCCTGCCCCAGATTCCAGAATGCGAAACAAACGATTTACCAGACGCATTACGTGGTCTATGGTTGCGCCATGCATAGCGAAATCGTGGCCTTCGGAAGCGCTCTAGCCGCTGCCCGCGCCATGATGTGTATGCGCTGTGGCCGAATGCCGGCCTGACTATCTCCACCCTCGCCGCGTCTGCGCGGTGAGCAGAGTCTGAGCAAAACCCCTTGAAGTAGCCGCTTTCACGCGCGACCGGCGTAGAGGGTATCTGCATCCTATTCGGCACGAATACCCCGCCGCATATTTCTGCACGCCATTTTGGCGCGCATTCCCATATCCCTTTTCAGGAGGAACTCCATGTCCCCACGCCCCGAGACCCTGGCGGTGCACGCCGGCCAGGAACAGGCAGATTCGGCTACGAATTCCCGCGCCGTCCCGATTTATCAGACGACGTCCTACGTCTTCGACAACTCCGAGCATGCCGCCGACCTCTTCGCGCTGCGGACTCCGGGCAACATCTACACCCGCATCATGAATCCCACCCAGTCGGTGTTCGAGGCGCGCGTGAACGCCTTGGAGGGGGGGCGTGGGAGCGCTGGCAACGGCGTCCGGGGCTGCCGCGATCACCTACGCGGTGCTCAACCTCGCCAGCGCGGGCGACAACATTGTGGCTACGTCGACGCTGTATGGCGGCACCTACGCTCTGTTCGCGCACACCCTGCCGCAGTTCGGCATCGAGACCCGCTTCGTCGACCCGGACCGTCCCCAGGATCTGGCCCAGCACGTCGATAACCGCACCCGACTGGTGTTCGGCGAGACCATCGCGAACCCGCAGATCAATGTGCTCGACCTCGATGCCTGGTCGCAGGCGGCTCACGATCTCGGTCTGCCGCTGATCGTCGACAACACAGTGTCTACCCCCTACCTGGCGCAGGTCTTCGACCACGGCGTCGACGTGTCGGTGCACTCGGCCACCAAGTACATCGGTGGCCACGGAACCGCCATCGGCGGCATCATCGTGGACGGCGGCACCTTCGACTGGACGGCCCATGCGGGCCGCTTTCCCGGCCTGACAGGGCCGGACGCCGCCTACCACGATGTCGTCTGGACGGACGCCGCCGGCCCCGCCGCCTACGTGACCCGGGCCCGCACGGTGCTGCTCCGCAATACCGGAGCGGCCATCACGCCGTTCAACGCCTGGCTGTTCCTGCAAGGCCTGGAGACCCTCCCGCTGCGACTGGAGCGGCACAGCAGCAACGCCCTCGCCGTCGCCCGCCACTTGGAGACCCACCCGGCAGTCGCGTGGGTCAACTACGCGGGCCTCGAATCGAGCCCGTGGCACGAGATCGCCAACCGCGTTCTCACGGGACGCGGCTACGGCGGCGTCCTCTCGTTCGGCCTGAAGGCCGGACGCGAGGACGGTTCCCGCTTCGTCGAGAGCCTCGACCTGTTCTCGCACCTGGCCAACATCGGCGACGCCAAGTCGCTGGTCATCCACCCGGCGTCCACGACCCATTCGCAACTGACGGACGCCGAACTCCTCACCGCCGGCGTCGCCCCCGAACTAGTGCGACTCTCCGTCGGCGTCGAGCACATCGACGACATCACCGCCGACATCGACCAAGCCCTCGCCCATCTCTGACCCGACCCAACCCAACAAAGGAGACCACCATGACCATCACCCTGAACACGACCGCCGCCCTTGACCGGCTCGCGGGAGCAATCCAGGCCAACACGGATGCCCTCGCGTCCGCACCGGCGTCGGCCGCCACGATCCGGCCCTCGGTCCGCACGAGTCTCGTGCAAGGGACGACCACTCGCGTCAGTGCCGGCGCCGGGTCACACACGTTCACCATCGACGAGCCCGCGTCCCTCGGCGGCGACGACGCCGGGGCCAACCCGGTCGAGCATCTGCTGGCGGCGCTCGGATCTTGCCAGGTCATCTCGTACCAGGTGTGGGCCGCGAAACTCGGCATTGCGGTCGACAGCATCGACATCGACGTGACCGGAGACCTCGACGTGCGGGGCTTCTTCGGCCTGGACGAGAGCGTCCGTCCCGGTTTCAACTCGGTGCAGGTCGCGGCGCACATCGCCGGACCCGAGACTCGCGAGCGCTACGAGGAACTGACCAAGGTGGTCGAGCGCTACTGCCCCGTCCTCGACGTGCTCACCGCCGGCGTGCCCGTGACCTCGAAGGTGACCTACGCCGCCTGAGCCGAGGTGGCATTCCGGAAGGGTCGGGCAGCACGGCGATGCCCGGCCCTTCCGCTGTTTCACGTGATGCGCTGCACCTCGAACATGAAACCGTGGGCGCGCAGGCGATCCGCGAGCACGCTGCCCATGGCGGTTGCCGGAGTGAGGACACCTGCCCGGTCTGGAAGGAGTGGGCCGTCGAGGGCCAGGCACAGGGCGCTCTGTCCGAGCATGACGGCAGTGCCCGTGTAGCCGGGGTCCTGGTCGGCGGCGACGGTGGTGCGGTAGCGGGCGCCCGTCGTGGTGGTGGTCGTGATCTCCATCCGGAAACTGCCCGCGGCGAGGCGCTCAGCACTGGGCCCCTCGCCCGGCTTGGGGAGCACCCGGTCGAGCACCGCTCGTGTGGGCGCCCAGGCGAGCCCCCGCTGCAGGGCGCCCAGGCCGATGCCGATGCCGGCGGCCAGCACCGGTGCCCAGGGGCCCGGACCGAAGTCGGTCAGTTCCCGATACGCCAACCCTCGCCCGTAGGACCAGCCGGTCAGCGTGTTGGACAACCGGACAACGCGAGTGTTGTAGGACTCCATGACGAACGGTCCCAGCCATCGTCCCGTGGCGCGATCACGCTCGACCGGCAGCAACCGGCCCAAACGCTCGGCCAACGGGGGGCGCCTCGGCGACTGCGGGACAGGCTCTTCCACGCGCCGCGTGCTCAACGAGTACGGGTCTTGCAGCAGGCGTGCGAGCGCCGGATCGGCGTGGGCCGCGATCGCCTGCTGGCGGAGGGAGTCGATCGTGCCCCCGGAGAACCCGCCCTTGAGCGACCGCACCACCAGGGCGGTGTCTTCAAGGGTGCCCTGTCCGTCGGCTGCCGCACGCTCCGCCGTCAGCAGGCCGCCGATGTCTGAGGGGATCGAATCGAAACCGCACGAGTGAACGATCCTGGCGCCTGTCTCCCGCGCCCGATCGGCCACTTGGTCGAGGCTCCACCGCACGAAGAGCACCTCACCGGTGAGGTCCGCGTAGTGGGTGCCCTGCTCGGCGGCGGCTCTGACGACCTCCCGGCCGTCACGGGAGTAGGGGCCGACTGTCGTCGCCAGGACAGTGGTCCGGGACGCCAGTCTTCCTAGGCCCACTGTGTCGGTCGCGTCGACCTCGACCAACTCCCAGTCGCGGGCGGGATCACCGAGTCGGGCGCGCAAGCCCCCGAGGCGAGCCAGGGACCGCCCCGCGAGCGCGACCCGGACGCCTGTCGCGGCGACTGCGAGGTGCGCCGCCGTCAGCGACCCGACGAAACCCGTGGCTCCGAACAGGACCACATCCAACTCACGGCCAGCCATGCCATCACTGTGCCAGAGCCGAGAGATGTGGTGACGGCTCGCATTCCTGAGATCCAGCTACATCGACGTTCGGGTGACTTGCTGGGGTCGCTGGAGGGCTGCTGCGCGGCACAGCAGTTCATTTCAGCGGTGTGGGCTTCCACTGGTGCCCCAAAACGGCGGTCAGTGAAAGCCCACCCGCTGAAATGAACAGGGTCGGACTCGATGGCCACAGCAGCACGCAGCCACGGCTGTGAATCAGGGCGCGACGGTCCGCACCACAGCAGCACGCCGCCACGGCCGTGGATCAGGGCGCGGACCTGATTTGAGTACGGGATTTGGTCATGGACCCCCCTTTTCGGCGGGTCCATGACCAAATCCCGTACTTAAATCAGGCTGTCAGGCCCCCCTCGCACTCGGAGAGCAGCCGGGACAGCACCCGGCGATACCCCGCTCGCAGCACCTGGGCGGCGGGAGCCTGGAGGAACCCCGGCAACCACGGCAGCACGACCTCCTGATGCCAGCCGAGTCGGCTACCGGCGGAGAGCGGTGTTATCTGCAGCCGGATCCTCCCCTGGATCACGGGTCCTTCCTTCACGATCACCACACTCGCGGGCCCGTAAGGACCACGGACTTCCACCGCCTCCACCCGCATGGGGTCGTCGAAACCAAGAACGCCGATTCCCGTCCGCGCGACGAAACCGAAGCCGGGCAGGAGATCGGAGGCAGGCACCGCCGGACTCACCCGGGTGAGCGGGATAACGCGGTTGTGTGCACGCAGGTCGAGCACCCGGCGGAACGCCTCGTCCGGGGTGACTGGTGTGGTCAGGTTCACGGTGAAGGACGCCGGCTCCCCTGCGCTCGACCCCCACGCGGCACCCCGCCCACCGCGGACCCGTCCTGCCATGCCGCAAACCTACCCGCATCATCCGCCCGAGCACTGCCTCTTTAACACCGAGTGGGGCCCCAACGGCTGACCCCGGCCGTCATGACAGGAAGGCCGACCCATGGCTGCGCGCAGCACACGATTCGTCTTGTACAACGACAGTGACACCACACTGGTGAGGACGGGCGGTGGTCTCGACCACGGCATCTGGACTCGGCAGCCGCCGACCCAGATTCAACCCTTCACCAACGCCAACTGGGAGTCCGAATCTGACGGCGTGTTTACCGGCACCGAAGGCCACGTCGACTACGACATCCAACTGCCGTCCGGCCAGGGTGCCGGAAATTGCCACATCTATTGGGACAACCCGTACGCCGGCAGCAACGAGTATGAGGAGAAGACGCCGGCGACTTTCCAGGTGAAGCGCGCGGGCGGCGGTGGGAACAACGCCGTGGTCCGCTTGACCTTCAGTTCGTCGTCCAGCGCACGCGACGGCATTCCCGATGACTGGAAGAAGAACGGGGTCAAACTCGATCCGGGTGACGGGAGCGGTCCTCAGTTCATCGACCTGCCGGCCATGGGAGCCGACGTCAACCGTCCGGACATCTTCATCCAACTCGACTGGATGGCAGACGCCACGCACAGCGACGCGCTGAGCGCAGCGGCCATCAAACGGGTCGTGGACGCCTTTGCGTCGTCCCCCTACCGGAGCCCCACCGGTTCGATCGGCATCAACCTGCACATCGACGCCGGTCCGAACAGCGTCATGAACCACACCACAGGTGCGACCTGGGGAGCATTGTCACGAGCCCTGAAGGTCACCCATGTGACGAACTTCGGCGTTGCCAAAGTGGACGCCAGCAACAACGCGGTCAGCTACAACTGGGCGGCCTTCGACGCCGTCAAGTCCCAGGCCGGCGGCTTCATCAGCACCGGCCGGGCGCCCATTTTCCGGTACGGGATCTGTGCGCACCGGCTAGGTGTGGCGACGAACAGCGGCAGCGCCCGAACCAGCCCCGGCTCAGACATGATCCTCAGCCTTGCCACTTTCGCCGCCCTGACAGATCAGATCGCCGCCGGCACCCTGATGCACGAGATCGGGCACCTGCTCGGCCTCGACCACGGCGGTGGCGACGCGGTGAACTTCAAGCCGAACTACGTGAGCCTGATGAACTACGCGTGGCAGACGCTCGGACTGACCAAGAACGGGGTCAGCGGCATCCTCGACTACTCCAACATCGCGCTGGATCAACTGTTCGAGGGCGCGCTCGATGAGCGCAGTGGGGTTGGCAAGAACGCCGCGGGAGTGGCAATCAGGCACTGGGTTCCGGGAGCGGGAGGGGGTGCGGGCGCGTTCGTCCAGGTCGCTGACGGCAGCCAGCCCATCGACTGGAACGGCGACGGCGTCGCGACCAGCCAAAGCCTCGCGTTCGACATCAATCGCGACGCCGCACAAACCCTGCTGCTGCCTTACGACGACTGGGCGAATCTGAAGCTTGTCGGTGGCGCGATCTCGGGCACGGGTGCCGGCTACCAGCCGCCGATGGACACCAAGTCGGCTGACATCACCCCGGCCGAGGCGGAACTCATGCTTCCCGCGGACACCACCCCGCCTGTGACGACCGCGACCACGGTGCCACCGCCCAACGGCCGCGGCTGGCACCGCACCGATGTCGCTGTGAGCTTCACTGCCACCGACGACATCTCGGGCGTGGCCGCTACCTTCGCAGAGGTCGACGGCACCGGCGAGTTCCGGGTCACCGGGCCGGTGCCGATTTCGGCCGAGGGTGTGCACAGCATCCAGTACGGGTCGGTGGACTACTCCCAGAACAAGGAAACGAAGCGGTCCTTGCCGGCGCGCATCGACAAGACCGCCCCCGAGGCGGTGATCCGCTTCGACCCGGTGATCGACGACGTGGTGGTCTTCACGCGAGACGGGCTCTCGGGGGCGGACACGACCGCGGTCGCTATCCAGAGCCGCAAGGTCACGCAATGGACGAGTTTCGGGTCAGACGTGGCCGAGTTGCGGGTATACCGGCTGACTGACTACGCCGACAACACCACCACGCTGACTCTCAAGGTGCGCTGCTCTCCGTTCGCGTACGAGGCGAGCGTCGTCGGACTGAGCTACGACGACGAACCGCACAGAATCGAACGGGAACAACGAGAACGTGAGCAGGCCGAGCGGGAGCGGGCCGAGCGCGAGCGCGCCGAACGCAAACGCGAGGAGGATGCGCGCGAAGAGTGGGAGCGGCGGGAGCGGGAGGAGCGGGAACGCGAGCAAGGCGAAGGGGGAGAGCGGGAACGCGAAGAACGGGAAGAGCGGGAGCGGGAGAAGCGGGAACGGGAAGAGCGGGAGCGGGAAGAGCGGGAGCGGGAGGAGCGGGAACGCGCACAGGAACCCGCCCAGCCCCCGGCGCCGCCCGAGTTCGCAATGCCGAACACGATGGTGTTCGAACGTCTCATCGCGCGCGCAGCCTCCAAGGCGCTGCTGGGAGTGCGACAGGCGGTCAGCATCGACGCGGGAGCCGCCCGCCGGATTGTCAGGGCGCGGTACGACGTACTCGACGACCTCAGCCTCATCCAGCGCGATCGGGGTCAGACGCCTTGTGCCGAGCGCTCGCCCGGCTCACCGCCCGTGGAACAACGCGGACTGGTGCTCGTGCAGGTCGTCACGTTGCGCGGCGGACTGACCATCGAGGAAACGGTGTAGCGACCGGATTGTCACGCCTGCCGTCTCCGCCCCCAGTTGGGCGCCGTGCACGAGTCACCTGGGCATCGCGTAGTGAACGGCGCATCTGTAAGCTTCAGCGCATCAGGACGCCGTTGCTGGGGGGAGCGGCCATGCCGACAAGCAACTCGTTCCGTCCCGCAGATGAGGAGGCGGTCGCGCCGACTCGGGCGGGCAGTCTCGAATATTGCGACGCGGTCGTGGTCGGATCGGGATTCGGCGGTGCGGTAGCCGCCTACCGCATGGCCGAGACCGGACGATCCACCGTCGTCCTGGAGCGCGGCCGCCCCTACCCGCCAGGCACATTTGCCAGAAACCCGCACCAGATGAGCCGCGCCTTCTGGGAGCCGAAGGACCGCCTGTTCGGCCTGTTCGACGTCCGATCCTTCCGAAAACTCGAGGCGATCGTTTCGAGCGGCCTCGGCGGGGGGTCGCTGATCTACGCGAACGTGCTGCTGCGCAAGGACGAGCGGTGGTTCGTCCATGACGCGCCTCTCCCCGGCGGGGGCTACGAGCACTGGCCCTTCTCCCGGGGGGACCTGGACCCCCACTACGACGCCGTCGAACGCATGCTGACCCCGACACCGTCCCCGTACCCGGACTTGCCCAAGAGCAAGGCCCTGCGCGAGGCGGCCGAAACGCTCGGACTCGAGTCGTTCATGCCTCCCCTCGCGATCCTGTTCGCCCCGCCCGGCGGCACCGCGGCCCCCAAACAGGTGATCCCGGAACCGGCGTACGGCAACATCCACGGGCTGACCCGCCTCACCTGCCGCCTCTGCGGCGAGTGCGATCTCGGCTGCAACGATGGCTCCAAGAACACACTCGATCACACCTACCTGTCAGCGGCCCGTCACCACGGCGCCGATCTGCGGACGCTGGCCGAGGTGACCGGAATCAAACCCCTGGACGGCGGCGGGTTCGAGGTCACCTACACGCAGTACGGCAGTGACCCCGACCAGACCGGCGACCGCTCCCGGACCGTCACCCACATTCGGTGCGCGACACTCTTCCTGGCCGCCGGAACCTTCGGAACGACCTCGCTCCTGCTCCGCAACCGGATCAACCTTCCGGCACTGGGCCGGGCGGTCGGCTCCCGGTTCAGCGGCAACGGCGACCTGCTCACGTTCGCCATGAACGCCCGTGCGGAAGCGCCCTCGGGGCAACTGCGCGTCATCGACGGCAGCCGCGGGCCGGTGATCACCACGACGATCCGCGTCCCCGACGGCCTCGACGAGGGCGGCGAACGTCGCGGTTACTACGTGCAGGAGGCCGGTTTCCCAGAGTTCGCAAACTGGCTCATCGAAACCACTCAGGTCGGCTCTTCCCTCGCCAGGACGGCAACTGTCGCCCGCGACCTGCTGCGGTTCCGCTTGGGGAAGCGGTACGAATCCACGATCTCTGCCGAGGTCGCGCGGCTGGTCGGGCAAGGCATCGGCAGCAGCGCATTGCCGATGCTCGGCATGGGGCGCGACGTGGCCGATGGCCGCATCGTTCTGCGGGACGGTGAACTGGATGTCCGCTGGACCGCGGCGACCTCCATGGCCTACTTCGCGGCGATGCGCGCGACGATGCGCTCGATCGCGGACACCCTTCACGCCGAGTACCACGACAGTCCCCTGTGGTGGACGAAGCGTGTGGTCACCGTGCACCCACTCGGCGGAGCACCGATGGGAAGGCACATTCACGAAGGGGTGGTGGACGCCTGGAACGAGGCTTTCGCCTACCCGGGGCTTTTCGTCGTCGACGGCTCCGTCATGCCCGGCCCAGTGGGCCCGAACCCGGCGTTCACCATCGCGGCGCTCGCGGATCGGGCGGTCGAACACGTGCTGGAGAAGCCGCGCGCACCGCGTCCGCTCGCCGCGGACGAACCCACTCAGCCCGCGCCTGCGGCGGGGCCCCTGCCTGGGCGCAGCGTCCGGTTCACCGAGCAGATGAAGGGCTACCTGGCCCTGGGGGAAACCGACCCGGTAACCGGCTGGCGCCAGGCCAGGATTCTGGGCCACCGGTTCATGTTCGAACTGACCATCGACGTGCCCGACGTCGAGCGGTTCCTCGAAGCCGACGACCACCTGGGAACCGCCGAGGGGTACGTCCGGTGCGAGTTGCTGGGCGGGCGGTTGCCGGTCGAGCGCGGCTGGTTCAACCTGTTCGTGTCCGGCGCCGACACCCACGGGCGCGAGATGCGGTATCGGCTGTGGCTACGAGACCTGGCGGGCGCGCCCGTCACGCTGTACGGCTTCAAGGACGTCCGGGACGACCCCGGCCTCGACGTGTGGAGCGACACGTCGACCCTGTACGTGACGCTGCTTCGCGGTCACGTCCCACCGGGCGGCGAGGGAGAGGTGGCGGGGGCCGGCGTCCTGCGGATCCTGCCCCGCGACTTCGCCCGGCAGTTGACGACGTTCCGGGCGTCCGGCCAGGGCCCGATGGGGTCCCTGGCGCGATTCGGCAAGTTCTTCGGGCGAAGCCTCGGCGACGTGTACCTGCCGCCGGCAACCCCTCGCTCGGGAGCGTCCGCCCGGGGTCCAGGCACTGAAAGGACGCAGCCATGACCACTGAGGACGCCGCGGACGTCCGGGCGCCGAACCCCCGCGCCGGCGTCCGCCACCTCACGGAAGCGCACTTCTTCCGCGCCGACGACCAGTTGCCGCTCACTCTCCTGCGCGTGCGCGGTCCCGACGAACCGACCCGTGGCCCGGTGCTGCTCGTGCACGGGGCGGGCGTCCGGGCGGAGGTGTTCCGGCCGCCAGTGCGGCGCACGATCGTGGACGCGCTCGTCGACGACGGCTACGACGTGTGGCTGTTGAACTGGCGGGCGTCCATCGATCACGACCCCGTCCCCTGGACACTCGATGACGCCGCCGCCTACGACCACCCTGCAGCCGTCCGGTACGTGGTGGAGAAGACTGGGGCGCGAACAATCAAGGCCGTCGTCCATTGCCAGGGCTCGACCTCTTTCTGCATGGCGGCGGTGTCCGGGTTGCTGCCCGAGGTGGACGTCATCGTGAGCAACGCGGTTTCGCTGCACCCGGTGATCCCGGCCTTCGCGCGCTTCAAGATCAGAGCCCTCCGTCCGATCTTGCAGGGGCTGACCCCGTACCTGAATCCTGCCTGGGGCGACGGGCCCGAGTCGGCGTTCTCGCGGGTCGCGCGTGCGGCCGTGCTGGCAACCCATCGCGAGTGCGACAACCCGGTATGCCGCATGGTGAGCTTCACCTACGGTTCCGGGCGGCCCGCGCTGTGGTCACACGCCAACCTCAACGACGCCACCCACGAGTGGCTGCGGGGGGAGTTCGCCGAGGTGCCGATGAGTTTCTTCGCGCAGATGGCCGTCTGCGTCAAGGCCGGCCAGATGGTGTCAGTGTCGCGGCGTCCGGGACTGCTCGAGCGGTACGCGGACGGCGCGCCGCGGACCTCCGCACGGTTCGCCCTCTTCGCGGGTGTGGACAACCGGTGCTTCCTTCCGGAGAGCCAGGAACGGACCTTCGCCTTCCTCGACCGGCACCGACCAGGCGTGCACTCGCTGCACGTCCTGCCCGGGTACGGGCACCTCGACCTGTTCCTGGGTGCGAACGCCGACCGTGACGTGTTCCCCCTGATTCTGGCGGAGTTGGACCGTTCGTGACCCGTCACTGAGCGCTCGTTACATGAGTTGGTGAGTTCGACCGCCCTTGGCGGCGGGCGAATCCGCGAGTGCGTGTGACATCTTGCGCCGAGGTCGGCCCCTCTGGCCTTGTTGCTGCCTCGAATCCATTGACCTCGACTCGATTTGTCACGCCGCCCATTCGGATGGCCTGCGACAGACCCGGCGTGACTATTGCGCCCACGAACGCAGAAAAGTCGCCGAATTTGCACGTGAAATCGTCATCGTGGGACGGATAGTCACGCGGCGACCCGTGGATCCTGCCGCCGCGTCCGGCAACGGCGCCCGGGCTGGCGTTCAGAGCTAGGTGTCGTGCGCAAGGATGGGCCGAAACGAAGGGAAAGCCCGTGAAGTTCGGCATCACTGAAGTCCCCGACCTGTCCGGCCTCGTGTCCGTGGTGACGGGTGCGAACGGGGGCCTGGGGCTGCAGACGGCGAGCGTTCTGGCCGCCAAGGGCGCCCACGTGTTCTTGGCCACTCGGGACCAGCGCAAGACCGCCCGGGCCATGGAGGCGATCCTGCATGCGCACCCCGACGCCCGCCTGACCGCGGTTCCCCTCGACTTGGGCGACCTCGCTTCGGTCGCGGAGGCCGCCGCGACGATCCTCGCGCAGGCGCCTCGGGTTGATCTGCTCGTCAACAACGCCGGGGTGATGGCGACGCCCGAGGGCCGGACCGTCGATGGTTTCGAGACCCAGTTGGGCGTAGACCATCTGGGGCACTGGGCGCTCACGGCGCACCTGTTGCCCGCCTTGTTGGCCGCACCAGCGGCCAGGGTGGTGACGGTCACCAGCGCCGCTCGACTGATGGGCCGGCCCCTCGACCCGGACAACCCGCACCTGGACGGCCGCTACGACCCCTGGCGTGCGTACGGGCAGGCCAAGTTGGCGAACTACCACTTCGGGCTCGGACTGCAGGACGTGTTCGTCCGGGCGGGGGCGGCGGCGTCCAGCCTGGTGGCCCACCCAGGGATGGCGAACACCGATCTGCAGGCCACCACCGCCCGGCTGCGTGGCGCGGACGGGCCGTCCCGATTCGGGGAGTGGTCCGCGCGGACGTTCGGCATGTCGGCGGCGGACGGCGCCCTCCCGCAAATACGGGCAGCCACCGACCCCAGTGCGCGCGGAGGCGAGTTCTACGGGCCGCGGTTCACGGCGTTCGGGCCGCCCGTCCGGCTCCGGGTGCTCCGCCGCAACCCTGACGCCATCCGCACCCTGTGGGAGGTCTCAGAGCGAGAGACCGGCCTGGCCATCAAGCCCTGACCGGGCCCGAGGCCCTGCCCCGCGGTCACCCAGCAACGACGCTTCGGTCTGCGGCTCTGAGACGCCGACGCTCGTCACGAGGACGGCGCGTCGAGACTGAGACTGAACATCTCCAGAGCCGAGGAGCGAACCAGGTGGCGGCCACCAAGTCCCGCCAGATGCCAGCATTCGTCGGGGTCGACCACCATCGAGCCCGCGATCTCACGGACGCAGGACGGGTACGCCCCCGGCGCCGGTGATGCGCTGGGCCCCACCAGATGGACCTCGGCGCCAGCCGCCAACTGCAGGAGCCGGGGAAGGGTTTTGTTCACCAGCGCTGAACCGCTGATCACGACCCGCTGACACCCAGGCAGGACGTACTCGCACGCGGGATCCGGCAGGTCACTCCCCCGAGGACGGCGCTCGAGTACCTTGACGTCTCCCGATAACCCCTCCACATCGCGAAAATGCCCCACCACGGCGGTCGCGACGCGACCGAGTTCGCCGGAGTGCCGCGCGAAGTAACTCGCAGCGGGACCCGTGGACACCCCAAGTGCCGCCAGTTGTTCCGGCGAGGCATACCAGGCGTTCAGCGCGGCCACACCCACGCTTGCGAGGCGCAGATCCCAGGACATCGAACAAGCCGCAACCTCCCGGAGGCTTCGGCCCCGGAGCTTCCATACATCGGGGCCGGAGCGCGGCCCGCCCTCACAACTCATCGCCAGGCCGACCGTCCCTGCGTCGGTCCGGACCGCTGTCCACCGATTCACCAGCACGTCGACTACCACGATCCCGTCGGGCACACCTGAAATCAGTCGCCGGTACAACTCCCACGGATCCGCAGCGCCGACGGGCTGGACACGCGGGGATCCGTCCTCTGATTCCGCATCCACGTTTCTATGATGTCATCAGAGCCGCGTGTGCGGCACCGATGCCGCGTTGTTCGACGCCCCGACCGTGAGGAACCCGATGACCATCCCGATCCCCCTCGAAGACCTCGCCGCTACCCTGCCGCGGTTCGGCTCGGCCCTTCTGATGGTTTCCCGGGCCGACGACTGGCCGAAACTGCTGACCGTCGACCCTTACCTCGATGTGGAGGCCGTCATCGTCCCGTCTGTACCCGCCACCATCCTGCGCCACGTCGCCGCAAGCCCGCGGGTCACTCTCGCGTGGCCGCCCCCAGAAAGACATGGCCACACCCTGATCATCGACGGTTGGGCCGCCGAGTCCGACGGCGACGTCCGCATCACCGTCGACCACGCGGTGCTGCACCGCCCCTCTGCACACGCCGACGGACCAGCCTGGGCTTGATGAGTCGATCGGACCCCGGACGCGCAGGCTAGGACTTGAACAGTTCCGCCAGGTCCCCGGACAGTTCGTCGCAGATCCACGGAGCGTTGCGGGTGCCGATCCGGTCCACTCCCAGCAGGAAACACCCGAGGCTGACCATGGGCGTCCAGAAACTGCCCGTGCCGGCGATCTTCACCTTCACGCCCTCGGGTGCGGTGTCGCACATGATCTTGACCTGCTCGAACTGCGGGCCGCCGTGACGCCCGGTGGAGGACTTGACCCAGTCCGCACCCGCCTCGCTCGCCAGTAAGACAGCGGTTCGGAGTTCATCGTTGGTCAGAAGCTGCGCCTCGAGGATCACCTTGCACTCGGCCCCGCCGTCGTGGGCCGCCTTGACGACCTCGGCGATGTCGCGCTTGTAGGCCTCGTGCTCGCCGCTCCTGAGCAGGCCATGATGTGCCACCATGTCGATCACCCAGGGCCGACCCTTCATCGTCCGGGCGCCCTCTTTGGCTTCGGCCACCTTGAAGGACGTCGGCACGCAGCCGAACGGGAATGCCACCACCCAGCCCGTCTCGATGCCCGTCCCCTCCAGGCTGTCCGCGACGTACTCCGCCCACCCCGGATTCGTGTGGAACCCCTTGAACTTGTACTCCTTGCTGAGTTCCAGCCCGCGATCGACGTCGGCCTTCGATGCCTCGGGGTTGAGGACCGAGAAGTCCATCAGCGACGCGAGGTGTTCGCGCGAGAAGTCGAACTCACTCAGCTTGACCCGTTTGCCCATTTCTTCCACTCCGTTCTCCGTCGGGGGATCGCTCTTCGGCAAGTCTCGTGAACCACCGAACCGGGTTGGGGACGTTTCAGCGTCCGCGAATCTCTACCCCCTTGAAGCGATCCGTCCGTGCAGTTGCTACAACGCCTGACCTTACTCGGACGCAGATCGGCTTCGGCATTCCGCCCCGGGATCGTCACGACATCGGTGGGGGTGCTCAGGCCGCCAGCAGTTCCATCTGTTCGATGACCTGCTTGACGGCGTGCTCGGACTGGTCGGGTGGGTACCTGTGGCGGCGGAGCAACCGCTTGATCTTGGCCCGCAGGGAGGCGCGCACGTCGTCGCGGATGGTCCAGTCGGTCCGCACGTCGGCGCGCATCAGCGTGACGAGTTCGCGGGCGATCGTCGCAAGCACGTCTTGACCGAGCACGTCGAGTGCCGAGGCGTTGTCGGCGATCGCGTCGTAGGTGGCGAGTTCGTCCCGGCCGAGGGGTGGGTCGAACTGCTGACCGCGGCGGGCCTCCGACGCGATGTCCTGGGCCATCGCGAACAACTCGGCGAGCACCTCGGCCGCCGTGAGTTGAGCGTTGGTGTAGCGGCTCATCAAATCGGCGAGCCGTTCACTGAAGGCCCGCTGCCTCACCAGGTTCCGGCCGGTGGCGCGTGCCGCCTCCTGCAGCAGCGTGTCCCGGAGCGCCTCGATGGCGAGGTGCGGGTTGGACGACCGGCGCGCCTGCTCCAGCATGGCGGGGGTCAGGTCGTTGAAGTTCGGACGACTGATCTCGGCGGCAGCGTAGATGTCCACCACGTCACCGGCGGACGCGGTGTCCGCGACGAGTTGGCGCAGCAGGCGGGCAACGTCATCCGGGATCGGTTCCCCCCGTGCTTCGCGTTCGGCGGCGTCGAACTTGGCCATCCAGACGCGGACCTCTTCATAGAAGCGGATCTCGTCGTGCAGGTCACCAAGGGTGTCCGAGCCGGACGCCAGCGCCCAGGCCCTCCCGAGGCGTCCGGCCAACTGCCGGAACCGGGCTGCCACACTCGCGTGGCCTTCGGTCACCCGGTTGCCGGCGTTCTCCGGCGAGCGCAGCCAGTTGGTCAGCCCACGGGCGGCGTTTACCCAGCCTCGGGGCGTCCCGAGGTGGGCGCGCCAGTCGTAGCCGGCGACCAAGGCCCGCAACTGCTCAACCAGAGTGCGGGCAAGGTCGGACGCCTCGGACACGTCCCGGCCCACCGGTCGTCGCTGCTGGTCGGTCGGTGAGTACTCGGCGAGCGCCTCGGCCAGGTTCTCTGCGAGTGGAGCGTAGGCGACGAGCAGACCGGCGTCCTTGCCGCGAAAGGTCCGGTTGACCCGGGCCAGAGTCTGCATCAGCAGGGCACCCCGCAGCGGCCGGTCGAGGTAGAGCGTGTGGAGCGGCGGCGAATCGTAGCCGGTGAGCATCATGTCTTTGACGATCACGATCTCAAGTTCGTCGTCTGGGTCCCGCAGGCGCTCCTTGATCACCTTGTTCTCCGATTCGCGGCGCACGTGGTCGCTGATCGGCGGCTGGTCGGACGCCGTCCCGGAGTAGACGACCTTGATCCGGCCACGGTCGAGGGCGTCGGCCTGCCAGTCGGGACGCAACGCGACGATCTGGGCGTACAGGTCGGCGCAGATCTGGCGAGTGGCGCCGACGATCATCGCCTTGCCAGGCCCGTCGATCAGTGGCAGCATCCGCTCGCGGCGGGTCTCCCAGTGGGTGACTATGTCCTGAGCGAGCCGCTGCAGCCGGGCCGGTGCCCCGTAGATGGCGTTGATGACAGCCACGGACTTCTCGACGCGTTCGCGTTCGACGTCGTCCAGGCCCAGGGCGGCCTCGTCGGCGGCCCGGTCGAGGTCCTCGGGCGAGACTCCGTCGCCGAACCCGACCTTGACCAGGCGCGGCTCGAAGAACACCGGCACGGTCGCCCCGTCGGCGACGGCCCGGGACAGGTCATAGATGTCGATGTAGTCGCCGAACACCTCGCGTGTGTTCCGGTCCACCTGGCTTACGGGAGTTCCCGTGAAGGCGATCAGGGTCGCGTGCGGCAGGGCGTCCTTGAGGTGGCGGGCATAGCCGTCCAGGTCGTCGTAGTGGCTGCGGTGCGCCTCGTCGACGATGACCACGATGTTGCGCCGTGCCGACAGCAGCGGGTGATCCGAGCCGGACTCCCGCTCGTCCAGTGACCGGCCGAACTTCTGCAGCGTCGTGAAGTAGATGCCCCCCGACATGGCGTTGCCGAGGGCGTCCCGGAGCGCGGCGCGGGTGAGGATCTGGACGGGCTTCTGCGGCAGCAGCGTGGACGCGTTGAAGGCGTCGAACAGTTGTCCGTCGAGTTCCTTGCGGTCTGTGATCACCACGATGGTCGGGTTGAGCAGCTCCGGACGCCGCATCACGGAGTGGGCGTACAGCTCCATCTCCATCGATTTGCCCGAGCCCTGCGTGTGCCAGACGACACCGGCACGACCGTCGGAGCGGACCGCTTCGATCGTGGACGCCACCGCCTTGGTAACCGCGAAGTACTGGTGAGGCTTGGCGATCCGCTTGCCCAGGCCGTGCTCGCCCTCATCGAACGCAGTGAAGTTCCGCATCAGCTGCCCGAACCGCTCCTGGTTGAACAGCCCGTACAGTGCGATTTCGAGGGCTGTGTCGTACTCGGTGTCCTCGATGGACTCACCGGACACGAGTGGGTGGCCGTCGTCATCGACGCTCCAGGGCGAGAAGTGGTTGAGCGGCGTGAACGGGGTGCCGTACTTCGCGGTGACCCCGTCGGAGATGACCGTCACCACGCAGCCGCGGAACGCCATCGGGAACTCGGACAGGTACGTGGCCAGTTGGGCGTGGGCGCGGCCGAGGTCGGCGTTCGGTTTGCCCGCCTGCTTCAACTCGAGGATCGCGACAGGAAAGCCGTTGAGGTACAGCACCACGTCGAAGCGGCGAGAGCGCTCACGGTCACGGACCGTCACCTGCCGGACCGACAGCCAATCGTTGCCGCCCGGGTCGCGATCGACGAACGCGATCGTGGGGTTCTGTTCGGTGCCGTCACGGTCGATCCACGCCACCCCGCGGTACCCGAGGGTCAGGTACTCATGCAGGCGTCGGTTCTCGCTGATGGCGTCCTGCGAGCGTGGCGTCAGGATCTCGGTGACCGCCTGCCACAAGTACGTCTCGGGCACCTGCGGGTTGAGTCGGCGGGCCGCGGCAACCACGCGGCCGGGCAGCACAAGGTCGGACGCCGACGCCCGCTCGGCCGCGATGTCCGTGCCGTGGGCGGGGCGCCAATCAAGCTCGGCCAGGGTCTCGAGCGCGATCTGCTCCCACTGCGCCTCGTCGATGAGCGACATGCCACCACCGCCTTCATTCGGCATTCTGCCTTGTCTCTCCACCAGAATGCCGGTGAACTCCCTCGGTGAACCGAACGGGGAACGCGTGAGGCTGATAATCCGCCTTATCGCGGGGCAGTTGGCCAGGCAGACCCCTGGTGGACAAGGGTGCCGCTATGTCTCAGCAGTACGTCCCGGCCGACCCGGGCAAGCCACGGCCTCCGTGGTACAAGAAGAAGCTGTTCATCATCCCCGCCGGCCTCGTCGCAGTTGTCGTGGCCGGGAACCTTGTGGGTGGCGGGAACCAGACCGCAGATACCGCCGCAGCTACGGCGACGCCCTCGGTCGCCGCAGCCTCCTCGTCTGCGCCCGCTTCCGTCCCTGTCGTGACGACCGAGGCGCCCAAGCCAGTCGAAACGACGACGACCGCTGCGCCGCCGAAGACCACGTCTGCGCCGCCGAAGACCACCTCAGCGCCGGCGACGGTGTACAAAGCCATCTCCGCTCGCGAGTTCAAGCTTCTGGCCAAGGATCCGGACGCGTACGCCGGAAAGGCGTACAAGATCTACGGCTACGTCACGCAGTTCGACTCCGCCACCGGACCCGAAGGCTTCCTAGCAGACACGGGACCGACGAAGGTCAGCGCCAGCGACTATTACGAGTTCGACCAGAACAGCATGCTCACGGGGGACGAGAAGACGCTGTCGAAGATCGTCGAGGACGACCTGTTCGAAGCCAAGGTCATCGTCATCGGGTCCTACTCCTACGACACCCAGATGGGCGGCAACACCACAGTGCCCGCCTTTCTTGTCCAGGCGATCACCGTCTACGGCTCCACGTCCTGATGGCTCTGTGGCTCGTGCCGGACCTGCGGACTGGAGGAGACTGACATCAGACCCGAACGTCCGCCGTCGGGGTTCTTGGTAACGGGACCAGGTTCGAGCGACGAGCAAGCTCCGACCTCAACTCCGTTGAAGCTGGGAGTTCGCGAGTCGAAGATGGTCGGCTTGTTCGAAGCCAAAAGGCGCTCGTTCGTCGGGACTTACTCGTCCAACATGCCACCGACATCACACCCGAGCTTGTTGAGGAGTTATGTGGTGTGAAGATGGGGCGGCAGCAGATTCAGCGCTGCTTCTTTTGTACGGCTGCACATGTTGCTCGCGGAGTTCCCGTGGTGGCGGGTGACGAGTTCCCGTCTCGTCGGGCTTGCCTTGGCGCGACGGGACCCACGTCGTAGGTTCGCTGGGCGGAGATCGTAGATTCGCTGGACATAAACCGTAGATTCGCTGAACGAAACTCGCTACAGAACCTCCTCGGCGAGCGCCTGCGCCTGCCGGACCGTGATCCGGCCCGACATCAGATGCGGCAGCAGCGTGTCGCGGACGTGGGCAAGGTGGCGGGATCCGGCGATGGCTCGGTACGCGCGATCGTGCAGTGATTCAACCTCAGCGGCGAATTGCTCGAACACGCTCTCCTCGGTAGGCCACTCGACCTCCATTGACTTGAACTGGCCCCGGCTCAATTCTAGGAAGGTCGCCCCGTTGGCGTGCGCGACGTACTCGCCGACTCGCGACTGCATCTCGTGGAACAGCCACCACTGATGGGCTGGGTTCTTGGCGTTGACCACGATGAACCCTTGATTCACCGCCAGTGGGAGCTTGGCGAGCGCAAAAGCGCCGATCGTTGCTCGGGACGTCATGAGGATGCTGCCGACAGGGTGAAGTCCACTGGCACACGCGTCGAACCCCTCGCGTGTGATCATACGGTCCGTGCGGTCGAGGTATGGGGCTGGCAGCGCGGTGACGTCGGTCGGGGTCACCCACAGGATGTGCCCGCCCCAGTACTCGGGGACCTTCGTCGAGGGAGTGCCACCACCGGATATGTCGGCGACAGCCTCGTATGTCGCCGATCGGGTCTCGTCCGCCTGTCGCCGGCGGAAGAGCAGGGCTGCCAGTTCCCCAGCACTCAAGGCCACCCTGCGGTTCGCCGCGATCTTGTCGTCGAGGGCACCGAGGACTTCGGCGATTGCCTGCTGCACCGCGAGCTGGGGCAGCGTGATGGTAGTGCTGGCGAGGTCGCGGAGGCTGATGTAGGGCGCCATGTCGCTTGCGCCCATGAGGTAGCCGGATTGGCTCGTGAACTCGGAACCCTGCAGCCAGTAACCCAGAAACGGCTGGTGCAGGACGCTCGGTGTCCGCGATCGGAAGTAGCAGACCTGGGGGCTGTAGACCACGGGCTCATCCAACTGCCGGACATGGGCAACCCGGCCAACCGTACCTTTGGTTGTCAGGACCACATCACCGGCGCGGGCCACCTTCTCTCCGATGGCGCCTGCATACTGAAGGTCAACGAAGTCCGGCCCAGTAGGTTGAATCTCGCCGTAGCGGACATCGCCTGCCCTAAGGATTCGGAAGCCAGTTTCGGCATGTTCATCGCGCTTGGTCCGGTAGCCGTCGTTGAAGGTCAGCACCCCGTCAGCGACCAACTCCCCGAGCGTGCTCACGCCAACCTGCCCAACTGCTCACGGACGACGGCGTCCAAGCGGCCCGACTCGTCCATGGCCGCCAGCAACTCCTCGGTCAACCGTTGGATCTTGGCATCCAGGTCTTCGCCGTCGTCTTCGGTTTCGGCGGTGCCGACGTAGCGTCCGGGGGTGAGGGCGTAGTCGGCGTCCTTGATCTCGGCGAGGGTGGCCGAGTAGCAGAAGCCGGGGATGTCGGCGTAATCACCAGTCGCGGTCGGCGTCCCGCGCCAGTTGTGGAACGTGCCGGCGATCTGCGCGATGTCGTCGTCGCTGAGGGCCCGTTCGGCCCGGTCGACCATGTAGCCGAGGTTGCGGGCGTCGATGAAGAGCACCTGTCCGCGGCGGTCGACCCCGTTCTCCCCCTGTCGGGTCTTGTCGCGGGCGAAGAACCACAGGCAGACCGGGATCCCGGTCGAGCGGAACAACTGCGTGGGCAGCGCGACCATGCAGGAAACGAGGTCGGCCTCGACGATCTGGGCTCGGATCTGGCCCTCGCCGCCGCTGTTGGTGGACATCGAGCCGTTGGCCATCACCACGCCGGCCTGCCCGCCGGGGGCCAGTTTGCTGAGGATGTGCTGGATCCACGCGTAGTTCGCGTTCCCGGCCGGTGGGACGCCGAACCGCCACCGGGCGTCGTCCTCGCGCCGGGCCCAGTCCTTGATGTTGAACGGCGGGTTGGCGAGCACGTAGTCGGCCTCGAGGTCGGGGTGCAGGTCGCGGGCGAACGTGTCACCCCAGCGCGGGCCCAGGTTGCCGATGATCCCGTGGATCGCGAGGTTCATCTTCGCCATCCGCCAGGTCCGCTCGTTGAGTTCCTGGCCGTACACCGACAGGTCCGATCCGCGCTGGTGGTGCGCCTCGAGGAACTTCTCGGCCTGCACGAACATGCCCCCCGACCCGCAGCAGGGGTCGTAGACGCGGCCGCGGCGCGGCTCCAGCATCTCGACGAGAACCCGCACGACGCCCGGTGGCGTGTAGAACTCCCCGCCGCGTTTGCCCTCGGCTGCGGCGAACTTGCCGAGGAAGTACTCGTACACCTCGCCCAGCAGGTCGCGGGCCTTGGTGGCCCCGTGGCCCGTGAACTGGGCCGAGTTGAACAGGTCCAGCAACTCACCCAGCCTGCGTTGGTCGACGGACTCCCTGTTGTAGGTACGGGGCAGTGTCCCGCCCAGGGAGGCGTTCTCGTCCATGAGCGCGCCCATCGCGTCGTTGATCAACTCGCCGATGGTGCGGCCGGTGCTGCCCTTGGCCCGCTCCGCCAGGAACGCCCAGCGGGCGTGCGCCGGCACCCAGAACACCCCGGCCCCCGTGTACTCATCGCGTTCTTCGAGGGTGGCCTCGATGTCGTCGGCGCTGTACCCGATGGGGTCGTCGGCCAGTTCGGAGCGGATCTGTTCCTGCCGTTCGGTGAACGCGTCGGACACGTACTTGAGGAACACCAGGCCGAGGATGACGTCCTTGTACTGGCTGGAGTCCATCGAGCCGCGCAGCTTGTCGGCGGCCTTCCACAGGGTGTCCTTGAGTTCCTTCATCGTGGACGGGCGCGCCGGTTCAGCCTTGGTTCGGGCCATCGTGGTCCTTTCGTTCGATCCTCAGGCGCCGCGTTTCCACGGCGGTGGTCAGGTCGGACGCCAGCGCGTCCAGTCGGCGCAGCCGCTCCACCACGGACGCCCGGGCGGCGGCAACGGCGTCCAGCGTCTCACCGAGCGCCGACACCTCGGCCGGCGGCAAGGCCGCGAACGTCCAAGTCCGCCACGGCGTCCCAGCCGCCGCGGCGTTGATCCGTGCGATCACGGCGGCTCGGACCAGCGGGGCGCCGGGCCGCAGCCGCATGATCCGCGCCGGATACTCGACCAGCGCACCACCGACGGCGTCCAACACGGCCCGCGGGCGTCCGGTGGCGGTGAACACCACATCGCCGGGTTCGGTGAACCGCACGTCACCGGACGCCATCGCAGCCAGCCGGTCGACCGAGCGGGCGCCGATCTGCGCCTCCCCGGCGACCTCGACGGGGCCGATCACCGGGACCGCTCCGGGCGGCAAGTCTGGGGACAGCCGGTTGCCGGGCAGCACCGTCAGCCAGCCGCGTCGGGAAGCCTCGCCGGCGGTCAACTCCACCGGGGTCCCGTCAGAGGGGACGAGCAACACCCGGTCCAGCAGGCCGAGGTCGGCGTCCCCCGCCCGCAACGTCAGCGCCCAATCCACGCCCGACTGCTCGGTCGCGGACATCGTCGGACGGCGCCGCGCCTGCACCAGCGATTCGCTGCGCGACACCAACTCCGACGTCGACACGTGCACCAGGTGCGCCCACGCACGCCGCCGGGCGCCCTCGACACCTTGGGACGCCGCCAACAGGTCGTCGACGAGCCCCTGCGCCACCGCAGGGGTGAGTGTTGCGTGGGACAGGTCAGCCACCGAGGTCCGGCGTTCGGCGAGTGCTCGACCGTCACCGGGGCCCAGCAACCAGAGCCCCGCATGCTCCCGCGGCCGGGCCGGCACCAGGCCCTGCGGCAACCGGACGATCGCTCGCACCCGACCCGACCGCAGGAGTCCGTCCCGAAGCGATAGCGACGGGCCGTCCGGCAAGGGATCAGCCAAGGCGGAAGCGGGGGCGAACACCACTGCCACCTGCCGATCGTCCATCTGCGAGGCCACCTCATCCACAACCGAGAGCAAGGCTGCCGAGGCACCATCGGGTCGGTCGCCGTCCGGCAGGACGACCAGATGCACCACGGGTCCAGTCACCGCCCAGTCGCCTCCCTGCCGCTCGACGGTCCGCACGGCAGCGTCCTCGAGCACGAGTTGGCGGCGCGTGAGCCGGTGGACGGAACCGTTGCCGTCGAGCAGCAGCACGGGGCACGGCTGGGCGGCCACGATCGCGGGGAGCACGTCCACCCCACCCCCGGTCGGTGCAACCAAGGAGGCGTCGGGGGTGGCGCGCAACAGGGCCGCCACGATGTCGGTCAGCAGTTGGCGGGCCGCCTCCGCCACCGTGGAGTCGATCAGCGAAGTCCAGCCGACTCGGAACCTCGTCCCGAGTACGCGCTCATGGGCACCCGCCACCCCCCAACACGCCTCCACCAGCGACTCCACCCGCCCGGCCAGCGCGGGGAGGTCCGGCAGGCGGGCCAACTCCCGGTACAGCAACGCGTCATCGGGGTCGGCCTCGTCGGCCAGATCGAGCAGCTCGTCGGCGTCGTCGGGGAGGGGTCCTCCGTGCAGGTGACGCAAGGCCAAGAGGGCGCTCAGCGCCTCGCCGGTGGCTACCGCGTCGGCCCCGACGGCGAACAGAGCGTGCGCGGCGGCGTCCAGACGGGCGTCGGGATTGTTGCCACGTCCGGTCACCTCCAGCCACTCCAGCACCTCGTCGAGGTCGAACACCTCACGGCCGTCCGGAGCGCGATGGGCGGTGGGGAACGGGGCAGTGCTCGTCCGGGAGCGCGTCCGCCACACCGACACCACGGGACGCTGCACGCGCGCGAGTGCTGCCACATCGGCCAACGTCATGTACGGCATCACACCCCATCCCGCCTCACAGGCTATACTGCGCCGTTCCAGTGACGCTGATATCCCCTCTTATCAGAGTTGGCAACGTCGCCAGCGCTCAAGCCGGCTTCACACTCGGACTTGCCACCGGGCAGGGGTGTGAAGTCAGTTCACAATCTGTGGAACCGGTCAAGACGGGTGTTTGAAGAGCGGGTCTAGTGCCCCCCGGTGCCGCTGGCGGGGGTTGCGGTTCGGTACGGTCGGGATCAGCTCCCCTGGTCGTCCAACGCGTTGATCTGTTTCAGGACCGCACTGCGACTGAGACCAGATCCCTGCATGATTTCCAGGCTCGACAACGAGCCTCGCACGTCGACCTCGTGCAAGGTGGCCTCACGAGTCGATCGGTCCAACTTGCCTGCTGTGAAGTCTCATCAAAGGACCCACACGGCAAGGCATTCGTGACAGATTGCGGCCACGTCAGCCTAAACTGGCGACCAATAGCCCTGAATCCGTCAACCTCCGCTCGCGGTGTCACACAGGCCGCCCGCTGCGACCGACGCTTGCCACCGGCCGCAGTCACGTAAGCCCGAGAGACACGAGTTCGTGCAACGCCCTCTGTTTCAAGAACGCGTCCGAGGCGGGCATTTTGGAGTGAGTCAACGACTTCGGCAACGCGGGCATCTTGAGGTGAGTCAACGAGGGTGCTTCCGTGGGCGCACTAGTCGACCTACGCTTCTCCCACCGACCGGATGACGGTCGTCCGGTCCGTGTGGGAGGTGTCATGCTCTCCGACTACAACGCGATTCCGACACTGGCGGTCGCTGACCTGGACAAAGCTCGGGCCTTCTATGAGGGCGCCACCGGCGACGTCCCCGAAGGGGTGCTGTACTCCGCTGGGTCCGGGTCGTTCCTCGTGTATCCGTCCCCGTTCGCCGGCACGAACAAAGCCACAGCCGTGTCATTCCAAGTGCCACCCGAGGCATTCGACGCCGAAGTGGAGGCGCTGCGCGCCAAAGGAGTGACTTTCCTGACCTTCGACATGCCGGACGGCACCTGGGAAGACGGAGTCGCCAACATCGAGGGAATGGGCAAGTTCGTCTGGTTCGAGGATCCAGACGGCAACATCCTCAACGTCGAATTGGGTTGACCAGATGGAGAGCAGAGCGGTCACGCCCCAACCTGAACGCGTGACAAATCGCGCCGACGTCGGCTCGGACAAGACCTCAACGGCCTCGGATCGTCTCACCTCCGCACGTTCTGTCACAGGGGCCACCCGTCACCCCCGACCGGTGTGACGTCAGTGGGTCAGCAACGGCCTGAACAGGGGCGTGACGCGTGACAAAACGCGCCGACGTCGGCTCGGACAAGACCTCAACGGCCTCGAAACGGCTCACTTCCGCACGTTCTGTCACAGCGGTCGCCCGTCACGCCCGACCTGCGTTACATCAGTGGGTCAGGACGAGTTCTGGATGACGGTGAAACCCGTCGGCACTGTCACGCGCCCACTTTTCTGGCCGCGGCAACGAACGCCCGGACCAATTCGGGGTCCTTGCACCCAACTGGATTCTCCACGCCGCTGATGACGTCGACTCCGTAGGGCTCCACCGCGGCGATCGCGGCGGCCACGTTCCCGGCGTTCAGGCCGCCCGCGAGCACCACGGGCAGGCCGACCCCGTCACGAATGCGCCGCGCCACCCGCATGTCCACAGTGCGTCCCGTTCCGGCCGGCCGGTCCCTGCTGATGGAGTCGACGAGCAGGAGATCCACCCCCGCCGCCGCGTAGAGGGCCCCGACCGCCAGCGGGTCGACGGGCAGCGAATGGCGGCTCACAAGCCTGCCCGACGCCACGTCGAAGCGCAGCGCCTTGGCCACCCGGACGCCGTGCGCGTGCAGATGCTCGACAAGGCCCGCCGTCGCCTCCGGATCCTCGTCGGCGTGCAATTGGACGACGGCGGGCCGCAGAGCCTCGGCGATCTCGACGATCGAGGAGGCATCCTCCCCTACCACCGCCACCCGCTCGATCCCCGGCGGTACCAGGGACGCCAACGCTCCGGCCCGCTCGACCGAGATGTTCCACGGGACGTCGACCGGATAGTCGACCACGAAACCCAAGGCGTCCACGCCGGCGGCGACGCAAATCGTCACGTCCTGCTCTCGGCACACTCCGCAGACCTTGACCCAGGTCATACCGGCCAGCCGACGCCCGTCAGCCCACGCAGGAAGGCCGTCGGGTCGGCGGCGCGCAGGGCGGCGGTCCCGACCAGCACGGCGTCCGCGCCAGCCGCGGCAGCCCGTCGCACGTCGGCGGGCGACGCGATGGCGCTCTCGCTCACGACCGGTCGCCCCTTGGGGTACAGACCCGCGAGTTCGCCGGTGAGCGATACGTCGGAGTCGTCCACCTCCAGCGCCGTGATGTCGCGGTTGTTGATGCCCAACAGGTCCGTCGGGAGTGCGGCAACCGTCCCCGCCTCGGTGGCTGTGTGGGCCTCGACCAGCGTCTCGACCCCGCGGTCATGCGCGTGACCGACCAGCGCGGCCAGCTCCTCGGGGGTGAGATGTGCGGCGATGAGCAGCACGGCCGCGGCGCCGGCGTCCGCCAGGGCATCGATCTGCTCAGGGGTCGTGACGAAGTCCTTGGCGAGCACGGGCAGGTCGACGGCGCCGGCCACTGCGCGCAGCACGTCCAGCGAGCCGCCGAAGTGCTCGGACTCCGTGACGACGCTGATTCCCGCCACCCCGGCCGCCGCGAGCAGCCGCGCGTAGGCGACCGGGTCGCGTCCGGCCAGGAGGTCGCCCTCCTTCGGGGACCGGACCTTGACCTCCGCGATCACCGGGAACACGCCCGCGCGCTGGCGGTCACGGATGCCCGCGACCAGCGAGCCTGTCACAACCCCGGCACGGGAGGGGACGATCGGCGTCCCAGTCACGACTCCGACCCAACTCCCGCGTTGGAGGCCAGGATCAACTCCTCGAGCTTGGCCTGCGCGGCGCCCGACTCGACGAGGCTGCGGGCCAGCCTGATCCCGTCCGCGATCGACGGCGCCTTGTCGTTGACGTACAGGGTCGCGCCCGCGGTCAGCAGCAGGAAGTCGAGGCGCGGCCCGGTTTCGCGACCCGCGAAGAGGTCGCGGACTATCTCGGCGTTCCGCTCCGCGCTGCCCCCGGCGATGTCGGCGATCGTGCACCGCTGCAGGCCGAACTCCTCGGGCGTGATCTCGTAGTAGTGGATCTTCCCCCGGACGACGTCGGCGATGGACGTTCGCCCCAGCAGCGACAGCTCATCCAGGCCGTCGATCCCGTGCGCGATCAGGACATGGTTGAAGTCCATCTCCGCCACCACCTGCGCCATCATCGACACCAGTTCGGGACGGTAGACCCCCATGGAGTGGTTGCGCGCACCAGCCGGGTTGAGCAGCGGGCCGATGATGGTGAAGAAGATCGACTTGATGCCCAGCTCGTTCTCGGGCCCGAAGACGCGCCCCATGATCGGGTGGAAGCTCGGCGCGTGCAGGAAGCTCACCCCGACGGTCTCGATCAGGTGGGCCGCCAGTTCGGGGCTCGGATCGATGTTGATGCCGAGTGCTTCGAGGACGTCGGCGCTTCCCGAGGACGACGAGATGGACCGGCTGCCGTGCTTGGCCACCCGGACTCCGCCGGCCGCGGACAGAATGGCGTTGGCCGAGCTCACGTTGAAAGTGGTGAGCCCCCCGCCGGTCCCACACGTGTCGGAGAGTTCCCCCGCGACGTCGACGCGCAGAGGGACGGCCACCTTGCGCATGGCCTCGGCGATCGCCGCCACCTCGGAGACGGTCGGGCCCTTGTTCGTGAGGCCGACCAGGAATCCTGCGATTTGGACATCTGAGAGATCGCCGGCGTTGATTGCCTCCACCACCGAGTGGATCTCGGCGCGATCGAGGTTGAAGTTGTCGGCCAGCTTCGTGAGCACCGGCGCGATGGTCTTCCGGCCGCGAGCCGCCTGGGCGATCACGGTGGCGTCCTGGACGGCGTCGGCGGGGGCGGACGCGCGCAGCGCGGCGGGTGCCCCCTCGCTGAGGCCGCGGAACTTGTACTGCTTGAAGGCGGTGACGGTGTTGGAGTCCTTGATGCCGGGAAGTGCCGCGATCTTGTCGTTCACGACGTCCGACAAGTTCTCGTACGCATGCACCTGCACGTGGGCGAGGAGGTCGAAGTCGCCCGTGACCGAGTAGACCTCGGCCACCTCTTCGATCGCGCTCAGCTCGGTGGCGACCTTTGTCAGGGCGCCCTTCTTGACCTTCAGGGAAACCATCGCGGTGATCACCCGCACATCTTTGCCTCTCGGGCGGGCGGCGAACAGCCGGACCACATCATGGTGGGGGGGCAGGTGCCCGCGTATCGCGCTCCCCGTCCCCGACGGACGAGGAACGCCCCCGAGCCGTGATGACTCGGGGGCGTTCGGGGGTTGATCAGGCCGCTACGGGAGCGACCTTGCGACGGGAAGCCAGGACGCCGACACCCGACACGATGCCGAGCGCGATCGCGCCGACCGAGACCAGCGGGGACCAGGACAGGCCCAGGACGGCATCCAGCGAGTAGGCGCCGGCACCGCTCAGGGCGAGCACCGCGCCGAGAACCGCGTAGACCAGGGGCAGTTCGTAGCCGCCCTGCGTGGCCCAGAGACCCTTGCCTGCGTGGGTGGTTGCCGCGACGAGCAGGGTGCCGATGACGCCGGCTCCCGCGAGCGGGGTGAACAGTCCGAGGGCGAGCAGCAGGCCTGCGCCGAGTTCGGTCGCGCCGGCGACCAGCGCCATTGTGCGGCCCGGACGGAAGCCGATCTGCTCGAAGAACGCGCCGGTGCCTTCGAGGCCGTGCCCGCCGAAGAGGCCGAACAGTTTCTGGGCGCCGTGACCGGCGATCAGCAGGCCGAGCAAGAGGCGGAGAACGAGGAGAGCGATATCCACAGTGTTACCTTTCATTGACTTACTTAAACCTTAAACTAGTGTGCACGACTAGTCAAGGCCAGGTGACGTTCCGGCCCGTGTGGCCGGATGGAGGTTTCGTCGGGATCACATCCGGCTTCGCTGACGAGCCCCGGTATGCGTGACAAATTGCGGCGAAGTCGACCCAGAGTGGGTCCAAACGGCCAGAAATCCTGCGACTTCCGCGCAACTTGTCACGTCGGCCGCACACCGGGTCCGTCTTCCAACTTGCGGTCATCCAGTGCTACCGGTGGTACAAGAAGCTCCACAGGAAGTCGTCCGCTTCTCGTCTCAGATCGGAAAAGCCACCACACTATGAGCGATGTGGCATACGCCGCCGGGCGGCCTGAGCAACTGAGGAAGGCGAGATGACCAAGCTGGACGAGATTCTGCACGGCGGACCGGTGGACGCTGACGAGATAGCCCGCGTGCGCGACGTGGTGATGTTCGAGCAACCCGGGCTGCAGGCGCGCCTGGTGCGTTTCTGGGCACTGCTCACCCTGGCCTCCGTGATCGCGACGTTCGGGCTGTACGCCGACTCGGTCGCAACGGTGATCGGAGCGATGATCGTGGCGCCGCTCATGCTGCCGATCATGGGTATGGCCTTCGGCATCAGCATCGGGGACAGGCGCGCCATCACAAGCTCGCTCCTCGTCTCACTGGGAGGGATCCTCACGGCCATTCTGGTCGGCTACCTGCTCTCCTTCATCATGCCGAGCGTCTTGGATCCAACCTTGAACGGGCAGATCATGGCGCGCACCTCTCCTCGCCTAGTCGATCTGCTCGCTGCGCTGGCCACCGGGCTCGCGGGCGCGTTCGCCATCGGTCGGCGGGACGTCTCAGATACCTTGCCTGGGGTGGCGATCGCCATTTCGTTGGTCCCTCCGCTTGCCAACGTGGGCATCCTGCTCGGGGCCGGCAGGGCGGATCTCGCCTTGGGAAGCCTGCTGCTGTTCGGGACGAACTACTTCGCGATCCTGCTGACCGGTTCGTTCGTGTTCGGTCTGATGGGTTTCTCGAAGGCCGCTCTCGCGGGCACGACGCCGAGATTCAAGCGTGCGGCTGTGGGCCTGGTGGTGGCGATGGTCGTCGTCCTCATGGCCCCGCTTGGGCTGGCAAGCTTCAGAGTCCTGACCACTCAAGCTGTCGAGACCCGCGTCAGCGAGGAGACGACCGCGTGGCTCGCGGGAAGCGGGTATCGAGTAGTTTCTACTACTGCTGTACTCGATGATCGCCGCGTGGATGTGGTTGTCGCCGGCTCGGGAGCGCTTCCGGCCCAGTCGGCACTACAGACTCGCCTCACAGACGCCATCCGCGGCTTCCGCGTGCGTCTCGAAGCGATTCCCTCGACGGTGATCGAGTTCACCACCGAGCAATAGCGGGTCTCGACGCCGCGGCTCCCTAACCCGAGGCGTTGCCGGATGAAGAAGCCGGGTGTCGCTGCAACGGAAGCTGAACGGGTCGAATCCTCGTGGGACAGGAGCGCTACGGCGCTGAAATGTGTCGGCCTAACCTGGACTTGAACCAGCCAATCGACCGTTCCTAAGTGCAATTCACAAGGCATTGCTCTTCTGTGTGCCTCACTGCTACTGGCGTCGTGCAACTTGCGTGGTCTTAGCTTGCTGTCGGTCGTGCGTCGGGACCGCGTTGCGATCTCCGGTTCAATACTGTTGCAACATCCGGTATATATCTGTTGCGGTTCCCGGTATCGTGGCTACATGGCCTACCTCGTGCGAGCCGTGGACACGGCAATCGACCGGCTTCTTCACGCGATGGGAGCCGTCCTAATCGAGGGTGCCCGGGGCTGCGGGAAGACTTCCACGGGGCTGGAACACTCACGCAGCTCGCTCCGACTGGACAGCTCCCCGCAGCTGATCGAACTCGCTTCGCTGAACCCCGCCGACCTGCTGAAGGGCGAGGCGCCGCGGCTAATCGACGAGTGGCAACTCGCACCCAGCCTGTGGAATGTGATCCGCCACGAGATCGACGACCGCCAACGACGTGGACAGTTCATCCTCTCGGGCTCGGCGGCGCCTCCAGAGGATGTGGCCCGACACTCCGGAGCCGGCCGGATTGCGCGGCTACGCATGCGGCCGATGTCGCTCGCCGAAAGCCAACGCTCCACCTCCGAGGTCTCACTCGGCACGCTCGGCGGCGACGTCCAGGTCAGCGGCACCAGCCCGCTCAGCTATGCCGACCTCGCGGTGGAAGCCGTTCGGGGCGGATGGCCCGCGCTGCTGTCGGCCACCGCGGCGGACGCCGTCACCTTCAACCGCTCCTACGTCGATGACTTGTGCTCCTCCGCGATCCCCCTCGCCACCGGCGTGCGCCACGACTCGGTTCGAATGCGGCGTCTGCTGGGATCGATCTCCCGCAACATAGCGAGCGAGGCGACCCTGGAGAACCTCGCACGGGACGTGTCTGCCGACGGCGGCCAACTCAATCCCGAAACGGTGCGCACCTACCTAGACGCAATGACCAGAGTCTTCGCGCTTGAGGAACTGCCGGCGTGCAGTGTCGCACTGCGCTCGAAGTCGCGGCTGCGCACCAGTTCGAAACTCCATCTCGCGGACCCCGCCCTGGCGTGTGCGGTCCTCGGCATCGGCGCCGAGCGGCTCGCTGGCGACCCCGAGTTCTTCGGCCAGGTGTTCGAGGCCATGGCGATCCGCGACGTCCGCGCGCTGTCCTCTGCAGAGCAGGGACGGGTCTACCACTACCGCGACAACACCGGACTGGAGATCGACGCGATCCTCGAGTACCCGGACGGCCGATGGGCCGCGATCGAGGTGAAACTCGGATCGAACAGGATCGCAGACGCCGAGAAGGGCCTCCGCACCCTGCGCGATCAACGGGTCGACCTCGACCGCGTCGGACCACCCGCCTTTCTGGCCATCGTCACCGGCACCCAGTACGCATACACCCTGCCGTCGGGAGTTCACGTGATCCCCCTCGGCGTCCTCGGCGTCTAGGCCGTATCCCTCCCGAACACACTGCCCCAGGGAACTGCTTCGAACCGACTGCCCCGACCGGAACTGCACCGGCGTACGCCGGGCTCGAGATCCGCGCACACGCGGTGCATCGGCACACACAATGTGCATCTGTGAACGGAGTGAAAGCGTTGGCACGACTCGCTCAACGCTCATGCCGCTTTCCAGGGTCGAGCCGGGTCTAACGTTCCCCCGAGTGGGGGAACGTTTGGTGATGGTGGGCCTAACTGGACTTGAACCAGTGACCTCCGCCTTATCAGGGCGGCGCTCTAACCGACTGAGCTATAGGCCCGGGGGTACAACCACCGCGAGGCGCGGCAGCACGAAGTGACTTTACCGGTTCGGTGACAAGGCCTCAAGTTCAACCCACGTTGTGGATCGAGGATGACGACCGACCCAGGCTCAGTCTTCGGCGAGGGTGACCTCAAGGCCGCCGAGCATGGTGGCCGACAGGTTGTACAGGAATGACCCGAGGGTGCCGAGGGCGGTGAAGAGGACGATGTTGATCGCCGAGATCACGGCCGTCCCACCCAGAACCTTCGGGGCGTTGACGAACTGCTTGATGTCGAAGGGCGTGGGGTCGGCCGGGGTCGACACGATGCCGCTGACCATCTCGTTCAGGTCGTCGAGCAACCCGGACCCCTCGATGACGGTCCACGTCACGCCGACTGCGACCATCGTCATGATGGCGCCGGCGACCGAGAACAGGAACACCGTCTTCATCACCGACCACGGGTCGAGCCGCGCCAGTCGCAACCGCGCCTTGCGGGTGCGCTTGCTCTGCGCGCCCAGCAGTCCGCCCACCGGCTTCTCGAGGGCGGCGGGGGTGACCTCCACCGCAGGACGGAGAACGGTGCGCCCGAAATCGTCAGGAGTCGCGACCGACGTGCTCGGTTCACCCGTCAACGTCGCTCCGGGCGCGGGGCCGGTGGGCAGTTTCGTCGTCGGCGCCGGCCGGAAGTAGCCCGCCGGCGCGAACTCGGACGTGCTGCCGCCACCAAGTCCGCCGTAGCTCTTGTCGTCACTCACTGATCCTCCAGGGGCCCTGCCGGAACCTCGCCCGCCTCATCGGACGCAGGCTCGGGGTCAACGGTACCTTCTTCGCTCGGTTCTTCATCGGACGCCTCCGGATATAGCGCGATCACGCTGACCGAGTCGTCGGTGTCGACCGAGACGAACTTCACGCCCATCGTGTCGCGCCCCTTGACCGGGACCTCACTGACGGCGCTGCGTATGATCTGCCCGGACACCTTGATGGCGATCACCTCGTCCGACTCGCTGACCACAAGCCCACCGACCAAGGACCCGCGATCCTCGTTGAGTTTCATGGCCTTGATGCCCAGGCCACCGCGCCCTTGCTGCCGGTACTGCGACACCTCTGTCCGCTTCGCGAACCCGCCGTCGGTGACGGTGAACACGAAGCGCTCGTCCTCGGGCGTACCCGCCGGAATCACCGACATGCTCAGCAGCGAATCGCCCTTGCGGAACTTCATACCCGTCACCCCGGACGTCGCCCGCCCCATCGGCCGCAACTGCGCGTCGTCCGCGGCGAATCTGATCGCCTGCCCCTTGCGTGAGATCAGCAGCACGTCGTCGTCTGCGCTGCACAACGCGGCGCCGATGAGTTCGTCATCCTCCTCGCGGAAGTTGATCGCGATCACGCCCGCCTGACGCGGGGAGTCGTACAAGGTGAGTGACGACTTCTTCACCAGGCCGTTCCTCGTAGCCAGCAGCAGGTAGTCAGCGGCGTCGTAGGTGCGCAGCGTCACGACCTGCGCGATGCGCTCGTCCGGCAGGAAGCTGAGCAGGCCGGCGACGTGACCGCCCTTCGCGTCCCGCCCCGCCTCGGGCAGCTGCCACACCTTGGCTCGGTACACGCGTCCGAAGTTGGTGAAGAACAGGATCCAGTCGTGGTTGGACGTCTTGAACAGTTGGTCCACTTCGTCATCGGCGCGCAGGGTCGCCCCGCGAACCCCCTTGCCGCCCCGCTTCTGGACGCGGTACAGGTCGGCGCGAGTGCGTTTCGCGTAGCCACCGTTGGTGATGGTGACGACCATGTCGTGGTCGGGAATGAGATCCTCGGTCTCCCACTCCCCATCGGGCGACACGATCTGGGTGCGACGCTCGTCACCGTATTTGTCGACGACCTCCTGCAACTCCTCGGACACGATCTGCCGCTGCCGCTCGGGCCGCGCCAGGATGTCCTTGTACTCCGCGATGCGCAACTCGATCGCGGCCAGGTTGTCGATGATCTTCTGCCGCTCCAGCGCCGCCAACCGTCGCAGTTGCATGTCGAGGATCGCGGTGGCCTGCAGGTCGTCGATGTCAAGCAGCGCCTTGAGCCCCTCACGGGCGTCGTCCGCGCTGGGCGACCTCCTGATGAGGGCGATCACCTCGTCCAGGAAGTCGAGCGCCTTCACGAGGCCGCGCCACAGGTGCGCCTGTTCCTCCGCGGTCTTCAGCCTGTGCCGCGTGCGCCGCTGGATGACGTTGATCTGGTGCCGGATCCAGTAAACGAGAAACTGGTCGAGACGCAGCGTGCGCGGCACCTCGTCCACCAGCGCCAGCATGTTAGCCCCGAACGTGTCCTGCAGAGCGGTGTGCTTGTACAGGTTGTTCATGACGACCTTGGGCTGCGCGTCCCGCTTGAGGACGATGACCAACCGTTGGCCGGTGCGTGCCGAAGTGTCGTCGCGCAGGTCGGCGATGCCGGTGATCTTCCCGGCGTTGACAAGGTCCGCGATGCGCTGGACGAGGTTGTCGGGGTTGCACATGTAGGGCAACTCCGTGACCACCAGGTGTTTGCGGCCGGTGCGTTCGTCCTCCTCGACGTCGATGACCGCGCGCATGGTGATGAGCCCCCGCCCGGTGCGGTAGGCGTCCTCGATGCCCTTACGACCGACGATGAGCGCGCCGCTGGGGAAGTCGGGACCCTTGATGCGTTCCATCGCCGCCTGCAGCAGTTCTTCCTTGGACGCTTCGGGGTGCGCCAGGAACCATTGGACGGCGTCGTTGACTTCGCGCAGGTTGTGGGTGGGGATGTTGGTCGCCATACCGACGGCGATGCCGGTCGACCCGTTCACCAGCAGGTTCGGGAACCTGGCCGGCAGCACAGTGGGCTCCAACTCCCGATTGTCGTAGTTGGGCTTGAAGTCGACGGTGTCCTCGTCGATGTCGCGGACCATCTGCATCGCCAGCGGCGCCATCTTGCACTCGGTGTACCGCATGGCAGCCGCCGAGTCGTTGCCCGGAGACCCGAAGTTGCCCTGTCCGCTCACGAGCGGCGCCCGCATCACCCACGGCTGCGCCAATCGCACCAAGGTGTCGTAGATCGCCGAGTCACCGTGCGGGTGGTACAGACCCATGACCTCGCCGACGACCCGCGAGCACTTGTTCCAGCCCCGGTCGGGCCGGTACCCGCCGTCGTACATCGCGTACAACACCCGCCGGTGAACCGGCTTCAGGCCGTCGCGGACGTCCGGCAGCGCGCGCCCGACGATGACGCTCATCGCGTAGTCGAGGTAGGAGCGCTGGATCTCGACATTCAGGTCGATCTCCTCGACGCGCCCAATGGTGGGGGCCAGAGTCTGCCCGTCGCCGGTGTCCTGTGGCGTATCCATGCGTTATCCCTTGTCAGATGTCGAGGAAGCGGACGTCTTTGGCGTTGCGCTGAATGAAACTGCGGCGCTGCTGCACGTCCTCTCCCATCAGGATCGTGAACATCTCGTCGGCTGCTGCCGCATCGTCGAGCGTCACCTGCAGCAACACCCGCTTGGCCGGATCCATCGTCGTGTCCCACAGGTCCGCGGCATCCATCTCGCCCAGACCCTTGTAGCGCTGGATCGGGTTGATCTGCGGCAACTTCTTGCCGCTCTCCAACCCGGCGTCCCGCATCGCGTCGCGCTGTGCATCGGTGTAGGCCAGTTCATGCGACGCATTCGTCCACCGCAACCGGAACAGGGGTGGCTGGGCAAGGTAGACGTGCCCGGCGCTGATCAACGGCTTCATGAACCGGAACAGCAGCGTCAGTAACAGCGTGCGGATGTGGGATCCGTCGACGTCGGCGTCGGCCATGAGGACGATCTTGTGGTACCGCAATCCGTTGACGTCGAAGTCCTCCTGGACGCCGGTGCCCAGGGCGTTGAAGATCGACTCGACCTCGCGGTTGGCCCAGATCTTGTCGAGGCGTGCCTTCTCGACGTTCAGGATCTTGCCGCGGATGGGCAGGATCGCTTGGGTGCGAGGGTCGCGGCCGCCCTTCGCCGAGCCACCGGCCGAGTCACCCTCGACGATGAACACCTCGCATTCCTCGGGGTGCGTCGACTGGCAGTCGGACAGTTTGCCGCGCAACCCGCCGCCGAGGATGCCCTTGCGGGTGCGGGCGGCGTCGCGGGCCTTCCGAGCAGCCAGGCGAGCGGTCGCTGCCGCTTGCGCCCTGCGGACGATCTCTTTCCCGTCGTTCGGGTTCTTCTCGAACCAGTCACCCAACTGGTCGTTGACAAGGCGTTGCACGAACGACCGGGCGCCGGTGTTGCCGAGTTTCGTCTTCGTCTGGCCCTCGAACTGCGGGTTCGCAAGCTTCACAGACACGATCGCTGTCAGGCCCTCGCGCACGTCGTCGCCGGACACCCGGTCTTCGCGCTTCTTGATGAGACCCCACTGTTCGCCGAACTTGTTGACGGTGTTCGTGAGCGCCGCACGGAAGCCCTCTTCGTGCGTGCCGCCTTCATGGGTGTTGATGGTGTTGGCGAACGTGTGCACCGACTCCGAGTAGGACGTGTTCCATTGCATGGCGACTTCGAGCGCCAGTTGCTGCTCGACCGAATGCGCCTCGAAGGCGATGATCGTCGAGTGGATCGTCTCCTTGTTGCCGGTCAGGTATTTCACGAAGTCGACAAGGCCGTCGTCGAACCGGAATGTCTGGTTTCGCGGTTCGATCTCGAACCCGTTTTCCTCGAATCCGGTTCCGTCGTCGGCGTCGTGCTGCTCCGGTTGCGGGCGCTCGTCGGAGATCGCGATCTCAAGGCCCTTGTTCAGGAACGCCATCTCCCGGAATCGCACAACGAGAGTGTCGTAGGAGAACGTCGTCGTCTCGAAGATGTCACCGGACGGGTAGAAGGTCACCATCGTGCCGGTGTCGGTCGTCTCCTCCAGCAGTTCCAGCGGGCCCGTGGGAACCCCGAACGAGAACGTCTGCCGCCAGTGGTAGCCGTCGCGACGCACATCGACGATGAGGGTGCGTGACAGTGCGTTGACGACAGAGACACCGACACCGTGAAGCCCGCCCGACACCTTGTAACCGCTGTCGCCGAACTTGCCGCCCGCGTGCAGCATGGTCAGGGCGACAGTGAGGGCCGACATCTTCTCCTTGGGATGCTGCTTGACGGGGATGCCACGGCCGTTGTCCGTGACGCGAACACCGTCGTCCGGCAGCAGTTCGATGAGGATCCGGTCGCAGTACCCGGCCAGCGCTTCGTCGACCGAGTTGTCGACCACCTCGTACACCAGATGGTGCAACCCGCGCTCGCCGGTCGACCCGATGTACATGCCCGGCCGCTTTCGAACCGCGTCCAGGCCCTCGAGCACAGTGATCTCACCAGCGTCGTAGTTACCGGCGGCGACTGTCGTGGCGGCTGAACCGAGGGTCAAGTCAGACACCGACGAACTGTTCTCTTCCGTCACCGGGCGTTCTCCTCACACAGGTGGACTCAAAAAACGAGCCGCGCCCCATCTCCTGCCGGATGTCGGGGTAGCGGCACCGCTTCAACGTGTCGAGTCTACCAAATTCCCAGCGTGCCAGAGATTCTGAGGCCTCCGGCGGGACAGAAACCGTCTTCAATCCGCGAAAACCGCCACTTTCGCCCACTGGCAGGGGTGGGTGCATGGTCCACCACCCGCCCAGGGGTCCCGGAGCGCCGCAGACGTCAAAATCACCGCACGCGCATCGCGTTTCCTCGGACCCCACTGCCCGTTACCGAGCCCCGCGTGACTATTGCGCCACGCAACGCCGTTCAGGGGCCATTTTTCCGCTCCTGGGAGCGATGCGGGGCCTTTCCGTCACGCTCGGTCTACCCGTAGGTGTCGCGCGGGCCCCTGCCATCACGAACAGAGCGCTTGCCGTGCTTCCAGTTGGGGGCGTCAGGGCCCTTCACCACGACCCGCTCGACCGATCCTTGGCCGAGATGCTCGTTCAGCAGCGCAACCAGATGCCCAGCCACAGTCCTCAGTTGTGTGGCCCAGGCCGTCGAGTCGGTTCGCACAGTCAGCACCTTGCCGTCCAGTGACACTGGCCGCGAGTGCTCCCCCACCGCCCCGCCGACGATCTGGGCCCACTGTCCGAACAGGGTCTGCACCGCCAACTCCCGCTGCCACCCAGCCGCCGCGATGACGTCAGTCAGCGCCGACCCCAGCAATTCGGGTTCACGGTTCGACGGTTGCCGGCGCACCGACGGTCGCGACTTGCGCGGCTTCTTCTTCTTCGGGGCCAAGGGTGCGCCGACCCCGGAGGTGAGTTCGCGGGCGAGGTCGAGGCCGGTGGGGTCATGTGGGACGAGTTCGTCCGGGTCATCGTCACTCACTGGTCCTGCTCCACCCTGCCGTCCGCCACGGTGAACCGCGCACCTGCGAGTGACTCCGGAACATCGGCCGGCACAGCCGCCGTCACCAGCACCTGCTCAGCCTGCCCCACGGACGCGGCCAGCCTCTCCCGCCGGACAGTGTCCAACTCGGCGAAGACGTCGTCCAGCACCAACACCGGTTCGACTCCGTCCGCCCGCAGAAGGCCGAACCCCGCCAACCGCAGCGACAAGGCCAAGGACCAGGACTCGCCGTGACTGGCGTACCCCTTGGCGGGTAAGTCACCGATGTGGAGCGCCAGATCGTCGCGGTGCGGACCGACGAGGCACACTCCGCGCAGCACCTCGTCCGTGCGGCGGCTCAGGACGGCAGCGCGCAGGCACGCGGCAACCTCCTCCCTGTCATTATCCGCGGGCAGGTCCACGGCAGAGGTGTAGGTGAGGGTCGCGACGTTGTTCACGGGGGCGATGCGGGCGTACGCGTCGGCAACGAACGGCATCAAGGCGGCAACGGTGTCTCGCCGAGCCGCAATGAGTTCCGACCCATGCCTGACCAACTGGTCGTCCCAGGCGTCCAAGGTGTATGCCACCTCCTCGCGGCCGAGCCGGTCGACGCGCCCTCCCAGGGATTTGAGCAAGGACGAACGCTGGCGCACCACCCGCTCGTAGTCGGCGCGGACGCCCGCCAACCTGGGCCAGCGACTAGTGATCAGTTCGTCAATGAACCGGCGGCGCTCACCCGGGTCGCCCTTGACTATCGCCAGATCCTCCGGTGAGAAGACGACGGTTCGCAGCACGCCCACGAGTTCGCGTGACCGCCGCAGATCTGACCGGTTGAGCCGTGCGCGATTGGCCTTGCCGGGCACGACTTCGACCTCAAGAAGCAGATGACGGGGATCGTCAAGACCGGCCTGGACTCGGGCCCGCACCACGGCGCCGGCCGTTCCCGCCTTCACCAGTGGGACGTTGCTGGACACCCGATGGGACGCACCTGTTGACAGAAACTCGACCGCTTCGACCAGGTTGGTCTTGCCCTGTCCGTTGGCGCCTGTGAAAACGGTGACTCCCGGCGCCAGTTCGATGTCGACCGCATCGTAGGACCGGTAGTTCGACAGCGTCAGGTGGCGGACGAACACGTCACGCGCCGTGCTCGCCCGCGCAATGCCTCACGCGCCGCCGCATCGGGTGCCTACTGCGGCAACCGCATCAACATGATGACGTGGCGGTAGTCCGTGATCTGCTCCCCGTCGATCTCCATCAGACCCGTCAGCAGGCACGGTTTGCCCGGAGCGGTGAACGCGAACTGCGCGTACGGGGCATCCAGCGCCGACAAGGCATCTTCCAGGTAGTGCGGGTTGAAACCCGCAGCGGTGATGGGAGGCTCGCCATCGGTGTGATTCGTGACGGTCGCGGCCAAGGCCTCGACCCCGGCGGCCTGGTCTCCCGTAGCCGCCTCGAGGGTGATCGAGCCGTCGCCGATCAGCATGCGCAGCGACGTGTTGCGTTCGGCCACGAGGGCCATGCGCTTGACCGCGGACACGATCTCCTGCGTGCTGGCGCGCACGGTCAGCGTGGGAGTGAGGTTCATCAGGTGCCGGACCTTCGGGAACTCGCCGTCGAGGAGGCGAGTCGTGATATGTCTGACTCCGCCGTGACCCGTTCCCTCGAATCCGATGATCCCCTCCCCCAACGAGTTGCCGGACAGGCTAACGGTCACGGTTTCGCCGGCCACCATCGACTTGGCCGTGTCACTCAGCACCCGGGCCGGCACCAGGGCTGCGCCCGCCGCTCCGGGTGACGTGGGGTTCCAGCGGATCTCCTTCAGAGCCATGCGGTACCGGTCGGTCGCCAGCAGCGACAACGTGTCCTCGGCGATCTCCACCCGGACCCCCGTGAACACGGGCAGCAACTCATCGCGGCCCGCGGCGACGACGACCTGTTGCACAGCCCGCGCGAAGACCGCGCTGTCGATGGTGCCCGTGGCCTCGGGCATCTTGGGCAGTGCCGGGTAGTCGGCCACCGGCAGGTTCTGCAGCGTGAACCGCGCGCTCCCGCAGACCAGCTCCATGCGGTTGTCGTCGGAGGTGATCTCGACGGGACGGTTCGGCAACGACCGCGCAATGTCGGCCAACAACTTGCCCGACACCAGCACAACACCCTCGTCCACCACGGACGCCGACACTCGCACTTCGGCGGACGTCTCGTAGTCGAAGCTCGACATGGTGACACCGTTCGCATCGGCACGCACCAGCAGTCCAGCCAGAATCGGCACAGACGGGCGGGTCGGCAGGCTCTTTGCTGCCCATTGCACAGCTTCTGCGAGAACGTCACGTTCCAGGCGAATCTTCACACTGCCCCCTTGCGGCTTCGGATGCTCGGCCAGCATATCGACTGCGGAGCGTCCGCGGACTCACGGCCATCAGGGCCCCAAGTCCGGTGGCTTCTGCTTCTGACTCCCCGCGCTGTGATCCACAGCAGGCGTCTCGGGTGACTTCGAGTGAGTTTTGAGTATGTAATTTCATAGTCTTAGTAGCTTGCGTGGATATGTGGATAACCTCGCAACACTCGTAGTGGTCGCGAAAGTCGGTCTCCACATGGGTTGTAGGAAAGGCCAAACTACACGGGGAGGATTTCTGGATACCGCCCGGTCAGTAGCCGGGTCGTCCACAGATCTGCCGGTTATCCACAAGGTTCTGCACGTGCTGCGGGGACAAGTATCGCGACGATTGGATCGCGCTCAGCGAGACGGCCGCTTGTGCCGCCGCTCCCGGTCCAGTTCGAGTTGGATGAGTTGGCCGGAGATCCGGGTTGAGCGCAGGGCTTCCCATACTTGCGGCGGTAGTCCGGCAGGCAATTCCACGAGCGAATGGTCGGCGCGGATCTCGATCTTGCCGAAGTCGTCGCGGCCGAGCCCTCCCTCATTCGCGAGGGCGCCCACGATCTGGCGCGGCGAGATCTTCTGGCGTCGCCCCACGGCGATGCGGTACGGAACCAGGCCCGCGGACGGCTTGCGGCCGCCCTTCACGGGACGCTCTCTGCGCTCCTCATCACGGCTGTCGCGACCTCGGTGGCCACCTTGGTCGCCCCCGTCCCGGAACTCGTTGCCACGGCGTCTGACGTTGTCATCACGCGAATACCCGCGAGCCACCTCGGCCTCGGGTTCGAGCAGCATCGGCTCGTCTCCCTGTAGCACCGCGGCCAGCGCGGCCGCCACATCCATTTCGGGGATGTCGTACTCCCGCACATAGTGGGCCACCACGTCCCGGAAGAAGTCGATGCGCTCATGGGTTTCCAGCGCCGCGGTGATCGCGTCGTCGAAGCGAGTGAGGCGGGTCGAGTTGATGTCCTCGACAGTGGGCAGACCCATTTGAGTGAGCACCTGCCCGGTGGCCTTCTCGATCGCCCGCAGCAGGTGACGCTCGCGTGGAGTTACGAAGGAGATTGCGTCCCCGCTGCGTCCGGCCCGGCCCGTGCGTCCCACGCGGTGGACGTACGACAGCGTGTCGGTCGGGATGTCGAAGTTCAGCACGTGGCTGATCCGGTCGACGTCGAGTCCGCGAGCGGCGACGTCGGTGGCGACGAGGATGTCGAGTTTGCCCGATTTGATCTGGCCGATAGTGCGCTCGCGTGCCGGCTGCGCGAGATCTCCGCTGATGGCGGCCGCCGAGAACCCACGGGCCCGCAACTTTTCGGCGAGCGTCTCCGTCTCATTCTTGGTGCGGACGAACACGATCATGCCTTCGAAGTTCTCCACCTCGAGGATGCGGGTGAGAGCGTCCACCTTCTGCGGGTACGACACGATCAGGTAGCGGTGGGTGACATTCGGGGCCGTGGACGTCTTGCCCTTGACGCTCACCTCCAGCGGTGAGGTGAGGTACTTCTTCGCCAGCACCCTGATCTGCCTGGGCATGGTCGCCGAGAACAGCGCCACCTGCTTGTCGTCGGGGGTGTCGGCGAGGATCTTCTCGACGTCCTCGGCGAAGCCCATGTTCAGCATCTCGTCTGCCTCGTCGAGGACGAGGTAACGCAACTCGGACAGGTCCAGCGTGCCGCGCTCAAGATGATCCATGATCCGGCCGGGGGTACCGACGACGATGTGGACGCCGCGAGCGAGAGCGCTCAACTGGACTCCGTACCCCTGACCGCCGTACACGGGAAGGAGTCCGACGCCGCGTAGATGCGTCGAGTAACTCTCGAACGCCTCGGAGACCTGTAGCGCCAACTCGCGCGTCGGCGCCAGGACGAGGGCCTGCGGAGCCTTCTGCTTCAAGTCGAGGTGGTGAAGGATCGGCAGCGCGAAGGCGGCAGTCTTGCCAGTCCCGGTCTGGGCAAGGCCGACGACGTCACGCCCTTGCAGCAGCGCCGGGATCGTCTCGGCTTGAATCGGAGTCGGCGATTCGTAGCCCAGGTCGCGAAGAGCCTTGAGGATGCGGTCATCCAGGCCGAAGTCGGCGAACGTGGCCGGTTCCACGCCGCTCGGGGCGGCGTCGGTCTCTGATTCGGGTGCTGTCTCGGGCCCTGCTGAATCGAACCCCTCGTCGCTCACCCTAGAACCCTAGCCGATGCCGGTCGCGCCCTCGATCAGCGGGTCACTGCCGGCCGTCAACGTCGGGGCGGCAGGTGACGGATGCGGTTGGTGAGTTCGGCCACCTGGTTGAAGACGGCGCGACGTTCCGTGATGAGACTCCTGATCTTGCGGTCGGCGTGCATGACGGTCGTGTGGTCGCGTCCGCCGAAGAGATGGCCGATCTTCGGCAACGAGAGGTCGGTGAGTTCGCGGCACAGGTACATGGCGATCTGCCGTGCGGTGACCAGTGCCTGCGTCCTGCTCTGGCCGCACAGATCCTCCACGGTGAAGTTGAAGAAGGACGCCGTCTCACCCATGATGTCGATCGGGTCGACTTCGGTGTCGGGATTCTGCGGGATGAGGTCCTGCAACACCTCTTTGGCAACCTGGAGGTCGACTTCCTTGCGGGTGAGGCTCGCGAGAGCCGTGACCCGAATGAGCGCACCCTCGAGTTCGCGAATGTTCTTCGAGATGTGGTTCGCGATGAACTCCAGCACATGCGGGCCGACGTCGAGCCGCTCTTGCTGCGCCTTCTTCCGGAGAATCGCGATCCGGGTCTCGAGGTCGGGGGGCTGAATGTCAGTGATGAGGCCCCACTCGAACCGGCTTCGCAGCCGCGGTTCCAGCGCCTCCAGCGATTTCGGCGGGCGATCGGACGTCAGCACGATCTGCTTTTGCATGTTGTGCAGCGTGTTGAAGGTGTGGAAGAACTCCTCCTGCGTCTGAATCTTCGACTCCAAGAACTGGATGTCATCGATCAGCAGGACGTCGACGTCGCGGTAGGTGCGCCGGAACTGGGCGGTCCGGTTGTCCGAGATCGCGTTGATGAAATCGTTGGTCAGTTCCTCGGTCGAGACGTACTTCACCTTCACCGACTGGTAGTAGTGGCGCACGTAATGACCCACCGCATGCAACAGGTGCGTCTTTCCCAGCCCCGATTCACCGTAGATGAGCAGCGGGTTGTAAGCCTTGCCGGGAGCCTCGGCCACGGCGGCCGCCGCAGCATGAGCGAACCGGTTCGAATCTCCGATGACGAAGGTTTCGAACGTGTACTTCTGATTCAGCCGATCCTGCCCCGACGCGTTCTTCGACGCCCCCGGATCGGGAGTGGCGGGCAGTGCCGCCTCATCGGGGTGCTCGGTAACAGCGACGGCATCGGCTGAGTCAGCGGCCAGTTGGGGCTCGATCGTCAGCGCCAAGACCATCGATTCGCCGTAGTAGTCCGTGAGTTGACTCTCGATCCAGCCTCGGAGTTTCGACTCGATGCGCTCGCGGGTGAACTGATTCGGCACGGCGACGATGACCGTCGAACCCTGGGTATTGAGCGGTTGGGTTGCTTTCAGCCACGGACGCCACGGCGCCTCGGCCTGGTCCCACACGTAGCGCCAGGCCGCTTCCAACTCCGTTGTCAGGCGCGGGCGAGTTTGACCTTCGGCATCAACAAGGGCCGGGTCAGTGGGCCGAGGGGGGCTCATTGACACGGACTCTCCAAACGCAGAACGATTTGTCCACGGACCTATCCACGTTGTGGATAGTCGACCGGGGATCCGGTCAACTACGAACTGTAGTAAGACCGGAGAGCAGCAACGCTATCCACACAATCAGACCGCTGGCAACACCGTCTCGCGAAAGTAGTACACCCGCCCGGCGTGTCGGCTGGACAAATTTCCGGATACAGCCAGGTGCAGTTCGTGCTCAGACTGGTTCCTGCCTCCGAGGAGGCAGTTGGCTGGTTTGCCCGCAGGGAAACGTCCGCGTATCTTTGTGTGGTCACTGACGTCAGTGAACCTGCGCCGCTGTGCGCAGCGAACGCCCAGCTAGCAGCAAAGTCCGAGGTTGAGTCGTGAGCAAGCGAACTTTCCAGCCGAGCAATCGTCGCCGCAGCCGCACGCACGGATTCCGGCTGCGCATGCGCACCCGCGCCGGCCGCGCCATCCTCTCGGCCCGCCGCAAGCGGGGCCGCGCCCGTCTGGCGGGCTAGTCCCAGCGTGCTCCCAGCGTCCAATCGGCTGCGGGCAACGCCGGATTTCCGCACCGCAGTGCGAACAGGTGTCCGGGTCAGCCGAGGGACCCTCGTCCTGCACGCCGTCCGCAGCGACTCCCCACCCACCCGGGTGGGTTTTGTCGTCTCAAAGGCTGTTGGGAATGCTGTCGTCCGAAATCGGGTCAAGCGTCGCCTGCGGCACCTCGCGCAGTCCTGGGTGACGGCGTCCCCGTTCAGTGTGCTGGCGGTCGTGCGGGCACTCCCCGGATGTGCTGTGCGGCCCTCGGATCTGGCATGCGACTTCGCGTCTGCCTGGGTCGAGATGCTCGGTAAGGTTGGGGGCAGGCCATGAAGCACTTGCTCATCGGATTCATGAAGATCTATCGGGCTATCATCAGCCCGCTCTACGGGCAGGTTTGTAAGTACTACCCGAGTTGCTCCGCCTACGCCTTGGAGGCGCTGGAGGTTCACGGAGCAGCGAAGGGTTCTTGGCTTGCCGGCAAGCGCCTGGCGCGCTGTCACCCGTGGGCACGCGGCGGCTATGACCCCGTCCCGGGAACAGAAGCGGCTCGCGAATGGGCGGCAGAACAGGCCAACAAGCAAGTAAATGGCGAGCTGGCGTCCAGTCAAGCCGCGGATAGGGGAGAGTTTTGATCCCGGAGATTATGCCAATGCTGATACCGCTCGACATCTGGTCTGATCTGTACGGCGTCCTGTCGGCCATGATGCAGCCGCTGTATTGGGCTGTGTCCGGCATCGTCGTGCTGGCTCACTGGTTGTTCTCGCAGTTCATGGATCCCAACTCCGGCTGGACGTGGACCCTCGCCATCATCAGCCTCACCGTCGTGATCCGGTCGTTGATGATCCCGCTGTTCGTGCGGCAGATCAACTCGTCGCGGAAGATGCAGTTGGTGCAGCCGAAGATCCGCGCCCTGACCGAGAAGTACGGTCACGACCGGGAACGGCTCGGCCAGGAGCAGATGAAGCTGTACCAGGAGGAGGGCATCAACCCGATGGCCTCCTGTCTGCCGATTCTCGTGCAGATGCCGATCTTCATCGCCTTGTTCCGCGTGCTCGACGGCGCCGCGGTCGGGACGCCGCGCGGGCAGTGGTTGCGGGACAACCCCGATCTCGTGTCGTCCCTGCAGAACGCGGAGATTTTCGGCGCCAAGATCTCAGGTCGATTCTGGCCGATGACGACCTTCGGCCCTGAGCAGATTCTGGCGCTGATCCTCATCATTCTGATGACGGCCGCGATGTTCGTCACGCAGCTGCAGTTGATGAGCAAGAACATGCCACCGGAGGCGATGACCGGTCCGATGGCTCAGCAGCAGAAGATGATGCTCTACCTGTTCCCGGTGATTTTCGCCGTTACCGGCGTCAGCATCCCGATCGGCGTTCTCATCTACTGGCTGACCTCCAACCTGTGGACGATGGGCCAGCAGTACCTGCTGATCCATAACAACCCCGCCCCTGGCACCCCGGCGTACATCGACTGGGAGGAGCGGATGATCTCCAAGGGCAAGGATCCCGAGGCCATTCTCGCCCGCCGGGCCGGTAAGATGAAGAAGAAGATGCGGGCCACCGAGACAAGCGCAACAGGTGTCGTCCGCCAAGGACGAGGCCCCGCTGCCGCCGACACCGCCGTCACCGACAAGCCCGCACGCCAAGCTCAGAAGCCGAGTAACGGCACCGCTTCCGACACAACAAAGGACGCCGTGTCGGCGTCCACCGTGCCAGCCGCTGGTACGTCTGCGGACGGGGTACAGAGGGTGCAACGGCAACAGCCGGCGCGACAGAGCCGGGCGAAGCGCAAGAACCCTGGTCAACCGCGACCGAGCGACGGTTCGAACCGTCCATCGACCACTCCGACGAGTGAGGAGAAGCAGTGACTCAAACCGAGAACGACGTCGCCCCGCGGCCGGAGGTCGAGGCTGGCAGCGAAGCGTCCCCCGAGACGAGCGTCGCCTCGTCCACACAGTCGAAGACCGAGGCGAACCTGTGGAACGAGGGCGAGATCGCCGCGGACTACCTGGAAGACCTCCTTGACATCGCCGACATCGGCGGTGACATCGACAGCAACATCGCGGGTGGACGCATCCACGTCTCGATCGTCGCCGACGAGGAGGACGACGGCCGCGACCCCAAGGTCCTCGTCGGCAAGGAGGGCGAAGTACTGGAAGCCCTGCAGGAGTTGGCACGGTTGGCCGTCATGACCGAGACGGGCCACCGAAGCCGGTTGATGCTGGACGTCGCCGGGCACCGCGAGCGGAGACGCCAGGAACTGCAAGCATCCGCGACCGAGGCCATCATCGAGGTCAAGGAGACTGGCGAAGAAGTACGGCTCGCCCCCATGAACCCGTTCGAGCGGAAGATCGTCCACGATGCCGTGGCCGCCGCTGGGCTGGTCAGTGAGTCCGAGGGTGAGGAACCCAACCGCCGCGTGATCGTCCTGCCCAAGTAGGCATTGCTCCGTGGACGCAGCGGGTGCACCTGGGACGCACGTGTGTGCAGACGCCAAGGTTGCCGTTGCGCAGTCCCTCGGCGGTGCCCAAATGGCACCTGGATCGGCTGGCCTGGCGGGCGCTGGCGACCACTCCCCCGCTGGTGGCCAACAGGCACCTGGATCGGCTGGCCTGGCGGGCGCTGGCGACCACTCCCCCGCTGGTGGCCAACAGGCACCTGGATCGGCTGGCCTGGCGGGCGCTGGCGACCACTCCCCCGCTGGCGGTTCTTTCGGCGCGCCCGGTGTTCTCGCCGACGTAGTGACGGCGGTTTTCGAGGACGACACCTCTATATATCAATATGTCGATATATTAATAAATAGAGGTGTCGAGTGGGGTCTCCTCGGCCCCCGCGAACCCGCCCGCATCTGGGAACGTCACATCCTCAACTCTGTCGCCCTGGCTCAACTCATCCCCGGAGGGGCCCGCGTCATTGATGTCGGCAGCGGGGCCGGGCTGCCGGGTCTCCCGCTGGCGATCGCCCGGCCCGACTTGAATGTCACCCTCCTCGAACCGCTGCTGCGGCGCTACGACTTCCTTTGCCTGGCTGTGGAAGAACTGGGCTTGGGTAACCGAGTCGACGTAGTACGCGGTCGGGCCGAGGAGTGGCCACGCGCGAATGGGACATTCGACGCGGTCACGAGCCGGGCGGTGGCGCCATTGGACAAACTCGTGGGCTGGACCCGGCGTCTGCGCGGCACACGCGGAGAAATCCTCGCTCTCAAAGGCGAGTCCGCAGTGAATGAGATCCGAGCGGCGACGCCGGCCCTGCGGCGCTGGAATCTGAGAGCCCGGGCCATCGAGGTACGTGCCGATCCACGGTGCGAACCGACCACTGTTGTGCAGATAGTCGGCGCTCCTTCCTAAGAGCGAGGCAGTCGCGGGGTGTCGCAGTCGACGGGAGTAGTGCAATTCGAACACCCGACGTGCCCACTATGACCTCCGGGGACCCGCGTGGAGAGATCGAACCGCCGGGCTGTCCATCCGGTCGGCCAGCCGCGAACCTCCACTCCGACGCGACGAAAGCCGATCGAGCTTGGTCACCCCACCATCTCAGGCGCCTCCCAGCGAGGCGTCCTCTCCCCCGGGCTCGTCGCGGCTAGGCTTGCGTTGATATGAGTAGCAACTCCCCGCGGCGTGTTCATTACGAGACTCCGGAACGGCTCGACGCAGCACTCGTGCCGGACGATCTGGCGTTCGATGTTTCACGTGAAACGGTCCTCCCCATCCCCCGCAGTCCCCGCGTAATCGTGTGCGCTAACCAGAAGGGGGGTGTCGGCAAGACCACGACCGTCGTCAACATTGCCGCCTCGCTCGCGCAAAGTGGCCTGCGGGTTCTCGTGATCGACCTGGATCCACAGGGGAATGCATCCACCGCCCTTGGAATCGAGCACAGCGAGGGTGTCGGAGGCACCTATGAGGTGCTGATAGACGGCGATGCGATCATCAGCCACGTCCAGCGCTCGCCCGAGTCCCGCAATCTCTGGGTTCTGCCAGCCACTCTCGACCTCGCCGGCGCGGACATTGCCCTAGTCAACATGATCGGCCGCGAGACACGATTGCAGGCGGCGGTGAGTGGGTTCATGGAGGAAGCCTACGCGGACTACATCCTGATCGACTGTCCCCCATCCCTCGGACTGCTGACACTCAACGCACTGGTCGCGGCTCGCGAAATCCTGATCCCAATCCAGTGTGAGTACTACGCGCTCGAAGGCGTCTCCCAGTTGATGCGGACGATCAACATCGTGAAGGGGAACCTGAATGACCATCTGCACCTGAGTGTTGTGCTCCTGACGATGTACGACGGTCGCACTCGCCAAGCCCAACAGGTCGCTGATGAGGTGCGGCGCCACTTCCCGGAACAGACGCTCGAGACGATGATTCCGCGCTCCGTGCGAGTCTCCGAGGCTCCGAGTTACGGGCAATCCGTCATCACCTACCACCGCGCCTCAGCGGGCGCGGCGGCCTACTTGGACGCCGCAGCTGAGATCGCAGGCGTGGAAAGGAGCAACTGATGGCCACCGTGCGTGGCGGCCTCGGCCGCGGACTAGGCGATCTGCTGCAGAGCACCGCAGCATCGGCCACCCCCAACACCCGCTTCGAGCACGTCCCGATCGCCCAGATCTCCCCAAATCCCCGGCAACCGCGGCAGGAGTTCGACCTGGACGAACTCGCCGAGCTCACCGATTCCCTTCAGGAACTCGGCCTGCTCCAACCGATCATCGTCCGACCGAGGCCCAATGGCGGGTTCGAACTCGTGATGGGGGAGCGCCGACTCCGCGCGGCGACAGCGGCCGGTTGGAGCGAGATCCCTGCCATCATCCGCCGCACCGAGGACGCGGACATGCTCCGAGACGCGCTGCTGGAGAACCTTCACCGCGCTCAGTTGAACCCACTCGAAGAGGCTGCCGCCTATCAACAACTCCTGTCCGACTTCCAATGCACTCAGGAAGAACTCGCTGGGCGGATCAAGCGCAGCCGGCCCCAGATCTCTAACACGATTCGGCTGCTGAAACTGCCACCATCGGTTCAACGGCGAGTAGCAGCCGGGGTGCTGTCAGCCGGGCACGCCCGAGCCCTGCTGGCATGCGACGACCCCGCGCGACAGGAGCATCTGGCAGATCGCATCGTCCGCGAGAATCTCACAGTGCGTGCGGTGGAGGAGTTGGTGGCCGTCGACGACCCCGTTGCGGCACACCGCAGGGCACGGACGCCCCGGGAGCCTTCTCCCCGTGCCACCGAACTGTCGGATGACCTGTCGGACTACCTCGACACTCGGGTCAAGGTCGAAATCGGCAAGCAGAAAGGCCGGATCGTCATCGAGTTCGCCAGCGAAGATGATCTGCAGCGAATCCTGAACATACTGGAAGCACGCGAGTAAATATCTCGATATAGCTATTTGTCGACAAATTGCTGATTGGAAGGTTGTGGTGGATGTCAAGGCGGTCAGCGGGGCGCTGCTGCGGTACCGCATCATGGCGTACGTGGTCGGCGTGCTCCTCGTCGTGCTGGTCTGCGTCGGCTTGCCTCTGAAGTACTTCGCCGACGAGGGCATCGTGGTTACCATCACCGGCGTACCGCACGGGTGGCTTTACATGGTGCTGCTGTTCACCGCCTACGACGTCGGCCGGCGGGTCGATTGGCCGTGGTCGCGGTTGATCCTGATCGGGCTTGCGGGCACCGTCCCGTTCCTGTCCTTCGTTGCCGAGCGCTTTGCCACCAAGGACGTTCGTGCGCGCATCGCGGCGGCCGCGGCCGCGGGGGAGCCCGAACTAGCCGGGAGTTGACCCGCTCAGGCGCGTCCCAAAACCCAGTCCATCAACTCCGACGTGTGCGAAACGACGAGATCTGCCCGGTCTCGCAGGTGTGGTTGCGGTGTTGACGACCACAACGCAAGGACGCTGGTGACGCCAGCGGCACGTGCAGCCACCAGATCGTTGTCGGAGTCCCCGACGTAGGCCGCCCGTTCCGGTTCGACGTCGAAGGCAGCCAGCATCTTCGTGATTCCCTCCGGGTGAGGCTTCACCTGCTCGACGTCGTCGCCGCCCATGATGTCGTCCATGAAGTGGGCCACCCCGAGGGCTTGCACTATCTCGCTCGCATAGGCGCGGCCCCGCGCCGAGTAGACACCCAACTGCACGTCCGCCCTGTGGAAGGACATCAGCATCTCCGACATCCCCTCGATCGGGGGGACTGCTGCGGCCAACTTTCGAACGTGCGACCGGTACTGAGCCTCGTGCGCGGCGGACAACCGGCTTACGCCGATCAACTGCGCCAGCACATCCTGGTCGGGCGGCCCGTACCGATCGACGACGTCCTCGGGAGTGAACTGCCTGCCGGTGATGGCCTCGGCGACATCCTTCAGCCCCTGCATCAGGATCGGCATCGTGTCGCCGATCGTGCCGTCCAGGTCGAAGATGACCGCTTGCATGGTGCCGGCCGCTGGTGTCGCCATCAGAACTCCACCACTACCTTGCCGACCGACTTGCCGGTCTCGACCAACCGGTGGGCCTCCCTGAAGGTCTCGGCCGACAAACCGTGCAACACCTTGTTGAGGGTCGTGCGGAACTTGCCAGCGTCCACCAGGTCGGCGACCTGGTCGAGGATCTGATGCTGGACGATCATGTCGGGGGCTTGGAAGTACGAGCGCGTGAACATCCACTCCCAATGGACGCTGATGGACTTCTGTCGCAGCGTCAGCGTGTCGAATCCGCTGTCGATCATGACGATCTGCCCGCGGGGGGAGATGATGCCGGGCAAGTCCGCCTCACGGCCGCGCGTGTACCCCGAGAACACGCAGTCGACACCAGTCGATGCGATCGCCGACACCTGCTCGGTAAGTGATTGTGAGTGGTCGACCACATGATCGGCGCCGAGGGAAAGCACCCAGTCGTGAGACTCAGGACGCGACGCCGTCCCGATCACTTGGAGGCCCGTGCGGATCTTGGCGAGTTGAACCGCCATCGACCCGGCTCCGCCTGCCGCCCCCAACACCAGCAACGTGCCGGTCGAATCCGCGCCCAGACGCATCGAGTCGAACAGCCCTTCCCACGCGGTCAGGACGGTCAGGGGCACTGCAGCGGCTTCCGCCCAGCCCAGCGTCCGCGGCTTGCGACCGACGATCCTCTCGTCAACGGCTTGAAACTGGCTGTTGGACCCCGGACGGGTGATGTCGCCCGCGTACCACACCTCGTCGCCGGGAGTGAACAATGTGACATCGCTCCCCACGGCGACCACAACGCCGGCGGCGTCGTAGCCCAGCACCCGCGCGGCATCGAACGGTCCGGTGCGCACACGTTCCTTTGTTTCCACCGGATTGATGGACACCGCCTTCACTTCGACGATCAGGTCGTGCGCCAGCGGAACGGGCAGCGGCACATCGACATCGACCAGCGATTCGGGGTCCGAAACGGGAAGCGGCCGGTAGAAGCCAACTGCGCGCATTGTGTTCATGTGGTCAATCAACCATCGAGTTGAGCGTCTGGCAAGTCCGCCGACGGCTTTGCCGGTGGACGCCCCACGTCTCGTGCGATCTTGATCGAGATGCCGATCGCGAACGCTGCGAACACCCACCACTGGATCGCGTACCCGCTGTTGCGCGCCGAGCCGTCGGAGCTTGGCAGGTTGAGTGGTGCCGGCGCCAAGCCGTGGGTGGCAGCCTCCTCGGCGCCCAGTGTCACGTAGCCCGGCAGCAGACGCTGCGGCCATCGTTGCGCGAGTTCGGGCAACCGCACGGCTGCCACCTCACCGGGTTTGAGCGCCGGCACCTCGTCAGGGGTGGCTTCCGACGCCAGAAACACCCCGGTGATCGCGGCGTCTCCCCTTGCCACAGGGGCTTGCCCGCTCGTGGTGCCCAGGACGACCGCAAGAACACGACCGTCCGGCAGCCGCAACGCGGCCAGGACGCGGGGGTCGCCGATCGCGTCCCGCACGAGCAGTTGCTGGGCGGGCAGGAACGTGCCGGACGCCGTGACGGGCCTCCCGTAGACGTCCCCCACGTCGTTGCTGCCATCGACCTGCGACAGCAGTGGAATCGGCTCAGACCGGGCACGCTCGGCCGCCGTATTCCGGCCCTGGTCCTCGAAAACCTGCATCTGCCACAGCCCGAGCCCGGCCATGACCAGTGCGACCAGCACGCCGCACGCGATGATGATCGCCCGCTTAGCCTTCATCGGCGCCGGTCCGGCGCTGCTTGGCGGCCAGGACGAGATCGAGGCAGACATCGGCGAGATCCTGCCCTGAGGCTTCGATCGCCAGCGGCACCAGTGACGTTTCCGTCATGCCGGGCGACACGTTCGTCTCGATGAACACCGGACCCCGGTCGTCGATGATGATGTCGGTACGCGAAAGTTCGGCCAGCCGCAACAGCGAATGGGCATGCAGCGCCATGTCTGCGCATTGCTTCGCGATGGTGTCGTCCACTTCGGCGGGAACGAGGAACCTCGTCTCGCCCGCCGTGTACCTAGAGGTGTAGTCGTACAAGCCTGACAAAGGCCGGATTTCGACTGCGGGCAGCGCTTCCGGCCCCGAACCGCGGTCGATGACCCCGACTGCGACTTCGACTCCCGTGATGAATTCCTCGATGACTACGACATTCGAGTAGCTGAAGGCTCCGACGATCGCGCTCGGCAAGTCAGTGGGTCGCTCCACCTTCTGGCACCCCAGGGCCGAGCCGCTCCGGGCAGGCTTCACCATCAACGGGTACCCGAACCGGGAGGAAAGCGCCGCGATCAGCGGTTTGGCCCCCAGTTCCTGAAACATCTCTTGTGGAAGGGCCGCCTGTTTCGGAACGCGGATGCCAGCCGTACTGACGATCGGTGTGCAGATCGACTTGTCGAAGGCGACCCGCGAAGCGGCCGCGCCCGCGCCCACCGCGGGAACGTTGAGGAGGGACAGCACCTGCCGCAGTGATCCGTCCTCGCCCACGCCGCCGTGCAGCAGTGGGAAGACGACGGGATCGGAGCACGTCTGCAACAAATCGAACAACTCCGGCGTGACATCCGATTCGATCACCTTGCACCCGCGGTCGCGGAGCGCCTGTGACACGCGGCGCCCTGAGCGGAGCGAAACGTCCCGTTCGTGTGAGAGTCCGCCTGCGAGGACCACGATCGTCCCGGAGAAAGCGTTAGCCATGTCCATCCCCTAACTGATGTCGGGCGCGGGAGCACCAGTTGCGTCGAGGTGCCGTGGCACCTCCGACCCAAGGCCAAAGGTCTTGTGGATTTCCAGTTCATTGTGCAGCACGTCACCGAGCCTGCGTGTCCCTTCGAGGATTCGCTCGGGAGTCGGGAAGCAGAATGAAAGCCGCATGTTGCGGGATCCGAGCCCATCGGAGTAGAACGCGGTGCCTGGGACGTACGCCACCCTGGCCGTCACTGCGCGAGGCAAGATCGCCTGCGAGTCGAGCCCCTCGGGCATTGTGAGCCAGACGAAGAAGCCACCGCTCGGATGCGTCCAGGTGGAGCCTTTCGGCATGTTCTCGGTGAGACCCTGCAACATCGCGTCGCGGCGCTCGCGGTACATGTCGCGGAACGCGACTATTTGCCCGCGCCAATCGAACTTGGTGAGGTACTCCGAGATCGCGAACTGCGAGAACACCGGTGGGCACAGTGTCGCCGCCTCCTGCGCCAGAACGAGCCGTTCACGCACCGCGTGCGGTGCCAGCACCCAGCCGACACGGAATCCCGGAGCGAACGTCTTCGAGAAACTGCCCATATAGATGACGTGCTCCGCGTCGAGCGACCGGATGGCCGGAGTGGGATCCGACGAGTCGAGGGTGAGCAGGCCGTAGGGGTTGTCCTCAAGGATCAGCAGGTTGTGCTCTTTGGCCACCGCCAACAGTTCGCGGCGACGCTGCAGTGTCTGGGTGATGCCCGAAGGGTTCTGGAAGTTGGGAATCGTATACAGGAACTTCACCTTCTTGCCCGCAGCGCGCAGCCGGACGATGGCGTCACGCAGCGCGTCGGGCAGCAGGCCCGAGTCGTCCATCGCCACGTGGTGGATCTCAGCCTGATAGGAGCGGAAAGTCCCGATTGCACCCACGTAGGTCGGTGCCTCAGTGAGGACCACGTCCCCGGGATCGCAGAAGATGCGGGTTACCAGGTCGAGTCCTTGTGAGGAGCCGCACGTGATCACCACGTCGTCCGCGTTGGCGTGAATGCCTTCCTCGGCCATGATTTCGCAGATCTGTTCGCGGATCATCAGTTCGCCCTGCCCCGAGCCGTACTGCATGGCCTGCGTGCCGCGGTCGGTGATCAGTTTGTCGATGGCGGCACCGATCTCCAGCCGCGGCAGGTCCTTGATGTTCGGCATGCCACCGGCGAGGGATACGACCTCGGGGCGGTTGGCCACCGAAAACAGTGCCCGGACCGCGGACACCGTCATCCCATGGGTGCGCTGGGCGTAGTGATCGATGTAGGCGTCGAGGCGGGTGTCACGGCGCAGCGGATCCAGAAGACTCACCCGACTAGAGTAGTCGCGCCAGCACCGTCCGGTTGAGGAGGTGGACGTGTCAGCCACTGAGTTTGCGATAGCGGCGTCCGATCTTGGCCGACTTCCGCGCTGTGCCTGTGACTGTCTGGGGCCATTGACGGCGGATCCGGCCTGGGCTGCCGCGGCCGAGCACCGCTGGCGACACTGCGGAGTCGGGCTGCGGTCTGGGGCGAACATCGTCGGATACGGCCTGGTCGCTCCTGCGTGGCATCGCCCGGGCGGGAGGCGTCCGAAACCCCGGCACGGCGCAGCGATGCTCGTGTGCCTATGGGTCGACCCGGAAAATCGGGGCCGGGGTATTGGGCACCGTGTGATTGAGGGACTTTCCGCGATGCTGCTTGCAGCAGAAACCCAGTCGTTGGATGCGGTCTCTTCCAGGTTCCGCCCCACGTGTGGCAGGCCCAGCACCCGGTTCCTGCAACGGACCGGCTTTCACGTCGTCGCCGACCATCCGACGGCCCCGCGAATGCGCCTCGACCTGGACGCAACCGTGCCCGCGTTTGGAGATCTGCGCGAACTGTGGGCACGACTCACCGCCGGCGTTCTGCCCGAACCGCCTGCCGTGACTGCTCCGGTTGTGGTCTACCCCACCAGCCCACTCAGAGGTACTCCGCCAGCGCCTTGATGAGGGTGGCCTTGGTCTTTCCGCCCTGGAACTGCTTGACGACCTCGCCGTTCACGAACACCTGGATTGTCGGCAGACTAAGCACCCCTTGTTGGGTGGGCACCTGCTGATTCTCGTTGGTGTCCAGTTTCGCGAAGGTGACTCTGTCACCGTATTCGCCGGCCAGTTCCTCGATGATCGGGGACAGTTGCTTGCAGGGCGTGCACCAGTCGGCCCAGTAGTCGACCAGCACCGGCCGGGACGACTTCAGGACGACATCGGCGAACGTCGCATCAGTAACTTCAACGACAGCACTCATTTGGGTTCCTCTCACGGTCACGGCTCAGTCTGCCGGACACCACTGACAGTTGCGTGGGCTCAGTTCAGCGCGGAGAGATAACGCTCGGCGTCCAACGCCGCCTCGCACCCCGTGCCGGCGGCCGTGATCGCTTGGCGGTACGTGTGATCCACCAGGTCGCCGGCGGCGAAGACGCCCGGCAGACTGGTGGCGGTAGAACCGGGCTTCACGATCACGTAACCGGCGGCGTCCACCTCGATCTGGTCCTTCACCAGTTCCGAGCGGGGGTCATGCCCGATAGCAACGAACACGCCGCTCACTTCGAGGGTCGACTCCTCGCCGGTGACGGTGTCGGTCAGCGTCAGCGACTCGACCGTGCTGTCACCGCTGATCGCCTTTACGGTCGAGTTCCACCGGAAGTTGATCTTCGGATCCTTCTCGGCGCGGTCGATCATGATCTTCGATGCTCGCAGTTGGTCGCGGCGATGAACGACCGTGACCGAACTGCCGAAACGGGACAGGAAAGTCGCCTCCTCGAGCGCCGAGTCTCCGCCACCGATGACCGCGATCGGCTTGTCTCGGAAGAAGGCTCCGTCACAGGTGGCACACCACGAAACACCACGCCCGGAGAGTCGATCCTCATCCGCCAGCCCCAGCCGCCGGTAACCAGAGCCCATCGCGAGGATGATGGCGCGTGCCTGGTACGTTTCGCCCTCCTCAGTGGTGACCGATTTCACGTCCCCGCCAAGGTCTACTGCGACCACTTCCTCGGTGAGCAGACGGGCGCCGAAGCGCTCCGCCTGCGCGCGCATGTTGAGCATGAGGTCGGGGCCCATGATTCCGTCGGGAAAGCCGGGGTAGTTCTCGACATCGGTGGTGTTCATCAATGCCCCACCGCTAGTCAGAGCCCCCTCGAAGACGACCGGCCGCAGGTCGGCACGCGCGGCATAGATGGCCGCCGTGTAGCCCGCAGGCCCCGAGCCGATGATGATGACGTCCGCAATTTCAGTCATTCCCGCTTCACTCTCCGACATGCTCGCCAGTGTGGCACGTCCGCTCCACCCGAACTCCCGACGAATGTCGATTATTCCTCTGACACCGGCCCCTTTCTGCCATTCGGAGGATTGGCTACAGTAGTGGTGATGCGGCTGCGTGTGCACCGCATTGAGATTCGGGTCACAACGAAGAGACCCCCGGATCCGCACTCATCAGGGCAGAGAACCTGCCAAGGCGCACAAGGACGTGGGAGAAGTAATGACGGACAAGTACGTAGTCGCACTTGATCAAGGCACCACCAGCACCCGGGCGATCGTGTTCAACCACTCGGGTCGCTCGGTCGGTTCGGGGCAGAAGGAACACGAGCAGATCTTCCCGCGGGCCGGTTGGGTAGAGCACGACGCGGTCGAGATCTGGATCCGCTCGCAAGAGGTCATCGAACTCGCTCTCGACGCGGCCGGCGTTGCCGCCAGCGACGTCGTGGCCGTGGGTGTCACCAACCAGCGTGAGACCACCGTGGTTTGGGACAAGAACACCGGCAAGCCGGTCTACAACGCGATCGTGTGGCAGGACACCCGCACGGACAAGATCGTCGACGCCCTCGGTGGCGGCAACCAAGACAAGTACAAGGCCAAGGTTGGCCTGCCCCTGGCTACCTACTTCTCGGGCCCCAAGATCAAGTGGATCCTCGACAACGTCGAAGGTGCGCGCGCCAAGGCCGAGGCCGGCGACCTCCTCTTCGGCAACATCGACACCTGGGTGATCTGGAATCTCACCGGTGGAGTCAACGGCGGGGCGCACGTCACCGACCCGACCAACGCTTCTCGCACCATGCTCATGGACCTGGCCACCCTCGAATGGGACGCCGGCATCGCCGCCGACATGACCGTCCCGATGTCGATGCTCCCGGCCATCAAGTCCTCCTCCGAGGTTTACGGCAAGGTCGCTGCGGGCTCGCTCGCCGGCGTTCCTGTCGCAGGCGACCTGGGCGACCAGCAGGCCGCGACCTTCGGCCAGGCGTGCTTCGAGGTCGGCATGGCCAAGAACACCTACGGCACCGGCAACTTCATGCTCATGAACACCGGCAACGAGCCTGTCCCGAGCAAGAACGGCCTGCTGACCACGGTGTGCTACAAGATCGGCGACCAGGCGGCCGTCTACGCACTCGAGGGTTCCATCGCCGTCACCGGATCCCTGGTGCAGTGGCTGCGCGACAACCTGGGCATGGTCACCACTGCTCCTGAGGTCGAGTCCCTGGCCAACACCGTCGAGGACAATGGCGGCGCCTACTTCGTGCCCGCGTTCTCGGGTCTGTTCGCCCCGTACTGGAAGTCCGACGCCCGCGGCGCGCTCGTCGGCCTCACCCGGTACGTCAACAAGGGTCACATCGCCCGCGCGGTGTTGGAGGCCACGGCCTTCCAGACCCGCGAGGTACTGGACGCCATGAACGCGGACTCCGGCGTGGACCTGAAGGAACTCAAGGTTGACGGCGGCATGATCCAGAACGCAACCCTGATGCAGTTCCAGGCCGACATCCTCAACGTGCCGGTCGTTCGCCCGGTAGTTGCCGAGACCACCGCCCTCGGCGCTGCTTACGCAGCCGGCATCGCGGTTGGCTTCTGGCAGGGCGAGCAGGACGTCATCGACAACTGGGCCGAGGACAGCCGGTTCAGCCCCAAGCTCGACTCCGAGGAGCGCGAGCGTCAGTTCCGCCTGTGGAAGAAGGCCGTGACGCGGACCTTCGACTGGGTGGACGAGGACGTTCGGTAACCAGACGCACTACCAACGAGGTCTCGGCACTCCGGTGCCGGGACCTCGTTTGAGTTCCCACGCGGGCTTTGGGTGGCATCGGCTGACGTTCCACCGCCCGCAACCGCGCCCTAACGCCCGCGACGGTTTCCACCGCCCGCAGCCGCGGCCTCACGCCCGCGACGGGGGTGTGAGGCGGCGAGGCCACGGCGTCAGACCGATAGTTGCTCGGTGGACTTGCCTCCGGCGGCCTCGGGCCACACCTGCTGGGCCTGCGCCGGGGGATCGGCAGCGTGGAGCATCGCACGGCGATCCACCTCGGCGGCGATCACGGCGTCGATTCGAGCCGCCACGGCAACAGGCACGGCTATGGCCCGTGCTGCGGACAACAGAGCCGGCACGGCGCGGACGAGATCGCGGTGCTGAGCACAGTCTGGGCACTCGGCCAGGTGCGCCTCGGCTCCGACTGCCGAATCCGCGCGCAGGGCACCACATTGCGCCAGGGCGATCGTTTCGATCGTGAGGTGCTCACTCATGCGGATGGGCCCTTCGAGTCGGGTCGCAACGGCGGCTGCAAATGGTAGGACGGGAGGCCGGAAACGAAGGTTCCCCTCATTCGGACATCAACCCTCTGATCTCGAGCATCTCCCGGATGCGGACCGACCGCTTGTCCAGAACCGCCTGCGGTGCGTGATCGCGCAGCCAGGTGAACAGCGTGGAATGCCCCTTCTCGAGTCTGGATGTGTGCACGGTGTACCGCCCCCGTTCTGTGACCAGGGTGAAGTCGGGACTCTCACGGTTCATCACGTACTTGACGGCGGTCACGTCCCGACCCGCGACCTCGACCACCTTTCCGGGGCGCCCGATCCGCAGCACGTCCCCGCGGACCTGCACCGTGTGCTGGGCCTTGAACCATGACCACAGCGAGTACCCGGACCCGATCAGGAGCAGCACGCCGATCACCTGCCACGCGCCCGGCGTGTTCTGGAAGACGAGTGCCGCCGCCAGCACCACGACCGCGACGCCCGCGATGATCGCCCGCTTCTGCCAGTCGAACAAGTTGGTCAGCACAGCGTCGGAGCCAGCGGGGTCGGGTCGAGGGCTCGCCTCGTCTGGGGTCTCGGGGTTATCTGGTTCAGCCATCGTTCTCCCTCAGATGCGCCAGCAAGGGTGCGAGTCGTGCCCTGCCACGGGCGCAGCGGCTCTTGATGGTGCCGACTGCACAGCCCAGTATCCGCGCCGCCTCCTCCACCGAACGGCCCTCCATGTCGACCAGTATCAACGCTGCGCGTTGGTCTGGGTTGATCCGGCCCAATGCCGCAGCAACGTCCACCCGCACCTCATGGGCCAGCAGGTCCGACGCCGCGGTGTCCGCCGCCCCCAGCAGTTCGGAGTGGTCCTGGTCGTCGGGCAACGGGTCGGCGCGGCGTACCTTGTTGCGACGCAACTTGTCGAGCCCGGCGTTGACGACGATCCGGTACAGCCACGTGAGCACCTGCGAATCGCCGCGGAAGCTCCCCGCGCGGCGAAATGCGGAGATCATGGCGTCCTGCAACGCGTCGGCGCTGTCCTCAGGGTTGCGCACGGTCCGCAGTGCCACCGCCCACAACTTGTCCTGGTGCCTCCGGAACAGTGTCGCGAACGCGGTCGGGTCTCCGGCTACGTGCGCTTGCAGCAAATCCTCGTCGGACAGTTCCGATTGGGGGATCAACGCCCAACCTCGATCTCGAAGACACCGCCGCGGTAACCGCCTCCGTCGGGAGGCAGCGAGGTGAGATACACCAGGACGTACCTGGTCTGCTCGCTCTTTGCCAAGGGCAGCGGGACTGTTCCTTGGGCGCCCGCCTTCGTCGCCACGACACGCCAATCGGCTTGCGAGCCTGTGGGTGGTGAGCCCGCGGTTGCCGCCGCGATCGGGACTCGGATCTCAAGCGTGGTTCCCGTTCCCGCCAGGCTGACGTTCACTCGTCCCACCTGCTGCGCTTCGCCGAGATCGACGATCAGCCCGACTCCCGGTTTCAGTCCACCCAGCTTGGGGTCTCCCCGGTACTGGTCGGTACGCCACTGGGTGCGTGGATTCTGGTCGATCGCGAGCGGGGCAGAAGCGGTGTTCTCGTCGCCCGAACCTCCGTCGGCGCGAGGGTCGAAGTCGAGAGCCCGCCGCAGTGAGTACGTCTGGGGAGCCGTGGGGGTGGCGGTGGCCGGGGGCACGACCGGGCGGTCGCCCAGTTGGCTGATGGCGACGACGGCCAGGCCGCCGAGCAGCACGAGGACGACCAGAGCCGTCAGCGCCACGAGCCAGTTGCGGCGAGGTTCGGGGCGTGCTCCAACTGGTGGTGACTGGACACCTGCGGGTGGCGTCGGCACGTCGGCCTGCTGCTCGGCTGCGGGGACGGCGGCCCGGACCTTGGTCGCGTCGGGATCGGTGTCGACGGGAGGTGGGACCGGCGTGTAGAACATTCCCGTGTCGTCGAACGGGCTGTAGTTCATCTCGATGGTGGGCTGCCCGTAGTCGGCTGGGGCGGCGGGTCGCGGCTCCGAGGGGGGTGCTGCCGGCTTTGGAGGGACGGCAGCAGAGACCGCCGCAGTGGCCGGGGCGCCAGCAGGCCGCACGGCTGCTCTGAACATCGGAGTGACCGGGTGGCGGACTCTGCGCTCGAGGTCTGTGCTCGCATCTGCCGTGCCGAGGATCTTTGTCAGCGCGAGCATCAGGCCGAGCGCGGGCCCGGACCCCTGATTGCGCTGGTTGAGCAGATCGTCGCAGATCTGGTCGAGGGCAGCGGAGACTCCCGGCGCGACCTGACGGGGCGACAGCACGCGACCGTCGCGGACGGGTGCGGCGGGCAGAGCGTAATCCGAGCCACCAGGCCACATCGACACCAGGCAGGCGTACAGGATCTGCCCCATGGAGTAGAGGTCGATCGACTCGCCATCGGCGCGCTGGACGGGAGCGCCGGACAGTTGGTCCTCGATGAGGAAGCCGACGATCTTCACATTCCCGGAGTTGGTGATGATCACGGTGTCGGGGCTCAACTGGCGGTGGAACTGCTTCTGGGTGTGCACCCACGTCAATGCGTCGGCGATCTCGCGAACCGTCCATGCGGCCTCAAGGCTCGACAGGGGTCCGTCGGCCAGCACCTTGCGCAGCGAATGGCCACTCACGTACTCGCAGACGATGTAGGAACCGAAGTCCTCGGAGTCCACGTGATAGGCGTCCAGCACCCGCAGGAAGCGGGCGTCGGTCACCGCCGCCGATGCCCGGGCAGCCGCCAGAATCGAATCGGTGCGTGGGTCGTCGGGTGGGAGCACGTGCATCAGCACCGGTCGAGACAGGGTCTGATCAAACGCCCGCCAGGTGAGGACGCCGGCGCGCCGGGCCAGGACCTCGTCCAACCGGTACCGGTCACCCAGTACCTGACCGGCAGCGACGTTCGCCACGCGCTCGTCCGACGGCTCGAGTTGAATCGAGGGTTCGTGGCCGTCCTCGGCGTCGGGGTACGTCGCGATCGGAGCGCCGCTCTGCTGACGCTGCGGACCGGCAGGATTCGGGGTCTCGGCAGCGGGCGCCAGGGGCTCGGCGGTGAAGTTCTGGTCACCTGCTCCCGCCTCCGGGGGATCCTGCTCACCGCCTGTGGCCGAACGCCGGCGCAGCATGGACATCGTCTGTTGCACCTCGGTTATCTTCAGTCGGCGGGCGATCACCAAGAACAGGGCGACCGCGACGATGATCGCGACAGTCAATCCCAGAATCTGCACGAGCAAACGGTCCGACCACTGCGCGAAGGCCCAGTCCACGACCCACGCGGCGAGTGCGGCGGGCAGCGCGGCCACGAACAGCCGGGCAAGATGCCTGATCAACTCGCTCGCCTGCAAACCAGGCAGCCGCCGTGCCAGGACGGTGAACGAGATCACCACTCCTACCGTGTAGGCGATCGAGAACGCCAAGGCGAGTCGCGGGGCGACCGTCGTGGGGTCGTTGTAGACGCTGACAAAGGTGAAGGCGAGAAGCGCGTTGACCGAGGCGATCACGCACTGCACGAAGAAGGTGACCCGGGTGTCTTCGAGCGCGTAGAAGGCCCGCAAGCAGACGTACTGCAACGTGAAGGGGATCAGCCCGATGGCGAACGCCATCAGCGTCCATCCCACGAAGTCCGCGTCGGCCGCGCCTGTGCCGTGGCCGAACGCGATCCGGGCGAACGGGATCCCGAGTGCCAGGAATCCGAGGGAAGCGGGCAGCAGGAAGGTCGCCGCCAGCCGCATCGTCCGCATGGTCTCGGTTCCGACCCCGCGCAAATCACCGTTCGCAGCGAGGCGGGACGCCGTGGGCAACATCGCGGTGGCCAGGGAGACCGTGATCAGGGAGTGCGGCATGATCCACACGAGATAGGAGTTGAGGTAGGCGGTGACGCCGGCGCCCTGACCACCTACGGTCGCCTGGGTGGCCAGTCGGTCGACGACGATCAGCGCGAGTTGGTTCACAGCGACGTACGCCAATGTCCACTTGGCCAACTGGAACGTGTGCCCAAGACCGGAGTTCCGGAAGTCGAACCGGGGCTTGTACCTAAACCCGATGCGCCGGAGGTACGGGACCAGAACCAGGGTCTGCATCAGGATGCCGACGGTCGCTCCGATGCCGAGGAACAAGGTCTGAGCGAGGGTGAACGCCTCCGTGCTCCCCCCGGACGTGCCCCAGACGGCCACGTAGATGGCGAACACCGCTACGGACACCACGTTGTTCACGACGGGTGCCCACATCATGGGACCAAACCGCTCTCGAGCGTTGAGCACCTGCCCGACCAGGAAGAACATGCCGTAGAAGAAGATCTGCGGCATCGTCAGATAGGCCAGGAGCACCAGCGACGCCCAGTGGTCTGCCAGCGCCTCGGTGCGCCAGCCCGAGTTCGTGTAGATCGTCATGATGAACGGAGTCAGCAGCGTCATGAGCGCGGTCATTGCCGCGAGGATCAGCAAGAAAGCCGTCATGAGCCTGCTGACGAACCTCTGGCCGCCGTCGTCGTCGTGCTTGATGGCGCGGACGATCTGTGGCACCAGAACCGTGTTGAGAGCCCCTCCCGCGAACAGCATGAACAGGCTGTTCGGGACGGTCATCGCGATCGAGAAGGTGTCGGCCTGACGGGTGCCGTTTCCGAGGACGAAGGCGATCATCACGACGCGGACGAAACCCAGGATGCGCGACACGAGCGTGCCGGACGCCATCACCGCCGTCGCCTTCAGCAACTTGCGGTGTGTGCTGGGCGCGTCGTTGGTTTCTGTCATGCCTTCTCCTTGGCCCGGGTGCGACCCTTGGACTTCTTGATCGACCAGGCTGTCGTGGCTACCAGGACGATGCCGGAGACGATCACTATCGCCCATCCGACAAGGCCGAATTGCGTGGACTCGACGATGATCTCGATCGGGGTGCCGATCACTGTGCCAGACTCGGTGGCGAGGCGGGCGGTGACGGTCGCCACCCCGTTGGTGATGGCCTCGGGGCGAACGTTCACCGTGCGACTCTCCCCGGGATTCACCGTCACCGCTGCGGTGTCCATGATCTGCAGGCGCTGCGGGCTGGACGAATCGAGCCTGACCATCACCAAGACCGCGTACGGCAACCGGTTGGTGATGGTCACTGGGAATTCGTTGACGTTGCTCGACATGACGAACTTGCCGGCAGCGTTCAGTTGGACCGAGTTCTGCCGCAGTGCGGTGGTCGCCTCCACCGACGCCGCCTGCAGCCAGACTGCACGGTCGGTCGCCCGCCCGACCCAGGCCGAGGACGCACCCCGCGCCAAGATGGCGTCTGTGGCCAGCCCGGGTGGGGACTTCGGAGCCAGTTCTGCGAAAGTGCGCAGTTCGGGCTCTAGGCGCCCCAGGGAGTTGAACCAATCCTGGGGGAGCCCACCGGCGGGGGAGACCTCAGCGAAAGTGGGCTGCACGCGGCTCGGGGTGGAAGCGAGGACCGGTGCCAGCCGGACCCGCGTCACCCACGCGGGCAGGGCCACCTCATCGGCTATCGCGGCGCTTGTGGAGATCACCCGGACAAGTGGTTGCCCTGTCGTACCGAGGATCATCGCCTCGGTGCTGGCGGCGAGTCGGTGCGCCAGGGCGCGCTGCACCCCCACGGGATCGCCGGGCTCAGTCCAGACCCGCAGCAGCGGGACGTCACCGGTGACGAGCGTCTCATCGGTCCGCAACAGCGTGGTGAGCAACGCCTGCGGTGTGGCGGGCTGGACGAAGCGCGCGGCGGCATCCGTGCCCTGCAGACCTGCCGGCACCGCCAGTACAGGAAGCCGCCTGATCGTCTCGGGAGCCCCGACCAGTGCCTGCTGTGCCCGCGCCAGCACGCCCTGCTCCCCGAAGCGGGCGGCGTGCTCGATGTCGGGTACTGCGAACAGCGTGCGGTAACCGGTGGCCGCGGGCAGTCCGGTTACCCGCGTGAGCCAGGTCGCTGCGTCCGACGCCCCGGTTCCAGTCGTGGTGCCGCCCGACGGCGTCCTAACCGTGTACCCCGAACTCATCGCCGTGACCTCGGCGTGCAAGCCTGGGTCCAACACGTAGTCGAGGCCGCGAGCGACGACGAGATCGAGCAGTTGGCTGAGCCTGCCCGCCGGAGCCAATTCGGCGGCCAGGTGGTCGTCGGCGAAGTAGGTGCCGTAGAGGTGGGACGGCTTGCTCGTCATCAGCACGACGGGGACGGTCGTGGCCCCTGAACCCGCGCTGGGCAGGGGTACGAGTGTGCGGCTGCGGGCGAAGGTCTGGTAGGTGCTGGATCCGTCGCTGTTGCCGCGCACATCAACGCCCACCAAATAGGCGGTGTCCGGGCGCGTCAGTCCGCTCTCGGCAAGGGTCGCGCGGATGGTGAACGCGCCGCTCGCCCCGGGCGCGAAGGGAAGGCCGGCGCCCGTCAGGTTGGCGTAGTTGGCCTCGCGTCGCACCAACCGGGAGCCGTCGAGTGTTCGGCCCCCCGCGACCACTTCACGGTATGTGGCCAGGTCGGCGACCTCTTCGGTCGACCGCCACATGATGGCCTGCACCACGTAGGCCGGGAGCGTGCCGTGATTGGTCACCCGGCCCGAGAGCACGATCTCGCTGGCCGGGGTCGTTCCCGTGAGTTCCACATCGGTCAACTCCACGGTCAACTGCACCTCGTCCGCCCGCGCGGGTGAGGCCGCAAACACCCCTGCCAATGCGGACATGCAGATCGCCAGGCACAGGGCAAAGGCCCGCGGCAGCGATCTGATCACGCCCCCATCGTATTGGCGGCCACCTGACAGTGGCCGGTTCCACGCTGGAGGCCGGCCGTCAGGCTGTGGAAAACTTGCAGCCCAGGTACGAGTAATGTTGGTCGCCGTGTCACGTCTGTCGCAAGAGCACGCCGCCGCGTTGCGGGAGTTGCTCCAAGGGACCACGATCCTGCCGCAACTTGCCGACGTGTTCACCGCTGCCGGGCACCAACTGTTCCTGGTCGGCGGCTCGGTGCGGGACGCGCTCCTGGGCCGGCTCGGCACGGACCTCGACTTCACCACCGACGCCCATCCCGCTGAGATCGAAACCGCCCTGCGTGGCCTGACGAAGACGACGTGGGACGTGGGGCGCGAGTTCGGCACAATCGGGGCACAGGCCGCCGATTCGTCCGGGCGTGAATGGACGATCGAGGTCACGACTTTCCGGGCTGACAGCTACCATCCCGACACCCGCAAGCCGACGGTGTCTTTCGGGGACAATCTGCGCGACGACCTGGTCCGGCGCGACTTCGCGATGAACGCGATGGCGATCAACCTGGCGCGGGCGTCCTTCCATGACCCGTTCGGGGGGCTCAAGGACCTGGAGCAGCGCACCATCCGCACCCCTGGGGCGGCTGAGGTGTCGTTCTCCGACGATCCCCTGCGGATGCTGCGTGCCGCCCGGTTCGCAGCTCAACTCGAGTTCGAATTGGACGAGGACGTCGCGCGCGCCATGCACGACATGGCCGACCGGATCGAGATCGTGTCCGCCGAGCGGATCCGCGACGAACTCGTGAAGCTACTCGGCTGCGACCGCCCCCGACCCGGACTCAACGCACTCGTCCTCACCGGCCTCGCCGATCACATCTTGCCGGAGGTCTCGGCCCTGCGCCTCGAGCTGGACGAGCATCATCGTCACAAGGACGTCTACGAACACACGCTCACAGTCATCGACCAAGCCATCGAACTCGAGCACGCTCGCAACCCCGGTGCCACCGAGCCCGACATAGTCAGCCGACTGGCCGCACTGTTCCACGACATCGGCAAGCCCGCGACCCGGCGGTTCGAGCCTGGTGGCAAGGTGTCGTTCCATCACCACGACCTCGTCGGGGCAAAACTCACCCGCAAACGACTCCAGGCACTGCGCTTCCCCAGCGACGACATCAAAGCCGTCTCCAAACTCGTGGAGCTGCATCTTCGGTTCCACGGCTACGGCGAAGGGCAGTGGACGGACTCGGCCGTGCGCCGTTATGTCCGCGACGCGGGGGACCAGTTGGAGCGACTCCACATCCTGACCCGGGCCGACTGCACGACGCGGAACGTGCGCAAGGCCCAGCGCCTGGCCCGCACCTACGACGAACTGGAGTTCCGCATCGACGAGTTGGCAGCGCAGGAGGAACTGAACTCGCTGCGTCCCGACCTCGACGGCGTGCAGATCATGGAGATCCTCGGTATCGCACCCGGACCTCTGGTGGGGCGGGCCTACAACTACCTGCTCGAGCGTCGGATCGATTCGGGGCCGCTGGGTGTGGACTCTGCGCAGCACGCGCTGCTGGAATGGTGGGCGATCCAGCCCGAAGCCAACGGAGGAACAGATGTTGCTGAATCTTGAGGGCCGGCGTGAGCCCGTAATCGATCCTGAGGCGTGGGTGGCTCCGACCGCGGTCGTCGTGGGCGCTGTCACGCTGGGCCCGAGAGTCAGCGTGTGGTACCAGACGGTGGTCCGGGCCGACCGGGAGGCCATCACCATCGGTGCCGGCAGTAACCTGCAGGACGGAACCGTTGTGCACGCCGATCCCGCCTTTCCCACCGAACTCGGCGAGAACGTGACGGTGGGCCACCGGGCAGTGCTTCACGGCTGCAAGATCGGGTCGAACACGGTTGTGGGGATGGGCGCGGTGATCCTCAACGGCGCGGTGGTTGGAGAACAGTGCCTCATCGGGGCCGGCGCGCTGGTCCCTCAGGGGTTTGTCGTGCCACCGCGGTCCTTGGTCCTGGGGTCGCCCGCGAAGGTCCGGCGGGAACTGACTGAGGCAGAGATCGAAGGCTGTCGCCAGAACGGCCTGCGTTATCAGGAACTTTTCGGCGAACACCGAGCGGTCACCGGCTGACGTGCCGAGCCGACGCTTGGCACGCGTTTTCAACGGGACGTCCGTCTCGCCCGTCTGGCTGGTGATCGTCGCGATCGGTTCGGTGCAGTTCGGAGCCGCGTTCGCGAAACTGCTCTTCGGTGTGGTCCAGCCCACCACCGTTGTGTGGCTGCGGTTGGCGTTCTCCGCCGCAGTCCTGCTCGTGGTCGCGCGTCCCGACATCCGTGGCAAGACCGCGCGCGACTGGATCGTGGTTCTCGGCTACAGCGCCTGCCTCGTCGGGATGAACTGGTCGATCTATCAGAGTTTCGCGCGCATCCCCATCGGGCTCGCGGTCACCCTGGAGTTCCTCGGGCCGCTGGCAGTCTCGGTGTTCGGGTCGCGTCGGCTTCGCGACCTGGCATGGGTGGGGCTCGCCGCCGTCGGGGTCGTCTTGCTGGGTGCCGTCCCCGACGACCCTGACTGGACGGGAATCGGTTTCGCCCTGGTGGCGGGTGCCTGCTGGGCGGGCTACATCCTGTTGGGGGGTGGCACCGGACGTCGCTGGCCCGGGGTGAGTGGCGTCACGATCGCCTCGGTGATCGGGGCCGTCGCGCTGGCCGTGCCTGGGGTGCTCGGCGGCGGTCAAGCGCTCTGGACCCCGGTCGTGCTCGGGGTCGGGCTCGCGGTAGCCGTGCTGTCCTCGGTCATCCCTTACGCCCTTGAGATGGCGGCACTGCGCCGGATCACGGCGCGCACCTTCGGCATTCTCATGAGTCTCGAGCCTGCCGCGGCGGCGCTGGCCGCGCTGCTCGTCCTGAGGGAGTGGCTCGTCTGGACGGAATGGATCGCGATCGCCTGCGTCGTCCTCGCCAGCATCGGGGCGACCAGGTCAGCCCGCACTGCAGTGAGCGTCGCGCAGTAGTCACGTCTCAGGGCTGTGCGGAGGACCTTGGGTCGAGGGACAGCAGCGGCCCGCGGATGCCGGCACGCGCGACGGCCGTCAGCGCCGCCTCACGCAACGCCCGCATCGGAGCCCACTGATCATTCGGTGTGGTCTTGAGCATCAGGCGGATCGTCATGGTGCCGCCGCTGACCGATTCGACGCCCAGTACCGAGGGCGGATCGATCAACACGGACTGCCACTGCGGGTCGGCGGCGAACGCCCCCGCCGTCTTGGCGAGCACATCCACCACTGTCTGCGGATTCTCGTCGCTGGCAACCGGGATGTCCACCATCACGGTGGACCACCCTTGAGTGACGTTGCCGATGCGCAGGATCTCGCCGTTGCGGACGTACCAGACCTTGCCGCCGGCATCACGCAAGCGCGTGACCCGGAGGCTGACCTCTTCGACTGTGCCGGTGACTTCGCCGGTGTCGATGAGGTCACCGACGCCGTACTGGTCTTCGATCATCATGAAGATGCCTGACAGGAAGTCCTTGACGAGGCTCTGGGCTCCGAAACCCAGCGCGATGCCGCCGACCCCCGCCGATGCCAGCACCGGTGCGAGCGGGATCCCGATCACCGACATGAGGGTGAGGATCGCTACGGTCCACACGACGACGGCGGTGATGCTGCGCAGCATCGATCCCAGAGTCGCCGTGCGTTGCTGCACCCGGGCGTCCGTGAGTGGACCCAGCAGCGCCTTCGGCTTCCCGCCCGCCCGCCGTTGCTCGGCGCTCTTCAGGGCGCGGTTCGTGACCACTTTGATTGCCCGGCGCAGCACCAGATGGATGATGAGCGCGCCGAGCACGATCGACCCCAGCAGGATCGGGGTGTCGGGCCACACCCAGGTCAGTTGTAGTGGCGGCATGGTCTTCAGTCTGGCACCGTCACTCGAAGGACTCGGCGATGTTCGTCAGCGCGGTGTGATAGGCGACCCAATCCGCGGCTGAGAGGGGTGGCAGATTGGAGTGCTCCGCGCTTGTGCCTGCCTGCCCGTCGATCAGTTCATGCACGCAGGCTACGCATGCCGTCCGCCGCGTTCCAGGTCAGGGTCATCCCCGCATGAAAGCAGCCAGCAGCGGCCCTGCCGTGCGGGTGCCGGATGGCCCGTCGGCCACGAACACCGCGACCGCCAGATCGCCGTGGTAGGCGATCATCCAGGCACGCGTGCGCAGGGGAGCCTTCGCGCCGTACTCGGCAGTGCCGCTTTTGGCGCCCGTGACGATGCCCTTCAGGCTGACTCCGGAACCGTCGGATACCACGGCACGCATCAGCACCTGCAGTTGGCCCGCTTCAGCCACAGTCAGGGGCGTACCTTTGGAGTCGATCTTCTTGCCGGGGATCAGCGTAGGAATCACGGTCTTGCCAGCAGCCACCGACGCGGCGACTGCTGCCATCGCCAGTGGCGACGCGAGCACCTGCCCCTGGCCGATCATCGCTTCGGCCCGCGCGACTGGTTCACCCATCTGGGGCACGCTGCCCCAGAACGAGTAGTACCCGGGCTCGTAGTCCAACCCCACGCCGAGGCTGCCACCGGCGTCGGCGAGCGCGGACGGCGAAAGGCGCCCTTGGTTTCCGGCGAAGGCCGTGTTGCAGGACTCGGCGAAGGCCGTGCGCAGCGAGATGTTGCCCAGTCTGTTGCTGGGGTAATCACCGTAGTTCTTCAACTGACGTCCGTCGACGACGACAGAGGCGGGGCAGGAGACTGTGGAGTTCGCCGTCAAGCCCGACCGGAGCAGAGCCAGCGCCGAGACAACCTTGAACGTGGAACCGGGCGCATAGCGACCCTGCGTCGCGATCGAGGTCCGTGCGTCGGGGCTGGAGGCCGCCGCGACAATTTCGCCGGTGGACGGCTTGACCGCCACGATCGCCGATTCCTTGTTACCGGCGAGGACGCGCTCGGCGAGCGCCTGCTTTGCGGAGTTCAGGGTCAGACTCAGCGCGGGGGATTGCACAGGGGCGCGCTCCAGCAACACGATCGGATCGGTGGTCGGGCTCTGCCTGGCCGAAGCACTTGCGGTGGCTGTGGGTGCCGCTGACCCCGGGGACGCCGATGTCGGCGGCCGCGCGGTTGTCGTCACAACCCGTGCCGGTCGATCCACGATGGTCACCTTCACGCCCGCCACTCCGCGCAGAGCCTTGTCGTAGAGCAACTGCAACCCCGACAGGCCGACCTTGTCACCAGCCCGGATGTCTCCGTTCGACTTGTCGATCACTGGTTTGGTCGCCTCGCCGACGATCCCGAGCAGCGGTTGCGCGAACCCGGATGTCGCCCCCATGTAGACCTGCGCTTCGAGCGCGCGAGCGCCCGGCACGTCATAGACCGCCGGAGGCACCCGAATGCCGCCAACGGTCTGGGCGATCACGAAGGCCCGCGGACCAGACGCGAGAACCTTGCGCTCATAGGCGACAGGGTCGATGTTCACGACCCGCGCCAGCAGCCTGGCGGAGGCTGGCCACGCGGCCGCGGGGATCAGAGTCTTGTCGATCCCGATCTCGCGCCCCTCCTGGTTGCCGGCCAGAAGCAGCCCACCGGCCCCGGTCACCGACGCGCGCGGCGCCTGCGTGCGCTCCAGTCGGAGCCGCGTCGTGCTTGTGAGATCGGGGTGGACGATGGTGGGCGCCCACCTCACTTGCCACCTGTCGGACGAGTGCTGCAGCAGGGCCTGGCTGTCGTAGGTCCATGCGCCACCGGCGAGCGGCCATGAATACCGCAGTCCCGCCGTTGCCACGTACTGCGACGGCTCGGTGGAGACGGTGATCGTGCCGACCGTGACCCGAGGCAACACCTGCATGCCGGAGAGGCTCGCGTCCAGATCGGATTGCGCCGCTGCCGGGTCGACGAGGTCGAGACCTGTCAACTTGCCGGCGGTGAGTGCCTTCGCGAGCGTTTCGGCCTCTGCCTGCGGCACGCCCGGACGCGGGCCCAGCCCACCTCCAGTCGGACCGCCGCCGGTGCACCCGGCGACCGCGAGCAGCCCTGCCAGGACTGCCACCAGCCACACTCTCGCCCGAGCGCCCACCATGCCTCCTTCGTCTTCCTTGAGCGTAGTCGTCCGCCCCGACAGAATCCCTCAGACGGGAATGGACTGACTCCGGTCGTGGTTGATATAGTTGAAACAGCAACTAAAGGAGCGTCTCATGCAAATCGGTCTGTTCAGTGTCGGCGACATCACGACCGATCCGACTACCGGCCGGACTCCGTCCGAGCACGAGCGGATCATGGCGGCAACCGTGATCGCCAAGAAGGCCGAAGAGGTCGGGCTCGACGTCTTCGCGATCGGCGAGCATCACAATCCCCCGTTCCACCCAAGTTCGCCCACGACACTGCTCGCCTACATCGCCGCGCAGACCGAGCGCTTGCTGCTGACGACGTCCACGACCCTCATCACCACGAACGATCCGGTGAAGATCGCCGAGGACTTCTCGGTGTTGCAGCACCTCGCGGCGGGGCGTGTCGACCTCATGCTGGGCCGCGGCAACACCGGCCCTGTCTACCCCTGGTTCGGCAAGGACATTCGCGACGGCATCATGCTGGCGATCGAGAACTACGCGCTGCTGCACAGGCTGTGGCGCGAGCAGGTCGTCAACTGGGAGGGCAAGTACCGCACTCCTTTGCAGGGATTCACGTTGGCACCGCGCCCGCTCGACGACATTCCCCCCTTCGTGTGGCATGGCTCGATCCGCAGCCCCGAGATCGCCGAACAAGCTGCCTACTACGGTGATGGCTTCTTCCACAACAACATCTTCTGGACCATGAGTCACACGAAGAAGATGGTCCACCTCTACCGGCGGCGGTTCGAGCATTACGGACACGGTCCTGCCGACACCGCCATCGTGGGGCTCGGTGGCCAGTTCTTCATGCGCAAGAACAGCCAGGACGCCGTCAACGAGTTCCGGCCGTACTTCGACGTCGCGCCCGTCTACGGCCACGGTCCGAGCCTGGAGGAGTTCACCGAACAGACCCCGCTGACGGTCGGTTCGCCGCAGCAGGTATTGGAGCGGACGCTGTCTTTCGCCCAGGACGTCGGTCACTATCAACGGCAGTTGTTCCTCATAGATCACGCGGGGCTGCCTTTGCGCACAGTCCTGGAACAGATCGAACTGCTGGGTGAGATCCTGCCCGATCTACGCAAGGGCTTCGCCGAGGGCCGTCCGGCGCACATCCCACAGGCCCCCACCCACGCCAGCCTCCTCGGTGAGCGCACGGGCGAGGCCGCTGCGCACGAGCAACTGGTCTTGGAGAGGACTGCTTGATGCCCCGCGTCGTCGTCATCACCGCCGGCCTCAGCGTGCCGTCGTCCAGCCAACTACTCGGTGATCGGCTGGGCGCCGCGCTGCAGGCCGAGAACGCCGACGTCGAGGTCACTCAGGTCGTGCTGCGTGACTACGCGTCCGATCTCGTCAACTACCTGCTGACCCGGGTCGCCTCTCCTGCACTCGGGACGGTCTTCGCCATCGTGGCCGAGGCGGCGGGCTTGGTCGTCGTCACTCCCGTCTTCAGCGCTTCGTACTCGGGGCTGTTCAAGATGTTCTTCGACGCTCTGGATGAGGGTGTCCTGGAGGCGATGCCGGTCGTGCTCGCGGCCACCGGGGGCACTCCGCGGCACTCCCTGGTGCCGGCGCAAGCGATGCTGCCCTTGTTCCATTACCTCAAGGCGAGTGTCGTCCCCACCACCGTGTACGCGGCCACCGAAGACTGGGGTGCTGCGGACACGGGACTGCAGGCGCGCATCGACCGCGCGGCGTCCGATCTGCTCGCAGCGGTCGCTCACGCTCCGCGCCGCAAGGTGACCGACGAGTTCGACGTCGTTGACTTCGAACGGCTCCTCGGCAACTAGGACCGCGGTTTTGAGCGCTGCGCTCTGGGTGTTACGGCGTGCCCTAGCGTGGGTCCGTCATTAGGAGGACCGTCCATGAGCGCAGCACTGCATCCGAAACTGCTCCCGATCCGGGAATTCGTCATCCACCAGAACCCGGGGGAGGCGGAGTTCCACCAGGCCGTTCATGAGGTGCTGCAGTCGCTCGGTCCGGTTGTGGATCGTCAGCCCGACTACATCGAAGCCCGTGTGATCGAGGCCATCTGCGAGCCGGAGCGCCAGATCATCTTCCGCGTTCCTTGGGTCGACGATGCCGGGTCCGTTCACATCAATCGCGGGTTCCGGGTCGAGTTCAACTCCGCGCTCGGCCCCTACAAGGGTGGGCTCCGATTCCACCCGTCGGTCTATCTGGGCATCATCAAGTTCCTCGGTTTCGAACAGATCTTCAAGAACTCTCTCACGGGCATGCCCATCGGTGGTGGCAAGGGCGGCTCTGACTTCGACCCGAAGGGCAGGTCCGACAACGAGGTCATGCGCTTCTGCCAGTCCTTCATGACCGAGTTGTACCGCCATCTGGGTGCCGACCGGGACGTCCCGGCAGGCGACATCGGCGTGGGCGGGCGCGAGATCGGCTACCTCTTCGGCCAGTACAAGCGCATCACGAACCGGTACGAGGCCGGCGTCCTGACCGGCAAGGGCATCAGTTGGGGCGGAGCGCTCGCTCGCACAGAGGCGACCGGCTACGGCGTCGTCTTCTTCACCGAGGAGATGCTGAAGAAGGTCGGCAGCGGTTTCGACGGTAAGCGGGTCGTCGTGTCCGGTTCGGGCAACGTTGCCATCTACGCCATCGAGAAGGCGCAGTCGCTCGGGGCCAAGCCGATCGCGTGTTCGGACTCCGGCGGCTACATCGTGGACGAGGCGGGCATCGACCTCGAACTTCTGAAGGACCTGAAGGAGGTTCGGCGCGGACGCATCAGCGAGTACGCCGAGCGCCGATCGTCTGCCCGTTTCGTTTCGGACGGGTCGATCTGGGACGTTCCCTGTGACGTCGCGCTGCCCTGTGCGACCCAGAACGAACTGCACGAGGCGCACGCCGTCACGCTTGTGAAGAACGGTGTCATGGCTGTCGCTGAGGGTGCGAACATGCCCACGACACCGGCGGCAACCGATATTCTGCGCGCGGCGAACGTGCTGTTTGCCCCCGGCAAGGCGTCGAACGCCGGCGGTGTCGCGACCAGCGCTCTTGAGATGCAGCAGAACGCGTCGCGCGACTCATGGACCTTCGATTACACCGAGCAGCGCCTGCAGGCCATCATGGAGGGAATCTTCCACAACGTGGCCGACACGGCCGAGGACTACGGCCTGCCGGGTGATTACGTGGCCGGGGCCAATATCGCGGGGTTCGTCAAGGTCGCCGACGCAATGATCGCGCTGGGCATCGTCTGAGCGACCCAGGTCACGAAGGCCCGGACGTCTCGGTTGTAGGCGTGGTGGCGACCGCCAACCCCTTGTCGAACTCGGCGGGGTCTATTCGCCTGGACGCCGCCGCGAACGCGATGGCCGTCACTAGATAGCCCACACCGAGACCGACGAACACGACCACCGACGCCCCGTCCGGAGGCAGGATCGCTGCCGCGAGCGCCGCCGATGCCACCTGGACGACGTTGAAACCGATGTCATACCAGACGAATGTCCGTCCCTTGTACTCGTCGTGGATGTGAGCCTGAACGAGGGTGTCGACGCAGATCTTGATGGACTGTGCCAAGACACCGATCAGCCCGGCAGCCAGGATCAGCGCCCAGGGCTCGAAGACCGAGCCGGGGAAGATCTGCAGCAGGCCGCACCCGATCAGCAGGAGCACCATCCAGCGCCGGACACCGAGGCGGTTGGTGACCAGCGGTGTGACCACCGACGCGGCGAGGAAGCCGAGCGCAGTGGCGGCGCCCCAAAGACTGAGATCGGCCAGGGCGGCTGTGATCTCGGACGTGGCGTGGAAGTGGTTGCGGAACAGCAGGATCACCCCGACCGCCGTGGCGCCGTGCCAGATGCGGTGACCGCCGATGGTCAGCAGGCCGATGGCCGCCGGCCGGTTTGCGCGGATGTGCCGCAGCGCGGCCACTAGGCCACCGATCACCGACCGGGCGGATTCGGAAACCTTCACCGCGTCCGGGCCCAGGGCGTCCCGGCCGAACCCGGCCGCGATTGTGAACGAACCCAGGAAGCCGACAGCGGCGGCGCCGAACAGCATCGCGTCGACCTGGTAGGTCGGCCACACCGACCCGAGGGTCAGGCGGGTGATGGCGCCGGTCCCGGCGCCGATGATGGTACCGATGGGTCCGACCACGGGCATGACGGAGTTAGCCGTGAGGTACTCGTCCGGGTCGATCGTGTGCTCGAGGCTTGCTGACAGGCCGGCGAGCATGAACCGGTTGAGGCTCATGGAGACGAGAACCAGGCCGAAGAAGGCGATGTCGCGCCAGCCGCCGCGGTCACCGGTGAAGATGAGCAGACCGAGGCCGGAGCAGACGACAGCGCGGGTGACGTCGGTGGCCATGATGACGGTGCGCCGGTTCCACCGATCCAGGGCCCCGCTCACGAACGGTCCCACGACGGAGAACGGCAACAAGGCGACGGCGAGGACCGCGACGATGGACCAGGCGTCGGGTTGCTGCTGCGGGGAGAACAGGACGTACGCGGCGGTGGTCACCTGAGTCAGTCCGTCGGCGGACTGGGTGGCGATCCGCAACGCGAGCAGGCGCCGGAACGGTCGGTGCCGCAGCAAGCGGCGGATCCCCGCTAATCGGTTCACGCATGCCCTTCCGTGATCTTGCTCGTCATCGTAGTCACGGAAACAGGCCCAGAACGCGCACCAGGGGGCTACGGCACGGCGCCAGCAACCCCCTAGGCATCCCCGAGAACAGAAGCTCTCAGACGTGACTTAGTATGCCCTTACTTTCGCCATCCTGAGACGAACCTGGGGGCAATCGTTACTGTTTCTTGATTATTGCCGCAGAGTAAGTTGCGAAGAGCGGCTATCTCTTGTGCGCCATGGAGCGGACGACGAGGTCGCCAGTGGTCTGGATCGCCTGCACGAGAACCACCAGGACGGCGATCGCCGTCAGCAGCACCGGGGTGTTGAATCGCTGGTAGCCGTACCTGATGGCGAAGTCCCCGACCCCGCCGCCGCCGATCGTGCCCGCCATCGCTGAGTATCCGATGAGCATGACGAGGGTCAGGGTCGCGCCCGCAACCAGCCCGGGCAGGGCTTCGGGGAGCATCACCTTCCACACGATCTGGCGTGTCGAAGCGCCCATGACGAGGGCGGCCTCGATCTTCCCCTGTGACACCTCGAGCAGGGCGTTCTCGACGACGCGGGCAAAGAACGGGATCGCCCCGATGGCGAGCGGGACGATTGCCGCTGTGGGGCCGTAGGCCGTCCCCACGACCAGGCGGGTGAACGGGATCAGGGCGATCAACAGGATCAGGAAGGGCAGTGACCGGGCGACATTGATGATGGCCCCGAACGTCTGGTAGAAGGGCCGGTTGGGGGTCAGCCCACCGGGGGCGGTCAGGCGCAGAAGAACACCGCACAGCGTGCCGAACACGATGGTGAGCACGAAGGCCCAGGCGCACATCCAGCCGGTCTCCCCCAGAGACTGCAGCAGGTCCGGTAGAGCCTCGATCGGGGTGATTTGATTCATGGCTGCGACACCCTCACTCCCTGCTCGGCCAGGTAGGCGATGAGTTGGGCATGGTCGACGTAGCCGTCCGGTTTGGCCATGGCCACGCGCAGGCGTCCGACCTTCTGCCCCGCCACTTGCTCGACGGATCCGCTGAGAATCGACAACTCGAGCCCCAGATCGCGGGTGACATGGCTGAGCACGGGGGTGGTCGCTGTGCCGGATGTGAAACTCAAGATGAACTCGACGAACGGACCCTCGCTGGACGCCTTGCCGACGGGGATGAGTTGCTCGGCGAGGCGGGATTCGGGGTCGGCGAGCAACTCGGTGAGCGAGCCGGACTCGATCAGCCTGCCGTCCTCCATCAGGCCGGCAGAGTCGCAGATGCGCCGGACGACACCCGACTCGTGAGTGATGAGGACGACAGTGACGCCAGTCGTCCGGTTGACCTGTTTGATGAGGTCGAGGATCTGCTCGGTGGTGGCAGGGTCGAGCGCCGATGTCGCCTCGTCGCACAACAGGACGCTCGGGTTTCCGGCCAAGGCCCGCGCGATGCCGACGCGTTGCTTCTGCCCCCCGGACAGTTGCGACGGGTAGGCGCGCGCGCGGTCTTGGAGCCCGACGAGATCGATGAGTTCGGCCACCTTCTGCTTCCGGGCCGAGGCGGGTACGCCTGTGACCTCCATCGGGAACCCGATGTTGTCTGCGACGGTCTTTGACGCGAAGAGGTTGAAGTGCTGGAAGATCGTACCGATCCGTTGCCGCGCTTTGCGCAGTTCGACGGGTGTGAGGTGGACGAACTCGAGTCCGTCGACGGTGATGGTTCCACTGGTGGGACGCTCCAGCAGGTTGAGGCAGCGGAGCAGGGTCGTCTTCCCGGCTCCGCTGCGCCCGAGGATGCCGTAGATCTCGCCGGCGTCCACTGTCAGCGACACGTCGTCCACAGCCGTGACGGTCGTGCCCTGACCCGAATAGACCTTGGTGACGGAATCTACGACGATCATCGGATCAGCCGTTCACGGGCAAGACGGACCCTTGGTACTTGTTCTTGATGAAGTCGGCGATCTGCTTGCTGGCCAGCGCCTCGACGAGCTTCTTCACTCGGGGATCATCCCGCTTGGTTGCCTTCACGACGAAAATGTTCGCATAAGGATTGTCTTGCGCGGTCTCGAGCTTGAGAGCGTCCTTGTCGGGCTTGAGCCCGGCTTCGAGGGCGTAGTTGCCGTTGATAACGGAGAGACCGACCTTGGCGTCGTCCAGGCTGGTCGGCAACTGGCGGCGTTCGAGCTTCAGGAACTTGAAGTTCTTGGGGTTCTCAGTGATGTTCTTCTCGGTGATCTGTGAGAAGTCGAGGTTCGGGTCGGTGGGCTTCACGTTCAGCTTGAAGAGCCCGGCGTCGGCGAGTAGGAACAGTGCCCGGGCTTGGTTCGTCGCATCGAGCGGAATCGCGATCGTGGCACCGGCCGGAGCGTCGGCGAGGTTGGTGATCTTCTTGGAGTACAACCCGAGCGGCTCGATGTGGGTCTTCACGACACTCACGAGATCGGCGTTGTTGTGCTTGGCGTTCCAATCCGTCAGGTACGGCTGGTGCTGGAAGAAGTTGCCGTCGACGTCACCGTCGAACACCAGTTGGTTCTGGTCGATGTCGCCGGTGGCTTCGCGCACCTCGATCTTGACGTCGCCGAGAAGTCCCTTGTCTACTGCCTCTTTGAGGATCTCGGAGTGAGGCGTCGAGTCGGCGATGATCTTCAGCGGCGTGGTGGTGTCTGACGATCCAGTGGCCCCGCAGGCCGCCAGACCGACTGTGGTGAGTACTGCGGCGAGGAGCACCGCTGCAGCTTTGGTGAGTTTGGACATGCTGATTCCTGTCGAGAGTCGTGGGAGTTGGTCTCAACCTGACAGCTCGCGGGCCGGAAAGGCCTTGCCGGACAGCTCGACACGAGCTCGGCATTTGCGCGTGCTGTCAGCAGGGCATTCGCCGGCAGCCCACACGCCGCATCATCGCCATGGTGGCGGAAGGCGAGGTGACGGGCTGCATGTGGGCGATCGTAGTGCAGAATGCGGCCGACCGCGTAACCGGGGCGGCGTGTGCCCGCGCGACGCGATTGCGGGAGCGACCGACACCACCCGTGGGGTGCCGACAACACTCCCGTGCGTGCGGACAACGCGGCGAACAACGCTGTCGGACGAGAGTTCTCGCCATGGACAAAGGGGCATCCACAGCGGCACGGCTGGCGCGGGAATGGGCGACGATCGGTGACACGGATCTGCCGCCGCTGTGGCGCGACCAGCCAGAACTGAGTGGGGGCCACACATTGGGGCACGTGCTCGGGAGCATCCACGGGGCCACGGCCGATGGGGTGCTGATCTGCCTGGTCACACTGCTGCAGGCGGGCGACCGGCTCGCCGGGAGAGTCGTGCTGCAGGCATTGATGGGAAAACTCGTCTGCCTCGCGGCCAGAGACCGACTCCACCGGCTCGACGATTATGTGGCGCAGATCTGGCTCACGATGGCGAGCTATCCCGTCGCGGCCCGGCCCCGCAGCGTCGCGGCCAACCTCGCCTTGGACACCCGCAAGGCCATCTGGGCCGAGCGGCCCCGAGAGGTCGTCTGTGAGCCCGCGGTGGTCGTCGCGCTCAACGCTCCATCGCCGGCCTGCGAGGAGCCCGACGGCGATCAGGTGCTGCGCCGGGCGAAGCTGTTGGGTCTGCTCGACGGGCGGGCGGTGGCCATCCTCCGCAGCGTGTACCTGGAAGGCATGCCCGGTCGGGTTGCCGCGGTGCGCCACACCACCACCGAAACTGCCATCAGGTGGCGGTGCAGCAAGAGCCTGCGGGTGCTCGCTGCCCACGCCGACGAACTGCTGGCGGCGTGAGGGGCAGATCGTGATCAGTCCCGCGCATTACGCTCATCCCGTGACCACGCGCTGCTTCGGCACCGGCATCGACGTGTACGAGGCTTACCACGACACCGAGTGGGGTCGGCCCGTAACCGCAGACCGTGAACTGTTCGAGCACTTCTGCCTGGAGGCATTCCAGGCGGGGCTGTCTTGGCTCACGATCCTGCGCAAGCGGGACGCGTTCCGGTCGGCATTTGCCGACTTCGAGCCTTCAGCCGTGGCCCGGTTCGGCCAGGCGGACGTGGAGCGGCTGTTGCAGGACGCAGGCATCGTCCGCAACCGGGCCAAGATCGAAGCGGTCATCGCCAATGCGTGCGCAGTCATGCGGTTGCGGGGCGATGGCGGCAACTTCAGCGAGTTGGTGTGGGCTCATCGGCCCCACCGTCACAAGCGGCCACGCTCACTGACGGACCTGCCTGCGCACACGCCGGAATCCGGCAAGTTGGCGGGTGCGCTCCGCGGCCTCGGCTTCCGGTTCCTCGGCCCGACGACCGCCTACGCGGCCATGCAGGCGTGCGGTCTCGTGAACGACCACCTCGTCGGCTGCCCGACGGGTGCCGAGGTGGCGCGGTCAGGGAGGTCGGTGGTCACCTGAAGTTGTATTTGGTGACGACGGGCTCTCGGGGGTCGGTCGTGTCGTGGAAGTACTCGAAGTTGCACAGTTGGAGGAAGGCCCCGTCGATGTTCGTCGCAAGCGGGAACCCGATCTGGTTGAGCTCACGGGTCATGTAATAGGAGCGTTGTCCGATGCGGCAGTGGAGGTAGACGGGAACGTCCTTCGGGATCTCGTCGAGCCTGTTGCGGAATTGACTGAAGGGAATGTTGACCGCCCCCTTCACGTGGCCACGAGCGAATTCGCCCGGTTCGCGGACGTCGATGATCACGGCCTCCTCGGCCAGCAGGTCGCGCACCGCCGACGCTTGGACCTGTTTGATCTCGCCGTGAAGCTGATTGAGGGCCACCAGGCCGGCCATGTTCAGGACGTCCTTGGCCGTGCTGTACAGCGGCGAATATGCCAGTTCGAGTTCTGCGAGATCGTGCAGAGTCCCGCCGTGCTGCAGCAGGGTGGCGAAGACGTCGATGCGCTTGTCCGCGCCTTGCTTGCCGACCGCCTGCGCGCCCAGCAGGCGCCCTGTCGGCACCTCGAAGAGCACCTTCAAGTGCAGTGGGGAGGCGGTGGGCATGAGCCCGACCTTGTCCGTGTTGATGTAGTAGACCGTGTCGAAACTCAGTCCGGCTTGGCGGCAGTCGCGCTCGTTGAGGCCGGTGCTCGCCGCGGTCAGATCGAACACCTGCAAGACCGAGGAGCCGAGCACGCCGCGCCTGCGGGTGAATCGCCCATAGACATGGTCGGCAGCGGCCCGGGCTTGGCGCTGGGCTGGGCCCGCTAGCGCCAGGCGCTGCGGCTGGCCTGTCAGCAGGTTGAACTCCTCGATCGCGTCTCCCACCGCATGGATCGACGGGTCCGAGGTGCAGTAGTTGACGTCGACCTTGATCGCGCCGGTGGTGCCGATCTCCAGGCCGGCCTCGCGGGCGAGTTTGGTTTCCGGCACCACTCCGATCGCCATGACGACCGCCTGGGCGGAGATCGTGCGGCCTGACGCCAAAGTGACGCCGGTCGGCGTGATCTGGGAGATCCCGTCACCCAGGATCAACTCCACACCCTGGTCGTGAATCTCCCGATGCAGCAACTGGACGATGTCTGGATCCAGCCGCACCATCACCTGGTCCATGGCCTCGACCAGGGTCACGTTCTTGCCGGCGAGACGCAGATTCTCCATCACCTCGAGACCGATGAACCCGCCACCGACCACGACAATGTCGGTGGCCGCGTCGGAGGCCGCCCGCAGGCGCTCGATGTCCACCACGTTGCGCACCGTGAAGACGTTGTCGCCGGCTGCCCCTGGGATGTTGGGGACGAGGGGGGATGCCCCCGGCGAAAGGCAGAGTTCGTCGTAGGGCTCACTGAAGGTGTCGCCCGTCTTGACGTCACGGACCTCGACAGTTTTGGCGTCGCGGTCGATGGAGACCACCTCGTGGCCGGTGCGGACATCCAGGTTGTAGCGGTCCTTGAACACCTGCGGTGTGACAAGCACCAGGCTGGAAGCCGGTTCCACGATGCCCGACAGATGGAAGGGAAGCGAGCAGTTCGAGAACGACACGTCCCGTCCTCGCTCGAACACGACGATGTCTGCCGAAGCGTCCAGACGGCGGCAACGGGCCGCGAAACTCATGCCACCTGCTACGCCTCCGACGACGACGATCTTCTTTGCCACTTGTTCCTCCTGAAAGCCGGACGTGGTAACTATACCCCACCGGGTATGACGTGACGGACCAACCCGCGAGAGGAGTCGGTACACGCAGATCGGCCTGTGACCGGCGATTCCGCAGACCACAGGCCGATCTGACCGAGGTCAGACCTTCTGCACCTCGGGGTTGGACGCATGCAGCACCGGGACGCCGGCGAGGAACCGGGCGATGTCTTCGGCGCCGATCTCGGCGGCCAACTCGGCCGCCTTCTTGCTTGCCCCACCAAGGTGCGGGGTGAGCGTCAAGTTGCGCGTGGAGAGCAGTCGCGAGCCGTCCGGCAGTGGTTCTGACGGGAGCACGTCGCACGCCGCCGCGTACAGGTGGCCCGAATCGAGCGCGTCGCACAACGCGTCGTAGTCGAGCAGCCCCCCGCGTGCGCAGTTGACGAGGATCGAATCCTTCGGCATCTTCGCGATCTCGTCGTGCGAGATCATGTGGTAGTTCTCTGCCGTCTCACGTGCATGAATCGACACGATGTCGGATTGCGAGAGCATCTCGCCCAGATCCTCGACCAACTCGATGCCCTCGGTCACCTGCGAGGCGTTGAGGAACGGGTCGTAGACGACCACCCGCGCGCCCATCACCTGCAGGATCTTCGCCACTCGTGACCCGACGGCACCGTAACCGACGAGCCCGACGGTCGAGCCGCGCACCTCGGGACCGACGAGGTCGTACCGGTAGAGATCCCCGCGCCAGACGCCGTCGAGCAGTTCGACGTGCCTTTGCGCGATCGTCCGCACGGCCGCCATGATCATGCCGATCGTGTGTTCGGTGGTCGCGGTGGCGTTGCGTCCCGGGGTTCGGGTGAGCAGCACCCCGTGCTCGGTAGCGGCGGCGAGGCTGGCGTTGACAGGCCCGCCGCGGCAGATGGTGATCATCTTCAGGTCAGGTGAGTTCTCGATCACCCTCCGGGTGAAGGGATGCGAGTGGCTGAACGCGATCTCGCACCCTTGCAGGGCCTCGATCAACTCATCCTCGTCGCCCACGGCCTCGCGCACGTCACCGACGTCGATCATCGGAATGTCCGGCCATCCGCCCTGGATCTCGGCGGTCTCGATCTGTGGGGCGTGCGCGGCGAGTGCTGCCTTCAGGATGCCGGGCAGGACGAAGCCGTCCCCGGCAAGAAGAGCTTTCGTCACAGTGTCTCCTTGGTTTTCACTCGAACTGGGATGCCTTGCGCAGTTCGCGCATGGCGGGCCACGCCGGACGGATCGCAGTGCGCGATTGCTTGAACACGTTGAACGTGCGGTCGTAGATCTCCAGGTTCGCCTTGTTCGGCTCGAACTTCGACAGGCCGGACGAAAGTTGCGCCGCCGCCACGTCGAGATCGGCTGCTTCACCGGCGCTGACCAGCGCGTACACCGCTGCGCCGCGTGCACCGGCTTCTGGCGCGTCTTGCCGGACGACGACCTGGCCGGTCGCGTCGGCGAGAATCTCGCAGATCAGGTCGGAGCGGAACCCGCCACCGGACACGATGAGTTCGCCGTTGAGTTCGAGCAACCGCACGCACTCGACCAGGCTGAACGCCACACCCTCGTAGACCGAACGCAGAATCTCGGCTGGTGTGGTCGTGATGCTCATGCCGACCCAGGACGCCGATGCGTTGGTGTCCAGGAAGGGGGCGCGCTCGCCACCCGGGGATGCGTAAGGCAGGTAGATGACGCCACCGCTGCCCGGCGCCACCGTGCGCGCCTCGGCCTCGATCTCAGCCCACGACTTGGCGCCGTAGCCCAGGGTGTCGCGGATCCAGTCGATGTTCGGAGTGCCAGTCATCGGCGCCAGGAATTCAAGAACCTGCTTGCCGCGACCTGTGGCCAGCACCATCGAAAGGTCGGTCTTGCGATCGGCCATCGAGGGCAGCAGCGCGCCCACGAAACCGGTCGTGCCGAGAATCAGCCAGCCCTGGCCATCGTTGACGGCACCCAGACCCGCGCCGGTGACGCTGACGTCGATCTGGCCCATGCCCACCTGGGTACCCTCGGGCAGTCCGATGTACGCGGCGGCTGCGGCGGTGAGTTTGCCGCCGTCTCCCGCGGCCGGCCGGATTTCGGGCAGCAACCGCACGGCGTGGTCGAGGCCGAGTTTCGCGGGAAGGTCTTGCGAGTACCCCGTCGCGGTGTTCACGTCGAGGAAGTGACGGGAGGCCTCGGAGTAGTCGGTGGCAACCAGGCCGGTGAGGTTGAACCGGATCCAGTCCTTGCAGAAACCGATCCAGCCGGCCTTCTCAATGGTCTCGGGCTCGGTCTCCGACAGTTCCGCCAGCAGGACGGGGGGTAGCCCGGGGAAGGTGGTGGTACCAGTGGTGGCGAGGATCGCATCCGCCTTGCCGTCGCTGACCCACTGCTGAACGCGAGCGCCCGCACGACCGTCCATCCATGTCGGCGCCTTGCGGACTGGCTTGCCGTCCTTGCCGATCAACCAGCAGCCGTCGCCCTGACCCGTGAGGCCGATGGCAACGATCTCTGTGCCCTCCGCCAGTGACTTGCCGACCTCGCGCAGGCAGGTTGCAACTGCCTCCCACACCAGGTTCATGTCCTGCTCGGCCTCGCCGTTCTTGCCGTACTCGACCGGGACGCCCTCGTGGTGGGTCGCGACGATCTCCCCTTCGAGGTCGAATGCCACCGCCTTCACCGCAGTGGTGCCGCCGTCCACACCGATAACTACCTTGGCCACGTCATCTCCTTTGAATAATGGCAACACGGGGCTCATCGGCCCCGTTCGCTACGTTGCCTCTGGAGTATATCGACCTGGCGCCGAGGCCTAACCTGTTCGTCGGATCAGCGCGAGGAGGGGTGCGTCAGCGACAAGGGCCGGAGCAGTTACCGGCAGGTCATGGCGGTGGGGTAGCCTGACCCGGACGAGCAGGTCCACCCAACCAGGCCGCTCCCACCCGGAGGAAAATATGGTCTTGCCCGCTGGCATCGACAACATCCGCGCATTCGCTTTTGACGTGGACGGCACCCTGACTCGCTCCGACAGCCGGGTCTCGCAGCGCACCTTCGATGCTCTGCGTGCCGCAAGCGAGGCCGGTCTGGAAGTGATCATCGTCACCGGACGCATCGCCGCCGCCGCGCGGGACGTCCTCAAGGACGCGGGGATCCACGGACACGCGATCTCCTGCAATGGTGCCCTAGTCGAGAGCGTCGAGCCTGATGAGGTGCTGCTGCAGGAGTTCATGGAACCTGAGGACGTCGACCGACTGCTCGCCTTCGCAGAGTCGCACGATGTTCTGCTGATCCCGTTCTCGACCACCCGGATGTTCGCCCTGCAGGAAGATCCAGCGGTCACCTACATCAACGACACCGGCTCGCACACCGAGATCGTCTATGGTCCGTTTGCAGAGACCCTGGACAAGACACGCATCATGAAGTCGATGGTGCACGCGTCACGTTCCTACCTGGACGAGATCGCCCACGAACTGCGAGAGGTCCTGCCGACATCGGTGCGGTCCCTGCCGGAGTTCTTCGAGATGAGCCACGCCGACACCAACAAGTGGACGGGTCTCAAGCTCGTCCTTGAGCGTCTTGGCATCGACCCGTCGGAGGTTGCAGGCGCCGGAGACGGGGAGAACGACCTGTGTTGGCTGCGGCAGATCGGCTTCACCGCAGCGCCCAGCAACGCGCTGCCGTTGTTGCACGACCTCGTCGACAGCCACCTCGGTGACCACGACGACGACGCTGTGGCCGAGTGGATCGAGGAGATCCTGGCGGCTCGCGGGTAAGCGATGCTTGCCTTCGCTGCTACGTCTCCGCGAAGGCCAGGGTGGCTCAGACATGCCTGACACCCTCGGCCCTGGGCAGTTTGCCGCGATCCTCGCGTACGTGTCGTCGCGAAGGACGGGGTCGGACCTGCAGTTGCTGATTCTGCTCGATGTGCTGGCGGACGAGACCCGGCGGAACGACCAGCCCGCCCAGCAGTTGGCCGACGCCGAACGGTGCGTCCTTGAGTTCAAGTACTGGCTCGACGAGCCCGGCGCAGACAGCATGTGCTACTGGTCCGAGAGTCATTACCTCGTCTTCAACGTCTGTGCCTTTCTCGCGGGCAAGTTGTATCCGGACGAGGTGTTTGCCAACTCCGGACGCCTCGGCACGGACTTGCTCAAGTGCGGCGAAGCCCGCATCCGCGCCTGGCTCGATCTGCGGTTCAGGCTGGGAATGTTCGAGTGGCTCAGCCCCACCACCTACGTCGAAGTGCTCGCCGCGCTGAAGATCCTGCACGAAAGGGCAGACGGGGATCTGGCACAGCGGGCCGCGATGGTGCTGGATCTCGTTCTGCTCGACGTCGTGATGCACAGCTTCGAGGGGGATTTCGGGCCGGCGGCCGCCCGCGCGGTTGAAGATCCGCGCATCGCGGCGGCGCTGGCGTTGGCGGCGGACCTGGAGATGCCGGCGACGTCGGATGCGGCGGCACGCACGATCGTCCGACCCGGCAAGTACCACCCTCCGCCCGTGCTGCGAGACATCGCCTACGACGAGCGGACCAGTTCGATCTTCAGCACTTTCAGCCTCGACCCCCGCGACATCGGTCGCGAGGTCGATCCCGTCCTCGCGCCCGGCGACGCGTGCCTGCTGGCATGGCAGTTGGGCGCTTTCACAGGGCCCGACATCGTCAAGTATTCCGTGCGCGGTTACCGGCAATGGAAGCTGTCGTCGAATCGGGGTTTGAGCCAACTCAAGCGGGTGAGCAGCCCTGCGCGGCTGCTGTTGCAGCGCTCCGATGACGAACGCCAGCGGTTGCAGCGAGCCCGGGTCGTGAACTTCCGGACGCGTCACTACCAAGTGTCGAGTGTGCAGGGGTACCGGGTGGGGGAGATGGCAACCGCTCGCCCCTGGCAGGCTGTGCTTCCATCAGGCATTCGAGTCCGAGGCATGCATCCGGTGGACGCCGTCGGTACAACAGACAGCGGCTTCATGCCTGCGGTCGGCCAGTCCGAGCACGTGCTCATGGTTCTATACGACACCCACCGCGGCCGCGGGTTGCGGCCCGAGTCGAAGGTGTTGCTGCCATTGGCCGACTGTGACGATGTTCGGATCGGGCGCACTTGGGTGGCGGCTCAAGCCCGTGGCTCCTTCATCGGGCTGCTGTCGATCACGCCCATGGAACTGGTCGCCCGCGATGAACTGCTGCAGCGCGGGCCGGTTACGGGGTGGGCAGTGATCATGGGCGATCGCAGCCAATCCAGTTCGCTGCACGTGTTCGCGGATTTGGTGAAGGCTTCCAGGTTGGTGCTGGACGGCGGTCGCCTTCACTTGCGCATGGCCAAATCTGGACAATACGTACTTGACGCGGATGGCGACATGAACGGTCCACAGGGCCTCGTCGTGCACCCCGGCGGCAGGTACCGCAACCCGTGGGTCACGCCGTTCTCGCCGCCCGGTGTTGTCCAGGTGCGCGCCGGTTCGCGCTGGCTGAGGCTGGACTGGCAGACCGGCCACCGCGAGTTCGGATAGCTGCAAGGCTTCGAGGGTTGCCGATCCCCGACTAGTAGGCTCGGGGTGTGAATAAGTTGCTGTTCGTCCTCGTCACCATAGGTATCGCGGTGGCCCTCGTCCTCAAGATCCAGCAGAACAAGGCACGTGCCGAGGCCGAGTTGTGGGCTGAGGCCACCGATCCCGTGTCCTGAAGGCCAGCCTTGATCCCCGGGGCTGGCGCTTTCCCCGCCCCTGGGGTAACCAAGTCCTCGTCGTCCCGTTAGGCTGGGTAGCGATGGTCGGCAAAGTCGTCGGCCCTTTACAAGGAGGCACAGTGGCCAAGGTAAAGAAGATCATCAACGACCCCGAGAACATCGTCAGCGAGGTTCTTGACGGGTATGTTGCGGCTTCGCAGGGAAAGCTTCGTCGCACCGATGACCGCGTCCTCGTCCGCACAGACATCGAGCCCGGCAAGGTCGGCCTGGTGATCGGTGGCGGTTCGGGGCATGAGCCTGTCTACACGTCCTACGTCGGCAAAGGCCTGGCGGACGTTTCCGTCGCGGGCAACATCTTCGCCGCGCCGGCTCCGCAGTTCGTCACGGCAGCCATCAAGGCCGTCGATCAGGGCAAGGGCGTCCTGATGGTGTACGGCAACTACGCGGGCGACGTCCTCAACTTCGATCTCGGCGCCGAAGAAGCGACCGATGACACCGGCGTGGAGGTGCGAACCGTCCTCGTGGCCGACGACTGCGCAACCCCCGATCTGGAGACCCGGCGCGGCATCGGCGGCGGCTTCTACCAGGTGAAGGTCGCCGGCGCCGCGTGTGCCGAGGCCGCATCACTCGAAGAGGCCGAAGCGGCAGTCATCAAGTGCCAGCAGAATCTGCGGACGCTGGGCGTCGCGGTGTCGGCTGGTTCGTTGCCGGAGACCGGTGAGCCGACGTTCACCCTCGGTGACGACGAGATCGAGATCGGGCTCGGCGCGCACGGCGAGGTTGGTGTCGAACGGTCCAAGCTCATGCCGGCCGACGTGCTGACCAAGAAGATGATCGACCACCTGGTAGCCGACCTGCCGTACAAGGCGGGCGACCGCGTGGCGATGCTCGTCAACAACCTGGGTGCAACCACCCAGATGGAACTGATGATCGTCACCCGCAAGGCGTACGAACTGCTGGGCGATCTGGGCATCGAAATCGCGCGCACCGACATCGGCGCCTTCTTCTGCAGCCAAGAGATGGCGGGATTCTCCATTTCGCTGCTGAAGCTGGACGATCAACTCGAGCACCTGCTCAACGCACCCTGCTGGTCCATCACCTACAGCCAGGGCTGAGCATGGATCTGAGCATCGAGCAGAGTCGGGCCATGCTCGTCGCGATGAGTCAGGCGATCATCGACAACACCGATCTTCTGACCAAGGCCGACCAGGCCATCGGTGACGGGGATCACGGTGTTGGGATGGCACGCGGGTTCAAGGCCGCAAAGCAGGCAGTGGAGTCCGCCGAGGCCGCCACTGTCGGTGACCTGTTCAAGGCCGGCGGGTCGGCCATCATGGCGACCAGTGGGGGTGCATCCGGTGTGATCTTCGGCATGCTGCTCAAGGCGGGAGCCAAGGAACTCGCCGGCGAGACCCTCGATGCTGCCGGGTTCGCGGGGTGGCTGGGCGCCGCAGCGTCCCAGATCCAGACCCGGGGCAAGGCTCGGCCGGGCAACAAGACGATGGTCGATGCCATCGTCCCAGCCGCGGAACAGGCGGCGGGAGCCGTGGGTGAGGGTCTCGTGGCAACCGCCCAGGCCGCTGCGGCCGGCGCCCACCAAGGCAAGGACGCGACCGTCGACATGATCGCGACCTTCGGCAAGGCGAAGGCACTGGGCGAGCGCTCGAAGGGCCACCCCGACCCGGGTGCCCTGTCGACCACGATCCTGTTGGACACCGCGGTCGCGTACATCGCAGCCCAGCAGTAACCGCTACAAATAGCTACGGCTCTCTAGTTTGATTACTAGAGAGCCGTAGCTACTGTATTCAGTTGTTTATAAATGAGTCTAGCTTCATCGATAGACTCAGCTATAAGGGGGCAGACTACGGAACGAGGATCGCGCGGCCGCGGACCTTACCGGCGTCGAGGTCGTCGAGTGCCTTCTGGAACTCGTCCAACTTGTACTTCGTTGTGTGCAGCGTGACCTTGCCCTGGGCCGCGAGGGCCATCAGTTCGGTGAGGTCGTTGTAGGTGCCGACCAGGTTGCCGATGAAGTTGATCTCGGTCGAGATGATGTCGATCGTCGGGACGTTGATGTTTTCGCCGTAGCCGATGACGTAGTAGTTGCCGTGACGGCGGAGCATCTTGACGTTCTCAGCAGTGGCGCCGTTCTCACCGACGTAGTCGAGGATAACTTCGGCACCATTGCCGTTGGTGAGTTCGAGAACCTTCTCGACGTGCTTGCCGTCGGCGAGGATCGTGATGTCCGCACCGAGATCCTTGGCGAGCGCGAGGGCGTCCGGGTTGCGATCGAGGACGACGAGGGTGGCCCCACTGATGGCCTTGAACACCTGGATTCCGATGTGTCCGAGTCCGCCGGCGCCGACGCTGACCGCGATCTGACCGGGACGCAGGTTGGCTGCCGCCTTGGCTACCGCATGGTAGGCGGTGAGGCCGGCGTCGGCCAGGGCAGCGACGTCCGCGGGCTCGAGGGAATCGTCCAACTTGACCACGCTGCGGGCCGACGTCTTGAGGTACTCGGCGTACCCACCGTGGGTGTCGATGCCGGGGAACTGGTTGTTCTCGCAGTGGCAGTCCTCGCCGGCGCGGCAAGCACGGCACAGGCCGCAGGTGATGAGCGGATGACAGATGACCTTGTCGCCGGGCTTCACGTTGGTGACCGCGGCTCCCACCGAGTCGATCCAACCGGCGTTCTCATGGCCGATGGTGTAGGGCAAGGGCACATTGGTCTTGGGTGCCCACTGCTCCTCCAGGATGTGCAGGTCGGTGCGGCAGACACCCGCCCCGCCGATGCGCACGATGACGTCGAACGGTCCGGTGATCTCCGGCTTGGGGATGTCCTTCATCTCCATGTCTTTGTGGTACGCGACTACTTGAACAGCTTTCACGACTGGCCTCCATTGATCTGTCGTGAACCGCGGCGGCGGGAAACCCCTGCCGCGCTCACCTCTGTGTGTGGTTCTGACCTCCATTTAAGGCGTGCCAACCGGCCGGTGACAAGCACTTCGGTGTCTCATTGTGAGACTGGGGGATCGTCCTGTCTCAAGGTGAGACGCGGGGGGTCTTCTACCCGCGGCGAGGGACGAGTAGCGTGGGATCACGGTTGCGAGGAGCGAAGATGCAGGCTGTCGAACGACCCACGCATGAGCGTGAGAGGATCGCCCGCGCCGAGCACAAGGGGAGCGACCTACTGCAGGTGCGCACGGTGATCGCAGACTCGTGGGCACGGTGTGCCAGCAGGGGCATGCCGACCGACGCCCTGGACGTCCCGCGTGCGGACGAGTTCGATCGCGAATCCATGCTTTACCGCTCTGCGCAACCGGTGCTGGCGGCGCTTGCAGCCGCGGTGGCCAACGAACCGATCAGCATCTTGCTGTCGGACGCCTCCGGTGCCGTTGTGGCACGCGAATGCAGCGACCGGACCATCCTCGCGGCCCTTGACCGAGTGGCGCTGGCCCCGGGTTCGGTGTATTCGGAGCAAGCGGTGGGGACGAACGGATTCGGCCTCGCGCTCGCGGACAATCGCACGTCGCTGGTGTCCGGGCCCGAGCACTACAGCATGGCGCTAACGGGGTACACCTGCGCCGGCGCCCCGATCCACGATCCAGTGAGCGGCAGCACCGTGGGAGCGCTGAGCCTGACGACTTGGTCAGATCAGCGGACCGACTTGCTGCTGGCGCTCGCCGACCAGACCGCGATGAACATCGAAACGCAACTTGCGGTCGCGGGTTCGCGTGATTCCGGGCGGCTGGTCGATTGCATCCACGCGATCGCGGCCCGGCAGTCCGTCCGGCGCCCGGCGGCTCCCAGGCTGCGGCTGTCCCGCATCGAAGAGATCGAGTTGGACGCCATCGTGGCGGCGCTCGAGCGGCACCGTGGCGTGGTGGCGGAGGCGGCTGCCGACCTCGGTATCTCCCGTGCCACGATGTATCGCAAGGTGAAGCGCTACCGGATCCGGTTGCGCACGGCCGGCGACTCATAAGCGTCAACCAGGGGCCTCACAGCGATCGCACAGGGAGGATCGCGAGTTTGAGTGCATGACGGTCACAGCATCTTCTTCGCGCATGGCTCTCGATTCGTCAGCGCAAGCGCCCGCCCCGACCCGCACCAAGTTTCCCGGAACTCGGCGCATCCTGCGCGCCGATCTGCTGGAGATCGGGGCCTGGGTGTCGCTGGCTGTTCCCGTCGCGATCTATCTCGCCGACGGTGGCGCGGCTGACTTCAACACTTTGGCCGGCGCCTACATCGGCGTCGGCATCGTGACCGGCCTCGTGGCGACCACCGCCCTGTGTGTCATGCTCCTGTTGGCCGCTCGGGTCCCGGTCATCGACCGGACACTCGGCCAACCCCGAGCCATGTCCCTGCATCGCCGGATGGGGTGGTGGGTCGTCCTCGGACTGGCTCTTCATGGCGCATTCCTGCTTGTGGGGTACGCGATGGTCACCGGCTCGGGCCTCGTCGTGCAGTTCACCGACCTCTGGGGATCGACCGCCGACTTCGGGTGGGCGGTGCTCGGGCTGGCATTGGTCGGAGTGGTCACAGTCTCGTCCGTGGCGGCTGCGCGCAAGGCGCTCCCGTACGAGGCCTGGCACGTCATCCACCTCGTCAGTTACGTGGCCGTCGCGGCGTCCATCCCCCATCAATTCTCGATGAGCGGCTTGTTCGCCCCGGGGACCTTCGCGTTCTGGTACTGGGTCGCGCTGCTGTCCCTGACCGGCGCTGCGCTCCTGGCCTTCCGCGTCGTCTTGCCCCTATGGGTCAGTCTCGACCATCGCCTGCGAGTCGCCCGCGTCGAGCCCGCGGGGCCGGGAACGGTGAACATCGAGTTCACCGGCCGCCACCTCGGCGACCTGCGCGCCGAGCCCGGACAGTACTTCCATTGGCGGTTCCTGACGCCGTCCTTGTGGTGGCAGCAGCACCCCTTCTCGCTGTCGGCCGCGCCGACGGGCGACAGCCTGCGCATCACCGTTCGCGACCTGGGCAAGGGCAGCCACGCGATCGGGCAGGTCCGTCCCGGAGTGAAGGTGCTTGTGGAAGGGCCATACGGCACGTTCGGCCAACCCGAGCGCACGCGCTTGCCCATCGTCCTCATCGGGGCGGGCGTCGGCATCGCCCCGATCCGGGCAATCATGGAAGGCCTAGACCTCCAGCCGGGGGCAACAACGGTGATCCTGCGCGCCTCTCGCGCCGACGGTCTCTACCTGATGGACGAAGTCACCGAACTGTGCCGCCGCCGGGGTGCCCAACTCTGGTCGCTGGTCGGCCCCCGTGCCGGTGACGGCCGCTGGGTGCCCTCGCACTCGGCCGATCGCACCCTGCTCGACTACGCCCCCTACATCCGTGAAGCGGACGTGTACGTGTGCGGGCCCCCAGGGTTCACGGACGGTATCTGCGCAGAGGCGCGCTCCCTCGGCGTCCCCTGCAATCAGCTCCACACAGAAGGGTTCAACTGGTGAGTATCAAGGCGAAGATCGCCGCGGCGGTTGCGTCGGTGGGCGTGCTTGCGATCGGCTACCAGATCGGCACGGCCGGCTCCACGATCACAACGTCCCAGTCGACCGACCCCACGGCGCCGGCACCGACGACCACTACGTCGTCCGCCCCCACGACGACGACCACGACGACGACCACGACGTCTGCCCCGGCGACGACCACGACCACGACGTCTGCCCCGGCGACGACCACGACCAAGCCCGCGGGGGTGACGGGCGCCTTTACGGGCGCGACCGCCACCAACAAGTACGGATCGGTGACCGTCACGGTCACGCTTACCGAAGGCGTGATCACCGATGTTGACGCCGCGACCACGATCAACGAATCGAAGTCCGAGAAGTACGTCTCCATGGCGCTGCCCACTCTGCGCAGCGAGGTCATCGCCGCCAACGGTGCCGACGTCAATCTCGTGAGCGGGGCCACGTACACGTCCGAGTCGTACATCGAGTCGCTGCAATCCGCCCTCGACAAGGCAGGACGATGAACCGCACCTTCGCGGCCATGGGGACGGTCGTCAGCCTCGCGCACGTCTCACAGCCACAGGCGAACGAGGTCGAGGCGGTGTTCGCGGACCTCGAGGCGAGGTACAGCCTGTATCGAGCGGACTCCGAGTTGTCGCGCCTCGCGAGGGGCGAACTCCGGCTCACGCGCGCCAGTGACGAACTGCGCGAAATGTACGCCCTGGCGCACGACTGGCGGCAAGCCACAGACGGAGCGTTCAACCCGCATCGACCCGACGGTGTCGTCGATCTGGCCGGGCTCGTGAAGGCGATCGCGATTCAGAGCGCCGGGGAGGTGTTGGGGGCGGGGCACTGGGCCGTCAACGCGGGTGGGGACATCCTCACATCCACCTTGCCGGACGCCAGCCCCTGGGTGGCGGGCATCACCGACCCCGACTCCCGCGCACGGCTGATCAGCCAGTTCCGGCTGACTTCCGCCCTGCCCGCACTCGCGACGAGCGGCTTCTCCGAACGCGGACAGCACATCTGGCGACTCGGTACAGACGCCACCTTCACGCAAGTGACCGTGGCGGGACCGGATATCGTCACCGCCGACGTCCTCGCGACCGCCATCCTCGCTGGAGGCCCCGGCACGCTCGACAAGATGGTGCGGGACTGGCCGATCGAGGTGCTGGCCGTCACGGGTGAGGGTGTCCGGGCCACGGCGGCGTTCCGGGCCGCGGCCTGAATCGCCATTTGGTTCCTGTCCACGCAGTGGGGCAGGATCGGGTCATGGCTGAGATCACACACAAAGGCAAGCCCGTCACCACCGTCGGCGAACTGCCCGCAGTCGGTAGCCCCGCACCCGGCTTCAAGCTTGCGGGTGACGGCATGTCGGATGTCACCTCGAGCGACTTCTCCGGGCAGCCTCTGGTTCTCAACATCTTCCCCAGCCTCGACACCAGAGTGTGTGCGCTCAGCGTGCGAACCTTCAACGAGAAGGCGGCCTCTCTCGAAGGCGTCAAGGTGCTGTGCGTCTCCAATGACCTGCCCTATGCACAGAGTCGCTTCTGCGGCGCAGAGGGCATCACCAATGTGACGGTTGCCTCCGGTTTCCGCAGCGACTTCGGCGATACCTACGGCGTGAGATTGACCTCGGGTCTGATGGAGGGCCTGCTGTCCCGCGCTGTCGTCGTAGTGGACGCCGACGGGGTCGTGACCTACACCGAGCAGGTGCCGGAGATCTCGCAAGAGCCCGACTACGACGCTGCGCTCGCCGCGCTCGCGGGGCTCAAGTAGCCAGTCAGTTCATTTCAGCGGTGTGGGCTTCCGGTGACACCGGATTTCGGGCCCCAGTGGAAGCCCACACCGCTGAAATGAACTGAGCGCAAGGACTCCTCGCCTGTCGCGGCGCTGCCGGGCTCCTTTGGCAGCACGGGATCGCGGCTTTGCAGGGCCTTGCTCGCTATCCCAGGTCGCTTTTCAGATCCAGGCCCAGGTTGCCCCGGGACGCCCGCGTCCGCGCACGACCGCGCGCCCCTTCACGTGCAGTTGGCTGATCGTCGCGAGGCGACGATTGAGGTTGCCGCGGTCAGGCACCGTTCCAGTGAGAGACGCCGTCAGCGCGATCGCGGTCGAGACCGGAAAGGTCTCACCCGTCAAGGCCCGCGTGAAGGCGATGTCTCGCCACAACATGTCGGCGAGCAGTGGGCGGCAGAACTGGATCATCGCACTGTGGTCGAATGCGAGCGGCGGTACCTCGTCCAGAGCGAACCAGTGCCCACCCGGGCCGTCGGCCACGGCCCACATCGCCACCGAGAGAGTGAAGCCCCGTGGGTCGCGCGCGGGCTCATCGAAGACAGCCAACTGCCCGAGGGCTCGCGGTGCCTGCCACCCGAGTTTGTCGGCGAGCGCTCTGGCTGCTGCTGCGGCGAGTCGTTCGCCCTCAAGGAGCACTACACCGGGAAGGGCCAGTCGTCCGGCGAAGGGTTCTGTTTCGCGTCGCGTCACCGCTATCTGGACCTGCATCAGCGACGGATCGAACCGGAGCGTCAGCGCATCGACTGAAACCTTGGAAGTCAGCCGCGCGTGCATGGTCACCTCTTGTTCGCCCGATATTATCTTGGTGACTAATACTACGCCATGTGCGTGGCGGTTTCAGGTGATAGGACGGATGTCTGCAACACGCGACGCCGCCCCCCCAAGTCTGGGAGCGGCGTCCGGCAGACCAGCGGTTCAGGCCGGCTGTACGTCTACCAAGGCAGTGTGTTGCGCAGTCCCCTTCACTGCGGGCGACGGACGCCAAGACGTCAGGACGTTCACGTTGCCGCCCTCGTCCAGGCCGTCTGCGGCCGGTTGGTACCAAGCGCCCTGAGGCACAGACACCACTCCGGGCATTATGCGGCTCTTCACAAACCACGGTGTAGTTGGGGTCTGAATCCGCCGGTCTCGAGCAGCGATCGTGCGATGTAGTGGGTGAGGTTCCGGAAGCCCAGGGCGCTGCCGCGGAGGTGTTCCAGCCGGCCATTCAGGGCCTCACTCGGGCCGTTCGACGTGCCGGGCCGGTCGAAGTACGCCAGCACGTCGGCCGCCCGCTTCTTCAGCGTCCGGCCCAACACGATGACCTCGGCCAACGCGCCGGGGACACGGCTGCCGATGGCTTGGATGAGATTCTCCATCAGCTGGCGACCCTTCGCGCGGTCAGGTTCGCGATAGGCGGCGATCATCTTCTGGTAGATGGCCCAGGTGGCTTCGACCTCGACGTGCTCATCGCCGGCGAACAAGGCTTCCAGGCGAGCCTTCTGGCGCGGAGTGAGAAGGTCCAGACCGGTGTGCAGGGTCCGACGGGCGCGGTAGAGCGGATCGGTAGCGCGACCGCGGTGGCCGTGCAGTGCCTGTTGGATGCGGCGCCGGCACTGGTCGAGGGCATCACCGGCCAGGCGGACGACGTGGAACGGATCCAGCACCGGCGTGGCGTCGGGCAACTCCTCGGTGGTGGCGGTCTTGAAGCCGCTGAACCCATCCATGGCGACGACCTCGATCCCGTCGCGCCACGTCTGCGGCCGACTGGCGAGCCACGTCTTGAACGCCTGCTTGGAACGCCCTTCGACCACGTCCAACAAGCGGGCCGGACCAGTATCATCCCTAACCGGAGTGAGGTCGATGATGACGGTCACGTACTTGTCGCCTTTGCGGGTGTGCCTCCAGACATGTTCGTCGACGCCGACCACGCTCACGCCGTCGAACCGGGTCGGATCGTTGATCAGGACGCGCTGGCCCTCGGCGAGGACGGCGTCGTTGGCGGTGTTCCACGACACCGCCAAGCCCTCGGCGATCCGGGCGACGGTGAGGTGGGCTACCACCAGGCCTTCCAGCGCCCACCGCAATGCGCGGCGGGATAGCTTGGAGCGTGGTTCGGCAGCCTTGCTCATGTCCTGGCGCCACACGTGTCCACACTCACCACACCGGTAACGGCGCAGCGTCACCACCAAGACGGTCGGTCGCCAGCCGAACGGCTCGTGGGCCAACCGACGGGTGACCGTGTCGCGCGGGGTCCCCTCGCACCCGCACCGGCGGCACCACTGGTCAGGTTCGACGACCCGACACGCCAGCACGGCCCGCTCACGTTCCACGTGTTGACCGACGGCTTCCAGGCCGAGCTCGTCGAGGCGGGTGAACGTGGTCAGGTCGGGACGAACGAAGGTAGCGTGGAGCACGTCGAGGTCTTTCGGATGGAAGGCGTAGGAACCTCCATCATCGGAAGACCTCGACCCTTACCCCGGTTCGACCCGCCGCCCCCGACCACACCCGCACTACACCCTCGATTGTGAAGAGCCCATTATGCGCGGGGTGACGAACGCCGGCAGGCTGATTCGGCCACGCTCGTTGAACACCACGACTGGGTCATCATTCTCGATGCCTCGCGCCCTGGCATCCAAAGTGTTGACCCACACCTTCTGGGCATGAGCCTCCTGCATCCACGGCACGTTGCCGAAGGTGGAGTGCGTGCGCCCCTTGAAGTGGTGCCCCAGCATTTGCAGCGGGTACTTGGCGCCTTCCTTCATCGCCTCTTCGGCGCCCTCCCAAGTGGCCACGTACTCCGGTAGGGCCGGGATACGATCCCCGTCGGGGAGTTCCCAGTCGGCAAGTGCGTGGTAGGCGGAGCTGAAGATCTCGATCTTGCCCGACGGGCTCTCCATCTTGTTTGTTACGGGGTCGGCGCGGAAGTCGGCGTACGCGACCGTCGTCTTGCCTTCCGGGCGCCGCTTGCGGAACACGCCTGCCTTTGCGAGTTCGGTGCGGCTGGGCAGTTCAGGCAGTTCCTTGCGAGTCTCGTCCATCAGCCACGTCACCCAGTCGTCGGCGGTCCGGCCGGCGGTGAACTCCTTCTCGACGCCGAGTCGCTTGGCGATATCGGTACAGATGTCGTAGCCGTCGCGGCAGTCGTGCATCGGCTCGATCACTGCCTGTGGATGCAGAAGGTAGCCGGTGTCGCCACCGCGCGTGCCGAGGATGAAGTCGGCTCGCTCGTACCAAGTGGTCTCGGGGAGGATCAGATCCACGTACCGCATGGACGCGGTCATGTGGTTGTCGACTCCCAGAATGAACTCGCACTTGGATTCGTCCTGCAGCAATTCGACCGTGCGATTGATGTCGGAATGCTGGTTGACGAGGGTGTTCGATGCGTAGTTGATGATCAGTTTGATCGACGTGGATAGCTTGTCCGCTCCGCGGATGCCCGCGTTCTTCGCAGTCATCTGCTCGCCGTGATCAATCGCGTCGGTCCACGTGAAGCACGGGATCTTCGCCTGGACTTTGTTCTCACCGTCCTCGAACCAAGCCAGGGGGAGGTAGTAGTTGCCCGCCTGAACGCCGCTTCCGCCGCCGGGGATCCCCACGTTGCCGGTCACGTTGGCGAGAAGCATCGGCGCCCTGCAGGCCGTTTCACCGTTCGCCTGACGTTGCAGACCCCAGCCCTGAGCGATCATGCACGGCTTGGTGGTCGCGATCTCCCTGGCGAACTGGACAATGCGCTCGGCGGGCACGCCCGTGATGCGTGCGGCCCACTCGGGGGTCTTCTCGATGCCGTCCGGGCCCTTGCCCTCGACGTAGCTACGGTAGGAACTGTTCGCCGGAATTCCCGCGGGCATGTGCTGCTCGTCGAAGCCACTGCACAGTACTTGTCGAGAAAAGCCTGGTCTTGCAGGTTGTTCTTGATCATCACGTGCACCATGGCCGCGATGAGAGCCGCGTCCGTCCCGGGACGGACTGGGATCCAGTCGTCCGCCAGCAGGGCCGCGGTCTCGCTGTAGCGTGGGTCGACCACGATGATCCGCACGTTGTGGAGTTTGCGGATCTGCTGCAGGATGAACGTCCACCCCCCGCCCGACATCCGCGTCTCGAGCGAGTTGTCGCTCCACAACACCAGCAGGCGGGTGTTCTTGGCGTCATCGAAGGAGTTGCTCCAACTGAATGTTCCGTAGTGCGCGGGAATCGCGTCGACCATTTGGGCGACTGAATAGGTGCCGTAGTTGTCCAGGAAGCCGCCCAGGGAGTTCAGCAACCGTTTGAATGTGCCTGCCTGGGTGAAATTGCCGCCCTCGACACCCGAGTAGTAGTTGAAATAGAGGGCTTCATTTCCGTACTTGTCTCCCATTGCCCGTCGCCGCGCTTCGTGCCGGGCTTGCGGCGCATGGGCTTCTTGAGTCGATCGGGATTGTAGATGCGTTGCCGCGCAGTCCTGCCGCGCGGGCAGGCGCGGATTTGCTGGCTGCCGAGTTCGTTGGTTCCGGAGTTGTCGGGCAGCACGCGGACGACGATTCCGTCCTTGACCTGCAGTCGCAGTGGGCACCGACTCCCGCAGTTCACGAGACAGGCAGACCAGACGGTCTTGTCGACGCCCTGCATGCCATCGGCCTGCGCGGGAGAATCCACCGCTCCCGCGGCGGTTCCGACCAGCGCGGCTCCACCGGCCACGGCGCCACCCCACTTCAAGAGCGAACGGCGGCTGACTTCCAAGTTGTTCACCTGCATGGCTTCCTCACGCATCCACTACCGGGCCCTAACGCCCCGAAACCGTTAGCCTAGGGACGCGTCGGAGCGCCCGTGCACGTTTGTGAAATTTGCTCCTGTCCGCACAAATTTGCGGGTGTGCAGCGTCGCAGTCAGACGCCAGGATGGAGCCATGACCACTGACTGGCTCGAACGCACCCGCCACGGCGACTTGGACGGGTTCGTGGTCCGGACACCGTCCGCCATCGCGCGGGTGTTCCTGCAGGGGGCGCACCTTGACTCGTGGATTCCGTCCGATCAGCCCACAGATGTGCTCTTCACGAGCGCGAATTCGGCGTTCACGCCCGGCAAGGCGATTCGCGGCGGGATCCCGCTGTGCGCACCATGGTTCGGCGCCGGGCCAGAGGGTGACCGCAAGCCCGCCCACGGTTACGCCCGAACGGCGATCTGGCAACTCACTCTCGCCGAACTGACGGGATCAGTCGCACGACTGCGGTTCGAACTGTTCGGCGTCGGCGGTGACCACGGCTTCCCGGGGCTGCACCTGGAGGCCGTCTATGAGATCGGCCAGACGCTTGACGTGGCCGTGACGGCCACCGCCACCGCCCGTGCGGCGGACGTCGAGACGGCCCTGCACACCTATCTGCGGGTGGCTGATGTCGCAGCGGTCCGGGTTGAGGGCCTGGACGGGGCCGACTACGTCGACAAGGTTGCCCCCGGGCTGCCAGTGGTGCGGCAGTCAGGGCCGGTCACGTTCAGCGGCGAGGTCGATCGTGTCTACTCGTCATCTGCCACCACGACCGTCGTCGACCCCGGGCTCGGACGTGCGATCACCGTTGCCAAACGCGGGTCCGCCTCCACCGTCGTCTGGAACCCTGGCCCCAATGCGGCCGCACTTGCCGACCTCGGCGGCGATCAGGCCCAGCACTTCGTCTGTGTCGAAGCCGCCAACGTCGGGCCCGAGGTCGTGAGCCTCAGCCCCGGACAGGCGGCGACCATCGGCACGACGATCTCGGTTGCCGCACTCGGCTGACTTTGTGAAGCACCTACCGGACGACGTGGATGTTGAAGTTGGCATCACCCAACGCGCCGAACAGTCGCAGCCACAGCGGCAGGTACATCTCGGGTCCACGGGCGGTCTCCAGCCCGCCCAGGTCGATGACGTCGGTGTGCCCGAAGTCACGTAGTAGCCCGATGACTACGGTCTTCGCGACAGCGTCGTCACCGGAGACGAAGACGGAGTGTTCACGTCGCAGCGCACCCGGATCGACCATGATGTGGGCGCTCATCGTGTTCAGCGTCTTCACCACGCGAGCCTGCGGGTGTGCTGCCTGGATCCGCTCGGCGAGCGATGAGGTGTTGGCGACGAAGAGGGTGGGCGGGAACCCGGCGGAGAAGTCGAGCGGGTTGGACACGTCCACGAGAACCTTGCCGGCCAGGTTCTCCGCTCCCGCGGCGTCCAGCGTCGTCAGCGCACCCGCGCCGTTGGCCGCGTGAATGACAAGGTCGGCTGCCGCAGCGGCGTCAGCGAACGTGGCGAGCGTGATGCCGGGGTGCCACTCGAGCCAGGCTCCCCAACTGGTCTCGTCGTCAACGGGGCGGTCAGCGGTGACCTTTGGATCCCGGGTGCCCAGAGCGACTGAGTGACCAAGTTCAGCCAGTTTGCCGGACAGTGCGCGGCCAACCGTACCGGTGCCGAGAACTGCGATCTTCATATGGATCTCCTCATAGCACGTGGGGGGAACTTGGTGGAGCTACGACTCTGGGACGATAACAGACCCTGCCCAGGAGTAAAGAGGAGCGCGGTCGCCCATGCTGTCGAGGCCCTCGGGACGGCCGACAGCCGCCACCCAGGGAGCGGGTGGCGGCCGTCGGTGAAGCGGGGTCAGGCCTTACGGACCTGACAAAGTGCGGTGTGCTGGGTGTTGCCCTTGGCGAGCGGTGAGGGGTTCCATGAAGTCAGCGTGTTGACCGAACCGCCTACGTCGACGCCGCTCTCGTCCTTGAACCAGGCACCCTGCGGGATCGAGGCGGTGCCGGGAACGATGCGTGGCGTCACGAACGCAGGCAGTTGCACCTTGCCGCGCTTGTTCTCGATGATCACAATGTCGTCGTTCTCGATGCCGCGATCCTTGGCGTCCATCGGATTGATCCACACCGTCTGGATGTGGGCCTCGGTCAGCCACGGGCAGTCGTGGTAGGTCGAGTGGGTGCGGCCCTTGAAGTGGTGCGAGATCAACTGCAGCGGCGTGTCCTTGCTCGACCTCGCCTCTTCGGGGCCCTCCCACGTCTCGATGTACTCGGGCAGCGCCGTCAGTTTGTGCCCCTTGGTGTCCGGTTCCGCGAACTCCCAGGTCCAGGTCTTGCTCATCTCGTAGAGCGCCTTCGAGAAGATCTCGATCTTTCCGGACTCGGTCGGGAGTTTGTTGGCCACGGGGTCGGCCCGGAATTCGGCCAGCGGCACGGTGAAGCCCTTGGGGTTGCGCTGCCTCACGACGCCCTGCTCCTTGAGCGTGTTCATGTCGGCGGGGATCTCGGGCACCTTCTCGCGCGACTCCTGGACCATCTGGTCCACCCATTCCTGCTGGGACTTGCCCATCGAGAACTTGTCGTCGACGCCCCAGCGCTTGCACAGTTCGGCCATGATCCAGAAGGTCGGCTTGCTGTCGAACGCCGGCGGGACGGCTTCCTGAGAATAGATGGCGTAGCCGAGTTCACCAGCCGATCCGTTGGGCACCCAGTCGGGCTGTTCGGTGCTCATCGCGTCGGGCAGCAGGATGTCGGCCATCTTCGTCGACGGGTTCATGGTGGTGTCGATCGAGACGATGAACTCGCACTTGGTGTCGTCCCGCAGCAGTTCGATCGTGCGGTTGTGGTCGGAGTGCTGATTGACGATCGTGTTGGACGCGTGCGCCACGATCACCTTCAGATCTGTGCCCAGCTTGTCGGCTCCTTGAATGGACGCGTTGAGGGCGGTCATCTCCTTGCCGCGGGCGATCGCCTCGGTCCACATGAACACCGGAATCGTGATCTTGTTCGGGTTCTCCCCCTGGCCCCACCGCTTGATCGGGATCGAGTAGGACGCCTCACGGGCACCCGTGCCACCGCCAGGAATGCCGACGTTGCCGGTGATGATGGCCAGGGTGAAGATCGCGCGAGCGTTGTTCTCGCCGTTCGCCTGCCGCTGCGGGCCCCACCCCTGAGTGATGGCGCACGGCTTCGAGGTGCCGATCTGCCGGGCGAGCCTGACGATGACGTCCACCGGCACGCCGGTGGTCTTGGACGCCCAGGCAGGGGTCTTGGCCTCGGTGTGCACGCCGCCCTGTCCCAGGATGTAGGACTTGTAGGAGTTACCGGCGGGGACGCCTGCGGGCATGTGCTGCTCGTCGAAACCGACGCAATACTTGTCCAGGAAGGCCTGGTCGATCATGTTCTCGGTGATCAGCACGTGGGCGATACCTGCGCACAGGGCGGCGTCGGTGCCGGGGCGAAGCGGCACCCACTCGTCACCGGCGGCGATCATCGTGTCGGAGTAGCGCGGGTCGATGACGATGGTGCGCAGGCCGGTCTTCTTCCGAACCGCCGACACGACGAACGTCTCGCCGCCGCCCGACATGCGGGTCTCGTGCCCGTTGTTGCCGAACATGACCTGCAGTTTCGACCGGGCGGCGTCCTCGAAGGAGTTCGAACCTACCCATTCCCCATAGGTGTAGGGGACAGCGGCGGTGATCTGCGCTGTCGAGTAGTCGGCCTGGTAGTAGAGGTAACCGCCGGAAACGGCCAGTGCCTGCCGCAGTGGGTTGCGCCGGGTGATGTTGCCGCCGGTGGTGCCGGTGCCGTAGATGACGTGTACCGATTGCGGGCCGTACTGGGGGTCTTTGCGGAACTTGTCGATCTTCTCGGCGACCTCATCGAGAGCCGCTTCCCAGGAGATCTCTTCCCACTCGCCGTCGCCGCGCTTGGTGCCGGGCTTGCGCCGCATCGGCTTCTTGAGTCGGTCGGGGCTGTACATCCGCTGCCTGATGGAACGTCCGCGAACGCACGCGCGAATGGTGCGGTTCTCCAGCGAATCGTCCCCAGTGTTGTCGGGGAGGACGCGCGTCACGACGCCGTCCTTGACGACGAGGCGGAGCGGGCACCGCGAGCCGCAGTTGACCGTGCAGGAACTCCAGACGATCTTGTCGCCGGGGTTTGCCGGATCGGCGCTAGCGAGTTTGAGTTGGGTACCTGCCGTCACGCTGGTGACGAGAGCGGCGGAACCGCCAACCGCGGCGGTCCATTTCATGAACGAGCGCCGGGAAATCTGGCTGGATTCGACCGTTGGTGACATTACTCCTCCTGGTGACGTGCCTATTGGCACAATAATGAGAAATGACTGCCCACCGCTGAGGAATCGGACAAACGAAATACACGACAAATCCTGACTAACGAACATCAGGCCTCACCGACTCACCCCCGACGTATGCCAAGAACGCTAGATGAGCCAATAGAGTCCTAGCGTGGATCCGATACGCAACCCCTACGCACCCGGAGCGGGGCAGCGACCTCCCGAACTCGCCGGCCGGGACGAGCAGATTGGTGCCTTCAACGTCGTCCTCGAACGCGTTGCCCGGGGACGTCCGGAGCGCTCGCTGATCCTCACCGGGCTGCGCGGGGTGGGCAAGACGGTCCTGCTCAACCGACTGCGGTATTCGGCGGTGCAGGCGGGCTGGGGCAGCGGCAAGTTGGAGGCGCGTCCGGAGCAGCGACTGCGGCGACCGCTCGGAGCCGCCCTGCACATGGCGATCAGAGAACTCGGACACCCCGATTCGATGTCGGTGCTCGGCACACTGAAGGCCTTCCTTGAGCGCGACGCACGGCCGGGCGCCAAACCGTCCGAACGTTGGCAGGCGGGCATCACGGCTCCGCTCACGCTCGGGCGTGCGGACTCGGGAGACATCGAGATCGACCTCGTGGAGTTGTTCACCGACATCGCCGGGCTCGCCGCCGACCAGGGCACCGGAGTCGCGGTGTTCATCGACGAGATGCAGGACTTGGCAGCCGAAGACGTGTCGGCGCTGTGCGCCGCCGTCCACGAGATCGGGCAGCAGGGGTTGCCGCTGGTGGTCGTCGGCGCCGGGCTGCCGCACCTGCCCGCCGTCTTGAGTGCGAGCAAGTCCTACAGCGAGCGGCTGTTCTCCTACCAGCGAATCGACAGACTCGCGCGGGCGGCATCCGACGTCGCGCTCAGCGTCCCTGCGAGCGAGGAGGGCGCCGAGTTCGCGCCCGCCGCGTTGGACGCGATGTATGAACTCACCGGCGGGTACCCGTACTTCATTCAGGCCTACGGCAAGGCCGTGTGGGATGCCGCGCGGCAGTCACCCATCTCCGCCGGCGATGTCGCGCTCGCGGCACCGGAGGCCGAAGCCGAGTTGGCAGTCGGGTTCTTCGGCTCGCGCTTCGAGCGCGCCACCCCCGCCGAGCGCGACTATCTGCGTGCCATGGCAGAGGTCGAAGCCGACGCGGCGGGCTCCGTGTCCAGCGCGGACGTGGCGAGCCATCTCGAGCGGAAGCCCCAGTCGTTGTCCCCAGCCCGGGACTCATTGATCAAGAAGGGCCTGGTCTACTCGGGTGAGCGCGGCCGCGTAGCCTTCACGGTTCCGCATTTCGGGAAGTACCTGCGCCGTCACGGGTGAGGTATCGCTCGCGACGGACGCCGTCAGTGCCGCTAGTGCCCACCGTGGAGGGGACCACGGCTAATAGTCAGGGTTCGAGGACTGCCGGGCGGAGGGTTGGGAAACGCCCGGCATCCCTCACAGCGTATTACTCGCCCTTGGACTTGAGATAGGCCGAATACTGATCGATGATCTTGCCGGCGCTGCGGGTGCCGACGAGGCCGACGTCGAAGTTGTCGAACAGGAACAGCGCGGCCGCCATCGAGAACGTGCGCGGGACGCCCGACACCTTGATGAGAGTCGATCCGGAAAGGTTCGCCTGCATCGTCTGCACATGCTCCAGATCGGGGAAACCTTCGGATCCGGTTGCGGTCTTCACGTAGTCGTAGCCGAGTTCGCAGCAGATCTGGGTGAGGCGTGCGACCTCGTCGAGGTTGAGGAAACAGACCTCGAAGATGAGCTTGGACCAGGCGCCCGCGTCGTGACACATGGTGTTGAACCGAGAGATCTCGTCGGTGACGAAATCCCAGTTGCCGTCCTTGACCTCGCCGATGTTGACCACCATGTCCATGGTTGTGCAGCCGGCCTCGAGCAACTGCTCGGTTTCGTTGAGTTTTGACTTGGTCGTGTAGGCGCCGAACGGGAAGCCCAACGCGCCGCCGGCGCGGACTCCGGAGCCCTCCAGTTCCTTGGCCACCATTGGTGACCAGTACGGGTTCGTGTAGAGGGCAGAGGTGTTGCGGGCGCGCGCGGTCTCGACGTAGCCCATGATCTCGGCTTTCCCGGCGGCTTGGTTGTGGATGGCCAGATCGAACATCTTGGCGAACTCGGCAACGGTACGCATCGTTGCGCCTCCTTTGGGTATTGCGGGAAGGTCCTCACCACTCGGTGGGGTTGTCTGTACTTGTACGCATCGTAGGTCTCGCAGCGGGACCGGTCAACGCGGACAGAGTGGCGGACAGGCGATGGTCAGTCCGCCGCGGCTCGGGAGCGCTCGATGGCCGACCGGAGTTGCGAGATATTGAGGTCGCGGCCGAAGACCAGGTGGCCGGGCTCGAGCCACCGCCCTTCGGACAGCGGGCCGATGTCGACGGGATCGAAGCCGAGATCGTCGATCAGACCTGCAACAACGGGTTTCGCGGCAGCGTGGTCGGTGGCGTACGCAAGCGCCCGCCGTTGGGGATCGCCGGCCGGAAGGCTGTCGTCCTCGAGTTCGTGGTAGCCGAGGTGATTCAGCGTCTTCACGAGCAGCACGTCCGGGTTGGACGCGGCATGGATCTCGGCCGTCGACCGAGGATCGGCATCGACGTCCGCCAAATGTCCGTCGACCGGCGACCAGTAGTTCATGGCGTCGATGACGATCTTGCCTCCGAAGGCGTCCCACGTAACTGTGCCGGCCTTGCCGAAGGGGGCGACCACAAGCACGACGTCCGCCCTGTCCGCCACGTCCTCGGCGGTGGTGACGACAGCACCCGGCACCAGGACGTCGACGATCAACTGCAGGGAGGTCTGCCGCGCGGTACCCACCATGAGTACGTCCCACCCGCCCGCGATCGCGAGCCTTCCCACCGTCGTCCCCACACGGCCGGCGCCGATGATTCCCAGCGTCTTCGTCACAGGGGGTCAACCAGCCGACCGACCGGGGCATTCCACGCATGATGCAGCAGGAATAGCCGGCGAGTGCTCGGCGTTGTCCGGCCGTGACTTTGAGTTTCGGTGTGGATACCTTCGGCGATGTGACAGTGGACACCTCGGGGCGGAGGTTGCCCATGGCAGAGGTGATCCGCAACGTCGTTGCCGAGGGAGTGGCCGCGGACGAGTTGGGACTGGACGCTTTCAACGTCGGTGAGCACCACCGCGACGACTTCGCGATCTCGGCACCCGAGGTGGTGTTGGCAGCGATCGCGGCCCGGACCAGTCAAGTCAAGTTGGCCAGCGCCGTGACGGTGCTCAGTTCGGACGACCCTGTGCGCGTCTACGAGCGTTTCTCAACCTTGGACGCCATCTCGTCGGGACGGGCCGAGGTGATCCTGGGACGCGGGTCGTTCGTCGAATCGTTCCCCCTGTTCGGATACGAGTTGTCCGACTACGAGGACCTGTTCGAGGAGAAACTGGACCTTTTCGCGCGTCTGCGTGAGGGCGGCCGCATCACGTGGGAGGGGAAACTGCGCCCGTCGGTGCCAGGCCTGGAGGTTTTCCCGCCGCTCGAGAACGGAAAACTCCCCACCTGGGTGGCGGTCGGAGGCAGCCCGCAGTCGGTCATCCGCGCCGCCGGGCACGGGCTGCCGTTGATGTTGGCGATCATCGGCGGTAGTGCAGCGCGGTTCGCGCCCTACGCCGATCTGTACCGTCGCGCCCTGGAGCAACTCGGGCACGATCCCCAGCCGATCGGCTACCACTCACCAGGTTTCGTCGCCGCCACCGACGAACAGGCCCGGGCCACGTACTTCCCCCACTACGCCGCGATGCACAGCCGGATCGGCGCCGAGCGGGGCTGGGGGCCGCTCACCGCCGGCCAGTACGCCGCCGAGGTGTCGGAGTCCGGTGCCCTGGTCGTGGGCTCACCCGAGACGGTGGCGCGCAAGGTGGCGGCCGGGATCAAGACACTCGGTGCCGCCAGGTTCGACCTGAAGATCAGTTCCGGGACCCTGCCGCACGAGCAGATCCTCAGCAGCATGCAGTTGTACGCGAATCAGGTGGTTCCCCGGGTGCGTGAGTTGGTGGGTGCCTGAAGCGGACATGGAACGGGCCCGAACCGGCTGGCTGCATCCCCCCGAATGCCGCCGGTTCGGGACCCGATGGGTGCCCCGTGACGAGCGCTCCCTTACCGGTCATGAGTGTTCAGCGCCGGTCCTGATACGTCACTGAGCGACATACACGCTCCAGGGGGCACCGAAAAGGATGAAACTCGCGGCGATCGGCGGCTTGCGCTCGGTTGCGGCGGCGAGCGCTCTTGCTGCCTCTTCGCCTGCCGCGAGCTTGCGGTGGAACGCGGCCATCACCTCGCCCGCGAGGTCGTCGGGGACCACGGTCACCGGCGCCACCACGGTGGCGACTCCGAGTTCGAGGAGACTGGACGCGAGCCCGAGGCTTTCGCCTGCGGGGCGCGCCGTCGTATTCCCCACTTCGCAGGCCGACAGCACAACGTGGGACGCCCGCAGCGGCCGTCCTTCGAACTCATGTGCGAACACCGCCCCGTCGCTCATCCGGATGCTGGAGAACAGCGGGTTCTCGTATTGATGCTCCCCGTGGGCGGCCACGTGCACGAGGTCGCTCGCCTCGAGTGCCGTGAGCAGATCCAACCCGGTGGGCAGGTCCGGACAGGTGGACGTCGGGCCCCAGATCTGGGCGACTTGGTCGACCTCCGCGGCCGCGTGCGGGAGATCTGGGCCGGCGAGGGCGGTGACCGCCGGCGCCGCCAGCGTCACGGCACCTCGCGCCCAGGCGGTAGCCGTGCGTGTGACTGTCGTCGGCACCCCGCGCCTGCTCGGCAGCATGCTCCAGGGGATGGGCCCGAGTTCGCGCGTGGGCGCTACGACGACGGCGGACTCCGCGACGTCGGCACCCCCGAGCAGCAGTTCGTCCAACTGGCGCAATCCCTTGGTCAGGGACCGGCTGACGGCGTCGCCGATCTGGGTGCCGGGGGGCACTCGTGTCTGCGCGGTGATGTCCGCCTGCACTCGCACCAACATCTGGGCGACCAGTTTCGGGTCGGGGCCGGGGTACAGTCGCATCTCACCGGACGGGCGCATGACGACGACGGACGTCTTTCCCGCGACCGACAGCATCACCACGAGGCTGGTGTCCAGGTCGGCCAGGGAGGTCGCGAGCCGGTCGAACGGAAACTCCTCGTGCATCGCCTCCGGTTCCCGCGCCCTCGCCGCCTTCCAGGCCATGTTGCGGATGCGGTCGTACAGAGTGGACGCCTCCGCCTCCAACGCGGCGAGATCTGCACCCCTCGCGGCGCGCATGTCGTCGCGGAGGTTGCGTAGTCGGGTCAGTAGTTCGGCCTCGGCGGCATCACTCACGGGGCGCACCGGCGCCTGCCCCCGAGCGGCCCCACGCCACAACTCGATGCGCTCCAACACCGTTCTCGGTTGGCCCGATTCGACCGCGAGCCGCAGGTCGAGTTGGGACAGGCGTCCGCCGTGGACGGACAGAGCCGTACGCAGATCGATCGAGGCCGACGCGTGTTTCGCCGCGATCAACTCGCGGGCGGCAGCGGTCGCGTGTCTCCTTGCCACCGTGGTGTCGCCGCGGGCGTTGTGGTAGCGGACGGTGACGTAAGCCCAGTGCAGTCGGGTCGCGATCTGCGGTGCGTCGCGAAAGCGCTCGGCTTCGGCGAGCACGGGCGCTACGAGGTCGAGTTCTCCCGAGTCGACCAGCGCCTCGCTCCACAGCAGTGCCGCCTGGATCGCGGCCATCTTGTCGCCGATGGCGTGGCTGGCCCCGTAGACGGCCGCCGCGATCCGGGCGCGACGGCCCGGATCGGCGCCCAGCAGCGATAGTGCCTCCAACTCGACCATGAGGGCGCGGCAGCGCCACCCGTGCTCGCCCCGGGAACTGAAGCGGCGTTTGGCCGTCCGAGCCAGGGCTATCGCTTCCTCGTTCTGCCCGCGGAGAAGTTCGCAGCGGGCCGATTCCAACTCCGCCTCCGCTAGGTCGTGCCAGGCGTGCGCCGCTGCTGCCAGTGCGGCCGCCCCGCGCAACACCTCGCGCGCTTCGTCCAACAGGCCGGCGTCGAGGAGGGTACGGCCCCGGTCTAGGTGAGCGACGCTCCTGTCAACCCCTACATCCATCTCATCTGCCTGGGCCATGAGGGTGAGGGCTCGGGGCAGGTCCCCACGGAGGTACTCCAGGTGTCCGCCGTTGTGGAGGGCCATGAACTCGAGATCCGCGAGTCCGGCTGATTGCGCGACGTTGGCCGCTTCGGCCAGGGCTTCCCGGGCCTCGTCGAAGCTGCCGAGGGCACCGGTCAGGTTGCCGAGGGTGAGCAGCAGGATCGCCTCATCCGTGGGAGCCATCGCATCACGTAACGACAGCGCAACCCGGGCGGCTGCGAGCGCGGATGCCTGGTCACCGGCACGACCCAGCAGAACCGCCTTTTGCAGCTCAGCTGCGGCGATGACCTCGGTGTTGCCGTGCGCTGCCGCCGCTCGTTCCGCCTCCTTGAGGCTGGCGATGGCGGGGCCGGTGCCGCTCTCCTCGAACACCACCCAGCACTCCGTGAGCTGGGTGCGAAGCGAGATGGTCTGCGCCCGAAGCGTTTGCTGCGGGCTCGCCGAGTCTCCGATGCCGAGCAACGTGGCTCGCACGGCGGCCACCAACTGCTTTGCTTCAGCGGCGTGGTAGCGGTTGATGGCGGCCCGCGCCTGCGTGTGTAACCTCTCCGCCTCCGCCAGCACCTGCGCCGGGTCGGCCGTCACTCACAGCTCGATTCGTGGTGTCACCACGGGTGGGGTACCGGGGACCAGAAAGCGCGAAGGCTGTTTCGGCACGGCCTCCCACACGAGTCGACCGTCCTCGTCTGCGATCGCGGTGTAGCGATCACCGTCCTGCCACAGTTCGACAGTCGCGCCCGGTGAGGTGATCCAGCCGTCGATCCTGAGCGTCCTGGATTCGGGAGCGTTGGGCGCGACTGTGATCATGAGGCTCAGTTGGCTGCTGGTGAACGAGATCGTGTCGGCTACCTCGAACGTCTCTGCGCGCACTTCGACGGCCAGGCTCAGATCCTGCAGTTCGGCGACCTCGGCGTTCAGCGCGGCCAGCGTGAGTTCGAAGCGGATGCGCTCACACAACCCGGCGGGCGGAGGATCGACCAGTTGCACGATGCGTGCCAGATCACCGAGGAGGGCGATGTCGAAATCGTCGAGCGGCTCGCAAGCGAGCGCGTCAATCGGTTCGGCGGTCATGACTTGCTCCACTTCGGGTCGTTTTGCAGGGACTTGCGCAAGGTCGCCAGACAGCGCCCCCGAGTCGGTCCTATGGATCCGACGGGCATTCCGAGGCTCTCGGACAGCGCTGCGTAGTTGGGTGAATCGGCGAAACAGATCACGCGGACGAGTTGCTGACATCGTGGGGTCAGACGGGTCACGTGCTCCCACAGCAGCCGGTCGTCGACTGCCAGCAGCGCGACATGTTCGGGATCGGGTACTGCCGCCATCGCTACAGGTTCGAGGTTTCCGCGCTCGGAGATCTCAAGGTCGGCAGGCACGGTCTTGGACGTCGTGCGCGACACCCGCCATGACTCCCGCCGCGTGGTCGTCACGAGCCACGCCAACACCGCGATCGGCTGTGTGATGCCGGTTGCGTGTTCGTACAGCCGGAGCCAGGTTGTCTGGACGACGTCCTCGGCGGTTCCCTGGTCGAGTCCGCACGAGCGCGCGACCTGCCACAGCACGGGGGTGGCGATGTCGACCAACTCCCCCAGCGCCGACTCGTCCCCACCCTGGTAGGAGCGGAAGGCTGCAGCGGTGCGCTCTGTCAGGTCGCTCACACGTTGCGTGGTCATGGGCTCACCTCCGGTACGGCCGCGGCAACGGCCTGCCAGCCCCGCTCGACGCAGGCCGTCATCGAAATGTCAGCCAGGCCGTCCATGTGACACAGTTCGGCAGCAAGTTGCCCGGCCAAAACGGGCGCCGCGAACGACGTCCCGCTCCACAACGAGAACCCGCACGTGTAGTCGTCCGGATCGATGGTCGATCTCTCCCACGGGCCGTAGTGCAGGCGGGCGGTGGGCTGCATCGATCCGCGCAGGTCGATGGGTACCGTGCTGACGAGGTTCGACCCGGGCCGATGGCAGGTGATCCAGTTGCCGGCGTTGCAGAAGTAGGCGACGGTGCCGTCGGGATTCAAGGCGCCGACGCTGACCAGGGGGACGATGTCCGGCACTGGGGCAGCGCCCGCGAACCCGGCCGGGAACATGGGCGAGATGGTCGCGCTATTGCCCGCCGCCGCTACCACGGTGATGCCCCAACGGCCGAACTCCGCCAGCAGAGCAGCCAGCGGCCCGTCGAGCAAATGGTCTGTGGGCGTCTCGTGGTAGTAGCCGAGCGACAGGTTGACGACGTCGATCGCGTCTTCTCCCCGGCCGGAGGTCACCGCGATCACATGGCGTGCCAGCAGGAGGGTGAGTGTATTGAGCAGCGCATCCTCGGGGACGACTCCCTCGTCTGTCATGACCGGGATCACCAGCGCGCGGGCCTCGGGACACAGTTGCCGGACGAGTCCGGCGATGAACGTGCCGTGCCCCGTGTCTGTCGGGATTGTGCCGTCGAGGGGGTTGACCGCAGGTGCGGGCAACTGGCACGACTGGAAGTCGCCTCCGAGGCCGAGGCGGTACCCCATGATGCGGACGTCAGATGTTGCTCGGGACTGGTCCTCGAACCACGGGTGCTTGCCGAGGGCGGTATCGAGTACCGCCACGACGGGCGCGCGCTCGAGTTTGCGGGCGCGCTGTGCCGGATCGGGCAGGACAAGCGAAACAGGCGTCCTGCCGCCACCGCCCGCCTGCCCGTACTCGGCGGCAGGCCCGGGTGTGCCGACGCCAGCCCAGTACGGGACGCCCGCCCAGTAAGGGACCCCTGCCCAGTACGGGACGCCCGCCCAGTACGGCGCTCCTTGGACCGGGGCCGCGGTGAGGATGTGAACCAGTCCGACGCGCAGTTTGGTGCTGGCCCGCAGCGCCTGGACGATCGGCCAGGCGTCCACGGGCGGCTGGGTGCGGTCGCGCGGTGCCAACGCCGCCGTGACGGACCAGAACCGGTCGAAAACCTCGGCGGTTTCGGGGTGCGCTGACACGATCTCGCCGACCAGGCGCAGGTCGTGCCGCGTGGCATCCGTCAGGACCAGCGTCACGTCCCGCGACTGGCTGACCTCTTGTGCCTGCTCGCCGAGGCCGTCCGCGTCCGCGCGCGGCACTCCGACGAGCAGGATCTCGTTCCCGACGTAGGCGGTAGGGTTCGGCGGCCGTCCGTCGGTGAGTGTGACTGCCTCGACGGGGTTCAGGACCCGCGCGCCGAAGCGCTGTGCTACGTCCGGCGGCAGCATCGGTGTCGGCGGGAGCCACTGGCCCTCAGAGAGGGGGCGGCTGGGGGGCTGGTCCACGCGATCACCTCACTTGGCGTCTTCCCCACCATATGGGGCGATTCCTGCACCTGGAAAGAGTCGAGCCGGCGCCGGGTGATACCCCACGCGCAACTGGGTCACCCAGATCGCGTGGGGCACCCAACCTCAGACCGATGTGTACCCGCCGTCGATCAGGATGACGTCACCGGTGATCAGGTCCGACGCCGCCGACGACAGGAAGAGGACGAGGTCTGCGACCTCTACGGGCTGGCCGAACCGGCCCATGGGGATCTTCGCGAGCATCGGATCGGCCTTGACGGGGTCGCCCCAGACCTCGGTGCCCATCGGTGTCAGGATCACCGTCGGAGCGACCGCGTTCACCTGGATGTTGTGCTTGCCCCACTCGGCAGCCATCATCTTCGTCAGCAGGTTCAGGCCGCCCTTGGAAGCGCAGTACGCGCCGTGACCGTCGATCGCGACGACGCCTGCCTGCGACGAGATATTGACGATCTTGCCCGATTTCTGCGCGATCATCGGCCCGACGACTTCCTGCGTGAACGAGAAGGGAGCCGTCAGGTTGACGGCCATGGTCTCGTCCCACTCGTCCTGCGTCAGTTCGGTCAGGGGAGCGATGCGGGCCACCCCTGCGCAGTTGACGAGGATGTCGACCTTGCCGCCGAGTGCCGCGAGGGCCTCCTGGGCTGCTTTGCGCGTTCCCGTGGACGTCGTGAGGTCTCCGGTGATGACGTGAACCGGGTTGCCGATCGCCTTGAGAAGGGCTTCGCTCTCGGCGAGAGCAGCCTGGTCCCGGCCCACGAGCACGACCTCGGCCCCGGCCTCGGCGAGAACCCGGGCGCTTTCCTGACCGATGCCGCGGGATCCACCCGTCACGATCGCCTTCTTGCCGTTGACGTTGAATCGGGTTGTGTAGTCGCCCATGTGAACTCCTATGTTCGCCTTCGGGGTGCGGAGCAGCGGTGCCGCCCGCACCGCCAGTATCGCAACAAGTGACTCGCCAGGAACATAATTCCTAGGAACTCCGGGCAGAATGGGAGGCAGCGGAAGGACCATGATGGCTGACGGACTCAATGTCTACCCCGCGGCGGCGCGGGCCTTCGAGCAAGCGCTGCCGAGGCTCCGGAACCTGCTCGACACCGTCACGAGTCCCGTGGGCTCGCTGCTGCGGTGCAGCGGCGCCGGCCGGAGAATCGCATTGACGTTCGACGATGGCCCCGACGACGTCGTCACCCCTGACCTGCTGGAAAGGCTTGCCCGGTTGGAGGTCCGGGCGACCTTCTTCATGCTCGTCTCCCGGGTGCGCCTCTACCCCGACAACGCCGCGGCCGTTGTCGCTGCCGGTCATGAGGTCGCGCTCCACGGCATGGACCACCGGCGGCTCACCGAGTTGCCTGTGTCCGAGGTGAGGCGGGCGTTGCGGTTCGGCAAAGCCGAGATCGCCGAGCGTCTGGGAGTCGAGATTCAGTGGTTCCGGCCCCCGTTCGGGGCGCACGGGTTGCGCGTCTGGCAGGAGATCGCGGCGGCCGGGATGCAGTGCGTCCTCGGGGGTCCGAGCCTCGCGGACGCCGAGCGCTGCACAGCGCAGGAACGCTGGGCACGGGCGCTGACGGCCCGGCCGGGCGACATCGTGCGGGGCCACGACGGCGTCGCGGATGAGCGTGACGGTGCGCCTGACGCCGACCCTCCCGATATCGACCGGGCGGACTGGGCCGAGCAGGTGGTGCGCAAGTACCGCGACCGCGGCCTCACCGTCGGCACCCTCGGCCGTCTCGTCGAAGTCGGGACGCCCGTGCGAGGTGCCCGGTTCACTGCTTGACCCGGCGGAGGAGGGCTCGGCGCGACCGGCGGCCCACACCGATCGATGCCATTGAAGCTCACCTACCCGTGGAGGCCGATCATCACTAGGCTGGCACCACCTGCACCACGGAGTTCAAGGAGGAACGCGATGGCGGCGAAAGTATTGATGGTCGGATCGATCATGATCGATCTCATTCTGCAGATGGACAGGGTTCCCGACCCCGGTGAGAGCGTCCTCGGCACCAAGTACGGAAACGCCGGTGGCGGCAAGGGGTCCAACTCGGCCGTCGCGGCCGCGCGGATCGGTGCCGACGTGACCGTGTACGGCACCATGGGCAAGGACGCCAACGGTGAGGCCCTGCTCGGGATGCTGGCAGACGAGGGTATCGACAGCAAGGACATGCTGCTCAAGGAGGGCGTCAACACCGGCATGGCCGTGATCTTGCTGGACAACTCCGGCCAGAACCGCATCATCATCTACACGGGAGCCAATGACGAGACTCCCCCCGACGGCCTCGAGGCACTGTTCTCCCGCAAGGAGTACGACGCGCTCATGCTGCAGTTGGAGATCCCGGTCGAGACGAACGTGAAGGCGTTCGAGATGGCGACCGCCAAGGGCATGGTCACCTGCATGGACGCCGGGCCCGCCCAGGACTACCCGCTCGAGCGGTTCCACGGCCTGACCATCTTGTCCCCGAACGAGACCGAGACCCGCGCCCTCGTGGGTGTCCTGCCTGAGGACGAGGCATCCTGCAAGGAGGCCGCCGCCAAGTTGCGCGAACGCTGCGACTGCAAGTACGTCGTGCTCAAGATGGGCGACAAGGGCGCCTATATCTCGGGTGAGGGCATCGAAGAGATGGTGCCGGCGTTCAGCATCAAGGCACTCGACCCCACCGCCGCGGGCGACTGCTTCACCGGCGTGCTCGTCAGCAAGTTCATCGAGACCGGCGACATGGTCGCGGCCGCTCGGTACGCGAACGCCGCCGCAGGCATCTCGGTGGAAAGCCTCGGTGCGCAACCGTCGCTGCCCAAGAAGGACGCGGTAGACGCCTTCCTGGCCAAGCAGGCCTGACCGTCCGCACGCACCTCGGGCCGGCACCCAGTCGTGGTGCCGGCCCGAGGTGCGTCCGGTCTCACCGCGGTTGCTCGACGGGAACGACCAGGGCGGTGAGCATGGTGGTCAGGTGACGTCGGATCACCGCGAGGTCCGCTGCGGCGAGGATGTCTTGTTCGGCCACCGCATTCAGCACCTGGATCGCCAGATCGAGGGGGATGCGCAGCGTGTAAGAGACACGCGCCAAAGCTCCCGCCAGCATGGTGGTGAACACCTCTTCTTTGGTGTTGAGCACAGCCACCAGAGGCTGCAGGCCGGGCTGCCGCCGGATGTACAGCCGCAACTCGATGAACGCCATCACACGGGTCGGTGAAGTCACCGACTGGTCGAGGAAGACGCCCACGGCCGCCTCGATGAGATCGGAGATGTCTGTTGTCTCGGTGATCTCGGCAGGCAGGGATTCGACCGCCGCTCGGATCGCAACCGTTACCTCGTCCGTGGCGCGGGCGATGACGGCGATACACAGGTCGTCCTTCGACTCGAAGTTGGAGTAGAAAGCCCCGCGCGTGAAACCCGCCCGTTCACAGATCTCCTCGACCGTCGACGCGAGGACGCCCTTCTCCGCGAAGGATTCGAGGGCCGCGTCCATCAGACGGTCGCGGGTGAGCGCGCGGCGAGCGGTCACCGGGGGGTGAGCCATCGCACTCCTAGGGACAGGGGACCAGTTTGAATACACCAGCGTATTGGATACAGTACCGTATCGAATGCGCGGGTACTGAGTGAACCGAGAGCAGCCCGAAGAGCGGGGAGTGGGAAGTGTCGTCTGTCCTGTACCGGCTGGGCAAAGCCTGTTATCACGCGCGGTTTCGTGTTCTCGCCCTGTGGGCCGTGATTCTCGTTGTCATGGGGGCGGCGGCGTTCACCCTGGGCGGCAAGTTCACCGACACGTTCTCGATCCCCGGAGCGTCTTCGCAGGTGGCCTTTCAACGGCTGCAAGCGACGTTCCCGGGTGCCGGTGACGCCACTGCCACTGGGATCGTGGTGGCACCCCCCGGAAAGAAGATGACCGATCCCGCCGTCCGGGGCGCCGTCGAGAAGTGGATGGCGGAACTCGAACAAGAACGTCTCGTCGATACGGTGACGACTCCCTACAACGATTTCATCACCGGCCTGATCAGCGCCGACGGGACGACGGCGATCGTCCGGATGAGCGTCACCGGAGACATCATCTCCTGGACGGATGCCGACCGCGAGGAACTCACCCAGGCTGTGCAGCGGCTCGAATCGCAACTGCCGGGGGCACAGGCCAGCGTCGGCGGAGACGTCTTCAGCGTCAGCGTTCCCGGCCTGACGCCGATCGAGTTCCTGGGTGTAGGCGTGGCCGCCATCGTCCTGGTACTCACGCTGGGGTCCGTGGTGGCGGCCGGTATGCCCTTGGGAGTGGCTCTGGTCAGCGCCGGGCTCGGCGCTCTCACGATCTTGCTGGCCGCCGCGTTCATGGACGTCAACTCGACGACCTTGCTGCTGGCCGTCATGCTCGGCATCGCGGTCGGCATCGATTACTCGCTGTTGATCGTCTCTCGTCACCGCGACCAACTGGCACGCGGCGACATAGGCGCCCAGGAGTCCGCCGGGCGCGCGGTGGCGACCGCAGGTTCGGCCGTGGTGTTCGCCGGAATGACCGTGATCATCGCGCTGGTCGGCCTGTTCGTCGCGAATATCCCGTTCCTCACCGTGATGGGCATGTTCTCGGCCGTCACAGTCGCGTTCGCCGTTGTCATGGCGTTGACTCTGCTGCCGGCGTTCCTCGGAATCGCCGGTGACCGCCTCCGACCCAAAGCCCGCAGCGGCCCCCCGAGACCCGCACGTGCCGAAGCTGCCGCCTCGTGGTGGATCAAGGTCGTGACCAAGGTGCCGCTCGTCACGGTCCTGATCTGTGTCGTGGGGCTGGGTGCGCTGGCGTGGCCCGCCAAGGACCTCACGATGGCGCTTCCGAGCGCAGGCCAGAACCCCGTCGGCACTGCCAGTCGGACGACCTACGACCTCGTCAGCGAGAAGTTCGGGCCGGGCGCCAACGGTCCCCTCATCATCACGGGCAGCATCGTCGAGTCGAATGACCCTCTGGGCCTCGTGAGCGACATGAAGGCCGAGGTCGAGCGCATCCCGGGGGTGGCCTCCGTCCCCCTGGCGACGCCCAACCAGAACGCCGATTCGATGATGATCCAAGTCGTCCCCACTACCGGACCCGACGACCCCGCGACCACCGCCTTGGTTGAAGAACTGCGCTCCCGGGCAGGGGCGTGGAAGGACACCTACGGGGTCGAGACGTTCGTGACCGGTGTCACGGCGGTGCAGATCGACGTCTCCAACCGGTTGGCCGACGCCCTGCTGCCGTTCGGGATCTTCGTGGTCGGCCTGTCGCTGGTGCTGCTCACTTTGGTGTTCCGGTCGATTTGGGTGCCCGTCAAGGCGTCCCTCGGCTATCTGCTTTCCGTCGGCGCCGCGTTCGGCGCCTCGACGCTGGTGTTCAACCAGGGTTGGTTCAAGGGGCTCGTCAATCTCGCCGAGCCCGGGCCGATCATCAGCTTCTTCCCGATCATGCTGATGGGCGTGTTGTTCGGGCTCGCGATGGACTACGAGGTGTTTCTCGTGTCACGGATGCGCGAGGAGTTCGTCCACGGCAACCTGACCGACAGCGTGCGCGTCGGATTCGTCCACTCGGCGAAGGTCGTGGTGGCGGCGGCCCTGATCATGTTCTCGGTGTTCGCGTTCTTCGTGCCGGAGGGCGAGGGGCCCATCAAGTCGGTCGCGTTCGGCCTTGCGGTCGGCGTGGCGATCGACGCGTTCGTCGTGCGCATGACCCTGGTACCGGCAGTGATGACGCTGCTGGGCAATCACGCCTGGTGGCTGCCGAAGTGGCTCGACAAGCGGTTGCCGGTGATGGACATCGAAGGCGAGGGCCTGGCCCACCAACTGCGACTGCAGGGGTGGGACGCTGCCGAGGGCCGTGTGATCCATGCGTCCGGCCTGGGTGCCGAGGCGGATGGAGTAGTGCTGTTCTCCGGAGTGGACGTGTCCGTCGAACCCGGATCCGCGGTGGTCGTGACCGGATCTCCTGCCGCCCGGACGGCTCTCCTCCTCGTCCTCACCGGGCGTGCGCTGGCCAGTTCGGGCGACGCGAAGGTTCTCGGGCTCGTACTGCCCGAACAGGCCGGCGAAGTGCGGGGTCTCAGCGAACTCGTCCTTGCCGCCGGCCCGGGAGCAGGACGCCTGCTGTCCAGGTCTCAGGCCGAACTCATCGCCGTCGACGCTGTCGACAACCTCTCCGCCGCCGACCGGGCCGCACTCGCCGCCCGAATGGAAGCGACGCCGCAGATCACATGGCTCCTTGGCGCCTTGCCGGGCGCCGATCTCAGTGACCTGCCCCCAGCCCGTTACCACGAGGTCAACCTCCCGCTCGACCGGACCCTCGTCGGGGTCACCAACAAGTGAGGACCAAGCAGATGTTCACCAAGCGCGTCAAGTGGTACACGATTCTCGGTGTCCTGCTCCTCCCACTGATGTTCGTCGGAGGATTCCTGGCGGCGACCTGGAACATGAGCGACCGCCTGCACACGGTGCAGGCCGCCGTCGTCAACAACGACGAGGCGGTGACGATCAACGGCCAGCCCGTGCCACTCGGACGGCAGTTGACCGCGGCGCTCGTGGACTCCAACCGCGACGTGAACTTCCAGTGGGTCATGGCCGGCGCCGCCGACGCGGCCGCCGGGTTGAAGTCCGGCAAGTACGCGGCGGTCGTGACCATCCCCGAGAACTTCTCGCGCTCGGCGACGTCGATGGGGGGCGACCCTGCCAAGGCCGAGAGGGCGACGATCTCGATCGAGACGTCCCCGAACGGAGGAATCGCCGAGACGGCGCTCGGGCAGTCGGTGGCGCGCGAGGCCATCGCGTCCCTCAACTCGACGCTCACCGCCAACTACCTCGACCAGATCTACATCGGGTTCAACACGTTGGCGGGGCAGTTCACCGACCTGAAGACCGCGACCCGCTCGCTTTCGACCGGTGCGGCGTCCCTCAGCAGCGGAGTGGACCAGGCGGCCGGGGGCGCACGTGACCTGTCTACCGGTGCCGACACGCTGTCCGGCAACAGCGCCCAACTGAACTCCGGCGCGGACAGCCTCGTCACGGGCGCGCAGCAACTGTCCGGGGGCCTGGCGCAGATGAAGTCGCAGACCTCGAACCTGCCGCGGCAGACGAGCCAACTGGCGTCCGGAACCAAGCAGTACGTCGGCGGGGTGAACCAACTGATCGCCCAGACCGAGACCGCCAGTTCGATGTTGTCCGGGTTCGGGCAGGTGAGCCAGTTGACGGCCGGTGCTCAGGGGCTCTCCACGGGCCTGCAGCGGTACGCGTCAGAACTCAAGAAGGCCGCGGCCCCGCAACCCACGCAGCCCACGCAACCCACGCAACCCACGCAACCCACGCAACAGCTTCCGCCTTGTCCGCAGCAGATCGCGCTGCAACTCGGTGAGCCGGGTTGCATGGGCTACTTCGCAGGCCTGCAGGCCGGTGCCCAGTTGGCGGCGCAGCAAGCGCTCGCCGGATTGCAGGACCAGCCGGACGGCACGCCCGGTCTGTTGACTGGTGCGGCTCAACTGAGCGGCGGCATGAATCGGATGCAGGAGCAGATCGACCTGATTCCCGTCCCGGACCCCAACGCCGCCGCCCAGTTGCGGCAGTTGCGCGCCGCCGGTGCCCAGTTGCAGTCCGGCACACGGCAACTTGCCGACGGCATGCCGCAGTTGACCTCCGGCATCTCCCAAACCGCTGCCGGGGCGGGCCAGTTGGCGTCCGGGCTGGGGCAGTTCGCCACCGGGCTGAAGGCGTACACCGGTGGCGTCGACCAGGTCGCCGGCGGCGCGCAGCAACTCAGCACCGGCCTGGATCAGGCGGCCACCGGCGCAGAGCAGCTCGCGACCGGCACCGAGAAGCTCGCGCAGGGCATCGAGAAGGGGGCCGGTGAGATTCCGACCTACACCGAGAGCGAGCGCAACCAGTTGTCAGAGGTGGTGGCGGCGCCGGTGTCGGATGCGAACGCGCAGGGGCTGGTTGCCCCCGCAGTTCCCTGGGTATCGCTGCTGCTGGTGCTGGCGTTGTGGCTAGGAGCGATGGCGACCTACATCGTCACCAAGCCGGTGCGAATCGGGTCGGCACTGTCGAGTGTCTCCACGCCACGGCTGCTGATACGGTCGCTGGCGCCGGGTGCGGGGATCGCTGTCGGCCAGGCGGTGATAACCGCGATCGTGGCCTCCGCCTTCGGCGTCCCCGCCGGCTTCTCGGTGTTCGGCGTCCTGCTGCTGGCGTCCCTGGCGTTCATGGCTGTGAACTACGCCCTGACCGGACTGTTCGGCAACTTCGGACGCGGCCTGGCCGCCGCTTTTGCGCTCGTGACGGCCGCGGCTGCGATGACCTACGCGTTGCCGGGGGTCTTCGATTGGCTGCGGCCCCTGTCACCCGTCTCGCCCGCACTCGATGGTGTCCGGGCGGTGATGACCGGAACCGACGTCACCGGATCGGCCCTCGCACTGGTGGGCTGGCTCGTCGCGGGTCTCGCCGGATGCGCGATCGTGGTCGTCCGGTCGCGCAAGGTGCGGTTGTCGGCGCTGCTACCCGCCGGGTCTTAGTAGGCGTCCATGCAGACGGCTCTGCTTCTGCTCCGCTGAGCGGAGCAAAGGCAGAGGGCAGAGTGGAGCAAGGCAGCGGTGCGTGCACCGGGCGGGACTGCCACAGCAGCGAACGTCGTGGGCGGCAGATGCTCACGCGGGCGTTAGGTCCCGGTTGCGGGCGCTGGAACGGCAGCAACCAGTACTTAGAGTCCGCGGCGTGACCTAGAGTCCGCGACGTGACTTAGAGTCCGCGACGTGACCCGGACTGGGCGTGACCCGGACTGGGTCACGCCCGAACTGGCGAGATCCCGGTCAGTCGTCTTCCACGAGGCGGAAGGCGCCCTTGTCGGCGGACTGCGCCCGCGCCGCGTACACCCTCAGAGCCTTGGAAATCTTGCGATCACGGTTGACGGGTTTCCACCCCGCCGCGTCGCGGGCGCGGCGACGCTCGGCCATCACGTCTTCGTCCACCAGCAGGTTGATCGCGCGATTGGGGATGTCGAACTCGATGATGTCGCCGTCCTCGACGAGCCCGATCGGCCCACCGGACGCCGCCTCCGGAGAGGCGTGCCCCACAGAGAGCCCCGACGTTCCGCCGGAGAATCGGCCGTCGGTGACCAGGGCGCACTTCTGCCCGAGGCCCTTGCCCTTCAGGAAGCTGGTCGGGTACAGCATCTCCTGCATGCCGGGGCCACCCTTCGGCCCCTCGTACCGGACGACGACGACGTCCCCCGCGACGATGTCGCCGTTGAGGATCTTGGAGACAGCCTCCTCCTGCGACTCGGTGACCTTGGCAGGGCCGCGGAACACCCAGTTGTCCTCGGAGACGCCGGCGGTTTTCACGATCGCGCCGTCGGGGGCGAGCGTGCCCTTGAGGATCGCCAGGCCTCCCTCGGCCGTGTACGGGGTCTTCACCGAGCGGATGCAGCCCGCGACGTCGTCGGTGTCCAGCGATGCCCAGCGGGCGGTGGACGTGAAGGGCTCGATGGTGCGGACGCCGCCGGGCGCGGCGCTGTAGAGGTCGAGAGCGGCCTGGGTCGGGTTGCCGTTGCGGATGTCCCAGTTCGCCAGCCACGTGTCGAGGTCGGGGGAGTGGACGGCGTGGACGGCGCGGTCGAAGAGCCCGGCGCGGTCGAGTTCGCCCATGATCGCGACGATGCCGCCCGCGCGATGGACGTTCTCCATGTAGTACTCGTGCGAACTCGGCGCCACCTTGCAGAGGTTGGGCGTGACGCGCGAAAGAGCGTCGATGTCGTCCTGGTCGAAGTCGACCCCGGCCTCGTTGGCCGCCGCCAGTAGGTGCAGGACCGTGTTGGTCGAGCCGCCCATCGCGATGTCCACCCGGACCGCGTTCGCGAACGCCTCTCTGGTGACGATCGACTTCGGCAGCACCGACTCGTCGCCGTCCTCGTAGTAGCGCTTGGCAAGTTCGACGATCAGGCGGCCGGCCTCCTCGAACAGGCCCTTCCGCGCCGCGGACGTCGCCAGCGTCGAACCGTTGCCGGGAAGCCCGAGCCCCACGACCTCGAGCAGGCAGTTCATCGAGTTGGCCGTGAACATGCCCGAACACGAGCCGCACGTGGGGCAGGCGTTCTGCTCGATGAGTTCGAGTTTGTCCTCGCTCACCTCGGGGTCTGCCGAGGCGACCATCGCGTCGATGAGGTCGAGGGACGTTGTCACGGTCCCGTCCTCGCCGATCACTGCCTTACCGGCCTCCATGGCCCCACCGGACACGAACACCGCCGGGATGTTGAGGCGCAGGGCGGCCATGAACATGCCGGGTGTGATCTTGTCACAGTTGCTGATGCACACGAGGGCATCAGCTTGGTGCGCCTCCACCATGTACTCCACGGAGTCCGCGATCAGGTCGCGGCTCGGCAGGCTGTACAACATGCCGCCATGGCCCATCGCGATGCCGTCGTCGATCGCGATGGTGTTGAACTCCCGCCCCACTCCGCCTGCTTTGGCGATCTCGGCGGAGACGAGCGCACCGACGTCCCGAAGATGGACGTGGCCGGGCACGAACTGCGTGAAACTGTTGGCCACCGCGATTATCGGTTTGCCGAAGTCGGAGTCGACCATGCCGGTCGCGCGCCACAGGGCGCGGGCGCCGGCCATGTTGCGGCCGTGGGTGGTGGTGCGTGAGCGAAGCGGAGGCATGGGCGCGTCCTTTGATCGTCGGAACGCCGCCAGCCTATTCCCGAGCGCGGCGAGGTATGGGGCGATCTCGCTGCCTCGCACCGCACATTGCGAGACTCCGCCTCCGGGTGCGGAAATGTTGGGAGACTGTCGCGCAGTCACGACGCCGGGAGGCAGCATGTCCGAACATCTTGGTTCGAAGCGCAAACTCACGCTCATCGAAGCGATCGCCATCTCGGTCGGATTCATGGCTCCGCTGCTCGCGATGTCCCTGAACGGGATCGGAATCGCGGGCACAGTCGGGTCCAGCGTCCCCATAGTCTTCGTGATCGCATTCTGCGGTGTACTCGCGGTCGGGTACGGCTTCATGCGGCTCACGTCCTACTTCAACCATGCCGGGTCGATCTACGGCCTCGTGGGGGCCACGGTTGGTCCCCGTGCCGGCTTCTTCGGTGGCTGGGCCCTGCTCGGAACCTATGTCTTCTTCGCCGCCTGCACGCTCGGCGCATGCGCCGTGTTCTTCGACGCCTTCCTGCTGCAGTTCGGGATCGAGTCGTCCCCGGTGCCCTGGATCATCGTCTCCCTCCTCGCCGCGGCGGGTGTGGCGTTGCTGAACCTGCGCGAATCCGCAGTGGTCGCCCGGGTCCTGGCGATCATCGGCGGTGTGGGCATCGCGGCCATGCTGATCCTGGCGGTCGTCATCTTCGTGAAGATCGGGTCGGGCTCGGCGCCGGTGTTCACCGCCATCATCGACGACCGGACAGTCACCCAGACCACGGTGCAGTCGTTCGATTTCGCCAGCACCTTCACGTTCGGGGGCAACTCGTTCGGCACGATCATGGCTGCCAGTGTGTGGGGCTTCCTGTCGTGGGCCGGCTTCGAATCGTGCGCTTCCCTGGGTGAGGAGACCAACGACCCGAAGCGCAACATCCCGCGCGCGCTGTTCGGTGCGGTCACGTTGGGCGGAGCGCTGTACGTGCTCATCATGTTCGCGCAGAGCATCGGCTTCGGCACCGACGAGGTGGGGATCGCGGCGTTCGCCGGCTCCAACTCGACCATGACCGACCTGGGCACCGCCTACATCGGTCCGTGGTTCTCCATGATCGTTGGGTTCGCCGCCTTCTGCGTCGCGTTCGCCTCCACGCTGAGTTCGACAGCGGCCGCCTCCCGGCTGCTGTTCGCGCTTGCTCGCGACGGTTTCGGCCCCCGCTTCCTCGCCAAGGTGTCCAAGACGGGCGAGCCTGGCCGCGCGGTGCTGACGACGGTCGGGATCGTGCTGCTGCTCGTGGTCGGACTGGCCGTCTTCAGCGTCGGCTCGTTCGAGGTCTACTACTGGTACGCCACGATCGCCACACTGTGCATGGTGGTGGCTTACGCGGTCGCCGCCCTCGGCGTCATCATCTTCACCGTGCGCGGTAAGGCGTCTCGCATCCCCAAGTGGGAGATCGTGATTCCCATAGTCGGCATCGCCTACCTCGGCATCGTGTTCTTCCAGCAACTGACGCTGGTCGACTGGCCGTATCCCCTGTTCCCGTGGTTGGCCGGTGCGTGGTGCCTCATCGGCGCCGTCATCATCCTGGCCTTCCCCAATCTGGCCAAGCGCATCGGCGCCCGGCTCCTCGAGCAAGACCCCCTAGCCGCAGAATAGGAGTGATGATGGTCAACAAAGAACTCGGCCTGATTGCGACCAATGATCTGGTCGCGGTCACGCGTGGCCGTGCGATGCAGTTGGGACGCCTCGAGGGCGCATTGGACACGGGTTGCGGCTGGGTGCCGGCGAACCTCGGCATCGGCGCCTTCGGGCACATCGTGGAAGAGGGCGTCTACGGTGCGACCGGAGATCTGCGCCTGATTCCCGACCCTGCCACCCGCACCCGGATCCCGTTCGCGGGGGACAAACCGGCACTCACAATCATGCTTGCCAACATCACCGGCACGGACGGCTCGCCCTGGGACGCATGCCCCCGCACCTTCCTGCGCAGGGCGATCGACGATCTGGCCGACGAGGCCGGACTGCGAGTGTGGAGCGCCTTCGAACACGAGTTCATGGAACTGCGCGAGGACGAGCCGCTGGCCCCGTTCTCTCTGGAGATGCTGCACGACGGCGAACCCTTCGGCTCCAACCTGGTTGCGGCCCTCGCCGACGCGGGCCTCGACCCCGAGAACTGGCTGCCCGAGTACGGCGGTCACCAGTGGGAGATCACAACTGGGCCGACCGGCGCGTTGGAGGCCGCCGACCGGGCCGTTCTCCTCAGGGACATCGTCCGCATGGTCGCGGCAGACCACGGCAAGAACGTGACCTTTGCGCCCTTGCTCGACCCCAACGGCTCGGGCAACGGCGTCCACGTGCACATCAGCCTGCGCACCGGACTCGGTGTTCCTGCGACGTTCGACAAGTCCCGGCCGGGGCGCCTGTCCGAGGTGGCAGGGTCGTTCGCGGCTGGCATCCTGAAGCACGCGCGGGCCTTGGTCGCGATCACCGCTCCGAGCGTCATCTCCTACCTGCGGTTGGTGCCGCATCGGTGGTCGGCCGGGTTCGCGTTCCTCGGCGAACGCAACCGCGAGGCGCTGCTGCGCGTGTGCCCGACTGTCGACATGCCCGGTAAGAATCCCGCCAATCAACTCAACCTCGAGTACCGGGCGGGTGACGCCGCTGCGAACCCGTGGCTTGTGATGGGGTGCTTGATCCGGGCAGGGCTCGAGGGAATCCGGGCCGGACTGCCGACGCCGCCCGTGGTCGACGGCGAGGTCGACGACATGTCCGAGTCCGAGCGGGAAGCCGCCGGTGTGCAGACGCTGCCCAGCAGCCTGGAAGAGGCCCTGCAGGTGTTGCAGGACGATCCTGTCGTCTCGGGCTGGTTCTCCCCGAACCTGCTGAATACCTATCTGGCGATCAAACGCGAAGAGATCGCCGAACTCGCCGATCTGTCGGACCTCGAGCGCTGTGCCCGGTATGCAAAGGCTTACTGAGGTCCTGACGCACCTGGGTCTGGTCGATCACCACGTTCACGGGGTGATCGACCACGACCCCGATCGGGCTGAGTTCGAAGACCTCATCACCGAATCGGCGTGGCCCGCCGGCGACGGCCTGACCTTCTTCGACACGCAACTCGGTTTCTCGGTGCGTCGGCTGTGCGCGCCGGTCCTCGACCTGGAGCCGAGTTGCCCCCCCGAGGACTACCTTTCCCGGCGGTCCGAACTGGGCGCGTCCGAAGTGAACGCGAGGCTGTTGCGGGCCAGCGGCATCGCAACCTACCTGCTCGAGACGGGCTACAGGGGGGACGACATCCTGGGACCGGAGGAGTTCGCGAGCGTCTCCGGCGCCAGGACGTTCGAGGTGGTCCGGTTGGAACGGGTTGCCGAGACGCTGATCGCCGCGGGCGTCGGCGCCGCGGAGTTCGTCACTCGCTACCCGGACGCCCTCCGGGACGCGACCCGGAACGCGGTCGGACTCAAGTCGATCATGGCCTACCGCTACGGCCTCGATTTCGATCCGGCCCGGCCCAGCCGGGAAGAAGCCGTGTCCGCCGCCGACGAGTGGCTGGCCGCCATCAACACCGGCGCCCCCGCACGTCTGGACCACCCTGTGCTGCTGCGTTACGTCCTGTGGGCGGGCGTCGACACCGGCCTCCCCCTGCAGTTCCATGTCGGCTACGGAGACCCCGACGTCGATCTGGCGCGCTGCAACCCGCTGCACATGACGGCATTCCTGCGAGCGACCCGGGCGTCCGGCACCCGCGTCGCACTGTTGCACTGCTACCCGTACCACCGTGAGGCGGGCTATCTCGCCCACGTGTTCCCACACGTGTACTGCGACGTCGGATTGGCGGTGAACTACGTCGGAAGCCGGAGCGATGCCGTGATCGCAGAATCACTCGAACTCACCCCGTTCCACAAGGCGCTGTTCTCCTCGGACGCGTTCGGGCTGCCCGAACTCCACTTTCTAGGGGCGCAGTTGTTCCGGCGCGGGCTGGCGCGCGTTCTGACAGGATTCTGTCTGGACGGGGATTGGTCGGAGCCGGACGCCGTCCGGGTCGCCGAACTGGTCGGCCGTCACAACGCAGCCCGCCTGTATCGACTTCCTGAAGGGTCCTAGTGTCAGCACGCCTGGCTACCACCGCCAGCGCGCTCACGCGCGCACTCAACTTGGCCATCGACGACGTCCTTCCCGCCGCCGTCGAGTTGCGCCGCGATCTGCATCTGCACCCCGAGTTGGGCGGGGAGGAGTCGGCGACCGCAGAGCGGGTGCGGAAGGCCTTGCCCGGGTTCGACTTCACCGAGGTTGCCGGCACCGGCCTGGTGACGCGTGTCGGGCCGGACACCGGGCCCGCCGTGCTGCTGCGCGCCGAACTCGACGCACTCCCCATCGAAGAGGAGACCGGCGTCCCCTGGGCCGCAACCAATGGGGCGATGCACGCGTGTGGTCACGACGTCCACATGGCAGGCGCGGTTGCCGTGCTGCAGGCGGCGTCCAGACTCGACCTGCCGGCGCCGGTGGTAGCGCTGTTCCAGCCGCGCGAGGAGTCCTACCCGTCTGGAGCCAAGGACGTCGTCGAGTCGGAGGTGCTCAACAAGTTCGGTGCTGCGGCCGTGATCGGCGCTCACGTGCAGCCCCAGTTGCCGCCCCACACTTTCAGCGCGGCGTACGGGGTTGTCAACGCTGCGTCCGACGAGTTCGAGGTCGTCGTCCATGGCCGTGGCGGGCACGGCGCCTACCCGCACGCGACGATCGATCCCGTGCCCACGGCAGCGTCCATCGTGATCGCCTACCACGAGATCGTGTCCCGCAAGATCAATCCGATGCACCCGGTCGCCCTCAGCATCGGGTCGTTCCACGCCGGCAGTTCGGCCAATGTGATTCCGCCGGTAGCCACCCTGAGCGGCATTCTGCGCTGCACGGTGGAAGCCGACCGCCACATCATGCATGAGGAGATCCGCAACGTCGCACGGCACATCGCGGCGTCTCGCGGGGCTACTGCCGAAGTCACCATCACGTTCGGCGAGCCGGTGATGCGCAACGACAGTGCGTTGGTGCTGCATTGCGGCAGGTTGCTGGAGCAGACGTCCCTGCGGTCCATCGACGACTTCCGGTCGTGCGGTTCGGACGACTTCTCGTACCTGTCCTCGACGTACCCAGGGCTGATGATCTTCGTGGGAACGGAACTGGAAGCGGGAGGACGCGTCCTGCACCACCCGAGCTTTCTTCCCGCCGATTCCGCCGTGGGGGACATCGCGCGCGCACTGGCCGCCGGCTACGCCGGCGCGTTGGCCGCTCGCGGGTTCATCTCGGCCGAGTGACCCGAACGCGGGAGCGGGCCGCCGCTGTCAGGCTCGGCGGCGGGGGACGAGTTCGGCCTTCACGTAGGCGCCGATGTTGTGCGTGAGCCAGCCGTCCACCCCTGCGCCGACAACGCCGCCGACCACGGGGACGCGGCGGATGATCTGCACGGCGAGTTGCTTTCCGCCGATGCGGGCGGCGAGTTCGGACAACACCCACTCCGACACCTGCCGGTCCAGCACCGGATCGAACGCGGGGGCGGTCGCGACCGCGAGCGGGCGAGGAACCCCGTTCTCGATGCGGTGCGGCATCGAATCGCCGAGCAGGCACATCAGCAGAGAAGTCCGCACGCGCGGGTCGTCGACGTCATAGCCGCGCAGGTGGGCGACCGTCGCGGCCAACCTCACCTGCATGACCGCCACCCCTGCCATGTTGGCGGGCAGGCTCACCACAGCAGTCAGCAGGCCTCCGAGATTCGTCACGAACCCCTGCATGGACGCCAGCGCGACGTGGGTGCGGATCAGTGAATCGACCGCAGGCTCGACGGCCTGGTGTTTGTCGAAGTGGCGCGCCGCCGTCTCCTTGGCGCCCGGCACTTTCGAGACCCCGTCGATCGCCATCGCGACGATCTGCCTGAGCAGACCGCCGCCGGCCTCCGGCACGATCTGCACCAGGGTCTTCGGTGTTTCGCGGGCGTTCGCCATGGTTCCTCCAGCCGTCGCTGCATCCAGAGTACGGGGGCGAGGACGGTCGCGGATCGGGTGCTTGCCCTGACTGGCCCCTCAGGTGTTCACGGACCGGTGGGTGGCAACTGCCACACTGTGATCGTGGCGATTTCGTGGCGGGGCTATCTCAGGTCACCGGACCTGTGGCCGTCGCAGGATGCGATCTTGAGCACCGATAGTCTCACCGATTCGATGATGCTGGAGGCCTACCTGTACGGCGCCTTCCCGATGCCGCTGACGTCCACGGAGGTGTGGTGGTGGTCTCCGATGCGCAGGGGAGTGCTGCCGCTGAGGGCGATGCGCATCAGTCGCTCGCTACGCCGGTCGTGCAGGCGCTACCGCGTCACTGTCGACCAGGCGTTCGACGAAGTGATCGAGCGCTGCGCCGACCCTTCCCGGGACGGAGCGTGGATCGACGGGCGCGTCCTGCGGGTGTCCCGCGCGCTGGCGGCGGCGGGCCGTGCTCATTCGGTCGAGGTGTGGACGAGGTCAGGGCAGTTGGCCGGCGGGCTTTACGGCATCGCGATCGGGGGCCTGTTCGCGGGTGAGTCGATGTTTCACGACGCCGAGGCTGGACGCGACGCGTCCAAGGTCGCGCTCGTGCACCTCGTCGAGTTGCTGCGCGCCGCCGGTGACGCCGACGAGCGGGTGCTGGACGTGCAATGGTCCACACCGCACCTGGCTTCGCTGGGTGTAGTGGAGATCCCACGCTCGCTGTACCTGAGCCGACTGAGGTCCGCCCTGCGACTGCCGGACCCGTGGAGGATCCCGGCGCACGACTAGCGTCCCCAGTCGCCCAGCGCACCTTCGAGGCAACCGAGGGCGGCTGCGATCAAGGCGTGACGGTCGTCCGGCGGGCAGCCGCGTCCGGTCCAGGCCAGGCACGCCGAATCCAGAAAGCCGCAGAACCCGGCCAGCGCATAGTCGTGCCGGGCCCAGGCAGTCGGTTGCAGGATCGTCGCGATGCGCGCCGTGAAGTCCGCGCGTGACTGCCGCCTGACCACGAGCGCTTCGGGCGGTTCGTTCCCGGCCTCCAGCGTGAGCCCAGCGGGGTCGGTCGCGACGACGTGATCCAGGTAGACGTCGATGGCGCCGCGGACACGGTCGCGGGCCGACGAGTTGACCGGCAGCGCATCGTCGGCCGCGTCAAGCATGGCGGCCAGGTCGGCCGCGCCGCGTTGGACCACCGCTGCATACAGGCTCGCCTTGCTCTGGAAGTACTTGAACACCAAGGCCTCCGACGCTCCCGCCGCGCGTGCGATCGCGGCCACGGCGACCGTCGTGTATGGAGCGGCCGCGAACTCACCGGCAGCGGCCGTCAGGATCGCGGCGCGGCGAGCGTCAGGCTCGAGGCGCTGCCGCGGCTGGGTGCGGGTCACGTCGACAGCCTACCGCCTAATGAGCTACGCTCACTAAGTAATGAGTCGGACTCAGTAAGGAGTGAAATGCAGCCGCATAGTTGGTGGAGTATCTACCCGCTAGGTGCGTGCGGAGCGCCCATCCGGGACGCACACGACAGGGGTGATCGGTTGCGGCGCCTGGACGCCTGGCTGGATTACGCGGTCGACCTCGGGGTGGGCGGACTGAACCTCGGCCCGGTCTTCACCAGCCGGACTCACGGTTACGACACAGTAGACCACTACGGCATCGACCCGCGTCTGGGCACCGATGCCGACTTCGACCGCCTGCTCGCGGGCTGTGCGGCGCGGGGGCTGCGAGTGCTGCTGGACGGGGTGTTCAACCATGTCGCCGACACCCATCCGCTCGTCCTCGCCGCGCGGGCAGGCGACCGGAGCGCGGCCGGAATGTTGGCCGACGGCGGGTGGCGGGCGTTCGAGGGCCACGGGAACCTGATCACCCTGAACCACGCCGACCCGCGAGTGGCGGACATGGTCACCGACGTGATGCTCCACTGGCTGCGGCGGGGCATCCGCGGCTGGCGCCTCGACGCAGCCTACGCCGTCCCGGCAGAGTTCTGGCGGGGTGTCGTACCGCGGGTGCGCGCGGAGTTTCCCGACTCGTTTCTGGTGGGCGAGATGATCCACGGCGACTACGCCGCCTACGTTGCGACATCCGGGCTCGACTCGATCACGCAATACGAACTCTGGAAGGGGTTGTGGAGTTCGCTCACCGATCGCAACGCCTGGGAGTTGGCGTGGGCGCTGGAGCGGCACTCGGCGATGGCGGGCAGTTTCGTGCCCTTCACGTTCGTGGGCAATCACGACGTGACGAGAATCGCGAGCCGGGTGGGGGACGCTGGGGCGGCAGTCGCCTTGGCGGTGCTGTGCACGGTGGCCGGGACCCCTGCGATCTACTACGGCGACGAGCAGGCATTTCGCGGTGTCAAGACCAATGGGTTCGAGGGTGACGACGCGGTCCGGCCCCCCCTGCCGGCGAGTCCCGCGGAGTTGGCGCCGTTCGGGTGGTGGCTGCACCGACTGCACCGGGAATTGCTGGGGCTGCGGGCGGACAACCCGTGGTTGGCGGGATCCCGCACAGACATCGTTGCCAAGACCAATCACACTCTCACCTACCGCAGTTGGGCGCCCGGTGAGGAGATCACTGTCGACATCGATCTGCAGACGCCACGCGCCGTGATCCGGCACCGGGGACGGGAGATCATCGCCGGGGGCTGAACCGGGGCCGACTCGCGTGACGAAACGTGTCGAGGTGGCCTCGCGAGTGGCCACTGCGACCGATACGCGGGCGACCTCGACACTTTCTGTCACACAGTGCGTTCGTCGTCGTGCCGCGGTTGCCGGGCGGCAGGCGTCGAGTGCCCGACGCGCGATCTGTTGCGCGCGACTGTTGGGCGCGGCAGGCTGCACCCCATGCCGGAACTTCCTGAGGTGGAGTCGCTGCGCCGCGTGCTGCTGGCGCGGGCCGTCGGTAGGTTCGTAGCGCGTGCCGACCCGGTCTCTTTCAGCGTCCTCAAGACGTACGACCCGCCGCTCACAGCGATCCTGGGGTTGCAGGTCACTGATGCCGTCCGCCGCGGCAAGTGGCTGGCGCTTGGCACCGACGGGCTCTGGTTGGCGTTTCACCTAGCCCGAGCGGGATGGCTGGCGTGGAAGGACGCCCAGCCACAGCGACTGCCCCGCCCCAGCAAGGGTCCACTGGCTCTGCGCGTCGTCCTGGACGACGGCTCGGGGTTCGACTTGACCGAGGCCGGGACACAGCGCAAACTCGCCGTCCACGTCGTCCGGGACTTGCAGGACGTCGAGCAGATCTCAACCCTCGGGCCGGACCCGCTTGACCCGGAGTTCGGGCCGGACGGCCTCGCGGGGATCCTGCAGCGATCCGGAAGGGCTCAACTCAAAGGCGTCCTGAGGGACCAGCGCACCCTCGCCGGCGTCGGCAACGCGTACTCGGACGAGATTCTGCATGCTGCCAGAATGAGCCCCTTCAAGGCCGCGAACTCGCTCACGCAACCCGAGATCCACGCCCTGTTCACCGCCACCAAGGAGCTGTTGACAAGGGCCATCGCCCTTGCCGATGGGCTGGAGCCCGCCACGCTCAAAGCGGAGAAGAAGGCGGCGATGCGGGTGCACGGGCGTGAGGGACAACCCTGCGGCGAATGCGGTGACACGATTCGCGGCGTCCACTTCGCCGACTCGTCGCTGCAGTACTGCCCGACGTGCCAGACGGGCGGCAAGCCGCTGGCGGACAGGCGCATGTCCCGGTTGCTCAAGTAGTCACAGCGCCGCGTCGGACACCGCCGCGATGACGTCGCGCAACTGCATCCACCACTGGCTGCGCGGACGGCGGAACTGGCGGTCCATCTCTTCCATCATGCGCGACGTGAGCGACTTCTCGACTCGGGACTGCACCAGCCCGATGTAGCTCGACTCGTCGCCGCCCTGCCGGAACTGGTCACCCAACTCCTGGAGCGCCCGCGACACGAGTCGCGTGGCGAGCAGCCTGTCGAAAGGTGTCGGGGCGCCACCCTGCTGGATGTGCCCGATTACCTGTGTCCGGACGTCGTACAGGCCCTCCGACTCCTCCTCCAGCAGATTGGCGAGGAACTCGGTCGTGTAGTGCTCGCTGGCACGCTCGTTGCGCACGGCGAGAAACAGCCTGCGGTTGCCGCTGCGGAAGGCATCGCGCAGCCAGGCGACGTCCGTCGCCAGGTCGGACAGCCTGGTCGGAACCTCATGCAGATAAACCCGTTCGGCGCCTCCGGCCAGACCGCCCATCAGCGCCAGATAGCCGCAGTACCGGCCCATGGTCTCGACGACGAACGAGCGCGTGGTTGCACTGGCGGAAAGCTTGATCTTGTCGATGCTGTCGACGATGACGTTGAGGGCCGTGTCGGTGCCGATGGCGAGTTCGGATCCTGGCAGGTTGTTGTCGATGGACGCCGGGACGCACACCGTGGGGATCCGGAACGCGGGGTAGCGTTCGCGTTCGGTGTACAGCAGATGCGCGGACTGGTAGGCATTCCACCCGCCGATGATGAGCAGGCCCTCGACTTTGTGCGTTTCGAGTTGGCGGCTGATCGCGTACAACTCCTCCACGGCTGGAACGTTGCGGCGGATGCCGAGATCTGCGCCCCCGTTGGGGATCCAGCCCTCGACATCGGACCACGTCAACTCGTCCACCTTGCCCTCGATCAGGCCGGGGAAGCCGTTGCGGATGCCCAGCATGGTGTGACCGCGGCTGATGCCGAGTCGGACCGCTGCCCGCGTTGCCGCGTTCATGCCGGGCGCCAGCCCGCCGATGTGGATGATGCCGATGCGCTTGGAGTCTGCTCCCACCTGGACCCGTGACGGTTCGGCAAGCTCGTTGAAGATCTTGGTCATCTCCGTGAACGAGCCACCGCGCAAGCGCATGACGCCGTCGTAGTCGCCTGCCCGGATCAACTCGGGCACCATCCGGGTCTGCCGGATCGCGTCCATGAGTGGCACCGCGGCCACGCGGTTGCCCTTGAATCCGATGACGGGCCCGGTCTGATCGCTGTCCGCCGTGAGCACTTCGCGCGCAGCCTCACAGCCGAGCCAGGTGGACGCCCACCGGTCGAACGCACTGGGGATTCCGCCGCGCTGCACGTGGCCGAGGATCGTGACCCGGGTGTCCTCCTGCAGACGGTCCTCGATGGTGTCTCGGACATAGGCGGCCGTGATCGGGTTGCCCTGCCTGTCACAGGCTCCCTCGGCCACGATCACGATCGAATCGCGGCGCCCGGCGCTGCGACCCCGCTGGAGTTCGGCGCACATCTTGTCCTCCCACCCGGCAGCGGGCGGCAGTTCGGGGATCAGCACGTAGTCGCACCCCCCGGCGATCGCGCTCATCAGTGCCAGGTAGCCGCAATGGCGCCCCATGACCTCGACGACGAAGCTGCGTTGATGACTGGCCGCGGTGCTGGCCAGAGAATCGATGGCGGACACGATGCGGTGCAGCGCCGAGTCGGCACCGATCGTCATGTCGCTGCCTACCAGGTCGTTGTCGATCGAGCCGACGAGGCCCGCGAACATGAGCCTCGGATGGGCAGCCGCGACTTGTTCGCTGATCTCGCCCGCCTCGACCAACTCCGCCACCAGCGACGGCCATTCCTCGCGGAACAGGTCGAGTCCTGACAGGCTCCCATCACCACCGATCACTATCAGTCGGTCGATGCCGTGGCTCAGGAGATTTCCGGCGGCCTTGCGGCGTCCCCACCGCTCGCGAAAATCCTTGCTGCGAAACGTGCCGATGACCGTGCCGCCCTTGTGCAGGATGCTGCCCGCGTCGTCCCAGCCGAATTGCCGAATCCCGTCGCCGCCGTCGATCATTCCCTGGTAGCCCTCGAACACGGCGAAAACCTCCGCGCCCAGAGTCAAGGCAGTCCTGACTACGGCGCGGACGGCGGCGTTCATCCCTTGCGCGTCCCCACCGCTGGTGAGGATGCCGATTCTCTTGCCGGTGCCGATGAGGTTTGTACTCGTCATGGGGCGCCCTTCTCGCGTCTGTTCATCATCGCAAATCGCCGCTTCGCCCGGAGGGCTACCACCACAATGCGCTAAGCGGTGCAGGGACCGTAGAGAATCCGTATACGACCGAGACCCGGAGGGGTATTTCTCAGTAGCGTTGAATCGTTCGGTTGACCCACGGGGGAGTTGAGAGCGCTGTGAGGACGATCCAAGAGTCGGCCCGGGGCACCACTCGTTCAGTGTCACTCAGAACCGTCCTTAGCGGCGTGGCCGTGTGGGCGACCACGCCCGCCAGTGTCGACTTCTACCGTGACGGCCTGCTCGTCGCCGGTGACTCGGGCGCCGCCACCAACACCACGCGACCGCTGATCGCCCTGGAGTCATCGCCGGTGCGCCCGGCGCTCAACGGCGGCGCCTTCGGGCTCACCTACCCCACCCCGGCGGCTCTCGCGACGGTCGTGGCGGCCTTCGGAATCAATGCGCCGCACACCCTCATCGGCGGCAATCGCACCGTGCACCTGGACGTGTTCGTTTTCAGCGCCCCCGACGGCGCAACGGTCGAGCTATCGGCTCCGACAGCCGGCGGTCACGCCGGAGCGCTGGACGCTGACGAGTACCTGGGTCGGCACATGACGTCTGCGGGGCGCACCGCTCTGGCCACAGGCGACGCGCATAAGTCGCTCCCGGCGCCCGAGTTGGTCCATGCGAGCCTGCGAGTCGCCGACCTGCGCGCGACCGCCAACTTCTATGCGGAAATCTTCGGATTCCGCGTTGTCACCGGGCTGGCCAGCATGATGGTTCTTGAATCCGGTCGGCAACGGTTGGTTCTGCACGGGGCGCAGAAGGGTGTGGTCGGCCTGGCCGGTCTGACATTCACTGTCGGCACGCAGCACGACCTCGAAACCATGGCCTGGCGTCTCACCTCGGCCGGTCACGCCATCGAGGTCGACGAATCGCTGATCCGCTGCGTGGACCCCGGCGGCACGCGATTGACAATCACCAAAACGGAGTGATCGGTCCCCCCGGCTGGATCACTCCGGCGTCGGACCCCCCCAAACGGTCCGGCTCAGCACTCAGATCATCCCCCCGATCTGACTGCCGAGCCGGACCTCTCTTTAGGTCGAGTCGTCTCAGGCCATCTGGCCGACCCAGGTGTAGCTGGGGGTGCCGGTGCTCCAGCCGGTGAACACGGCGCGGACGTACCAGCCGGCCTGCCGCGGGATGGACGCAGACCAGGTGCCATTCGCTGCGGTGGTCACGGTGGCGCGAGTCGTGTACTGGTTCGCGCCGGCGGGGCTCGTCTGGACGTGGATGCGCTGACCCGCCAGCGGCTGCAGGTCGCCGTAGGTGTTGTAGACGCGCAGCGTCCCACTGACACTCACGCGTCCGTTGACGGCAGAGAGCCTGCTGCCTTGGTTCTTGGTGAGGACACTGACCTGCTTGAGGTTGCGGCATTGATCCTCGGCATTGCCGCGGACCGTGTTGTACAGGCCCGTGGGCTGCGGCACGTTGCTCTTGCACTGGAGGTTGCCGTCGATCACGTTGCGGAAGACCCGTTGAATCTGACGGTTTGACCACAGTTGGACGTCACCGTCGACGGTGTTGCCCGTGATCTTGGTGTACTGGCCACCCTCGAGTTGGATGTTGCCCCCGATGCGGCTGTTGACGACGACAACGCTGTAGTGGTTCTGATTGGTGTCCTGGATGTTGCCGTCGATGCGACTGCCGCTCACATACAGCCGCGCGTTCGGTGCGATCTTGACGTCACCGTCGATGACGGAGTTGATGATGTTGCAGGTCGCTCCGTTGCGCACCTCGACGTTGTCGTTGACGCGGCGGTTGGAGATGGTGCCGTTGCAGGTGACGTCGGCGGCAGCAAGCGTCGGGGCGCCGACAGCGAAGCCGAGAGTCCCCAGCAGTAGGGCGGCGGCCGCGCCCGGGATGAGTTTCTTCATTCTTCCTCCTGTGGTGATGGATTCCTTGAGGCTAAGCGCCTCAAATGAACCCTCGGTGGGAGGATTATGAGAGTCCTCTCTGGCTGACAACCGTGAGCACTCAGATCAGCAGGCGGTCCTCCAGACGGTGCTGGTCGCGATCGGTCCAGCCCATTGCACCTAGCAGCCCTGCCACACCACCCCAGCACGCGTCGATGTGTTCCAGGACGGCCCGCATCACTTCGGCGCGGGCGAAGAAAACCTCGTCGGGTACTCCGTCGAGAGCGTCCTGGTATGACCGCTGGCGCCGCATTCGTGCAACCACCCGTCCGATGCGTTCGCTGGTGACGGCATAGTCAGCGATCACGGCCGAGCGGTCGACACCCACCGCCGACAAGATCAAAGCGATCACGGTCCCGGTGCGATCCTTGCCCGCCGCGCAATGCACCAGGGCGGCACCCTCTGTCTGGGCCACGACGCGCATGGAGGCGACGATCGCGCCCGGCCGGTCGACGATGTAACCGATATAGGACGCCGCGATCGGATCCTCCGGCCTCGGCCCCGGGGCGGTCAGCGGAACAGCCTTGTCCGAAAGGTTTCCCGTGCTTTCCGATTCGGGAATCAAGGAGTGCCAATGGTGGGTTACCCAGGCCGCCTCGCTGAGGGGGGTCGGCCCCTCGGTCTGCCGCTCGAACGCCGACCTCAGGTCGATGACGTCGCGCAGCCCCAGTCCGCGCAAGGTCGTCACGTCGGTGGCGGCGAGCGTCTGGAGGTTGTCGGAGCGCCACAGGCGTCCGGGCGCGACCGTGCCCTCGGCTGCCCGCGTGCCGCCGAGGTCACGCAGGTTGTCGAGCCCGGACAGTTCGATCCAATTGGTCACGGCTGGGTGGAGTTTGAGGAGATACCCGGGACGCCGTCGTGGGCGATCTTGCCGGGGTTGAAGTTGTTTCCCGGGTCGACGGCGCCGAACAGCGCCCGTTGTACCCGTGCGCCGCCCGGAGAGATGTCCGCCTCGATCCACGGCGAATGCTCCTCGCCCACGCCGTGGTGGTGGGACACGGTCGCCGGCAGATCGACGAACGTCTGCTGAATCGTCTGCTTCACGGCGTCGTAGATCTCAAGCGCCCTCGGCCCGGAGGCGACGACGGCGAAGGTGAAGTACTGGCAGGCGCCTGAGTGGTAGCTGTGCGACAGATGGCACATGATGTAGCCCCGGACACCCAACTCGTCGAACTTCTTGGTGACGCGCTCCACCACTGTCTCGTGCAGATCGAACATCACCGACCACGGGGATGCCGTCTCGGACACGTCGGCCAGCGCTCCCCGGTCCAGCAGGAAGTCGCGGATGTAGGGGGTTTCGAACTTCTTGTGGTCGTACAGTGCACCCGGACCGGTTCCGACTCCCAGACCGCCGTGGCGCTTGACGATCTTGTTCACCAGCGACTTCTCGTAGCGAACGTGCACCGGGCTGCCTTCGTAGCCGATGAACGACAGGCACAACTGGTCCAGATCCCAGCCGGTGCGCTTCATGTACGCAGTCAGCCCCTTGGTCACCCATTTGCTGATGCCCTTGCTCTTCTTGCTGGTGGCAAGGGAGAACGCGGTCTCTGGGGCGTCGGAGACCCGAGTGACGCTGGGGGCCGCATCCGAAGCGCTGATCTCGCGCATCGCCTCCAGCCCGGCCTTGTAGTTCGGGAAGAAGTAGGCCTGGATCTCGCGCACCTCGGGGATGCGGTGGACGTTCACGGTCGCCTCGGTGATGATGCCCAGCCGTCCCTCCGACCCGAGGATCATCTCGCGCACACTCGGCCCCGACGAGGAACTGGGAAGGGCGCGCAGCACCATGACGTCACCATCGGGCAGGACGACGCGCATGCCGCGGGTGATGTCGGCGATGTCACCGTATTTGTCGGACTGCATTCCCGATGACCTGGTGGCGATCCAGCCGCCCAGGGTCGAATGAGTGAACGAATCAGGGAAGTGGCCCATGGTCCAACCCTGGGCGGCCAACTGCTCTTCGAGATCAGGGCCGAGCGCGCCCGCCTGAATACGGGCGATAGCCGACTCGGGGTCGACGGAAAGCACCTTGTTCATGCGGCCCATGTCCAGGCTGAGGACGGTCCGACTCTCCCCGGGCAACGCCTCCAGCGCCGCGACGATGTTGCTGCCGCCTCCGAACGGGATCAACACCGCGTCGTACTTGGTGACCAGATTGACCACCGCGACCACGTCTTCCTCGGAGCCGGGGTAGACGACGGCATCGGGCACCCGGCCGAGTTCGCCGCTGCGGATGCGGACCAGGTCGCGGACGCCCTTGCCGTACGTGTGGACGACGCGGTCGAGGTCGTCGGTGTGAACGTTGTTCTCGCCGACGGCGGCGCGCAGGTCCGCGCCCAGGTCGGCGGGCAGCAGGGACGCCGGTACCGCGAGGGTGTCGAAGGTCGGCGGCGGGGGGGCGGGCACCGTCACATCGATCCCGACCACCTCATAGACGAAGGGAGCGAACTTCGGCTTGTTGTCAGCGGTGAAGGCGTGGTCGGGAACGCCCCAACCCCACCACTTCATGTGAGCGACGTCAGCCATTTGTCTCCTCGGTTTCCTGCTCGTCCGCTGCGGCATGTTTCGACTCGGCGACGGCCTTGGTCGCGGCCTTGCGCAAGGCGGCGGCGCGGGCGAAGTCGTCCTGCGTCGGCATGCCGTATGCGCGGGCAGTCGTGTCGTGAAGCTCGACGATATAGCGATGCAGTCGATCTGAGAACTGGTGGGCGATCTCGCCGGGACTGGCCTTCAACGGGCGCCCGAACACGACGTGCACATGCGGACGGCCGTTGACCGGCACCGAAGCCGTCGTCGGCATCGCGGCATGGGCGCCGACAAGCGCGATCGGGAGCACGGGAACGTTGCGACTGATGGACAGTGCGGCTGCTCCTGGAGTGAACGGACCCATTCCTCCGGTGCGAGAGCGCGTGCCTTCGGGGAACAGCATCAGCGAGATCCCGTCGGACACCAGGGCGGCCGCCATTCCGCGTTGCCCGCCACCTGCGCGTCCCCGCGGACGCATGCCCCGGCGGTCTACGGGGAAGGCGTTGAAGAACAACGAAGTGGCTGTGCCCTTGAGTTTGTTGTCGAAGAAGTGGTCGGCGGCGGCCCCGGTGGCGAGGTTCCGCGTCAGCCTTGGGGGAAGAGCCCCGATGATCAGTGGTGCGTCCACGTGACTGGAGTGGTTCGCGATGACGATGCAGGGAGGGTTCAACGCCTCCAGGTGGGAACGGCCGTGGATGTGAACGTGCAGCGCCGCCCAGAAGTAGGGCTTCATCACGAGTTGTTGGGCGATGAAGCGTGCCGAAGCGTGCGCGGGCGAGTGGTATCGCCGCAGGTTCGGCTCGGTCACAAGCGTTCAGTCCCGTCTCGCGTGAGAATGTCCGGGTTCATCGTACTCAGTCGCGGCTCCTGGTCAGCGCGCGCGACATCCACCGCACGGCCGGACGCGGTGCGAACCGGACGACGGCTTTCGCGATCTTCCACCTCTTGGTCGGAATCGAGAAGGCCTTTCCCTTGTCTATGTCGGAGAGGGACTCGACGGCCAGCCTGTCGGCGTCGATCCACACCCATTCGGGCAGATTGGCGCGGATACCCGCCCGCTCGTGGAACTCCGTCTTCACCCAGCCGGGACACACCGCTGTCACCGTGACCCCGTGGCCGTGCAACTCGTTGCGCAGCGACTCGGAGTAGGCAGTGACCCAGGCCTTGATGGCCGAGTAGTTGCCCTGGGAGATCCACCCCGAAATGCTGGAGGTGTTGGCGATGCGGCCGCTCCCGCGGGCCTTCATCGCCCGGCCGGCGGCTCCGCCCAGGATCAGCACAGCGGTGCACATCACGGCGATCGCCCGCTCGTGCACGCTGGTGTCGGGGTTCAGCAGTTTCGTGTGGATCCCGAACCCGGCGTTGTTGATGAACAAGTCGATCGGCCGGTCGGTGGCCTCCAGGCGGGCGGCGACGCGATCCACCTCTTCCCGCACCGACAGGTCCGCCGACAGGGTCTCGATCGTGACGCCGTACTTCTCGGACAAAGTCTTCGCCGTCTCCAGCAACCGCTGCTCGTCGCGAGCAACCAGCACCAGGTCATCGCCCCGCGCCGCGAGCGCTCGGGCGTACGCGGCACCGATTCCGGATGTACCGCCAGTTATCAAGGCCAAACTCATGGGTTCACTCTAGTTACTGCGGCGCCTGCGGTCAGACAGCAAGCGCAGCTTGGCGGGTCAGGAGATCGCGGCCATCGCCTCCCAGGCCATTGCCAGTTCCTCGTTCGTGGGTACCACGAGTACGGTCACGGGCGAATCGGGAGTCGAGATGGCCCGCGCCTGCTTGGAGCGCACCGCGTTGGCCTGGGCGTCGAGGTGGAAACCCAGGTCGTGCAAGCGGGTGACGACAGCCTGCCGCACGTCCGCGTCGTTCTCACCCACGCCGGCCGTGAAGGTCAGGACGTCGACCCTGCCCAGCACCGCCATGAACGCCCCGATGTAGCTGATGAGCCGGTGGATGTAGACGTCGAACGCCTCCTGCGCATGCGCGTCCCCGGCTTCGATCATCGTGCGCAGATCGCGGAAGTCGGACGCGCCGCCCAGCGCCAACATGCCGGACTGCTTGTTCAGCAAAGAGTCGATCTCGTCGATGCTCATGTGCGCCGAACGCATCAGGTAGGCGTGCAGGCCGGGGTCTACGTCACCGGACCTGGTTCCCATCACGAGGCCCGCCAGCGGTGTCAGTCCCATCGACGCTTCGACGGCCTTGCCTTTCGCCACCGCCGAGACCGAGGCGCCGTTACCGAGGTGAGCGACGATCTGATTGATCTCGCCATAGTCCTTGCCGACGAACTCGGCCGCCTTCTTGGACACGAAACTGTGCGAAGTGCCGTGGAAGCCGTACTTCCGGATCGAGTACCGTTCGGCCAGTTCGCGATCGATGGCATACCTGTAGGCCTCGGGCGGAAGACTCGAGAAGAAGGCGGTGTCGAACACCGCCACGTGGGGGATGTCCGGCAGTGCCTGCCGCGCTGCCTTGATGCCCAGGATCACCGCGGGGTTGTGCAGCGGCGCCAAGGGGCTGAGTTCGCGCAGAATCTCAAGCATCTCGTCGGTGATCACGGTTGTCTTGTTGAACTTGGAGCCGCCGTGAACGGTGCGATGGCCGACGGCGATCGCACTTTCCAGGGCGGGCCCGTGCTCGGCGAACTGCTGCGCCATGGCCGCCAAGCCGTCCGTGTGGTCGCGGAACTGCCGCTGCAGCGTGTACTTTTCGGCGCCCCTGTTGTGGGTAGCGGTGCCGTCACCGGCGACGCCGATCTTCTCGATCAGGCCCGTCGCCATCACTTCGTCGCTCTCGGCGTCGATCATCTGGTACTTGATCGATGACGACCCGCAGTTGAGAAGCAGGATCGGTTTGCTCATTTCGCCCCTTGCGCCTGGATTGCGGTGATGGCGACCGTGTTGACGATGTCGTCCACGAGGGCGCCGCGGGAGAGGTCGTTCACGGGTTTGTTGAGACCCTGCAGCACCGGCCCGATCGCCAAGGCCCCGGAACTGCGCTGCACAGCCTTGTAGGTGTTGTTGCCGGTGTTCAGGTCGGGGAAAATGAAGACCGTCGCCTTGCCGGCCACCTGCGAGTCGGGCAGCTTCGTGCGGGCGACCTCGGCATCGACGGCCGCGTCGTACTGGATCGGGCCCTCGATCGCGAGGTCCGGATCGCGTTCCCGGACGATGGCCGTCGCCTCGCGGACCTTCTCGACGTCGGCGCCGGAACCGGACGACCCGGTCGAGTAGCTGAGCATCGCCACGCGGGGATCGACGCCGAATATCTTGGCCGTCTCGACCGAACTCAAAGCGATGTCGGCGAGTTGCTCGGCGGTCGGGTCGGGGTTGACGGCGCAGTCGGCGTAGACGAGCACCCGGTCGGGCATGCACATCAGGAACGAACTGGACACGATCTTCACGCCCGGCTTGGTCTTGACGAACTCCAGCGACGGTCTAATCGTGTTGGCAGTCGTGTTGACGGCACCTGACACCATGCCGTCGGCCAGGCCGAGGTGGACCATCATCGTCCCGAAGTAGGAGAGGTCGGTCAGCTTCTCGCGGGCCTGTTCGAGCGTCACGCCCTTGTGAGCTCGCAGTTTCGCGTACTCGGCGGCGAACCGTTCGACGAGTTCCGGGTCCTGGGGGCTGACGACGCGGGCGCGGGTGAGGTCGATGCCGAGGGCCGCCGCCCGGGCCTGGATTCGGGTCTGGTCGCCCAGGAGGATGATGTGCGCGACGCCGCGTTGCAGCAGGATCGCGGCCGATTCGAGGATGCGGTCGTCGGTGGCTTCGGGCAGGACGATGGTGCGGCGGTCCTTGCGGGCCTGCTGCATCAGTTGGTACTCGAACATCAGCGGCGTGCGGATGTCGGACCGTTGCACGTTGAGCGCCCGGATGAGCGCCTCTTCGTCGACCCGTTCCGCGAAGATGCGACGGGCGATCTCGACCTTGCGGGGCGAGTTCGTCATCACTCCCTCGACGGAGAACAGTTGAGTCGATGCACCGTAGGTGCCGGCCTTCGTGCGCGCGATCGGGAGGTCGTCACTCACCCCGGCGATGAGCTTCTGAATCGAGTCAGGGATGTCGTAGCCGCCGACCAGGATCATGGCGGCCGCCGCCGGGTACGTGCCCGACTGGTGGGCCATGATCAGCCCCGGCAGCAGGTCGTCCCTGTCGGCCGGGACGACCAGGGTGACGTCCTGGAACAGGCGGGGGAGGACGTTGCGCAGCGTCATGCCGCACACCAGCACCCCCACCGATTCGCGCTCCAGGTTCTCATCGCTGCCGCGGATGATTTCTGCGCCGACTTGCCTGAACAGCTCACCGACCTTCGGGGCGGCCAAGACTCGGTGTTCGGGCAGTGCGGCAGTCACCAGGTCTCCGAACGCTTGCGAGAGGGCGGCGGCGGTGGCGTCGACCTGGTCGGGGTCGACCCGCTGGGCGATGACGGCCACCACCTGGTTGTGCTGCCGGCGCAACTCCTCCAGGGAGTTGTCGACGATGTCGACGACCTCCTGCGGCGTGCGTTCGCGCCCACTCACTGTCATGACGACGGACGCGTTGAGGTTGGCGGCGACACGGGCGTTGAACGTGAACTCGGTCGGCAGCGGCGAGTCGGCGAAGTCGGATCCCAGGCAGACGACGGCATCGAACCTGTCGGCGATCGCCCCGAACTTGGAAACCAGGGTCGACAAGGCCGCATCAGTGTTGCGGTTGACGTCGGAGTAGGTGACTCCGATGGCCTCCTCGAAGGTCTGGGTGATGCCAGGCTGGCTCAGCAGCACACTGGCGATCTCGTCGGTCTGCGCCGACTTGACCAGCGGGCGGAACACGCCGACGGATTGAACTTGGCGGGTCAACAGATCGATCAGGCCGAGCCCCACGATGGACTTACCGGTGCGGCCCTCAGCCGCGATCACATAGATGCAGCGAGTCACGATTGTCAGGCTACAGCGAACATGCGGGCGCCGGGCGCTGGGTGTCGGGAACTGCTCGAAGGGTGGGGCTCTGTGCCCCGAACCTACGGTTTCGGAACCGTCAAGTAGCCGGTAGTCTGGGTCGAACGGCCGTGCGCGGGTGACGTCCGGCGCGTCACAGCCCCGAAAGCAAGGGCGCCATACGGGGAGGGCCCATGAACAACGTAATCGGCGACACCGGACACTTGGCAGTCATGCTTGCAGGCGTAGTCCGCGAGCACGGCCACCGCATCGCTACTCGTGCCCGGGTGGGCGACGGGTGGCGGACGTCGACCTATGCGGCGTTCTGGGCGGACATCCAACGGGTCGCTGCTGCTCTTGTCCGCGAGGGCGCTCAGGCCGGGGACAGGGTGGCGATCCTTTCCCCCAACGTTCCGGAATGGAGCGTGGCCGACTTCGGCATCCTGACTGCCGGGGCCGTAACCGTCCCCCTGTATGCCACCAGCACCGTCGACGAGGTCCACCACATCCTCGGCAACTCCGGGTGCGTGATGGCGTTCGTCGCGGGCCAATCCGAACTCGATCGCGTGCTGAGTTCCGACCTGCCCAACCTGCGCCTGATCGTGACATTCGACGCGGTGGCCACCGATGACCCCCGCGTCCGCCTGTTGGCAGATCTGCCCGACCCGAACGCGGCCGAGGAATCCGAGTTGGCGTCCCGGCTAGGTAGAGCGAAGGCCGACGACTTGGCGTCCATCATCTACACGTCCGGGACGACGGGAGTCCCGCGGGGAGTCATGCTGGCTCATCGCGCATTCAGCTTCCAGATCGGCGTGCTCAACCAGTTTTTCGATCTCACCCCCGAAGACCACAGCCTGTGTTTCCTTCCCCTCAGCCATGCACTCGAGCGTGCGTGGACATTCCACGTGTTGTCCAACGGGTGCATGAACACCTACTGGGCCGATCCGAAGACCGTGGCGCAGGGCCTGGTGCGAGCCCAGCCGACCCTGATGGCGAGCGTGCCGCGGCTGTACGAGAAGGTCTTCACCGTCGCTCGGGAGAAAGTGGCCGGCTCGCCGCTGAAGCGGGGGATCTTCGACTGGGCGGTCGGGGTCGGTCGCGGTATGCAGGAAGCCAACCGGGCGGGCAGGACAGCGCCGTGGTGGCTGCGTGCGCAACTGCCTGTGGCGGACAAGCTAGTTCTGAGTTCGGTGCGGAAGGCTATCGGCGGGCCCAAGAAGGTGCTGGCCTGTGGGGGCGCGCCCGTGCGCACGGACGTGCAGGAGTTCTTCTCCGCTTGCGGGATGCAGGTGCAGGCGGGGTACGGGCTGACCGAAGCAGGGCCGCTCGTGAGCTTCGATTCGCCCACGGCCTGGAAGATCGGAGCGTCCGGCCGGGTCGTGATCGGCGGCGAGATCAAGATCACCACCGAAGGTGAGATCTGCTACCGCGGCCCGAACGTGATGGAGGGCTACTGGCGGATGCCGGAGGAGACCGCCGCGGCGCTGCGCGACGGGTGGTTGCACACCGGCGACGTGGGCCACCTCGACGACAATGGATTCCTGGTCATCACCGACCGCATCAAGGACCTCATCGTCACATCGACCGGCAAGAACGTGGCACCGTCCTCGATCGAGGGGCTCATCCTGCAGGATCCGCTCTTCGAGTACGCCATGCTGCTCGGCAACAACCGTCCATACCTCACACTGCTGGTGAGCCCGTCGCTGCCCAATCTGGAGGAGTTGGGCAAGCAACTGGCCCTCAAATGGGAGCACCGCGACGAACTGCTCGGCCACCCCGAGATCGCCAAGGAGATCAAGCGGCGAGTCGACAAGCTCACAGAGAAACTCGCCCGTCATGAGCGCATCAAGGATGTCCGGGTGGTTGCCGACGAGTTCACTCCCGACAGCGGCCTGCTCACCCCGACGCTCAAGGTAAAGCGCAAAGAGGCCGAGCGCCGGTTCAAGGAACTCATCGACGACATGTACGCAAAGGTGTCCGAGCGGAGGAAACAGGGGTGAGCCCCCCTCCGGCGCCCGACCCCGGTCCCCCCTGCGATCTTGAGCCCGGCACGGGAATCAGCGTCCGGCAGGTGCTGGCGGAGTTGGCCACCGGAGCCGTGCTGATCGACGTCCGGACCAACTCCGAGTTCCGTCACGGTCACGCACCGATGGCGATCAATGTGCAACTGGGGTGGCTGAGCACAGAGGCGCCGATTCTGGCCGCCGGACGCACCGTAATCACCATCTGCATGCACGGCAACCGTTCGTCCCAGGGGGCGCGCCTCCTGGCGCTCGATGGCTGGCGTGCGTTCTACGTGCTCGGCGGGCTCACCGCGTGGACGGCTGCTGGCGAAAGAGTTATCTCCTCGATGCCCGGCTATCAATAGTCGAAAAGGGTGTCAATCCATGCCCTGATCTCCGGGGGTGCGGACCAGTAGTTCGCGGTGCCGGGGCGCCAGTCGGTGAGGCCGCCCGCGTGGGTGGCAGCCACCGTCAGTTTCCAGGTGGAACCCTCCAGTTTGAAGATCAACCACGCCCCCCGCGTGAAGGTTCGGCTGTCATCGTTCCAGATCTCGACCTCGCCGAGCGCCCAGGTGTTTCCGGCGACGCAGTGCAGGGAGTAGACCTGGATCGCGAGCCCGCTGTACCAGATGTCCGACATCCGCAACGCCGCTGACACCGACAGGCACGCCGGCCTCGTCAGGGTGACCGACCGGCTGGCGACGCCGCCGACCACCGAATGTGCGACGACACGGTAGGTGTAGGTGCCGGGCGTTCCCGCGCCGTAATTGACGAGCAACCTGTAAGCGCCCGTCGACGCGGTGCTGCCGGTATTCACCGTGACCCAGTTCGCGTTCACGAGTGCCTGCAGCGAGATCGGACGGCCCGCGGCCCCCGCGGCCGTGCCCCAGACGTACGACGCGATGCCTACGCCCGCGACACCGGCGGTCGTTGCCGTCACCGAGATGGGCAGCCGCTGCAACGTCGCGCGAGGCGAGTAGACGACAACACCGGTTGGCAGCGTGACACCGGTGCGGAAGGTGTAGGTGCCCGGGCTCATGGCGCCGAAGGTGAGGGCGACGACGTAGCCGCCGGTAGCGGTCGTGCGGCCGGTGTTTATCGTCGTCCACCCCTCACCGCGCAGGACCTGGACGTTTACAGGCCGGGACCCCAGACCTGCGTTGCCCCAGATGTTGGCCGTCGCCCCCACATGGGTGCGTCCCGCGGTCACGGCGGTGACGGACGGGTTGACTCGGGTGAGAGTGACGGCGCCGGAGTACACCATCACCCCGGTGGACAGGGTGACGCCCACCCGATAGGTGTACGTGCCGGGGGTGTTCATGCCGTAGGTGAGCGGGAGAGCATAGGAACCAGTGCCCGACGTCGTGCCGGTGCGGCTCACGGACCACCGGCCGGTGACCAGCGCCTCGACCCTGACCGGCCTGCCGGGTGCACCTGCCGCGGTGCCCCACACCTGGGTCGGTGTGGTGACGATCTTCGTCCCGGCGGTGGTCGCCGTCACCGAGACGGCATGCGCGGGCTTCGCCCAGACCAGCATCGGCGCCACGCCCAGCGTGATCACCAGCAGCAGACGCAGCAGCGTTCTCACTTGATTCCCTTCACACGATTGCGCCGGATCTTCGGACCGACGAGGCCTGCGGCCCTGCCTCACGATCCCACCCGCCGGACCGGTTGCGTGCGCGAATCGCTCACCAGTCCAGCGGATTCGCCCGCGGCCGCCGACGATTGGCGCCGGTGGAATCCCACGGGTACATTTGTCGTTTGTGTTCCCGGCCCGGCCGGTGGCACAGCACATCACGCCCTCCTGCCGCAGGAACGTCCTGCGGCCGATCGAGACCACAGGAGGTGGAGTTCGCGTATGCGCAAATACGAAATCATGGTCATCATCGACCCCGACGTCGACGACCGCCAGGTCACTCCCATATTGGAGAAGCACCTTGCAGTCATCACCAACGCAGGCGGCACCGTCGACAACATGGACTTGTGGGGCCGGCGACGCATGGCGTATGAGATCAACAAGAAGCCCGAGGGCATCTACGTCGTGCTGAACGTCACCACGACGCCCGACGACGTGAAGGAACTGGACCGCCAGTTCAAGATCAACGAGCAGATCATGCGCACGAAGGTCCTCCGGGCCGACGACTGAGTCACCCGGCTGGCAGCCTGACAGACTGGCAGCACCAGACTTAGAAAAGAGAAGGCAATGGCTGGCGAAACCATCATCACTGTGGTCGGCAATCTGACCGCCGACCCCGATCTCCGCTTCACCCCGTCCGGGGCCCAGGTGGCCAACTTCACGGTCGCCTCGACGCCGCGCACCTTCGACCGCGCCTCCGGCGAGTGGAAGGACGGCGACTCGATGTTCCTCAACTGCGCCGTGTGGCGCCAGGCGGCCGAGAACGTCGCCGAGTCGCTCACCAAGGGCATGCGGGTCATCGTCCAAGGACGCCTCAAGTCCCGCAGTTATGAGACTCGGGAGGGCGAGAAGCGCACCGTGTTCGAGATCGACGTCGAAGAGGTGGGTCCGTCGCTGAAGTACGCGTCCGCGAAAGTCAGTCGCAACTCCGGTGGTGGCGGTGGCTACAGCGGGGGCGGCAGCAGCGGCGGCGGCGCCGGCCAGGCGAACGACCCGTGGGCGAGTGACAATCGCCCACCGAGTCAGGGCAGTGATCCTTGGGCCCAGGCCCAGTCCGACGAGCCCCCCTTCTGATCCCGTCCCCGGCCGCGGCCGGTACCACATCGGGCCAGGTGACTGGTCCAACCACCAGAGGAGCCCACTTTGGCCACGCAACGCAAACCCATGAGCAAGAAGAAGATCATCCCGGTGAAGTCGATCAAGATCGGCCACATCGATTACAAGGACACCGCCACGTTGCGGAGGTTCATCTCCGAGCGGGGAAAGATTCGTGCCCGCAGGGTTACCGGTCTGTCAGTTCAGGAGCAGCGCAAGGTCGCCACGGCGATCAAGAACGCCCGCGAGGTCGCGCTGCTGCCCTACGCCTCCACGGCACGCTGAGACAGGGGAGGTAACTGATGAAACTCATCCTGACCGCAGCAGTCGACCATGTCGGCGTCCCGGGCGATGTCGTCGAGGTGAAGGACGGCTACGGCCGCAACTACCTGCTGCCACGCCAGTACGCGATCGCTTGGACGAAGGGTGCCGAGAAGCAGATCGAAGGTATCAAGCGGGCTCGCGACGCCCGTGAGATCCGCGGCATCGACCACGCCCAGCAGGTCCGCGGCCAACTCGAGGCGCTCCGCGTCGAGATCCCGGCCCGGTGCGCGGTGGCTCCAACCGGTGACGAACCCGGCAAGTTGTTCGGTGCCGTCACCGCCAACGAGGTCATCCTGGCCGTCAAGAAGGCCGGTGGCCCCGCGGTCGACAAGCGCAACGTCGAGATCAGCAAGCCGATCAGGACGACCGGCGAGCACCTGGTCGGCATCAAGTTGCACGAGGCCGTTACCGCGCACATCACCGTCAAGGTCGTCGCCGCCTGACCCGCAGCGACTGATCACCGCACCAGACGGCGTCCTCAGGGACGTCGTCTGTTTGCGTCTGCGGTGGCATACTTTCGCTCATCCTGATCACCGCCACGCAAGGGAGCGGGGCCGGGCCGGGCGAGGAGGAACGCGATGCCAGAGTTGACCGTGCCGGGCGGCGTGACGCTGTACTACGAGGATTCCGGCGGCGAGGGTAACCCCGTCGTGCTCATTCACGGTTGGCCGTTGTCCGCCGACGCCTGGGAGACGAACGTCGGCCCACTGACCGCTGCCGGCTACCGCGTCGTCGCCTATGACAGGCGGGGGTTCGGGAGGTCCAGCAAGCCCGATTCGGGCTACGACTACGACACCCTGACCGCCGACCTGGCATCTTTACTCGAGCAACTGGACCTGCAGGACGTGATCCTCGTCGGATTCTCCATGGGTGGGGGCGAGGTGGCGCGCTACCTCGGCAAACACGACACCACTCGGCTGGCGGGCGTCGTCCTGGCAGCAGCGATCACGCCGTGCCTGGAGGTGAAGGACGACAACCCCGACGGCGGAATGCCGAAGTCCGGGTTCGAACAGATGCAGGCCGCGTGCCGCGCCGACCGCGAAGGCTTCCTGGAGGGGTTCATCACCAGTTTCTTCTCCACCCCTAAGAGCGGGCTGCGCGTCTCGGATGAGCAGCGAAGGGCCGCCCTCACCATCGGAGCGCAAGGCAAGCTGGACGCCCTCGTCGAGACGATCGGCATCTGGGCGGACGATTTCCGCAGCGACCTCGCCGGGTGCGAGGTGCCGATGCTGGTGATTCACGGGGACGGGGACCAGAACGTCCCGTTCCCCGTGAGCGGCGCACGCATGAGCGCGCTGGTTCCTCAGAGCCAGTTGCATGTCGTGCGCGACGGGCCGCACGGCATCAACGTCAGCCACGCCGACGAGTTCAACAGGGCGCTGATCGGGTTCCTGGACTCCCTCTCTGAGGAGCAGCGGTAGGGCCCGCCCGCTGAGCCGCTGCCCGGGCGGCGGCGCTAGGATGCGGACATGATCACCGCGATTGTGTTCGTGCAGGCCGATGTGGCGCGAATCTCCCAGGTTGCACAGGCGATCGCCGACCTGCCGCAGGTGACGGAGGTGTACTCGGTCACCGGGGCCATCGATCTCATCGCCATGGTTCGTGTGAAAGGCATGGACGACGTCGCCGACGTGATCGCGGACCAGTTGAACAAGGTGCCTGGTGTCGTCGAGACCGAGACGCACATCGCATTCCGCGCGTACTCGTCCCACGATCTCGAAGCTGCCTTCTCCCTGGGTCACTAGCCGAAGGCGTTCCCTCGGTTATTGATACAATGGTCGAGTCTGCTCGTCAGAGGTTTCCGGTTTCCACGGTTGGGGCCGGGGCCCTGGCTGCCACTTGCCGGTGGCGGCGGTCTTCCGCCGAGCGGGCACTGGGCACCGACTGTTGCGAGGCAGAATGCAGTTCTCCGAAGGTTTGACCGTAATCCATCCTCATCACGGCCCCGCGGTCGTCACGGGAACGTCCGTGCGGACGCTCGGTGGAAAACGGATCGAATACGTCCAACTTGCGATCAAGGGCAATGGCATGAACGTCATGTTCCCTGTCCACAAGGCGGAGGAAATCGGCATCCGTACAGTTGCCGGGCGCGAGGAACTCGACCGGCTGCTCAGTGTGCTGACCGGCCCGACCACGGGCGAGGAGGCGATGTGGTCGCGGCGGTACAAGGCCAACATGGCACGCGTGTCCACCGGCGACATGCTGCAGATCGCGGGTGTCGTCCGTGACCTGCTGCGGCGGCGTGAGCAGGGTGGGTTGTCGCAGGGCGAGAAGGACATGCTCCGTGATGCGTCGGCACCGCTGTGTGCCGAGATCGCGCTGGCCGTCGGCGTCTTGGAAGATGAGGTCAGGGACATCATGACGTCGCTGATCTTGGACGAGTCGTCCGACGCGTTGGACGAGTTGGCGGCAGCGGCGAAGGCGTCCTAGCCCCGCGGTCTTGCTGCCTGATACGCGGTTTCGCTCATCTGAGCAGCCGGTTCGGGACTCACCATGCAGAGGCGGCGCCAGCCTCACGCTCATGAGGCCCGGTAAGCATCGGACCCGATGGACCTGGAGGAGCAGTCATGGCCGAACCGTCACTCAACAAGCACAAGATCGAGCATTTGTTCTCCTACGTCGTCAACGTCGACGCCAACATGATCTTCATGAAGGGCCTCAACTGCGGCACGCGAATCACCGGCTTCATCACCGGCGGCAAGATCTGGGGCCCACGCCTCAACGGCAAGTTCCTGCCGGTCGGTGCCGACTGGTCGACGGTCCACCCCAACGGCGTCTTGAGCATCGATTGCCGCGCTCAGGTCGAGTCTGACGACGGGGCGCAGATCTACATGGCCTACACCGGCCGGATCGACCTCGGTTCTGCTGAGGCTGCCGCCGACTACTCCGACGGCAAACTGCCTCCGATCATGGGGATCCAGATCCTCCCGGTCCTGGAGTCGGATGACCCGCGGTACGACTGGGTGAACCGCGTAGCGTGTTTCGGCATCGGTCGCGTCGATTTCACCGTCGATCCGTTCGTGCTGCAATACGACGTGTACGGCTTCTCCGCGACGCCGTTCGACAAGGACTGACCGGCGGGGCGGCGCGGCTACAGGGACTGGGGCAGTCTCTTCTTCACTCCCCGGGCGGGCGCCGAAGGCGGCGGAACCACTGGCCCGATGTCGCCGTCCGGGGCCACATCCAGATCCACGATGACGGGCGCGTGGTCGCTGGGGGCCTTGCCCTTGCGTGCCTCCCTGTCGACCCAAGCGGCCTGGGTGCGTGCTGCGACGGCACCGTTGGCGAGGATGAGGTCGATGCGCATACCGAGATCCTGATGGAACATGCCCGCCCGGTAGTCCCAGTAGCTGAAGACGCGCTCGGTCGGCCAGCGGTCCCGGACGACGTCGCGTAGGCCCAGTTCTGCGAAGGCGGCCAGTGCTGCGCGTTCGGGAGGCGTGACATGGGTGTGCCCGACGTAGGCTGCGGGATCGAACACGTCGGCGTCCGCGGGAGCGATGTTCATGTCGCCGCAGAGAACGACGTCCGTGGGGCCGGCCGCCACGGCGTCCCGAAGCGCCGAGAGCCACTCGAGCTTGTACAGATAGTGGTCGGATCCGGGTTCGCGCCCGTTGGGAACATACAGGCTGTGCACGCGGATGCCCGCGCAAGTAGCGCTTATTGCGCGGGCCTCGGCGTCGGGGAACCCCGGCATGCCCGCGAACCCACGCTCGACGTCGTCCAGCCCGATCTTGGACAAGATGGCGACACCGTTCCACTGCGACTGCCCGTGGGCGGCGAACTCATAGCCCCGATCGGCGAGGTCGGGGCCGATGAGTGCTTCGAAGGCGAACTCGGTGAGCTTGAGTTCTTGCAGGCATACGATGTCGGGGCGACGTTGATCAAGCCAGGGGAGGAGGCGCGGGATGCGCTGTTTGGCCGAGTTCACATTCCACGTCGCGATTCGCATGCATTCGAGGGTAGTGGTCCGCGCCGTCCGTCCCGAACCTGGCTTGGGTGCCCCGAGCCGTCAGCCCGCCTCGCCGGCGATGTTGACGTGCCATTGGACGCCGAACCGGTCGACCAACAGCCCGTATTCATCGCCCCACATCTGACGTTCCAGCGGCCAGAGGATCTGGCCGCCTTCGCTCAGTCCGTTCCAGTAGCCACGAAGAACGTCGGCGTCGTCCCCGGAAATGCTGATCTGCAGGTTGTTGCCCTGCTGCAGCGGCGGACCCATGCCAGCAACGGTGTCGCTGGCGAAGATGTGGAACCCGGCGGGAGTCTCCAGCGCCGCGTGCATGACGCCGTCGGCGTCCATTCCGGAGTCGCGGAACGACATTGTCTGTGTCTGCCCACCCAACACCGCAGCGTAGAAGCTCATGGCCTCGGCGCAGTTGCCGGCGAAGGTGATGTAGGGGTTGAGCTGTTGAGCCATGAGCGCTCCTCGCTTGTCAGAGTGCCGATTGTGACAGATCCGATTGCCGGTCACCAGGGCTCCGCCTGGTGCTGCGATGAAGGCGCCGGCGCATCAGAGGGCGGCGAGGAACTCCGGGGTCAGCTCACCGAGTCCCAGGTCGCGGGGCAGGCGCTCGCTGCGGGCGCGGTAGTCGGTGCCCATGAGAACTGACGCCAGCGAGATCACCGTGTCGATGGCGGGTGTCGGGACGCCGGCCTGCCTGGCAAGTTCGGACAAGAAGACGAGCCCGTAGGGCACGTCCTCCTTGAGATAGCGGGAGTTGAGGGTCGCGGGGGCACGAGACCTCGAAAAACCGATTCCGCGGTTGTAGCCCGAGAGATAGTTCGCCTCGGACAGGTAGCCCTGTCGCAGCCCCATCACGGGGTCGGGGATGATCTCGAGACCTAGTGCGCGGCCGAGCGCGATCCGCTCATTGTCGATGGTTTCGATCAACTTGGCGGACGCCGGCGTCACGCCGTCGGTGTAGAAGAGGAAGTCACCTCCCGTGTTCTCGATCCGGCACGCGTTCAGCAGCATGAGGGCCGGGTGGATGACCGGATTCCCGTTCTGCAGACTCGTCTGCAGCACGTTGCGAGCAGCCTCGACCTGCGGCCAGACGGCGTTCAGCAGGGTGACGAGTTGCGGGGTGCGACTGCTGGGCAGCGCCGCCGCATACAGGCCGTCCTTCACCCGGGTCGTCACCCGGACGACGCCCGGCATGACGATGCGGCACCCGTACGGCAGAGTGCTGGTTTCGCCGATGAGGTAGGTGTCGTCGGTGAGGTCGACCCCCAGCGTCCGCTTCACGACCAAGGCCCCGGCGCACGCCGACGGCACAATCGCGATCGCGAGGTCCTCCCGCAGGTGCGAGCGCAGAGCCTCGGCCATCGCTTTGTGCGCGTAGGCCGGCGCGACTAGAAGCGCGAGGTCGGCGGCCTCCAGCGCGGCGCCCAGGTCGCGGCCGGAGTACCGGACGGGGGCCACGCCTTCGAAGAGCCCCTGGGCTTCGACCAGGCCGGTCTCCGCGATGCGTTCAATGCTCGCGCCGTGGTTCGCGACTCCCCAGAGCGAGACGACGTGCCCGCTCGAAGCCCACTCGTAGGCAGCGGCGAGGGCACCGTTACCGGACCCGAGAACGGTGATGCGCACCGAGGCCCCCCTCCTTGCGGACGCGGCGAAGCCGCGGACCGTCACCAACAAGCGTACGCCGGAGGTCGAGCGCCGGGCTCGACGGGCTCGAGGCAGGTGAATCACAAGCGTGTAGTTCTCCCCAGGTGGGGACAAGTCTGTGGACACTCAGGGCCGCGCATCGGACGGTAGACTCCGGTGAGTGCTTGCGGGCTGGCGAATACCACAGGAGACGCCTCGGAGGGGGATAGTCCCTGGTGCGCTCCCGCGGTCGCCGCGGTTCCCGCGTGCGTGGTTTCTCGTCGGGTGTGTCGCAACGCTCGCTGTGGTTGTGCTCACGGCAATGGTAATTCGGGGTGGCGCCACAGGCACGTCTGCTCCCTCGCTCGCTGTGACAGCGGGCCCGATCCCCACATCAGCGCCGGCGTCGCCACCGGCAACCGGGCCCGAACCCCAACGCACCCGGTCTCAGACTGCCCCCAGGCAGGCTGGGACGGCTTCGCTGCTGACGATTCCCCCCAGCGGACCCAACACCTACGCGGTGTCCCGCAAAACGACGGGGGCAACATCCCAACGGGGCCGCCTCGTGAGACTCTCCGTTGCCGTCGAGCACTGGCTGCCCCTCTCGGCAGACGATGTGGCGCTGGAGGTGATGAGCACCTTGAGCGACCGGCGCTCGTGGGGAGCGAAGGGAACTGTTCGGTTCCAACTCATCGCCGATCCCCACGCCGCCGATCTGGTTGTCTATCTCGCGACGCCGGCAACCACAGACCAACTGTGCGCCCCGCTGGACACGTTGGGCGAGTTGTCGTGCCAGCAGAACAAGCGTGTCGTGCTCAACGCCGAACGATGGGCGCGGGGCAGCGCCACCTACGGTGGAAACGTCCAGGCGTACCGTGACTACCTCGTCAATCACGAAATCGGCCACTACCTCGGCTTCGGACACGTGACCTGTCGACTGGCCGGCGGTAGAGCCTCTGTCATGGTGCAACAGACGAAGAGCCTAGGTGGCTGCAGGCCGAACGCTTGGCCGTACCCGTGATCGCCGGCAACGCGCAACGTCGCGAGCCTGCCCGGTGGGGCTAGCAATACAAGGGTTCTTGTCGGCCGACTGCGGTGGAACTAGAATCTGCGGTACGAATCTGCCAAGCGTTGAAGGCCCGGACCCTGCCTTTCTGGAGTCAGATAGGTAGCGATGAGCCAAGATGCGGACCCCGGACTGCACGGGGTATCCGAAGCCGCGTTTGAGAGGGCGGTTTCGTGGGACGGCGTGGCCGTCCCCACTGAGCACGATGTCGATGGGGTGGCGTGGGTCACCTCGCCATTGACACAAGGTGCACCACACGCGGTCATCTGCTTCACACCGACCAGGGCAGGCGTGGCACTCTCACCGGTTGCGCGAGTTCTGGGATTCGCCCCGATGTCGTTCATTCCCTTGCTCACACCCGATTCGGTCACGGTCTCGATCGAGGGCACAACGTCCTCCTTCGCGGCCTTCGGACGCAACCTCTGGTCACCGATCGCAGTCAGTCACGCCTTCGTCGACGAGGCAAGGCGGAGCGAGCATGTTCTCGTCCTGATGGCCGATCAAGCCGAAGGGCCGAGAGTGCGCGCGATGCCTTGGGTGCCGGCGTCGATGATCTGGGTCGCCCGCGTCCGACTCAGCGAAGGGTTCCAGGGCGAAGAGTGATGGGAGGTGGGAGCCAAGCGGCCATCAACTCCGGGACAGGATCACAGTGTCCTCATCGTCGATTCCGGAGGCGTTGGGCTGGGTCGTCCGTCCAGGCAAGGTGACCGTGAACTGGGCGCCGCCCTCTGGTGCGTGCCCCGCAACGACGGAACCGCCGTGCGATTTCACCGTGTGCATGACGATCGACAGCCCGAGGCCAGTCCCAGGGGTTGTGCGCGCCTTGTCCGAGCGGTAGAACCGGTCGAAGACGTGGGGCAGATCCTCATCGGCGATGCCTGGGCCCTCGTCTGCGATCCGCAGGCTGTCCCCATCCATCTCGACGGTAACGGTGCCGCCGGGCGGGGAGAACTTCACGGCGTTGTCGAGCAGGTTGGTGATGGCGCGCTCAAGGGTGTCCGGTTCGCCGACCAGGAACAACGGGCTTAGATCGACCTTGAAGTTGAGGCCCGGGCCACGGCGCTGTGCCCGCTCAATGGCGCGGAGGGTAACCTCACGCAGGTCGACAGGCTCGGGGTCGGCCTGGACCTGGTCGTCGCGCGAGAGTTGGACGAGATCGCCCACCAGTGTCGTGAACTCGCCCAACTGGGCGTTCACGTCGGCGAGGATCTCGCTGCGTGCCCCGGGCGGAAGCATGCCCGACCGGTCGTCGGCCATGAGCAGTTCGATGTTGGTGCGCATACTGGTGAGAGGCGTGCGCAACTCGTGACCGGCGTCCGCGATCAGACGCTTCTGCCGCTCCCGGGACGATTCGAGGCTCAGCAGCATCGTGTTGAACGACCTGGTCAGATCGGCGAGTTCATCGTCACCCTGGACCTCGATCGGCTCCAGGTCGTCGGTCTCTGTGATCAAGGCGACAGCGTCGCTGAGGTCTCGGATGGGGCGCACGGCCGAACGGCCGATCGACCAACCGAACACGGCGGCAAGCCCGATGCCGAGCACTCCGAACGCGATCAGCGACGTCAAGATCGCGGACATGATGTCCTCGGTGGGTGTCAGCGGGCGACCGATGGCGAGGGCGTAATAGCCGCCATCGATCCGCAGTGGCACGGCCACGACGCGGTAGTTCTTCCCGTCTGGACCCCGGACCGTGCGCGCCGAATAGCCGGTCTGCGTCCGCGCGATCGCCAGTTCCTCCGACCCGGGCGTGAACGGTGCGGGAGAACCGGGGACGGTCGTCGCCCGATTGTCGGAGCGCAAGAGCACGATGGACGCGTTCACGGCCGCCAGGGCGTCGTTGTTCACCCCACCCATGCCGTCGATGTCCCGCAGCACCCAGTCGCTGGTCACGGCCGCGACCTCGACGAGTTCGGCGTCGGTGCGTGCTACCAAGGAGTACGCGGCCGTCAACGCCGCCGCCGTCGACGTCATCCCCACACCGACGGTCACCGCCAGCGAGACCAGGACCGCGATCCGGTCACGCAGCAGCCTCCGGGGGTTGGGTAACCGGTCCAGGAGCCACCCGATCACGGCGGGGTTTCGCGCAGCACGTAGCCGATGCCGCGGACGGTGTGGATCAGGCGTGGCTCACTGTCGGCCTCGGTCTTGCGTCGCAGGTAGCCGATGTAGACCTCGAGCGAGTTGGCGGTGGTCGGAAAGTCGAAGCCCCATACCTCGTTGAGCAGCCAACTGCGTTCCAGAACCCGCCGTGGATGCTCCATGAAGGTCTGCAGCAGAGCGAATTCGGTCCGGGTGAGTGAGATGCGCCGCCCACCGCGCAACACCTCGCGCGTCTGCAGGTCGAGCGTCAGATTCTCGAAGGTCAGCACGTCGGATGTTTCCTCGGTGGCCGGCTTCGACCTGCGGGTCAAGGCGCGCAGACGTGCCAGCAACTCGTCCAGCGCAAACGGCTTGGCCATGTAGTCGTCACCGCCCGCGTCGAGGCCGTCGACCCTGTCGTTGACGGCGTCCCTGGCCGTCAGGACGAGGATGGGGACGTCATTTCCGTTCGCCCGCAGCATCCTCGTGGCTTCGAGGCCGTCGAGGCGGGGCATCATCACGTCCATGATCACTGCGTCAGGGCGAGTGGCCGACAGTTTCGCGAGCGCGTCCACGCCGTCGACGGCGGTCTGCACTTCGTAGCCGCTGTACTGCAGGGACCTCGCCAGTGAGTCCCTGACAGCCTGATCGTCGTCCACTACCAGGATCTGCATGGTTCAAGCCTGCCATGTCCGCGGCGGTTTCCGGGCCAGCCGCTGCGCCGCGCCCTCTTACCTGCCGGCCTTGATGGCGCGCACGCGGGCGAATATTCCCGGGATCGCTGCCTCGATCGACTCCGCCGTTGCCGTGAAACCGTCCTGCCCGCCGTACCACGGGTCCGGCACCGGTTGTCCGGGCCTGGCGTCGGGATCGAACTCCGTGAGCAGGTGGATGTTGGTGGCGTCCGGCGCCATGCGCTGGAGGGACCGCACGTGATGAGCCTCCATGGCGATGACGAGATCGGCAGCCTTGATCTCGTCGGCAGTGATGCGGGCCGCACTGTGCCCGTGAGTTCCATAGCCGCCGCGACTCAGTTGCCATTTGGCGCGGGAGTCGATGGGATTCCCCGACTCCTCGGCGCTGGTGCCCCGGCTGCTGAACGTCACGGGGAACCGCAACTCGGTCAGCGCCCTGCCCGCAGCGATGCGTTCGGCCATGGGCGACCGGCAGATATTGCCGGTGCACACGAAGATCACATGCGGTGCGTGTTTCACCCGCGATGCTCCTCTTCCTTCTTGCCGCCGAAGAATGCGTTCAGGACGAAACTGACGGTCGAAACGATCAGAGCACCGAAGACTGCCGACCAGAAGTCGGTGACACGCCAGCCGATCCCGATCTGCTCCGCCACCCACGACGTGAGCAACAGCAGGGCCGCATTCACGACCAGCAGGAACACCCCGAGGGTGATCAGGATCACCGGAGCCGTCACGAACTTGAAGAACGGCTTCACGACGGCGTTCACGAGGCCGAAGATGACAGCCACGATCAGGATGGCGATGACCTGGTCCTGGGTGTTGCTGGAGGTGAGAGAAATGCCGGGGAGCAGCAGAGTCGCCAGCCCGATCGCGGCCGCATTGGCGAAGAACCTAATCACCATGTGTCGATCCTGTCACGCTGGGAGAACAAAGTCGTAAGGTTGCGGTTCTACGAAGAGAGGAGCCGCAGTGTCCGTGGCGCCTTCGCATCCGCTGGTGGGTCGCGATTTCTTGAAAGAGCAAGACTTCACTCCGGGGGAGTGGGCTTACCTGGTCGACCTTACTGGCAGGCTCAAGGACGACCGCAGGGCAGGCGCCGAGGCCCGCCGTCTCGACGGCCGGTGCATAGCACTCATCTTCGAGAAGCCCTCGACGCGGACTCGGTGCTCGTTCGAGGTCGCGGCAATCCAGCAGGGCGCTCACGTCACCTATCTCGACCCGGTCTCAAGTCATTTCGGCCGCAAGGAGTCCGTCGCCGATACCGCCCGCATGCTCAGCGGCATCTACGACGGCATCGAGTACCGCGGGGCGTCGCACGAAGTCGTGGAGGAGTTGGCGCGGTTCTCGTCCGTCCCCGTCTTCAACGGCCTGACCGACGATTGGCATCCGACCCAGAGCCTGTGCGACATGTTCACGATGCGCGAGTCCAGCGGTCTCGACGACAGGGACATCTCCTTCGCTTTCCTGGGCGATGCCCGCTTCAACGTCGGCCGGTCGCTGCTGATGGCCGGTGTGCTGATGGGAATGGACGTCAGACTGGTCGCACCGGACGCCTTCCAGCCGCCCGCTGACCTCGTCGCCCGTGCCCGTGACATGGCGGCCACGACCGGTGCGCGCATCACGGTGACCAACGACGTGAAGGCCGGCGTGGACGGGTGTGACTTCATCCACACAGACGTGTGGGTCTCGATGGGCGAGCCGCAACAGGTGTGGGAGGACCGGATCGCCGTCCTGAAGCCGTACCAGGTGACGACGGACGTCATGGAGTACACGGGCAACTCCGATGTGAAGTTCATGCACTGCCTGCCCTCCTATCACGATCGGAACACGGCGATCGGCGAGGAGGTCTACCAACTCACCGGCATGGACGCCCTCGAGGTCACCGACGATGTGTTCAACTCCGCCCAGTCGATCGTGTTCCCGCAGTCGGAGAACCGGATGCACTCGATCAAGGCCATCCTCGTGGCCACCCTCGCGGGCTGACGGCTCGCCCGTCAGCCGGAGCCTGAGGCGGCCGCGGCCTCCTGGATCGCGTCGTAGGCGGCCTTCGCGGCCCAGTACTGCTCTCGCAGCACCTTGGCGCGCTTCTTGACCGCCCGCATGTCGAGGGTGCGCCCCTGCGCCAGTACCCGGAGCGTTCCGGGGCCGGCGCTGAGCAGTGCGATCAGGGCGGCCGTCCGGAAATCAGCGGCACCGTCCTCGAGCAGCACCACATCGATGTCGTGTCGGACCTCCGCCTCGTGGCTGCCGGGGACGGCCGGAAACCTCGTGTAGGGGATGAATCCAAGCGCCTTGCGTGTGTCGCGGTGAACAAGTTCTGCTTGCACCAACCGGTCGTAGACCGCCTTTGCCAGTTGCGAACGGGCCCACTTGGCAACCACGGCGGCCGGCCGCCACGACGGCTTCTGGGACAGCAGATTCAGGTGTGAGAGCAGCAACGGGTCGGTCGGCGGCGGCGCCAGCGGGTCGACGACGAGTCGCTTGGCTCGCACGTCGGTCTCGCCCTTCTCCGTGATGCGGATGTTGCCACCCGCGGCTAGGTCCACGAGCACGGCACCGGCCAGGAGATAGGCTCCATAGCCCCCGGACAGTTGATGTCCGTTCGCATCGTCGGTGAGCAGCAGCAGCAGGTCTTCGGTTATCAGCATGATTCTCCTGACAGGAACTGCGCCCATTGTGACTCACTGGCTCGTTGCGCTTGGATTCCGGGTAAGCGCACGACAGATTTCGCCCTCTACCTACGGTTACGGTACCGTAAGTTAGGTGTTGCCGTCCCCACAGTGGCACGCGGGCCCCTCGGGCCTCGTCATCGGTGAAGGAGAACAGTTGTGACCCCAGGCACGGACGATCTCGTCCAGTTGCTCAACCCCGCAGGTGAGCGGGTGACCCACCCCGATTTCGCATGGGAAGGAACCGACGCCGAGATCGCCGGGTTCCTGCGCGAGATGGTGCTGGCACGGCGGTTGGACGTCGAGGGTCACGCTCTCCAGCGCAAGGGCGAGTTGGGCCTCTGGTGCCCGTTGCTGGGGCAGGAGGGCGCGCAGGTAGGCTCAGCCGCCGCGGTCGGGCCCGCCGACTTCGTGTTCCCGAGCTACCGCGAACATGCGGTCGCGCTCAAGATGGGGGTCGACCCGCTCGACCTGCTCTCGCCGTTCCGGGGTACCACGATGATCCCCTGGGACTCGCAGGCGTTGCGGTTCCATCTCTACTCGTTCGTGATCGGTACGCAGGCGCTCCATGCAGTCGGGTATGCGATGGGGATGCAGCGTGACGGGGTGGTCGGCAACCCCGACCCCGACGACAACGCTGCGGTGATGGTCTACTTCGGGGACGGCGCCACCTCGCAGGGTGACGTTCACGAGGCGTTCGTGTTCGCCGCGTCCTATCAGGCCCCCGTCGTCTTCTTCTGCCAGAACAACCAGTGGGCGATCTCGGAGCCCATCAGGCTTCAGTCACGCATCCCGCTCTACCGGCGGGCGGACGGCTACGGTTTTCCCGGGATCCAGGTGGACGGCAACGATCCGCTGGCCTGCCGCACGGTCACGCAGTGGGCGCTCGCCCGCGCCCGCCGGGGGGACGGCCCGACGTTCATCGAGGCGTTCACGTACCGCATGGGTGCCCACACGACGTCCGACGACCCCTCCAAATACCGCCGCGAGGCCGAACTGGCCGAATGGCGTGCCAAGGACCCCATCGAGCGCACCAAGCGCTACCTGCTCGCGCAGGACGCGATCGATCAGCAGTATCTCGACGATCTGCAGGCCGAGTCGGACGCCCTCGGCGAGCGCATGCGCTCCGGGTGCCTCGAACTGCCGGTCCCCGAACTGAGCAGCATGTGGGCCAACGCTTATGCGTCCTTGCCGCAGTACCTGGACGACCAGAGGGCCGCCTACCTGGCGTACGAGGCGAGCTTCGAGGAGACGAAGTGACGGAGTTCACGATGGCGAAGGCCCTCAATGCCGGCCTGCGGCGGTCCCTGGAGGCCGATCCGAAAGTGCTCCTGGCAGGCGAGGACATCGGAAAGTTGGGCGGCGTCTTCCGCATCACCGAGGGCCTGCAGTCGGAGTTCGGCGAACAGCGTGTCGTGGATTCGCCGCTGGCGGAGTCAGGCATCGTCGGCACCGCGATCGGGCTGGCGCTGCGCGGGTACCGGCCGGTTGTGGAGATCCAGTTCGAGGGATTCGTGTTCCCGGCGTTCGACCAGATCGTGACCCAACTGTCGCGGTTGCGGTTCAGGTCGCACGGGCAGTTGTCGCTCCCGGTCGTCGTGCGCATGCCGTACGGCGGCGGCGTCGGCGCCATCGAGCATCACTGCGAGTCCCCCGAGGCGTACTTCGCACACACCCCCGGGCTCAAGGTCGTCACGCCGTCCAACCCGCTTGACGCGTACTGGATGATCCAGCAGGCCATCAGCAGTGATGATCCAGTCATCTTCTTCGAGCCGAAGCGGCGCTACCACGAGAAGGGACAGGTGGACCTCTCGACGCCCCCCATGCCGCTGCACCAGGCCCGGGTGGTCAAACCCGGCACCGACACGACCCTCATCACCTTCGGTCCCATGGTGAAGACATGCCTGGAGGCGGCGCTTGCGGCGTCCGCCGAGGGCACGAGTATCGAGGTGATAGACCTGAGGTCGATCTCCCCCTTGGATGAGGCGACGGTCTTCGAGTCGGTCGCGCGCACGGGACGCGCGGTGGTCGTGCACGAGGCCTGGCGAAACGCCGGGATCGGGGCCGAGCTCGCCGCCCGCATCCTGGAGGAATGCTTCTTCAAGCTGCAGGCACCGGTTCTGCGGGTAACCGGGTACGACTTCCCGTACCCGCCCAGCAAGGTGGAGGCCGACTTCCTGCCCGACCTCGATCGCATTCTGGCCGCCGTCGACCGCACGCTCGCGTACTAGGAGGACTCATGAAGCAGTTTCGTCTGCCCGACCCGGGTGAGGGGCTCGTCGAGGCCGAGATCACGTCCTGGCGGGTGGAGGTCGGCGATGTCGTCGCCGTCAACGACGTGATCGTGGAGATCGAGACGGCAAAATCGCTGGTGGAGTTGCCGTCACCGTTCGCGGGGAGGGTAGCGCGTTTGCTGGTGCAGGTCGGTGACACCGTGCCGATCGGCACCCCGATCATCGAGATCGACGACGGAGTCGAGAACCCCGCCGAGCCCGTGACCAACGTCACCGACCTCCCGGCCGTCGGCTCCGAGCCGACCGCCGTCGTGCCGGCGCCGAACGGGACGAGTGTGGGAGAGCCTGCCGGTGAACCGGAACGCGGGTCACAGGCCATGCTGGTCGGGTACGGAGCCAAGCCGGGAGGGATCACCCGGCGGGCGCGCAAGGCGCAGGTGAGCGTCCCGCTCCCGCAGACCGAGCAGGTTCATGAGTCGTACGGCAAGGACAACCCCGTGTCGCACCGGGCGGGAGAGATCTACCCCACCGACCCGGTGACCGCCGAGGCGAAAGGGGACCCGTTGCCGCAGCCGGGCAACGCCCCCGTCAGCGCCCACTTGCCCGTCCCCGGTCTGGCCGCGCCGCAGATCCGCCGCCTGGCGCGCGAACTGGGTGTCGACCTGAATCGGCTGTCCGGTTCGGGTCCGGACGGCGTAGTCACGCGCGCGGACGTGATGAGTGAGGCCGAAACGATCGCGGCAGTCGGCCAGGAACGCCCCGAGCATCAGCGTGTCCGGCTCCGCGGGGTGCGACGGGCAATGGCGCAGTCGATGACCGAGGCCAATCGGGTTCCGCAGGCCACCGCCTGGGTGACCATCGACGTCAGCGAGACGGTGGCCCTGGTCGACACGTTGAAACAGCGCACCGAGTTCGCCAACCTGCGAGTTTCGCCGCTGCTGGTGTTCGCCAAGGCCGCCTGCCTGGCTGTCCAGCGGCATCCCGAACTCAACTCGTCCCTGGACGAGGAGGCAGGGGAAATCGTGATCCACCGTGACGTCAATCTCGGCATCGCGGCGGCCACACCCAGAGGCCTGATCGTGCCCAACATCAAACGGGCGAACGAGATGAACCTGCTCGAACTCGCTCAGGCCATGAACCAGATGATCGCCACGGCCCGCGAGGGCCGGGTGCAGCCGCACGACATGGTCGGTGGGACGTTCACCATCACCAATGTCGGCATCTTCGGCATCGATGCGGGGACGCCGATCCTCAACCCGGGCGAGGCCGCGATCCTGTGCCTCGGCACCATCAAGCGGCGGCCGTGGTTGGTCGGCGAGGGCGATTCGGAGCGGATCGAACCCCGGTGGGTGTGCACCGCCGTGATCACGTTCGACCACAGGTTGGTGGACGGCGAGATGGGTTCGAAGTTCCTGGGCGACGTGGCGACGATCCTGGAGAAGCCGGGGCTGTCACTGCTGTTTTGACGCTGCGGCCGCAGCGGCGGCGTCCGAACTCGCGTCAACACGCGGGCGCTGACCGCGGCCGGGGCATTCCGGCGGCAAGATAGGGCCATGTCGCAAGATCCTCATGCAAACGCACCCCAGCAGCCCGGCGGTCAGTATTACGATCCGAACCAGCCCCATCCGCAGGGTTACCCCACGTCCGCGTCGTCGGCCGGTTACCCCCAGAGCGGGGCGTCGGCACCTTACGCGCCACAGGGCGCGCCCGGCCCCCAGTATCCGCAGCAGGGCTACCCGCAGCCCGGCTACCCGCAGCAGAGCTCAGCCCAGGCCGGTTTCCCCGGCGCCCCGCAGCGGCAGGGCTCCGGAATGATGCAGGGCTTGCTCGACTTCGGTTTCAAGCAAGAGGCCACACCGGCCATCGGGAAGGTGGCCTACTACGCGGCTTGGGTTGGTGGCCTGATGTGGTGGATCGGCACCGCGATCAGCCACTTCGTGATGGCTACCGCGCAGTACTCGTCCTTCGACTTGTACCACGTGCTCATCGGCGTCGTCACGCTGCTCCTCGGCTGGATCCCTGTCGTGGGGGTCGCGGTGGTGGTGAGGGTGTTCGTCGAGGTCGCCACCGCCACGATCGAAACCAAGAAGATCCTCGCCGCGCAGCAGGCGCCGACAGGTTCCGCCGACCAGCAGGGCTAGGCGACAATCGTCCATGACCTCGTCATCGGTCGCCCGCGTCGATCTCGACGCGATCACGAGCAACCTCGCAGCGGTGCGCGCGCGGGTCGGCGGGCGGCTTGTGCTGGCGGCGGTCAAGGCCGACGCCTACGGTCACGGTGCCGTCCCTGTCGCCCGGCAGATCCAAGCCACGGCTGCGGCTGACTATCTGGGTGTCGCGACCGTCGGTGAGGGAGTCGAACTCCGGGAGGCCGGCATTCGGCTGCCGATCCTCAAACTCAGCCCGTGCTGCCGAGACGAGATCGCGGCGGCTGTCGTCGCCGAACTGACAATCACCGTCGCGGACGAGGCCGGAATACGGGACGTTGCGGCTGCCGCGGCTGCCCATGACCGCACGGCCCGTGTCCACCTCAAGGTCGACACCGGCATGCGCCGGGTGGGATGCCCGCCCGCGGCCGCCCCTGCTCTGGCCGAGGCGGTCGACGCGGCGCCGGGCCTCGCACTGGAGGGGGTGTTTTCCCACCTGGCGGTCTCCGACGTCCCGGAAGGTGCCGATTTCACCGCAGCGCAGATCGCGACGTTCTCCCGGACCGTGGCAGAGATCACGGCGGTCAGGGGCCCGGTCACGATCACCCATCTTGCGAACTCGGGAGGGATTCTCGGGCACCCCGACTCGTGGTTCGACATGGTGCGTCCCGGCATCACCGTCTACGGCTCCTATCCCGACCCGGGGTCGCCCCGAAGTGTCGAGATCGCACCCGCGCTGTCGTGGCACACCCGGGTTATGTTCGTGAAACCCGTAGCCGCAGGCGAGACGGTGAGCTACGGGCGCACGTGGACAGCCCCCCGCGACACCTGGGTCGCCACACTGGCGGTGGGATACGGAGACGGGTTCAATCGGCTGCTGTCCAACAGGGGGCGCGTTCTGATCGGCGGCCGCGCTTACCCGATCGTCGGTCGCGTGTGCATGGATCAGACGATGGTCGATCTGGGACCCCAGACAGATGTCCGGGCGGGAGACGAAGTGATCCTCATCGGGCGCGACGGTGAGTGCGAGATCACCGCCGCGGACCTGGCCCGCCTCACCGACACGATCCCGTACGAAGTCACGTGTGTGATCACCCACAGGGTCAGGCGTCTGTACTGACCCGCTCGGCGCGAGGCCTCGGCGGCAAAACCAGGTGACCTGAACCGGGACTGGGACGTAGTGTGATCCGCGATGCAGACCTTTCCACCCCGCGTGACCGCCTACCTGGACCGCCCGCGGAACGACCCTGACACTGCCTCACCCTCCCGGTTCTTGCTGTGGTTGCTGAGGGAGCAGTTCGGTGTGCTCGTACTCGGGTCGCTGTCGGCGCTGCTGTGGTTCGTCCCGCAGGCGTTGAATCCGTTCTTCATGGGGCGCGCCATCGACGAGGGGATCCTCCGTGGCGACGTGGCGGCAACGGTCGGCTGGGCGGCGTGCATGGGTGCCGCGCTGGTGGTGTCCACTGTGTCCGGCATTCTGCAGCACACCTATGCCGTGCACTCCTGGCTCATCGCGCTCTTCGGCACGCAGCGTCTGGTCACCCGGAAAGCGGCGCAACTCGGGCACATCCTCGCCCGCCGGGTGCCGACCGGTGAGGTGATGAGTGTTTCCGGATCCGACTCGAACACCTTCGGCGCCACGATGGAGGTCGTGTCGCGGGCATTCGCGGCCTTGCTGGCCTTCTTGACCGTGGCGGCGATCGTGCTTACCACCTCGGTGAAACTCGGCATCGTCGTTCTCGTCGCGGCCCCGGTGCTGGTGCTGGCGGCATCGCCTCTGCTCAAGCCGCTGCAAGCGGCGTCCGCTGTCGAGCGGGCACGGTCCGGTGAGCTCACAGGCATCGCAACCGACATCGTCGGCGGCCTGCGCATCCTGCGCGGGATCGGCGGCGAAGCGACCTTCGCGGGCAACTACGAGCGGCAGTCCCGCAAGGTGCAGCGCGCGGCGGTCACCGCGGGAACCTGGCAGGGAGCGGTAGAGGCGTCCAGCGCACTGCTGTCGGGAGGGTTGCTGGTGTTGTTGTCCTGGCTGGGTGCCCTGGAGATGATCGAGGGTCGGCTGACGATCGGGCAACTGATCAGCTTCTTCGGCTACGCGGTGTTCCTCGTGTGGCCGATCCAAACCTTCTTCCAGCTTGCCCAGTTGTGGATTGCCGCGCTCGTCGGTGCACGTCGAGCGGTGGCCTACCTGGGGATCGAGCCCCCGTGGCCCGAGCCAGCCGCACCGAAGCCGTTCGGTGGGCGTGCGCGGCTGGTCGATGAGCGGTCCGGCACGGTGATCGAGCCCGGTGTCCTGACGTGTGTCGTGAGCGGCGTGTCCGACGACGCGGCCGAGTTGGCCGACAGGCTCGGGTACTTCCTTCCTCGTCCCACCGAACTTCCCGCCGAAGCCGACGAGGACGAACGCAAGGCCCGCGGCAAGGAGGCTAAGCGACGCCAAGAGGCGAAACAGGCGGATCTGGCGGCACGCGCAGCGGCCGACCGTGAACTCGTTTCGGGGCCCTGGGGCGTCACGGCCGACGACGTCGACTACAGCGAGTTCTCCGTGGCCGACGTGCGACAGCAAGTCGTCGTCAACGACACGTCCGTGCAGTTGTTCGCCGGGTCCCTGCAGGAGGTGCTGGACCCGGGTGGTGTCCGCAGCCGAGCACAGGCTGAAGCCGCCCTCACGACCGCCGCCGCCGAGGACGTGTTCCTCGGGCTGCCGGGCGGTTGGCAGGGGCGCATCGACGAACGGGGCCGCGGGTTGTCCGGTGGGCAACGGCAGCGTGTGGGGCTGGCGCGCGCGATCCTGCTCGACCCGCAGGTTCTCGTGCTGGTTGAACCCACATCCGCTGTCGATGCGCACACGGAGGCCATAATCGCCGAGCGGCTCGCCGATCATCGACGCGGCCGCACGACCGTGGTGATGACGGCGTCCCCGCTGTTGTTGCGGCACGCCGACACCGTGATCCTCCTCGAGGAGGGACGCGTCACGGCCGTCGGAGACCATCGCTGTCTGCTCCGCGACAATGACGCCTACCGCCGGGTAGTAGCGCGCGGCATGGAGGAATTGGCCCATGTCTGAGCAGGTCCGCAGCGAATTCAAGGAGGCGTCGGTCGGCTCCTGGCGCAGCGGGCCGCCGACGCTCGAGATTGACGCCCGCTTGGTGGTCGACAAGACGTTGCCGATCGCTCCACGGCTGCGCGCCTGGAGAGCGCGGCATCGGCTCCGTGCCGAGCAGGCTAACGACAACTGGGTGCGCTCCCGCAATCCCGGCAGTCAGGGGTTGCCGGTCGCCGAGAACTCCGCGGTCCTCGCGTTCGCGCTCGACCTGCTCGGACGGCGCAAGTGGCTGGCAGCCCAGTTGATAGGTCTCAACGTGCTCGCGGCGGTGGCGGGCATGATCGTGCCGCGTTTACTGGGCAGCCTCATCGACAACGCGGCGGACGGTGATCTTGGCCGCGACTTGATCACCGCGATCGGCGGTGTCGCGGTCGGGGTTGTCGCGCTGCAGGCCACGCTCACGTTCCTGGCGCGGCGGGTCTCGGTGGTGTTCTCGCAGGGGTTGCTCGCGGAAGCGCGCGAGGGTGTTGTCCGGAGCGTGCTGAGGCTGCCGCTGGGTCGCGTCGAGAGCGCGTCCAGCGGCGACCTGGTAACACGCATCACCCGGGACGTGTCGTCCATGAGCGAAACTGCGCGCTGGGCGCTGCCGGGCCTGGTGATGTCGGTGTCCTTCGTGTCGCTGACGCTGATCGCGCTGTCCTGGAACAGTTGGCTGCTCGCGCTGCCCAGTGTGGGTGCGCTGGGGCTGCTGTTCTTCGTCATCCGGTCGTACCTCCGCAAATCGCCGAAAGGGTACGTGAAGGAGGGCGCGACCTACTCGGCGACGAACTCGTCCACCACCGAGACCGTCGAAGCCGCCCGGACAGTCGAGGCGCTGGGGCTGCAGCATCACCGGGTACGGATCGGCGATCACGACACCGACCTGTCCGGCCAGGCCGAGCGGTACACGATGTCGTTGCGCAACCTGATGTTCCTGTTCTTCGACTTCGCCTACCAGGCCCCGCTCATCGGGGTCGTCCTGCTCGGCACTTGGGGGTACTCGCAGGGGTGGGTGACGCTGGGGCAGATCACCGCGGCGGCCATCTACATCCAGGCCCTCGTCGATCCGATGGACCAGTTGATCTTCACCCTCGACCGGTTGTCGGTGGGGCTCGCCTCCACCACGCGTTTGCTCGGCGTGGGCGCGGTGCCCCCCGACCGCAACCCCACCGATGCGAGACCGGCGGGCACGCAACTGATCGGCCGTGATCTGCGCTTCGCCTACCGGGAGGGGCACGACGTCCTGCACGGAATCGACCTGGCACTGGTGCCGGGGGAGCGGCTGGCCATGGTCGGGCCGTCCGGGTCCGGCAAGTCCACGCTCGGGCGACTGTTGGCAGGCATCAACGGGCCCCGAACCGGAAGCGTGACGGTCGGCGGCGTGGAGTTGCTGTCGTTGCGGGAGGACGTGCTGCGCACCGAGGTCGCCCTCGTCACCCAGGAGCATCACGTGTTCGTCGGCACGCTGGAGGACAACATCATCCTCGCGCGGGACCGGCACGGCGACGAGCAGCAGCGACGGGAGTGGGTGCAGGCTGCGCTCGCGGCCGTGGAGGCGGAAGAGTGGGTGTCCCGGCTGCCCGACGGACTGCTGACGAAGGTCGGCGCGGGCAATCTGGTGCTGACGCCCGCGCAGGCGCAGCAGGTCGCCCTGGCTCGGCTGATCGTGGCCGACCCGCACACGCTGGTTCTCGACGAGGCGACGAGCCTCATCGATCCGCGGACGGCCCGCCACCTGGAGGGGTCGATGGTCGCGCTCATGGAGGGCCGCACTGTCGTCGCGATCGCGCACCGACTGCACACCGCGCACGACGCGGACCGCATCGCCGTCGTCATCGACGGTCGGATCGCGGAGTTGGGCAGCCACTCCGAACTGCTCGCCGCCGACGGGGAGTATGCGGCGTTGTGGCGGGCCTGGACCTCGTGACCTGCCCGGGCTCCGGCGCATGCCGTACCGTGAGCCCATGAACGAGAAGCCTCTGCGGGTCGCGATCACGGGTGCGTCCGGATTGCTGGGAAGCGCTCTGTCGCGGCACCTGACGGCCCGCGGCGATCAGGTGTTCCACCTCGTCAGGGGAGCGCCGGCGACCAGAGCGGAGATCGCCTGGGCGCCCGGGAAACCACTTGCCCCGGATGCGCTCGCGGAGGTAGACGCGGTCGTCCACCTGGCCGGTGCCGGAATCGCCGACCGGCCGTGGACCCCCAACCGCATGCGCGCGATCAGACAGTCACGGACCTTGGGCACGACCGTGATCGCCGAGGCCGTGGCTCGCGCCGAGCACCCGGTGCGTCTGGTGAGCGGGTCGGCCATCGGCATCTACGGCGACGATCGCGGCGACGAGGTGCTGACCGAGACGAGCCCCACCGGGCAGGGGTTCCTGGCGGATGTGTGCCGCGACTGGGAGTCCGCCACGAGCCCGGCCGTCGCCGCGGGGCGGCCGGTCGCGATGATCCGCACGGGGATCGTCCTGACACGTGAGGGCGGTGCGCTGGGAAGAATGCTGCCGCTGTCCCGGCTGGGCTTCGGCAAGCTGGGGTCGGGTCGCCAGTACTGGGCGTGGATCTCGTTGGTCGACCACATCGCGGCGACGACCTGGCTGCTGGATCATCCCGAGATCACCGGGCCGGTCAACCTGACGGCTCCCGAGCCTGCACGGCAGTCCGACTTCGCCGCGGCGGTGGGCCGCGAGATCGGGATGCCCGCACTGATCCCGGCGCCGGCATTCGGCGTGCGGGCAGTCCTTTGGGGGATGGCGAGCGAACTGCTGGGCAGCAGGCGGGTCGTACCGCGCGCATTGGAGGATTCCGGGTTCGAGTTCGCTCGCCCGACCCTCCCCGCGGCCGTCGCCACCGCCCTTGCAGACTGAGTGCCCGACCACTGTCCTGATTTAATGCAGCCCTGTGGACATGGGCCCCCGAATTCGGGGGGTCCATGTCCACATACCTGATTCAAATCAGGCTCATTCAGGTTGCGGCCCGGTGTCTGGCCCGCGCGGTCTGCGTGATCGCCCACCCGACCGCCCGGGCCACGGCCGCCGACACGAGCAGGCAGGCCAGCAGTGGTAGCGGCGCGTGTGTGAGTTCCCAGCCGAGAGCGGCCGCGAAGAGCCAGGACCGCTCCGACGCCGCCAGCACCGCCACCGCGCCGATCAGCGCGAAGGAAGCCGGTCGGATGTCTCCTGTGGCGATGGCGCCCAGGGCCCCCAGCGCTGCCCCGACGGCAAGCGCCGGGTGGAGCAGTCCTCCCACCGCCCCGGCGCGGATATAGAGCCCCGTGACAACGGGTTTCAGCGCCACGAACGCGATGAGCAACCAGACGGGCAGAGTTCCCTCGAAGCTGCTTCTCACGAGCAGGATCCCGTTTCCGGCGACGGGCACCCAGAACGACGCCAGCCCGAGCAAAGCGCCCACCGCACCGATTCCCACCGGCAGCCGCCACCCTGGCGCGGGCGCCCTCTTCCGCACGCGCCGGGAGAGTTCACCGAAGCTGTGCCCTATCACCCCGCCGCCGACGCCGACTACCACGGCGAACACCGCGTCGTCCCAGCCGATATCCACCCCGGGGAAGTGGTACAGAGGCCGGTTCCCCACAACCGGCCATGCCACCACCGTTGCGATGAGCGACATTGTTGCCGCGCACACCACCGCCTGCACCGACCACCCGGTGCCGAGCACGGATCGCAGACCGCTGCGCAGGCGCAGCAGCCGCCCAGGGGCTGGCTCGTGGTCTGGATGCCGCGGCCCGCGCATGTCCGCTTCTCCACCGCCCGGAGGCTCGCTCAGCAGAACCGCCACGGCGAAGATCACCCCGCTGAGCGGCACGTTGTAGACCGCCGCGAGGCCCGCACCGGCGGCAGCGGCGATCAGCACCCGCCGCCACTGGGCGGACAGGCGGTGCCAGGTCAAACCCTCGACGACGGCGGCAGCAGCCAACCGGGGGGCGCCCTCGCGCCCGATCGATGCTCCGCTCCCGACTATGACCACCTGAGTGGCAGCGTCCAGCAAGGACCGCGCCACCCCTTGTGGGGCGTCTTGTCGCGACTGAAGCATGGCCGTGACCTGCGGCCCGGGATGATGTCGCCTGATCCCCCACCAGGCAAACCCGCACGCCACCCCGCCGAGCACAGGTCCGGCGAACCGCCGCAACCACGCGACCGGGTCCGTCCCGGTGATGGCCGGCTCGTCGGAACTCCCGAACGCGATCCAGGCGACGGCGTGCAGCAGCAATTGCAGCGCCGAAGCAAGGATGCCGGCGGCGATTCCACCGCCCACGATCGTCAGGGCGATCGTTGGCCACCGGGTGCCGCCCGGATCGGCGGTGTCCCCGGCGGGAGGCGGTGTGGGCTGGCCGCTCATGGCGGTGTCAGAAGACCAGGACTATCTTCCCGATGTTCTGCCCTGATTCGAGAAGTTCGTGCGCCCGCGCCACCTCTGCCACCGGGACGCGGGTCTCGTGCGGGAAGCGGATGAGTCCTGACTCGACCAGCGGCCACACTCGGGCCGCGACGTCCGTGCAGATCTGGGCCTTCTGCTCGGGTGGCCGGAACCGCAGGCTCGTGGCGGTCACGGTGGCCCGCTTCGTCAGCAGCGCGTTGAGGTCGAGCGTTCCCTTCCGGCCGCCCTGCAAACCGATGACCACGAGACGCCCGTCAGTGCCGAGCGTGGCGATGTTGGCCTCAAGATACTTGGCGCCCATGATGTCGAGGATCACGTCGACGCCGCGGCCCCCGGTGGTGTCCGCGACCGCGGCTGCCCAGTCATCGTGGTAGTCGATGGCCACGTCTGCGCCCAGATCGCGGCACACCTCCAGTTTCGCGGCCGAACCGGCGGTGGTGATGACCCGGGCCCCGATCGCCTTCGCGTACTGGATCGCGAAGGCCCCGATGCCGCCCGTGCCGCCGTGGACGAGGAACGTCTCGCCCGCGCTCAGGCGGACACGATCCAGGTTCGACAGGACTGTGGCAGCGACCTCGATGATTCCGGCAGCGGACACCGGGTCCATCCCTGCGGGCGGACTGATCACCTGCCCTGCGGGAACGGCCACATACTCCGCATATCCGCCGCCCGCCAGGAGCGCCACGACCTGCTCCCCTCCGTGCCAGTCGCTGACGTCGGGGGCGACTTCGGCGATGATGCCGGACACCTCCAGCCCGATGATGTCGCTGGTCCCGGGTGGGGGCGGGTAGAACCCCTTGCGCTGCAGAATGTCGGCCCGGTTGACGCCGGCCGCGATGGTTTTCACGAGCACCTGTCCGGGGGAGAGCGTCGGCTTCGCGACCTCAGCCAACTCAAGGACCTCAGGGCCACCTGCTGCATTCGCAATCACGGCTCGCATACGACCAGCCTGCCACAAGCAGGTCGTCGCCCGAGCGGACAGTCGCCCGGGTTCGGTACCATGAAGTGCCCGAAGGGCGAGATCGCATAGTGGACTAGTGCAGCCGCCTTGAAAGCGGCCGAACGGGCGACCGTTCCGTGGGTTCGAATCCCACTCTCGCCGCCCGGCGCCGTCAGCACGCGGACGGGCGCCCGCACGGGCACAATGGGGGCGTGCAGGTCATCACCTTGAAGCCGCGCCCGCCGGTGCGGGCATTCGCCGTCGCCGCCGGGCTCGCGGTGCTGGGAGCGGTCGCGCTGGTCGCCGGCGATTTGCTGAAGTGGGGAGTTGTCGGCCTGGTGCTGGGGATCATTCTCATCGTCGCCGCTTTGCTGCTGGCCCTCGCAGGGGTGGGCACCATGGCGCGCATGCGCGTCACAGTGAACCTCGATGACAAGGGTTTCACGGTGATCGGGCCGGACGGTGAGCGTTCCCGCGATTGGTCCGATGTCCTGCGAGTGACGCAGTCGGCGTCCGGTAAGAGGATCACCTTCCACAACCGAGACATGTCCAAGCTGCAACTCATCAGTCACAGCGAAGGGGTCGAGATGGCCCGGCTACGCGCGGCGATCATCGAGTACCTGGACGCCAGTCGCGGGTATGGCCTGCATCAATTGGACGATGACCCCGAGGCCAGTTGACGTCACTGCGGGTTGTAGGCGCAGGCGTCCTTGAGGTTTTCTGCGCTGGGAGTGCTCCGTGAACTGGTAGCGGTGGGACGTCTCGTCGTGGGAGTGCCGGTCGGTCTGGCAGACGACGACGAGGCAGTCGGCGAGGGGGCCTGGCTCGGCCCCTGCCCGGCCGAGATGGCCGCCTTCACACGCGCCCGCATCAAGGTGAAGTTCGGGTTGGGGCTGGAGAAGCCGTCGACCCCGTGTTTGAACACGATCGAGCGGATGCTGCTCGCCTCCTGCACGTGTTGCGCGAGCATCAGCAGCGGCGACAGCGCGTCGGACGGGACGTCGGTGCGGATGATCTGCTTCCCGGCCTTCACGATCTCCTGGTAGCGCGTCAGTAACGTCACGGGCGCGGCCTGCCGGATCACCGCGTCGATGACGCAGCGCTGCCGGTCCATGCGGTTGAAATCGTCTGTGCCGTAGCGACCGCGTGCGTACCACAACGCTTCGGTGCCGTCGAGGTGCTGGTTGGGGCCGGGCTCGAGCCACCGTTCGGGTGGGACCCCGCGGTCGGTGTTGCCACCCATAGGGATGCGTGAGTTGACGTTGATCGTGATGCCACCCAGAGCGTCCACGAGGGTCTTGAAGCCGTCCAGGCTGAGCATCACGTAGTAGTGAATCGGAAGTCCGAGGGCGTACCCGACTGAGATCTTGAGGACATCGGCCCCCAGGTTGTCGGTCTTGCCCAGGACGTCGGGCCCGGTCGTCGCCGGCACGTTGTCGTACATCGCGTTCAGGAAGAACTCCGGGTTGTCGCCGTCGTAGCCGTCGTAGAACCCGTTCGGATAGAAGGTGTGCAGCGGCGAGTCGGGCGGGAACGGCATGCGGGCCGTGTTGCGCGGCAGTGAGAACAAGACGGTGTCGCCGGTCTTGGTGTTGACCGACGCCAGGATCACAGTGTCGGTACGGGCCCCCAGGGTCTCGTCGCGACCGAAGCCGTTGTCGCCGCCGAGAACCAAGACGTTCAGGCGTCCCTTCCAGGGGTCGGCAGCCCCCGGTGTGATCGTGGGCCGGGTCTGTGAGTTGCCGCTGCCGAATACGCTGCCGAGCAGGGACGCCGTGTCGTAGGTGTACCGGACGGCAACGGCCATGGGCGCGGCCACCAGGAATGCCAGCCCGCCGACGAGGAGCGACCCCGCCAGGCGCTGCCGGAACGTCGGGTTCTCGGGGCGAACCCGCAGGTGCGTGTAGCCGATGACGGCTACCCACAACAGCCCGATGACGCCCAGGACGACTCCGACGCCGACGAGGAATGCTTGGCTGGTGATCAGCGAGGACGCCTGCGTGAGCGTCTGGTCGCGAAACTGGAACCCGACCACCGCTGCGACGAGCACCAGCGCGAGGGTCAGGACAATCGTGGCGAGTCCGAGTCGGCGCTTGCCGGTGCGCCACAGTCCGACGCCGGGAATCAGGGTGGCGGCGACGGTCCACCCACTCGCGCGCAGAAAAGAGCGGGAGCGGTGCGGTCGTTGGTCAGCGACGCGGCGCGGTTCGTCTGTTTCGCCGGACGGTTCGCTGTCGTCCCGAAGCGCGCGGCGCGGCTCAGGATCCGCCCACGGGTTGTTGGTCACCTGCACTCCCACTTCTGCCGCTGTCCGCACAGGTTGGCACTTGCGCTGACAATCCAGTCTAACTTTGCTGACAAGCGGGCCCCCAGATAGAGTAAACGAGCGGCGAGGAGGTGTCGCCTAGTCCGGTCTATGGCGCCCGCCTGCTAAGCGGGTTGAGGGCTTCAACCCTCTCGCGGGTTCAAATCCCGCCACCTCCGCCATCTTGTCCCCCCGCCCCTCGGAGCGGTTGGTGGGCTGCCTTCCCCCCTTGTCAGGAGGCATCAGGAGGTCGGGCGGAAACCAACTTGTTAGGGTAGGACGCGGAGACACCCGAGCGTGAGGCAGAAGAAGATGTCATCAGATCAGGTTCAATCCACTCACCGACTCCACCTTCCGTCGGCCGGCAGGCGGATCCCGACAACGACCTACCGCTTGCAGTTGGGGCCTGACCTCGGCTTTCGGGACGTCATCTCGCACCTCGACTACCTCCAGGATCTCGGCGTCACCGACCTCTACTGCTCGCCGATCCTGCAGGCGGCCCCTGGCTCGGTTCACGGGTACGACGTGGTCGATCACACTCGCATCTCCGACGTCATGGGTGGCCGCGAAGCCTTCGAGGAGATGGCCCGCGCCGCCCACGAGGCCGGCTTGGGCGTCATCGTCGACGTGGTTCCCAATCACATGGCCTTCCCCATCCCCCTGTACGCGAACAAGGCGTTGTGGTCGGTGCTAAAGGAGGGTCCGTCGTCCCCTTACGCCAATTGGTTCGACGGGATCGAGAGCGAGGACGGCATGCTCATGCCGGTGCTCGGGGCCCGGGTGGGCACGTGTCTGGCGAACGGTGAGATCGAGCTGAAGTACCAGGTGATCCCGGGGTTCGAGGACGAGGGCGAACAGCCCGTCCTGGAGTACTTCAACCGCGTGTTCCCCGTACGGGCAGGCACCGAGACCCTCCCGATCCACTTGTGCGTGCAGGAGCAGTTCTACCGGTTGGCCTACTGGAAGGTCGCCGATGAGGAGCTGAACTATCGCCGATTCTTCGACGTCGACACGCTCGCAGCGGTCCGCGTGGAGGACCCCGACGTGTTCGAGGCTACGCACCGGCTGCTGCTGGAACTGCAAGCCGATGGTCATATCGACGGCTACCGCATCGATCACCCCGACGGCCTCGCCAACCCCAGGGACTATCTGCGGGCGTTGTCCAAGGCAACGGGAGGTGCCTGGATTGCGGTCGAGAAGATCCTCGAGGGCTCCGAACAACTCCCGCCCGACTGGCCGGTGGCCGGCACGACCGGTTACGACGCCTCGTGGCGAATCGGCGCCCTGCACGTGGAGGGCGCGGGGGCGATGGCGCTCGGAGCCGTCGCGCTCGAGGTGACCCAGGACCAGTCGGGCGCCATCGATTCGGTGATCGAGGCGTCCAAGCGGGAAGTCATCGCGACTTCGTTGTCCGCGGAGGTGCACCGGTTGGCGTCCCTTGCTCGCGGTATCGTCGAGGACGACATCTACCTGCGCGATCACACCTTCAGGTGGCTGCGCCGCTGCCTCATCGAGATGATCGTGGCGTTCGACCGTTACCGGGCTTACGTCGTCCCCGGCGAAGTGCCGTCTGCCGAGGCGCTGGAGGCTATCGTCGCTGCGGCAGAAATCGCACGCGAAAGGCTCGACCCCGATCTGCACGACACGCTCGATGTGGTGGTGGATCTCGTCTCGGGCGGAGAGGTGGGCAGCGAGGGGCGACGGCAGCAGGCCGTTCGCGCCGAGTTGGTGATCCGGTTCCAACAGGTGTGTGGCGCGGTGCAGGCAAAGGGCGTCGAGGACACCGCCTTCTACCGGTGGACTGCGCTGGTCAGCATGAACGAGGTCGGGGGTTCGCAGGAGGCGTGGAGTTACGGGCTCGACCAGTTTCACTCGTGGGCGGCGCGCATGGCCGAGACCTGGCCCGCGACCATGACCCTGGGCACGACGCACGACACCAAGCGGGGCGAGGACGTTCGCAGCCGGATCAACGTGATCAGCCAGTACGCCGAGCAGTGGCGCAAACTGGTGCTGAAACTGCACCCGCTGGCGGCCGGGATCGAGGGCCACACCGAGAACCTCATGTGGCAGACGATCGCGGGCACGTGGACCGACGACGGCCCGATCTCGGCGGATCGCCTGAATGCGTACTTGCTCAAGGCGTCCCGCGAGATGAAGCTGTGGACGAACTGGACCAGCGGTGATCCCGCGGCCGAGCAGGCCATGCAGGAGAAGGTCGTCGAATTGCTGGAACACCCAGAGGTGCTGAGCGCGTTCGCGGACTGGTATGTGCTAACCGGAGAGGCGTGCCGCGCGGCGATCCTCACCCGCAAGGCGGTGCAGTTGACTTGCCTCGGGGTCGCGGACGTCTACCAGGGCACCGAGATCGTCCAGACGCACCTGGTAGACCCGGACAACCGCCGCCCCGTCGACTTCGGCGACCTCGCCTGGACTCTCGGCGAGGTCGAATCGCGCGAACCGAGCGGCCTGTCCGAGGAGAAACTGTTCATCACCTCTCGCATCCTGCGCTTGCGCGCTCAGCGGCCGGCGACGTTCGTCGGCGCCGAGGCCGCCTACCGACCGCTCGCCGCAAGCACGGGACACGTGCTGGCGTTCGCCCGCGGGGCGCGGCCGCAGGTGGTCACCATCGCCACCCGTCTCGTCGGCAGTCTCGAAGGCCTTGGCGGGTTCAACGATCACACGGTGGCGTTGCCCGAGGGCCAGTGGCGCTGCATCCTGACCGGATTCGAGACCACGGGCGGACTGGTTCGCATCGCCGACCTGGTGGACACCTATCCGGTCGCGGTCTTGGAACGAATCGACTGACGCGAGAGGACGACCAATGGAACTGACAGTCTGGGCTCCCACTGCCACCGGCGTCGAGTTGCTCATTGGCGAGGAGCGCCGCGCTCTGACCCGCTCCGCCGACGGGCACTGGCACGGCGACGTCTGGCCCGGCGTCGACTACATGCTTTCGGTCGACGGCGGCCCGGCTCGGCCGGACCCCCGCAGTATGTGGCAGCCCCACGGCGTCCACGGCCCCAGCCGGTCTTTCGACGTCACAACTCACCCTTGGGGTGACACCCATTGGGGCGGCATCGACGCCATCGGCAAGGTGATCTACGAGTTGCACCTCGGGACCTTCACGCCGGCAGGGACGCTCGATGCGGCGGTCGCGAAACTGCCGATTCTGGTCGAGCTTGGCGTTGAGGTCGTGGAACTGATGCCGGTGGCCGCGTTCCCCGGCAACAGGGGCTGGGGCTATGACGGCGTCGGGCCGTTCAGCGTCCACGAGGCGTACGGCGGCCCGGCGGCCTTGCAGCGATTCGTCGACGCGGCTCACGGCTATGGCCTCGGGGTCTGCCTTGACGTCGTGTACAACCACCTCGGCCCAGCGGGCAACTACCTGCAGGAGTTCGCGCCTTACTTCACGCCCGAGCACGCGACGCCGTGGGGCTGGGCGGTGAATTTCGATCAGGCGGAAAACGAGAATGTGCGGCGGTATTTCATCGATACCGCCATTCAATGGTTCCGGGATTTCCATATAGATGCGCTGCGGTTGGATGCCATCCAGACGATCAAGGATCACTCCGACTACCGGTTCCTGATGCAATTGACGGACGAGATCCGACAATTGGAATCAGCCCTCGGACGCCCGCTGACCATCATCGGCGAGACGGACACCAATCAGCCGATCCTGATCGCGCCCACTTCCGAAGGCGGCGACGGACTCCACGGAATCTGGTCCGACGACTTCCACCATGCGCTGCACTCGTACCTGACCGGCGAGGATTTCGGCTACTACGAGGATTTCAGCGGCGCGGGGGACCTCATCAAGGTGCTGGAACGCACATTCACGCTTGACGGGCGACACTCACCCTTCCACGGTGGCAACTGGGGCGCGCCGGTTCCCCCGGGCACCGACAGGCGGCGCTTCATCGCATGCACGCAGAATCACGACCAGGTCGGAAACCGGGCACTGGGCGACCGGCCGGATGCGACGTTACCCCCCGGGGCGGTCGCTGGGGGTGTAGCGCTGCTGCTGCTGAGTCCTTTCACCCCGCTGCTGTTCCAGGGCCAGGAATGGGGTACGAAGACTCCCTTCCAGTACTTCACCGACCATGATGAGGAACTCGGAAAGGCCGTGAGCGAGGGCCGAAAACGCGACTTCGCGATGTTCGATTGGGTGTCGCGCGTCGGGCCCGACGGATTCCCCGACCCGCAGGACCCAGCGACCTTTCACCGCTCCAAGCTCGACTGGGACGAACTCAGGTCGCCCGAGCACGCGCGGATGTGGGCGTGGCACCACGACCTGATCGCGCTGCGGCGCGAGACGTTCGGCGACGGGGTCTCCGAGCAGCACGTCACGGCCGAGGCCGGCGACGGCTGGTTCTCGATCCGCCGGGGGCCCCTCACCGTCGTCCTCGTTCCCGGTGACGAACCGGTCACGGTCCCTGTCGCGGGGGAGCGGGTGCTGGAGTTCGGGGACGTGGCGCCGGACGGGGCCGGAGGTCTCGTCGTCGGGCCCCATGCCGTGGTGGTGCTACGACACTGAGGGGAGATCCGCCCCCGGCGGTGCACCCGGTCAGGCCGGGTCGGTGATGTCGGCTACGGTCGCGTCCAGGGCCGTGGCGAGGGCGGCCGCGTCGACGATTACGGCGCTGCCGTGGGCGCCCGCCCCGACGCTGATGCGACGGCCGGTCGCGGACTCGTCCAGGATCACAGGCCACTCCTGCGTGGACCCGAACGGCGTGATCGTCCCGCGCTCGTAGCCGGTGACGGCCTTGGCCGTCGCGGGGTCGGGCATCGACAGTCGGCTCACACCCAGGTGCGCCCGCAGTTTCGGCCAACTGATCTGGCGATCACCCGGCACGAGGACGAACAGGTAGTCATCCTCGGAGCGTCTCACCACAAGGGTTTTCACGATGTCCCGGGGCGCGACGCCGCGGGCCGCCGCCGCCTCGGCGAGCGATTTCACCGGCCCATGGTGCTTGGTTTCGTACGCGATGCCCGCAGCCCGCATCGCGGCCTCGGCGCGCTGTGCCCCCGAATTCGTCACGCTCGGCATGGTAGTCGCGGCTCAGATCTCCAGGTGCGGCTGGGCCAGCGGTGGTGCTCTGCGGGAAGCGAGTTCGACCACATACATCGCCGCCACGATCAGCGAGCCGCCCGTCACGATCTGGAGCGTGAGAGGCTCGCCGCCGAGAGTGACCGCGAAGAGCCCCGCGAACAGCGGTTCTGTCGTCATCAGGATCGCGGCTCGCGAAGGGTCGATGTGCGACTGCGCCCACGTCTGAGCCCACAGCGCACCCGCGCCGGCAACGATGGCCATGTAGAGGACGACCCCCCAATCCGCCGCGGTTGGCGGCAGGACGATGCCGTCCGGCAGTGCGGCGACACCAGTGATCGCGCCGATCACGATCATCTGGACGACGGCCAGGCCGGTTGCAGTCGCCGGCGTCGCGAACCGGCCCAGGGCAAGGATGTGTCCCGCGTACATGAAAGCGGACGCCAGCGTGAGCCACTCGCCCGGCCCGAAGGCGAGGCCCTCGGCGCCTTGGAAGGACAGGGTCGCCAGCCCCGCCAGCGCGAGCCCGACGGCTGCCCAGGTGGCTGCACCCAGGCGGTCGCGAAAGACAAGGGCGGCCAGCAGCGGCGTGATGACCACGTAGAGGCCGGTCACGAACCCGGACATCGTCGCGCTCGTGCGTTCGAGCCCGAACGTCTGCAGGATCTGCCCGGCGGCATAGAACACCCCGATGACGAGGCCTACCACCCATTCGCGGCGGCCGAGGGCGGCGAGCGACCGCCAGAACAGCGCGACCATGACGACCGCGGCGATCGCGAAGCGCAACGCAAGAAAGTCGAGCGTCGGCAGAACCTTGACCAGGTCTTTGATCAGGAAGAACGTCGACCCCCACACAGCCGTCATCGCCAGAATCGCCAGCGTCGCGAGACGCTGGTTGCGGGACGGCTGCACGGGCACCGTTGCACTCTAGCGACCGCGCGCCGTGCGTCCGCCCCGGACCCGCATCGGTTTGGTCGTGCCGACCGGAGCGCTGTACCCTACCGCGTGGAGGATTCGCCTAGAGGCCTATGGCGCTCGCTTGGAAAGCGGGTTGGGTTCACACCCTCACGAGTTCGAATCTCGTATCCTCCGCCATCCGACGCGAGGCGGCCCGATCAGCCCACCGCGTACCGGGGCGACTGTTTCGGAAGTTCGCTCTTGCAGGTCAGCAGCGCAGCGGGTGCTGGCTCGATTCTGACCTCGACAACATGGACATCGCCGCGCACCGTGACCTCGACCGTCGCCGCCTGCTCGGCGCGGTGCAGGACTCGGCTCGTCACCGCGTCCACCGCTGGTTCTCTCAACTGCTCCCGGACGGCCCTCTCCGCCGCCTGCGCCACCCACGGAATCGTCGTCCGCCCTCTGTGGTGCTCCAGGCTGAGCGTCCCGGACAGGTGACTGGCCGCGACGGGCACGGCGGAGGCTGCATCGAGGCGGCCGTAGCAGTCGCCGGTGGGCAGCATCAGTAGGTTGGCTGCGAATCTGTCGCCGCCCAGATGTGACGACTCCCACACGGCGTCGGAGAACTCGGCGGTGAGCGCTTTCGCCACGGGACGTCCGCGCTCGGCGCAGCAAGCGTCGTGGCGTCCGTGTGTGCAGACCAGGAGGATCGGCTCACGCCACGGTTCCAACCCCACCCCGTTCTCCGAGCGCACCGCGGACAGGTCCCAGCCCGCGACCTCGTCGAGGTCGTCCACGAGCGCGGTCTGCACCCAACCGTGCTCGGCGTTCACGACGAAGACCCGACGCCGCTCGGGGCGTGAGCGCCCATGCCTCCTGATGAGTTGCGGGCGCAGACCCAAATCACGCTGCCAGATGCCCACCTGAGCCCGAACGGCATCCGGGAGGCGGTAGCAGCGCAGCACCTCCGGACCCCACGTCCCGGGCTCCTCAAGCAACAGGAAACTCGCCACCGTCGAAGCGGTCGCGATGAGCGGCTCGCCACGTTGCTCGCTGGAAACCGAACAGCGGAAGCGACTCGGCGGCTCGGGGATTTTGACCTGCAGCGGCAGGGAACTGTGGCTCAGGGTCTGCTCCCGCCGGTTTCGAGAAGCCCCTCCGTGACCAGGCGTCGACAGAGCACGACAGCGCTCTCGGCGTCCAGGATGTCGGTCAGATCGGTGGGCCGTAACTCACCGAACGTGCCTGCGATGCGGTGGACCGCGTCCGCGATGCGTGCCGGGACCGTCAGGCGGCGGTCTCCCAGCAGTAGTTGCAGCTTGTCGCCGCGCGTCCGCACCAGGCAGGTGCTTCCCGGACGCCGCCGCAGCACGGAATCCGCAGTGATCTTGTCCACTTCGAGACGGTCGATGAGGGCGCCGCCGAGCAGAGGCTGTCGCGCGGTGGCGAAGGTCGCCTCCTGCTCCCCGACGACCTCCTCCGCATCAGCGCCCCGCAGCGCCGCGGCCAGTTCGTCCAGTTTCCCCCGCAGCGCGGACGCCAGCGCGGTCTGGTCGGCGAACAGCCGCGCCGGCAGCGCGCCACCGAAATCGTCCCGCGCCAGCACGGGTTCCACCACCTGCCGCAGCAGGTCGCGCCACACCAACCGGTTGATGCCGACTGTGACGTGGAGAGACGCCGTGGCCTGCGTGCGTGCCATGTGCGGCGTGCCCGTGGGCAGGTACATGCACTGGCCGGGCGGCATCATCACCTCATGCGCACCGGTTGCGTCGTGGACCTCCCATTGTTTGGCCCCGAAGGTCTGGAAGACGAAGACGTCGTGGGTGTCGGAGTGCAGGGCGAATCCCTGCGAGCCGGGTGGTGTCAGGTAAGCATTCGCCTGGCACGGGTGGCCGAGTTGCTCCTCCAGGCCGCGGACCAACCGCCGCAGCGGCTCCCAGTAGCGCTGCAGTCCCTGGAAGACGATGGTCGCCCCACCTTCGAACAGATCGAGCACTTTGCGGGCGTCGACCAGGCCCGTCATGGCCTGTCCCGCGATCGTGGCCCCTCTGGTGTAGTCGGACTCGGGCAGCACCGACCCGTCCCGCGCGAGGCGCAGTTGTGGGGTGCGCAAGGCGGTCTGGGTGATGAGATGGTCGGCCTGCTCGATGCCGAATGTCCCCTCGAGGTCGGCCGGGTCGATCTCGTGGGTGTGAATGCGGCGACCCCACACCTCGCTGACGAAGGTGTCGGGGTCGCCGCTCAGCAATGCGAGATAGTCCATCGCTTACGCGTCGGTGCCGTCGGCGTCCCCACCATCGCGACCGCCGCCGTCGCGCCCATCGGTGCCGTCGGCGTCCCCACCATCGCGACCGTCGGCGTCCTTGTGGGACGGGTCCTTGGGTGACGTCGGGGTGGTGATCATCTCATCGTCGGAAAGGGTCTTGTCGTTCTCGGTCATGTGCGCTCCTCGGGATTCGCGACGCCCGTAGGCGTCTGTCGATGCTTGCACTGGCTGAAGCGACAGCGCACAGAGCCTAACCCGGACGCCAAGTTCGCGGCCAGACCCCGCCCGTGAGCGCGGGGAGTGCAACGATGGCATCTCGTTCTGAAGGAGATTCATGCCGTTGCCATCTGTGTTGGAGGGACGGTTGCGCCTTCCCGTTGTCGTCGCGCCGCTGTTCCTCGCGTCGGGTCCTCGTCTCGTCATTGGTTCATGCCGCGCGGGCGTGCTCGGAAGCTTTCCCGCGCTCAACCAGAGGACTACGTCCGGGTTCGCCGAATGGGTGGACGAGATCCGGGCGGCCCTCGGGCCAGACGATGCTCCCTTCGGCGTGAACCTCATCGTCCACCCCGTCAACACACGACTGGAGGCCGACCTGGAGGTGGTGATTCGCAGCCGGGTCCCGGTAGTGATCACCTCGCTGGGTGCGGTGAGCGATGTCGTGGACGCAGTCCATGGTTACGGCGGGGTCGTGTTCCATGATGTAGCGACGGGCCGGCATGCCGAGAAGGCCGCGAAGTCGGGGGTCGATGGGCTTGTGCTGGTCAGTGGCGGGGCCGGTGGGCATGCGGGCACCCTGAACCCGTTCGCCTTGCTGGCGGAAGCGCGGCGAGTGTTCGACGGGACTATCCTGCTCGCCGGATGCCTGTCCACCGGTGCCGACGTCCTGGCTGCGCAGGCGATGGGCGCCGACCTGGCCTACATGGGCACGCGCTTTCTGGCGACCAAACAGTCGCAAGCGTCGCCCGCGTACAAGCAGATGATCGTGGACAGCGGAGCAAGTGACATCGTCTACACGCCGTCGATCAGCACGCTGCCCGCCAACTTCCTGCGCCCGAGCATCGCGGCTGCGGGGCTTGACCCCGACCTCCTCGCACGCCCGGAAAAGGTGGATCTCCGGCACCTGGTGGAGCCCTCTTCGTCGAAGGCGTGGCGCGACATCTGGACAGCAGGCCAAGGCGTCGCCGCAATCACCGACGTCCCGTCCGTGGCCGAACTGGTGGACCGCATCGAGGCGGAGTACACCGCCGCGCGGCGGAGGCTGCTCGGCTGAAGGCGCCGCGTTCAGCCTGAGATCCGCACCAGGTCGAACAACTGCTCGAAGGCGTCGATGGTGTAATCGGGGTTCTCGGCGAGCAGAGTCTCCGGTTTGCCGTAGCCGTAGGTCACCGCGCAGGTTGTGACGCCGGCGGCCTCACCGGCGATGATGTCCGATGCTGCGTCGCCGACGAAGATGGCCGTGTCCTTGTCGACCCCGAGTTTCTCCAGCACCTTGAGCACCGGTTCGGGATGAGGCTTTTTGTGGGTCACGGAGTCTGGCCCGACGAGGCAGTCGACGTATTCCGCGATGCCCAGTTGCTCGTTGATCCGGTGCGAGAACCCCTCCGGCTTCTGCGTGCAGATGCCGATGAGGCCGCCTTCGGCCTTGATCTTCTGCATGCCGGCGAGCACCCCTGGGTACAGCCGCGACTCCACGGCGGGCTTGGCGTCGTAGTACTTGGTGTAGATCGGGATCGACTGCTCGAGCAACTCGTCGGCCCGCTCGGCCAGGCACCGTTCCATGAGTTTCACCACGCCTCCGCCGATGTAGCCGGCGATCTGGCGTACCGGCAGCGGGGACATCCCCAGGTCGCGCAGAGTCTGGTTGGCCGCGTTGGCGATGTCGGGTGCGGTGTCGACGACAGTGCCGTCCATGTCGAGGATGAAGCACTTGAATGTGGGTCGGTCTGCCATGCTGATCCCCTTTCGGTGCAGGTGAGTCCAGTGTCTCACCCGGATGCTGGCAGCGTAGCCGCGTTGCGCAGTCGGTCCCGGGTTCGCCGGATGGTCGCCACGACGTCCTGGGGACGCTCCGTGACCATCTTCCATGTGACTCGAAGCACGGTGTAACCGTGGCTGACAAGGAGGTTGTGGCGTTCCCGGTCGGTCTCGAACTGTTCGGGCCCATGGAATCGACGACCGTCGAACTCGAGGATCAGGCCGATCTCGGGAAACAGTCCGTCGGGGATGATCGTTCGGCCGCCGATTCGCAACGGCCGATTCGCCACCCATCCGGTGATGCCGGCGCGTGTGAGGAGGCGGTGCAGTTCGCGCTCACCGGTGGAGTAGGGCCTTGTGCGGCTGGCTTGGACGACTGCTCTTCGCCGCGCGTTGCCCGGGCAGTGCCAATGCGTGGCCACCAGATTCGGCAAAGAAGCCGGGTCCAAGCTGTTCTTGCGCAGCAGGTGGTCGATGGCATTCCCCGAGTCGGTGGCCGCCGCCTCGACAGCCGCCACGACGGGGTGGTGAAGGCGAATCCCGCGCACGAGAGCGACGTGGCCCGGGTCGAGGGTTCGCCGCTTGAACTGGCAGCGCCGGGAGTTGCGAGTCTCGCGCGCGCGGTGGAGAACCACAGGCGGCAGGTGAGCAGCCAGTTCCGGGAGTTGGTCTGTGGCTAGGGCGAAGGCGACTTCTCCCGTGATCACGGCGTCGGGCTTCCATGCAGTCAGCGCCGCGAGCCACTGCCTGGCCTGGGGTGCGGCGTCGGCACGGACGTACACGCCTGGGAACTCCCTCTTCAGGTATCCCTGCCTCGCCAGCCTCCACACGGCGCTGCGCAACGACCTGTGCTCGCGCATCCTGACGACGCCGTGGTTGTCCCGCAGAATCGCCGCAACTGCCTGCATTCCTCGCATGACGGTGACATAGGGACTCGCGCGCGGAAGTGGTCAGACGAGTCTGCTGCCTGTGGATGTGACTTCGTGTCGCGTCACCTGTGGATATCTCCCTCTCGGGGGTCCCCAGCGGCCTTTCGCCGACGGTCTGTCACAGGATGTGTCGGAAGGCGGGCAGAAGGGTCGGCCCGCCCGAGCGGCGCCGGACGCGGGTCGCCGTCTCCTTGCATCGGCCGGGTGTCGCCAGTCGGATGTGACAGATCGTCGCGAGATTGATCAAGGAGCCACCCAGCGAACCAGCCAGCAGGAATGCGACGACGATTTGTCACACCAGGACCTCTCGGGGAGTCGTGAGCGGTGTGTGCGCGTGGATCAACGCGACCAGGACCTCTCGGGGAGTCGTGAGCGGTGTGCGCGCGTGGATCAACGCGGGTGGGACCCCTGGGGGAGTCGTGAACGGTCTAAGCGCGAGGATCAACGCGGGTGGGCGTGAGCGCGTTTGGTCGTGCGACTAGAGCGTGTGGATCAACGCGCGTGGATTAACCGTTGTCGGGACGGCCGAGCGCCTCGCGGCGCGACTTGTAGTCGTCGATCTCCATCTCTCCGTTCGCCAGTCGCAGATCGAGGATCCGGATTGCACGAGTGGTTTCGCCCTCCTCATGGCCTGGGGCCGCATCAGGCACGGACGGGACCTCCGACTGTTCGGCCGTAGGGGTTTGGGCTGGAGGTGTCGGTGAGACCGGAGGCGCCGCGTGGGCCTGGGCAGAAGACGCCACAGCGCCACGGCCGGACCTGCCAAAATCCTTACCGCGCGGCCACAGGTACTGCTCCACGACTCGGATCACCAGGTAGACGAACAACAGCGTGAGTGCCAGTCCGATGAAGAACCCGATACCGACGAGGAACATTACGAACCCGCTGCCGGAGTTGTTGTACATGGAATTCCCTTCGCCGAGAGGACACCCTCAGTGTATGGCCCGCCCCTCAACGCCCGGTGTCGGAGAAGTGCTGGTAGTCGACAGGTGGTGCCCAGTCTCCACCCCATTCCCAGCCGATGTCCGTGAATGCCCCGACTACAGCGGAGCCAGCCGTGAGCATCCCGGGCCGGACGTTCAAGCGGTCCAGGAACGTCACCGATGCCTCATGGCTGGTCGTTCCGCGCTGGGTTACATAGGGGTTCTGGATGGGGTTGATGTCGATTGCCCGCCCGTAAGCGTGCCGGGACCACTCGACCGCGCTGCCCGTTCGCCGACGGCAGTTGAACGCGGACGAGTTGTTGGCTTCGATCGATTGCCAATCGTCTCCGCCGTATCGCTCGACTGGCTGCATCCGTGCGATCGGGAACCGCGATTCGAACAGGCGCGCGAACACCCCCGCGAGGTCTGTGACGGCATCTTCGTGGACGACGAGCAATCCAGTGCGAACCTGCTGCGTGAAGTCCCAATGTCGCACTGTGAGCAGTCGCAGGTCCTCCAGTGGAACCGGACAGTCCGCGGTCCAGGTGACGCCCGTCATCGCCCGTTTGCGGGACGCGGTTAGAGGCGCGGAATCCCATGCGAACACCGGTGCCGAAGTCCGTGGTGGTGAGGCGCTGGGCTCACCACGCGGGCTCGGTGTGAGGGATGGTGCGCCAGTCGCGCTCGTGGAGGGCGATGCGGACCGAGTACTCACGTGGGACGGCGATGCGGACTGACTACTCACGTGGGACGGCGATGCGGACTGACTACTCACGTGAGACGGCGACCCGATGCCGGTCGGTGACGGTTGCGGCGCAGTCGCCCCCGGCGTGGCGCTCGTGCCGGCGCAGCCAGCGAGCACAAGCAGCGCTGCTCCGAGCGCCGTGGACCTGACTAGGCGCACGGTGTGGTGATGCCGGTGGCGCTGACTCCTTGCAGGTAGACGTTGGTGACGTAACCGCCTGTGGACGTTCTGCTCCAGATCCTGCTTGAGATCCCCGTCACCGACGATCTCACCAGCGAACCCTGCACCTGGCACACGACGAGCAACTGGTCGCCTTCCTGCCAGCGACGCAGCGCCGCGCCGGTGGTCGAGGGGCTGCTCCGCTCGGTGAGGAAGCAGTCGCCGGTTCCGTCACGGCCGCACGTGTAGGACACGGTCACCGTGACAGGGGTCTGCGTGGGCGATGTCGGTGTCACCGAGGGTGGCGAGGAGGACGGCGGCGTGGATGGTTCAGGCTGTTGGGACGGCGGCATCGACGGGTCAGGCTGGGACGGCGGCACCGACGGGTCAGGCTGGGACGGCGGCGCCGAGGGCTCAGGCGGCAGCGACGGCGGCGGCGTCATTTCCTGCGTGTTCGTGGGCTGTGCCGGACTCTGGGTGGGGATAGCGACCAGTTGATCCCGAGCCAACAGCCCGAACACCAGCACCGCAGCTACCACGGCAATGGTCGCCGGGACGACGAGAGCTATCGCGAACGCGGCCCAGTAGCGGCCACGAGGCTGGGCCGCGCGCCTTGCACGGCCGGCGGCGAGCCCGGCCGCGATCGCGCCGAAGGGCCCGAAGAAGAGCGTCGTGAGCACGGTGGGCAGCACCGACGGGGGCGCGGCCCCGTAACCGCATTGCGGACACTCGCCCTGAACGCCGAGAGGCGCCTGACACCGCGGGCAGGACGGGTACTGATATGGGTATTGGTACCCGTAGTCGTACGGATACTGGCTCATGTCAGTAGGCACCCGGTCGGATGAGCGGTGAATCCGGAACGCCGGACCAAGCAGGTCACCCGCACGATTTCCTCCTCCTGCAGCGCTTCCGCCAGTCTAGGGCGGCAGGCCGGCCAGCGTGTGAGAACCCGCGGCGACCTCCGTGCAGATGGGCGCCGCCTGCATTCCAGGGCCGAAACCCGTGTGACCATGCCCGCGGGGGACCCTAGAATGGACGTCGTCGCAAGGCGATGATGAGGCAATCACCTCGGAGCCGCCGGAAGAACGGCTAGTCACTAGCCCAGTAGAACCGGCTGCGGCGCGCCAGAGTGGGCCGGACATCCGGTCAAGAAGGGTGGTACCGCGGGGCCGAAGCCTCGTCCCTTCGTCCCTGCACATCGACGAAGGAACCCGACAGCGATGACGACCCCGCAGTACCGGACCGTGCCGTCCCAGATCGACTTGCCCGCCATGGAGCACGAGGTGCTCGACTTCTGGGGCGCCCGCCGGACGTTCGCCAAGTCCCTGGAACGCACCGAGGGCTGCCCCGCCTGGACCTTCTACGAGGGCCCGCCCACAGCTAACGGCATGCCCGGCACGCACCACATCGAGGCCCGCGTGTTCAAGGACGTCTTCCCGCGCTTCAAGACGATGCAGGGCTACCACGTGGAGCGGAAGGCCGGCTGGGACTGCCACGGCCTGCCCGTCGAGTTGGCGGTCGAACAGGAACTGGGGTTCAACGGCAAACCGGACATCGAGGCCTACGGCGTCGAGCAGTTCAACGCCAGATGCCGCGAGTCGGTGTCGCGGCACGTGGGGGCGTTCAGGGAACTCACCGAACGCATGGGCTACTGGGTCAACCTGGACGAGGCCTATTGGACGATGTCGCCCGAGTTCGTCCAGTCGGCGTGGTGGGCGCTGAAGCAGATTCACGGCAAGGGTCTGCTCGTCGAGGACTACCGCGTGGCCCCGTACTGCCCCCGCTGCGGGACGACGCTGTCCGACCACGAGTTGGCGCAGGGGTACGAGGAAGTCACCGATCCGTCCGTCTACGTCCGGTTCCCGCTCACGTCCGGACCGCTGGCCGGGAAGGCGTCCCTGCTGGTGTGGACGACGACGCCCTGGACGCTGGTGTCCAATACCGCGGTCGCCGTGCACCCCGACGTGACGTACGTAGTGGCGACGAATGACGAAGAGACCCTGGTCATCGCCGAACCGCTTGCCGAGAAGGTGTTGGGGGACGGTTGGACGCTCGGGAGGCAGTTCACTGGACGCGACCTCGAACTGTGGACCTATCAGCGCCCGTTCGAACTCGTCGACTTCCCCGAACCCGTGGTTGGCGGCACTCATTACGTCGTCCTGGCCGATTACGTCACAACCGAGGACGGCACGGGGTTGGTGCACCAGGCTCCCGCGTTCGGAGCAGACGACCTGGCCGTGTGCCGGCAGTACGGTTTGCCGCTGGTGAACCCGATCAGACCCGACGGCACGTTCGAACCGGGACTCGACCTGGTGGGTGGCATGTTCTTCAAGACGGCCGACAAGTTGCTGGCCGCCGACCTGACCGCCCGGGGCCTCATGTTCCGGGAACTCGGCTATGAGCACAGCTACCCGCACTGCTGGCGCTGCCACACCCCGCTGCTGTACTACGCGCAACCATCCTGGTACATCCGGACGACCGCGATCAAGGACGCTCTGGTCCGCGAGAACGAGGCGACCAACTGGTACCCCGGTCACATCAAGCACGGCCGCTACGGGGACTGGCTCAACAACAACATCGACTGGGCGCTGTCGCGCAGCCGCTACTGGGGCACTCCGCTGCCGATCTGGCGGTGCTCCGACGACCACCAGGTGTGCGTCGGGTCGCTCGCGGAACTGAGCGAACTGACCGGCACCGATCAGACGGGGCTCGATCCGCATCGCCCATTCGTGGACGACGTGACTTTCAAGTGCCCGGTCTGCTCAAAGATTTCCCGGCGTGTGCCGGAGGTCATCGACGCGTGGTTCGACTCCGGGTCGATGCCGTTCGCGCAATGGGGGTATCCCTACCAGCCCGGTTCGCAGGAGAAGTTCGACACCGCCTACCCGGCCGACTTCATCTGCGAGGCAATCGACCAGACGCGAGGGTGGTTCTACTCACTGATGGCCGTCGGCGCCCTGACGTTCGACCAGTCGTCCTACCGCAATGTGCTGGTCCTCGGGCACATCCTCGCCGAGGACGGGCGCAAGATGTCCAAGCACCTCGGCAACATCCTCGAACCGATCCCGCTCATGGAGCAGCACGGGGCGGACGCCGTCCGCTGGTTCATGGCGGCTGGGGGATCGCCGTGGGCGTCGCGGCGCGTGGGGCATTCCACGATCCAGGAGACCGTGCGCAAGGTGTTCCTTACTCTGTGGAACACCGTTGCGTTCCAGGCGCTCTACGCGCGGACCAACGGGTGGGGACCCGGTGGGGATGCTCCCGCCATCGCTGACCGGCCGGTGCTGGACCGGTGGCTGGTCTCGGCGCGGACAGCGCTCATCGCTGACGTCACGGCCGCGCTGGAGGCCTTCGACACCCAGCGTGCCGGTGCCCTGATCACTCAGTTCGTGGACGACCTGTCCAACTGGTACGTGCGCCGGTCGCGCCGCCGCTTCTGGGACGGGCAGCCAGCGGCGCTCTGGACGCTCCACGAGACCTTGGACATCCTCGCGCGCCTCATGGCGCCAATGGCGCCGTTCATCAGCGAGCGGCTGTGGCAGGACCTGGTCGTCGCCACCGACCCGGACGCCGCCGAGTCGGTGCACCTGGCCGAGTGGCCGACACCAGACCGAACCTTGGTGGACGCCGAGGGGAATGCGGCCATGCAGTTGACACGGCGGCTGGTCGAACTCGGCCGGTCTGCCCGAGCCGAGGCCAAGGTCAAGACCCGGCAGCCGTTGCGTCGACTGCTGGTGACGACGGCGGCGTACGCGCGGCTCACTCCCGAGTTGGTGGCCGAGATCCAGGCCGAACTGAACGTCGGGGCCGTCGAGTCGTTCGGGGCTGCCGGTGACCTGGTCGACTACTCGGCCAAGGCCAACTTCCGGGCCTTGGGCAAGCGGTTCGGCAAGAAGACGCCGCTGGTGGCACAGGCCATCGCGGCCGCCGACGCGGCCGAGTTGGCTGCTTCACTGGCCCAGACCGGAAGGGCGACCATCGCTTTCGAAAACGGCATCGACGTGAGCGCCGACGAGGTGATCGTGTCGGAACGTCCGCGCGCGGGCTGGTCGGTCGTCAACGAGCAGGGCGAGACCGTGGCGCTGGATCTCGAACTCACGCCCGAACTCGTGCGTGCAGGGTTGGCGCGCGAAGTCGTCCGACTGCTGCAGGAGACGCGCAAGGCGACTGGGCTGGAGGTATCCGACCGCATCAGAGTCGTCTGGGCGGCCGCAGGTGAACTGGCGGCGGCGGTGCGCGCTGAGCGCGGCCTCATCGCGGGAGAGGTGCTGGCAGTCGAACTGACCGAGGCCGACCCGGGTGAAGACTGGATCGTCGACGCCGAACTCGGCTTCGCGTTCCGGATCGAGAAGGCGGGTTAGCCGCGGGGTCCCCGTCGGCGGCGGCGGGGACCGAAGCCGGTGAACGCGTACCTGAAGAAGAAGATCATCGGGAAGATGATCCACCACGACCTGGCGAGCAGCCCGGTTGCCAGCAGCGCCACGATCACGATGGCCAGGATCACTGCCAGCTTCCACCCTTGCCCCGCGGCCTCGCTGCTTGGAGCAAGCCGCGCAGGCAAGTTGTGAGCGGTCGGACTGGGATCGCTGACGCGGGGATCGACCACCGCCTGGTGGGTGAAGTCGGGCTGTTCCCACAACTCGGGCTGTCGGGTCGGCTTCGGCTCGGGAAGGTCGGCGAACAGGACGTTCAGTTCGTTGCGGGTCCAAGAATCGCGCACGGCCTGGGCGCGGGTCTCGTACTCGCCCTGGGAGATGCGCCCAGCCTGCAGGTGCTCACCGAGCAGTCTCTCGGCCTCGTCCCGCTCGGCGGTCCCGATGCGCACTTCCTCACCTTCGGTCACGAGCCCATTATCCCCCAGAGGGCCAGAGGTCGATCGTGGCGAGGTCCGTGCCGACGATCACCTCGCCGTCGAATCCGGTGATCATTCCGCGCCAGTAGGACTCGGGCAGGTTGGCTGGCGTCATGTGTGACACGACGAGCGTGCTGACCCGGGCCTGCTGCGCCACCGATCCGAGGACGGTGGCGGGAGTGTGCTTGCCCACCACGACATCCGCGGCGGCCTGCTGTGCAGGTGTGTGGGGCGGATCCCCGAAGACCCTGTCGGCGAAGAGGGGGTCCACCGATTCGTGCACGAGAACGTCCGCGCCGGCCGCAAGGGCGATCAGGCTGGGCGATGGGACGGTGTCGCCCGAGAACACGACCGACCACCGGGGCGTATCGAACCTGTAGGCGAGGGCCGGATACATGGTGCCGTGCTCGACAAGCGTTGCCGAGACGCGGACGCGGTCGTCCTCGAAGACTGGCCAGGGCTTCACCGGCGCCGGCGCCCCCTGAAACACACCGGCGGCCGGTTCGATGTCGACGCCATGCATGCGGGACGCAAGTGGGGACTTCTTCGCCCCGTACTGCCGGTCGAGGGAATCGGCATCGTACGCAGCCAACAGGAGAGACACGAAGTCACGGGTGCCCGGTGTGGCGGCGCCCGGTGGGATGTCCGCTCCGGGGTAGGCGGCGGCGTCCACTTCGCGGGCCCACGGTCCGAACACCGGGACGGACTTGCGTGGCCAGCCTTGATTGGAGCCGGCGAGCACGTAGTTGGCGAGGTCCATGGTGTGGTCGGCGTGCAAGTGCGTGATGAAGAACGCCGCGAGATCGGAAAAGACCTGCGCCGACCCGCGTCCCAGCGGATCGGCCAGGGACAACTGCCGGGCCGAAGACTGGCCGACGTCGACGATGTAGATCCGGTCTTCGACCACCAGCGCAGAGGAGATGCCGTGGTTGGCCGTCGGCGGGGTTGTCGGTTTCACATCCGTGAGCGTGCCCCCGGCGACGCCCAGGAGAATCAGTCGGTCGGTGATGATCGTCCCCTGTCTACGAGATGTCCTCGGAGCGGATTCCGAGCATGAACAGCACCGCGTCCAGTTGCGGCACGGAAACGGTCGTGTCGGCCCGCGCCCTGACGACGGGTTTCGCGTTGAAGGCGATGCCCAGTCCCGCTCGGGTCAGCATGTCGATGTCGTTGGCGCCGTCCCCGATCGCGACGGTCTGGCTCAGGGGGATGTCCTGGCCGGCGGCGATCTCGGCCAGCAGTTCGGCCTTGCGCGCCCGATCGACGATCGGTCCGAGGACGCGCCCGGTGAGGCGGCCGTCCATGATCTCGAGTCGGTTGGCGTGCGCGTGATCGAGCCTCAGTTCGGACCGCAGCCAGTCGGTGAAGTGGGTGAACCCACCGCTGAAGATCGCGACCTGGCACCCCATGCGTTGCAGGGTGCGGACGAACGTCAGCGCCCCGGGGGTGAGGACGATCCGCTGCCGCACACGGGTCAGCGCGGCCTCGTCGAGCCCCGCCAGCAGGGCCACGCGCTCGTGAAGGGTCTCCGTGAAGTCCAGTTCCCCGGCCATGGCACGGGCTGTGATGGCCGCCACTTCGGCTTCGCAGCCCGCCTCGGCCGCGAGCAGGTCGATCACCTCGTTTGTGATGAGGGTCGAGTCGACGTCCATAGCGACGAGTCGCTTCGAGCGTCTCTCGATTCCTGCCTGTTGGACGGCGACGTCCACCCCGTTGCGTTGCGCCACCGCGAGCAGTCGTTGCCGCAACTCCGTCTGCCTCCAGGACGGGGTCCCGACGACTTGCAGGTCGTAGGCGACGACGGGCTCGGTGGCCAATCGGACGATGCGGTCGAGGTTGCCCTCGCACGCGAAGATCGCGGCGGTGACCTCGGCCAATGCGCGGGAGTGGACGGTCGGAGCCATCACGGTGATGGCCTGCCGCTCGAGCCTTGCCCGCTTCGAATGGGGTTCCACCCATTCGAACTCCACGTGGAATCCCTCGATGTGGCCCCAGTAGAGAAGGTCCTTCAAGAGGCTGTCGGCCGCCCCGTCCATCCGCAGCAGAATCCCCAGCGACAGGCGTTCGCGGATGACGATCTGCTCCATGTCCTCGACCTGGGCCTCGGCGTTCGCCGCGATGGCCAACAGGGCCGAGGTGACGCCGCGGCGGTCTGTGCCTGTGATCCTGATCAGCAGAGGATTGGCCACGCAGCAATCCTAAGGGCACGGGTTCGGAGTCTGGTCCCGGCCCCGACGACCGGGTGCGGTCTGGCAGGCTGACACCGGACAACCGAAGGGACTGGGGTGCGAGTAGTTCAGAAATTCGGCGGGTCGTCGGTAGCCGACGCCGAGAGCATCAAGCGCGTCGCGAAACGGATCGTCGCCACCCAGAAGGAAGGCAACGAGGTCGTCGTCGTGATCTCGGCGATGGGTGACACGACGGACGAACTCATGGATCTCGCCCTGCAGGTCTCCCCGGTGCCCCCTCCCCGCGAGTTGGACATGCTCCTGACCGCGGGTGAGCGCATGTCGGCGGCGCTGCTGGCGATGGCGATCGCCGACACCGGACAGACGGCCCGTTCCTTCACCGGGTCGCAGGCCGGTGTGATCACGACCGGCATCCACGGGGATGCGCGCATCATCGACATCACGCCCGGCCGCATCGAATCCGCCCTCGCGGAGGGTGATGTGGTGATCGTTGCGGGTTTCCAAGGCGTCTCCCAGACCACGAAGGACATCACGACGCTCGGGCGCGGGGCGTCGGACACCACTGCCGTCGCCCTGGCCGCCGCCCTCAAGGCGGACTGCTGCGAGATCTACACCGACGTCGACGGCGTGTTCACTGCCGATCCGCGCATCGTGCCCAATGCCCGGCAGATTCCCGAAATCCGCTACGACGAGATGCTGGAGTTGGCGGCCGCCGGGGCCAAGATCCTGCACCTGCGCTGCGTTGAGTACGCGCGGCGCGAGAATGTGCCGGTGCACGTCCGGTCGTCCTTCTCGGACAAGACTGGAACGTGGGTGAAGGACATCCCAACAGACGAGGTGAACATGGAACACGCACTGATCTCCGGTATCGCGCACGACCGCGGAGAGGCCAAGATCACGATCGTCGGCGTGCCCGATCGGGTCGGGGTGGCCGCACGCATCTTCCGGCTGATCGCCGACCACGACATCAACGTCGACATGATCGTCCAGAACGTGTCCCATGCCCTCAACCGCACCGACATCTCCTTCACGGTGCCGCAGTCGTCCGGCACGGATGCGATGTCGACGCTGCAGGAGCATCACGATGACATCGGGTTCGAGAAGTTGCTTTACGACGACCAGATCGGGAAGGTCTCGGTCGTCGGCGTCGGCATGCGCACCCACCCCGGCGTCACCGCCACGTTCTTCGGCGCGCTGGCAGACGCGGGTGTCAACATCGAGATGATCTCGACGTCCGAGATCCGGATCTCGGTAGTGGTCCACTCCGACGACGTCGACAAGGCAGTCCGGGCGGCGCACTCGGCCTTCGACCTGGACGCCGAAGGCCAGGCGATCGTCTACGCCGGCACCGGACGGTAGGCGTGAGGTCCTGAACCGACACGGCTCCATGGAAGGCGTCTCTCGGGGCCTCGCCGTCCACGATGTCGTCGTCGCTTACGACCGGACAATCGGGTTGGACCATGTGTCCCTCGCGGTTGAGCCAGGCGAGATCCTGGCGCTGATCGGTCGGTCGGGATCAGGCAAGACTTCTCTGGTGCGCGCGGTCGCGGGGCTCGTGCCCGTGGCGTCCGGGCGGATCTCCTGGGCCGGCGAGGACCTCACAGCCGTCAAGACGCACAAGCGGAGATTCGGGTTGGTGCAGGCGCATGCCCAGTTGTTCCCGAAGCTCACAGTGGGGGAGAACATCGGCTACGGACTCAAGCAGTTGGGACGGACGGAGCGCGACCGGCGGATCGCCGAGGTGCTGGGGCTCGTGGGCATGAAGGGGGCCGACAGAGCCAGGGTGGCGGACCTGGCGGCGGGTGAGGCGCAGCGGGTCGCCCTGGCCCGGTCGATCGCCCCGCAGCCGCGACTGCTCCTGCTGGACGAACCCTTGGAGGGGCTGGAGTCCGACGTCCGGCGACAGGTGCTCGCAGAACTGATTCGACTACAGCGCCGGACTGGGACTCCGGCCATCTATGTGACGCATGAACTCCCCGAGGCGTTCGAGGCCGCTGACCGGGTGGCCGTCCTGCACGACGGCAAGTTGCAGCAGGACGCACCCGCTGACGAGGTCCGCTCCCGACCCGCCACCCGCGACGTCGCCGAACTGCTGGGATACACGACCTTCATCGGTGGAGTCAGGCACGGAGACGTCGTCACCACCGCCATCGGGCAGTTGGCCAGTCAGGGGCCCGCGGGGGACGTCATCGTCGGGATCGGACCCGAAGGGCTGACGCACGACCCCGCCGGTCACCAGTTGCCCATAATCACAGAGCACCTACGATTCGGGCACGTCGAGATCGTGGTGCGGTTGCCCGATGGGCAGACGTCCCGGGTGCGGGAGGCGGCCAAGACCGGCGCGGAAACCCTGCCCGTGCGGCTTGTCGCCCGCGGATGCGCCGTCCTGGGCGCCTAGTGGTGTCGTCTCCGGTCGGCCGGTGACTTGCCCTCAGCGCGTCCGGCCCGTCTTGAGCATCTCGACGGTTCCGGCGATTCGCCTCGTGCGCGTTTCGTCCCGTTTCGCCTCGTTCACCCACTGCACGAATTCCTTGCGATGCGTGTACGACAAAGCTGCGAAGGCCTTGTCCGCTGCGGGGTCGGACGCCAGCGCGGCGGCGAGGTCGGCCGGGGCTTCGATGGTCCGTTCCTGGTCGTCGAGGCTGATGACGACCTCGATCGGGTCTCCGATCTCGACGCCCAACTGGGCCCGGGCCTGCTTGCTGAACCCGATCAGGAACTCGTCACCCATGGGCGCGACTCGCAGGCGAATCGTCCGGCCGTTGGTCGTGACCGTGACCGGCGCCCGTTTCCCGCCGCCGAGGCCGGCGACCTGCTCGGCGGTCAGAACCACCGCACCCGCCGGACCGCGGGGGACGAGTTCGGTGTGCAGGTGCAAGGATTGCGTCGTCATGGCGTGAGCGGCCTGTGCGCGTACAGGTCTCGAAGCAGCGCGATCTCCGCGCCGTGGTGAATGAGTTCGCGATTGATGTGCAACAAGAGGGTCGCTCGCGGCGCGGTGATGTCGAGGTGCATCTCCAACTCCCAGTCATCGTCCCAGGTGATCGGCTCGATCATCGCAGTCCGAGACGGCCAGGTCGAGGGCTACTCGACGGTGACCGACTTCGCCAGATTGCGCGGCTTGTCGATGTCGAGGCCGAGTGCGAGCGCTGCATGGTAGGCCAGCAGTTGCAGCGGGATCGTGAGCAGAATCGGGTCCAGTTCCGGTTCCGACTTCGGAACATCCAGCCTGCTGACGCCCTCGTCCGAGCCGAGTTCTGAGAGAACGACGCTCGCGTGGGTGACAACGAGAACGCGGCCGTTGCGAGCCCGGATCTGTTGCACCGAGCCCAGATTCCGCTCGATGAGTTCGTCGTCCGGGACTATCGCCACTGTCGGCAGCGCCTCGTCGATGAGGGCCAACGGCCCGTGCTTCAGTTCGCTGGCTGGGTACGCCTCCGCATGGCGGTAGGTGATCTCCTTGAACTTCATCGACCCCTCACGGGCCACGGACACCCCGCGCACCCGGCCGATGAAGAACAACGACCGGGCCGGAGCCAGGGTGCGGGCAATCTGGGCGATCTGCCCCTCCGACCCGAGGCATTCGGTGATCTGGGACGGCAACTTCCGCAGCGCCGCGACCAGCCGCTGTCCGTCGGCGATCGACAGGTCGCGCACCCGCCCCAACGCCAGCCCCAACAGGGCGCAGGCGACCCCCATGTGGGTTAGCGCCTTCGTCGAAGCCACGGCGACCTCGGGGCCAGCGTGCAGGTAGATCCCGCCGTCGACCTCGCGGGCGATGGTCGATCCGGGCACGTTCACCAGCCCGATGACGGTGCCGCCTTTGCGCTTGATCTCGCGCACGGCGGACGCCGTGTCGGCCGTCTCGCCCGACTGTGACACGACGACGTACAGCGTCTCGGGGTCGATCACCGGGTTGCGGTAGCGGAACTCGCCGGCCGACTCGGAGTCGGACGGGATCCTGGCCAGTTCCTCGATCAGTTGCGCCCCCTGCGCCGACACGAAGGACGCCGACCCGCACCCCAGCAGTTTCACGCGGCGAAACGACCGCAGCGCGCGGGCGTCCAGGTTGAGGCCGTCGAGGCGCGCCGTGCCGAAGCGGTCGTCCAGGCGTCCCGCCAGCATGCGTTCGACCGTCTCGGGCTGCTCGCGGATCTCCTTGATCATGAAGTGGGACGCCGTCCCCAACTCGGCCGCCTGCAGTTCGAGGTCGACGACGGTCGCCGCATGGTCGGTGCTGCTGCGGTCGCGGCTGAAGGTGTGGAACTCCCCGGCCGTGACGGTCGCCAGTTCGTCGTCATCGAGGTGGACGACGGTGGTCGTGTGGCGCACGAGGGCCGCCAGGTCGGACGCGACGAACATCTGGTTCTCGCCGACTCCGATGATCAGCGGCGACCCGTTGCGGGCCACGACGAGTCGATCGGGGTGAGCGGTGTCGAGGACGGCGAGCGCGTAGGTGCCCTGCACGCGATCCAGCGCTTCCAGGACAGCCTCCTCCAGCGTTTCGGCTTGTGAGGCCGCTATCAGGTGCGCCAAGACCTCGGTGTCCGTGTCGGAGGTGAACACGACACCGCCGCGCTCCAGCCGGGTTCGCAGCACGTTGGCGTTGTCGATGATGCCGTTGTGGACGACCTGGATGCGGCCGTCGGATCCGGCGTGGGGGTGGGCGTTCGCCTCGGTGGCCGGCCCGTGGGTTGCCCAGCGGGTGTGGCCGATGCCGATGTTGCCGCTCACCCGCTTGGGTAGCGCCGCCGCCAGTTCCGCCACCCGCCCGACGTGGCGGACGCGCTTGGCCCCCCACACGCCCTTGGTCCGGCTCAGGACGGAGATGCCTGCCGAGTCATAGCCCCGGTACTCGAGGCGCTGGAGCCCCTCGACCAGGATCGGTGCCGCTGCTTGCGACCCGACGTATCCGACGATTCCACACATGGGGGGTCCTATCCGTAGATCAGGCGGCGCACCTGGCGCTCGCTCAGTTCAGGTGGTGCGATGACGCGGCGGCCGAGTTCGGCGGCGATCCGGGCGTAGGCGTCGCTGTTCCGGACTCCGTGCACCTGCAGTTCGGAGTGCCGGCGCCGGACGTAGTCCTCGACCGGCTCGTGGAACCAGGTCATGACGTCGGCGATCACCCGGACCGCCTCGCCCTTCGTGAGGTCAGTGGTTGTGACGAGGTGCCGAACGAGGTCGGCGTCGAGCTCGAGGTCCGGGGCAGGTCGCGTCACACCCCGAGTGTGCACGACTTCGGTGACCAACGCCAACATTCTGCCCGAAAGCGGGCAGACGTCGACGGATGCATCAGATCGCGCACCTGCCGGTGCTGCCCGGCAGTCGGTGCCGGTTCGCGGAGACGCGGCGGTAGACCCAACCGGCGACCGCTCTCACCGGCTGTACCCGCAGCAGGCAACCGAGCCAGCTGGTCGGTGCCGGGCAGGTCCGCAGGGCGGCGGCGATGGCGTCGGCACCCCATTCGATCCGGCCGTCGGCGTGCGCGAACGGTACCTCGTGCGCCACCCGGTCGGCGGGCAGCGTATGCCGCACGATGAGGGCGGCGTCCAGCGGAACCACCCGGCAGCGGGCGCCCAGCCGGACCAGCAGTGCAGCCGACCGCGTGCAGAACCCGCAGTCGGCGTCGTAGAGCAGGGATCCGTGATCCTGCCCCGGCTCGGTCCGGCTCATGCCTCCAGCCTGCCACCGCTCAGGTTCGGACGGACCGCGCGTAGTGGCGGGCCAGGACGACGGCCGCGATCGCGCCCAACAAGTGCCAGGCGGCGTGCCCCTGGAACGGGGACTCGGGGGCGCAGAGCGTCCGGGTCTCGTCCAGCACCCAGAAGAGGTAGGCGAGGGCGAAGACCGCGACGCCGGCGCCGAGTGTCCGGAGGCCGGCGGCGGTGCCTGCACGCAGGTTGAGTGCCACCTCGAGCGTGAGCGCGATCACGAGGAGGATGCCGAACAGCACCCGTCTGACTTCGGGGAATGCCCAGAGGGCCACCGCGCTCGCACCGGCGAGCAGCGCGAACAGCACCCACGTGGCGCCCCGGCCGAGCCGCGCCGCCCGGCGCACGGCCAGCGCCAGCATGAGCGCCGTGAGCAGATGCATCCCCAGGACGTCCGCGAACTGGGCGCCGAACGTGAACGCGGCGTGATAGACCGCGCTGCCCAGGCCGATGAACGCAAGGATCGCGGCGAGCGCGACCGCTGGCGGCCTGTGTGACAGATCGTCCCGGGAACGGTCTGGAAGCGCCGATTCCGGGCCCTTGGGACCGTTCCGGGGACGGATTGTCACAGTTCCCGCGAGCACGACCCCGGCCGCGACCACGAACGCCAGGGACGAGGCGGCGTTGACGGGCTGTTTCACCGGCCCCGGCCCGAACGCCTCGCAGAAACACGAAGTGGCAAGGCATGTGGCGGGGCGTTGTCCCGCCCACACATCGGCAGGCAACGCCGCCAGCACGGCGAACGCGGCGCCGGCGAGGACGACCGTGGTCCCGACGGCGAGAGCGCGGATTCCCATCTGCGCAACGCCGCCCCGGCCGCGGTGCGAACGGGTGGGCATGGCGCCAGCGTAGGCTCGCGCGACCGCCGCCGGAACCCGCCGAATGTCCTTCCCGGCGGCACCGGCGAATCACGCACGCCCCAACATCTGCGAAACCATTCCCTGCATCCAGCGCGATTACTAGTGTCAGCGATTAGAGGACTCCTTACCCCCGACGAGAGAGGAAGGCCCTCATGATTGCCACGAATGAAGTCGGGCGCGTGACCGCGACGCTCACCGCACCTCTGACCGGGGTGCTCGTACCGATCGAGGCCGTCCCCGACCCGGTCTTCGCGAAGAAGATGGTGGGTGAGGGGATCTCGATCGATCCACTCGGCAACGTGCTGCTCGCGCCGATCGCCGGCGAGGTCATCGACGTCCAGCCCTCGGCGCACGCCATCACGATCAGGTCCGCGGAGGGCCTCGAGGTGCTGATGCACATCGGCCTGGACACCGTGAAGATGCGGGGCGAGGGGTTTGAGGCGAAAGTCAAGGAGGGGCAGCAGGTCGCCGTCGGCGACGTGCTCATCATCTTCGACATGGACAAGGTGGCGGCCGAGGCAGTGAGCCTGCTCACGCAGATCGTCATCACGAACTCCGAAGTCATCGAGAGCCTGACCCCCCGCACGGGCTTGGTCATGGCCGGGCAGGACGTCGTGGCCGAGATCGTCCTGAGAGTGGGCGAGGTCGCCGCCGGTCCCACGGTCGCCGGCCACACCCTGACGTCCCTGGCGCTCCTGGTTCCCAACCCGACCGGGCTCCATGCGCGGCCTGCGGCCACGCTGGCGGCCATCGCCAAGCAGTACGACTCGGACATCCGGCTGCGGCGTGGCGACGACTCCGCCAACGCGAAGAGCATCATGTCCGTCATGGGGCTCGCCGTCGAACGCGGCGACAAGGTGACCGTCAGCGCTCACGGCCCCGATGCCGAGGCGGCTATCGCCGAGATCTCGCAGGCGATCCAGGACGGGCTCGGCGAGGACTGCCCGCCCCTGCCGCTCGGCGGCCCGGACACCGAACCGATCCCGGCCGTCGTCGTCGAACCTGAGGCCGAGCCCAAGTCGGGCGACCCCAACCTGCTGCTCGGCGTGGCGGCGTCGCCCGGTCTCGGTGTCGGCAAGGTGCTGCAACTTCGCCACGAGGACATCGAGGTGATCGAGACCGCCACGGACCACCATCTCGAACGCCGCAAGCTGAACAGCGCAATCGATCGCTCCCTGCTGGAACTGTCGGCGTTGCAGAGCCGGTTGGAGGAGGAGGCAGACCCGGACAAGGCCGCGATCTTCGCCGCGCACGCCGAGATCCTGCAGGACCCGGACCTGCTCGATCTCGCCGTGAGCGCCATCGACAAGGGCAAGAGCGCCTCCTTCGGCTGGCGCGGCGCGTTCCAGACCTACGCCGATCGGCTCAGCGTGCTCAAGAACGAGGTGATGGCGGGCCGCGCGAACGACGTCCGGGACGTCGGGCACCGGGTGCTCGAGGAACTCACCGGCCAACGGCGTGAGCGGCCCGAGATCGAAGCCGGGACGATCCTCATCGCCGAGGACCTCACGCCGTCCGACACGGCCTCGCTCGACCGCACCAAGGTGGCGGGGTTCGCGACGGCCGCCGGGGGGGCGTCGTCCCACGTGGCCATCATCGCCCGCTCCCTGGACATCCCGGCGGTGGCCGGCATCGAGGCCCGCGCGCTGGACATCCCCGACGGCACCCGCGTCGTCATCGACGGCGCCCGGGGTTCTCTGCAGCTGAACCTGACCGACGCCGAGATCACCGCCATCACCGAGCGGCAGCGCCGCATCGCCGCCAAGCGCGAGGAGGATCTCAGCCACGCCGGCGAGCCCGCCACGACCAGCGACGGCCACATGGTGCAGGTGGTCGCGAACATCGGCGGACTGGACGACGTCAAGGACGCCCTGGCAGTGGGGGCCGAAGGCGTGGGCCTGCTGCGGAGCGAGTTCGTGTTCCTCGGGCGCCAGTCGGCACCGAGCGAGGCCGAGCAGGCCACCCTCTACGCCGACATCGCCCGGGCGCTGCGGCCCGGACAACCGCTTGTCATCCGCACCCTCGACGTGGGCGGCGACAAGCCGCTGCCCTACCTGCCGATCCCGGCGGAGGAGAACCCGTTCCTGGGCATCCGGGGCGTGCGGGTCGGATTCGACCAGCCCGAGGTGTTGCGCACCCAATGCCGCGCGATCCTGAAGGCGGCCGACGCCGGCGCCAAGCTCAACGTCATGTTCCCGATGATCGCCACGATGGACGACTGGCGCTACGCCAAGCGCATCTGGGACGAGGAGCGGGCAGCGCTGGGCACGGCGGCCGAGGTCCCGGTGGGCATCATGATGGAGGTCCCCTCCGTGGCCGTCATGGCCAAGCAGTTCGCGGCTTCCGACGTCGAGTTCTTCAGCGTCGGCACCAACGACCTCACCAGTTACACGCTCGCCATGGACCGCGGCCACCCGAAGTTGGCCGCGCAGGTCGACCCGTGCAACCCGGCCGTCCTGACCCTCATCGGTTACGCCGCGGAGGCGCTGCACGCCCACGGCAAGTGGCTGGGCGTCTGCGGCGGCATCGCGTCCGACACCCAGGCCGTCCCGATCCTCGTCGGGCTCGGCGTGGACGAACTCAGCTGCAGCATTCCGGCCATTCCGGCCGTGAAGGCCGCCGTTCGTGCCGTCTCCCTCGAAGCCTGCAAGGCGCTGGCGGCGCAGGCCGTCGCGTGCAGCACCCCCGCCGAGGTCCGCGCTCTCGTCCCGCAGGACGAGGCCTGACCAGCCCCCTCAGGGAAGGACATCGACATGTCGAATACCGCAAGCGAGATTGTTAAGAGCGTCGGCGGGGCCGAGAACATCACCGGCCTCAGCCACTGCGCGACCCGGCTCCGGTTCCAACTGCGTGACGCCTCGGGCGTCGACACGCCCACTGTCGAGAAGGTCCCCGGCGTCATGGGCGCCGTGCCGCAGGCCGGAGACCGATACCAGATCATCATCGGCGGTGCCGTGCAGACCGTCTACAACGAGATCCTCGCGCTGCCGGAGATGGCGAATCTCGGCGCGGCGCAATCCGCCGATGACATCAAGGCCGCCGCTCGGGCGCAGGGCCCGCGCGGCAAGTTCGCGTGGCTGGACAGCTTCTTCGAGTTCCTGTCCGACTCGTTCCGGCCGATCCTGGGTGCGCTGTTGGGCGCGTCCCTGTTCATCACGTTCATGTCACTGATGAGCACCACTGGCGTGATCGGCAACTGGGCCGATCCGCGGACCCAGCTGGACCCGTCCTGGACGTTCGTGAACCTGCTGTGGCAGAGCGTCTTCGTGTTCCTGCCCTTGATGGTCGCTTACAACGCGTCCAAGAAGCTGGAAGCGGACCCTTGGGTCGGGTTCGCCATCATGGCGTTGCTCATGCTGCCCGGCTTCACCGCTCTGGGCGAGGTCGCGGAGCCCACGGAGATCCTCGGCAGCACCGTGAACGTGGTGCAGATCTTCGGGCTACCGCTGACGATCTTCAACTACAGCTCGCAGGTGTTCCCGCCGCTACTCATGGCGGGCGTTCTGGGCCCGCTGTACAAGCTGCTCAAGAGGCTGATCCCGCCGAACCTGCAGCTGATCTTCGTGCCGTTCCTGGCCATGCTGATCATGCTGCCGCTGACCGCGTTCATCATCGGCCCCATCGGCGTGTACGCGGGCGCAGGCTTGGCGGGCATGCTGCGCGCGATCAACGACTTCTCGCCGTTCATCTTCGCGGTCGTGATTCCGCTGCTGTACCCGTTCATGGTGCCGCTCGGGCTGCACTGGCCCATCAACGCCATCATGCTGCTCAACATCCAGACCCTCGGGTACGACTACATCCAGGGGCCGATGGGTGCTTGGAACTTCGCGTGCTTCGGCGCGACGGCGGGAGTGCTGGTGCTGGCGATGAAGGACAGGGATGTGGCGATGCGGCAGACAGCCACCGGCGCGCTGGCTGCCGGCCTGCTGGGCGGCATCTCCGAGCCGTCCCTGTACGGCATCCATCTGCGCTTCAAGAAGATCTACTCGCGGCTACTGGGCGGCTGCCTCGTGGGTGGCCTGATAATCGGGTTCGGCGGCGGGCTGAAGACCAGCGCGTTCGTGTTCACGTCGCTGCTGACGATCCCCGCGTTCAACAACATCCCGCTGTACGTGATGGCGATCGGCGCGGCCTTCCTGACCTCCATGCTGCTGGTCATCTTCATGGACTACCGCACCCCGGCTGAGCGGGCGCGGTCGCGCGGTGAGGAACTCGCGGCCGTCGGTGAGCCGGTCGAGCTGACCGTCGGCGAGGAGCACGCCCTGAAGGCCAAGGAGTGGCTGACCGCCCTCGGCGGCCTCGAGAACGTCAGCAAGGTGGACGCCGTGGCCGAGACCCGGGTGCGAGTCGAGGTGAAGGACGCCGGGCTCGTCGACGAGCAGGCCCTGACGGACGCCGGCCTGCCCGGAGCCGTCCAGGTCGGGGCGGAGACTTGGCACCTGGTCGCAGGCTTCGAGGCTCCCCAGTACGCGGCGGCCATGGAGAGAGACGTGGCCCTCGTCCAGAAGTAGGGCGGGGGACCGGACGGGGCAGCGACTTGCGCGCTGCCCCGTCGCACGTGACGGGCCGTCGCCTGTGACGAACCGTCCCGGCAACGCCCCGAACCGGCCCGGCTGGGCCTCCAGACGGCGTTGCCGGGACGAATGGTCACGCGTGTGAGGATTGCGCGATCTCGATCCGGAACGGAGGGAGACAACGCGCTTTCCTCGCCCCCTTCCCACTGGCATCGATTGCTGCTCGAGCCCCCGGTCCAGAACGGATTGTGACAAACCGTCGGCCGAACGCCCCACCCGGACGGGAATCGGCCCGACGCGAGCAGTGGGACGACGGTTGGTCACATTCGCACGTGCAGGCAACCGGACTTTGGAGACGGCGCCCGCCGCAGAGGCGGGACCGCTAACGTGCAGAACGATTCGCCCCGCCAGCATGGGGCGCCGACCCTTTCGGGAGAAGTGATGACGTCTGTGAAGTTTCACTCCGGTGAAGATCTACCCCTTGAGATGCACAAGGTGCGCATCGTCCAGAAGCTCACCCTGCTGCCGGTGGAGGACCGGCTCAAGGCGGTGCAGGCGGCGGGCAACAACACGTTCCTGCTGCGCAACGCGGACGTGTTCATGGACATGCTGACCGACTCGGGCGTGAACGCGATGAGCGATCGGCAGCAGGCGGCCATGCTGACTGCCGACGATGCTTACGCCGGCTCGGCGACGTACGAGCGGCTCGCTGAGAGGGTGCGCGGACTGTTCGGCATGGACTACTTCCTGCCCACCCACCAAGGGCGCGCGGCCGAGAACATCCTGTCCGAGTCGCTCGTGACCCCGGGCTCGATCGTGCCGATGAACTACCACTTCACGACCACGAAGGCTCACATCACGCGCAACGGTGGCGAGGTCGTCGAACTCATCCGCGAAGAGGGACTGGAAACCACGAGCGCCCTGCCGTTCAAGGGCGACATGGACACCGACGCCCTCCGGTCACTGGCAGCCGGCGACCGGCCCATCCCCTTCGTCCGGATCGAGGCGGGCACGAACCTCATCGGCGGCCAGCCCGTGTCCTTGGCGAACGTGCGAGCCGTGCGGGAGGTGTGCGACGAGTTCGGGCTGCTGCTCGTTCTGGATGCCAGCTTGCTGGCCGACAACCTGTACTTCCTGAAGGTCCGTGAGGACGAGTGCGCCGACCTGAGCGTGGGCGAGATCGTTCGGCGAGTGTCCGACCTGTGCGACGTCATCTATTTCTCCGCGCGCAAGCTGGGTTGCGCCCGCGGTGGCGGCATCGCGATCCGCGACCAGGCCCTTCATGACCGACTGCGGTCGCTGGTGCCGCTGTTCGAGGGATTCCTGACTTACGGCGGCATGTCGGTGCGGGAGATGGAGGCCATCGCCGTCGGGCTCGACGAGACCCTGGACATGGACATGATCTCCCAAGGCCCCCAGTTCATCGCGTTCATGGTGAACGAACTCACCGCTCGCGGAGTGCCGATGATCACCCCGCCGGGTGGCCTGGGCGCGCACGTGAACGCGATGGAGTTCCTGGATCATGTCCCGCAGCAGGCCTACCCGGCAGGAGCGCTGGCGGCCGCCGTGTACATCGCCGGCGGCATCCGCGGGATGGAGCGGGGAACCATGAGCGAGCAGCGCAAACCGGACGGCACCGAGCCCCTCTCCGACATGGAGTTGCTGCGCCTGGCCATGCCGCGGCGCGTGTTCACGCTGTCCCAGGTCAAGTACGCGGTCGATCGGGTCGCGTGGCTGTACGAGAACCGGCACCTTGTCGGCGGTCTGGAGTTCATCGAGGAGCCGCCGGTGCTGCGCTTCTTCTACGGACGCCTCGGGGCCACGTCCGATTGGCAGGAGAAGTTGGCCGCGAAGTTCCGCGCGGATTTCGGAGACAGCCTGTAGTTCGGTAACGAAGGCGTAGCCCTGTCACGTGGCAGGGCTACGATCTTTTGGTCGGGGTGACAGGATTTGAACTGCCACCTCAGGCTCTTTCGTCTACCTCTCCTGGCTACCAGTTTCAGCGTAGTGACTAGGTATGATGGTCTCTGGCTCTCGATCGCCAAGTAGGCGCAAATGGGCAGAAATGGGCTGTTGTTAGGATGCGTTAGGATGCAGGTGAGATGCAAGGGCAAGGTGACAGGGTGACCAATCTCCGACTGGTGGACGGGGCTGCGGGTACGCCCGCGCGCACCGGTTCGGCCCCGCGGCCGTCCAGTCGGACCAGGTCGACCCGGCGCCGGCGGGCCTTCGGCAAGATCGCGAAGCAGCGGTCCGGTCGCTACCAGGCCAGCTATCTCGGCGAGAACGGGGAGCGCTATCTGGCCCCGGTCACGTTCGAGACCAAGGGTGACGCCGACGCATGGCTGTCGATGCGTCGAGCCGAACTGGAGGAGCATCGCTGGCGTCCGCCCGACCCCCAGCCGGCCGAGACCCCGACACTGCGCGACTACTCCGAGATCTGGATCGAGCGCCGACGCACCCGAGACGGCCAGCCGCTCAAGCCCCGGACGAAGGATCTCTACCGCATCCTGCTCGACAAGCAGATCCTGCCCACGCTGGGGGACATGCACCTGGCTGACATCACCGCCGACGACATCGACGACTGGTACGCGATGCTGCTGCCCGCTGCTCCGACCCGGCGGGCACACGCCTACTCGCTGCTGTCGACCATCATGCGCAGCGCCAGCGCGGGCCGCCGTCCGCTGATTCCGGACTCCCCGTGCAAGGTGGAGCATCCGACGGTCCTTCACCGCACCTTCGAGCCGAAGCCGGCCACGCCTCAGCAGATCGCCACCATCGTGGAGAACATGCCCGACAAGTACCAGGCGCTGATCCTGCTGTCGGCCTGGTGCGGGCTCCGCTGGGGCGAGGTGAGCGAGCTGCGACGCAAGGACCTCGACCTGGCCTCCATGTCGGTTCGGGTCGAACGCGCCGTGGTCTGGCGCAAGGGTGAGGCGACGGTCGGCACACCGAAGTCCCGGGCGGGCGTCCGGACGATCGCGCTCCCGCCGAACCTCCGTCCAGCATTGCGACGTCACCTTGCCGAGCACGCCATGCCCGGCCCGGACGGGCTGCTGTTCCCGAACGCGACCAAGACGGGCCACCTGCACGTGAACACCGTCAGCAAGACCTACCACAGGGCTCGTCAGGTTGCCGGGCGGCCGGACCTGCGCTTCCACGACCTTCGCCACAGCGCGGCAACGATGGCCGCGCAGGCCGGCGCCACTCTCGCGGAGCTGATGGCACGCATGGGGCACTCCACGGCGAAGGCTGCGCTGGTCTACCAGCACGTCGCCGAGGGCCGCGACCGGATCATCGCCGACCGCATGGCGCTGCTGGCTCAGCCGGCTGTTCCGGGGGTCGACGGCGACTGACGATCGCTCGTGGCGGAGACGCTGGATTTCTACCCGGCGAAGAGGTGACCGAGCGCAATCACGTTGACGCCGTCGGGGCGGGCGTAGCTTTCCGCGCCGGCCGTCACCACATTCAGTGTGGAGAGTTGTCGTGCGCGCTGCTCTGAGACCTTGGCCTTCAGTGCCCGAAGACTGGCGGACGCCTTCTCGATGTTGCCGGTGCCGCCGAGCTTGACCTCAAAGGCGCTCCAGCGTCCATCGGCGAGTTCGACGATCGCGTCCACCTCGAGGCCGGAATCGTCCCGGTAGTGGTAGACGGTTCCGCCGAGGGGTTGTGCGTAGATCCGGAGGTCACGGATGGCCAGTGATTCGAAGAGCAGCCCGAAGGCGTCGAGGTCGTCGAGCAGGGAGTCCGGCTGGGCGCGGAGCGCTGCCGTTGCCAGCGACGGGTCGACGAAGTGCCACTTCGGCTGTACGCGCAGGCGCACCTTCGAGCGCAGGTGAGGAGCCCAGGCCGGCTGCTCCTCAACGACGAAGATCCGGGTCAGGGCATCGATGTACTTCCGCACGGTCTGCGCCGAGACCTCCGCGGTCGCGGTGCCAGGTACGGGAATCTCGGCTTCTGCGCTCAGCTTGGACGCGGACGCCTCGGTCGCCGTGTTGCGTGCCAGGGCGCGTTGCAGGGCAGCCACCCGAACGGGATCGGCGCTCAGCCCGGCGAACCGGAGGTCAGTGCGGGCGACATCGTCGAGGTAGCCCGCGAGGTAGTCGGTAGCTGATCGGGTCGGCTGCGTCACCAGGGCGGGCCATCCTCCCCGTACGGTGAGGGCCGCGTACTCCTCGACGCTCGGGCCGCCGAGGCCGCCGACGCCACGTGCCTCAGCACTGCCGGAGGAGCTGAACAGGCTGGGGAAGCTCACCGAGCGGGTGCTCTCGCCGCTCTCGTCGAGTGACATCGGACGGAGAGTGATCCGGTGGAACCGTCCGGCGCCGCTGTGCCGGGTCACGTCGTCGGCGGGAGTTGCGGAGCCAGTCAGGATGAACTGCCCGGCGATCCCGCGGTCGTCAACCTCGTGACGGACCGCGTTCCACAGCGTGGGCGCCAGTTGCCACTCGTCGATCAGCCGTGGGGTGGGGCCTTCCAGCACTCGGCCGGGTGAAACCTCGGCGAGTGTGACGACGTTGGGTGAGGAATCGAGTCGGACGGAACTCGCGGCCAGCTGCAGCCCCGAGGTCGTCTTCCCGACGGCACGAGGCCCCTGGAGGATGACAGCCCCGAAGGTCTCTAGCGCCTTGCGCACGAGGTCGTCGGCGACGCGGTCCCGGTAAGCCATGACCATAGAGTATCACGTTTGCGTTTCCCACAATATTACGTTTGCGCTCAGCCCAATATCACACGTGCGTGAGCCAGAGTAGCTGACTTGCGGCTTCACCCGACCTTGTGGCCGTAGCGCTGCCGGGCCGCCTCCCCCGAGGTGCCAACGAAGAGTCCGATGGCTGACCAGGTCATGCCAACGACTCGCGCTGCCCTGATTGCTTCCAGGACGTGGCGCTCGGCGTCGGACCGCTCCTGGATCGCGGCGCGCAGCAGCGCGATGGCGCCCGGATCGAGCTCATGTGCGGGGTCGGGCTCATAGTCCTTGAACCGGGCCGCAAGGTCATCCGCGTGCTGGAGGATCTGGTCGACTGTGCGAGGCATCGTCATCACCTGAGGTACTCGGGCCGGTCCTCCAAGATAACTTGCGAGCCGTTGTCCGGCAACCTCGTCGTCACCGGCCCTGATCCGACCCGCACGTCGGGCAGTGCCTGGTGTGGTGAAGTTCTCATCATGCTCGACGACGATGAGTGGATCGTTGGTCGACCACGATCGGACGGCAGACCCGCTCGAGATCCGCGATCCGAACGCGGATCAGGCGGGCGCCGATCCGGGACGCGGGGAGCGCGCCGGTGGCGATGCGGCGGCGGAGAGTGTCGACGCTGACCCCATAGATGAGGGCGGCTTGCTGGAGCGAGAGCCACTCGGGCGCGGGCTGGCTCCATTCGGCTGCGTGGCTGGCCATGTCAGTTCCTTTCCGGTGGGGTCAGATGCTGATGCCGCGGTCGTGGCCGTGGCGGGGTCCGTGCATGGGTGGTGGGGGCTGGGGGTGTGTTTGGCGGGCTCGCTTGATGCTTGCGGCTTCGCGTCGGGCCATCTCGTCCTCTTGGTGGATGAGGTCGGTGATGCGGTAGCGGAGGGCGTCGGCGGGGTGGTCGAGGGGGAGTGGGCCGAGCCCTGCTGCATCGGCGAGCTGCTGTTCGAGTTCGGGCCTGTGCCGAGCGAGGTTCGCCAGGTGTGCAGCGAACGCTGGCAGCGAGGGATCGCCGGCACACGCGGGCGCGGCGGCGGTGATCTTGGGGAGCCATTCGCGGATCCCGGCCTGGCTGGTCTCGAGGGCACGGTCGAGGCGGCGTTGCGCATCATGCTCGGCCCCGGAGAACTGCGGTGCGCCGGTGGGACGCAAATCGGTGTCGGGCGTCTGGTGGGCGGCGCGCCACTGTTGGATGTCTGCGACCAGGGCCGGGTCGAGGCCGTACAGGTCTTGGGCCCACCGCGGGGTGTTGGCGGTGGCGCGGTGCCGGGTTTCGTCGGCGAGTTGTCGGGTGAGTTGGTAGCGGCCGGACAGGTAGGTCTTCCAGGTGGGGTCGTCGAGGAGTTGGGTGGGGATGCCGGGGAGCCAGGGCAGCGGTCCGCGGGTGCGGTTGTTCGCTTGGGTCAGGTCGAGGCGGTAGTCGATGACGGCTGCCGGGTCGCGGGCGTGGTCGAGCGGGCCGAGTGCGACGGCCTGGTTGACGACTTCGACGGGGTCGTGGCCGTTGGCGGCGACGAGCACGAGGTGGCTGCGCAGGGTCGGCCAGGCATCGGCCCGATCAAGACCATGTTTGGCGCCCGCGGCGTCGATGCTGTCCTTCACCTGCGCTGGCAGATGGTGTTCTGCGGCATAAGTGATGGCGTCGACGTAACAGGTGACCGCAGGCCCAAGGAGCAGCGCTGGCGCGTCGGCCTGCCGGAGCAGGGTGGTCGCCGAGGCGGGCGCCTCATCGCGGGCGATCACCGTTTCGAGAAGTTGAGCGGCGGTGACCGGCTGCCACAGTCCGGGGTCGACCGGGGCGACGTGGGTGTCGGTGTTCTCGACCTGGAGCCAGGGCGTGGTTGGCATGCCTGCCCCGGGTGAGCATCGTGTAGGCCTGCTGCCGGCTCTCCTCGCCGGTGAGGAGTCCGTGGCAGGTGTCGGCGGTGACGCCTTGGGCGGCGTGGATGGTGGTGGCGTAGCCGAGTTCGACGAACTCGGCGACGTAGTCGGCGGGCAGGGTGAGCTGGTTGTGGTTGCGGAGGTGCTGGACGTCGATCGATCCGTCGCGGTGCACGGCGGTGACGGTCCACCGGTCGCCGTTGCGGACCCAGGCGGTGGCGCTGCTGGCGAGGTCGCGGTTGTTGCGGCGGGTGATCACGGTGTCGCCGGTGGATGACTGGTTGTGGTCGGACAGGTCGACGTGAGGGCCGGGACGATGCCCGTCGAGCCGGGCAGCACGGGCGGCGGCGTTCAGCGCGGCCACCTGTTCGCGGGTGGGGGCGAGCATCAGCGCGTCGAGCCCTTGGTTGAGGTCGGTCTGCCAGGCGGCGAGGACTTGGCTGGTGGCGGTGGCGGGGTCGACGACGTGGACCCGATGGTGGTCGAGGTAGAAGCCGAGGGCCCCGGCGTCGCCGGCGCGGAGGGCGAGGCTGGCTTCGGCTTCGGCGGGGTTGGTGAAGCGGACGACGTGGTCCAGGCGCAGGGCGCCGTGTTGGGTGGCGATGTCGCGCAGGACGCCGCCGGCGCCGATCGCGCCAAGTTGTTGGTCGTCGCCGACCAGCCGGACGCTGGCACCCCGGTCAAGGCACCAGCTGACGAGGTGGTCGAGGGTGAGGGTGTCGGCCATCCCGGCTTCGTCGATGATGACCAGCGTGTCTGGCCGGACGGCCGCGGCCAGCGGTTCGTGGTGGGCGATCGCCCAGACGAGTTTGGCGAGGTTGTCCGCAACCGCACCCTCGCCGAGCTGGCTGCGCAACTGCTCAGCGGCCGTGGCGGAGGGGGCGAGGCCGAGGATGGTGCCGCCGCTGGTGGTCCACGCGGTTGCCAGTGCCCGCATGGCGGTGGTCTTCCCGGTCCCGGCCGGTGCGATGGCCAGCTGGAGGCGGCGACCGGAGGTGGCCATGTCGCGGACGAGGGTCTGCTGTTCGGGGTTGAGGGGTTCGTGGTTGGCCATGGCCTGGAGGAGGGCGAGGGTAACGGAGTTGTGGTCGGCGCTGCGGCCGCCAAGCCGGGCGGCGGTGTCGACAAGGCGCCGCTCGGCGTACAGGATTCGCCGCGACGTGTAGCGGGTCGCCGATGGTTGTGCATATACGGAGGCACCGTCGGGGCGGAGGAGTGGTGCGGGTTCGACCGGCTGGGTGCGGGTGGTGCGGATCGGCAGCGACGCGGTGTCGAGCGCGCGGGTGGTGATGGCTTCGGCGACCCGGGTGATCTGGTCGAGCGGGACGGCGGCGGCCCGGACCTGCCGCAACGCTTCGGCCCGCACGTTCCACGACGTCCAGGAGGATCGTTCGGCCTCGACGGTGTTGATCACCCGTTGAGCAGCCTGGGCGACCCACGCCTCGTCGACCGCCGGCACCAGGACGCGCGGCTGGTTGGTGATGGCGCGGAGCATGCGATCCAGCCCGGCGGGGCCGAGGAGTTGGACGGCTTCGGCCTTCCAGGTGGTGCGTTGTTCGGCTTCGCTGCGGGGTGCGTGTTTGGCGGGTCGGGTGTCGAGGGTGGCCTGCTGGGCCAGGTCGAGTCGTTCGGCCTTGGTGGGGGGTCGCTCGTGGTCGTGCTCGAACGCGTCGATGAGGTCGGCGGTGCGGGCCTGGATGCGGGCACGGCGCGTCGACCAGCGGGCGAGCAGGCCGGGCTCGAGCCCGGCGATCTCATAGACGGGCCGCCTGCCGTCCCGGCCGATCGGGGTCATGGCCAGGCCGAGGTCGCGGAGACGTGCGGTGAGGCTGGTGGTGTACACCTCGGACAGGTACACCTTGGCCGCATAGAGCGGTTTGGCGTCCAGGGCGCGCCAGTCACCGGTGAGGGTCTGGACCTTGGCCGAGATCGCGGCATGGGTGTGCAGGTCGGGGTCGCCGGCGCGGGAGTCGCGGTGGTCGAACAGGGCCGCGCTGATCCCTCGCACTCCGACGTGCCGGGCGCCTTCGTGGCCGGACCGTGTGGCGGCGACCCGCGTCTGGAGCTGCATCAGGGCGTCCTCGACCGCCGCGGTGTGCGCCGCCCGCAGAGCCGCGGCCAGGTCGGGGCCGGCGAGCGCCCACAGCGCCGACACCGATTTCGGTGGGGAGAAGGTGAGGTCGAAACCGGCGACCGCCACCCGCTGGTGGGAGGTCGCTTTGGCGATGTAGCTGTGCAGTTCCCGGCGTCCGGCCGGGGGCCGTCCGTGGTCGCGGGTGTGCCACTCGATCGCCAGATGGGTCCGGAGCCGCTGCCGCACCGCCTTCGGTACGGGCAGGCCGTCGTGCTGCTGCTGCCAGATGCGGGTGCGGCGGTCCAGTTCGATCTCGAACGCGGTGGGGTGGTCGGCGAACACCGGGTAGGCCCGGCCGAGCTTGGCGCCGGTCACCGGATCGAGGCCGGCACCGAACAGCCGCTTCATCTGCTCCGCGGTCACCTCCTGCCCCTCAACAAGGTGCATCCCGGCCAGCCCGGCACCCCACCAGCGACCAGGCGCTTCGCCCTTGGCCGTGTAGTAGTCGGCCAGGCTCGAGTGGCCCTTACCGGTGACGTCGCCGACCGCGACCTGCCGGGTCAGGTACTCATAGCCCGACCCGGCCAACAGCTTCTTCAGCCCGATCGCCATGACCCGCTACACCTCCATCCGCATGCTGTGGTGTCGCAGCCTTAAGCCGCGAAACCCATCCGATCCGGACACCCCGGCAGCGGAGAGCTTGGGCCGCACGCCCGCCGGGCATGCTGACCGGGCCTGGTCTGGGCTGAAAAGGATCGACATCGCTCTGCTCACGTCCTCGGCGTTGCTTCCCCCCGCGCTTGGGGATCGGATCAGGACAGCACGGCCACGTCCCCCTCCATGTCCCCACAGTCACGTTCCGTCCCTGTTCCGACACCAGGAGCGACGGCGAAGGGCCTAGTCAATGGCACGTCCCCCAAACTCCCCCCTTTCGATCAGGCGACCCCTTGACATGCGCGAGGAACGCCACGAAACGAGGCAAGACGCGAGCGCACCACGACGTTCCTTTCTGTCACAGTTCGACGTTCTTTTCTTCCGCAAACCGCCGTATGCTCTGTCGGTGGACTATCTGCCGCGGATCGTGGACGACCGGCTGTCCCGGCTGCTGCGCGCACAGCCCGCCGTCCGGCTCGAAGGGCCGAGGGGCTGCGGAAAGACCACCACCGCGCTGCGGCACGCCGGCAGCGCCACCCACCTCGACACGTCTGCGGCGATGCGGGAGCTGGCCCAGCTCGACCCCGACCGCATCCTCACCGGCATCGCGCCGCGGCTGGTCGACGAATGGCGCCTCGCCCCGACCCTGTGGCCACACCTCGCCGGCCGGCTCGAAGACCGGCCGCTGCCAGGCAGGTTCCTGCTCGCCAGCTCCGCCACCCCGCTCAGCTACCGGCACCGCACACCCGGCGCCGACCAGCTTCCCGCCCTCCACGTGCGGACCCTCGCCCTCGCTGAGCAACCCGACGCCCAGCCCCAGGTGTCCCTGGCGGGTCTCGCTCACGGCGACCGCGTCACCAACATCCACTCCCGTCTCGGCTACCGCGAGCTGGCCGGGGTCGCGGCGCGCGGCGGCTGGCCCGCCCTCATCGACGCGAGCCCCGAACACGCCGCCGCATTCAACACCGCCTACCTCGACGACCTGGCCCGGGTGGATGTGGCCGCCGCCGTCCCCACCAGGCACCAACCCGAACGCGTCCGCCACCTCCTCGACACCATCGCCCGGCAGGTTGGCCGCCCGGTCAGCCTGGCCGGGCTCGGCCACCAGACGGCGGGCCGGCTCGGCCGCGACACCGTCCGCTCCTACCTCGACGCGCTCACCCGGGTCCACGCCATCGAGTACCAGCCGGCCTGGCAGCCGCCGCTACGCACGCGGACCCGGCTGCGGCACCAGCCCCGCCTGCACCTCGCCGACCCCGCCCTCGCCTGCGCCGCCCTGGGGCTGAGCGCGGACGAACTGGCCGACCAGCCCGACCAGTACACGGCCATCTTCACCGCCATGGCCGTCCACGACCTCCGCGTCTATCTCGAAGGCACTGGCGCCCGGCTGTGGCACTACCGGGACGAAACCGGGCTCGCCATCGACGCCATCATCGAATACCCCGACCGAAGCTGGGCCGCCCTGCAAACCCGCCTGGGCGAACACCAGCTCCTCGACGCCGAAATCCAGCTCTACACGCTCGTCGACGACCGGCTCGACCTCAGCCAGGTCGGCCGTCCACGCTTCCTCGCCATCCTCACCGCCACCACCCAGGGCCACACCACCAGAAGCGGCACCCGAATCATCCCCCTCCCGACCCTGACCGCCTGAACCCCCATCACCACCGGGCAAGCCACCACCAGAGCCCCCAGGAACGGCAAGCCAATGTCGGTCACACCCGGTGCAAATCGGAGGAAGCTAACGGTGCGGCGACGGCAGCCGCCCGGCTTCGAACGAGACTGTCAACCCCAGCGCAGTAGCGACTCTGGAGAGGGTCGCGGTGGACACGTCCTCACCCCTCTCAAGGTGTGCGATCGTCGGGCGTGAGAGCCCAGATTCTCTACCCAGGACTGCTTGGGACCGGCCACGACCCCGTCGCCTCGCGCACGGCAAGACCGAGCAACTCGAAGGTCGACTGAGAACCATTCATACTCCACCGACGACCGCGGCATCGGACGGATGGTACTGATCGTGGAGGGCTTCGGCGGAGATTTCCACCATCTCGCCGAGGAAGCTCAGGTCGGTCATGTAGGTCTGGATCTCCTGCGCCTCCTGGCAGGTCTTGAGGACAGCGACGCCGACCGCGTTGCTGAAGTCCGAAGATGCCTTGAGTTGCGCGGCGCTGTTGTTCTTGGCCATCGCCACGGCCCCCTGGTTGGCATCGAGGAAGCCCCAGAAGGTGGTGATGAAACCCGCAACGCTGCCGTGGGTGATATCCACGCCCTTGGCACGAAACATCTCGTTTACGCGGTCGATGGCCTCTTCGAGGGGGCCGCGGGTAGGTGTGCCACCGCCCTTGAACTCCCCCTCGAAGTTGGGAAGTTGGATTCCGTCTTGGTTGCCATCGGTGATCGTGTGGTCCTCGTTGATGGCTGAGGGGACGAGCTTGACGCCGGAGAGCTGGACGCCGTCCAAATAGCTGTCGTCGAACTGGTCGCCGTCCATATGGAGATTGCGGGAGAGCAGTGTCGCCAGAATCGCACGCTTGTGGAGGTCCACGTCCTGGTAATCGACAATCTGACTGAGGAACTGCCAGGCGTTGCGGTAGCTGATGACGTCGGCGCGGAAGCTCTGCAGCGCCTGCTTGAGCGCCTTGTCCTTCCTGACCTTCGCCTGAGTCCATTGACCCTGCCAACGGTGCTTGATTGGGCCCATCGCCTTGGCGATGGCCTCCCCGCCCGCGTCGGTGAGGTACGCGCCCGCAACCGCCTCCATGTCCGACATTGTGTAGATGTCGGCTGTGTCTAGGCGCTCGGCGAGTGTGATGAGAGCGTTGGGGTCAACATCCCCGTTCACGTGGGCGTCGGAGTAATACAGCTTGAAGTCTTCCTGGATGCTGGCGGGTGTGTTCTGGAAGTCGACCACCATCGGGGCCGTCTTGCCCGGGAAGGTGCGATTCAAACGCGAGAGCGTCTGAACCGTGGTAATGCCTGACAGCTTCTTGTCCACATACATGGCCATCAGCCGTGGCTCGTCGAAGCCAGTCTGGAACTTGTTGGCCACGATGAGAACCTTGAACTCGTCCTCCTCGCGGAACGCTCTTGCGGTGTCGCTGCGGGCGTTGAGAGAGGTCTCAGTCACCGTGCTGCCGTCATCCGCAGTGAGCGAGCCGGAGAACGCAACGAGGGTGTGCATGTCGTTGTACCCCTTCTCGTCGAGGTACTCGTTCATCTTCTGCGACCATCGGTACGCCTCGATGCGGGAACTTGTGACGACCATCGCCTTGGCGTTGCCGCCCAGTGCGGGCATGACATTGCGACGGAAGTGCTCGACCACGACGCGCACCTTCTGTGCGATGGATGTCGGGTGCAGGCGCGCGAAGCGAACGATGGTGGTGACTGCGGAGGCGGTCTCGACGAGGATCTCTTCCTCGGTGTTGTCGATCGCATTCTTGACGCGCAGGAACATGTCGTAGGTCGAGTAGTTGGTCAGGACGTCGAGAATGAAGCCCTCTTCGATTGCCTGGGCCATGGTGTAGGTGTCGAAAGCTCGCCAGTTGCCGTCAGCCCCCTGGGCGCCGAATAGACGCAGCGTCTTGGCCTTCGGGGTGGCGGTCAAGGCGATGAAGGTGATGTTGCTGGAGGCCGCGATGGCGGAATCCTTCGCGGCGAGCAGGTCGTCGGCGGTGATGTTATCGGGATCCTCGAGTTCGACGTCGGCGAGCAGGGCTTTGAGATCGCGCGCTGTGGAGCCGGACTGGGAGGAGTGGGCTTCGTCGGCGACCACTGCCCAGCGTCGGCCGCGCAACTCGCTTGTGTCCTCGATCAGTTTCATGACCTCGGGGAAGGTTTGGAGCGTGCAGGTGATGATGTGGTCACCTTCGATCAGAGCCTTCTTCAGCTGAGGGGACTTTGCCCCTGACTTCTCTCCTACTGTCACGACCAGGCCCCTGCTGGACTGGACTAGGTTCATGTCGTCGCGGATGTTCTCGTCGAGCGCGGTGCGATCGGTTACTGCGATCACTGAGTCGAAGGTCGACTGCGAGTGTGAGTTCATGTGCCGGATTAGGCGGTGACTCAGCCAAGCGATGGTCTTGGTCTTGCCCGACCCAGCCGAGTGCCAGATCAAGTAGCGACCTCCTGGCCCGTTGCTCTCCACATCCGCCACCACGCGCTCGACGGCGCGCAGTTGGTGGAAGCGTGGGAAGATCAGGCGCCCCTCGTCCTTCTTGCCCCGCTTGCTCGGTTCGTACAGCGCAAAGTCCCTCAGGATGCGCATGAACATGGGCCGCGCGAGGATGTCGCGCCACAGATAGTTTGTCGACGAGCCCGTGCCCGATGGCGGGTTGCCCTGGTGGCCGTCGTTGCCCTGGTTGAAGGGCAGGAACAAGGTGTCCTCGCCTTCCAGCTTGGTCGCCATGAACACAAGGTCGTTGGAGACAGCGAAGTGGACCAGTGCGCGGCCGGGAGCCAGCAATGGCCGGTTCCTTCCGGGTCTGCGGTCCTGCTTGTACTGGCGAATGGCGTGGTTGATGGTCCGGGTATTGTCCGTCTTCAGTTCCATGGTGACGACGGGGATGCCGTTGGCAGTCAGCACGACATCGAGGGTTTCGTTCGTGGTGGTATCGAAGCGCACCTGGCGCAGGATGCGCAGGCGCACGGCGTCGGAGGCTTCCATCACCTCGGTGAGGTTCGGGTTCGCGGGCGGGAAGGTCACCATCGGTCCGAACTTCGCCGTGGGTCTCCCCACCTGGGCGTAGGAGAACCCCTTGCGCAGCACGCCGAGAAGGCCGCCGACAGGGTGGCCCGAGGTCGGGTCCATGCGGGTGTTCTTCGCTAACTCTTTGGTCAGGTGGGCGAGTAGCGTCATCTCTGCGGTCGCTCGGGGCGCGCCGGCGAGGTCGGCGGGCACGGCCTTCTCATACTCGTCGGCGTACTGCGTGGCGAGCCAGTGGAGCACGTCCTGCGGAACGAGGGCGAGGCCAATATCCCATCCAGCTGCGGAGGTGCCGCCGCCTGCCTCGTATAGCCATCCACGCTCGGACAGTTCAGTGCAGAGGTTGGATTCGAACTCGAGTTCCATGAGTTGTGCGTGCCCCATCAGGCCACGGCCTTTCGTCCGGTCACCACGTCGGTGATGAGCGCGGCACGGCGCTCTATGAGCAGTGATTTCAGTTCGGCGACCTTTGTAAGCATGGCGTCAATCCTGCCGGTGACCTCGTCCAGGTGGTCCGCGATCTTGATCTGCTCGTCGAGGGGTGGCAGGGGGACGGGAGTCGCGTCCAGCACCGTTTTGGTTACGCGCTGGGCATTCGGGCGGACGCCGGTCGCGATCGCGGCGAAGTAGTTGACGTACCGCGAACTACGGAAGAGGTGGTGGACGTAGCGCGGCTCGAAGCGATCCGAGAGCCAGAACGCCTTGTAGTCCGGGCTGATGTACCCAGTGAGAGAGGAAACGCCGAGCCCGCCGTGGTTAAGCCACATCATGTTGGCCGCTAGTTGACCTGGCCGCACCACCCGGTATTTCGATACGTCGAGTGACGCCTGCTGCCCTTCCGTTCTAGTGTTCAACTCCACGCCGCGGTATTCGGAGATCGAGAGCAGCGGCCCGGGTGGGTCGTCGCCGTTCCTCTCAGTGCTCTCACTGAAGTCATACCTGAACTTTGTTCGATCCCAGTGTTCCGGGATGCCAGACAGCACAGACCGCGATTCGGAGGCCTGATGCTCTCCGCTCTCACTGAGCCCGAATACCGCTCTCGTCTGAACTATCCGAAGTCGGTCCTGGAGCTCGCGGGTGACGGACGCAAGTCGGGCGATGATCGCGTCGACTTCGCCGGTCTCGTGGTCGAGGTAATCGGCGATGGCGCGCTGTACATCGAGCTCGGCGCGAGGTACTCGCATGCGATGAAGTGTCGACCCCTGAATCGCAGGGTAGCTCACTCCGACTGAAGTGGCGATGATCTCGTCCATCACTCCGTCGGACGTCAGAACGTACGCCAGGTAGCGGGGGTCAACAACGCCGTGCACGGGACGCAGGACCGCGAAGCCGGTCGAATAGACTCGCTGGGACGCGGTCGACTCAACCCGTGCGATCGCACGGAGGTACGTTCGCACAGTCGAGATGATGATGTCGTCGGGTTGCGCCAACCGTCTCGCTCGAGACGGCGCCGCGCCGAAAGTCAACGATTCCAACTCGTCGGAGATGTTTCCCTCGGTCACGTTCGAGATGTCGACATACTCGAACGCAAAGTCGGACGGCGTCGAGTCCTTGAGCGTGTCGTCGTTCAGTGAGCAGAGTGCCCAAAGAGGGGCGAGCTCAGTCATCGGTCTTGACCGCCCTGAACATCTCTGCAAGCTCGCCCATAATGCGCTGCACGTCGGCGTCGATCTCGGCGAGTGGGCGCGGCTGCTCGGGCACGTAGAAGATGCGGGTGAACGGGATCTCGTTGCCGTGTTTGGCCTTGGACTCGTCCCACTTCGCATCGGGCGCGAACGGCAGTACCTCGCGGGCCATATGCTCGTCGAGGTCCTCGCTCATGGGCACGCGCTCGGTTATCTTCCATCCGCCGGCAAGCACGGGGTGGCCGTTGCGGTCCACGGCCGGGGGCGCGGTCTCGTCCGGCACGGCCATGGTCCGCAGGACGGCGTCGATGAGGCCGGCAGGGGCTTGGAGTCCGGCAGCCTTGGCTGCGGCGGGCAGCCGTTTGGGGATCAGGTTCCATGGCGTGCCGTCGAGGTCCTTCAGTATCTGGATGAGGGCGTCGCCGAAGTCGCGGCGGCCGCGCAGCGCCTCGACTGCGTCCTCGGAGTAGCGGGCGGCCAGCCGGGCCTGCTTGAACACGGGCACGTCGCGGAACATGAAGTCCTGCGGGGTGAGCACGCGGGAGATATCGGAATCGGCAAACGCCTCGTACGCCTCGACGACAGTGGCGCGATTGGCGGGACTCATCTCGCGTCGCTTGTCCCCGAGCGGCTTGCGTATCGGCTCCCAGAGGCGAGATGCGTCGATGAGCTGAATCTTGGCCCTGCGGCCCTCGGGCTTGTTGTTGTCGAGGATCCAGACGTAGGTCGCGATACCGGTCCCGTAGAACATGTCGGTTGGCAGGGCAATGACCGCGTCGATCAGGTCCTGGTCGAACAGCCACTGGCGGATTGAGTTTGGCCCGGAGTCGGAGTTGAACAGCGGCGAGGCGTTGGAGACGACGGCGGCGCGTCCGCCGGTGGGGCTGAGCTTTGAAGCGCAGTGACACAGGAAGAGCATCTGACCGTCGGACTTGCTGGGCAGTCCGTGGCTGAATCGGGAGCCGGGCGCCTTTGCCTGCTCGCGGACGGACTTCTCCTCGACCTCCCAGTCCCCGCCAAACGGGGGGTTGGAGAGCACGTAGTCGAAGGTCTGGTCGTCGTAGAGGTCGGTGATGAGCGTGTCGCCCTGCCGGATCGCGTCCGGGCGTCCGCCCTGGATCAGTAGGTCGGCCTTGCCGAGGGCGTAGGCCGCGTCCATCAACTCCTGACCAAAGACGGTCACCTTGATGTCCGGGTTGAGTTGCTTGAGCGCGTCCTGGGCCACCAGCAGCATGCCCCCCGAGCCCGCGGTGGGGTCGTAAATGGAGCGCAGTGTGTTCTCTCCGGCGAGAGAGTCTTCGTCGGATGCGAAGAGCACGTCGACCATGAGCTTGATTGCGTCACGCGGGGTGTAGAACGCACCGGCTGCTTTGCCCTTCTTGTCGAAGGCGCGGTACATGACGTCTTCGAATATGTCGCCCATGACGGCGTCCTCGACACTCGTTGATCCCAGCGGGAGTGTCGAGAAGTGCTTCACGACCGAGTGGAGTCGGTTCGCGTTGGCGAGCTTCGCGACGAGCTTGGGGAACTCGAACGCGGTCCAGATATCGGCGATGTTCTGAGAGAAGCCCGCGACGTAGTTCAGCAGCGACTTGTCGACGTTGTCGTCGACCGACGCGATGGTGGCGAGGTCCAGGGGTGAGACGTTGTAGAAGCTCAGGCCAAACTTGTCCTTGACAGCGATGTCGATGAGGTGAGCGGGAAGGTGGCCGACGATGCCTACGTACTTGATGACCTCAGGCTTGGTCTCGTCCAGCAGGCACTCGAGGCGACGGAGCACGGTGAAGGGCAGGATGTAGTCGCCATATTCTTGGGGTTCGACGACGTTCCTGAGGTACTTGTCGGCGGTATCCCACACGATGCGTGCTACTGCCGCCGCGTTGCGACCCCCTCGGCCCATCGCCATCGCATCCTCCTCGCTCCTTGGTGACCTGCCAAGTTGTATCAGTCTTTCCATCGTGCGACGCTCGGAGCACGACATGGTCCGGGCCGCGGGCGCCCCAACCTTCGGACTTGAGCCTTCAGCGTGAGGCCGAACGAGTCGTCACGCTGAAGGCTTGCGGTCTCACCTGACCCTTGACCGCACAGGTCCGCGCTCTGGCCGAGGCCGCACGCGCGACGGCCACCAAGCGGTGACCACTCGGGCGCCCGACCAGGATTCGACTATGACCCGGCTGCCTCGTACGGCGGGCGGACACGTCCCCAGCGAAGCCAGTCGTACAGTGTAACGAGAACCCCGTACCGGGTCATGTACTTGGCCAGACGGCGCCGCGCCCGTTCCGTGATGAGGAACTCGCGCAGTCCCTCCCAATCATCGGTCATGTTGCTTACCTCTTTCGGATTGGCGTAGATCCACTCCACTCCGTTGCTTGTGACCAGCTCGTCCACAGTCCACCTCTGCTGTGATGGGTCCGTGCCGAAGTTCTCCCAAGCCGTTGTCACCCGGTGCGCGATCCGGGCATTGACCGGCGCAGCATCGGTGAGTCGCCCCTCGCTTGTCAGCAGCCCGCAGATGCTCAGGTACTTGAAGACAGGTGCCGTCCAATTGCCAGGCCACTTGCCGATGATGTCGCAGAGGACCTTTTCGCTCGGCAGCGCTCTGTCCGGTGTCCCAAGGCAGTCGTCGATCACATCCCAGCGGTCCAACCCGGTGATGCCCTTCACGGTCATCTTTGCACCGACTCCGAAGACGACGTCCATGTCCCGCAGATCACCCTCGATATCCGAGATCGGGACGAGGTTCCCGTTTGGATCGTTGCTCTTCACGATTTCATACACCTGCTCCTTGAGATGTCGGAGCACCCTAGCCGGGAGTGCGTGCTCTCGCAGGCCTAGAGCCGTGAACACATCAACGAAATCTGGCACCTGGAGCTCGACGGCTTCGATGGTCCCATCAGTCAGCTCAACGCGACGGTCGAGGATGCGCGGTGTGCAGCCCTCCTGCCAATCAACGAAGATGAGGCGGTCGCGGAGCTTCTCGGCATGTCGGCCGCGCATCGCCTTCACGAGCGCCTGCAGCACACCTCGGATGTTCGCATCACCCATGGAGTAGCCCAAGAAGACGACGGGATGCTCGACGAACACGGTCATCAACTTCGCGGCGAGGTAGGCGTTTCGAGTCTCAAAGTCGGCGTAATCGGCCGCAGTGAGGACCAGCGTCTCTGGATCGCTCGCTGATCCATGGATCATGTAGATCTCAGCGATCCCCTGGGAGTCGGAGAACAAGAGCTCGTCCTGTCCGACATAGGTCGTGTAGCCAGGGAAGACCGTCTGCATGAGGAGGTCGTAGTTCGTGGTGATGACGCTGTCGACAGTGACTTGTTCGAACAGCTTGAACTCGGCCGCCAACGCTTTGGGCACAGGCAAGCTCGTGACCTTCTCCTGAACGAACTGCGAGACCTCCACCTTCAAGGCGCTGGCCGGCCCCGACATGGTCTTGCCGTACTTCGCGCGGGACTGCGCGTACCTCTCCTCGTTCCACCAAACGTCGTAGAATGCCTCGGCGATCTTCGTTGCGGCCAACGGAAGGTCGGACCCCGCCTTACCAAGGTAGTACGGCAGGGGATGGGGCGTCTGATCAGCGAAATGCTCGAGGAGGCCCGCCCAGTCGGGCAATCCGAGGTATCGCCTCGAGATGCCTGAGCCGACAAACAGAACGGGTCCGGCCATTCCCCGTAGGTGCTGGATCAAATGATCCGCGATGACTCCCATGCCGAGATCGTAGGGCAGCCCACTGACATACATGATTGAACGAGCCCCGGGAAGTCGTGACCCTGCCTCTGACTGGTGCCCTGCTGGGTTACCGACAACCTGATCAGTCCGGCCTCCTGGGGTCTGCAGTGACGGCCGGTCGGGCATGACCTAATACGAGCCTGACCCGTGGAGCGAGTCTGGTGTATGTCCTGTCTGACCGGCCCGGCCGCCACTGACCCATCTCCCTCCCAGGAAAGGGGCAATGCCCATCATGACAACTCCACAGCCGCTGATCGCCGGGGTCGACTCACACAAGGACACGATTCACATCGGGGTGATCACCGCGACTGGGACTGAGGTCACCGACCGCGAGTTCCCCACCACTCAGCTCGGTTACCGACAGGCGATCGGCTGGCTGGTCCAGAACGGGCCGGTCGAAGCGGTCGGCGTTGAGGGAACTTCCAGCTACGGTGTCGGTCTCAGCGCACAGTTGCGGCGGAACGGCATCAAGGTTGTCGAGGTCAACCGCACCCGCCCCGCTGAACGTCGCAGACAGGGCAAGACCGACCGGATAGACGCCTACCGAGCTGCACGTTCGGTGCTGTCAGGTGAAGCCACCACTGCACCCAAGAGCGACTCCATCGAGCCCTTGCGGGCACTCAACGTGGCTCGCCGGTCGGCCAGCAAGGCCTACCAAGCGGCCTGGCGTCAGATCGGCTGCATCCTGGTCAACGCCAGCCCAAAACTCCGTGACAAGTACCGCGACCTCAACCGCGGCCAGTTGGTCACCGTGCTCGCCTCGAGCCGCCCCGACCAGATCAACGACAAACACGACGCCGACACCCTTCGTGCGCTCCGCAGCCTGGCCCGCCGCCACCAGCACCTGGCCGATGAGATCAACGACCTCGAAACCCAGCTGGCGCTTATCGCCACCAACATCAACCCAGGCCTCATGGCATTGAAGGGAGTCGGCCCCGTCGTGGCCACGCAACTGCTCATTACCGCCGGCGCGAACCCCGACCGGCTGCGCAACAGCGCCTCCTTCGCCGCTCTCTGCGGCACCTCACCGATCCCAGTGTCATCCGGGCGAACAAACCGGCACCGACTCAGCCGCGGAGGCGACCGGCAAGCCAACTGGGCCCTCCACCAGATCGTCAAGAACCGCATGACCAGCGACCCCAGAACCCGCGCCTACCGCGACACACACATCGCGAAGGGCTGGACCAACGCGGCCGCCTACCGAGCCCTCAAACGCGCCGTCGTGCGTGAGGTGTTCCAAGCCCTCCTCGGCAACTGCCCAGTCCCCAACTACACCGACCTACGTCCCGCCCGCCAAGCCAAGAACATCACCCTCGCCCACGTCGCTGAACACTTCCACGTCTGGCCCGCCAAGATCTCCGACCTCGAACTCGGCAAGACCCGCGACGACGAACTCGCCACCCACTACCGAGAATGGCTCCAAACAGCTTGACAACGCATAGGAGCATCACGTTGCGTTCTCGGGTGATCCGCGGAGCCGGCGCAAGTGACGCCGTGCCGAACCTCTCGGCGTGACAGAGTGCGCACGAGCCCGTAGGAGGTGGTGGAGCTTAAGGTGCACGGGGGATGCAAGACGCCGAAAGCCGCTCTGACCGGGAGTGAAACTCCTAGTCAGAGCGGCTTCCCGCTGGTCGGGGTGACAGGATTTGAACCTGCGACCTCATCGTCCCGAACGATGCGCGCTACCAAGCTGCGCCACACCCCGACTGGCCCTCAAAGGGCCGGAAGTCAGCTTAGCTCACTGACCTGCCCGGTTCACAAATGAACGATCGCGCGGGACGAGAGTGAGAAGGCTTGCCTCGGGCCGGCACGCGAACCGGAACGGAGCAGCCGGCGAGCCGCCGATGCCGGCCGAGACATGCATGGCCGCGGTGCGAGTGCCGGTGGAGTGCCGGGAGACACCTTTGACGCGCCCGGTGTCCAAGTCGCAGTTGGTGATCAGCGCGCCGTACCCCGGCACGCACACCTGTCCGCCGTGAGTGTGGCCAGCAAGGATGAGTTGGACGCCGTCGCCGACAAAGGCGTCGAGGACACGTTGGTAGGGCGCGTGGGTGACTCCGATCGTGAGCCCGGCGTCCGGGTCCGGGGGGCCCGCGACGAGGCGGTAGTCGTCTCGCGACACATGTGGGTCGTCCGTGCCCCGGAAGTCGAGTCGGAGCCCCTGCAGGGTCAGGCTGGCCCGCGCATTGTTCAGGTCGTGCCAGCCCGACTCCGTGAACCGGCGGCGGAGGTCCTCGACGGCCAGCACCCGGCCTGTCGGGGATTCGTCCCTGGTGTCACCGAAGAGATAACCGAACGGGTTGCGCAAGCGCGGGGCGCTGTAGTCGTTGGACCCGAACACGAAGACGCCGGGGATGTCGAGCAGGCGCCCGAGGTCCTGCGTGAGAGGTTCGATGGCCTCATCCGAAGACACGTTGTCCCCGGTGTTCACCACCAGATCGGGTTCGAGCCCCTGCAGTTCACGCAGGAACTCCCGCTTTCGCCGTTGCCTCGGCAGCAGGTGGACGTCGGAGATGTGCAGCACCCGCAGTTCGGGACTCCCGGGCGGCAGCAACGGCAAGGTGAACCTGCGGACGCAGAACAGATGGCGCTCGACCACCACCCCGTAGGCGAAACAGGCAGCCGCCAGACCGGCGCCAGCCGCCAACGACGCTGCCGCGCGCGAAGGGATCACCCTCATCGCCGCGTGGTGGGTACCGCCGACGGTCGCGTGGGGGGCACTGGCGCCGGTCGCGTCGTACGGGGCGTGGTCGACGGTTGCGTGGTACGGGGAGTGGTCGACGGTCTGGTCGTTGTCGGCGTGCTGGACGGCTTGGTCGTCGGCTTGGGTTCAGGCCGGGGTGTCGGCCGCGGACCGCGGGAGATCAGCAGGCAGATGCGGCTTGCGATGGTGGCCTTCCCGGACGGGTCGGTGCCGAGGAACGATCCCACCTCGGAGTAGTGGTAGATCCGGCAGATCTCCGTACTGAAGCCGGCACCCTCCAAGGCGCGACGGCAGGAGTCCAGGGACAGGCCGTCACAGTCAGGCACGGAGACCTGCTTTCCGGTCTCGAACTCGCTCCCCGGGGTGGTGAACCGCGTCTTGGGCCGACCTTGGAGGGCGGCCTGCATCGCGGGCCGGTAGATGCCGGCGCCGGCGTCGGTGCCGGACGACCCGGACAGATATGTGCCGGAGAACGGCATCCGCCGGTCGCCCAGCGACTTGCGCCGGTCCTTCCAGTACGGGTTGGTCTTGTCGACGGCGATCATGGCCGCCCCTGATACCTCAGGGGTGTACCCGACCATCCACACTGCCGCCTGGCCGTCGATGGTGCCGGTCTTGCCGGCTTGGTCGTACCCGCCCGGGATCCGGGCCCTGGCGCCCGTGCCGGACATGACGCCACGCAGGACGGCGTTCACGCCGTCCGCCACACCCTGATCCATGACCTGGCGGCACTTGCCGTCCTCGACGGTCAGCGGCTTGCCGTCCTTGGTCCTCACGGACTTCACGACGATCGGGTTGCAGTACTTGCCGCGTGCGGCGAACGTCGCGTACGCGTTGGCCATGGACAAGGGTGTCACCTCCGCCGTTCCCAACGGGAAGGACGGAATGTAGTTGTACTTCTCCTTGACGGTCCCGCCGAGCGACAGTCGGACCCCCACTCGGTCGGCGAGTTCGGTCTGAGCGCAGAGGCTGACGTCCTGCGCCAACTGGACGAAGTAGGTGTTCACCGACCACTTGGCGGCTTCCCACATGGAGAAGTTGCCGCTGGGGGACACGTTCTTCACAGGGAATTTGGTTGACCGGAAACGGCCCGAGCATGCTGTGAAGTATGAGCCCGTGAAGTCCTTGGACGGCGGGGAATTATACCGTTGCGACGGGGGGATGCCCTTCTCAAGGGCGGCTGCGAGCGTGAACGCCTTGAACGTGGACCCCGCTTGGTACCCCTCAGCGCCGCCCATGTCGAGGCTCGCGTTGTAGTTGTAATAGGTCTGGCCGGCTTTGGTACCCATTTGGGGCCGACTCTGGGCCATTGCGATGATGAGGCCGGTGCCCGGTTGGACGATCGCCATCGTGCTGATGGCTGGGTCGCGCGGGTCGATGAAACTACTCACGGCCTTCTGGGCTGCGTCCTGGCTCTTCGGGTCGATTATCGTCTGGATGGTGAGACCGCCCCGGTACAGCACCTGCTTGCGCGCTGCGCGATCGCGCCCGAGAGAAGGCGAGTTCAGCAGCGTCCGTTCGACGTAGTCACACAGGAACGGGTAGCGGCTGGACTGGCACCCGTTGACCGTGTACTGCACCTTCGACTTGTCGAAGGTGACCTTCTTGGCGGCGTCCGCCTCGGCCTGCGTGATGAGACCGACTTCGGCCATGCGGTTCAGGACGATCGAACGCCGTTCGATGGCGGCGTTGGGGTGGTTGACGGGGTCGGTGGCGACCGGGTTCTGAACGAGACCGGCCAACATCGCGGCCTGGGCCAGGTTGAGTTGGGACGCCTTGATGTTGAAGTAGTGGTGGGCGGCGGCCTCAACTCCGTAGGCTCCGTCGCCGTAGTACGCGATGTTCAGGTACCGCTCCAGGATCTGGTCCTTGGTGAGTTTCTCCTCAAGCGCCAGGGCGTATCGCAACTCCTGGATCTTGCGCGCCATCGTCCGCTCCTGCGCCTTGACGACACCCTCCCGGTCGCCTCGCTGCACGGCGGCCTCGATCTGGGCGAGTTTCACGTATTGCTGGGTGAGGGTGGAGCCGCCCTGCGTCGACCCGGAACTCGTGCGCACGAGTGCGCGCAGCGTGCCCTTGAGGTCGATGGCGCCGTGCTCGTAGAAGCGGTGGTCCTCGATCGCCAACTGCGCGACTCGCATGATGGGGGCGATCTGCTGCAGCGGAACGTAGATCCGGTTCTCGTCGAAGAAGTTCGTCAACTCCGTGCCGTCAGCCAGCAGCACCTTCGACCGCTCCGACTGAGGGGGAGTCTCAAGTTCCGCTGGAAGGTTGGCGAGCAGTTGCACGCCCAGCGCCGCGCCCGATCCCGCGAGTCCGGCGAAAGGCACTACAAGACCCGCGACGAGCATGCCTCCCACCACACTGACCAGTGCGAACATCAGAGCGGCGTAGGCTTTCTTGCCGATTTGGGCGGACTTCATGGCGCTCAGGATACGTGACGGACCTATGAGCAGCCCGCATCGCCCGGGCTGCACATTGTGCCGCAGCATTTGGGTGCAGTTGCCAAAAGGTGCATCTGGTGGTCACCATTTGGGCTTAGAATGCCCGTTCCGTAGACTGCATGCCAGCAGAGCGAAGGGAAGGCGATGTCGCTGCTCAACGTTGATGACTGGACCCTGCAGGCGAAGTGCCGCGGGATGCAGGATCAGTTGTTTCCGGAGGGCGCCGACCAGAAGCGCGCCCGGGCTGTCTGTTACGGGTGCTCGGTACGTCCGCACTGTCTGGCAGAGGCCTTGGACAACCGCATCGAGTGGGGGGTCTGGGGCGGGATGACCGAACGCGAGCGGCGGCAGTTGCTGCGAAACCGCTCCGACATCACCTCATGGAGCGAGGTGCTTTGCGGCCACCAGACGCCCTAACTCCCGCAACTCGTCGAGGTCGCTGATTTCGCTGCCGATGTGAGGCACCGCCACCCGTGCGTGCCCCGCGGCAAGGTGTTTTGCCACCAACTTCCGCTGCTCGTCCATCTCGCGCCACACTCGCGCCTGCTCTGTGAGGGCAGCGTGCTCGGGGCTTCCCGGCGCCAGGTGTCGCGCCAACTCGTCCGCCTCTTGAGCCGTGAGTCCGACCGACGAGGACGCGCACCGGTTGATGACGGTCCCCAGCAACGGCAAGCGTTCCGTGGCGAGGCGATCGGCGAAGTAGCGGGCCTCCCTGAGCGCCGCCCGCTCTGGCGTGGCCACCAGGACGAACCCCGAGCGGGCAGAAGCCAACGTGGCCCGGGTCCGTTCGGCCCTTTGCCGAAATCCCCCCATGACGGATTCGAACGCGATCATGAACGTCTTCAGGTCGGTCAGGCTCTCGGTGCCGATCAGCTTGCCGACCAGGCCGGCAGCCACGTCCATGCCGGCGCCGAGCAGACGCAAACCGCTTCGGGCCGGTGCGGTGAGAAGGCGAACGATCTTGCCGTCCAACAGCGTCGACAGCCGCTGCGGGGCATCCAGAAAGTCGAGCGCCGAGCGGCTCGGCGGGGTGTCCACGACCAGCAGGTCCCAGCGGTTGTCCACCATCGCTTGGCGGTACAACTGGCTCAGGCGCTCCATCGCCATGTACTCCTGAGTGCCAGAGAACGACGTCGACAACGACTGGTAGAAGCGGTTCTGGAACAACTGCGCCGCGTTGGCTGGGGACGCGTTTGCTGCGATCGCGGAGTCGAACGTCCGCTTCATGTCGAGCATCATCGCGTCCAGGCTGCCACCGTTCGCCGGGTCGATCCCGGGGACGGCGGTCGGCTCGTCGTCCAAGCCGGACACTCCCAGCGCGCTGGCGAGGCGTTTCGCCGGGTCGATCGTCATCACAGCGACGCGCCGCCCCCTATCGGCTGCCCGGACGGCGATCGCCGCCGACAGGGACGTCTTGCCCACCCCTCCCGTGCCGCAGAAGAGCAGGATCCGGCGTCCGGGGTCACTGATCGTCGCATCGAGATCCAGCACGGCCGTCACAGGACTATCTCCTTCGCGAGTTGGAGCAGGCCGGCAGTGCCGATGGCCCCGACAACGCGTGGCAACTCGACGACGCGCTCGGCGTGCGCGGCGATCACCGCCCTCCACTCGGCCTCGCGAGCAGCCCTGTGGGCCGCAGAGTGCAACAGGTCCAGCAAACCGGCGATCTGGACGGACGGGAGATCCAGGTCGAGAGTGGCGGGGGGTGGTGGGACGGCGGCCGCGACCTGGTTGCAGAAGACGGTGCCCAGGGGAATGCGGAGCGCGGCGATGTCGGCCATGGCGCTCACCGTCTCCGTGACAGGAAGTTCGCGCAACAGGGTCGTGAGGTGCACCTGCGTCGTGTGATTGCGCAGCACCTCCATGATGCTGCGCGCCTGCCGGTGGACCGGGCCACCGCGCGCTACGTCGGCAAGGGCGTCACCGGCCCCAAGGAAGCTGACGATCCTGCCCGTGGGCGGCGCGTCGAGGACGACGGCAGCGTACGCCGACGGCAGCCCCTTGGCGTTGCGACGTGCTGCCTCATACACCTTGCCGATGAGCAGGATGTCACGCAGCCCGGGCGCGATCGACGTCGCGAATGCGGTGAGGCCACTCCGGTCGAGCGCCCAGCCCGCGACTGCGAGCCCGGCGAACTTGTCGAGATACTCCGAGAGAGCATCCTCGGGCTCGACCTCCAGCCCGTACACCTCTCCGGCGCCTGCCGCGAACAGTCGCCTCTCCGTGGCTCCGGAGAACCTGGGGACGCCGCAGACCTCTGCCAGTCCGTGGCGGCCCTCGACTTCGCACACCAGCACTTTCCCGCCCGCCATCGCCAGGCGGGCGGCCAGTGCGAGCGCCACGGTGGTCTTGCCCGTGCCGCCCTTGCCCGAGACGATGTGTAGAGGCGCGGGATCCACATGATTAGGGTAGGGCCCATGACGAAATGGGAGTACGTGACCGTGCCGCTGCTCGTGCACGCGACCAAGCAGATTCTCGACAACTGGGGTGCAGACGGATGGGAACTCGTGGCCGTCGTCCCGGGAATGAACCCCGAGAATCTCGTCGCCTACCTGAAGCGCCCCATTCTGGAGGACAAGTGACCAATAGCGACCGGATGGCGGCGGCGGGCATCGATCTTCCGCGGTTGGGTGCCCCGGTCGGCCAGTACGTTCCGGCGGTCCAGACCGGTCATCTCGTGTACACCTCGGGACAGTTGCCCCTTGTCGCAGGGGAGTTGGGAGCCCGTGGGTTGCTGGGGGGAGAGATCAGCGTCGCGGAGGGCCAGCGCCAGGCCCGGGTGGCCGCGCTCAACGCGGTCGCAGCGGCGGCCGAAGTGGCAGGCGGCATCGACAACCTCGACCGGGTGGTGAAGATGGTCGTCTTCGTCGCGTGCACCGCCGACTTCTCAGAGCACGCAGGGGTCGCGAATGGGGCCAGCGAAGTATTGGGTCAGATCTTCGGCAGCGGACATGCCCGGAGTGCAGTGGGGATGGCCTCGCTTCCCCTGAACGCCCCCGTCGAGGTCGAACTCGTCGCCGCTGTGGCGTCGGATGCCGGTTTCTGAGACCTCGACACAGTGCCGGCCGAGCAGGAGATCTCACGTCACTTGGCGCAAATCGGGTTTCCACCTAGCCTGAGAGGTGTCAGGGCGCCGATGCCCGCATCTCCCCCGGACGGGTGGCGCGCGAGTTACGTAGAGATCGGATAATCCATGAGCAAGATGAAGGCCGTGCTGCTCCACGAGCCCGGGAACGTCGAAGTTGTGCAGATGGACAGGCCAGTACCCGGTGACGGGGAGGTGCTGATGCGCATCGCGGCTTGCGGTGTTTGCGGCTCCGACCTGGCCCGGATGTTCGTCAAGGGTCCCCACAAGCTCCCGCTCGTCTGCGGTCATGAGTTCTCTGCGTGGATCGAGGAACTCGGCCCGAACGTCGAGGGATTCGAGAAGGGTGACCTCGTCACCGTCCCGCCGATGTTGCCTTGCTTCAAGTGCCCCCCGTGTGTGCAGGGCCAGTTCAGCCTGTGCGAGGACTACGACTACTACGGCTCCCGCCGTCACGGCGCTTATGCGGAGTTCGTCGCAGGCCCGGCCCACCTCTTGCTGAAGGTGCCGTCCGACCTCGACCCCCGCGCGGCCGCGATGGTCGATCCAGCCGCGATCGCGCTGCACGCCCTGTGGCGCACGCAGTTGCGTCACGGCCATCGCGTCGCTGTCATCGGCGGCGGCGGCCCCATCGGTCTGTTCGCGATTCAGTGGGCCGTGCTCGCGGGCGCGTCCGAAGTCGTTTCCGTTGACGTTTCCGAAGAGAAGGCGGCGCTGGCTCTGCAGGCCGGTGCGGCGCAGGCCATCACGCCTGCTGAGGCGCTGGACGTCGCCGGTGTCGGGTTCGACGTAGTCGTCGAATGCTCCGGGAACCCCAAGGCGGAGGATCAAGCCGTCGCCATCACCGCCCGTCACGGAGACGCCGTGTTCATCGGCATCCCGAACGTCGACGTCCCCATCTCGGACAAGAACTGGGCTCGGTTCATGCGGCTGGAGATCAACCTGCTCGGCGCGTGGAACTCGTTCTCGGCCCCGTTCCCAGGCGCGGAATGGACGACGACGGTCGATGCCATGCACCGGGGCGCGCTCAAGTGGGAATTCATGATCACACACGAACTTCCGCTCGAGAAGGTCGGCGAAACCATCAAAGCCATGAACGAGCGCACGATTCACAGCTCCAAGGTGCTGTTCATCCCCGGGATGGAGTAGATGGCCCGACCCGACCATGACGACCGCCTGCTGTTGCGGGTGGCGCAGCTCTACTACGAGAAGGGGCTGACCCAGGCCGAGATCGCCTCGCGCGTGCATGTAACGCGGTGGAAGGTGGGCAGGATGCTGGAGGAGGCACGGCAGACGGGCATCGTCCGGATCGAGATCGTCCACCGACATGCCCGCTGCCACGCCGAGGAGAGCCAGCTGAAGCAGACCTACGGGCTTGACGATGCGGTGGTCGTCCCGAGCGTCGACAGCAGGGGCGGCAACCGGCGAAACGTTGCCGCGGCAGCCGCGGAGTACCTCGCCGATCTGCGGCCCCAGCCCAAGGTCGTCGCTGTCTCTTGGGGCCAGACCATGGACGATCTGGCGGCTGAGATCCCCCCGGGGTGGGCCCGGGGGGTGACGGTCGTACAGGCCAACGGCGGACTCAGCCGCACCGGGCGAGCCCCTGCGATCACGGCCTCCGTCGAACTGGCCCGCCAAGGCGTCGGCACTGCCATCTACCTCCCGGCGCCGGCCATCGTCGAATCACCGGCCTTGGGCGCGGCGCTTTCTGCAGACGCGTCCGTGCGGAAGGTGCTCGAGGTGGCTCGCGCGGCGGACGTGATCATCTACTCCGCTTCGGGGCTCACGCCCACAGGCGTCATCGTGGGCAGTGGCTACCTGGACGCCGCGGATCTGGATGATCTGCGGGCCAAGAATGCCATCGGGGACGTGTTCGCCCGGTTCGTGGACGCCCACGGCGACCCGGTCGACTCGCATCTGGAGGCTCGGACCATCGGATTGACGATCGAAGACCTGCGGCGGGCCAAGCTGCCGGTGGCGGTGGTGTCCGGGCTCGACAAGGCCGAGATTTCCCGGGCACTAGTGCGGGGCGGCCTGTGCCGGGTGATGATCTGCGACCAGATGCTGGCCCAGATCCTGCTGGCACCGGATCTTCAGTGACGCAGACACGCACGGCACTGGTGCGGCGGGCGCGCCTGATGAACCGGAAACTCGCCGAGACGTACCCCGACGCCCACGCGGAACTCAACTTCACGTCACCGCTGGAGTTGTTGGTGGCCACGATTCTGTCGGCACAGTCGACCGACGTCCGGGTCAACTCCGTGACCCCGGAGTTGTTCGAGAAGTACCCGGACGCCGCCGCGCTGGCGGGCGCCGATCTCACCGAACTCGAACGGATCGTGCACCCGACTGGGTTCTTCCGGGTCAAAGCGGCCACTCTCGTGAAACTGGGGGAGGCGCTCACGGCAGGCTTCGCGGGCGAGGTCCCGCCGACGATGGCCGAACTCGTCACCCTTCCCGGTGTCGGCCGGAAGACCGCGAACGTGGTGCTGGGCAACGCGTTCGGAGTTCCGGGCATCACGGCCGACACGCACTTCATTCGGCTCACCAACAGGTTCGGCTGGGTGGAATCCACCGACCCGGACATCGTCGAGCAGGCGGTGGGGGAGCTTTTCGACAAGCGGGACTGGACGCAGTTGTCGCACAACGTGATCTGGCACGGGCGGCGCAGATGCCATGCGCGCAATCCGGCGTGCGGTGCCTGTCCGGTGTCCCGGTGGTGTCCGGCTTTCGGCCTTGGGCCGACTGATCCCGAAACCGCCGCGCGCCTGGTCCGGAAGCCGCGACGGTGAGCGGGCGGTTCGGCCTCCTTCCGGCCGTCCTTCTGTGTCTCTTTCTGGGCGCCTGCGCTCCGGCGCCGACTTCGCCTCCGTTGCCGACGGCGTCCCCCACGGTGACGCCCGATCTGCTCCAGGCCCGGCGCGAGGCCGGGATCGCTGCCTGCCCTTCCTCGGATCCGCACGTGATCGCCCGCAGCGATGGACTACCCGACATCAGCCTGGACTGCATCGGGGGCGACTCGCGCGTGCGACTGGCCGGGCTGCGGGGCACACCCTTGATCCTGAACGTGTGGGCCCAATGGTGCGAACCCTGCCGGCAGGAGGCTCCCCATCTGCGCGAGTTCGCATCCGACGTGGGCGGCCGGGTGCTGATGCTCGGCGTCGATTTCGCCGATCCGCGCCCCGACTACGCTATCGAGTTCGCCGCCAAGGCGGGCTGGAGGTACGCGCATGTGGTCGATCAAGACCGGGCGCTCGCGGGGCCGTTGCGCATAGTCGGCCCGCCGCAGACCTTTTTCGTGACCGCGGACGGCCGGGTTGCGTTTCGGCACGTCGGTGCGTTCACGTCCACCAAGCAGATTCGCGACCTGGCGCGCCTGCATCTGGGTGTGTGACGAGCGCAGGACGGGCGGCATCTCACAAGGCCGAGTAGACTGCGCCTTCGTGACCGACCCTCTTCCGGACGGTGTGCCGGCAGCCCTATCCCGGCTTACGCAGGGACTCGCCGCCCCCGAGCCGCTGGCGGGGCGTGACCCGCGAGGCGGCCGGCAGGCGGCCGTTTTGGCCCTGGTCGGTGATGTCGACGTCGATCCTTACCTGGTTTTCATCGAGAAACTGGCGACCCTGCGGTTCCATGCAGGGCAGATGGCCTTCCCCGGTGGCCGCGTCGAACCCGAGGACGCAAACCCGGTAGCGGCGGCGTTGCGCGAGGCCGAGGAGGAGGCGGGCATCGACCCGAACGGAATCGAGGTGCTCGGGATTCTGCCTCCGGCTTACATCCTCGCCAGTGATTTCGACGTGACCGCCGTCGTGTCTTGGTGGCGGCGTCCCCACCGGTTGCACGCCGCGGACCCGAACGAGGTCGAGGCGGTTCACCGAGTGCGGGTGGCAGATCTGGTGGCTCCCGAGAACCGCTCGACGTCGGTGCACCCGTGGGGCTTCCGGGGCCCGGCGTTCACTATCGGCGACCTCTACATCTGGGGGTTCACCGGCCAACTGGTCGCGGGGCTCCTGGACATCGCGGGCTGGTCAGTGCCGTGGGACACCGGGCTGGAGTCCGAGATACCGCCGCGCTTCCTGCACGGCCGCAAAGCCCCGTAGATCTTAGGGTGCGGCAGGTTGGTCGGGTCAGCGGCTAGGCCGCCGGTGGGGTGGACGAGGGGCGAAGGTCCTGGCCCGGGACCACCGGATCGCGGGGACGAGCCGTGATCGACGCCGGGATCCCGTCCTTGCCTCTCTGCACCGCACCCTTGACGTCGGCGACGACTCCTTGTGCCTGGGCCATTGCCAACTCCGGCTGCGGGTTCTGCATCGCCTCAAGCTTCGCCTTGCCGACGAGGGCGAATATCGCTGCGAGCAGCAGCATCAAAACCGCGACGGCCGTGAAGCCCAGAGCGATGGCCGGAACGGCGTCCATCCAATTCATGAACAGGATGCCGACCCCAAGGGACGCGGCCACATACAGCAGGGATGCCGCGTGCAACGCCAGGTAACCAGCTCCCCCGAGCAGCCCCGCACCGAGCCCGGCGGACTTGACCTTGGGCATGACCTCGACCTTGGCAAGCTCGAGTTCAGTCTTCGCGATGAGCTTGATGTCGTCGGTGATGTTCTTCACTGTCTCGCTGGGACCCGCCATTTTGGCTCCTTCGAATCGGTGCGGTTCGAGCCTATGTCAAAACGCGCACCCGCAGCAGTTCCGGCCGGCGTCACAAGCGGATGTTGAGCGCCGTGTCGTGGGAGGCGAGGGCCGAGGTCAGCTCGGAATGGTCGACTTTGGCCCGCCAGCAGGCCACATTCCACGGAAGCATCAACGGCTCGGGGGCCCGGGCCGAGTCGTCGTACAACTGCCCGACGGCAGCGACCAACTCGTCGAGGCGCCCACCGTCCAGCCGCTGCAGGCTCAGACGGCTGCGAACCATCTCGATCATGGCCGTCCCGCTCACGGGCACCCACATACGGAAGCTGCGGTGCTCGACATGCGGGAAGTACTTGCAGTCGTCCAGCGCCGCCACCGACTCTTCGCCGTAGCCTCCTCGCATGCTCGTCTCGTCCACCGCCCGAATGAGGGCGCTCAGCCTTCGCACCCACGGGACCGAATCGTCCCGGGTCAGATACATGATCGAGAGTTGTCCGTCGGCCTTCAAGACGCGGGCGATCTCGGCGAGCGCCAGCCCCGGGGCGAGTTGGTGGAACGTCTGACACGCCAGCACCACGTCGAACTGCATCGGAGTGAAGGGTAGCGACTCAGCCTGAGCCACGATCCGGCGGGCCCGCGGAACCACGGCGAGTAGTGAGCGCAGCGACTGGGTGTGACGATCGGTGAGGGTGAGGCGATGCTGCTCGGCGTCCAGGGCGCGCGCGAAGGAGGCTGAGGGCGCACCGAGTGTGAGCACGGACGAGTGCGAATTCGGGACGAGCCAGTCGCGAGCGGCCGGGGGAAGCAGGGTCCGGCGCGCTGTGGTCATGAGCCGATGGTATCCAGGGCGGTTGTCCACAGGGAACCGGACACGAAGAGTTGTCCACAGCGGGGCGGATGGCGTGGCGCGAATCGCCGGACTGCGCCTATGTGCTCAGCGTGATCCAGCCCAGGTCGAACCCGGCGGTGCTGTTGGTGAGCACGCGCGCACACCTCATCGACGCGGTTATGGCGGCAGCGGCCGCGGTCGAAGTCGCTCCCGTGGTGGTGGCTGACACCTCCCGGTTGAAGGCCGAGTGGGCGCAGGCCCGCACGGTGCTCGTGGGGGCCGATCTCGCGGCCGACGTGGCCGCAGCCGGGCTGGGGGCCGGGCCCCAAGTGCATCTGGTGGGGGACGATCCGAGTGTGTTGAGCCAGTGGTCGATGCCCTTGGGCGCGACCGTCATCGAGCTGCCCGCAGGAGCGGCGTGGCTGACGAATATCCTTGCCGGCGTCGACACGGCCGGGGCCGCGCCGGTAGTGGTGGTCGTGGGTGGGTCGGGCGGTGTGGGGGCGTCAACGCTCGCGACCGGGCTCGCCTACCGGGCCGCCCAGGACGGACGGCGCACCGTGCTCGTCGACGCGGATCCCCTGGGCGGCGGCATCGACTTGTTGCTCGGTGCCGAACGGGTCAGCGGGTGGCGCTGGGACAAGTTCGCGCACGCGTCCGGGCAACTCGGCGATCTCAGGTCGGTGTTGCCCTCAGTGGACGGGCTCGACTTGCTGTCGGTGGGTAGAGGCGAACCGCTCGTCCTGGCTCGCGACCCCGTTGCCGCGGTCATCGGGTCGTTGCGGCGTAGCCACGAACTGGTGGTGGTCGATGTGGGTCGCGGGTCGTCAGCAGGAAGCTTGGAGTGTCGGCGGGCCGCCACCGTCTCGGTCCTCGTCGTGGGGGGCCGGCTGCGGGCGGTCGCGGCCGCACAGCGGATGCTGACCGACTGGGCAGGGCCCCCGCCGTGCCTGGTCGTCCGCCAACACCGGCTGAGTTCGGCGACGCCCGAGGTCCTGGCCGACAGGCTCGGGCTCAAATTGGCCGCAGTGCTCCCCGAAGAGCCAGCGCTCGCGGGAGCCGCCGAGCGGGGCGAGCCGCCGGGGCGCGCAGGCAAACGCCGGGGTTGGGGCCGGGCGTGCGCCGATCTGGTGAGGGACCTGACGTGAGCAGCGCCGTGCAGCCCGAGATGATGGACGACGTCCGCGCCCGGCTGATTCGGATCCCCGGCGACTACACGGCCCTCGATGTGGCCGGCATATTGCGTGAACTCGGCCATCCCGTCACCGACGCACTGGTGCGCGAGACCATGTCGGCCCTGCGGCGCGACAGTCTCGGTGCCGGGCCGCTCGATCCGCTGCTGCGGCTGGAGGGCGTCACGGATGTCGTCGTCAACGGCCCCCAGCAGGTGTTCATCGACCGAGGAGACGGCCTTGAAGCCACCACCGTGACGTTCACAGACGATGCCGATGTCCGCAAACTGGCGATGCGTCTTGCCGCCGGCGTCGGGCGTCGGCTCGACGAGGGGTGCCCGTTCGTCGACGCCCGGCTCGCAGACGGCACGCGCGTGCACGCGATCCTTGGCTCGCTGGCGGCGCCGGGCACATGCCTGTCGTTCCGGGTGCCGTCCCGCCGGCGTTTCAGGCTGGACGACTTCGTAACCGCCGGTTCGATCCCACCCGCGGGGGCTGACCTGTTGCGGCAGGTGATGGCGCGGCGGCTCGCTTTCCTGGTGTCCGGAGGAACGGGCTCTGGTAAGACGACGCTTCTCGCGGCACTGCTCGAGTGCCTCGAACCGGCCGAGCGCCTCGTCATCGTCGAAGACAGCCGCGAACTCGATCCGGAGCACCCACACACGGTTCGCCTCGAGGCACGGCCACCCAACGCAGAGGGAGCCGGCGCCGTCAGCCTGACCGACCTGGTACGCCAGGCGTTGCGAATGCGTCCCGACCGATTGGTGGTGGGCGAGGTGCGTGGGGCGGAGTTGCGCGACTTGCTGGGGGCGCTCAACACCGGCCACGAGGGCGGTTGCGGCACCGTGCACGCCAACTCGGCCGAATCGGTGCCGGCGCGTCTCGAAGCACTGGGTGCCCTGGGTGGTCTGAGCCGGGCGGCCTTGCACGCCCAACTGGCAGCGGCGCTGGACGTGGTGATTCACCTCGGTCGAAGGCGCGGTCAGCGGCGTGTCGAGGAGATCTCGGTGTTCGAGGTGGATGACGGGAACGGACTGGTCCGCGCGGTGCCCGCCGTCCGGTTCGACAGCGGCGACGTTGTCCGACTCGGGCAGGGGCGGGATCGGTTGGAAAGGTTGCTGGCCAGGTGATCTGGGTTTCGGGGGGTCTTGTCGCGCTGGCCGTGTGGCTGGCGGTGCGGTCGGCGGGTGGTGCCGGTCTCGGACGCCTGCGGGCAAGGCGGGATTCGGCCGCTCACCACCGACGCCGGGGGCTGAGGGGCGCGGTCGCTGCCGCCGGCGTGGTGCTGACCGCCACTGTGTGGATGGTCTGGGGTGGCAGGGCAGGCGGCCTGACGGCGTGCGCGGTGATGTTGGGGCTGACAGGCCTGGAGGTGGCGCGGAGCGTGGCGGCGGGCAGGCGACGGCAGTTGCGGCAGACGGCCGTGACCGAGGCCTGCGACGTGTTTGCGGCCATGCTGCGGCTGGGCCGCATCCCTGCTCAGGCGCTGGGCGCGGCAGCGGCCGAGTGTCCGCCTTTGCGGGAGGCTGCGGCAGCCCAGGCTGTGGGGGGTGACGTGGTGGCGGCGCTGCGGCAGGCGGCGCTGGTTCCGGGTCAGGGCGACCTGACACGGGTAGCCGCCGCCTGGGCCGTCGCCACCACGACGGGGGCGTCCATGACCACGACCATGGCGGCGGTTGCGGCCTCCCTGCGAGCCGATCAAGCCGTTTCGGGGGTCGTTCGGGCGGAGTTGTCGGCTCCGCGCGCTACCGGGCGTCTCTTGGCTGCGCTGCCGTTCGCAGGACTGGGGTTGGGCTATTTGGTGGGTGGTGATCCGGTGCAGTTCCTCACCGACGGGTGGATCGGGCAGTTGTGTCTGGTGACCGGTGTGGCTCTGGGGTGCATTGGCCTCCTGTGGACCGATCACCTGGCCGATCGGGCTGGAGCTTTGCGATGAGCGCAGTTCTGGCGGCTTTCCTCGTGGCAGGTGCGGTGTGGCTGTTTTGCGGCCCCGAACCGCTTGCGCGGCTGGCCCGCTCAGGTAAATCGCAGATTGCTTTGCCTGAGTGGGTGCGGGGGCGTCCTGACGCGCTCTGGATGCCCTGGCGGGCAGTGATCGGAGGCAGTTTCGGCTGCGGAGTGTGGGCCTTCGCCGGATTGCCTGCTTGGCAGTTGCCCTTCGTCGCAGTAGCCATAGGGGGTCCGACTGTCGTCGTGCTGGGGTTGCTGGAGCCTGCTTCCGCCCGCCGCCGCTCGCGCCGACTCACCGCCGACCTGCCGCACGCGTGCGAGTTGCTGGCGGCCTGCCTCGACGCCGGACTCCCGTTACGCGAGGCGACCCGGTTCGTCGGTGAGGCTATCGAGGGGCCGTTGGCGGCTGAACTCGCGCGCGTCACGCGGCAGGTCGACTTAGGGGTGAACGACGAGGCGGCCTGGCTGGCGTTGACCGACCCCGCACTGCGTCGCATCAGTCGTGATCTGGCGCGTGCAGCCGGGGCGGGGCTGGTGGCGAGCGGCCCACTGCGGATCCTGGCAGTCGACGCGACGGTGAGGGCTGATGCCGTCCGACAGGAGGTCGCAAAGAGAGTGGGGGTGCAAAGCGTGCTGCCTTTGATGGTCTGCTTCCTGCCGGCGTTCATGCTGCTTGGGATCGTCCCGATAGTGGGTGGCTACGCGGTGACTCTTCTTGCCGGCTGACGAACCGTCGTCTCAGCAGGATCAGGCCACGCGGGTCGTGGTGGAGCATTGAGCCATGGAGAATGCAGCGCGCCTGAGGCGCACTGTGGCAATCGTCGCGGGGCTCAACCTTGCCTACTTCGTGATCGAGGTCACGGTCGCACTGGTGATCGGGTCGGTGTCCCTGTTTGCCGACAGCGTCGATTTCCTTGAGGACACGGCGGTCAATGCACTGATCTTCATCGCTTTGGGGTTCAGCCTGCAGGCGCGGTCACGGATCGGGAAGCTCATGGCGGTCATCATCTGCCTGCCCGCGATCGCCGCGATCGTCAGCGCGATCGTCAAGTTCGGCCACCCCGAGCCGCCCGATCCGCTGGCACTGGTGATGACAGCGGGAGGGGCAGCGGTCATCAACTTGGTTTGCGCGCTGTTGCTGGCGCGGGTGCGTGACCACGGCGGCTCCCTGTCCCGGGCCGCCTTCCTCGCCGCGCGCAACGACGTGCTGGTCAACATCGGCATCATCGCAATGGGGATCGTGACCTGGTGGACCTTGAGCGGTTGGCCGGACATCGTGCTGGGACTGTTCATCGTGGTGCTCAATCTCACGGCAGCCAAGGAAGTCTGGGAGGTCGCCGAGGAGGAGAACCTGGCCGCGAAAGCGCTGGCCGGCGAAGACATCGACTGACGTTCAGGAACGGTGCGTGAGTCGGTCGACCGTGTTATCCACAGGCTGAGCGACTCGGAGAGTCGTCCACAAGCGCCTGATCGCAGTGGTCGTTTTCGGCACCACCCACCCATGTTCAGGGTGCGCCCACTCCGGGTGTCCGCCACGCAGGCGGTGTCTGACAGGAGGCATGGATGAGCGGTTTGCAGAAGTCCCCCGATGGGGGTCGCAAAGACAAGGAACGAGGCTTCACGACCGCCGAGTACGCGGTTGGTACCGTCGCCGCGGTCACCATGGTGGGAGTCCTCATCAAGATCTTCATGTCGCCCGAGTTCTGGGAGATCCTCTGGCAGATCGTGAAGTGGATCATCGAGCTCATCCAGAGCATGGGGGGCTGACAGCTCGGTGCTGCGTCCGCAAGGCGGGTGGGGTCGGGCGGCGTCCGCTCCCACCCGCTCAAGAAGGGAGGAGACGATGAACGGCGTCAGTGCTTGTTCCTATGATTCCCGTGGCGTGCGACGGGGGCCGTCGCGGGGTGATCGCGGCTGGGTGACGGTCGAGATGGCGGCCGGAAGCCTGCTGGTTGCGGCAATGGCGTGCCTACTGGGGTGGCTCGGGGGCATTCTGGCGCTCCAGTTGCGTGTCACCGATGCTGCAGCGCAGGTGGCCCGCCAGGAAGCGCGGGGCGACGCGGCGGCCGTGGCAGCGGCGAAGAGTGCCGCCCCCGAGGGTTCGGTGTTCGAGGTCAGCCGGGCAGAAGGACGCGTGCAGGTCGTGGTGCGATGCACCCCGAGGTCGGCGTTGCCGTGGTTGCCCGCACCCGCCGTGTCCAGTTCGGCCACCGTCCAGGAAGAACCCGGGGCGAAATGACGAGCACGCGAAACCGGCCAGTTGGGCGCCGGGGGGTGGAGGCCAGGGCCGAGCGTGGTGCTGGGAGCGTCCTGACTGCCGCAGCCGCAGCCTTCATGATCGTGACTGCCTGCTTCGCGGTGCTGGTGGCCGCGCAGTTGCAGGCCGTTCACGCAGCCCGGGCGGCAGCCGATCTGGCGGCGATCGACGGCGCCAGATCGCTGGCGGCCGGGCATGAAGGGTGCAGCGCCGCGGCCACCACGGCACAGGCCAACGGGGGCGAACTCATTAGCTGCCGTGAGGTATCCGACGACGTGGAGTTCGTGATCGCGGTGAAGGTTGCCGTGCCGATCAGCCTCCCGATCCCGGGATTGCCGACAGAAGCAGTCGGTCGCGCCGAGGCCGGGCGCACCGCTGAGTGAGGGAAGGGAGAGCCACCATGCTCCTCGCGGCCAGTCGAACGGCCGATCCGCGAGGAGCGGGCGTGGGACTGCCTAGATTTCGAACCCGCCGTCGACACGCAGGCTCTGGCCGGTGACGAAGCCGGAATCATCCGTGGCGAAGAAGAGGGCCACCGTTGCGATGTCCTCCGGCCGGCCTACCCGACGCAGCGGCGCGCCGTCGATCATGTAGGAGACGGCCGCTTCACCGCCGGCGGAATCCAGCATTGCAGTGACGATCGCACCCGGTGCGATCGCATTGGAGCGGATCTCCGGGCCGAGTTCATTCGCGAGTGCCTTGTTCAATCCCTCCATCGCGTGCTTCGAGACGGAATACGCAACAGGCCCGAAATGCGTCGCATAGCCTGCGACCGAGGTGGTATTGACGATTGCACCCTTGCCCTTGGCCTTCATTGTCGGCGCAACCGCTTGCGCCAGGAATAGAGCGGCGTCGAGATTCACGGTGAAGACGCGATCCCACTCTTCGTAGGTGATGTCCGGAGTGGTCACGAGGCTGAGTGTGCCCGCATTGTTGATCAGGATGTCCACGGTGCCGAAAAGCTCCAATGCGCGCGGCACGATCTTCGCGATCTCATCGCGTTTCTCCATGTCAGCGATGAAATACTCCGCGACGCCGCCTGCCTGGCGAATGTCATCCACAATCGCCGACGCGCGCTCTTCGTTTCGGCCCACGACAAGCACTCGAGCACCTTCTTGCGCGAAGAGTGCGGCGATTGCCCTTCCGATTCCGCTGGTGGCGCCCGTGACGATTGCCACCTTTCCCTGAAGTCTCATTCGTTCCCCTTGTGTCAATCGGACTGTGTGCTGGAAAGGTATCAGCGGCACTCCGCTGCTCAGCCCTACGAGCAGAGACTTGCGCATATGTTGCGGTTCTCAGGGGCGGAGGGACTTTTCCGACGGGGCCGCAGCAATGGTCCGGCCTGCCTCAGGCAGGCGATTTCTCCCCAGACCACCCCGTGAGCAGCATTTCCAGCAAGTCGACGGCGCCGTGCTTGTCGAGGTGGGCGTTACCGTTTCCGCATTTCGGCGACATCACGCAGCGGGGGCAGCCAAGCTGACATTCGCAGTCTGCCAGACGCACGCGGGTGGCGGTGAGCCAGTCGCTCGCACGGCGGAACCCGGCCGCCGTGAAGCCCGCTCCTCCGGGGAACCCGTCGACCACGAATACCGTGAGGGTGTCGGTCTGAGGGTGCAGGGCCGTGGACATGCCGCCGATGTCGAACCGGTCGCACGGCGCGAAGGCCGGCAGGAGCCCGATCGCAGCGTGTTCGGCCGCGTGGGCGGCGGCGGCGAGTCGATCGTGCGACCAGTCGAGGTGCCGCAGCATTTCCTGCGGCAGCGTCCACCAGACGCCGTGAGTACGCAGAGTGCGGACGGGCAAATCGAGGGGAGTCCGGTCCCAGACGTCCCCGGTCACATCGTCCCGCCGCAAATAGCCCGTGACCTGCGAGCGCATGACCACCTCACCCCAGGCGATCTCACCCGCGCCGAGCGTTGCCGACTCGATCACGTCGATGATCGACACGTCAGCCACCGACAATGCCTGCGTGGAGTGCGTTGGGCGCGCGGGGCCGACCAGCGCCAGTTGCTGATCGGGCCGGTAGTCGGTCACGAGCCAGTGCTCGCCCTGATGCAGGTACACGGCCCCGTCGTGGACGGTGGTGTCGGCGGCGGCCGCGTCCACGGTTCCGACCACGCGCCCGGTGGCCGCCTCGACGATCTCGACCGGACGACCGCTCGTAGCACGCAAGTCGATGGCGTCGACGGCGCGCTCTGGGCGTGTCCAGAACCATCCGTTTGGGCGCTCCCGGAGGATCCCTTGTGCCACCAGCGACTTCACAAGAGGCAAGAACCCGGTGCCGAACCACTCCGCATCCCCGGTGACGAGCGGGATCTCCTGCGCGGCGGCCGCCAGGTGGGGTCCGAGGACGTAAGGGTTGCCGGGGTGCAGGACCGTCGCCTCCACCGCCTCTGCGAACAGAGTCTCCGGGTTGGCGAAGAGGTAGGCATCCAGCGGGTCTTGTTTGGCAACGAGCACCGCGAGCGCGTCAGCCCCGCGCCGCCCCGCGCGCCCGATCTGTTGCCACATCGCTGCGCGCGTGCCCGGGAACCCGTTCAGAACGACCGCATCGAGGCCCGCGATGTCGATCCCGAGTTCCAAGGCGTTCGTGGACACAGCAACCTGCACGGCGCCGGTGCGTAGCCCCGCCTCCAACTCCCGGCGTTCGGCCGGCAGGTATCCAGCGCGATACGCGACCACCCGTTCGGCCGGCAGCCGTTCACGCACCTTCGCCGCAAGGTGCTCGGCCCCCTTCCTGGAGTGCACAAAGGCCAGTGTCTGCCGCCCGGACGCCGCGCAGCGCACCACCAACTCGCCCACGTCGGCCGGAGAAAGGGGTTGCCACAGCACGATGTCCAGGCCGGGACGAGCGCTCGTGGCTTGGGTGATCTCCACGCATTCCTGCACGCCGGTCAGGGCTTTGGTAGTCGCCCCGACGTCGGTGGCCGTGGCCGACGCGCAGACGAAGATCGGGTCAGCCCCAGCGGCGGCACACACGCGGCGCAGTCGCCGCAACACTGCGGATGTGTGCGCCCCGAAACTGCCTCTGTACCGGTGGAGTTCGTCCACGACCACGACACGCAGGTTGCGCAGGAACCGTCTCCAGCGATCGTGGCCGGGCAGGAGGGAACGGTGCAGCATGTCCGGGTTGGTGAGGACGAAAGTCGCGAACTCCAGGGCATAGCGGCGGTCGGCAGCGTCGCTGTCGCCGTCGAGAGTGGCCGGCTTCCAACCCGGCAGGGCAATCTTGCTGCACTTCTCGAACTGATCGTGGGCCAAGGCCTTCGTTGGTGCGATGTACAGGGCGGTCGGCGCGGACAGTCGGGCGGCGAGGCGGTCCGGTGAGCCCGCCCGGCTCGCATCGGCAGCCTGGCACAGCACCGGTAGCAGATACGCCAGCGACTTCCCGGTTGCCGGAGGGGTGGCGATGGCAACGTGGCGGCCGGCCAGCACAGCGTCCGTGGCAGTCACCTGGTGCTCCCAAGGTTGCTCGATGCCGAGTGCGCTCACTGCGCCGACAACCGCCGCGGGTACCCATTCGGGCCATGGAACGGCACTGCCTGGGACCGGATCTCGGTGCTCGACGTGACACACCTCGTCCCGATCTGCCAGCCATGCGGGGATCATCACCCCAGGGTGCCACGCCGGCGGCGGCGCAGGCGTGCGGGTCCGGTGGCACTGCGATGTGTCGGCGGGACAGGCTATGTTGGCCGCCATGACTGCTTCGCGCCGCCTGCTGCTCGTGCATGCGCACCCTGACGACGAATCAAGTCAGACCGGCGCCACCATGGCCAAGTACGTCGCCGAGGGGGCCGTCGTCACCTTGGTCACCTGCACCCTCGGCGAGGCGGGCGAGATCCGGCCGCCCGACCTGCAGCACCTCACGCCCGAACAGTTGGGGGCTCACCGGCTGAGCGAACTGGCCGCCGCCATGGCGGCGTTGGGCGTAACGGACTTCGTCCGGCTCGGAGGTGACTTCGCCTACCGCGACTCCGGCATGGAAAGCGATGATCACGGCTATGCGCGGCCGGGCGACTCGCTCCACGAGGATTGCTTCTGGCGGGCTGACCTGCTGGAGGCCGCGAATCATCTCGTGGCCATCATTCGCGACAGGCGCCCGCAGGTGCTCATCACCTATGACACCTTCGGCGGCTACGGGCACCCCGACCACATCCAGGCGCATCGGGTTGCGATGTACGCCTCAGCGCTGGCGGCAGTGCCCAGCCACCGGCCCGACCTGGGATCGCCGTGGAGTGTCTCCCGGATCCTGTGGGGCACGTTCGACGGCGAATCGCTGCGGGCGGGCCTGCGGCAAGCGCGGGCAGCAGGCATGGCCGACCTGTTCGGAGGCATGGATCCCGACGGTCCTTTGCCCCCAATGGCGTCGGAGCGGCGCGACGTCGCTGTGCTGATCCCCAATCGGCCATGGCGGTCACAAGCCGTTGCTGCGCTGGCTGCCCACCGCAGCCAGATCGATATGGCCGACCCGTTCTGGCAGTTCATGGCAGGCGACTCGGCCAACCAGTTCGACGCTTACCGATTCGGCGGCGGAGTCGGGTTTCCGGCGTCCGGCGAACCCGTCGACGACGTCTTCGCAGGCCTTTGACCGTCAGCCGCGACCGTGCGTGCGTGCGAAGTTGCTCAAGATCATGTGCTGCGCACCGCTGACCTCACTGGCATAGGCCTTCTTGATCAAGGCTTCCAGTTCATCCGGTGCGAAGTAACCATGATGCTGGTAGATGCGCATGCGCGCCGCGAGGTCGGCCGCATCCAGTTCGGGGTGGAACTGGGTGACATAGATGTTCCGCCGGTACCGGAACATCTGGTACGGCGCGACATCCCCCGTAGCCAACAACACAACTCCGGGAGGCAGTTCCAGGCAGGCCTCCTTGTGGCCGGTGAACGCGTGGAAGAGGGCCGGCATGCCCTCCAGCACCGGGTCGGCCAAGCCCTCGGCGGTTAGCGTTATCAGTACCGCACCCACCTCTTCGCTGTAGGTCGGGTCGACCTTCCCGCCGAGCGCCAGCGTCAGGAGCCCCACCCCGTAGCACAGGCCGAGCATCGGAAAATCGGTCGCCAGTACCTCGGCGAGCAGGGCGTGCAACTCGTCCTCCACCCGCTGCTGCAGGTCCGACTTCGTCTCGTCGCTCGCGTTGAAGGGGCTGCCCCCGACGATGATCCCGGAATAGTCCGACAGGTGGATCACCGGGAGGGGTGCCGACTCGACACGGACGTGCCGCAGATCGTCACGGGCGAGGCCGGTGTGGCGCAGCACCGATTCGTACTCGCCGAGGGCGGCGTCGTCGGTGTCCCTGGTCCCCAGCAGGAGGAATGGCTTCATGACGATTCACCGTAGCGCTCGGATGCCTTCTCGGCGGCGAAGATCGGCGCCCCGGACCGCGCTTCGGCCACCGCGGCGGCTACGACTTCACGAAGGTCCCCGGTTCGCTCGTACACCTGCTGCTGTCGCACGTAGCTCGGGCCGCGCGTCAGCAGTTCGGCCGCGAACTCGATCTCGGCCGTGCAGCCGAGGTCGGCCGCGACGGGTGTCAGGACTTCCAGTCCGATTTGCAGCGAGTCCCGCATCGGCCGCTCCGTCAGCCGCGCACCGGGGACGATGACGTCCGCTTCGAGGCCGTAGCGTGCTGCCCGCCACTTGTTCTCCCGCACCAGCCACGGGTCGAGGCGCGGCATGCGTGCCCCCGCATCCAGCCGACGCGACAGCCATTCCACCGTGCATTGCGTGAACGCCGCCAGGGTGCCGATCTCACGCAGGGTGGGAGTTCCGTCGAGCACCCGGTTTTCGACGGTGCCGAAGCGCGGCGAAGGGCGGATGTCCCAGCGGATCTCGTTCGTGTCCATCACCATGCCGGCGGCGACCAGGTCGTCGTAGTACCGCTCGTAGGTGTCCCAGTCGTCGATGCCGGGCGGCAGCCCCGCGCTGGGCAGTTGTTGAAACAGCATCGTCCGTTGCGACGCGTATCCGGTCGGCTCGCCCTCCCAGAACGGCGAGGACGCCGACAGCGTCAGCATGTGCGGCAGGTACACGGTCAACCCTTGGACGATGGGCAACGCCTTCGCCGCTTCGTCCAGGCCGACGTGGATGTGCGTGCCGCAGATGACGAGCCGATCCGCCCAGTAGCCGACGCGGTTGCGGATGGCTTGGTAGCGCGGCTTGTCTCCGATGCGCACGTCGGCCGCCTTCGCGAACGGGTGAGTGCCGGTGGAGAGCACCTCGAGGCCACGCTTGTTCGCCTCGACCTGCAGAGCCGCGAGGAGCGTCGTGAGCTCAGCGACCGCCTCGGGCACGTTCGTGTGGACGCCGGTGACGATCTCGATGATGTGGTCCATGAACTCTGCGCGGTAGTGTCCGGTCTCCGAATCGCCCAGGCAGGCCAGGATCTCGGGGGCGCGGGGAGCCAGGTTGAGGGTCTTGGCGTCGAGCAGTGCCAGCTCCCATTCGATCCCGATGGTTCCTTGGTCTGATTTGCCGAAGGAGATGGGCATGGTCCGGCCTTTCGCACTGTGCACGGCACGTCGCCTGTGGGTGGCAACGCGTCCAATTTCGGGTGTATTCCCGGCGCGCGCAAGCCGATGTGGGCAACCTCTGCTACTCAGGCGCTGAGCGGGCGCTGCCGTGCGACGCGCCGCCAGTCGATGATCGCGAAGACCGCCGACAGCGCGATCAAGCCGGCGATGACGAGATTTGCTGCGATGTACCCGCGCGTCCAGCCCGACTGCGCAGTGACGGAGAACAGGACAGCGGTGATCAAGGCGTTGCCGATGGCCGTCCCGATGCGCTCGGCAGTCGACTTGATCCCACCCGCGGTGCCGCCGTGGATCCGCGGAATGTCCTGCATCGCGAGGGTCTGATTGCAGGAGTTCACCATGCCGGCCCCGAACCCGATCAGGCACAGGGGCAGCGCCAGCCACCAGAAACTCACGCCTTCGTCGATGATCGCCGCCAGGCCGGCAACGCCCACGAGGCCGAGGATGAAACTCGCCTGCCCGAGCACGATGAGGGGCCGTCCGTGCCGGAGCACGAGCCGGCCCGCCGCCACGGAGGCGATGGCAGACGCCGCCGTGTTCGGTAGGCCCACCATCCCCGTCTCGAGAGCCGAAACGTGAAGACCGTTCTGCAGGTACAAGGCGACTGCGACGAACACGGAGGTCGCACCCAGGAAGTAGGTCCCGCCAATCGCCGACCCGATAGAGAAACTCCGCACCTTGAACAACGCCAGATCAACCAGCGGCGTCCGGCCCCGACGCACGTACGACCGCTCCCACCGGATCCACCCGGCGAGCACCGCCAGGGAGATGACGGGTAGGGCCCAGACCCAGCCCGATCCTCGCAGCATGAACGGCAGCATCATCCCGACGACCGCAACCCCCAGCAGGAGGGCGCCGATCGGGTCCAGGTCGATCGGGGCTCGGCGGTCTTCGCCCGCACGGCGCAGGGCGGCACGCCTGCGCTCAGTCTCGAACGGCAGCCAGGCCAGCGCGAGCACGATTCCGATGAGCCCGAGCGGGAAGTTGATCAAGAAGACCCCCCGCCAGCCGAGATCGGGGCCGAGGCCGCCGATGATCAGCCCGGCCAGGACGGGGCCGACAGCCACGGAGGCGCTCACGACGACGCCCAGCAAGGCGAACGCCTTTGCCCTGCCGCCACCACTGAAGTACTGCTGGATGATGCCGATGGTCGAGGGGTTGATCAGACCGGCGCCGACGCCCTGAACCAGGCGAGCGATGTTCAGGAACAGCGGGGTTGGGGCCAGGCCGCAGAGCAGGGACGCCGTCGAGAAGATCCCCAGCCCGATGGTGAAAATGGTGCCTCTACCGAGCACGTCCCCCGCTCTGCCGGCCGGAATCAGGCTCAACCCGAACACCAGCGCATACCCCGACAACACCCACTGCAGATCCGAATCGCTGGCGCCGATGCCCGACTCGATCGCAGGCAGCGCGACATTGACGGAGGACACCGCCATCAGGGCCATGGCCAGAGGGATGAACAGGACGACCAGGATCCGGTAACGGTGAAAGACCTTGTCCGTGCCGTCCACCCGGACGAGGTTCCTGTTGGTCACCGGAGTATCTCTACGCCACCCTCACTGTCGGAGCAAACCCGGCGTCCCCAGCGTCGGCGTGACATCCTTTCCCCATGCGGATCGCACAGTTCTGCCGCGGGCTCGCGGGAGCCGCGATCGCGGTGTTCGTCACGGTCGAGGCTCGACACTGGCTTGCGGCCAGGTCATTGCCACGTGCCGTCCCAGGGGCTCGCACCGGCGTCCTGGTGCTGGGGTGCCCGCCGCGCCCGGACGGTTCACTTCACCCGTGGCAGAAATGGCGCGTGGACATGGCGTCCAGGGCGTGGGACGGAGCCCACCGGGTGATCTTCAGCGGCGGCCGCATGCGAGGACTGCCCGCGGAGGCCGAGGTGATGGCCGCCTACGCCCTGTCTCTCGGGCTCCCGGAGCACCTGATCGTGCGCGAGACGAAAGCCCGCACCACATGGGAGAACGTCGTGTTCGGCGCGCGGTGGCTGCAGGACGTGGACCAGATCATGGTCGTCTCGGACGCGCTTCACGCTGCGCGAGCCGTCCGGTACCTGCGGGAGCAGGAACCGGCCCTGGCCACCAAGGTTGTCCGGACACCCGGTTACCGGTTCGGTGAGCAGTTCACCCGGAAGGCGATTTCGGCTGCCTACGAGAGTCCGCTCAAGAATCTGCTCAACCGGCTTCGCGGCAGTCCTCGCGGGCGAGGGTGATGAGGGCTCCGTCCCAGTGGGGGACGATGCGGCGCAGCAGGTTCGGCAGGTCCGCCGGGTAGAGGGGATCATCAAGCCCGTCCAGATCTTCGAGTCTGATCCACTCCAACTCCAGGAGATCGCGCTTCTCGGTGGCCGTCAACGCCCGCGGCGCCGTCGCCGCCGCCGGTCTGGCAAGGAAAAACACCTCCCGCTGGTGCACGATGGTGCCCAGAAACGGCAGCACGACGTCGCGCTGCGCGACCGGGCCGGCCAGTTCGTCCGCAGGCACGACGATGCCGGTCTCTTCCTCCAGTTCGCGCGCGGCCGCAGCCCGCGGCGACTCCCCTGGCGCCACACCGCCCCCTGGGGTGAACCAGAAGGTGGCACTGGGGTCGGCCGCTTCGCGCGCGTGCTGCAGCAACACCCGGTCGCCGTCGATCACCAGCGCGCGTGCCCCTTCGCGGAACCACAGCCCGTCGGGTTGCAGCGTCCACTCGGCTTCCAGTGCTGCTCGCTGTTCCTCCTCCATCCCTCCTGGATACGTCAAGGGCGGCCTGCTCGCAACCCGCGTGACATTTCGCGACGAGGTGGGGCCGCGCCTGGCTCGAACAGGTCTCTCGAAAGCGACTTCAGCATGAATTGTCACGATTTGGATGTCGGCCGCCGTCAACGTGTAACGTTTCAACCGTGATTGATTCAAGCGCGGTTGATGTGAACGCGCACGTGAAACTGTTGTCGGCCGTCGCCGACCCGGTGCGCTGGCAACTGCTCGCGCAACTGGCCGCGGGCAGCGAGTGCGCGTGCAATCTGCAACCGGATCCGCCGATTGCGCAGAACCTGCTCAGCTATCACCTCAAGGTGCTGCGCGAGGCCGGGCTGATCGAGGGCACCCGGCGCGGGCGCTGGATCGATTACCACCTCGTTCCCGGCGCGCTGGACGCCGTGCGAGCCGCACTGCCGACGGGCGCCGAAGCCACCCGGTGCGCGGCGTTGGCCGGTGCACGATGACGACGACGATTGCGGCGAAGTCCAAGCTGCGGTTGGGGCTGGGTGTCGGCCTCGGTGCGCTGGTGTGGGTGGGCTTGTTCGCGGCGAACGAGGTCTTCTGGACCTGGCTCTACGGCACCGTGCTCGGGCTCGACATCTCGACCGGGGTGTGGTCGAGCGTTCACTTCTTCTGCTACGACACGATCAAGATCGCGCTGCTGCTGGCCGGCATCATCTTCGTCGTTACCGTGCTGCGATCGTTCATGAGCGTGGAGCGCACCCGCGCCCTGCTGGGCGGCAAACGCGAGGGCATCGGCAACATCCTCGCTGCGGGGCTCGGAGTCGTGACGCCGTTCTGCTCCTGCAGCGCGGTTCCCGCTTTCATCGGGTTCGTCGCCTCAGGCGTGCCGCTAGGCGTCACGATGAGTTTCCTCATCGCGTCGCCGCTGGTGAACGAGGTGGCGATCGCGCTCCTGCTCGGGTTGTTCGGGGTCGGGCCCACGGTCATGTATGTCGTGGCAGGGCTCGTGATCGCCGTGGTGTCCGGCTTCGTGATCGGACGGTTGCGGATGGATCGGTTCGTCGAGCCGTTCGTGTTCGAGACCAAGTTGCGCGGGCAGGCCATCGATCCCTCGACGCAACTGACCTGGCACGACCGCGTGGACATGGGCGTCGAAGAGGTCAAGACGATTCTCAAGAAGATCTGGCCCTACCTGCTCGTCGGCATCGGCGTGGGTGCTGCGATCCACGGGTGGGCGCCGGAGGAATTCTTCGCGACCTACGCCGGCAAGGACAATCCGTTGGGCGTCCTGATCGCGGTCGTTGTGGGAGTGCCGCTGTACTCGAACGCGGCGGGCATCCTGCCGATGGTGGAGGCGCTGTACTCAAAGGGTCTGCCGATGGGCACTCTGCTGTCGTTCATGATGGCCACCGTCGCGCTCAGCCTGCCTGAAATGATCCTGTTGCGGCGGGTGCTGAAGCCGCGCCTGATCGCCACCTTCGTCGCCGTCACCGCAGGCGGCATCCTCATTGTCGGTTATCTGTTCAACGCGATCCTGTAAGGGAGAATACATGCACATCAAGATCCTCGGCCCCGGCTGCGCCAACTGCACCAACCTCGAGAAGGTCACCCGGCAGGCGGTGTCGGAACTGGGAGTGGAAGCCACCATCGAGAAGGTGACCGATTACGGTGAGATCGCCGGCTACGGCATCATGAGGACCCCCGGCCTCGTCGTCGACGAGCGCGTGGTGGTTTCCGGGCGTGTTCCGACCGCCGCTGCGGTCAAGCAACTGCTGGCGCCCCTGGTTTGACCCACTGAAGGCAGAGGCCGTCAGCCGCAGATCGCTCCGTGCGCGGCGGACTGCACGAGTCTGACGTACTTGGCGAGAACCCCCCGGGTGTATTTGGACGGCAGCGGCTTCCACCCTTGTCTGCGCGCCTCCAGATCGTCCATTTCCACGTCGAGAGTGGCGTTGGCGACGTCGAGGGTGATCTTGTCGCCGTCGCGGATGAACGCGATCGGTCCGCCGTCGACCGCCTCGGGGGCGATGTGACCGACGCACAGCCCTGTCGTGCCGCCGGAGAAGCGGCCGTCGGTGATCAGGAGCACGTCCTTGCCGAGGCCGGCGCCCTTGATGGCGCCCGTGATGGCGAGCATCTCGCGCATCCCGGGCCCGCCCTTCGGGCCTTCGTAGCGAATCACAACCGCATCACCGTGCTGGATCTGGCCCGCCTCCAACGCGTCGAGTGCGGCACGCTCCCGCTCGAACACCCTTGCGGTGCCGGTGAAGACGGTGTCGTCGAAGCCCGCCGTCTTGACCACAGCGCCTTCGGGAGCAAGCGATCCTCGCAGAATCGTGATGCCGCCCGATTGATGGATCGGAGCAGTCCAGTCTCGGAGGACGTCGCCGTCCACGTGCCGCGGGGCCAGATCAGTGAGGTTCTCACCCATCGTCTTCCCCGTGACTGTGAGGCAGTCGCCGTCGAGCAGGCCCGCGTCCAGCAGCGCCTTGAGCACGACGGGGATCCCGCCGATCTTGTCGACGTCGTTCATCACGAACCGGCCGAACGGCTTGAGGTCGCCGATGTGCGGTACGCGCCTGCCGATCCTGCTGAAGTCGTCCAAGGTGAGGTCGACGTCGGCCTCGCGGGCGATCGCGAGCAGGTGCAGGACGGCGTTCGTGGAGCCCCCCAGTGCCATGACCGCGGCGATGGCGTTCTCGAACGCCGGGCGGGTCATGATCTGGCGGGCGGTGATGCCCTTGCGCAGCAGGTTCACGACGGCCTCCCCGGAGCGGTGGGCGAAGCCGTCCCGCCGCCTGTCCACTGCAGGGGGAGCAGACGACCCTGGTAGGGCCATGCCGATCGCCTCCGCGACGGTCGCCATCGTGTTGGCGGTGTACATGCCGCCACACGCGCCCTCGCCGGGGCAGATGGCGCGCTCGATCCGGTCGACTTCCTCGCGGGTGATCCTGCCCGCCACGCAGGCCCCGACAGCCTCGAACGCGTCGATGATCGTGACGTCTTGCCCGTCGACCTGCCCAGGCATGATCGACCCGGCGTACAGAAAGACGCTGGCGAGATCAAGCCGGGCCGCCGCCATGAGCATCCCTGGCAAGGACTTGTCGCACCCTGCCAACAGCACCGAACCGTCGAAGCGTTCGGCCATCATGACCGTCTCGACGGAGTCCGCGATCACCTCGCGGCTCACCAGGGAGAAGTGCATGCCTTCATGCCCCATGGCGATGCCGTCGGAGACGGAAATCGTGCCGAACTCCAGCGGGAATCCGCCGGCCGCATGGACCCCGTTCTTCGCGGCCTTCGCGAGTCGGTCAAGGGACAGGTTGCAGGGGGTGATCTCGTTCCAAGAGGACGCCACCCCGATCTGCGGTTTCTCCCAGTCCGCATCGCCCATGCCGACAGCGCGCAACATTCCGCGCGCGGCCGTCTTCTCCAGGCCGTCTGTGACGTCTCGGGACCGCGGCTTGATGTCGATGTAGTCGCTCATTGCCAGAGGCTAAGCGCTGGCGGCGTCCCGGTCCAGGAAAAGGCGGTTCAACTCACGCTACGCCGAGTTCGACGAGCAGGTTCGCGACCCGGCGCTCGATCTCGTCCCGGATCGGACGGACCGCGTCGATGCCCTGCCCCGCGGGATCATCCAGCGTCCAGTCCTCGTACCTCTTGCCCGGGTAGAAGGGGCAAGTGTCGCCGCAGCCCATCGTGATGACGACATCGGACGCCACCACCGCGTCGGCGGTGAGGATCTTCGGCTGCTCGGCGCTGATGTCGATTCCCACCTCGGCCATGGCGGCCACCGCAGCGGAGTTGATCTCATCTGCCGGAGCGGACCCGGCCGATCTCACTTCGACCTTTCCTCTGCCCAGATGGCTGAGAAAGCCGGCCGCCATCTGGGAGCGACCGGCGTTGTGAACGCAGACGAACAGGACTGAGGGCAAAGCGGTCATGCGGGGCTCCCTGGTGTTGACATCCGAAAATATCTCAATGATCATTGAGGTAAATCCTTCACCAGAGAGTCACCGATGTCAACAACCCGGATCGCAGAGACAGCCCGCGTCCACCACGCCCTCGGTGACCTGACGCGGCTTCGCATAGCGCGTCGGCTCTTGCTGGGCGACGCCTCGCCGGGCGAGTTGGGGGAGTGGCTCGGGTTGTCGAGCAACCTGGTGGCCCATCACCTGACGACGCTCGCCGCGGCCGGCATCGTCCGCCGCCTGCGGTCGGAGGGGGACAAGCGCCGGCACTACGTCAGCCTCGTCGCCGACCCGCTGGTCGAACAGTTGGTCGCGGCGGGAAATGCCGAGCCCAGCGGTGGCGCGCGCGTTCGCCGCCTCGCCTTCGTTTGCACCGCCAACTCGGCTCGGTCGCAGTTGGCGGCAGCGCAGTGGAACCGGTTCTCGCCCATCGCCGCCGTATCCGCGGGAACGCGGCCGGCAGCCCGTGTCCATCCGCGCGCGGTCGCCATCGCCGACCGCCATGGCTTGAAGTTGGACCCGACGGGCACCCACGAGGCGAAGTCCACGATCCTCCCGGACGACCTGGTGATCGCGGTCTGTGACTTGGTCCACGAGGAACTGCCGCCAACTCTGTCGCGGCTGCATTGGGCCGTGGCGGACCCCGTGAGCGCCGACACGGACGACGCCTTCGAACACGCTTTCACAGACCTGACGACACGCCTGTCTCGCCTGCGCGGACACCTCACCGAAGGGCACACCATGACCATCGAAACCTCCCGCAACTGGTAGACGCTGCAACTCGATCAGCAAGTCGCACTCAGGTCGGCGGCCGCCCGCCTCGCCGGAGACTTCGCCGGAATCTACGGATCGGAGACGATCGAGCGCTTCCTCGGGTCGAGCTTCGATCAGTTCGCCACCCGGTCGACGATTACCAAGTTCCTGCCGTTGCTCGCGGAGCGCTTCGCCAAGCAGCGGCTCACCGCCCTGGCCAAGGTCGATGGGAACTGGACGATCCGGCGGGTCGCGACGTGGCCGCCGTGCGCGTCATCCGTGACGACCTCGAACGGCGGGTGCGGAAGCTGCTGGACGAGATCGGCGTCCGCGTCTGACCCGGGCAGGGGCGGTCCTCTAGGGTTGCCGCATGAATCCTGAATGGGTCGAAACCGCCCGGTACGCGACCGATGCGGCGACGCGGGCCTTCTTGGGGGACGCGCTTCCGCTCACAGACGAGGACTGCCGCGCGCCCTCACTGCTGCCCGGGTGGACCCGCGGCCACGTGTTGACGCACGTCGCCGAGCACGCCTCCGCGCTCGCGGAAGCGCTGGAGGGGGCGCTGGTCGGCGAGGCGCGGGAGATCTTCGCGGGGCGTGACCGGGACGCCGACATCGAAGCGGGGGCCGGGCGCACGGCCCTGGAGCTACTCACGCACGTCGACTCGACGGCCCACCTGTTGGCCGACACGTATGCCAAGTTCGCACCCGACCAGTGGGACAACGAGGTGTCGCTGCGAGACGGCACCAGGATCACAGCGGGCGACTCGTTGCGCCTGCGGCTCACCGAGGTGGCGATCCACCACGTCGACCTCGACCTCGGTCACACCGTCGACGACATCGACCCCGTCGCGGCGGAACTGATCCTGCAGTGGGTGACGCGGCGCCTGCCCGCCAAGGGACCGCTCCCCGACGTCACCCTCGTCGCCGACTCCGGCGAACGGTACGACCTGGGCGCCGGTGGGCCCGAGGTGACAGGCCGCGCTCAGCAACTCATCGGTTGGCTCACCAACCGAGTAGCGGATGCCGAGGTGGCCGGCGCCGAGGGCATTCAGATGCCGAAGTTGTGACGCCTTGGGGGCGCGCACTCGGCTCCTTGCGCCGGAGCCAGTATTTTTGGGACTGGTGAAACCTTCTACGTGGCAATAGCGTCGAAGCAGCAACCCTGACTAAGGAGACACCGTGGGCCTGATGGACAAGCTTCGTGGCGAACTCGTTGACATCATCGAGTGGCTCGAGGATTCCCGCACCCTGCTAGCGTGGCGGTTCCCCCGCTACCAGAACGAGATCAAGCACGGGGCCCAACTGATCGTGCGCGAAGGCCAGCAGGCCATCTTCGTGCACCAGGGCCAGATGGCCGACACTTTCGGCCCCGGCATGTACAGCCTCACCACCAACAACCTTCCTATCCTGTCCAGCCTGCAGGGCTGGAAGTACGGCTTCAACTCGCCGTTCCGGTCTGAGGTGTACTTCATCAACACCCGCCCCGTCACTGATCTGCGGTGGGGCACCGCCAACCCGGTGACGGTTCGCGATCCCGACTTCAAGATGGTCCAGGTGCGCGCGAACGGTCTGTGCGTCGTCCGCGTCGCTGACCCGCCGGTCTTCATGCGGCAGGTCATCGGCACCGATTCGGCCGTCGACGTCGAAGAGATCGCCGAGTTGCTGCGCCGCGTCATCACCTTGGCCTTCTCGGACATGATCCTGCAGACCGGCCTCGGCGTGATCGACTTGCAGGGACGCCAGGTGGAGTTGTCCGACAAGCTGCGCGACTTCGTCGCGGAGAGAGTCGACGACGAGTTCGGTCTCGCGATCGACTCGATCACGATGAACGTCTCGCTGCCGGAGGAAATCACCCAGGCCATGACGCGTGGCGTCGCCCGGGGCGTCGAGGAAAGCGGCTGGATCAACCAGTTGGACGACATGGGTAAGTACCAGCAGGCCCGTCAAGCCGAAGCCATGGTCGAGGCCGCCAAGAACCCCAGTGGTGGCGGCGCGATGGGCGAGGTCATGTCGGCGGGCATGGGCATGGTCATGGCCGGGCAGATGATGAACCAGATGAACCAGCCCGGTCAGCAGGCGGGTCCGCCGGCGCTGCCCTCGGGTCAAGCGTTCCACGTGGAACTCAACGGCGCTGCTGCCGGGCCTTACAATCCGGGCCAACTGCAGGCAGCCGTCCAGGCGGGGCAGATCAAGCCCACAACCCTGGTTTGGGCGGCCGGCATGGCCGGGTGGATGCCTGCAGCGCAGGTTCCCGCGCTGCAACCGCTGTTCTCGGCTCCGCCGCCGCTGCCGCCGCAGCAGCAGCCTGCTCCCCAGCAGTCGGCGCCTGAACCCCAGTAGCTGCCGTGTCCTCGGGCCAACCGCCGCCGATCCCGCAGTGGCAGCCGCCGCAGGGTCCGCCGCTCATGCCGCAGGAGCAACTGGCTCAGCAAGGCCAGCCGCCAGTCGCTCCGGCGGGCATGCAGCCTTCACCGGGCATGCCCGATCCGGGCCCGATGCCCAACCCGCCGCGCATGCCCGATCCGGGTCCTCTGCAGGACCCGGCGGCGATCCACGTCACCGAGTCGACCCGCACCTACCCCTGCCCGGCGTGCGGCGGCATGCTGCACTTCGACGCGGCCAGCCAGGGCCTCAAATGCATCAGTTGCGGCACCGAGACGCCGATCGCAGCGCAATTCGCCAAGGCCGTCGTGCTGCCAAAACACGATCTGGCTTCGACCCTGACGAGACTGGCTCAGATCCAGGCGGCTGCACCGGTCAGCCTGGACAAGGAGATCGTGTGTCAAAGCTGTGGCGGCCGCACGACGTTCTCGGGGACGATGACGGCCACTCGCTGCCCTTACTGCAACACGCCCATCCAGCGTGACGACATTCAAGCCGCCTTGACCCGGCTGAAGATCGACGGCGTCCTGCCGTTCCAGGTGCCCGAGAAGGTGGCCCGAGAGAACATCGAGAAGTGGATCAACGGTCGCTGGTTCGCCCCCAACGAGTTCAAGAAGTACCGCGAGATCGGCAGCTTCTCGAGCATCTACTTGTCGTACTTCGACTACGACGCCGAGACCACCACCCACTACACGGGCATGCGCGGTGTGAACCGCTACGTCACGGTGCGTGACGGTGACCAGACGCGCACCGAGGTCCGCACCGACTGGTACCCGGCGTCCGGCACCGTTGACAACACCTTCAAGGACGTGACGGGACTGGCGAACACCGGGCTGGACGAGCAGAAGGTCCGCGAACTGGAGCCGTGGCCGATGGAGCTGAGCCGGCCGTACTCGCAGGAGTACATCGCCGGCCACCTCAGCCGCACCTACGACGTGGACGCCGGCCGGGTCTTCGAGGCCGAAGTGAAGCCGCGCATGGAGGGCGTCATCGCCAACACCGTCCGGTCCGACATCGGGGGTGATCAGCAGCGGATCAATTCGATGGACGTCAGGTGGCTAACCGTGATGTTTGTCCAGTTGGCACTGCCCGTGTGGATGCTCACTGTCACCTACAAGGCGAAACCCTTTCAGGTGTTCATCAACGGCGTCACCGGTGAAGTGCAGGGGCAGCGTCCGTTCAGCTGGGTGAAGATTACCCTCGCGATCATCGCGGGCGTGATCGTGATCGGGATCGCCTACTTCCTCTTCCAGTACTTCGGCGGCTGACGAACGGAGGCGGACGGGCGTCGTCAGACTATCGGCGGCGGCGCCTGGTCCGGGGTCTTGCTCGCGGGCTTGCCCAGCGTCCGGGTACCTCGCAGGGTGAACGGCACCTTCACGACCAGAGCGGTGGCCAGCAGCATTGCCAGAGTCCCGAGGAGGGTCAGGAAGTAACCGGTCCAGCGGATCGTGACCGGCACCGCTCCCTGATCGGCCTCACTGCCCGCCTGGAACGCCACGTACCCGAAGTTGACCAGCCAGTAGGCACTCATCAGGGCAGTGCCTGCCCACAGCGCCGCACGTCCCCGCTGCATGTGCCGGGTGATAACCACCGTGCCGGTGACGGCTCCGACAACCGCCAAGAGTGTCGCGATGAGACCGAGGACGACTTCCATGAGCGCACCTTCCTGAAGCGGACAGTTCGATGATAACGGTGCCACGGTGCGTGCAGGCCGGTAGCTCCAGAGGAGATCAAGACCCCTTCCGAGCCGAGCCTCGCCCGATGATGCGCGTCCACGGTCGCTCCGGGATTCTCGGTTCCGGCACGTCGGTCACCTGACCGGCTTGTGCCTGCTTGAGCCTGCCTTCGAGATCATGCACCTGGGAGCGGAGCGTCCTGATGGTCTCGTTGTTGCGGCACACGGCCGCAGCAAGTGATTGTTTGTCCAGCTTGCTGAACGGGTCGGCCGTTCCTGGGATCGGCGGGATCAAGGAGGCTGTTCGCCGAACCGGAACGGTGTGCATACCGGCCATGATCCCCAGGTGGTTGAGGATTCGGGCGTCTGCGTAGGTGGCGGGCCAGGGGGTGCGCCAGCCCCGAACCCGGATCAGCCAAACCAGGGCACCCAGGGCCTCCCATTTGCTGTCCTTGTTGCAGGTGCGCGCGACGATCGGGCTGAACCGCCACTCACCGTCAGGGCCTTGGGACGCGACGTTCAGACTGAACGCCGGGTCGTGGGTGAGGTTGTCGTGCTCGTCCGGCTGGAACGAGGCGCTCCAGTCGCCGATGAACCGGCGCAGACTCGAAAGGTCTTCGCTCGCGGCGAGTTCGGCGAAGGCCGTCAAGGCGGACAAGCCTTTCGGTTGTGGGCCGACGGGCACCGTGACCTTTTCGACGGTCAGCCACGCGGCGGGCGCCGGCGTCGACGACCGAGACCGTTGCACGACCAGCCATCCGGACGCGAAGTCGTGCAAGCGTCCTGCCCTCGCTGCGGCCGCGATGATGTACGTGGGATCCGGGCCCAGCATGGGGGCGGCGGTGCAGTGCGTGGCCAAAGTGGCGTGGAGGGCGTCGTCTATCGAATCCGGGTTGGCGACGACTTTCCAGTGCCGATCGGACGGCCACGTCAGATACAGCCGGGCATCGGGAAACAGCGACCTGACCTGAGGCAGTGACCGCGGACGCGTGTCGTCCCACGTCGCCATGACCGCCCAGTCCTTGTTGTAGCGCTCCGCGCGCGGGTTGTGGCTCTGCGTGATGCGATGCACTCCGAGATCGTTCTCGATCCAGGTGATGACGGCCGCGTCGGGCAGGGCGAGTGCGCTGACGTCCGCCTGCACCGTCTGCCAGTCGCGTGGCTCGGACTCAAGGGGCAGCACGACGGACGCGTCGATGATGCAGATCACCGTGTCGAAGCCGACTGCCTCCTGCCGGAGGGCCGCCGGGTCTCCGCACCAGACGGTGGCATCGGGGTGGGCATTCCCGAGCGCAGCCGCGTCGGGGATCGAGCGCACCAACAAGTGCAGGGATTCCGCTCGTTGGCCGATGGCCGTCAGCGTCGCTGCCGGAGGCATACCGATCACGAGGGTCTTCCCTTGGACTTCCGGCGCGAGGATCTGCGCCCAATCCTCGCGGGCGCTGGCCACGGCATCCTTCCAATGCTGCATCGAACCCGTAAGCAGAGTCACGTTCTCGGGATACTCGAGTTTGATTACCTTCGCCATTCATCGTCCCATCCCAGAAGCAGTGACAGTTCTTGCGGTGGAATCAGCAAGTCGGCGCCTAGCTGCTCCCGAGCGAATGCTGCACCGAGTTCGCGATCTATCTGATGGCCGAACATGAAGGGCCACCAGGCGTGTAAGAGGGGCTCGCCGTCGAAACCCGGGGCCACATCGGGAAGGGCCATCGGATCACCGTACACACCGGCTTCGCACCCCGCCAGCAGGCCGTATAGCACGGCGGTGCTCAGGCGGTTGGACGCGACCCGCTTGTGACGACGCAGTTCGGCTAGCTGCTTGTAGAGGAACCGAGGCTCCGTGTTCTTCCACAATGTGCCGCGCAGCCCATGACAAATGACCCGGAAACCCGCAGCTTCGTAGATTGCGCGAATCGCCGGTTGCTCGAACTCGGCGTGATACAGGCACACCGTGACTTCGTCGCCCTCGGCTTCCTTGATCTCCTCGATCAGTCTGCCGTGATCGCCGCTCAGTTGCTCGTAATCCACCGTGCCGTGGAAGGGGTACCAGATCGTGCCGGAACGCTCCTGTGCCGCTGCAGGTTCCATCTCGTTGAGGTAGGCGAAGGGGGCCCCGATCACCACGTAGTCTCGCCATCCGATCGCGCACCCGCGGCGGCGGCAGACATCCGACCACACGAACCGTGTCCGTCCGATTGGGGGTTTGTGTGGGGCACCAAAGCCGTGTGTGAACGTCCAGCCATGCTGCACCGGACCGTCTATCGGTGGCGGATTCGACTCGTCCAGACCGCACCAGCGTGCGAGCAGGTGAGCGTGCCCGTACCAATGGTTGCTGGAATCCACAAGCGAAGCATAACTGGCTCTTGATGTAACCCCGGGCGGCGGCCTCAAACCTGTGATAGGCATCTGGAGTGGCCCCCTTGCTAAGTGTCGTGGTGCCGGCTTACGGGGTCGGTGAATTCTTGCCGGCCTGCCTCGACTCGATCCTCGCCCAGACTCTCGACGATCTGGAGGTGATCGTCGTCGATGACGGTTCGCCCGACGAATGCGGTGAGATCGCTGATGCCTACGCCGTCCACGACCCTCGCGTATCGGTACTGCACATCGAGAACTCGGGGTTGGGGCCCGCCAGGAACGCCGGGACCCGGGTTGCGAGCGGGAAGTATCTTGCCTTCGCCGACAGCGACGACCTGATCCCTCCAAGAGCCTATGAGGCATTGGTCAGTAGCCTCGAGCACACCGGTTCGGACTTGGCTGCCGGCAATGCCTGGCGCTGGATTCCTGGGAAGGGCCTGGTTCCGTCGTGGACTCACCGGCAGGCGTGCGCCGAAACCAGACTGGCGACCCACATTCGGGATTTCCCCCTGCTCGTGAGGGACCGGATGGCGTGGAACAAGGTCTACCGGCGCAGTTTCTGGGATGCGAACGGTTTCGAGTTTCCCCCCATCCGCTACGAGGACTTCCCGGTGACGATCGCGGCACACCTGGCCGCACGGAGCGTCGATGTGCTGGCCAACCGCGTCTACATCTGGAGAGAGCGCGAGGAGGAGACGTCGATCACGCAGCGCTCTCTGGAGTTGGCCAATGTGACTGACCGGGTCGTGAGCGCGGAGATGGTTCTCGACAAGATCGTTGGTGAAACCGCCGGGGTGCGGCATTCGGTACACGCCTACTTTGCCGAAGTCGACCTGGTGACCGCCGCGACGGCGGTCGTCGCCGCCGACGAGACAGATAGGGCCGCGCTGCTCGCCATAGCGGTGCGCCTCGCGCGCAGACTGCGTCCCCGAAGACCCGGCACGCCACAGGTGGCGACCCTCATCCATGCCGCCGTCCTGGCTAACGATTGGGTGGCCGTTGAGGCCCTCCTCGCATGGCGCCTCAAACCCAACCGCCAGAAACTGCTCGATTCGGTGTTCGGGGGGCCCGGGGGCAGGAGGTGGGCGCCGGGGGTCGCGCTGCTGCTCCGAGAACGGCCGCGACGCAAAGCCGGGTTGGTGCGGGGCAGGCGGCTGAAGGCCTGGGTGCGGTCACTTGAGCGACAGGCCGACGCAGTCACGGCCGAGATCGGCTTCGTCCTGCGAAAGGAACTCATCGGCAAGGCACGGATGTCAGCGTTCCTCGAAGGGGAGACGGGGCGAGTTCGGTTACCCGCGACTATGGGCAAGATCGACGGCGCCACCGGCAGCGTCTCAGTGGCGATCCCCGACGCAGTGGCGGCGGAGTTGGGGCCGACTCCACTGCGGGTTGTGCTTCACCCCCAACTCGGAGCGGTCACGTGGAAGGGCGGCGTCTACTGCAAACGCCAGTCGCTGCCGAGACCGTACCCACTCAGCGGGGCTGCCGGGTGGGTAGTACCCTCGCATCCCGTGGCTGGCACTGAGAGCCTGGCCTTCAGGCGGGTGCCGGAAGAAGCGATTGTCTCCGCCGAACTCACTGACAAGGAACTCGTGCTTGACCTGCGCGGGGATCACGGCTACGTCGCCGTGCTGCGACCAGAGCCGAGCCAACCACTCGTCGCCGCGGTGGCCGGGGGGCAAGCGAGGTTCGCCCTCAGCGATATCGTCGATGACCCGGCTGACGACCCCGTGACGTCTCAGGCCTATCGGGCTCTCGTCGCTTTCCCGGCCAGGAAGAGGGCGCCGTTGCTCGAGCGAGCCAAGTCCGCCAATGCCGCTGCCGCCGAGGTCGAAGAGGTCGAATACGAGACACGCATCGGCCCGAAGGAACAGGCCCTGGCCGAGGCGGAGTTCGAAGTCGACAGGTCGATCATGGTGACGGCCCCCGAACTCGACCCTCACGACGCCGCCCACCCCAGCCCGACCGCACTGATGGACCTTGATCGAGACACCGCGACCCCGCTGATCCTGCTGGATTCGGTCGAGCCAGTGGAAACGGCGTCGCACTTCGTGCGGCTGTTCAGTTCGCGAACCGGGACCGCGGAGATCTTCCACCAGCGCCTCGACCACCGGCCGGCGCGCTGGTAGGGCCCGCAGGGCGCCCCGCTACACCCCGCGGCCGCGCGCAACCAGATGGTTCGCTGCCTGGGCGACGGGCCGGACAGTGATCAAGTCCAGGTTCACGTGTTGGGGGACTGTCAGCGCGTAGCGGACGATGTCGGCGATGTCCTCGGCCACGAGGGGAAAAGCGACGCCCGCGTAGACCTGTGCGGCCGCGTCCGCGTCGCCGTCGAGCCGGACGAGCGAGAACTCGTCCGTCTTGACCATGCCCGGGGCGATCTCGATCACCCGGATCGGCTCACCGACGAGTTCGAGGCGCAGCGCGCGGGCCACCATCGTCTCGGCGGCCTTGGCGGCGTTGTAGCCCGCACCGCCCTGGTAGGCGGCCTGCGCCGCCGTCGAGGTGAGGAGCACCACGCTGCCGAACCCGTTGGCGCGCACCAACGGCAGCAGGGCCTGCGTCACGCGCGTGGTTCCGAGGACGTTGGTCTCGTACATCGCACGCCACTTGTCCAGGTCGGCCGTCTCGACGGCGTCGACCCCGAGCGCGCCGCCCGCGATGTTGACGATCGCTGTGAGCCTGCCGCCGAACGCGACGGCGGCCTTGGTTGCGAGGTCCGCGACCGAGTCACCGTCGGTGATGTCACACACATGCGTCTCACACAACGCTTCGGCGGCGAGCGAGGCGAGGCGGTCTGCCCGGCGGGCAGTTGCGAGCACCCGCCACCCGGCTTGCGCCAGGGTCTTGACCGTGGCTCGACCGATGCCGGACGAGGCGCCCGTCACCACCGCTGTCGGCTGGTTCATGTGCGCTCCATCTTCGTGGGCAGTCTGGCCGCAACTTCCCTTAGGACCTCACGCTGCCCTGCCGGGCTCAAGGTACAAAGCAGGCGGAGCACCTCGTCCACAACCAATTGCGTGTGCGTCTGTTTGCTCTGGTAGAGCCAGGCGCGCCCCTCCAACTTGCGATTGACCAGATGTTTCTTGGCCAACCTGTCGAGCACTGTCATGACCGTCGTGTAGGCCAGGTCGCGCTCTGCCGTCACGCGGCTGTGGATCTCGCGCACCGACCGGGGATGGCCGGCGTCCTCCCACAGGGTCTGCATGACGACCTGCTCAAGCTCACCCAATTGCGGCATGGGCCTATCATGCCCGGTGAGTTGCCCGCTACGACAGCCCGTAGTACTGTCCGCGCCATGAGTGCGGAAACCCTATCGCGGTGGCAATTCGCTATCACGACGGTCTATCACTTCTTCTTCGTCCCGCTGACGATCGCGCTCTCCGCCCTCGTCGCGATCTTGCAGACGATATGGGTGAAGACCGGCAATGACAAGTACCTTCGGCTGACCAAGTTCTACGGAAAGCTGCTCCTCATCAACTTCGCCATGGGCGTCGTGACCGGCATCGTCCAGGAGTTCCAGTTCGGCATGAACTGGAGCGAGTACTCCCGCTTTGTGGGCGACATCTTCGGGGCGCCGCTCGCCTTCGAAGCCTTGTTGGCCTTCTTCTTGGAATCGACCTTCCTCGGCTTGTGGATCTTCGGCTGGGATCGCCTGCCGAAGAAGATCCACCTACTGACCATCTGGATGGTCGCGCTCGGCACGATGCTGTCGGCCATCTTCATCCTCGCCGCGAACTCCTTCATGCAGCACCCTGTCGGTGCGACCTTCAACGAGGCCACGCACCGGGCAGAAATGACCGATTTCGTGGCCTTGCTGACCAACCCCGTCCTGCTCGTGACGTTCCCGCATCAACTGGCGGCGGCCTACATGGTTGCCGGCGGTTTCGTCGCGGCGATCGCGGGCTGGCACCTGGCCAAGCTCAATCGGGCCGGCGCCGATGCCAAGCCCGACGACGTCAGCGCGTTCCGCTTCGCCGCCAAGTTCGGCGCCTGGGTGCTGATCATCGCCGGTTTCGGCACGGTTATCACCGGCGACCTGCAGGGCAAGGTGATGTACGACGTCCAGCCCATGAAGATGGCCGCAGCCGAAGCCGCCTTCGAGACCGAGGGGGGCAACGGCGAAACCGCGTCCTTCTCGATTCTCACAATCGGTTCGCTGGACGGCACCCGGGAGATCTTCTCCATCAAGGTGCCCTTCGTTCTCAGCTTCCTTGCCACGGGTGACTTCTTCGGGCAAGTAAAGGGAATCAACCCGCTGCGCGAAGCGTACGAGCAGGGTGAACTGATCAACCCGGAGAACAGGCTGGAGCAAGAGATCCAGGGCGTCCTGGAGCGTGAAGGCATCAACTTCGTGCCGAACGTCCCGGTCGCGTACTGGACGTTCCGCCTCATGATGGGTCTCGGCATGCTGGCAATGGCGATCGGCGCCTACATGCTGTGGACGCTTCGCAAGGGCAACCTCCCCAAGGACACAAAGCTGTGGAGCCTGCTGATGCTTGCCGCTCCGTTAGCGCCGCTGTTCGCCAACTCGTTCGGCTGGATCTTCACCGAGACGGGACGGCAGCCGTGGCTGGTGACCGGTGTCCTCCCCACTGCCACTGGCGTCTCACCAGGAGTGACGGCCACCGAAGTGCTGATCTCGATGATCCTGTTCACGCTCGTCTACGGCGGCCTGGCGGTACTCGAGGTGGGCCTGATGATCAGGTTCGTCAAGAAGGGCTTGCCGCAGGTGGAGGAACCGAAGGCCATCGACACCGATACCGATCAACCGTTGAGCTTCGCTTACTGACAGGGGGTGTGACAGATGATTCTCATGGAAGTCGCACCTAGCGTGCTGCAGGTGCTGTGGTTCTGCCTGATCGCGGTGTTGTGGACCGGGTTCCTGGTTCTGGAGGGCTTCGATTTCGGCGTCGGGATGCTGATCCCGATCCTCGGCAAGACCGAGAAGCAGAAGCGTGTCATGGTGAACACCATCGGACCGGTGTGGGACGGCAACGAAGTCTGGTTGCTGACCGCCGGCGGGGCGACGTTCGCGGCGTTCCCCGGGTGGTACGCCACGTTGTTCAGCGGGCTGTACCTGCCGCTGTTCCTGGTGTTGATGGGGCTCATCTTCCGCGGGGTGGCATTCGAGTACCGGGCCAAGCGCCCCGACACGAAGTGGAAGCAGATGCTCGACGGGTTCGCAGCCGGGGGGTCGCTGGTGACCACCCTCGTGCTGGGAATTGCTTTCGGTAACTTCATCATCGGATTGCCTATCGACCTCGCCGATAATGGGCTGACGCACATCTTCGTCGGTGGACTCTGGAGCCTGTTCAGCCCGTTCGCGCTGCTCTGCGGCGTCGTGCTGGTCGTGCTGTTCCTGTTCCACGGTTCGATCTTCCTGGCGCTCAAGACTCGAGGCGACATCCACGAGGCGGCCAAGGCGTTCGCCACCAAGATCGGCGTCGTGGCGATCGTGGGGGGCGCGGCGTTCCTGCTCTGGCAGAACCTCGCCTACGGGCCCGGTGGGTTGATCGGATGGGCCCTGGTAGCGGTGGCGGCTGCAGGCCTGATAGTTGCCTTGCTGGCCATCCGGGCAGGTCGTGACGGCATCGCCTTCACCGGCACCGCCATCACGATCCTGGCCGTCGCGGCCGGCATCTTCGTCCGCATGTACCCGAACCTGGGCTTCAACAACGACCTCGTGCTGGACAGCCCGCTCAACATCGTGACGGCGTCCGCGACCCCGTTGACGCTTCAGATCATGACCGGCGCGGCCGCGGTGTTCATCCCGCTCGTGCTCCTCTACCAGGGCTGGAGCTACTGGGTGTTCCGCAAGCGACTCAGCACCGCCAATATCCCCGACGACGCGCCGGAGCCGGTCCCGGTCGCCTGATGGCGGGGCCGATCGACCCGCGCCTGCTGCGCCGCGCCCGCGCGACCAAGTGGTACCTGGTCGCCGGGGTCGCGGTGGGCAGTGTGGCAGCCATCCTGACTCTCGGTCAGGCATGGCTGCTGTCGCGTTCACTGGCGGACATCTTCCACACCCGGCAGTTGGGCGGCCTGGCAGCGGCTGGGCTGGCGCTGGCCGCGATCTTCGGCGGCAAGGCGGTGCTGGCCTGGCTGAACAATGTGCTCGCGCAACGCGCCGCGGCGTCCGTGAAATCACAACTGCGCCGAGACATCATGACCGCCCGCCTGCGGCAACCGACGGCATCCAAGTCGGGCACGGGGCAGTTGGTGACGCTCCTCACCCAGGGCCTGGACGGGCTGGACGGCTACTTCTCGAAGTACCTGCCGCAGTTGGCCCTGGCCGTCACTGTGCCGTTGATCCTCGGCATCGCGATCCTGACCGGTGACCTGGCTTCGGCGGTGATCGTGGCGTTCACCCTGCCGCTGATCCCCCTGTTCATGGTGCTCATCGGGTGGACAACGCAGGCACGCACTCGCAAGCGGTGGCGCGTGCAGACGCGGCTCGCCGGCCACTTCGCCGACCTGATCTCGGGGCTCCCCACGCTGCAGGTGTTCGGTCGTGCCCGTGCTCAGGTCGAGGGCCTGCGCCGGATCGAAGCTATGCACCGCCGCGAAACGATGGCGACGCTGCGGATCTCGTTCTTATCGGCATTCGCGCTCGAACTGCTCGCGACCCTGTCCGTGGCGCTGGTCGCCGTCGCCATCGGCTTCCGGGTCGTGTTCGGGTTGATGGATCTCGAGACGGCCTTCTTCATCTTGATCCTCGCGCCCGAGGTGTACCTGCCGGTGCGGCAGGTCGGGGTTCACTACCACGACGCGGCGGACGGCGTGGCCGCGGTCGAAGCCGCGTTCGCCGAGATGGACGAGTTGAACGCGACCCCGGCCGGGACGGCCCCCGCTCCGGAGGTGACGGGTCAGCGAATCGCCTTCGAGGGGTTCGGGCACACCTACCCCGGCGCGGTGACGCCCGCCGTCGAGGGGCTCGACGCCGAGTTCGGCGCCGGCGATCTGGTGGTGCTCGCGGGCGCATCCGGGACGGGAAAGTCGACCGCGCTGCATGCGTTCATGGGTTTCCTACGGCCGAGTGCCGGCCGCATCACCGTCGGGGGAGTCGATCTCGCGACGGTCGACCCCGACGCGTGGCGTTCGCGGATCGCCTACGTCGGTCAGAGCCCCGGCATGGTCGCGGGTACGGTGGCGGACAATGTCCGGATCGGGTTCCCGGACGCCACCCCCGAAGAGGTCGCCACGGCGTTGCTGGCCGTCGGTGCCGCGGACATCCCGCCCGAGCAGCACGTCGGGGATGACGGTGAGGGGCTGTCGGCGGGGGAGAGGCGCCGGGTTGCAATGGCCAGGGCGTACGTCCGGATCGTGCATGGGAGCGGACGGTTCCTGGTGCTGGACGAGCCGACAGCAGGTTTGGACGCCGCCGCCGAGGAGGGACTCCTCGCCGCGTTGCACGGACTGGGTGTGGGTGCCTTGGTGGTGAGCCACCGGCCGCAGGTGGTCGCCGCCGCCGATCGCGTCGTGACAATCGGTGCCGACGTCGACTCAGCAGCCGGCGAATCGGCCCCCGTCGCGGCGACCTCGCTCCGAAATGTCACAGTGGGGCAGGCCGATGGCTGAATCGCGGCGACCCGGGATCCTGCTGGGGCTGCTGGACGCCGTCCCGCGGGCTCGCCTGCACCTGGCGCTCGCCACGCTGCTTGCGGGGTTGGCCAGTGCAGCGTCCGTCGGGCTCATGGCGACCTCGGCGTGGCTGCTGTCGCGGGCAGCGGAGTTTCCCCCCGTCCTGTACCTGCAGGTCGCGGCTGTCGGAGTGCGGTTCTTCGGCATTTCGCGCGGAGTCTTCCGCTACCTCGAACGCATCGTCGGTCACGACTTGGCTCTGAAGATGCAAAGCGCCCTGCGCATCCACACCTATGAACGGCTGTCCCGCACCACGCTGCTCGGCCGGCGGCGCGGCGACCTGCTCACTCGCATCGTCGCCGACGTCGAGGCGATCGAGGATCTCGTGGCACGGGTGGTGATTCCGGCGAGTGCCGCTTCGTTGGTGGTCCTGGCCACGACGACCTTGTTCGCCGTCTTCTCGCCGGCGGCGGCGGTGATGCTGTTGGTGTCAGCCGTGCTGGCGGGGATCGTGTTCCCCCTGCTGGCCCAGAGGCTGTCGCTCGCGGCGGACTCGGCCACGGTTCCGGCCCGCGGACGCCTCGCCGACCGCGCGCACGAGATCAGCCGCGCCGCGACCGATCTCGTCGCTTACGGTGCGACGGCGGACAAGTTGGCCGGGCTGCTTTCCGTCGACGAGGAACTCAAGCGCGCCGAGGAGAAGGCCGCGTTCAGCCGCGGGCTCGCGACTGCTTGCCAGATCCTGGCCGCCGGTGGAGCGGTGATCGGCTGTCTGGTGATCGGCGGTATGCAGGTGGCAGCAGGCACGCTCGCCCCGGTGATGCTCGCCGTCCTGGTGTTGACGCCGCTCGCGTTGCACGAGGTGCTGAACACGCTCACCCAGGCGGCGCAGACGTACACGCGGGCGCGGGTCTCCTTGGCCCGCGTGCAGGCGGAGTTGGACGCCCCGCCCGTCGGCGCAGGCGACCTGGTCGAGAAGGCCACGGTCGGCGAGCCGGGGATCACTATCGCCGGTGCGCTGATCGGCTGGCCCGGCAGTGAGCCGCTGTTCCGCCTCGACCTGCAGGTAGCCCGCGCGGAGCGGGTCGCGCTCGTGGGCCCGAGCGGTGTCGGCAAGACGACGGTCGCAGCCACCGTGATGGGGCTGATCCCGCCTCAGGACGGTGAGGTCGCTGTCCGGGGGCGCGTGGGCTACCTCGCCCAGGACGCCCACATCTTCGCTACCTCACTGGCGGAGAACGTCAGGATCGGCAAGAAGGACGCCACGGACGAGCAAGTCGTGGATGCCCTGGCCCGCGCAGGCCTGGACCTGTCGCCGGACAGGATCGTCGGTGAGTTGGGCGCCACCTTGTCCGGCGGGGAGGCGCGGCGGGTCGCGCTTGCCCGACTGCTCGTCGGCGACTACGCGGTCTGGCTGCTGGACGAGCCGACCGAGCATCTGGACGCCGAGACCGCAGAAGCCCTCCTGGACGACGTGTGGCTGGCCGCCGGGGAGGCGCCGCTCCTGGTGATCACGCATGACCCGGCCGTCGTCGAGCGGTGTGACCGTGTGGTCCGGTTGACTCGGCGCGAGTCCGGTGAAGTCAATCGATGACGTCCCGCGATCGCCGGTTGGCAGCCATGTGGGACAAGGGCGCTGCCGGTTACGACGCGGCCATCGCCCCGGTCGAAAGGCGGTTTCTCAGCACCAGCCGCGAATGGGTGTGCGCGAGGGCGGACGGGGCCACGCTCGAGGTGGCGGTCGGCACCGGCCTCAACCTTCCGTACTACCCGCCCGCCGTCACGCACATCACCGCTGTCGAGTGGAGCCCGGCGATGGCGGCTCTGGCTGCGCGCCGCGCGGACCGACTCGGGCGGCCCCTGCTGCTCGTGGTGGCCGACGCGATGCGGCTGCCGTTTCCGGACGAGTCCTTCGACAGCGTCGTCTGCACGTTCGCGCTGTGCAGTATCCCGCGCGAGGACGTCGCGGTCGCCGAGGCGGTGCGCGTGCTGAGACCGGGAGGCAGCCTGCTGTTGGCTGATCACGTCGCCGCCCGGCCCAAGGCGGTGCGCCTGTTGCAGCGGCTGGTCGACCTCGTCACGGTACCCGCGCAGGGCGAGCACTGGTCCCGGCGTCCCTTGCTGGAGGTGACCCGCTTGGGGCTGGAGATCGTCGCGACCCAGGCACGTCACCTCGGCGTCATCGAGCACGTCCATGCTCGCAAGCAGGCCAACCGCGCCCGCACGCCCTGATCGAGGGTAGGTTTGGATCACCGTCGAACTGCGAAGGGGCAGCCATGTCAAGCGATCATCGGGATCTCACCCAGCTTCCCGACCTTGCCACCGGCACCGGGCGCGTCGGGGCCGTCAGGTCCCGGATGCCCATCTACGTGGACCTGTTGCCACCATGCAACGAAGCCTGTCCCGCGGGCGAGAACATCCAGGAGTGGCTGCGCCTCACCAAGGCCAACGAGGACGAGGCTGCCTGGCGGGAGTTGGTCAAGTACAACCCCTTCCCGGCGATCCACGGCAGGGTCTGCTACCACCCGTGCGAAAGCGCGTGCAACCGCGTCGAACTCGACGGCGCCGTCTCGATCCACTCTGTCGAGCGGTACCTGGGTGACCTGGCGATCGAGAAGGGGTGGAAGTTCGACCAGCCGCGATTCAAGTCCGGCCGCCGCGTTCTTATCGTGGGCGCCGGCCCCTCCGGGCTGTCGGCGGCCTACCAACTCGCCAAACTCGGCCACGAGGTCGAGATCCGGGACGCGTCCGACCAGCCCGGCGGCATGATGCGGTGGGGCATCCCCGAGTACCGGCTCCCACGCGACGTGGTGGACGCCGAGATCGACCGCATCACGGAGATGGGCGTACGCATCGTCCTCAACGCCCCGGTCAAGGATTTGATCGCCGAGCAGGCGGCCGGCAACTTCGCCGCCGTGTTCGTGGCCATCGGCGCTCACCTGTCGAAGCGCGTCGACATCCCGTGGCAGGACGCCAGCCGCATCGTCGACGCCGTCAGCTTCCTCCGCGACGTCGCGGCGGGCGAGCGCCCCGTGATCGGCCGCCGGGTGGCGGTCTACGGTGGCGGCAACACCGCGATGGACGCCGCCCGCGTCGCCCGCCGGCTCGGAGCCGAGGAGTCGATCGTCGTCTACCGGCGCACCGAGGAACAGATGCCTGCGCACCACGAGGAGAAGCAGGAGGCTGAGCGCGAGGGCGTCCAGATGAACTGGCTGCGCACCATCACCGCGATGGACGACGCCGATCTCACCGTGGAGATCATGGAACTCGACGAGAACGGCAAGGCAGTCGGCACCGGCCGCTTCGAGAAACTGCAGGCTGACACCGTCATCCTCGCCCTCGGCCAGGAAGCTGACTCGGCGTTCCTGCGCAAGATTCCCGGTATGCGATTCGAAAGCGACGTCGTCCAGGTGGACAAGCGGTCACTGATGACCGACGTTCCGGGCATTTTCGCCGGCGGCGACGCGGTTCCGTCCGACCGCACCGTCACCGTAGGCGTCGGCCACGGCAGGCGCGCCGCTTTGCAGATCGATGCCTACCTCAACTCCCGCGAGACCTACGAGCCGCTGAAGCACGATCTCGCGAGCTTCGACAAGCTCAACCTCTGGTACTTCGGGGACGCCCGTCGCCACAGCCAGCCCGAACTGGACCCGGGCGCACGTGTCCTCGACTTCGACGAGATCGTCGGCGGCCTTGATGAGGGACAGGCCCGCACCGAGGCGACTCGGTGCCTGTCGTGCGGCAACTGCTTCGAATGCGATGGCTGCTTGGGTTCTTGCCCCGAGGACGCCATCATCAAGCTCGGCAAGGGCAATCGGTATCGCTTCGACTACAACAAATGCACCGGCTGCGCGACCTGCTACGAGCAATGCCCCGTGCACGCCATCGAGATGATCGCGGAGAACTGACATGGAAACCTCAATCATCGACGGCAACGAGGCCGCGGCCTCGGTCGCCTACCGCCTCAACGAACTGTGCAGCATCTACCCCATCACTCCGAGTTCGACGATGGCGGAGTTGGCGGATGAATGGTCGGCGCAAGGGCGCGCCAACATCTTCGGCACGGTGCCGTCGGTCATCGAGATGCAGTCCGAGGGCGGGGCGGCCGGGGCTTTGCACGGCGCGCTGCAGGGCGGAGCGCTGTCCACGACGTTCACCGCGTCGCAGGGCCTGCTGCTCATGATCCCGAACATGTACAAGATCGCCGGTGAGCTGACGTCGACCGTCATCCACGTGGCCGCACGTTCATTGGCGGCGCAGGGACTGTCGATCTTCGGCGACCATCAGGACGTCATGGCGGTCCGGCAGACCGGGTTCGCGCTGCTCGGTTCGGCCTCCGTGCAGGAGGCCCACGACATGGCCGTCATCGCACAGGTCGCGACGCTGCGCTCACGCATCCCCTTCATCCACTTCTTCGACGGGTTCCGGACGAGCCATGAGCTCAACACCCTCGACATGCTCACGGACGAGGATCTGGCTGCGCTGGTGCCCGAGTCGTTGATCCGCGAACATCGGGAGCGGGCGCTGTCGCCCGAGCACCCGTACATTCGGGGCACGGCACAGAACCCCGACACGTACTTCCAGTCGCGGGAGACAGTCAATCCCTTCTACACGGCAACCCCCGGCATGGTCGCGCAGGCCATGACCGAGTTCGGCAACTACACCGGCCGCCGGTACAAACTCGTCGAGTACATCGGTGCTCCCGATGCCGACCGCGTCATCGTCATCATGGGGTCCGCTGCTCAGACTGTCGCCCAGACCGTGGGTTACCTGAACGAGCGGGGCGCAAAGGTCGGTGTCGTTCAGATCAGGCTGTACCGGCCGTTCCCCGTGGCCGATGTGCTGGGTGCGCTGCCGGACTCCGTCCGCAAGATCGCGGTGCTCGACCGGACCAAGGAGCCGGGCTCGGGCGGCGAGCCCCTGTTCCTCGACGTCGTGGCGGCGCTCGGTGAAGCGGTCGCCACCGGTGGCCGCACGTTGATGCCGATGGTGAGCGGCGGCCGGTACGGCTTGTCCAGCAAGGAGTTCACCCCCGGCATGGTTGCCGGCATCTACGACGAACTCGCTCTCGATCGGCCGCGGCCGCGGTTCACGATCGGCATCAACGACGACGTCACGCACACCTCGCTGCCCTACCCCGCAGACCTGGATGTCGAGTCGTCCGACACGATGCGAGCCGTCTTCTACGGCCTCGGCTCCGACGGCACGGTCGGCGCCAACAAGAACACCATCAAGATCCTCGGGTCGAGCGGCGAGTATTTCGCGCAGGGATACTTCGTCTACGACTCGAAGAAGTCGGGTTCGCGCACGGTCTCTCATCTGCGGTTCGGGCCCGAACCGATCCAGGCGCCGTACCTCGTGCGGCAGGCCGGGTTCATCGGCTGTCATCACTGGTCGATCCTCGAGCGCGTCGACGTGCTCGAGTACGCCCGCGAGGGCACCGTCCTGCTGCTGAATGCGCCGTACGGTCCGGACGAAGTGTGGCAGTTCCTGCCCGAGCCCGTGCAGCGGCGCGTGATCGAACTCGGCATCGAACTGTGGGTCATCGACGCCAACGCCGTGGCTCGCAAGGCAGGCATGGGCAACCGCACCAACACCGTGCTGCAGACGTGCTTCTTCGCGATCTCGAAGGTGCTCCCGCGCGAGCAGGCCATCGCTCGTGTGAAGGACTCCATTCGCAAGACCTACGGCCGCCGCGGTGCCGACGTCGTGGCGAAGAACGAGACCGCGGTTGACGCCGCCGTGGCCGAACTCTTCCAAGTCACTGTGCCCTCGTCCGCGAGCGCCGTTCATGGGCTTATCCCGCCCGTGCCCGCCGACGCACCCGAGTTCGTGCGCGACGTCACCGCGGTGATGCTCGCCGGGGAGGGCGACAGCCTGCCGGTCAGCGTTCTGCCCGTCGACGGCACCTACCCGAGCGGCACGACGAAATACGAGAAGCGCAACATCTCCGAGATCATCGCCCAGTGGGATCCGGAGGCCTGCATCCAGTGCGGCAACTGCGCATTCGTGTGCCCGCACGCCGTCCTGCGCGCGAAGTACTACCGGGCGGCGGCGCTCGAAGGGGCGCCGGCGAGTTTCCAGACCGCGCCGCTGAACGCAGCAGGCTTCCCGGATGCCCACTACACGCTGCAGGTCTACGCCGAGGACTGCACCGGTTGCGGCTTGTGCGTCGAGGCGTGCCCGGTCAAGCCCGTGGGCCAGCCGACCCGGAAGGCCATCAACCTGACGCCGGTGCTCGACCGAACCGACGAGAAACAAAACGTGCAGTTCTTCGAGGCGCTGCCGGTCAATGAACGCAGCCGAGTCGATTTCGCCACGGTACGCGGAACCCAGTTCCTGGAACCGCTCTTCGAGTTCTCCGGCGCGTGTTCCGGTTGCGGCGAGACACCGTATCTGAAGTTGCTCACTCAGTTGTTCGGCGACAGGGCCACGGTGGCCAACGCGACGGGCTGTTCGTCCATCTACGGCGGCAACCTGCCGACCACACCATGGGCGACCAACGACAAGGGACGAGGCCCCGCGTGGTCGAACTCCTTGTTCGAGGACAACGCCGAGTTCGGCCTCGGGATGAGGTTGGCGGCCGATCTGCACTCCGACCTGGCGCGACGGCGGCTGGAGCAGTTGCGTCCCGAGTTGGGTGACGCGTTCGTCGACGAGTTGCTGCACGCGCCCCAGCGATACGAGTCGGATCTGGCTTTCCAACAGGACCGGGTTGAGCGCCTGCAGCAGAGGCTGGACGAGATCCCCGGCCCGATCGCCGCGGACCTGCGCTCGGTGGCCGATCATCTGCTGCGCAGGTCAGTGTGGATCGTCGGCGGCGACGGATGGGCCTACGACATCGGTTCGTCCGGCCTGGACCACGTCCTGGCGTCCGGCCGTGACGTCAACGTCCTGGTCATGGACACCGAGGTGTACTCGAACACCGGTGGTCAGGCATCGAAGTCGACTCCGCTGGGAGCGGTGGCCAAGTTCGCCGCTGCCGGCAAGTTGACGCACAAGAAGGACCTGGCGATGCAGGCCATCGCCTACGGAACCGTGTACGTGGCTCGCGTCGCGATGGGCGCCGACCCGCAGCAGACGCTGAAGGCCTTCCGGGAGGCGGAGAGCTACCCGGGCCCGTCGCTGATCATCGCCTACAGCCACTGCATCGCGCACGGCATCGATATGCAGAAGGGCCTCGATCAGCAGTACGCCGCTGTGCATTCGGGGCACTGGCCGCTGATCCGGTACAACCCGGTCATCCGCGAGGCGGGCGGCAACCCGTTCCTGCTGGATTCGCCGCGGCCGCGGATCCCGCTGCACGACTACCACGTGAAGGAGTTGCGCTACCGGATCCTGATGAACACCGATCCTGCCGAAGCAGAACGCCTCACCGAGTTGGCGCAAGCTCAGGTCAATCGCCGGTGGACCGAGTACGAACAGATGGCAGGACGGTCGGCGGAGTCGTTCGCCGCGGATGCGAGGAGGAAGTGATGCCCGACCTCACGACGAGCTACATGGGGCTGCGGCTGCGACACCCCGTAGTCGCTTCGGCGGGGCCGCTCGTGCAAAGTGTCGACGGCGTGCGCGCCATGGCAGCCGGGGGTGTGTCCGCGATCGTCATGCACTCGCTGTACGAGGAGGTGCTGCGGCGCGAGGCGGCCCGGGACGCCGAGATCCTCGAGAGGTACTCCGACATCGACGCCGAGTCGAACTCGTTCTTCCCCGAGGTGGGAGGCCTGGACGAGGGTGTCAGCGCACGGTATCTGAGCCTGATCGAACGCAGCGTGCGTGCGGTCGACGTCCCCATAATCGCCAGCCTCAACGGATCGTCGCTGGGCAGTTGGGTCGAGTTCTCCAAGCAGATCGAGGACGCCGGAGCCGCGGCGCTGGAACTCAACGTCTACTTCGTCCCGGGTGATGTGCGAGCGTCCGGGCGGGGGGTGGAGGAGCGGCACCTGGCGATCCTGCGCGCGGTCAAGCAGGCGGTGAGGATCCCGGTCGCGATGAAACTCAGCCCCTACTTCAGTGCTTTCGGTCACTTCGCTCTGGAGTTGGACGAGGCGGGCGCCGATGGCCTCGTGCTGTTCAACCGCTTCCTGCAACCCGACATCGACCTCGAACACATGACGGTCGCGCCGGCCCTGCAACTGTCTACAGCGACCGAGGGCAAGGTGCCGCGCATCTGGATCGGCGCGCTGCGGGGCCGTGTGCAGGCCTCCCTCGCCGCGACGACGGGCGTGGAGACGTCCGACGATGTCGTCAAATACCTGCTCGCGGGTGCCGACGTGGTGATGACCACGTCCGCCCTCATCAGGCACGGGATGAGCTACGCCGCCGACCTCGTGGCCGGCGTCGAGAAGTGGCTCAAGGCAGGCGGTCACCGGTCGGTGGCTGAGGTTCGAGGATTGCTGGCGGTACCCGTTGATCAGGATTCCGATGCCTACCAGCGGGCGGGTTACGTTGCGGTGCTCGACCGCGCTCGCCAGACTTATGGTGACCTGAGCCACTGACCACACGCCGGGAGGTAGCCCACACATGACGCAACCGGATCGAGAGACCCCCCAACCGATTCGGGTCGCGTTGGTGACCGACAACTACGGCCCGACGCGAAGCGGCATCTTGTTCGCCGTCCAGTTTCTGGAGGGTGAGTTGTTGGCGGCCGGACACCGAATCACCGTGGTCGCTCCCCGCGCCAACGGCCCCAATCCGTATGTGGCTCACCCTCGACGCAGTGAGATCAGGTTGCCGTCGGTCCGGATTCCCGGGGTGGGAGCGCGGGTGGCGACGGGGCAACAGTTCGAATCCCGGCTGGAGCAACTGTCCCGGGAGCGATTCGACGTCATCCACGTGCACGGGCTGGGCCCTGTGGGCCTTCTGGGGGTGTGGCTGGCCAAGCGTGCCGGCATCCCGCTGCTCGTCACGTGGCATACCGATTTCGAGGCCTACGCGGATCATTACTCGCACCTGGCGCCCTTCCTCGACGGGTTCTACCGCTTGCTGAAACTGCGCAACACCTCGTTGCAGATGCCGACGAGAAAGGATTTCGCGCGGATGTTGCGGCAACGTCCGCGGTCGGCGAAGACGAATCTGCTGACCGTCGCCAAGCAGATGCTGGAGGACGCCGATCTCGTCACCACGCCTTCCGACAAGACGGCCAAGCGCGTCCTCGAACTTGCCCCGCTGGCACGGGTGGTGGCAGTGCCGAACGGCGCGGACGCGTTGCCGTCCGGCCCCCCGCTGCGCAAGCACAAGGGTCCGCGGATCCTGTTCGTGGGTCGAGTCGCGCCCGAGAAGGGCATCGGGCTGTTGCTGGACGCCTTCTTGCTCGTCGAGGACGAGATGCCCGATGCCGAACTGATGATCGTCGGCGACTGGCGCAAGTCCCCGGTGTTGCGGGAGCGGCTGCGATTGGCGTCCCACAGGCACAACGTGACGCTCGTCGGAGAGGTCGACCGCGACAAACTCCAGCCGTACTACGAATCAGCCGACGTGTTCTGCTTTCCCTCGCTCACCGACACCCAGGCGCTGGTGTTGCATGAGGCGGCCCATGCCGGGTTGCCGATCGTCAGCGTCGACCCCGAACTGCAGATGGTGTGCGAGTCTCCCGGCAATGCCAGGTTCGCCCGGCCCAGCCCGGTGTCCCTGAGTGACGAGTTGTTGGCCATGCTGCGCGACTGCGCCGACCCGGACACCCGGGCGGCGATGTCGGCTCGCAGCCGGGAGTTGGCAGCCCAGTACACGATCGCCAAGCAATCTGCCCTGGTGATGGACCTCTATGCGCAACTGGCCGCGCTCGACAAGCGGCCCCCGCAGCCCCGGGCCCGCGGTTCGCGGTTCCGCAGTTGGCGCACTCGTGCCCGCTACTTGCTTTAGAGCACGGCATGCAACAGGCCCGGGGTGTGCCCGGGCCTGTTGCATGCTGGAGTGTCAGACGACCTGCCAGTTGACGGTGATGACACCGGCGGAGGTGCCGCCGATCGCCTGCATGGCGGCGACCGACAGATCCAGGCAGCGGCCGGAGATGTACGGGCCACGGTCATTGATGCGAACTACCGTCGTCGCGCCGTTGGCCGGGTTCGTCACCTTGACCATGCTGCCGAGCGGCAGCGTCTTGTGCGCGGCGGTCATGGCGTTGGGGTTGAACCACTCCCCGGACGCGGTCGGCTGTGGCTCCCAGTAGTAGGAAGCCAGGCAGGTGTTGCCGGAGGCCGGCGTCATGTTGCTGCCGCTGGTGGACCGGGTGGAAGTGCTCGACGAGGAACCGGAAGTGGTCGTAGCCGGCGCCTTGGTGCCGATGAGTTCGACCTGGTTGACGGGCTTCTTCGTGATCACCGCGCGTGTGCGGGTCTGCTTCACCGGCACGCCGTCCTCGATGCGAACGGTCCAGGTTTCGGTCTTGGTGCCAGTGACGCCTCGGGTCTTGATCTGCGTCTCACCCCTGAGCAGCGTTGAGCTGTTCTGTTTGGTGGTCGTGAACTTGATCGGGATGTTCTTGAGCACCGTCTTGGTGTCGACCTTCACCAGCTTGATCGTCATGCCATCGCTGAGTTGCTTGTCGAGCGAGGAACTGATGATGTCATCGGCGTCGTACTTGGCCCCTGCCTGCGCCAGCGCGTCCCGCACTGTGCCCCCGAGCAGAAGCTGACGGGCCTTGCCGCCGGACTGAACGGTCACTCGGTACTGGCTCTTTACTTCGAAGTCGAGGCCCTCGCGGCCGATCGGGGTGCTGCGGCTGGTAGAGAGGGTGAAGTTCTGCGAACGGATGCTGAGCTGGTTCAGGGCATCGTCCACGGTGAGCGCCGTGGTCCAGAAAGTGGAGGGAACGCCATCGACCAAGGCGGTGATCTCGCGTCCGTAGCGGACTTGGATCTGCTGCCCCGAACTCACGCTGCTGGCGGGAGCGGGCGTGACGACGTCATGCTCGCCCAGCTTCACGCCCTGTGAGATGAGGACGCCGGCGACAGTGGGGTTCGTGACACGGAGTTGCGACGTGACGCCGTCGATGGTCAGCGACACATCCTTGGCCAGCATCTGGGTGGCGCCATACGCGCCGCCACCGATGAGCAGTGCGCCGGAAACGCCGAGCGCTAAAAGCTTCTGCATGCTTGTGACAACTCCTGTGAGAGGCAGTGCCCTGTGTTCTCAGGACTCTCTTAGCATAAGACAAAGGTGAAGCAAAGCCAAGAAATAACTGAGAAGGCCACCGGAAGATCAACCGGTGTGAGATAGGAGCCGAGGGGCCGCAACTCTGGGGATAAGTCTGAACTCGTTGTGGGAAAACGAGCACGAACCGGACTCGCTGTCAACCGCTTGACCGATGGCCGGAAACCTTGCCGTAATCGGCTGTTTTCTTTCTTCCACACGGTAAATGCTGCGTTTACCCTAGTCAAAGCGGAACAGCTCGGAGGCGAGCCGAGTTGTTCACGCTTGTCCCCACAAGTTACACACAGGTGATGCACGTGGCTATGAAGCTATCCACATTCTGTCCACAGGGCCCTGTGGGTAACGCTCTTGGCGGGTCGCAGCGAAGCGGTTTACGGTGTGCAAGCGAGGCCGACCAACACGGTTTGTCAGTTGTCGTCCTTAAGGTGGAAACACTCAGGGGAGGTGTTCGATGGCGGTGGCAGAGTTGCAGCGGGTCGACATCGACCCGGCAGATCGCACTCCGCCTCAAGACCTCGCCGCCGAGCAGAGCGTCCTCGGGGCGATGCTGCTCAACAAGGACGCGATCGCCGACGTTCTTGAGATTCTCAAGGGCCACGACTTCTACCGTCCGGCCCACGAGCAGATCTTCGACTCGGTTCTCGATCTGTTCGCGCGCGGCGAGCCCGCCGACCCGATCACCGTTGCCGCTGAGCTGACCAAGCGTGGCGAGATCGGCCGCGTCGGGGGTCACGTCTACCTGCACGAGCTCGTGGCGAGCGTGTCGGTGGCGGCGAACGCCGCGTACTACGCGTCCATCGTGCGCGAGAAGGCCATCCTGCGGCGATTGATCGAGGCCGCCATGCGCATCGCGCAACTCGGTTACCGAGGCGCCAGCGATGCGCGAGATATCGTCGACCAGGCGCAGCAGGCCGTGTACGAAGTCGCCGACGGCAAGGTGTCCGACGATTATCAACCGCTGTCGGAGCTGATGGAACCGACTCTCGACGAGATCGAGGCGATCAGCGCCCGGGGCGATGCCATGGCCGGGGTTCCTACGGGCTTCGTGGGTCTCGACGAACTCACCAACGGCTTGCATCCGGGCCAGATGGTGATCGTCGCGGCGCGTCCGGGCATCGGCAAGTCGACGTTGGGGCTTGACTTCGCGCGGTCGGCCTCCATCAGGCATCAACTCTGCTCGGCGATCTTCTCCCTCGAAATGACAAAGTCCGAGATCGTGAAGCGGCTGCTGTCGGCCGAGGCGATGGTCGCCCTGAACCACATCAACAAGGGCCAACTCACCGACGACGACTGGGATCGCCTGGCGAACAAAATGACCCAGGTGTCCGGGGCTCCCCTGTACATCGACGACTCCCCGCACCTCACCATGATGGAGATCCGCTCGAAAGCGCGTCGCCTCAAGCAGCGCCACAATCTGCAGTTGATCGTGATCGACTACATCCAGCTCATGACGTCCGGCAAAAAGGTCGAGTCGCGCCAGTTGGAGGTCTCGGAATTCTCACGCCAGATCAAACTCCTGGCGAAAGAGTTGGAGGTTCCGGTTGTGGCTCTCAGCCAGCTCAACCGCGGGCCCGAGCAGCGGCAGGACAAGCGGCCTCAACTGGCCGACCTCCGCGAATCCGGCAGCCTCGAGCAGGATGCCGACCTGGTGATCCTGCTCCACCGCGAGGACGCCTACAACCGCGACAGTGACCGGCGGGGCGAGGCCGATTTCATCGTCGCCAAGCATCGTAACGGCCAGACCGGCGACGTCAGCGTGAGTTTTCAAGGGCAGTACTCTCGCTTCACGAACATGCCGAACTCGGCCCCCATTTCGTAGCTGGCTGCCACAGCCTCCGGCTCGCGGGTATCTGTGCCATGATCGAGGAGTTCCCGCGCATCCGGGTAATACCCGGTCATCTGAATCGAGGCCTAGCCATGACCGACACCGTGACGATGGGGTTGGCGCACGCTGAGGACACCGATGTCGTCGAGGTGGGGCGCGATCTGCTCCAGCGCACAGGCGAGATCATTCGCGAAAGTTTCCCCGGCCACCGGGTGCTCATCGTTGCTGACCAGCGCACCTGGGACGCCGCCGGTGCGGCGGTGGCGGATTCGCTGCGGGCTGCCGGAGTCGAGCAGGCCGAGCCACTCGTCTTCCCGGGGCACCCCGTTCTTTACGCTGCCTACGAGCACGTGGACGAGATCCGCGAACTGCTGCGTAAGACCGGTTGCATCGGCATCGCCGTCGGTGCCGGCACGCTGAACGATCTCGTCAAGCTGGCTTCGGGCGAACTCGGCCAGCCGTATGCCGTGGTCGGCACGGCGGCGTCCATGGACGGGTACTCCGGCTTCGGAGCCCCGATGACGCGCGACGGTCTCAAGATCACCATGCCGTGTCCCGCGCCGAAGGTCGTCCTCTTCGACCTGGACGTCGCTGCCGCCGCCCCCAAGTCCATGGTGGCTTCGGGTTACGGTGACCTTTCCGCGAAGATCCCCGGCGGCGCGGACTGGATCCTGGCCGATGCCGTCGGCTTCGACCCGATGAACCAACTGGCGTGGGATCTCGTCCAGAACGGCGTCAAGGACGCACTGTCCCGGCCGGCCGATCTCGCAGCCGGAGACCCTGACGCCTACGAGGGTCTGGTCACGGGGCTGGTGCTGTCGGGGCTTGCGATGCAGGTCTACAAGGGCACGCGGCCGGCGTCCGGGGCCGAGCACTACTTCAGCCACCTGTGGGAACTGCGGCACATCGGCGCCGACTGGGATCCGCCGCTGTCGCACGGCTTCAAGGTCGCGATCGGCACGCTCGCGATGACGTCCTTCTACGAGAAGTTCCTCGCCCGCGACCTGACGGCGCTCGACATCGACGCCGCCGTCGCCGCGTGGCCCACCTGGGACCAGGTAGTGGCCGACATCAGCGAGAAGATGGAGGGCGCCCTGATCGACAAGGGCATCAATGAGACCCGCGAGAAGTACGTGGACGCCGCCGGGTTGCGTGAGCGGCTGACCACTCTCGTCGCGAAGTGGCCCGAGTTGCGGCCGCGGGTCGAGGCGCAGATGATGCCCGTGGCCGAACTGCAAGAGATGCTGCGGCTCGCCGGGGCGCCGTCGCGTCCCGAGGACATCGGCATTACCGCCCAAGTCGTCCGTGACACCTTCCCGCAGGCGATGTACTACCGGTCGCGCTACACGGTGCTCGACGTGGCCCGCGAGTGCGGCTGGTACGAGAGCCTCGTGGACGAGGTGTTCGCGCCCGGCGGTCTATGGACCTGACCGTCGAGGACGCCACTGCACAGGCCCAGTTGCGGGCGCGGTTGACGGCGCTCCTCGCGGCGCGGGGTGATGAGTTCGGGCTGCGGCGCTGCGGAGAGACCGGCGTGACCCGGATCGGTGCCGGGGAGTCGTACGAGGCGTGGCGCGTGAGCGGCTGGCGGACTCCGACCGGTGATGCCGTCGTGATCCGTGTCGTGCGGCGGCCTGTGTCGCAGTTGCCGCGCCCGATGGCGGCCGAGTTCGCGTTCCTGCGTCTCGTCCCGCCCGACCTGGGCTCGCAGGGCGTCCACCTGGAAGAGTCGGCCGACGATCTGGGCGCGCCCTTCATGATCGTCACGCTCGTGCCTGGCTCTGTCGTCCGGCCACGGGACTGGAAGCCGCGACTAGTCGCCGCTCACGCGGTGCAACTCGCGCGTTTGCACACGTTGCCCCCGCCCGCGGATGCGCCGCGCCACCCGATCAGCATCGCGGGGTTCTGCTCGGACTCGGCGGCCTGGTGGGAGGGCGCCCACCCCCGCATCCTCGCTGCGGAGAGCGCGACCGTGCACGCGCTTCGGCGTGCGGCGGAGGATCTGGAATGGGCATTCGCGGGCGTGGTCTCCGACACCCTGATTCACGGTGACGCCGTGGTGACGAACATCCTGGTCGCGGCAGGCACTCCCCGCTACGTGGACTGGGAGTGGGCGGAGTTCTCGGATCCGGCCCGCGACCTGGGGTTGTTCGGCGGGGCCATCGCGTGCGACCCGTGGTACGTCGCGCTGACGCCACCCCAACTGCGGGACTTCGTTGCGACCTACGCTGCCGCCGCCGGCCGGGAGGACGGCGACAGGCTGTTGGTTCGGCAGTCGGCTTGGGAGTTGGCCGATCGGACATTCAACGCTTTGTACTGCCGCCTTGTCGCAGCCCGGGGGGACGCGTCCTACGCGGCCCGCGCCGACGCGTTGTTCGCGGGCCTGAGGATCGAACTGCTGCGGCGCGGGTACTGGTAGCAGCACGCGTCCATGGGAAAGAGTGGAGGCATGGCGAATCCGTCGCGGACGACGTTGACCTTTCTCGGTGGGACTGAGACCGTCACCGGCTCCAAGTTCCTGTTGAGTGTCGGGGAGCGCCGCCTCCTCATCGATTGCGGCATGTTCCAGGGGGAGAAGAAGTGGCGTGAACTGAACTGGGAGGAGTTCCCGGTCGACCCCGCCAGCATCTCCGATCTGATCCTCACCCATGCCCACATGGATCACAGCGGGTACATCCCCGCCCTTGTCAAAAATGGTTTCAGCGGGCCGATCTGGTGCACCGAAGGCACGCGCAGGCTGGTCGAGATCGTCCTGCGCGATGCGGGCTATCTCTTGGAGCGCGAGGCGAAGGACGCGGCCGAAGGTGGTTACTCGAAGCACGAGCAGCCGCTCCCGCTCTACACGATCGACGACGTCCTGCGGGCGCTGCCGCAGTTCGCCACTCTCGAGTACGACGCCGACTTCGACCTGGGCGGCGGCATCTCGATCAGGTTCACGAGAGCCGGTCACATCCTCGGGTCGGCGTCGGCGACGGTGACCACCCCCGACACGCAGGCGCTGTTCTCGGGCGACATCGGAAGGCACGATCACCCGGTCCTACGCCCGCGGGAGACACCGCCGGGAGCCTCCTACGTCATCGTCGAGTCGACCTACGGCGATCGGGAGCACCCCGAGCCCCTGAACCTGCCGCATGAGGGCATGGCGGACGTCATTCGGCGGACGATAGCCCGCGGCGGCACCGTGCTGATCCCCGCCTTCGCGATAGACCGCACCAGCATCGTCCTGATGGCTCTGACGCAGATGCTCGCTGCCGGCCGCATTCCCGAGGTGCCCATCTACGTGAACTCGCCCATGGCGCTGTCCGCGCTGGACGTCTACCAGTCACCGGCGCTGAAGGGCGAGTTGCGCCCCGAACTCACGCCGGCCGACTTCGCCGACCCCCCCAACCTGCGCGAAGTGAAGAGTGCTGACGAGTCGAAGCGCATCACCAAGCCGAGCGAGCCGTCCATAGTGATCAGTTCGTCCGGCATGCTCACCGGCGGGCGTGTGCTGCACCACCTGGAAGCACTACTGCCGGGCAAGGAGAACTCGGTGATTCTGACCGGGTATCAGGGCGTCGGTACCCGCGGTCGCGCGTTGCTCGAAGGTGCGACCGAGTTGAAGATGTACGGCGACTACGTGCCGGTCGCAGCCGAGATCTACCAGGACGAGGAGTTCTCGGTGCACGCCGATGCGTCCGACATCATCGACTGGCTGCGCGACCTCGACCCTCGCCCGCGGACCGTGTTCTGCGTTCACGGCGAGGAGGATGCCACCGCCGCCCTGGCTGCCAAGATCAAGGCAGAACTCGGCATCGCTGCCGTCATCCCCCGGCGCCGCGAGGTGGTCACCCTGACTCCCGGGTCCCGGATCCCGCTGGAGCCACTGGCCGCGGTCTCGGTGCCGGGCGCTGCGGCTGAACCCGTGTCGGTGCAACACCAGCCCACTCTCGACGGCGATGTCGTGTGGCGAAACGTGTCCGGAGACGACGACACGATCGTCCTCGAAGGCAAGATCACGATCCGCCTGCGGCGGTGAAGGTCATGAGGGTAAATCCAGCGTGGTGACGTCCACGAGGTAGACCACCCCTGTGACGAACTGAACGGCCGCCAGGACGCCGACGATCAGCTTCGCCTCCAGGTGCAGAGTGCGCCGCTGCTGCAACCACTCGCGCACAAGCATCACGACCAGCACGAACATCGAAACCTGCATCCCCCACGACCAGTTGCCGTGATGCAGTGTCTGGCCCGTGGCGAGGTTGATCTCGCTGAGAAGGGCGAACACGGCCACTCCGAGCAGCGTGCAGCACCAAGCTAGGACGAGGCTGGTGCGGTCACGGGAACCACGCCAGAGGAAGACGGTCGCGATCACAGGCAGTAGTAAGGACTCGAAGACGGCGAGGGCGATGTGACCAGTGAAGATCCGCCACACAGCAAGCGGGTCGAAGGCGTTGGTGTAGTTGACACTGCCGTTCGCGTACGTGCCCAAGTACTGACCTGCGAGCACCGCGATGCCGGCGCCCGCCAGCCACGAGTAGCGGGCGAGCGGCCGCCACCAACCGGCTTGCCTGCGGCGCTGGACGGCCAGCACACCGACGTAGATGCCGAAGACCGGCAGGAAAACCAGTCCGAAGTTGGGCTTCACCAGCAGGTCGAACACCAGGAGTCCGGCGAGGCCGGCTGTCGCGTGCCACCTTGCAGTCTTGCGGCTCAGGACGTCGACGGCCACAACGAACAGCACGAGGCTCACCGGCATCAGCATGACCGTCGTCGAGTTGTGCCAGATCGTCGGTGAGATCTTCCCCAAATACAACTCGGTCGCGGAACTGAGTCGCAGTGGAACGACCACGAGCGCGAAGAGCGTCGCCAGCAGGGCGATGCCAAGCCTGGCGCGGGCACGTCCCAGTACCCAGAGGGTTGCCGCGGCCTTCGCCCCCATGAATATCGACAGGATCACGACCGCGGGGAGGCGGAGGTCCTCGTAGTCCGTCGCTTGGCCCAGCGTCACCACGTAGAGCAAGCCGTAGAAGATCGTGTACCACGGAACCGTGCCGTCCGTCATTCCCTCAAGCAGGATCCGCCCGTGGACGTGCATGTCGAGACCGGGCAGGGGTGCGCTCAGCGTCCACAGCACCGGAGCGGCAGCCACTGCGGCCGCGGCCCACACTGCGAGGAGGATCCACGTGCGAGGACCTCTCACCCCGTTCGCAGGGTCCAAAGTGGGGTCGGCGTCCATCGGGCCAGCGATCGCCCGCCTGGGCAGACCAGGCGCGGAGTCTGCTAGCGCCCCTTGCACCAGCGCATCATTCCACATTCAACCTCACGATGATCCGGCGGGGTGTGACAATCGAACACCGGAAGTAGGCGGAGGACAGATGTACGAGATCATCGGAGCGATCATCGGCCCACTTGTCACGGCCGTCCTGGCCGGGATCGCCGTCCTGGGCAGGCAGTGGCAGGCGAACAAGCGGTCCGAGGCCGATCTGGAGCAACTGGCGACCGAGGCGGCGTTCCTTGAATCTTGGGTGGCGGCGCGTGAGAGGCTGCGACCGCTCACCGAGCACGAGCAGCAAATGTTGACGGCGGCATTGGAGCGGCTGGACACGCAATACAGCAGTGTGCGGCTGGACCAGGCGAAGCTTCGCCGGAAAGAACGGACTCCGGCGGGTGTCCGCGTGCTTCGCGGGTTCCTCCAGCTAGATGTCGTGGGCGGCGGCGCAAAGACCGCTCGGGTGTTCTACTGGATCGCGCTCCTGTTCGGTTTCATGGGCTCGGCGTTGTTCATCGCGGTCTCGACGGAGCCGAGCGACAGCGGGGTGTTCGCGACGGTGTTCGCAGCCGCCTTCCTGAGCCTGATGTGCTTCGTGCCGGCTGGTGTCATGGCGCTCGTCACCTACCTGCTGAGCACCAACGCCCGAACGACGCAGGAGCGCCAGGCAGCGCTGCAGGCGGCGCGCAATGCGAGGCAAGAGCCCTACGGGTACTCGCTGGGATACCTGCCCCCGACGATGCCGGGTTACAGCCCGAGCGGGCCGCAATCGGCCAGCGCGCCTCCTGATCCCCAGCAGGTTCGGCGCGGCTGACGGGCTCAGCTCTAGCGCAAGCGCACGGATTCGGCCGACATCTCGAAGCCGTGTTCGCCGCGGCTGTCGCGGCAAGCAACGCCCACCTGCAGGGCGGTGCACACGTACCCACCCACTTGGATCGTCGAGCCGTAGCCGAGCGCTGCCTGGGGAACGCCCGAGACGCGGATCTGCGGGTCGTGGCCGGCCCGCCACCAGGCCGTCAGTTCGGTGCCGAGGCGGGCGGCGCCGATGGCCGAGTCGGTAGAGCAATCGATCTCAACCCCTGCAGCGCTCAGGCGAAGCGCAGTGGGGTGGGGGGCTTGGCAGTTTCGAGGCCGTTCCAGAGTCCAGATCGGCTTCTGCGTCGGCTCGCAGCGCACTCCGCTGGCGTTGGCGCGACAACTTATGCGCCCGGTAGGGGTAGCGAAGGCTGCCGAAGTGGCCAGGATGTCGCGGCCCGACTTCTTCGAGGGGGGTTGGGCGCTGCCGGTTTCGGACATGACGACTCGTCCGATATCGGACGACGTAACGGGTGCCTGAGCTTGCATCGCACAGCCCACAAGCACCAAGCAGATCAGCGTTCCCCCGAACGCCATCACTCGCCTCAGTTTCACCTGTCCCTCTCCAAACCCTGTGTGGCGACGGTAGGCGGCTTCAATATGCCGACTGGCGCAAGTAGTTGTTTCAGCCTCTTTTCGGTAGCGGAGCCCTCGCTCACGGCCCAGGATAGCCTCCCGCGCCTGAGATAGTGTGCCGAACGTGAACCCCCAACTCGTCGCGGCATTTGTCCTGGCGGCGACGGTTCTGATCGTGGTGCCGGGGCCCAACCTCATGTTCATCGCCGGCGCTTCTCTGGGGCGCGGGCGGCGGGCGGGCATCGCCGCCGCCATCGGTGTGGAACTCGGCACCTTGGCGCACGGAGCCCTAGCTGCAGTCGGCCTCGCGGCCTTGATGGCTTCCCACCCGGTTGCGCTCACTGTGCTGCGACTGGCGGGGGCGGCCTACCTACTGTTCCTGGGCCTGAGGACATTGCTGACCGATGAGGGTGACGGGCACGCCGTCCCCAAACCCCGGTCGGGCAGCGGGATGTCCGTGCCTTCGGCCCGGGTCGCATTCGCCCGTGAAGTGGCTTCGGGATTCACGGTCAACATCCTCAATCCGAAGGTGATCCTGTTCTTCCTGGCATTCGTTCCTCAGTTCCTCGATCCGGACGGTGCGCTGGCCGCCTGGGGGCAGGTGATCCTGCTGACCGCCATCATGGTCGGGATCGGCCTCACCCAGAGCGCCGTGTGGGTGTTCGTGATCGCCACAGCGGTCGGGACCCGCACCGGCGCTCGCACCCGGTGGGTGCAGCGGTACGGTGTCGGGTCCTTGTACGTGGTGCTGGCCGTCGTCGCTGCCGTGGTCAACGTGTGATTCGACCAGCCGATGCGGGACGAGGTCAGGCGACCTCCGGTTCGAGTTCGGCCGCCGCGGCGCTGAACTGCGACTGGTACAGGCGATAGTAGGGGCCCATGGCGGCCATAAGTTGGTCATGGCTGCCCTGCTCGACGATCGCGCCGTCCTCCATGACGAGGATCGTGTCCGCGTCACGAATGGTGGACAACCGGTGCGCGATGACGAAGCTAGTCCGGTCGGCCCGGAGTGCCTTCATGGCCCGCTGTACCAGCAACTCGGTGCGGGTGTCGACAGAACTGGTGGCTTCGTCGAGGATCAGCAGCGTCGGGTCGGCCAGGAACGCGCGCGCGATCGTGATGAGTTGCTTCTCGCCCGCGGACACGTTGGACCCCTCCTCATCGATGACGGTGTCGTACCCCGCGGGCAGCGAGTGCACGAAGCGGTCGACAAACGTGGCCCTGGCGGCCGCGCGGATCTCGTCCTCGGTGGCCCCGGGTCGGCCGTAGGCGATGTTCTCGCGGATCGTGCCGTGGAAGAGCCACGCGTCTTGGAGCACCATCCCGATTTCGCCCCGCAGTTGGGAGCGCGGGATTGTCGTGATGTCGATGCCATCCAGCAGGATTCGTCCGGACTGCACCTCGTAGAAGCGCATCACCAGGTTCACCAGCGTCGTCTTGCCGGCGCCGGTCGGGCCGACGATGGCGATGGTGTCGCCGGGCTCGGCAACGAGTGAGAGGTCGGTGATCAGCGGCCGGTCCGGGTCGTAGCGGAAATCGACGTGCTCGAACACCACCTCACCTCGCGCCGGCGGGAGCACGCCGGCTGCGTCCGGGATCTCCTCCTCCTCGTCCAGCACCTCGAAGACTCGCTCGGCGGAGGCGACGCCGGACTGGAGCAGGTTGGCCATGGAAGCCAGTTGTGTGATCGGTTGGGTGAACTGCCGCGAGTACTGGATGAAGGCCTGGACGTCACCCAGCCCGATCTGTCCGGTGGCGACCCGCATGCCGCCCAGTACGGCTATCACCACGTAATTGAGGTTACCGACCAGGAACATGACCGGCATGATGATGCCCGAGACGAACTGAGCGCCGAAGGACGCTTTGTACAGTTCTTCGTTCTTGGCGGTGAACTCGGCCTCCATCTCGGTGCTGCGTCCGAACACCTTGACGATTGCGTGGCCCGTGAAAGCCTCTTCGACCTGCCCGTTGAGTTCGCCCGTGTGCTTCCACTGGGCCGCGAACAGTTTCTGCGAGCGTTTGCCGATGACCGCCGCCAGGAATGCCGACAGCGGGATTGTCACCAGGGCGACCAATGTCAGCACCGGGGATATCAGCACCATCATGATGAGAACTCCAAGCACCGTCAGCAGGGCGTTCACGAGTTGCGCGAGCGTCTGTTGCAGGGTCTGGGCGATGTTGTCGATGTCGTTGGTCACCCTGCTGAGCAACTCGCCCCGGGGCTGCTTGTCGAAGTACGACAGCGGAAGGCGGTGCAGTTTGTCGGCTACCTGCTCACGCATGCGGTACACGGTTCGCTGGACCACGTCGTTCGTCAGGTACCCGGCCAGCCACCCGAACACGCCCGCGATGGCGTACACCGCCAGGGCCCCGAGCAGCACCTCCCCGACCTGGGCGAAGTCCACCCCTTGCCCCGGGACGACCGGCAACCGTTCGATCATGGATGCCCGGTCGTTTTCGCCTGCACGGCGGAGCATCTCGATGAGTTGGGCCTTGGTCACGTTGCCGGGCAGGTTCTTGCCGATCAGACCCGCGAAGATCAGGTCGGTGCCCATGGCCAGGATTTTCGGGCCCAGGACGCTGAGCGTCACCGAGATCCCCGTCAGGAGCAGGACGAAGGTGATTCGCACGCGTTCGGGGCGCAGGTGGGCAAGCAGTCGCTTCATGGACGGTCCGAAGCTGATCGCCTTCTCGGCTACCCGGCCGCGCCCCATCGGCCCGATGCCGCCGCCGGACGGGCCATGCTTGGGCCGCTCGGGAGCGCGGCGCTGTTTCTCGTCGGCGCTCATGCGGCCACCTCCGTCGCCTGGAATTGGGATTCGACGATCTCGGCGTAAGTCGGGCTGGTGGCCAACAGTTCGTCGTGAGTGCCGATACCGATGATCCGGCCGTCGTCGAGCACGACGATTTGGTCGGCGTCCCTGATGGACGACACCCTCTGCGCAACGACGATCACGGCCGCATCGGCGGTCTCGCTCGCCAACGCCGCGCGCAGGCGGGCATCGGTGGCAACGTCGAGCGCCGAGAAGGAGTCGTCGAAGATGTAGACTTCCGGCCTCTTCACCAGCGCGCGGGCGATGCACAGTCGCTGCCGTTGTCCGCCCGAGACATTGGTCCCGCCTTGCGAGATCGCGGTGTGCAGACCGTCGGGCTTCGCACGGACGAAGTCGGCCGCTTGGGCGACCTCCAGGGCGTGCCAGAGTTCTTCGTCGGTCGCGTCGGGATTCCCGAAGCGCAGGTTCGAGGCGACCGTCCCGCTGAACAGGTAGGGGCGCTGTGGGACGAGTCCGACCTTGGCCCACAGTGTGTCCGGATCGAGTTCGCGGACGTCGACGCCGTCGATCCGGACGCTGCCGGTCGTCGCGTCGATCAATCGCACAAGCAGGTTTGTCAGCGTCGTCTTGCCGGAGCCGGTCGATCCGACGATGGCCGTCGTCTCTCCGGGACGGACCCGAAGTGAGATGTTCTGCAACACCGGCTGTTCGGCGCCCGGATAGGTGAAGCCCACGTCGTCCATCTCGACGTCACCGTGACGCAGGACGGTCTTGACGCCGTGGTCGGGGACCACGACCGAGGTGTCGGTGTCCAGCACCTCTTGGATGCGGGTCGCGCAGACGGCGGCGCGGGGGGCAATCATGACCATCATCGTGGCCATCATCACGCTCATGAGGATTTGCATCAGGTAGTTGAGGTAGGCCATCAACTGCCCGACCTGCATGAACCCACCGTCGACCCGGATGCCGCCGAACCACATGACCGCCACGGTGGACAGGTTCATGATGAAGAAGACGGCGGGGAAGAGGGTCATCATGCGTCGCCCGAGGCGGGTGGCCGTGTCGGTGAGGTCCGCGTTCGCGTCGGCAAACCGCGTGCGCTCGTGCGGTTCCCGTACGAACGCACGAACCACGCGCAGACCGGAGATCTGTTCGCGCAGCACCCGGTTGATGCCGTCGATGCGGGTCTGCTGCAGTTTGAACAGCGGGACCATCTGCACGACCAGGACGCCGATCGTCACCGCCAGCAAAGTGACGGCGACGGCGATGAGCCACGACAGTCCGACGTCCTCGCGCATCGCCATGATCACGCCGCCCGTCATCATGATGGGGGCCGAGATCATCATCGAACAGGTCATGAAGACGAGCATCTGCACCTGTTGGACGTCGTTGGTGTTGCGGGTGATGAGGCTCGGAGCGCCGAACTGGTTGACTTCGCGCGTCGAGAAGCTCAGCACGCGGCCGAACACCGCCTGGCGCACGTCCCGGCCGAACTTCATCGCCGCCTGCGAGCCGAAGAAAACGGCGCTGATCTGCGCCGCTGCCTGGACGAGGGAACCGCCCAGCATCAGTGCGCCGTTAGCCCAGATGGCGTTGGTGTCGCCGCGCGCGACGCCGTCGTCGATGATCTTCGCGTTGAGCGACGGCAGATACAAAGACGCAGCCGAGGCGATCAACTGCAGAACGGCGACCATGGCCAGGAGTCCACGGTAGGGCCGCAGGTACTTGAGGAGCAGCCGAATCAGCATGCGGGGTCCTTTGCGATGCCATGTAGAAGGAGAGACGCGAGGTCCGCGGGCGGGACGTCCGGATCGCCGTCGAAGTGGATAAAGGCGAAGGCGTAGGCGGTAATGGCTGAGCCGGCGGCGCTGGGGGCGATGCGGAGTCCGTCCGCGTATTCGGCCAGGCTTGCGGCGATGGCGTTCACCACGGCGGCACGGGATTGCCGATAACGATTCACAGGACACTGCGGACCATCGGTCGCCAGCCCCGGGTGCTGCAGAAGAGGGTGCAGCGACCGCACTTGGTGCATGCGTTCGATCGTCAGGCCGAGGAGCGCGGAAACGCGCTCGGTGAGCGACTGGCCCGCGGGCAGGGCGGCGATCTTGGCGATCGTGCCGGACGCGTCGAACGCGTCGGCGATTGCTTCGGCGATCAAGTCCTGCTTGGTGGGAAAGGACCGGAAGATCGTGCCCTCTGCGACGCCGGCCGCCGTGGCGATCTGCCTGGTGGAGATCTGAAGTCCGTGCTCCACCAGCAGATCGCGGGTGGCGTCCTTGAGGGACTGCCTGCGGTCAGCCGGTGAGAGTGGTTGCGCTCTTGTCACGAAGCAATAGTAGTGAGTGAGCGCTCACTCGCAAGTCGGGGACGGTGGCGGGACGGCGAGCGTCACCGTTCCCGGGGAGATCTGCGAGGCGCGGCCCCTATCTACGCGGCGCCTGAATGTGAGCATCGCCGATCTCTTGCGGAGCGGGTTGCCTTTAGATATAATCGAACACATGTACGAATATGACTCAGGGTCGAGAGGGACGGCTGGCGCGGTCCCGGGTCTGGGTGGTGACGTGTTCGACCAGATCGCCGCGAACGACCGTCACCGGCGGCGAGTGCAGGCCGACCAGGTTGCCCTGATCGGCCGGGCATGCGACGAATGGCAAGTAGACGAGGAGTCGGCGCTCGCCGCCTGCGAACGGTTCGTGCAGGGCGGCGCCGACGGCACGGCCACGGTGGGTGAGTTCCTCGCCCTTGAACTCGGGGCGCTGTTGGGGGTCAGCCCTACCCAGGCCGGGTGCCGCATCGCCGAGGTGCTGAACCTCCGCGATCGGCACCCGTTGCTGTGGTCGGCGGTGCAGGAACTGCGGGTCGAGCCGTGGCAAGCATTCAAGATCACGCAGTCCTGTGCCGGCCTTGGGGCTGCGGCAGCGGGGTGGGTCGACAGGCAGGTAGACATGGCGTTGGCGGTGATGCCCTGGGGTCGGGTGATGCGCAGCCTCGACGCGCTGATCGTGAAGGCCGATCCGGCATTGGCTGCCGAGAAGGCGGCTGCCGAGAAGCACCGTCGCCTGGTACGTATCGGTGACTACCGAGATGGCAACGGCACGGTATATGCGCGTATGTCGGCGGCCGACGCGGTTGCATTGGACGAGACGGTGTCGGACCTGGCGAATCGGCTGGTCACCCCTGACGACCCCCGCACCACAGACCAGAGGCGAGCAGTTGCACTGGGAATTCTCGCCGAACCCGAACGAGCCGCCCACCTGCTCGCAGGTGGTGACCAGCCCACGAACCGGGCAGTCAGCGTCATGGTGCACCTGCCCGCTGGGGCCGTCATCGGTGACGAACCCGGTGCGATCGCCGTCGTTGAGGGTGTGGGGGCGTTGACCCGGGGAACGCTGGTCGAGTTCCTCGGCCACCACGGCCGAGTGACGGTCCGGCCGGTGATCGATCACAACGCCGTCCCCGCCATCGACTCCTACGAGGTGCCTCCGGTCCTGCGCGAGGCAGTCTTCGCGAGGTGGCCAGTCGAGGCATTCCCGTGGTCCAACCGACGGTCGCGAGGATGCGACCTCGACCACACGATCCCGTTCGACCACACCGCGGCCGGCGGTGCCCGTCAGACAAGGCAGGACAACCTCGCCCCCCTGTCACGCAAGGTGCACCGCGCCAAGACGATGGGCGGGTGGCAAGTCCAACAAGAGGCCGGGGTCATGCGATGGCGCTCCCGCAAGGGTTTCGAGTACGGAGTCACGCCCACCGGCACCCGCAGTCTCGGCCGCCGGCTCACTCGCGCGTCCATCCCTGAGGCCCGGCCTGCGGTGGACATCGCCTGGCCCACAACAGCTCTGACGCTCGCAGCGTGAAGAGCCGGTTGTCCAGCGGTCGATCCGGCGTCACCTAGCTGGGGCTTGTGGGGGAGAGCTTGACTGCCGTCCCATAGGCCACGATCTCGGCGGTGCCGCTGGCGTCGAGCAGGGTGCTGTCGAAGCGCAGGCCGACCACCGCATCCGCGGAGGCGGCGCGTGCCATCGCGACGCAGGCGTCCACGGCCTCTTGGCGGTGCTCGGCCAACAAGACCGCGGCGTCGGGGCCTGAGATCTTCGGCCGCACGGCCACGCCCACGACCTCGCCGAGCACCTCGGTCACCTCACGGCCGGGGACGCTGTCGGTGGTGAGTGAGAGGATCTCCCGCCGCGACATCACCGCTTTCCGCGGCAGCGGCGCCGGAACCGGGGTGTGCAGACTCGGCGGCTGCTGCGGCTGCAGCGGCGGCTGCCAGGGGGATTGCTGCTGGGGCGGCTGGCCAGGGCCGGGTTGTGGTGGGTAGGGCTGCGGACGGTAGGGGGGTTGGGGCTGCTGCCCATAGCCCGGCTGGTTTCCGTAGGGATTCTGGCCATACGGGTTCTGGCCGTAGGGGTTGGCTCCTGGAGGCTGCTGACCGTGACTCATGCGTCCCATTAAACCCCCAACCTCAGCGTCGATCGGGGACGATAGGCTGCGCGAGTGACCGTTGAGCGTCCCGTAGCCGACTTGCCCGAACAGATCCGCGTCCGCCATGACAAGCGAACGCGGTTGCTCGACACGGGCGTGCAGCCCTACCCGATCGCTGTCCCGCGGACGCACTCGGCTGCTCAAGTGCGGGCCGCGTGGGGGCAGTTGGAGGCCGGTGAGGAGACCGAGGACATCGTGTCCGTGTCCGGGCGGGTGATCTTCATCCGCAACACCGGCAAGCTCTGCTTCGCCACACTGCAGGACGGCTTCACGCTCGCCGATTCGGGGGAGCGGCTGCAAGTCATGCTGTCGCTGGCCGAGGTCGGCGCCGAGGCTCTGGACGCGTGGAAGTCCGATGTCGATCTCGGCGACTTCGTGTCGGTCACAGGGAGGGTCATCTCGTCAAAGCGCGGCGAGTTGTCCGTCCTGGGAACCGAATGGACGCTGGCGAGCAAGGCGCTGCGCCCGTTGCCGACACTGCATAAGGACCTCGCGGAGGAAACGCGGGTGCGGCAGCGCCACGCCGACCTCGTCGCCCGCCCCGAAGCCCGCGACATGCTCAGGAAACGGGCAGCGATCACGCGCAGCGTACGAGAGACGCTGCACGCAGCCGGTTACATCGAGGTCGAGACGCCGGTGTTGCAGACGATCCACGGCGGGGCTGCCGCACGGCCGTTCCGCACTCATCTCAATGCGTTCGACATCCCGATGACGCTGCGCATCGCCTTGGAGTTGTTCCTCAAGCGGGCCATGGTCGGCGGCGCGGACAGGGTGTACGAGATAGGCAGGATCTTCCGCAACGAGGGCATCGACTCGTCCCACTCGGCCGAGTTCACCATGCTCGAGGCGTATCAGGCATGGGGTGACCAGTTCACGATCGCCGAACTCACCCGGCAGATGATCGTCAACGCCGCCGCGGAGATCGACCGCATGGTGGTGCCCAGCCCGCACGGCGAGATCGATCTGGGCGGTGAGTGGTCATGGCTCGGGGTCTACCCGGGGTTGTCCACAGCGCTCGGCGAGGAGATCACGCCCGACACCTCGCCGGAAAGGTTGCGGGCCCTCGCCCAAGCGCGGGAGATCGAGCACGACCCGAAGTGGGGGGCCGACAAGTTGGTCCTCGTGCTCTTCGGCGAGGTCGTGGAGCCGACGCTGATCCAGCCGACCTTCGTGTGCGACTACCCGCCGATCGCCCAGCCGCTTGCCAGGCCGCACCGGTCCGAACCCGGCAAGATCGAGGCCTGGGACCTCATCATCGGCGGGATCGAGCGCGGCACCGGGTTCAGCGAACTCATCGACCCCGTCATCCAGCGCGAGCGCTTGGTTGCCCAGTCGCTCAAGGCCGCCGGCGGAGATCCCGAAGCCATGCAGTTCGACGAGGAGTTCCTCCAGGCGCTGGAGTTCGGCGCGCCGCCGATGGGCGGCATGGGGATGGGGATGGATCGCGTCATCATGCTGCTGACCAACGCGGGGATCCGCGAGACGATCCTCTTCCCGCTACTGAAGCCTCTCTGAGCTCACTTCCACATGGTGGCGACGCCGAAAGACGACGCCATGAGGCCGAGTCCGATGAGGATGTTCCAACCCCCGAGGCCGGTGATGAACGTGAAGAACACGTTGGCGCCGACTGGGTCGTTCGAAACTGCGATGCCCGCGAGGTAGTACAGGATCAGCCACAGCACGCCGACAAGCCCGAGCGTGATGAACGTCACCGGCACCCACTGGCGACTGCCCGGCGTCGCGGCGCGGCGCTGTTTCTGCGCGCGCATCTTCGCGGTCTCGGCCTTTCGCTCCTGCCTCTTCTTCGTTTCGGCAGTCTTGCGGGTCTTGGATTCGGGCACCGTTCACTCCTTGAAGCTCAGTGTCCAGCCTAACAGGAGCCCGGTCGCCTACAGTGGGGGCCGTGGGGCGATGGTGGCAGCGTATCCGGCGTGGCCTGTCGCGGGCGCAGTCGGTGCATCGGCGGCGGCCCCGCTCGCACGCGCAGCGTGCAGTCACCCTGCTCGTGTGCGCGCTCGCCGGCTTCATGATCGTGGCGTCCGGGCTGGCAGCCCGCGGCACCGATCTGCGTGCCAGCCGGAACACCGAACTGATCGACCTCGTGGTCAACCAGGCCGAGGCCAACCGGACGCAGTCTCGGCGGCTGTCGGACCTGCGTGCAGAGGTGGATGCCCTCGGGCGGCAGGTTGGCGGCGATCCCGCGCTCGAGAGGCAACTCGGCACCGCAGCGGCGCAGGCCGGTTTGACGGCGGTCAAGGGTCCCGCCGTCTCGGTCACGCTGACCGACGCCCCACCCGAAGTGAACCCGCCAGGGGTAGACCCGGACGTCCTGGTGGTTCACCAGCAGGACATTCAGGCGGTCGTCAACACGTTGTGGCAGGCCGGGGCCGAGGCCATGACGATCCAGGGCGTGCGCGTCAACTCGCGCACGGGTGTCAAGTGCGTCGGCAACACCGTGGTGCTGCACGGGATCCCGTACGCCCCTCCGTACCGCATCGTCGCCATCGGTAACACCGCGAGGCTGCAGCGCGCGTTGGCCACGTCCGAAGCGGTCTCCGTGTACAAGCAGTACGTTGCCGCCTACCGGTTGGGCTACGTCGAAGAGGTTCTGTCCGAAGTCACGATGCCGGCCTTCGTCGGTGCAGTCACAAACCGGTACGCACGCACCCCCTGACCGGCCACTGCCACAATGTGGCCCATGACCCGCGTCCTGGTTATCGACAACTACGACTCCTTCGTTTACAACATCGTGCAATACCTGGGTCAGTTGGGCGCAGACGTCGAGGTGTGGCGCAACGATGATGCCCGATTTTCCGAAGCCGGGTGGGACGACGGATTTGCCGGCGTCCTACTATCACCGGGCCCGGGCACGCCGGAATCCGCCGGGGTGTGCATCGCCGTCGTGCGCGAGATCGGGGCACGCAAGCCCGTATTCGGGGTGTGTCTGGGGTTGCAGTCGATCGCCGTCGCCTTCGGGGGCGTCGTCAGCCGGGCACCCGAGGTTCTCCACGGCAAGACCTCCGCGGTCACCCACGACGGACGCGGGGTGTTCGCGGGCCTGCCGTCTCCCCTCCTCGCGACGCGGTACCACTCACTCGCCCTCGACGTGAAGACGGTGCCGGACGAGTTGGAGGTGTCCGCGCGCACCGAGTCCGGGGTGATCATGGCGGTCCGGCATCGCACGCTCCCCGTGGAAGCCGTCCAGTTCCACCCCGAATCGGTTCTCACCGAGGGCGGTCACCGCATGCTCGCCAACTGGCTGGCTGCATGCGGTGACGCCGCGGCCGTAGCGCGGTCGCAGGGCCTCGGCCCCTTGTTCACGGGTACGCGGTAGGAGGCCGCGAACCCGCCGGCCTCAGGAGACGCCTACGGCCAACCCCGCATCGTGCCCCTCGACGACCGCGTCCCGGATCTTGCGGGGCCTCGTAGCATCGCCGATGACAACGTGGGGGATGCCGCGGGCGACCAGTTCACCTGCAAGGGCAGAGTCGCTGGCGTACCCGATGGCCAGTACAGCCGTGTCGCAGGGAATCCGACGGCCATCGGTTACGACCGCGTCGGCGGTGATTTCCACCACGCGCTCTGAGGTGACGACCTGCACAGTCGAGGCCGCCAACCTTCCCAGCAAAGGGCCCGCCATGACGGGAGCCATGTCGGCCAGAATCTGATCAGCCATTTCCAGCACTGTCACCTGATGCCCCTGCTCAGCCAGCAGTTCGGCAGTCTCGATGCCGACCGAACCGCCGCCGATGATGACCACCCGTTGACCGGGTTCGACGTCGCGCAGCAGAACCTGTTCGGCGGTGACGACATGGGCGGCGTCCGCGCCCGGGATGGGAGGAATGACGGGATCGGAACCGGTGGCGATGATCAGTTGGTCAGCCCCGCACCCGGCCAGGAAGTCGGCGTCCACCGCATGGTTGGTTTCCACGCGGACTCCGGTCTTGGTGAGCATGCGCTTCTCGTAGTCGACGCAAGCGATCATTTCGGACTTGAACGGCGGCCGGACGCCAGGGAGCACGTTCCCTCCCAGTTGGTCGGTAGCCTCGAAGAGGCGGACGCGGTGGCCCCGGCCGGCCGCCGTGTGTGCCGCTTCCATGCCGGACAGGCCGCCACCGACCACGACCACGTCCAGGGCGCGAGCAGGCGCCGGAACTTGCGCATAGTGGAGTTCGCGACCCATCTCGGGGTTGTACAGGCACGTCACCGGGGCGCCGCTCATGAGCTCGCTGATGCAGTGATTGCAGGTCAGACAGACGCGGATGTCCGCCGCGTCACCGCGCTCCGCCTTGGCGTAGAAATCGGGGTCGCACAACAGTGGGCGTCCGGTGGCGACGATGTCGACCTTCTGCCCTGCCAGCACCTGCTCGGCGAACTCAGGGGTCTTGATCCGGTTGGCGACCGCCACCGGGACAGCGGCGGCGATGCCGTCCCGGATGACTGCGGCGTCGGCGACGAACAGGCCTAGCGGCTGGTCCTGACCCGCGCTCGTACGACCGGCCTCGTAGGTGGAGCCGGACACGTTGATGGCATCGACACCGTGGGCGACCAAGTCGGCACAGAACGGGACACATGCCTGCGGCGTGAGCCCGTCGGGCAGGAATTCATCGGCGGTGATGCGGTAGATCAATGGGTAGCCCGGCCCGACTTCGGCCCGGATTGCGTCGACGACTTCGAGCGGGAAGCGAGCACGGCGGTCGGCGTCGCCGCCGTACTCGTCGTTTCGATGATTGGTGTGCGGCGAGAGGAACTGGTTCAGCAGATAGCCGTGGGCGCCGTGGATCTCGATGGCATCGATTCCGGCGTCGCGCGAGCGCCTGGCCGCGGCGGCGAACGCGGCGACGATCTCGCGGATTTCGGGGACGGTGAGTTCATGCGGCGGCGCCTGCATGATCGGGCACGGGATGGGCGAAGGTGCCACCACCTGGCTTCCGGTCAGCATCGGGTTCGCCTGCCGCCCCCCGTGGTAGAGCTGGATCGCGATCAGGCCACCGGCCTCGTGCACGGCGTCTGCCAGCCTGCGCATGCCGGCAACCTGGGCATCCTGATCGCAGCCGAACTGGCGCACGAAGCCCTTCCCGCGCACGTCGACGTACGCCGCTTCGGTGGTGTTCATCGCCACGCCTCCGCGGGCCCGGGCCACGTGGTAAGCGATGAAGTCGTCTGTGACCATCCCGTCCCCATCGCACAGGTTCGTGACCATCGCCGTCATGATGCCCCGATTCTTGAGCTCCAGATCGCCGATCCGGATGGGGCTGAACAGATGCGGATAAGGACTCACGGCGCTTTCTCCTTAGCGAGAAGTACTTTCTCGCAGATTACGCCGGTGCGGCGGGACGGGTTGCCGTTCGCAGGAGTTGCTCGCAGGAGCGCGGTCAGCGGCTGAACAGGGCGACGAGATCGGGTACCGGACGGCCGACGGTCGGCGCAACCTGCGCCCACTGCGGATACCCGTGCAGCCACTCGAGCAGCTTGTTGGTCCAGACGGCGCTGTTGCCCGTCAACTGCTCTTGTGACAACTCGAGGGCGGCCGTTGCGTTCAGCGCGTGATGGTGCTTGACGTAGCCGGTGGCGAGCCCTGGGACCGGACGCAGGGGCAAGCCGAGTTCCTCGTTGAGCATCTTCCCGATGCCGTATTGGGACGACATCCCGGCGCGGGCCAGGTCGAAGTCCCACTCGTCGATTTCGGCGTCGGTGATGTTCAGTTCGAACTGGCCCCAGCTCAACTCGGCGAACCACGCCCGTAACAGCTGCCAGGCCGCGGGGATGCGGTCTGGCGGGACGAACTTTCCCGTCAGGATCGTGTCCGCGTCTGTCGGCTGTGGGTCGATGGACGCCGGTGGTGGCAGCAGCGGCTTGTTGAACAGGGGGCCCAGTTTCTCCAGCAACCCGAAGCGGGGCTTCGGCGGCGACGCGAACAATGGTGCGGCTGCAGCGCGCAGCCGCTCGGCCACCTCGGGCGGGGCTGCGAAGATCTCGCGCACCTCGTCGATGCTGACCGCGAACAGTCGCAACTCGCCCATGGCGTTACCGTAACGGACCCCAACTTGTGTTGCCATATGTTTGGGTGGTGGACCCGAGAACCCGCCGCAGGATCGTCACCGGAGTCCTGGTGGCCCTGCTGCTGATCGTGATTGTCGGAGCCGCCCTGAGCGGGAGCGGATGATCGCCACGGTAACCTAGCGCCGTGGGAGAACGCCCGATGGTCAGACGAGTAGCCGCTCGCGCAGTTGCAGCCTTCGGGATGTGCGCGGTCATGTCCGGACTGTGGGCGGCGCCGGTGGCACGGGCGGACGACGTGGAGTTCACTTTCGCCGATTCGCGCATCACCGAGTGTTCGGGCATGGCCACCGACGCCGAGCGCGGGTTCTACTGGGTCATCAACGACACAGAGAGTGAGTCGGCACGGCTGTATGCGGTGCAGCCCGACGGGCAGACGCAGGGCAGCATCAGGTTCGCAGGCCAACTGCGCGACACCGAAGCGCTGGCCTATGTGAACAAGGTCTTCTACGTCGCCGATATCGGCGACAACAAGGCGTCTCGTGAGAACGTGTCCGTCTACGTCGTCCGCGACGGGCGCCCCGGTCAATCCGACGCGGACTACACGCGCTACCGCTTCTCCTATCCGGACGGACCGCGTGACGCGGAATCCATGTTCGTCACGTCGTCCGGACGCATTCACATCGTGTCCAAGGAAGCTACCGGCGGCATCTACCAGGCGCCTGCGCAGCTGAGTGCGTCCAAGGTCAACGAGCTCACCAAGGTCGGCAAGGCGCCCACTCTGGCGACAGACGCCACTGTTCTCGTCGACGGCCGCATCGTGATCCGCACCTATTTGTCCGTCTCCGTGCTCGATCCGAAGACCTATGCCCAAGTGGCGTCGGCCAGGACTCCCGCGCAGAAGCAGGGTGAGGCGCTCACCCCGACCATCGACGGCAAGGCCCTGCTACTCGGATCGGAGGGGCAGAACTCGCAAGTGCTGCGGATCCCAATCCCGGAGCAATCGTCCCCCACCCCCGGTCAGCCGAGTCCGACCGCGACCGCACAGGGCGGTGGCGGAATCGGTGACACGCTGCTGGGCACGGGCGGGGTTGTCGTGATCGCAGGGATGGTGGCGCTGGCCGCTGCGCTTGTGGTGTTCATGCGGCGGACGTGAATCAGGGAGTAGCGACCGTCCCGCTCACGGCTTGAGTTCGTCCTCGCTCTCCTCGCGATGGCGGCGGACCAGTTCTTCCGGCACTTCGCGCAGGGCCAGGGTGGAGAGGAAGCCGAGCAGGAGAATCCCTGAGGCCACGCCCGTGGACAGGCGGGCTGCCTCAACAAGGGCTTCAGCCGCCAGGTCACCGGCTTTCGCCGTCCTGGGGTCGGCTTTGAGGCTCGGGATCGCTGCACCGATGGATTCGTGCACGACCTGCACCAGGGGCGCGCGGACGGTTTCGGGAATCCCGGCCGCCTCCAGGCGCGTATCGGTGCCCTGGCTCAGCGAAGTGATCAAGAGCCCGCCCAGCAGCGCCACACCCAAGGCCGAACCGATCTGTCGCAGCGTCGTGAGCATGCCGGAGGCCTCGCCGGACAAGCCGACCGGAACCTCGGCCAGAGAGACGTTGGTCACCTGGGCGGTAGCCATGCCGACCCCTAGCCCGTACACGAACAGGCAGATGCCGAGCGACCAGGCGCTTCCCGGCAGGGCCAAGGCGAGGCCGGCCACAGCCACGGCCTCTACCAGGACGCCGATCTGCACCACCCGGCGAGCCCCGATCCGGCTGGTCAGCTGCGGGACGGCGGCCGACATGAGGAACGTTCCCACCGCGAGAACCAACACCAACCAACCGGTGCCGAGCGCCGAATACCCCATGGCGCCTTGGAGCACCAGCGGCAGGGTGAAGAGCATTCCGAACTCGCCGAGGCTGATCACCATGGACGCCAGCGCACCGTTGCGGAAGTTCGTGATTCGCCACAGGCCCAGGTGGGACTGCGTGACCAGCCCCCGGCGGCCACGGTTGTGTTCGACGAACACCCAGGCGACCATCAGCACCACCCCGGCGATCAGGGCGATGATGACTGGCGAGATGGTGCCGTCGTCCTGGCGTATCCATCCGTATTGGGAGGACTCGACCAAGCCGAAGACGATCGCCGCCAGCCCAACAGTCGCAAGGGCGGTGCCGAGCAAGTCCACGCCGCGGTGCAACTTCGGGTCACGGGTCTCCACCATGTACCGGACGGCGAGATAGAGCGTGATGAGGCCGAAGGGGATGTTGAGCCAGAATGCCCAGCGCCAACTCACATCGGTGGCAAGCCAGCCGCCGAGCAACGGCCCGACCGCGGCCATGCCACCGATCGCGGACCCGTAGATGGCAAAGGCGATGCTGCGATCCTTGCCGATGAACATCGCGTTGATCGTGGACACGGTGGCGGGGAGCACCATGGCTGCGCCGACGCCCTGCGCCAATCGACCAGCCAGCAGCATCATGGGCGCGGTTGCGCCTCCAACGACCAAGGAGGACGCCATGAAGACAACCATGCCGGCGACGAACATCAACTTGCGGCCGAACAGGTCACCCAGCCGGCCCGACGTGAGCATCAGTGACGCGAACACGAGCGCGTACACCGCGCTGACCCACTGGGCCTCGGTGGCCGACATGCCCAGGTCTTCGATGACGACCGGCAACGCGACGTTCGCGATCGTCGCGTCCATGATGATCAGGGACGTTCCGAGCGCGATGGCGGCCATCGCCCACCATCGGTGTGGAGTGGCCGTGTGATCGGGCATGGGGTGCCTCCGGGAAGATCCAATAGTTCGGCGCAATGGGCGCGACGAAAGAATGTAGCATGCCGACGAACTGTCGAAAAGATCTGCGTGTCGTGGCGCTTATGGTCATTCTTCGCCGGAAGTGACCGGCGTCGGCCGGTTGGGGGCAGACTTGACCCATGCCTGATCTTCGCAATGAACGAATCGACTACCAGTCGGCCGAACACCTCCGCGAGGACCGAGTTCCCGCAGATCCGTTGGAACTGTTCGGGCGGTGGCTCGACGATGCCCTGGCGGTCAAGGGAAAGATGATGCCCGAGCCGACGGCGATGATCCTGAGCACAGCACGGACGACGGAGTCGGAGCCCCAACCGACGTCTCGGGTGGTGCTGCTGAAGGAGGTCGACGAGCGGGGATTCTGCTTCTACACCAACTACGACTCCGCCAAGGGCAAGGAGTTGGCCGAGAACCCCAAAGCCTGCGGCCTGTTCTACTGGATGCCGCTGTTCAGGCAGGTGCGAATCGAAGGCCCGGTGGTCAAGGTGTCGGCCGCCGAGTCGGACGACTACTTCGCGATCAGGCCTCGGGGTGCGCAGATCGGGGCATGGGCGTCGCGGCAGTCTGCCGACGTCACGTCGTACACCGAACTCCAGACCGCCTACATGGAAGCCGACCTGCGGTTCCCCGAGGAAGAGGTGCCCCGGCCGCTGCACTGGGGCGGCTACCGTCTGGTGCCCGAGTCGTACGAGTTCTGGGTGGGTCGCCCGAGTCGCATGCACGATCGGCTGATCTACCGTCGCACCGGGTCCGGGTGGTCACTTGGACGGCTCGCTCCGTAGCTAGGTAGCCTGTCGCCGTGTTGACGATGCAGGACGCGATTCGCAAGCTCTCCGACTACTGGACCTCTCGCGGGTGCCTCACGTGGCAACCGTTCAACACCGAGGTCGGTGCCGGCACCATGAACCCGGCGACGGTGTTGCGTGTGCTCGGGCCGGAGCCGTGGGACGTGGCTTACGTCGAGCCGTCGGTGCGTCCCGACGACAGCCGCTACGGCGAGAACCCGAACCGGCTGCAGACCCACACCCAGTTTCAGGTGATCCTGAAGCCCGAGCCGGGTGACCCGCAGGAGCAATACCTGGGCAGCCTGGAGGCGCTCGGTATTGACCTGGCCGCGCACGACGTCCGATTCGTCGAGGACAACTGGCAGCAGCCGGCCATCGGCGCGTGGGGGCTGGGCTGGGAGGTGTGGCTCGACGGCATGGAGATCACCCAGTTCACCTACTTCCAGCAGGTTGGGGGGCAGAACCTGGATCCGGTGCCTGTCGAGTTGACCTACGGCATGGAACGCATCCTGATGGCGCAGCAGGGCGTCACGCATTTCAAGGACATCGTCTACTCGCTGCAGCCCGACGGCACCCCGATCACGTACGGGGAGGCGTTCGGGCAGCAGGAGTACGAGATGAGCCGCTACTACCTCGACGACGCCGATGTCGAGGCGAACCGGCGGCTGTACGAGACGTACGTCGCCGAGGCCGCCCGCATGGTCGAGGCGCGACTGCCGGTACCCGCGCATTACTACGTGCTGAAGTCTTCCCATGCTTTCAACGTGATGGACGCGCGCGGCGCCATCTCCACGACCGAACGCGCCAAGGCGTTCGGGACGATGCGGCGCCTGGCCCGAGACCTGTGCTCCTTGTGGGTAGAGCGGCGTGAGGAACTGGGCTTCCCGTTGCTGCGCCCCGTTGAGGATTCCCCGGTCCAACTGCCGGCCGTCGCCCGCGACTCACTGCCCACCACCCCGCAGACGCTGGCCCTGGAGATCGGTGTCGAGGAACTGCCGCCACACGTCGTTCCGCAGACCATCGAGGCCGTTCGTGCCGCTCTTGCCGGGAAGTTGGCCGCCACGCGGCTCGAACACGGCGAGATCACGGTGGACGGAACCCCGCGGCGCATCGTCGCGACGGTTGCCGCCGTCGCCGCTGTCGAACCGGACGCAGAGGAGTTTCGCAAGGGCCCGAAGTGGGGGGCGGCCTTCGACGCGACCGGCAACCCGACGAAGGCGCTTGAGGGGTTCATGCGAGGTCAAGGTGTTGGCGTCGACGAGATCGTGAAGGCGGAGATCGGCGGCGTCGAGGTGGCGGCGGTCCGGTCTACCCGGTCCGGACGAGCCGCGATCGACGTGCTTCCGGAGATCCTGGCCGCTGTGGTGTCCGGGCTGCGGGCAGAGAAGAACATGCGGTGGTGCGATCCCGACCTCAGCTTCAGCCGGGCAATTCGCTGGCTCGTCGCGCTGTGGGGCCCCGCCGTGGTCCCGTTCGCGGTGTCCCGCCTTGTGGCGGGCAGGACGACGTACCTGCAGCGATCCACGAAGACGGACGTCGACGGTCATCGACCCGACGGCGCTCTCGTCGGTCACGTCGAGATCGCCGACGCGGACGACCTGCTGCCGACGATTCACGGCGGCGGTATCGAACTGCAGACCGAGCAGCGCCGCGCCGACGTGATCGAGCAGGCAACCGCCCTGGCTCGGGGCGTCGGCGGGTTCGTCGATCCCCTCGGCGACGCGGCTGTCGTGGACGAGATCACCAACCTCGTCGAGGATCCGCACGGCGTGCTTGGCCACTTCGACGAACGGTACCTCGACCTGCCCGACCGCATCCTCACCACAGTGATGCGCAAGCATCAGCGCTACCTGCCGGTACGCGACGTCGACGGCAAGTTGTTGCCGTACTTCGTCACGATGGCAAACGGCGACTGCGACGACGCCACTGTCCGCGCCGGTAACGAGTCGGTGCTGCGAGCCCGGTACGAGGATGCGCTGTTCTTCTGGAACACCGATCTCAAGCAGACGACGCCCGACGAGTTCGTCCCCGGTCTGGAGAAGCTGACCTTCGAGGACCGACTGGGGTCGGTGGGCGCCCGCGCCCGCCGCATCGCCGGTGTGGCTGAACGGCTGTCCGGGCAGTTGCCGCTCACCGAGACCGACAGGCAGACGCTGTCCCGGGCCGGTGCGCTCGCCAAGTACGACCTCGCCACGCAACTGGTCGTCGAGATGAGCAGCCTGGCGGGGTTCGTCGCCGGGGAGTACGCCAAACGCCTCGGTGAAACCCCCGAGACCGCGGTCGCTCTTGCCGAGATGGAGCAGCCCCACACGAGCGCCGATCCGCTGCCGGCGTCCCTGCCGGGGTCACTGCTCGCATTGGGCGACAGGTTCGACCTGCTCGCGGCCATGTTCGCGCTGGGCGCGAAACCTACCGGCTCATCAGACCCGTTCGGGCTGCGCCGTGCGGCCCTCGGTGTGGTCCGCATCCTGCGCGAGCTCGGGGGCATCACCATCACCCAGGGCCTGGATGCGGCGCTCGAGCAACTGCGGGAGCAGGGGGTCGAGATCGCACCGGATGCGGTGGAGGCGGCGCGGGAGTTCACCGTCGGACGCTTTGCGCAACTGCTGCGCGACGAGGGTGTTTCAGCCGCTGACGTGCAGGTCGTGCTGGGCGGCGCCGACGATCCGGGGCGGGCGACTCGGCTGTTGGGCGAGATCGCAGCCCAGGACGGGCCCGAGTTCCGCGCGCTGGTGGCGGCACTCGTCCGCGTCGCACGGATCGTTCCGGCGGGCACTCCGGCGAGTTACGACGCCGCACTGCTGACCGAGGACGCCGAAGTCGCCTTGCGCCGCGTTGTCGAGGCGTTGCCGGCCGACGCCGCTTCGTCCGTCGCAGGGTTCACGTCGGCAACGCCCCCCCTCGTGGCTGCGATCGGACGGTTCTTCGACGAGACCTTGGTCATGGCCGAGGACGCGGACGTGCGGGCTTCCCGCCTCGGGTTGCTGGCGCGGATCCTTGAGCTGGCGCCCGCCGGGATCGACTGGCGATCGCTCGACCAGGCTCTGGGCTGACCGGCACGGCAGTGACTGACCAAGCGCGGGAGGAGTCGGAATGAGCGACCTGATCGACACGACCCAGATGTACTTGCGCACGGTCTACGAGTTGATCGAGGAGGGGGTTCCCCCCATGCGCGCCCGGATAGCCGAGCGGCTTCACCAGGCGGGTCCGACCGTGTCCCAGACCGTAGGCCGGATGGAGCGCGACGGGTTGTTGACGGTGAACGAGGACCGGATCATCGAGTTGTCGCCCTCTGGCCGGACCCAGGCCGAACGTGTGATGCGCAAACATCGCATCGCCGAGCGGTTCCTTGCCGATGTGCTGTCGCTCGCGCCGGCCTTGGTGCACGAGGAGGCGTGCAAACTGGAGCACGTTCTCTCGCAACGTGTGGAGGAGAGGCTGTTCGGACTGCTGAACCGGCCCACGGAATCGCCGTTCGGAAACCCCATTCCGGCCCTGGGTGAGTTGGGCGCGGCCGTCCTGGCCGAGGAGTTCCTGATGGGCGTGACGCCCCTGGCGAACGTGGTGAAGACCCAGCCCGGACGATTCGTGCTCCGACGGGTCAGCGAGGCGGCTCAAGCAGATCATGACCTGTTGGCGCTCCTCCAGGACGCAGGTGTCGTGCCAGGAGCCGAGATCCAAGCTTGGACCGATCGGGGCGGCGCTCTCGAGTTGCGATCTGACAAGCCGGACGGATGCAGGGTCGGCCCCGATGTCGCGCACTTGCTTTTCGTCGAACTTACGTGAGCATCTCATCCGGGGTCGTCGCTGCTCTGCTGCGGGGTCATTGGTACGACGCCGTAGCTTCGCTGGCGACCGAGCAGATGCGGGCCGAGCCGTCCCCGCAACTGGCGCGGGCGCACGACCTGGCGGTGGCCGGTAAGCGAGTCCTCGACTTGGATGCCGAGGACTTCGGGGACATCGCCGAGGGGTTCTCCGAACTGCCCTGGGCGCGACGGCTGGCAGCGGCCTGCTTCCCGCTGACGCCGCGCGATCCGCAGCGGGGCGCCTTGGAGTCCCTGGTGCCCTTGTACGAGTTGATGCTGGAGGTTCTCGACCTCCGCGCGCGCCGGCAGGAGCCGCTGCAGGTCGTGGTGACTGCTCACCTCATCGGCGAGTACTTGTGCCAGTTGGCCTGGGAGCCGGTGTTCGGGCACGCGGGTGACCCCTTGCTGATGGCCGGTTCGGTGGGGGAGAAGTGGGGGACGGATTCACCCGACTGCCCCCACGGCTCGGCGGCTCGTGCCACCGCGAGACGCTCGCTCAACGCCTGCAACGGCGATGTGGCGGGCTACACCGCCTACCTTGACCGGTTCCATTCACGCCTCGGGCCGACTCTCGCGGTCTGCGCCCTCAATCACGCGACGATCGACGCGGGAGTCCGGCCCGATGTGGGCGACACCTGCCCCACCCCGTGCAGGTGGGCGCTGCGCGGCACCTTGAGCCAGCGCAGGGATCTGGACGCCCGCATCCGACTCGCGCTGCTGTACCGCGACAGCGCGATCGTCTCCCTCCGCCACCATGCGCCCGTGGGTCACTTCTTCGGCGTGCCGTCGGTGGGAGAGATCTCCGACGCCTGGTTGCGCACCTGGGAACGTGTGTCGCAGCCGTGGCCGGACGGGGCGAACCCCCTGCGCACAGCGGGCACGGACGCTGCGGCAGATGAGGCCCTGCCCGGCATGGCCGCGCTGGTGTCTGCCGTCGCGGGGCGGCCCATCACCGCCGGCACCCTGATTCGCGACATCGGCCGCGATGTCGCTGCTTCGCTCGGCATCGGACTGTAGCCCCGTGCGCCGTTCGGTGAGGCAGGATTGGCAGTGATGAATGATTCCTGGTTCGACTGGTCGAGTTACCTGTCGATCTTCCACGCCGACCGGCCGGGAGTGGCCGAGGAGATATTGTCGCGCGCGTTCTCGGGCCCGCAGACCCCTTACCGCTGGCTCGCGCGAGCCGTGGCGAAGACCGCCGTCACCGTGCTCGATGTCGGGAGCGGTGCGGGTGCGGTTGCCCGCGAGTTGGCCAGCCCCGAACGTACGACGGTGGGCGTCGACATCGCCTTCTCCGAACTGCAGTTGGCGCAGGAGCGTGGAGGCAGTCCCGTTGTGTGTGCCGACGGGCGCCAGTTGCCGTTTGCGGATGCGTCCTTCGATGCGGTTGTCAGTTCGATGGGGGTTGTCGTGATCCGTCCGCTGGATCAACTGTTCGCCGAGGTGTCTCGTGTCCTGAGGCCGGGAGGGGTGTTCGCCTTCATGGCGCCGACGATCTGGCCCCTGTCGCCGCAGGACATCCCGACATTGACCCAGATCTCTTTGAGGCTGCGCGGCATCCCCCAGTTCCCCGGGCCTACGGAGTTCACCGGGTACGTTCCCGCCCTGCGTCAACACAACCTCCGCAAGGTAGAGGACGCCCGTGAGCGGTACCGCTTCACAGTCACCAGCGAGAGCGACGCCAAGCTCGTGGTCGGGGCCTTGTACCTGCCGGCGGTGGGCGTTTCCCGGCTGCAGGCTGCCATCGATTGGATGGTGCAGCGGCTGCGGCGCACGGGACCATTCACGGTGGCTATCCCGATGCGCAGGTTCGTCGCCGTCAAGTAGGGGAATAGCGCAATACCCCGGGGCGTTTGAGCCTATGAATCTACCGAGAGGAATACCCGATGGCCACCGTTGCGCTCACCAAGGACAACTTCGCAGACACCATCGAAAGCAACGACATCGTCTTCATCGACTTCTGGGCCGACTGGTGTGGTCCGTGCAAGCGATTCGCGCCGGTCTATGACGCAGCCGCCGATGCGAACCCCGACATCACCTTCGCGAAACTCGACACCGAGGAGAACCGCGACGTTGCCGGAGCGTTGCAGATTCAAGGGATCCCCACCCTCATGGCGTTCCGTGGAGGCAAACTCGTGTACCGCGAGGCGGGCGCGATGACCGGGCCGAGCTTTGACGAACTTATCGCGGCCGTACGCGCCATCGACCCGGCCGACCTGGAGGCCGCAGCCGAGTAGCCTGTAGCCCGGGTCAGGGCTAATCGACAGGGGTCTTCATGCGCCGCATCTTCGCAGTTCTGGTGTTCGGGACCCTCGCACTGGCCGGGTGCGTGTCACAGGCGTCCACCGTCACGCCGCACCCCACTTCGACCCTGCCGCAGACCATCATGAATCCCGAAGTGCTCGTGACCGAGCTCAACCAGCGGGGTATCTCCTGCACGAGTGGGTGGCGAGAGGTCGACGAGGGCCAGGGGCAACGGTGTGCCAACCCGAAGATCTGGGTTCACATCGACGCCACTGGAGGTGAACTCGTCGATTGGATGCGGGAGAGTTTCGAGCAGGAGTTCAGCCGTGACGGCGGTGTGATTGGGCGGGGCAACTGGCTGATCGGTGCCGACGGCGATTCCTGGTCCAAGGTGAAGGACATGTGAGGCGTGAACGCCTGGAATGCCAGCACCGCCGGCCACGCCGGAGCCGGTGCCGTCACGATTCTTGACGGTTCGTCTTTTTGCATCTCCGCCGAAAGCGGGGACATCGTGCCCCAGACGCCGCAGGGAGTCTTCTACCACGACACCCGCATTCTTTCGAAGTGGAACCTGGAGGTTTCCGAAACAGAGATCGACACCCTGGACGCGCAGACTCCCGCGCCTTATCACGCCGTGTTCGTGGGGCGGATCTCGGCGCATCAGTCCACCGTTGAAAGCACTCTGGTCATTCGCCGAGAGCGCCACGTCGGTGCTGGCATGCGCGAGGTCGTGACGTTTCGCAATTACGGCTCCGAGCCTGTATCCCTTGACGTGTCGTTGGTCGTTGACGCCGATTTCGCGGACTTGTTCGACGTCAAGGTCGGTCGTTGGGGGCAGCCTGTGGAAGTCACGCGGGAGGTCCGCGACAACGGCCTGCTCTTGTCGGCCGAGCGGGGCGGCACGACACGGGGGGTGTGGGTGCACGCGCTGGACGCGGAAGTCCTGCCCGATAGGTTGCAGTTCCGTGCCGAGATCCACCCACGCCAGCAGTGGTCCGCGAGCGTGGTCGCAACCCCGCTGATCGACGGCCATGGTCCCGCGGAGCAGTTTCTCCACGGATTACCGCCCGCGCGGATGGGGGGGCCGCAGCGGCTCGAAGCCTGGTCGAGTCAGTTGCCCCGGCTCACGCTGGGCAACTCGGACGTGCAACGTGTGCTCGAGCGGAGCCACGAGGATCTCGGCTCGCTGCGCATCGTCGACCCGCAGCACCCGGGTCGCACGGTGTTGGCTGCCGGCGCACCATGGTTCATGGCGCTCTTCGGTCGTGACGCGCTGCTCACGTCCCTGATGACACTGCCTCTGGACCCGTCGCTGGCGCTCGGCGCCCTGGAGACCCTGGCGGAGCGGCAGGGGCAGAAGGTCGTCCCAGAGACCGAGGAGGAACCGGGGCGCATCCTCCACGAAGTGCGGCTCGGGGCGTCCGCTGCCCTGGCATTGGGGGAGAGCGCCTATTACGGCACCGTGGACGCGACACCGTTGTTCGTGGTGCTCCAGGGGGAGTTGAGCCGCTGGCGGAAGCCCGACGGATGGCTCTCGTCGCTGCTGCCCCACGCCGACCGTGCGCTTGCGTGGATCGACGACTACGGGGATCGTGACGGCGACGGCTTCGTCGAGTATCAGCGCTACACCGATTCGGGCCTTGCCAACCAGGGCTGGAAGGACTCCTGGGACGGCGTCACGTTCGCCGACGGCCGCGTCGCCCAGGCGCCGATCGCCCTGTGCGAAGTGCAGGGGTATGTCTATGCGGCCTTCCGGGCGCGGGCGAGGTTGGCCCGCCTCAGCGGGGAGGCGGACGTTGCTGGGCACTGGACCGAGCGCGCCCGTCGCCTGCGCCGGGCGTTCAACGAGCAGTTCTGGCTGCCCGAACGGGGGCACTACGCGCTCGCGCTGGATGCCGACAAGCGGCCGGTGGACTCCTGCGCGTCCAACATGGGCCACTGCCTGTGGTCGGGCATCGTGGACGAGGAGCGCGCGCCGCTGGTCGCCGCGCGCCTGATGTCTCCGGAGATGTTCACAGGCTGGGGCGTCCGCACGCTGGCGTCCGACATGGGTGCCTACAATCCCGTCAGCTACCACAACGGGTCCGTCTGGCCCCACGACAACGCGCTGATCGTGGCCGGCCTGATGAGGTACGGGTTCGTGGAGGAGGCGCGGCGGCTCGCGTCAGCCCTGTTCGAGGCAGCCTCCGAGTTCGACGATCGGTTGCCCGAGTTGTTCTGCGGCTTCAGCCGCCTCGAGTACGAGGTGCCCGTCCCCTACCCGACTTCCTGCTCACCGCAGGCGTGGGCGTCGGCGGCCCCCGTGCATGTGATGCGGACGCTCCTGCGGATGGACCCCGCGGTGACTGAGCGTGAACTGTGGGTCTCTCCCGTCCTCCCAGACGACATGGGTTCGTTCCGCGCCGAGAATCTGCTCATCGGTGACAGCCGGGTTACCCTCGACGTTACCGGGGGCCAGATCAGCGTCGAGGGTCTGCCCGACGATCTGCGCCTGCGCCTGCAACCGCACGACCCCGACGCCGAGTTCAACGAGTGAGAGGAGAGGCCATGCGTATCGGACTCATAGCACCACCCTGGGTGGCCGTGCCCCCTCCCTCCTATGGCGGCACCGAGGCGGTCGTCGACATGCTGGCTCGGGGCCTGCAGGAACTCGGTCACGACGTGCTATTGGCCAGCGCCGCCGACAGCACATGCCCGGTGCCGCATGTGCCGGGAACCGCGGTCGCCGACTTCGAGTCGATGGGCCAGACGCCTTCAGAGTTGGGCCACGTGATCACGGCGTATGCGGCGATGGGGGACGTCGACCTCGTCCACGACCACACGATGCTCGGGCCGCTCTACCGCCATCGGCCCCCGGGAATCCCCGTGCTCGCCACGAACCACGGCGCCCTGGATCCTCCCATGGACACCATCTACGCCGCGATGGCGTCCGACGTGTACGTCGTTGCGATTTCGCACAGGCAGGCGGAGTTGATGCCCGGCGTGCAAGTGGCCCGCGTCATCCACCACGGGCTGCAGATGGACTCCATCCCTGTCGGTCCGGGCGACGGAGGTTACGCCGCCTTCCTCGGGCGAATGAGCCCCGACAAGGGCGTGGTCGAGGCAATCGAGGCCGCTCGGGCAGCGGGCATCCCACTGCGCATCGCAGCGAAGATGCGCGAGGGCGTCGAACTGGCCTACTTCCGCGAGCAGGTCGAGCCGCTGCTCGGCGATGGCATCGAGTATCTGGGCGAGGTCGATCACGAGAACAAGTTCCGCCTCCTTGCAGGGGCCGTCGCCTTGATCAGCCCGCTGAAGTGGGAGGAACCGTTCGGACTGATGATGATCGAATCGCTCGCGACGGGCACTCCGGTTGTGAGCACGCCGCGCGGGGCGGCGCCCGAGATCATCCGCCACGGCGCCACTGGCTACCTGGGCTCGATCGATGAACTCGCGGGATACCTCAAGCAGGCGGCTGCGCTCGATCGTGCTGCCTGCCGCGAAGACGCAGTAGCCCGCTTCAGCGCCGCGCGGATGGTCGCAGACCACGTCCGGCTCTATGAGGATGTCCTACGATCCGGCCGAGCCTGACTCAGGTCAGAGGGGTCTATTGACCCGCCTGTTGCTCTGTAAGAAGATTCAGGTCTTCTGCTGGGTGCTGCGCCCGGCAAGCAGACCGAGGAGACCACATGACCACATATCGAGTCGGCATCATCGTGGGCAGTCTGTCGAGAAGCTCGATCAACCGCACCCTCAGCCGGGCCCTCATCAAGTTGGCCCCTGATGAGCTCGAGTTCACCGAGATCCCGATCCGCGACCTTCCGCTGTTCGACTACGAACTGGAGGCTGACTTCCCTCCGGCTGCCCAGGCGCTCAAGGACGCGATCGCGAGTGTCCAGGCGCTCTTGTTCGTCACGCCTGAGTACAACCGTTCGATCCCCGGTCCCCTCAAGAACGCTCTCGACTGGGCCTCCCGCCCCTGGGTATGAATTCGTTCGACCACGTGCCCGCCGGTGTGATCGGGGCGTCGCCGGGTCTACTGGGCACCGCTTTGGCGCAGCAGGGGCTGCGTGGTGTTTTGAGCTTCTGCAATGCGCGGCAGATGACCGCACCGGAGGCATACATCCAGTTCAAGCCGGACGTCTACCTGCCCGACGGCGAGGTGACCGACGATGCCGCGCGCGCGTTCCTCGTCAACTTCTTGACGGAGTTCCGCGACCACGTGGCCCGCGTCCTCACAGTGCTCCCGCGGCCGTAGCTCGGCGGGCGGGCGTCGGCGCCCGAACCGCACGCAGATACCCCCTGTGGTATTCTGGCCAAGTCGTCGGAATCTGGAGGAACTGCCATGGCCGTACTTGATTTCCTTGGGTCCACCACGGGCCGGTGGGTCCGCGGTGCGGTGGGGGTGCTGCTTCTTGTGCTCGCCTTCGTCGTAGGCGGAGTTTGGGGTTGGGTGCTCGGGATACTGGGAGCGGTATTCGTGGCCGTGGGTGTGCTGGACATCTGCCTGCTGGCGCCGTTGTTCGGCAAACCGCTCCGTGGTCGCGATTTTCGCGCACTGACTCGCTAGCCCGGCGAACGCCCGAACTGGCTGGACGCGGGTCACCCGGGCTGCGAAGCTGTGCAGATGAGCGATTCGGCAATGGACGCAGCCAGCACCGTCGATCCGAAGGATGAGGCTGCGGCAAGCAGGCCAAATCCCAAGGAGCAGATGAAGGCCGCCCTCGACGCCAAGAACGCGGCCGTCCACGCCAACGCGGCGCTCGCGGAGGAAAGCAGCGTGGGCAAATCGGGTGGAGGGCCTCAAGGAACGCGGGGTGGCAAGAGGATGTTCCGGCGCAAGTCCGGAGGGTAGGCGCGTCCGGCAGGCACGCAACGAAATCGGTTTCGTCGGCGACTTACCGTCCTCGTCCCTGCCTCACTTCTGCAGATCGTAGTAGTGGATGTCGAATGCCTTGTTGGTGATGAACAGACAGTCGCAGTCCTCGTCCTCGCCGGCGCCATGCGTCATCACGTCACCTTCGGGGAACCAGACGAAGCTGCCGGGAGGAAAACTGCCGCGATCGGTGACCAGCGTTCCCTTGATCACGTACATTCCGTGCGCGCAGTTGTGATCGTGCTTCGGCGTGACAACGCCTCGTGGATAGCGAATGTATTTGACCGACATTCCGGTTTCGCTGTCGGTGACGAAATACTGTTCGTAAGTCGTGTTTCCAGTGTTCTTGCTTATGCGCTTCTGCGGCTGGACCTTGTCAGCAGGAATCTCGATGCGTTCTTCCATGTCACCCACCCTAGTTGCGGGCACGCACTCACGACGCGGGCGTTAGGCACCGACGCGGGCGTTACAGTCGGGACGCTGATGTCCTACCGCCCGCAGCCGTGACCTAACGGCAGCGTCGGCGATTGTCGTCACGCCATCCCGTCCAGAAAGGCGGCGACGGCGGCGAGAACTTCAGGCGCGGCCTTGGACGGGAACGAATGTGTAGCTCCGGGGACGATCACGAGTTCCCGGTGGCCGGCCTGTTCGGCGGCGAGGGCGGCCGCCAACTCGTCCGGGGTGCCAAACGGATCCCGGGCACCAGAGACCAACAACACCGGGACGCCGACCGTCTGCAGTTCTGCCAGTCGGCTGGTGGCCGGTTTGCCCGGCGCGTGCAGCGGGAAGCTGAGCGCCACGATGCCGGCCAGTTGCGGCGTCCAAGTGCGGCAGGCGATCCGGGCGCCGGCACTGCGTCCCCCAGTGACCAGGGGCACACCCGGCCAGTGCTCGCGCACGGAAGCCACCCCTGCCTGCCACGACTGATCAGAGGCCGGGGGCCGGGGCCCGATCTTGCGGCCGGCGACCCGCCACGGAAGTTCGTAGCGGGCTACCACCCAGTCAAGCTGGGGCAGTCCGGCCGCCAGGACGTTGAGGTCGGAGGTCGCCACTTGGCCCGATGCGCCGCCACCCAGCACGATCGCGCCGCGCACGGCGTCCGGGACCTCCAGGTGCAATCGGCCAAGCCCCTGGTCGGTGCCAACCTCAAGCACCAAGCTGGTCGTCATGCCGGTGGAGCGAGTAGGTGTGCGGTGACACGGGCGACGTGGCGGGCGTCCATACCCTCGGCCATCGCGGTGGCAATCTGTCGGGTGAGCTGGTTTTTGTCGTGCCGCGTGGGGCCCACGTTCAAGTGCGGGTCGGACATGGTTCCCTCCCTCCATGCGCAATCGATCATGCCCCCTGGACGGCGCCACCTCGCATCGCCAAGGCACTGGTCACGGCCACATTATTGGCCCGCTGGTGGCCCATCCTGAACCCCAGTAAACTGCGAACGTGGCGATGGAGTTCGCCCCGGTCGCGTCTTGGCCGCAAATCGCGTGTGCTGATGACTCCTGTGTCTCTACAGGAGGTGCCATGAACGGGACCGATCGAACGTCCAGCCAATCGCAGCCATGGCCCGAAGCACATGACGGCGTGATGGTCGGGGTGAGTCCCCTAGCGTGGTGGGAATCCCGGGGGACCCGTGCTGTGTCGTGGGGCGTGGTGATGGGTCACCGGGGATAGCTTTCGAGAAACCGCCAAGTAACTCGTGAAGGGATTCTTACCGAT